>OGTS01000005.1_pt1 | contig 380677 bp, 326 predicted proteins | sample 1574681 | NCBI WGS metagenome assembly OGTS01 (sample SAMN03295829, study PRJEB24534) | human gut metagenome | isolation source: fecal sample 4 from infant 4 | host: Homo sapiens | place: USA: Pittsburgh, PA | collected 2014-07 | reverse complement strand
GCTGCTCGAAGCCGGAGGGTTTAGACCCGCGCTACACCCTCGTTCGTGAAGAGCCTTTTAACGTGACAGGATCTTGTGAACCGGCTGGGCGAGTCAGACTGCTTTCTTCTCCCTCTGGAGCGGTCTGCCCCATCGAGGCGCGTATCTGGTTGAGTGTTTCTTGCGCCCTGACACGCTGCTGGTCAATACGCAACCTGCGTATCTCCTCCTGCGACAATCCCAACTTTTCCAAACCGACATCAGAATCCGCATACCCCGGGATAACAGCAGCAACCTTCGCAAACGAATCAGCACGAGCCGCGCCCGATTCTTCACGAGTCGGAGCCCAAATCGCCGTAACCTTCTCAAGAGCCTGCTCGCCAGGGGAACGCCCATCCCGCACATGCACAGCAATCATCAGCGTGTGAACAAGCGCGCGCCCAAACGCCACATTCTGCCGGTCAGCAATACGAATCAACCGGCGCTCAGCCGCAGCCTGAGACTCCGCAGACGTCGGATTATCCAACGTGATACCCATATAGTCCACAGGCACCCGCATTGACGCCGCGCACAGCATTGCCATCGACTTGAGCATCTCCACGTGCGGAGCCATCGACGCCTGCGCAACCTGCTCAATAGTCGGCACATCACCGTCAATATCTTTACTGGCGGAATCGTCCTTAGTCTTTGTCGCAATAGAAGCGACAACCTCCTTGGGGAGGGCGATCTTGCTTGTTGTCAGTGCCATGATGGGAGTCCTTTCTAATTGTTAATACCCAGTAGGCGGTTAGCGGTTTCCAGTTCCACACTTCGACGCGGGGACTCCGGCTGAGAGCCTGCGCCGCGTACAACTGGTCGTGGTTTGAGGAGTTCAGCGAGCACCTTGGCGTGCGCTTCGATTTCCTCGCGCGTTCCCCCGCGTAACGCCTCAGCGGGAACGCCGGTTTCTTTGGAGATTTCCGCGCGCCACGCGGCGCACTGGTGTTCGGTCTCGAACCGCGCGATCTGCGCTTTCAGCTGCTCGACTTCCTCCGCGAGCGCACTGTTTTTGTCCTGCAGGGCCTGGTAGTCGACTGCCTGTTCGGGAGTGGTTTCTGTGGCCTGCTCGCGCGGCTCATTCGCGTCGTCTTCGGGCTCGTCAGCTTCTGGTGCTTGAGCGGTTTCACTGTCAGAGCCGGCAGCCGTCTCTTCCGCCTTGGTCGCGTCTTCCTTGCTTTCGCTTGGCTGAGAAGGCTGACCGGTTTCGCCGCTAGTGTCGGCTGCGTTCTTGTCGCTGCCGCCTTGCGGCGAGTCCGGCAGTGCAAATACCAGGTTCCGATGCCTGTTCATTTCTAATCTCGTGAACATGTTCCTCCCATCACTATGGGAGTGCGGGTTGCGGGGCATAAAAAACCACCCAACCTGAGGGGGGTGGCAACAAGTTTCAAGCCCTTATTAGAATTGCTATATTGCGTCTATCTAGCCGGCGGACTATCCTAGAAACAAGTAGGAGCGGCGTGCACGACCCTGTGGAGGTGTGTGTGCGGCTCCTCTTTTCGTAGTAGAATTAAATCCTGTAGGAGCCCCGTGCGCGACCCCATGTGGTGCGTGCGCGGCTCCTACTTCTTATCTCGCCCTAAGAAGCTTTGAGTCGTGAGTTATCACGTATAGCGGTGCCCCTTTTACCCGTCGACTTACAGCTAACTGATCGATTAATTCCTGATCCGATAAATACGGGTTATAGGACATTTTCTGTTGCTTTTGTGGGGACTTTTCGTTGTTGTGGTGGGGAAAGGTCGTGGTTCAAGTTGGTTGGGGGCAACTTGAAGGTCGGACAAAATGTGTTGCGGTGAGTGGGGTTTTTCGGCTTTGTAGCTCGGGAAAGTCTGCTTTGAAGTTGGGTCGGGCATCGTGTGGGGATGAATATTCCTTCGTGCCCGGTGTGCGGGCGTGTGATGACTCGTCATGGGCATTCCTCTTCGGGGGCCCAAAGGTGGCGGTGCAAAGCGTGCAATGTCAGTCAGGTCAGGCATATTGATGCGTGCGCGAAGCATTTGGACGAGTTCTTATCGTGGTTGTTGTCGGGGGCCAGGCAAGTGGACATGCCGGGGGCTGGCCGATCGTTTCGACGCAGGTGCGCATCATTGTGGCAGGTGTGGCCTTTGGCTCCGGTTGTTGATCAGGTTCATGATGTGGTCTTTGCTGACGGGATTTATTTGAGCCGTCACGTGGTCATTGTGATTGCTCAAAGCCGCACGCACGTACTGGGGTGGTATGTGGCTCGTAGCGAGAATTCACGCTCGTGGGAGGCGTTGATGAGCCGGATCGCGCCACCGCTTCTAGTAGTCAGTGATGGTGGTAGTAGTTTTGATAAAGCCAGGCGTGCCGCATGGCCCAACACGCGGGTGCAGCGGTGCACGTTCCACGCGTTCGGGCAGATCAAGAAAGCCACGACAATGCGTCCGAAGCTGGAAGCATCCCAGCAGTTGTATGCCCCGGGGTAAAGATCTCTTGCACGTGACAACTGTTGAACAAGCCCGCCAATGGGTTCAGGACTACCACCAGTGGTGCGCCCGCTGGAAGGATTTCCTTGCAGAAAAGACATTGAGCGACAATGGGTGGGTGTACACCCATGAGCGGCTTGTACGCGCGCGTAACAGCATGAACCGGCTGATCAGCAAAGGCGTGCTTTTTACTTTTGTGGACCCACACTGGGACCATGCCATGCCAGCGATGAACAACCAGATCGAAGGAGCAACCAACGCTCCCTTAAGGCAGGTACTGCGTGACCACCGGGGAATGCGCCTGACCAGGCGGATCAAAGCAGTGTTCTGGTGGTGCTACATGCACTCTGAGCACCCTTTACCAGCAGCCAAGATCGTGAAAGTCATGCCCACCGACAAACACATCGAGACCGCGTGGGCCACAGCCTGCCAAGAACACCCCATCACTGCAAGCATCCCCCGATGGGGCGACGCAATCTGCTGGAACGAACTCCACCACACCACGCCCTACCACAACCCATGGGACTAAAAAGCAACACAAAATGTCCTATAACCCCAAAATTCTGAAAGGTTAAATGCGGCCTATCGCTTTTAGACTGCGTTCAACATGCTGATCCCAAGTTTCCTCACTTGGATCATAGTTCCACGGAGCGGAGGCTACCTCGTCAGTAACAACCGTCAATCCGAGGCTACGCAAGCCGGCGAGAATCTCTTGCGGCTCATGACGAGAATCCACCCAAATCTCAGTCTCATAGCCTGGATACGCGGACTTCTCCGAGTACCATGTGTATTTATCTAGAACATGCGCTAAGTCCTCCTTATTAGCTGCCTCTACACAGTGATAAATAGCTTCAGGAACGGATCCACTCAAGGTACTCACCCCCGTCTCCAACGATAATTATAAGTTTGTCGAGCTCTGCTCCAGATTGCCATAAGGCTGTTTTCGTTATATTGCGTGCATCTTCTAAAGGAAGAGACTCCAGACTCTTATATATGACGAAACGAGATTGCCTTGCGCCTCGTCTTATCTGATCACACGCTGACAGAAAGCGAGTTAATGCCCGGAATGGGTGTACGTGGTGTTGCTTTTTGTTCGGTGTGTCAGGGGTTTGAGCGCTGTGTACATGCTTTGAAAGCATGTATGGTCCATGCTGCTAGAAATCGGCCGCGTTGTGGTGTATGCGGCCACAAGCTTGTCAAGAACGGCAAAACCAGTGCTGGAAGAACCAGGTGGCGGTGCCGAGCGTGCGGGGCGTCGAGGGTTATCAACCGCCCAGATACCACCAGGCGAGCCCAGGCATCACTTTTCGTGTCATGGCTTGTGGCAGGAGTGTGCGTCAAACAGCTGGCAATGCCGACAACCTCGTTTGCCAGAAAGGTCTCCTGGTGCTAGCAGGTCGATCCTCCGCAACCGTTGATCACTGGTGAGATTTATGATCAGATCATCATCGACGGGATTTATCTATCCCACCACTGGTTTTTACTGATCGCAACAAACGGGTCACACGTCATTGGCTGGCAATGGTGCGACCGTGAATCCGTAGCCGCATGGCAGGCGCTTCTTTCCAAGTTCCCAGCCCCTACCGTGGTCATCATCGATGGCGGGCCAGGAGCACTCAAAGCGATCCGGCAATGCTGGCCCGCCACCGGGGTTCAGCGCTGCCTGTTCCACGTGCGGCTCAACACGAAAACCGACCTGACAGGGCACCGAAAACCCCTGCCGGCAAGGCATTACTGCGCCTCGGAGGCAACCTCGCCGCCATCAGCACTCTCGACGAAGCCGCCACATGAGCCACCCAACTCAACCAATGGTGGAACATTCACGCTCACCTCACCAGGCAACGAACCTACAACACCAGCTGGCAACCAGGACGACAACACTGGTGGTACACCCACTACCGGCTTCGACGCGCCTACCTGCGCCTAGCGAAGCTACTGGCCAACAAGTCCCTGTTCACTCATCTTAACCCCAGCATTGCCACCCTTGGGATAGCAAGAACCACAAGCAGTCTCGAAGGCGGGATCAACGCCGGCATCAGAAAACTGCTCGCCGCTCATAAAGGCCTGTCACAAGGCCACATGCGAACCGCGGTCCAATGGTCCCTCAACAACAAATCAATCCACCCCCACCAACCGGTACGCTACCTCACCAGCCACTACCAGCCACCAGCCCACAAACCCCTCACCACGCGTGCCGACAACCCCGGCACACCAGCCCGCTACGACACCACCATCGACTACGACACCAACTACCAAAACGGATCACTACACATCAAAAAAGGCTGGGCCGGACACCAAACACCCCGCGACACGCCCACCCCATACACACATTTCGAGCATTAACTCTTCGTTTCCACTTGGATGTGCCGGTGCGTGATATAAGCATACCTAGAGTGTTTAGCGTAGTAGACAAATAATGTTTAGTGAGCTATACTTAATGTGTGAAAAGGCGAGACCTACTCAAGAAACTCAAAACCATTGCCCAGCAAACAGGCAACCCCATGACCACCACAGAAGGCGGACGACACACCCAAATCACAATAGGCCCCCACGTCACCTACGTCCCCCGTCACAGGGAAATAGACGAACACCTGGCCAAAGAAATCCTCAAACAAGCGAAAGGACTCAAATGAACATCCACGCAACCGCCAGCTTTCACGGCAAATGGTGGGTACTCGAATTTGAAACACCAGCAGGAGTGCGATTCACTCAAGCACGCCACTTAAAAGACGCCGAAGAAATGATACGCGATATCTGCACCATGGAACATGTGAACGTCGAGAACGTTGCTATCAAGCCGCAGGTTCCCGCCATTGTGCGTGAATACCATGAAAAAAGCACCCGTGTCACCCAAGAACAAGAAGCCCTCGCACGCACATCGAAAAAAACAGTCGCAACACTCAGGGATCTTGGAATGTCTGTCCGCGATGTTGCCAGCGTCATGGGAATCTCACCGGGGCGAGTATCCCAACTCGCCAAGTAGACGCACTACTCCCTTAAAACATCTAACACTTTATCACAGGATTGTGTGAGTGGGTAGCGTTCATGCGCGTGTTGACCACAACAAGAGGGTAGGTTTTCGGCTTACCCGCCCTAGGTTCAATGACCCCCCGGTGTACCCATAGGTCGAAGCGGTTGTCTGTGAGGGTGGGCCATATTGTTTTCAGGTCCTGCCGCGTCACATACACGTCTAGGCTGGCAACATGCAGGAGCCGCGTCCAGGCTGCCTCGCCCTGGGTGAGATACAGGCGGTCGCAAATGTTGCACCACGACTGGTCGGTGAGCCCGCGCTTGGTGGGGTACCGGTAGATCCTCCCACCACATTCACACGTGCCGACGAGCATGGGAGCATGCTCGGTCAGGCGGGCGATGTGGTGGTGGATGCGGTGGATCTCGTCCAGGACAGCATCCGCATCCGGGTAGTGTTCTGCTGCCCATGGCATGTCACGCTGCAGGTCAGCTATCGGACTGCCTGTCGAGTGCGTGCCGCGCTCACCGGCAATCAGCGTGGCGTAGGAGGAGAGGATTTTAAGGGCTCCTACGTGTGTGCGGATACCTGGCCACCCGTCGTCGGTTTGGTCGATCCGGTGGTCGAGCCCGAAGGGTAGGCCGTTGTGCCTGGCGCACCTGGCTGGCGTGACGCGGGCTGACCTGACACCACACACGGCCAGTGACTGCGCGGTGAGCAGTGGGAGCCATGCGGCTATGTCGGATAGCTCGTTGATGGCTCCTTTTTTTCTGTCGTTTTGTTGTGTCTTTGTACGTCAACCTGTCTCCCATCTTTTGGTGTACACACCTCTTGACACTACTGTTAATAGGTGTTACCATTTAGCTATGACGAAGCCAATGCCGTACCGGAAACTAACCGCACTCCTCAAGTAGGCAGGCTTCACTTCACGCCAAGGCAAAGGCGACCACGAAATATGGACCAACGGGCCTTTCCGCGTTACCATCATTCAAACCCGCGAAATCTCTCCAAGCCTCACCCGCAAAGCACTCAAAACAATCGAAGCAAGCAAAAGAAACACGAAATGAACGCGATAACCATCACTGCCCGCCGCTGGAGCGGCGGCTGGGAACTGTGGAACGGTAACGACATCTGGACACAGGTGCGCACTCTTGCCAAAGCCCGCCAGCAAGTAATTGACTACCTCGACACGATGGAAGAAGACATCGATCACTCCACGTGGAACATCACGATCGTCCCTGAAATAGCACAAGCCGCCCAGGTCGAGCAATCTGCCGCAGCATCTAAACTGGCTGAAGAATCCGCCAGAGCGGCCTCCGCGGCATCCCGAAAAGCAGTGCGAGCCCTGAAAGACGATCACTACTCTCTGGCAGATATCAGCTACATTATGGGCTTGTCCCGCGCACGCGTCTCGCAACTCGCCAACTCTTAACATCCAGATTCTTTCCGCCAATTCAGACCAGCTGCCATTTCTCTTGACAGCGCTTCCTTGTCGCGGGGTTGGGAACCGGTGGGGTTGCCGTCAATAATGGTGGATGCTTCTGGCTGTGCTTGGTCGTGTCGTGCTCACCGTCGCGTTCCTTTCATTTTGGTTTCAATTCTTGCAGGTTTACAATCGTTTTTCACCCGTAGGCAGGTGCGGTGAGCTGTGGTCGTAATGAGTCGCCTACCTAAATGCTCTAGGGGGATTGACTTAAATAAGTCAATGGGGGTAGAATATAGTAATGAAGCGGAGAGACCTCATCAAACAACTCGACAAGCTCGCCAAAGGAGAAACACTCACCCTCACAGAAGACGGCAATCACTCCCACGCCCCAGAGAAGTCAACGAGCTACTAGCGAAAGCGATCATCAGTAGGGCACAGAAATGACACACATCAACGCAACCGCCACCCGCTGCGACGGATGGTGGTCCGCCGACTTCACCATCAACAACCGCGAGTACGGAACCCAAGCGCGCCGCCTCGACCAGCTCGAAGCCATGATCAAAGACGCCGCCACACTCATGACCGGCCAGCCCGAAGAAAGCTTCACCGTCACCATCGAACCCTGCGGGCTCCCACTCGAAGCAATCAACCGCTACAAGAACGCCACAAAAGCTGCACGAGAAGCAGAACAGGAACTGTCCGCGTCTTCGCGCAAAGCAATCCAACTCCTGACACAGGCGGGCCTGTCTATGCGTGACATTGGATCGATCATGGGCATATCCGTACAGCGCGTCTCCCAGCTCGCTAACTCCTAAGTTCATAAGTCCGTATCCGACTTACTACTAGTCAAGGACGGCTAAGTCACTGTGCGTCGTGAGTGCCCACTGGGAACCTAGGCCGTTGACTGCGCGGCGGTTGGCGACAACGGTCCCCGCGGGCGCATTATCGTTACCCATCTCGGTGTGCGCTTCGTTGCCCCATTGGCCGGGTAGGACGCAGCCGCCGTACCCTTTTGTTCTGACGACGATGCACCTGCCCATGTGTCGCATATTGACAATGTCGCCGGTGTCGCCGGCTCCAGCGCGTACTTTCCGGTCGATTCTATCGTCTACCTGTTGGGCGAGGTAGTTGGCGATGGTGTCGAGGAGCCTGCTAGCGCTGACTCCTTCCCTGTAGATGCGGGCTTCGACGCGGTGGTCGCTTCCGGAAGTGGGTTGGTCGTGGGTGGTGATTTGGTGGTGAGGACGCGATGGATGACTCGGTCGAGTATTGCTTGAGCGATCAACATAGTGATTGTGATGGGACTGGTTTGTGTGATGCGCTAGATGTGCTCTTTGTCTTGGGTACGAGGGCGTGCGTCGATTCAGTTTCCACGCTTAGTGCGTCTTCTGCGAGGGTGAGGCCGACTCGGCGGCGGTGATCTAGGCAATGACCACGTCAACACCGCATACCTGAGAAACGTCCGCGGTGGTGTGGCGCATCTGTAGCCTTTGGGGCGAATTCGTCTGCCACGTCATTGAACGCTGCACGCCAGGAATATCGACGAACTGAGTGTGACGTGTGTTGGGTGGCGGGTCGGACAGGCCGCCTTTGTGTTGCGTCAGATCCATACGAGGGCGGACACGTTTGTGGGGAGTAGGTATGCGTTCGGGAATTGGTTCGAGGCAGCACCAGTGCGAAGTACCCCCGCGTACGCGGGGAAGAGTGAGCAGGTGGATGCGCGTATTCGTGCGATCTAGAAATACCCCCGCGTGCGCGGGGAAGAGTCGGCGGCTTGCTTGACGCATAGGTCTAGGTAGGAAATACCCCCGCGTGCGCGGGGAAGAGCTGACTTCCGGGTTGTACGGGAGGCGGATCGCGGAAATACCCCCGCGTGCGCGGGGAAGAGGGCGAAAAAGTCTACAACCCCGCTGTGGGTTTGGAAATACCCCCGCGTGCGCGGGGAAGAGAGCTATTGCACCGACGATGGGCCGGCCGACACGGAAATACCCCCGCGTGCGCGGGGAAGAGGGTGCATGAACGGGTGGTGGATATTGCGGGCGGGAAATACCCCCGCGTGCGCGGGGAAGAGGAACATTGGCTGGACGTTCAGGCGCGCGCTGGAAATACCCCCGCGTGCGCGGGGAAGAGCTTCGGCGTGCTTCCACCACTGGGGGCACCACGGAAATACCCCCGCGTGCGCGGGGAAGAGTCGAACGACAACATTGTTTATTCGCTCCATCCGGAAATACCCCCGCGTGCGCGGGGAAGAGACAAGAAGGAGCAGTGATGGAAGCGGACACCAGGAAATACCCCCGCGTGCGCGGGGAAGAGTCGAACGACAACATTGTTTATTCGCTCCATCCGGAAATACCCCCGCGTGCGCGGGGAAGAGACAAGAAGGAGCAGTGATGGAAGCGGACACCAGGAAATACCCCCGCGTGCGCGGGGAAGAGGGAGTGCATGGCTTCGGCTCCACGGGTGAAGCGGAAATACCCCCGCGTGCGCGGGGAAGAGAGGACTGTGGAGATGAACGGCATGATGAAAGCGGAAATACCCCCGCGTGCGCGGGGAAGAGCGGTGGCTGGCAGTGCGAGGCGGGCGCGGCACGGAAATACCCCCGCGTGCGCGGGGAAGAGTGCCGGGCGACACTGAGCGGGTCTAAAGCGCCGGAAATACCCCCGCGTGCGCGGGGAAGAGGTGGGGGCGCTGGCCGGTCTGGCTCATGATCGGGAAATACCCCCGCGTGCGCGGGGAAGAGTGGCAAGCCGTGAAGCCGTCTCCCTCGCAGCCGGAAATACCCCCGCGTGCGCGGGGAAGAGCCGCGTGTGCATGATTTGCGACATACTCACGCGGAAATACCCCCGCGTGCGCGGGGAAGAGGGACCAGAGCGTACATGAACAGGCTGACAGAAGGAAATACCCCCGCGTGCGCGGGGAAGAGTCACCGGCTGCCCATTCTCATCCACCGAGATCGGAAATACCCCCGCGTGCGCGGGGAAGAGCATCGAGGGCAACACGAGCGGGAGTTGGCGTGGGAAATACCCCCGCGTGCGCGGGGAAGAGGCGTCCTCCAGCCAGGAATCAAATTCGACAACGGAAATACCCCCGCGTGCGCGGGGAAGAGTGATGCGGATGATGATTTCCGCGCTGCTGCAGGGAAATACCCCCGCGTGCGCGGGGAAGAGGCGGCCAGTAGCTGCTGCAGTGTGGCCTGCTGGGAAATACCCCCGCGTGCGCGGGGAAGAGAAAAGGATGATCGATCAAGCCGATTCGCGCCTGGAAATACCCCCGCGTGCGCGGGGAAGAGTGTCGCGTAGCTGTTTTTTGAGCTTGCTGATTGGAAATACCCCCGCGTGCGCGGGGAAGAGTCGTCACCTCACGGCGCGCGATCTCCTTACTCGGAAATACCCCCGCGTGCGCGGGGAAGAGGGACCAGAGCGTACATGAACAGGCTGACAGAAGGAAATACCCCCGCGTGCGCGGGGAAGAGTCACCGGCTGCCCATTCTCATCCACCGAGATCGGAAATACCCCCGCGTGCGCGGGGAAGAGCATCGAGGGCAACACGAGCGGGAGTTGGCGTGGGAAATACCCCCGCGTGCGCGGGGAAGAGTGATGCGGATGATGATTTCCGCGCTGCTGCAGGGAAATACCCCCGCGTGCGCGGGGAAGAGGCGGCCAGTAGCTGCTGCAGTGTGGCCTGCTGGGAAATACCCCCGCGTGCGCGGGGAAGAGAAAAGGATGATCGATCAAGCCGATTCGCGCCTGGAAATACCCCCGCGTGCGCGGGGAAGAGTGTCGCGTAGCTGTTTTTTGAGCTTGCTGATTGGAAATACCCCCGCGTGCGCGGGGAAGAGTCGTCACCTCACGGCGCGCGATCTCCTTACTCGGAAATACCCCCGCGTGCGCGGGGAAGAGCTCACTTCTGGATTGTAGGGGAGGCGGATCGCGGAAATACCCCCGCGTGCGCGGGGAAGAGTAGGCGGTGCAGCATGACACCCCAGATCACATGGAAATACCCCCGCGTGCGCGGGGAAGAGATTGGCGGCGACGTGGCCAAGACCAACAGCACGGAAATACCCCCGCGTGCGCGGGGAAGAGTTCTGCTGACTGGTGGCCGCTTGAAGCGGATCGGAAATACCCCCGCGTGCGCGGGGAAGAGATGCTTGAGCGACGCCACGCAGTTCGGGACTGGGAAATACCCCCGCGTGCGCGGGGAAGAGAAAGCCCCGCGACCTGTCAGGTGGCGGGGGTTGGAAATACCCCCGCGTGCGCGGGGAAGAGGGTCACGGTCGTGGACGGCTGTTCCCTGCCACGGAAATACCCCCGCGTGCGCGGGGAAGAGCATACATGGAGCACCTGCAGGCAGGTGAGAGCGGAAATACCCCCGCGTGCGCGGGGAAGAGCTAAGAGTTCTTGAACAGCTCGCAGATCGTGTGGAAATACCCCCGCGTGCGCGGGGAAGAGTGTCCATTACTGTCATGTGTGAAGACGCTCCCGGAAATACCCCCGCGTGCGCGGGGAAGAGCAAAATCGGTGGGTCGATCAACTATTCGTTTAGGAAATACCCCCGCGTGCGCGGGGAAGAGGAGCCGTACGCCTTGGCGATCAGATCCAGATCGGAAATACCCCCGCGTGCGCGGGGAAGAGATGGTGTGGTGGCACGCACCTTGATGAAAGGCGGAAATACCCCCGCGTGCGCGGGGAAGAGCGGTTGTGGCAAGGTCGGTGGTGTCGCGTTTGAGAAATACCCCCGCGTGCGCGGGGAAGAGGCTGACCCCAACGGCTCTAAAGCGAGCATCGCGGAAATACCCCCGCGTGCGCGGGGAAGAGTGGCTGGGTACTGGTCATTCTTGAAACGGCGCGGAAATACCCCCGCGTGCGCGGGGAAGAGGGGGTGGTGCGTGATCGCGTGCACGATCACCTGGAAATACCCCCGCGTGCGCGGGGAAGAGACGCTCAACTTGGCCGAGCACATCATCAATATGGAAATACCCCCGCGTGCGCGGGGAAGAGTCTAAGTGACCTGCAGATATTAGCGGGAGTTGTACAATTTCTGAGTGGCCCTGCCGGGTAAGCCAGCGATCACCGTTACCCCATCAATATCCACAGCGGTTCGCGCCGAGTCACCAACTGACACCACGTTGAATCCTTGCTCTCGTGAAGGGTCACTGAAAATCATAGTAACAGCGCCTGAAGTGGGCACAGAGCTAATTCGTTCCCACAAACGTTCCACTACAGCTTTCGACAAGTTCCCCACATATAGACCCACATCGGCTTCAGTCAGGAAGCGGCTTAGATATCCGTGAAAATGCTCCTGCGATGCACGAACGCTCACAACAACAAACATCAGGAATCCTGCCCGTACTGCACATGGCCCGGAACCTGCTCATCATCCCCGATCAGTCGATCATCATCACGTTCCGGCAAATGCACCCGCAATACATCCATCAAGGCGTCCAGCATTCCCTCCAGGATTCTTTTTCTCCTGATCTCAACGCGCAGACCCTTACGAATCGCGGTCACAGGATCCTCATCATGAGCGTGCGAAAACACTAATGGAATAACCGTGTTTGCCTTATACAGATCCGCTAGATCATAGAGCAACGCCCTAATGTCGCCTCGATGAATGATTCCAAGCGCTGGATTAACCCCCAAAGTCGTACAAGCCGTCGCCGCGAGCCCATACATGATTGAGTTAGCGATGTTGAGGCCTACGTTGACCGGATCCTTCGCGTGTGTATCTCGCCTAAAACCACGTATTCTCGCCTTCTTCGCCTCGTTCCGATACGCATTTCGCATGAGGCGGCCCTCCATCCCTCGCATGGCTTCAATATTGGATCCGGGCATATCCTCCAGACCAAATTGGCGCTTATAGAGTTGAACCGCAGCCTGCTTTTGAAAATCCTCCGAGGCAATCAGGCGAGTCTGAGCAATCGCCCAGCGTGCAGATGAGGTCAGCGGTGTCGCATGCGAATACGCATTCACACCATTCGCACCACTGAAAATCACAGTGCAACCGGATCTGGTACACGACGTCAAGGCGGCGCTGGAAATACTCGTACCAGGCCCTAAACACAGCACCGCCAGTCCCGCGACCGGAATCTGAATTCGCGACAGAAGCACTTGCTCATCTTCTTCAGCGGTGTCGCCCTCGCTCCTCCTTAACGCAACAACACCGGTACGGTCCTGCCGAACCAGACACTGATCGACGTACAGGAAAGAAACTCGATCCTCGAAACGGACCTGCTCACCTGCCGGAATAACACTGAATGCTATAGCTTCCTCGGAGTACCCCATCGCTGACTCACTGACCTAGTCCTCATCCACAAACCCGACGAGCGGGTCGTAAAGATCTTCCGCATCAGGCACGAAATAGTAGCTACGCAGCAGTGAATGCGCCTCCCCAAGCGAAACCGGCCCTCGTTTAGATAAGGCTTCGAACTGTCTTCCGCTCAACGGAAGAGAAGCTCTTAATGCTACGCGTAGCCCATCTTGATCAAATGCTCTCACCGCCAATAGATCCTTCGCATCGCCTTCGAACGCTCCGGGAATTCGATCAGGATCGCCGCCGAGGATGACGCGAAACGTCTCGCTCCCATCCAGGAATCGCGTCTGCCTTTCTTCCACCGTCAGATCCTGGGTGAGCTGACTGAAATCTTCAACGTAGGCGTCGGGAAGAAGAGCATCAGATAGCCTTGCCCTTCTGTCGATGCCTGCCCGCGCCCTCGTCGCCCACACCGCCAATTCCTCAATATCATTCGAATCGACAGCATCATCGAAGGAGATAGTCGCCACGTCAACGAACGCTTGCGCATCGGCAGGCATCTGGATTTTCTCATGACTCATGAGCCACTCCCTCGTTCTGCGCAGCTCGGCGGGTAAGTATGGCAAGCACTGCCACGGCTGAGCGGATGAAATTGCAACGACCGACAGGGATTGACATACCATTTTCGGCACTCGCTGAGAGCGCTCAGGATCGGAACGTCTCCACTGGCGTCCGGCTCGTTGAATGACTGAAGCCGGCGGGCAAAGCTCGGTCCTCAGAAGGTCGAGGTCAATATCCAGTGACGCTTCGATCGCCTGTGTCCCGATTAGGACAATCTGATCGCCACGACCATTCGGCCCGAGGGTGTCCTCCAAGGCACTCGCAACTCGCCTGCGGTGCTCAGCTGTCATTCGAGAGTGAAGGACCAAAATGCGTCCGTCGGCCTCCAGTTTTCTGCCCAGCTCCTGCGCTCGAGCGACAGTATTGCACACAATTCCGATACGCGAACGAGGGAAATCGAGACACTGCTGCCGACACCATGACACATGAGAGTCCACGAGCCTTTCATACGGCTCGTCAGCCAGTTCCACTCGAATAGTCCTGCTGGCCGCGGACATTGGCACTGTATTCAGCCCAGCCTCGTTCAACGTCTCTGAAGCCGGAAAGTGTGTGTCACTCAATTGGAGATCACGAGATCTATACGCCGTCATCAGAGCTTCGCGTTGCCAGCTCGGCATTGTTGCAGTCAGGAATGTCACCCGCGTTCGGGTGGCAGAAAGCCAGGGCAGAATTCCTTCAAGAAGTTTCGTCTGGTACTGGTCAAGAGTGTGCACCTCGTCAATCACGACGTGCGCGTTAGCAAGTGCCAGCAATCTGAGGTGAATCCACTTTGCCGGCAGACTTGCCATCAATGCCTGGTCCACGGTCCCCACAGCTACAGGCGCGAGGAGCCTGGCTGCGCCGCTCTTGACGAATGATGAGGGATACAGTCCGCTGGGTTGAGACGATGTGCTGTCCTCGTGCGTATCAACCGAAACAGGATTGACGTAGAAATCCTCCACCGATGCCAACTCGTGCGCCAGTGCCGCAACGTTTGAGGTCGTCGAGTACGCTCTTTGAACTCGCCGCATGATTGCGTTTGAGGTTGCCTGAGTTGGAAGAAGAAAGATGAGACGTTCATTTCGAGTCGAGTGGCGCAAAAGGGCCGCTTCGGTTTTTCCTCCACCGGTTTGCGCCATTAACGACCACAGCCCGTCACCTACCGACAAAGCTTCCTCCTGGATGGGCCGAGGGTCATGTTCACCCAGGATCGAGCGTTGTGCCTCTTCTTCGCTCCCCCACGAGCTGTATATTCCGACCGTATCGCGCACCCGTTTCGCAGCATCTTTTCGCCGCTGGACGATCCACTGAGCCGGATTCTTCAACGCGTCAGGGGTCCGGGTGAGGATCTGACCCCCGGCTTCCACAAACGGCACCCCTGAAGCAATTCGATCCGCAAGGATCGTCAGACCGGAAAGCAGGAGCGTAACCGTCGGGCTCACTTCATCGGGCATTTCACTGACGTCAACATCGCAGGCCGCAGCAACGCACGCCACGAGATCCCGCTGAGCCTGGAGCCATCCGTACTCTTCAAGTTCTTTGCTTGCAGTCTTCCGCTTAGCTGCAAAAATCCGGTTGTGCTCCCCCAACGAAAAGTAGCCATGATGTCCAAGCGCCGCGAGGGCATGCCACCTGTCCCGCGCCTCGTCGCTCGATGACAGAAAACCCCCAGCGACGCAGTAGGCAGACCACTGCTCGTGTCTGCGAGCAAATTTATTATCGAAATCGCGCAAGGGTGACCCAACCGGTATCTGTCCATAGAAGCCGGACCCGTCGATGACTTCCCGTATTCGTCGCCAGTGGTCGTCATCTCTGCGGTACTGCATCTGAAAAATCGGTGACGCCTTGCCGATGTCGTGAGAACCTACGACGAACTGAACAATTCGGCGGGCATGCTCTCCGAGTTCTTGCTGAAGAAGATCTCGCAAACCATCACGGAGCCAGAGATCAAAAAGCACCTCCGCGACGGTCGCAGAGTCCAGGAGATGCGCCAAGAGCGGATAGGGAGTGCCCACGCCGTCATCCTTCGACCACAGTTCAAGGTGCTCGTTCATCCGCACTTCTTTCCGCACTCAGACTCCTCGTATCGAGGCATGCTCATAACTGGCGTACTGACAGCAGCCCGCATCCGTAGGACTTAGCCCTGCCAACACCGTTAAGAATGAGCTTGTTCAACTGCGCAGAGTCGGCAACAATAGCTGCGCCATCGACCTTATCCACCTGCACAACTCGTTGCGAGGTTTTCCTGCCCTGGCGCGAAGTTCCCAGCACTTCCCTCCGATGGTTGATGATTTCAAGATCAGAAAGGCCGCCGGCAAGCTTGCCTTGAAGCCACGGCGTCATCCTGCTGATCGACTCCGGCGCCTGCTCGTCGCCGTCGAAGGGGACGGGCTTGATGCCACCGTTGCTCCTAGGATCAGAGCCGGAATCTCTGTTCTGCCGGCGCACAGCATTGATCGCGATGCGGAAAGCCACCGGTGTTCCCTCTGGGACCAGCGGCAGCTCCCGAGAGATCATCTCCGCGCCCTCAGGAAGGTTGACCGGAGCCACGCTCGACTGGATGAGGAAGAATGGCGGCTGACCAGGCAGATGCTCGACACGGAATAGCACATTCCACTGCGCCCGAGGGTTCGCGGAATCAGAATCTTCGAAAAGTGCCATCACCGCACGATGACGAAAAAGAGGATCATCCATTTTCCCCGACACTGAACCCTGCGCATCTGGAACTTGCTGCAGAGCAACCATCATCGGGTATTTGACGAGGTAGATGGATCCCATGTCTTTGCCTTTCATAGGGGTCGGACTTCTGTTGTCCGCCCAACTTCGACGATAGCCAAAGAACGCCGCGTTGCGAAGCCTCAGGTCGGGCGATCAATGCCTGAGCGGCAGCTGCAGCACGGGCGACGCTGAAGTGAGCTGCACAACTCTTTGTTCGTGTCCACTAGTATAATGGCCGCACTAGTTCATTTACTTCAGTAGATAGGACAGGAGCATTGGAGCTCAACGCGATCGAGGACGTTGCGTGGATCGATACCACTGTCGGCCTTATGACGCCCAAGGATTTCCTGCTTGAATGCCACACACCAGACGTGGCTCTCCGCCTTGATCGCCCAGCTTTCGAGGTCTCCGCACAGATCAGATTCCTTACCTCAATCCTCGCGGTCGCGATTCGCCACGATTCTGCTGATGTGCGACCCGGCAGAGGCATCGTGAAAGACCTGATCAACAATGGCCTCTCCCGTGACGCTGCAGACTTCATGGTGGAACAGCTTAAGGATGGATCCAACGTCTTCGACACCGAGCAACCTTTCATGCAGCGCCCCCCACTTCCTCGAGAAGAAAAGAAAATAGGGGACAGGTATTCGACAACTAAACCAGACGCTGTCAAGAAGCTGTCACCTGCAATGCCTCCGAGTCAAAGTGAAGATTTCTGGAATCGCAGAGTTGCCTACCCAACCACGCTTGCCCTGCCAGAAGCTCTACTCAAACTCACTACTTATCACTACTTCTCTCCGGCCTCAAACCTCAGTGTGACCATTGATTTTCGCACATCCCCCACGTCGCAGCCTATTTCCTACGTCGAAAAGCCACGTTCAGCAACTCCTGGCTTCCGTTTTCCTGGCCGAAGCCTCACTGCCACAGAATTCTACTGGCGGTACCCCAATGGGTCCTTTCTTAAGACCCTTCTTAGTTCCCTCCCCGCACGCTGGGTTAACGAGGGTGGCCTTCCCGCCTTTGCGGACCGAACCTGTGAAAAATCTCGAGCATCTAATGGTGACTTTTGTTCCCTCTGGTCTGCCACATGGAGCTCCAACACAGCGATCGGATACTGGAAAGGTACCGATCTGGTTCAGGTGAGGGTATGCGGAGTCCCAGAAGAGTGGCTACCGTTTCCTCTCAAAAAGATTGAAAAGAACAAGCGTGGCAAGAAAATACTCGAATTTATCGATACACCTCTTATAGAATGGCGGAACCACCGCAATACGCAGGATCCCTTCTACTTCTACCTCGAAGATTCAAAAGGCGTGCTTAAGGCGCAACGCTTGGACATTGGTCGCGACCCCACGGATCTGTCAGTGGAATGGTATTCCCTCAACAAGTCTGAAAAGCTCCTAGACAGATCTGCTGGCAATCTCTTCCCACCTCGATTCGAAAACGTGGACTTTCCCGAACCGGTTTTCCTCAGACACCTAGTGGAGGGAACGTCCCCATCACCAGTCGTGCGAGCATCCGAAATCTTTCAGCCACGCCGCGATCAATGGGGCTTCGATCTGCCAGAGGACGAACAGGATGCAATTGTCGCAATGGCAGTGGTTGTCACAGATCTGCACCGATATGTAACGGCGGCCTTTCCTCGAGGCGAGGCCAAAACGCAGGGAGGCAAATCACGCACCCAACGGGCCCGTCCACTGTTAGCAGGACGCTATAACGACGTATCCAGCGAATTCTGGCGCAGGATTTCCGCCGTGTATGAGGGATTCATTCAAAGTCTTCGCGCCCATGAGTCTTACCCAGGCGATCTCTTGACGGATCTTCGCGCCGCATCGTTGGAAACCTTCGATGAGATCACTGAACCTTATCTGGCAACAGATGCACAACAGATTTACGAGCTCCGCGCCGACCTGCAACGGGACATCAACAGGCGACTGAAAGACGCTAAAAAGGATGGCAAAGTCGCATTTTCTCAGGATGGTGAGCAATGACAACTGAAAGTCTTCCGGGTAGACAGCTTTTGCAGGAAATTCTCCGGCGACGAAACGATTCCGGTTTCCGCAAGCAGCGGGCGGAACTCAGACGCGGAGCGGACGACACCACCGAGTACTACGCAATTCCGTACGTGTACCCCGCGCTGCCAGCAGGAACTCGGGAGCATGAATATCGCGTGCTTCTTCGCATGGCTGCGATCGCCGCTGAATTCACGGATGTACCCTCATTTGAAAGAACGAAGGAGTTAAGGCGTAAACCGTTTGGACGCTGGTGCCAACAGGTGTCGTGGGCGAAAAAGAAGTCGCGCAGTTCTCGTGAAACCTCGGAGGTGAGTTCCGCGAGCACAGCCGAGACACTCGCCAGTTCTTCACCCACACACGATGCGATCGCAGAGCGCCTTGCCTATCTGCATACGCAGGACTTCGAGGAGGCAGTGAAGACCATCCGCCGCATCCTTCAGATCGCGGAATCAGTGGACGCAGTTCCCGCCCTCGACTACCTCGATCTTTATCGCCTCCTCCTCCTCCACTGGGGTAAAGGCGCGAGCGCGCAATCACGAGCAATGCGGATGTCACCTCTGCGTGACTACTATTCCAATTTCGTTCCCCGGACTGATCAGATCATCGACGCAGCCGACCATTCAGAGGACTCAGACAAAGGAGAATGACTTCCATGGCAAAGAACCTGACCTTGCACTTTCTGACAAACGTGCCGTATTCGAATCTCAACAGAGATGATGCCGGAACGCCCAAACGGGTGATCGTTGGAGGCCAATTGCGAGCACTCCACTCCTCACAGAGCATCAAGCGAGGGATCCGCGCACGATATGAAGAAGCGAGTCTTGATACATCGGTTCGCTCGGGGCAACTGACCGACGAAATTGTGCGACTTGCGTACGCGATCAGGCCAGAATCTGATCTAGAGGCTTTGAAGGAACGAGCCAATGAATTAGTCAGCAAGCTGACTTCAAACAAAGGCAAGAGCGCCAACGGTTCCGACCGCTCAGTGTGGATGAGCAGAGAAGAGATAAACGTAGCAACCCAGAGAGTTCTGGACGAAAAGGGCGGTGAATTCATCCAAGACGACACGACGGGTTCCCTGGCGATAGCAGCCTTCGGGCGAATGTTTGCGAAAAAGCCGAACAAAAACACTGAAGCCGCAATCGCGGTGTCACCGGGAGTGACCACGCATGCCACGCCCATTGAGAGCGACTACTTCACAACTGTTGATGACCTGAAGGTTCGCGATCACAAAACCGGTGCCACCTATCTGGGTGTGCAGCGTTACGTCAACGGCACTTTCTACCGCACGGTGACCATTGATAAAGAACAGCTCAAGCGCAGCTGGAGCGCTTTCGACGATCCCGAATCCCGCGATAATGTGCGCGAGCTGCTTCGGGCAATGGTCTATGGCGCTCCGCGCGGCAAAGAGAATTCCACTGCCCCCTATACCATGCCTGTCCTCATTCTGGCGGAAGAGCAGCGCTGCCGAACCTCATACGAATTTGAAACACCCGTCGAGCCGAACGAAGGCGGAGGTTTCGAGGCACCCAGCATCACTGCCCTGAGCGACCAGTACCAGCGAGCTCGCGAATTTGATGCCGGAAACTTTGGCGACCTGCAATTGCTATCGGGCACCGCGAAGTGTCCGGAATCAGAGTTCCCAGGTGCTGACCGAGTGAACCTTCACGACCTTATTGAGCGCGTCGTCGATTGGATCTATGCGTGATTGACGGCATTTATCTGCGCCTGGCGGGAGTGCTGCAGTCGTGGGCTGGACCGGCAATAGCTGGAAATATCGTCCATACTGAGCGGTTTCCCACCCGGACGGGATTGAAGGGTTTGGTAGCGGGAGCACTGGGGGCGCCGCGTGACGACTGGCCCGAGTGGCTTGACGATGTTGAGTTCACCGTGCGCCAGGACCGGCGGCCGCGCGTAGTTGACGACTACCACACCATCAATCCGCGCACAGAATCTACGAAATTCAGGACGCGGCTGCTTCTGTCACATGGTGACAAAGTATCGGACCATAGTTTGGTTTTCACGCCTGACCAGCAAAACGGAACGTCAGTCGTTAACAGAACCTACCTGGCTGATGGGGAATTCATCGTCCGGATTGTATGCGACGCGCGCCTCGACGAACTGGAATCAGCCCTGTCATCCCCGTCATTCACCAGTTATCTGGGGAGGAAAGCCTTCCCGCCGGCCTTTCCTTTCTATCTGGGACGCGGATCCGTCGATTGTCTCGAGCAAATTCCCACACTCGACTGGCACAGTCATGCGCGCCGGAAAGTTACTCGACCTGACGCTGGAACAGGAACCGCCGATGTGCGGACCGCCGATTCCAACGCAGCGTCCGATTCAGTTCTACCGCGCACGACCCCGCTGATTTTCGTTGAGTATTCGCAGTACACCGGGCCAAAAGGGAAACGCACACAGTGTGCAGTCCCGCTGGCAACCGATCAGACACAGCGGCTTCAAGCGATATCCGACCTGCTCAGCATTCGACGCGAACTTGACTCACCCCCGCGTGGACAGGTGTTGTGATTTGGCCGGGCGGGTCGGACAATGATGGGCAGACATCAACGAGCTGCATGCCGCACAGCGAAGGAGGCACCGTGTCCGACCAGCCATCCCATTCAGACCAGTCAGCCCAGCCCACCCATCCGACCCAGCCAGTGAAACCACCCGTATCTGATGACGATCCACTGCTCACTGCTCCGACCACTCCGGTCACCAACGAGACGATCCGCACTCAGCTTGCGCACCGCACGATCCGCGCATTCACAGACGAGCCGGTCGGTAAGGACATCATGGACACGCTGATCGACGTGGCACGCCGCTCGCCCACCTCCAGCTTCTACCAGCAGATGACGATCATCCGTGTCACGAACGAGGACACGCGCAACGCGTTGGCCCGCAACGCGGGCCAACCCTACATTGGAGGCACGAAAGGCGAACTGGTCATCTTCGTCGCGGACCTGCATCGCAACGCCGTGATCCGCGAGCGCGCAGGCCAGCCCACCGACCCGGCATCAACGATCAACGCCTATCAGCAGGCCGGCCGCGACACTCTGATCGCCGCGCAGAACTACGTGATCGCCGCTGAATCCCTCGGGCTCGGCACCGTCTACCTTGGCTCCATCGGCGCGAAACCGCAGGAAACAATCGATCTGCTCGGACTACCCGCACACACCTACCCCGTTGTTGGAGTCCTGGTTGGCCACCCGGCCCAGGAACCGCAGTTCAAGCCGCGGCTCCCGCGCGAACTGACAGTCGGCGTTGACGTATACCCTGACCTGGACTCCGATCAGGCACGCGCGGCACTGGATGACTACGACGCCCTCGTCACCCGGTACTACGACATGCGAAACCTGAACAGCCGCGTCGACTCGTTCAGCAACCAGATCATCTCGAAGTACGGCACGAGCCCATCGGAAACTGCCCCCGCCATGCAGGTCATGAACGATCAGGGCCTCATTCAGAGGTAGTTGTCAGCACGACATCTCAGAGACGTCTTTCAGGCAGCCTCTCAGAAGTAGTTCGCCGGCGTCTCCCCACTCACGGCGCGCTTAATCGGTAAGAATGTCGCGAATGCGCAGATCAGTGCTGCCAGGGCGCAGCCGACCGTCGTCAGGAAACCTCCGATGGCGCCGAACGCATCGATCAGGTGACCACCGATCAGTGAGCTGACAGACTGACCGACCACCCACATCGTTCCGCACAGAGCCATGCCTTCGGTAAACCGGTAGGACGGCACCATACGCACAATCATTTGATTCACGTTCACCACTGTCGGCGCCTGTGCCAGCCCGGCGATGAACATGACGATCGCAGCACCCCACATGGAGTGCACGAATACCAGCATCGAACAGCCTACGGCCAGCGCAATCAGCCCGATGTAGAAACGTTTCCACAGCTCACCCTTCCAGTCGATCGCACCGTACGTGAGGGCTGCGATCATGGATGCAGCTGAAAAACAGGCGGTGATCACGCCGGACAGTTCCTGGTGGCCCTGCTCGCCACTGAACGCCACGACCGACAGTGTCGTGATCGACAGGAACGCGCCGTAGGCCAGCTGAATGATCAGCATCGATGCGAACGCAACCGACCACAGGCCCTGGCGCGCCGCCGGTTGTGGCTGCGGGTTTTCGGTGGGCAAGTCGCCCTCGTCCGTGGTGGGTGAAGTGACGAGGGAGTCCTGCACGTCGCCATGACGGTGCAGTATTCGCGAGACCTGGCGCGCGATGGATCGGTGGCGGGTCGCGTACTGCGGGGCCGGTTCGTAGGTCGAATCTGCCAGCATGATCCACATGCCTACGCTCATGAGGACGGCGGCCAGGCCAAGGGACACGAGCGGCGAAATGGAGGTGGCAAGGAAGGCTGCCAGCGGATTACCAATCACCCACATGCATTCTTCGAGGGTGGACGTCAGTGACAGGGCAGAGTTGAGACCCTGTGGGCGTCCGCGCAGGGCGACTGCCCACCGTGCTCGCAGCATGGAGCCGAACGGTGCGTACAGGCCGAGCAGGGGGCTGAGAGCAAAGAGCACCCAGATCGGAGCGCGCAGCGCCAGGGCCACCATGACGGCGATGTCGGCCAGAACCCAGATCGTGATGGTGGGAATGGAAACGCGGCGCTGGCCGTGGTTGTCAACCAGACGCCCAATGATCGGGCCGGCAACGGCCGAGGTGAGCGCCACGACCGCTGACAGAGCACCCGCCAGACCATAAGAACCGTAGGCGTGCTGAACGCCAATGAGCATGCCCATTCCGACCAGGGGAAACGGGAACTGTGCGATTGTGCCGCCGAATGCGAAACGAGGGGTGCGCGGAATGCTCAGCAGGGAGCGGTAGACCTTCACACCGCGTGATGGCCACTCATCTGCCGGCGAGCTGGAAGAGTGTGACGCATCGGCGGCGCATTTGGAAGTCTCGGGTGCAGGGGTCACATTCTGCGCGCTCACGTGTTCTCCGCAAAAATCGAGCTGAACTACTGTGTGAAGGGATTGATGAGGGCTGCATAGTCAGCATGCCTCTCAGTGCACCATTCTCCACCATCGAGCAGGTTGTCGCACCGTGATTCTCCACGCATACACATCGAACTTTCAGTGGCCGCGCAGCATCGGCAGATCCGGGGTATTCATGGGGATATCGTGCAATCCAGCAACCGGATCAGCGATAGTTTACTTCCCGTGAGCGGCCAGTGCGGAAAAGTCGTGGGCGAATATGGCCACGTCATCCCAGTTGGTGAATTCGACACGCTGGGTGAAGTCAATGTCGCGTCCCATGAAACGGCGGATCATCTTGATTACCGCGGCATCGAACGGGTTGTAGAGCGAAAAATCGAGGTCACCGGCAAATACGTCAATCATGTCCGGTTTCCATGGGGTGTGTTCGAAGAAGCGACGCATGTACACGTTTGTTTCGGGGGTGTTTTTGCCATCATTCGCGGCCACGAGGTTCACTCCGAAAAAAGCACTGGGGATGTGAGCCAGTGCTGCAGCGTTGGTGCGGGCAAAGCGCCACACTCGTGGGGAAAAATAACCGTACCTGGTGGAGGCTCCGACGATGACTGCCCGACCCGGTGCAGGCTCGATGCGTTCGCGTCCCGTGATGTCCAGGACGCGAGCATCGTTCCCGTCCTGGCGCAGAATGTCAGCGACGCGCCCACAGATGCGGCGTGTATGTCCAAATCGGCTTGAGCAGAGCACCACGATGTCCATAAACCCAGTTCCCGTCCGTCACATGTCAGGTACGGATCCACATCATAGTGCCGTTTTGCGGCTCGTAATATGACAGACTGTGGCAAAGAGCGTGCTGCGCGCACAGTTCCCGCTGCTCACACCGTTTTGATCGCGTCCTTGAGTGCAACGCGCTTGCCGATGCGCATCACCGCACGCTCGTACACGATCGAGCTCAACCACACCAACGCCACCGTGGTGACGATCAGGATCGCCGTGCTGATGAACGGCTCCCACCACTGTGCCGTTCCCATGTACAGGCGTATCGGCATCGCAATCGGAGCGCTGAATGGCACATAGCTCATGACGGCCATGACCGTGGTGTTGTCAAAGTAGAGGATGACCAGAACGTACGGAATCATGATGAGCATCATGAGTGGCCCGGTCACTCCTGCGACGTCTTCCTGGCGTGACACCAGTGAAGCAGCACCGGCATAGAGGGCAGCCAACACGATGAAGCCCAACAGGAACAGAATCACGAACCAGATCAGAGCCGATCCCAGCTCACCGAGCAGCAAATCCTGCCCCGTCACCAGCAGACCCGTCGTCGCCAGAATTGCAGCCACACCGATACAAGTGAACGCCACGATCGTGTTACCTGCGATCTTGCCGCACATCAGTGCGCGCGCACCCGTCGTGGCCAGCAGAATCTCCACAATGCGGCTCGACTTTTCCTCCACGACGCCTTGCGCCACGTAACTGCAGAATGTGACCGCACTGAGCATGAACAGGGCCGCAAAGATGAGCGAGATCATGAACGCCATCATGCTGTCCACTTGTGGTGGATCCAGAAGTTCAACCTTTGGGTAGGCCGCCAATACATTGATCACGTTGGCCGGTTCTTTTTCCAGTGCCACCACTGTCAGGCCAACGGGTGAGTCTCCCTCGTCAATGACGGCTTCGACGCTGCCGTCGCGCAGGAGTTCTTCACCGCCGGACCTGTCAGCAACTTCGGTGGCATCCAGCCCCACGCTCGTGGCCATCTGCGTAACGGAGGGTCCGACAGTGGCGACCGAAGGCACCTCATCATCGCCGCCGAGCAGCCCGGGGATGATGGTGCCCGCCAGGACGCCAAGACCCACGATCGACACCATGACGATGAAAGCTTTGGACGTGAATCGTGTTTTTGCCTCGCGTGCGGTAATCAGCACGACTTGCTGGAACCAGTTCATTCGATGACCTCTTTGAAGATTTGTGCCAGTGAGGGGACGATGGGGCCGAAGCGCAAGAGCTGACCAGCTACGTCGCGACGGTGCAGAGCCTGCTCGACGACGCGTTGTTCTGCCTGCTCGTCGGGTGCTGAAAAGCGTGCAAATCCGCCTTCCAGGGCGCTGACTTCGATTCCGGGCATGTCACGAATCCACCCGCAGTCACCGCTGACTTCGATTTCGAACGAGCGGTCCGAGTACTGTTCGCGCAGCTCTTCCCTCTCTCCCGCGGCCACGATGTGACCGTCGCTGATGATGACGAGGTCCTCACATAGGCGCTCGACCACGTCGAGCTGGTGAGAAGAGAAAAGCACCGGAATACCTGTGTCCGATATGCGTTGCAGGACGCCGAGCACCACATCCACCGCGAAAGGATCCAGACCGGAAAAGGGTTCATCGAGGATCAGCGCTGTCGGGTGGTGCACAATCGCCGCCGCGACCTGGGCGCGCTGTTGATTGCCAAGCGACAGGTTTTCCACCGGTTCCGCAGCGCGTTTCGATAAGCCGAGTTCATCAAGCAGCTCATCAGTGGACGTGGATGCGTCGTGCGCAGACACGCCGTGCAGACGCGCGAGGTAGATGAGTTGTTCGCGCAGCGGCATTTTCGCGTACAGGCCGCGTTCTTCTGGCATGTATCCGAATTGCGCGCGCTGAGCGGTGCTCGTCGTGTGTGAATCGATCAGGACTTCACCCGAGTCAGCTTCCAGGACGCCCATGATGATACGCATCGTCGTTGTTTTCCCGGCGCCGTTTCCGCCAACGAAACCCGTCATGCGCCCATCGGCAACAGTCATGGACAGATCGTGGAGGACCTGGTGGCCGGAAAATGACCGGTTAAGATTTCGAACTTCCAGCATGGTGCTTACGCTACGTGCCACCTGAGCCGATCCGCATCCGTCTGGCGGATGATTCCTATCGGTCGTGCGACTGATTTTCGCTTCCCGCCACCTCCCTGACCCCGCGCCCGCAGGATCATGACTTTATGCTGGATTCATGACGGGTCCGATTGTCGAGTTGAACTCCACATGGGTCAGGCCGCGTCCCACTGAACAGGGGCTCAGGCGTGACATTGTGTTGGCCTGCGTGCTGGCCGCATGGTCAGCTCTGACGGTTCCCCTCTACTTGCGTTCGGGCATATTCACGGAAGTTGCCCCCATGTGGCTGACGCTCGCCTCCCTGGCGATCACGTTTACAGCTTCCGCGCTGCGCCGACGCATTCCCTGCACCGTGGCCCTCATTATCACGGCGGCGTTCCTGGTCAATGCGCATTTTGGCGTGCCCGAACAATTGGTCACCTCCCTGTGCCTGTCGATCGCTCTGTACACGGTGGGCGCGTGGGGTCGCCAACGCGTGCGCGCATTGGTGGTGCGGCTGGTCTGCACCGCGGCGATCGTGATCTGGTGCGTCGTGTGGCTCATCCTCGCCTCCTCCAATGTCGAACTTTTCCCCGGTATCTCCCGCGCCGGCGTCTTTTCTGCCTATGCCACGGTCATTCTCATCACCGTCATGACAAACCTGTTGAACTTGACACTTGCCTGCGCAGTCGGTGAAGCCTCCTGGCAGTGGGCACGCACGCGGGCACGCCTCGAAGCGCAAGGCGGAGAGTTGGAACGGGAACGTCGCACCACCGCTACCCAGGCTGTCGTGCTGGAACGACTGGCTATTGCGCGCGAACTGCACGACGTGGTGGCTCACCACATCTCTGTCATCGGCATCCATGCCGGCGCTGCCCGGTTGAACCTGACATCGGATCCTTCGAAGATCGGCCCCGCCCTGGAGCACATCGAGGAAGGCACGTCCGCCGTGGTCACAGAGCTGCGCCGCCTCGTGCACACGTTACGTGACCCGAGCAATGGTGAAGACGGGCCGACCGTCGGCATCGCACAGATCCCTTCCCTTGTAGAAGAGGCCGCGCACATCGGTATGGATGTAACCACAGTTGTGGTGGGTGAGCCGCGTCCGGTGCCGATGTTGGTCGACGTCGCTCTATACCGCGTGGCTCAGGAGGCGCTGACGAACGTGCGTAAACACGCGCCGAAACGCAGCCGCGTCCAGGTCATCGTCCGGTTCGCCTCTGATGCGGTGGAGGTTGAAGTGGTTGACACGTCCAGGGCAATGATTGCCGATCGACGAGGGCGGCCCGCGCATTCGGCGAGCACGTCAACGGGAATGGGGTTGCGTGGTATGCGTGAACGTATCGGTGCGGTCGGGGGTACTGTCGAAGCGCATCCCGGTCAATACAGCGGGTTCGTCGTGCGCGCACATGTCCCCCTGATGAAATCGACCGGTGATCGTGATCCCAGCACAGTCGCCAGGCAGGAGATGGCATGATTCGAGTCGCCCTCGTTGATGATCAGGCGTTGGTGCGTTCCGGGCTGCGCATCATTGTCAACACTGCTGACGATATGGAGGTTGTCGCTGAAGGTGCGAACGGACTGGAGGCACTCGACATTGCACGCAGTGCGAGGCCGGATGTGATCTGCATGGATATTGAGATGCCCGTGAAAGATGGGCTCAGCGCGGCGCGCGAGATTGTGGACGAATGTGCAGATAGCGGGCCGGAGATCATCATGCTGACAACGTTTGGAGATGATTACTACGTTGTTGATGCTGTTTCTGCCGGCATCAGCGGGTTTTTGCTGAAAACGTGCCGGCCTGAGGAACTTCTCGACGCGATTCGGCGCGTCGCTGAAGGCAAGGCGATACTGGATGATGACGTGACGCGCATTGTCATGAACGCGATGCGTCAGCGGAGCGAAAACGCTCTTGGCAAGGATGGTACTCGTGGCTCTGAAATGGATGTGGGTCGCGCTCCGGATCCACGCCAGGCTCTGGAAGCCGCCAATGTGACTGACCGCGAGCGCGAGGTACTCGAACTTCTGGCAGCCGGCCACACCAACGCGGAAATCAGTGCGGCTCTTTTTGTCAGCGAATCCACGGTGAAAACTCACGTGTCGAGTTTGCTGCGCAAGGTGCACGCTCGTGATCGTATTCAACTGGTGGTGTGGGCACATGCGCACGGCATCAGACCGCGCAGCTGACGTCAGGCCCACACGGTGCGTACCCGTGAATGCGTCTGATTGTTGCGGCTGGCCAGGCGAGCCTGCGCCAGCGGCCTCATCGCCTCGGCGCCCGATACCTCCACAAGCTGGCAAGGTCCAATCAGTTCGGCCCAGGCGCGCGCGAATTCTTTGGCTCCGGCTTTTCGCCTTCCCACCTCCCTGGGAACCTGCACGTACAGTGCCGAGGGTGAGATCCGTTGCGCGATCCAGCTGACCATGCGCAACAGCAGCGTCGACGGGCGCTGCGAATCTCCCTGAAAGGTCACGCGCAGCAGAAACCGCGGTGTCTCAATGGGAGCGAAGACTTCACTGACTGCATCAATGATGGTGCGTGCACTCGCATCGGGCACATCCGGCAAAGACACGACATAGCCGGCGGGCATTGCCTGGGTTCCCACTGTGACCGCGCCGTAAGGGCGGACCTGAACCTCATCGAGTGAGACAAGGCGCTGGCCGCGTTCTGAGGCGACAAGGCCGCGGGAGACGGCAACAGTGGCACCGGCATAGACGCGGGCGGGGTGTGAACGCCCTCGTAACATGCGCCATATTTCAACGGGGAGCCGCCATGCGCCTGCGATGCCCAGGAGCACCACCATGAATGCCAGTGCTATCAGGATGCGGACAGGGTGCGTGCCCCACATGACGAGCATTGGCCAGATGATGCCGGCCAGCAGGGCACACAGGCCGGAAAGGAGGGCCACGGCTGTCCAGAGGGTGGGCGGCGAATAGAACGTTGGATTCTTTCCGGCCGACACTGCCGTGTCGTGGCTGGTGTCGCCTGAATAGGGCTGGCCGATACCCCACTGTTCGTAGGTGGCGGCTCGTGACGCTATGAGCTGCAGTGTCTGGTCATTGAGCTGGTTGATGGTGGCACGCCTGTCGCCTTCAAGAAGTGCGCGCAACCTAGCTTGCCCAGTGAGCGTGAGCGAGTGATCGATGCCGGTGACGATCTGTGGGAACTGACCTGATAGCAGGGTGTTGGCGGGCTGCGGCTGGTTGCCGGGGTGCGGGCGGTCGCTGACTTGCAAGTAGTCGCTGGCCTGCGGGGCATGACCGGTTGGCAGGGTGACATCCAGTCCCCACAACTGTTCGTGGCGACGATTCATACGCGATATTTCCGCATCAGAATCCAGGGAGATACGCGGCGGCATCACACAGATCACTCCCCAGTTGTGCGCCACCTTTCCTGGCCATTGGGGATCCAAGCGCAGTGTGCGCCCACGCAACTGCTGAGTTGCAGCTGATGTGGCCACAGCGGTCAGGTCAATCAACGTGTTGACGGCCGGGCAGTCCCATCCCTCCCCCAGCAAGCCTCGGGTGCCGACCAGCAGACGTACTGTGCCTTGCTCCATCAGTGTGGATACCGCTCTGACAAGCACTGCCGCAGAAGGGGAGGATGATTCCACTTTGACTCTGGTCACCAGGTGGTCAGCGTGCTCCGGCTCGTTCTCGTCACCGCTATCAACTGCTAGGCGCAGACCGCTGAGTTCTTCAAGGGCGGGAATGATCCACTGCGCGTCAGCGCTGGCAACATGCAGGTGCTGTGAGGTCAGCAAAATCGGGTGCAGTCCCGCTGTTGTCGCGTCAGCACACACTCGGGCAAAACATTCCACCGCGCTGGCAACGGGGCCGGTGGAGCGCCCTCGTCGATTCCCTTCAGTGGCAAAGTCGCACACGATAACTGCCCGAACGTGTTGACCGTCCGCGCTTGCCAGCTCGTGATGCACAATATCGACGGCCGCATCGTTCTTGGCGTGTGACTGCGCCATGACGGTGTCAACCGGATTCCGACCCGCACGGATCCCTCTGTCAGTCAGGTAATATCCAAAGTCTTTGAGTGTGCGGCGCATCGCGTGCCATTCATCGGCTCGGCTCGCATCCGGCAGAATCTTCTCCAACGCGAAGCGTGCACACACCCGTATGGCGCTGTCGATGCTGGGGCGTCTGTTGCCGATCAGTCTGGGCAGTGTGAGTGCTGCAGGGTGATCACCGTGGGTGTGAATCAGAACCTGCGCAGCTGATTCCGTGAATGCATAATCGGCCTCCAGTTGTGCATCTATACCTGTAGGCTGCTCGCCGTCTATACCTATGAAACCTATTGATTCCAACAAAAAGTCGAGGCCTTCACCCCCTGCAAAAACTGCCTTCAAAAATCTACGCAATTGGCGATCATGAGAGGTAAGGAATGTGATTTCATCATCTGCCGGCTCAGTGAACCACACAAGATCCCGGTATGGTGCAAGGTTGCCTTCCCGAACGACGGCAGGGGTCGGAACCTCAAAGTCGACGTCACCGAACAGACCTGAATAGGTGTCAAATGCGCGGCCATCGTCCACACTGGGCAGCGTGGCGGTCAGACCGATCACGATCGGTTCGCGGCCACTGGCACGAATACGCGCCAACAGCAGTCCGATAACCAGTGCCCAGTGGTCAAGCAGATGATGGCATTCATCAAGGATGACTGTGCGCACGCCAGCCTGAACTATCCGATCAATTGCAGCAATTGCATGAGGGTGCAGTACGCGTTCCACCAGCTTAGGATCCTGCGCTGTCAGGGTTGTGCGGATCTTGGAGGCTCGACGAGAAATGCCGGAGCGATAAGCCGCGCTATTTGAGCTCTTCAGATCTTTCAACCATTCGTCAGCCGCCTGCACTGAGCGGCCCGCATCCACCAGGTCGTCGATCCACTGCTCCCGCGCCAAATCAGCAACAGCATCTGTGCTGCGGACGGTGGACAATGCCTGATATGTCAGCGCAGTGAAATCGCCGACCAGTTCCGGATCTTCGCTGATCGTAGCTTGAGGTTCATCGTCCGGCACGGGTGCATAGGCGGCGGCCGCCCGGCTCAGCTTCGTGGCAGTCAGAGCCCATTGATGGCGAATAGTTGTCGTGGGAGCCAGTGCAACGGCTTTCCATCCTGAACGCATGGCCAGCATCAGGCCGACCAGTGTTTTGCCTGCTCCTGGCGGCGCCACAATATGCAGGGGATGATCCGGGCCTGGTGTCAAAGTGGCAAGAATGTCGCGTTGGTACGTGCGCAGGGTTCCCGTGAATTGCCACGTGCTCAGTGGGCGCTCCTCTTCACAGCTATCGGTATCACAGCGCTGACGCCTGTTCCTGTGCGCATCACAAGGCACAGCTGAGTCGTCATCACGTGCGCTCGATTCGGGCTTGTGCATGCTCCACTCTAACCTGATGCGCGGACCACCAGCTCACAGGGCAGCAAGACAGGAGCTTCCGTATGTTCGCCGTTGATCAGGTCACGCAGCATCCGCGTGGCAACGTCAGCCATCTGATCAGCAGGGTTCGTCAGTGACGTCAATGGCGGAGTGAAGCTCGCTCCCATTTCCGAGTTGTCGATCGACACCACGCAAACATCATCCGGTATGCGAATGTCCTGGTCACGCCACACATTGATTGCGGCCATCGTCATCAGGTCGGAAGAGGAAAAAACAGCGTCAACTTCGCCGCGCTGAATCGGCTCTATCAACTGATACCCCGCCCGGGCTCCCGATTCAGCAGTGAACGAGCCGTTGACAACGAGTGCCTCGATATCGTGAGTTCGCAGCTCATCACAGAAACCAGCCAGACGATCCTGCGCTGCCACCATATCCGTTGATCCGGTGATAATAGCCGGTTTGCGCGATCCACCCTCGACCAGTCGGCGGGCAGCCATACGACCAGCCTGCTTGTTATCCACATCGACCCACGACTCAAAGGAGGTGGATTGTTCGGGTCGTCCGATGAACACGATTGGAATGGGCGCGTGCATGAAGGTTTCAACCTGGCCGGGGATCTGGTGATGAGAAGTCACGATCGCACCGTCCACGTGCCCGTCGTACAGGAATGGTCGCAGGCGCTGGTGGTGGCCTTCCTTGTCTGCAAATGCCAGAACCAGTTGCACGTCCGTGTCATCCAGGCTGGAGACAACCGCCTGCACAACCGAAGAAAAGAACGGGTCGGAAAAGATGCGTTGATCCGGCTCAGGCACAATCAGCGCGATCGTGTCAGTTCTCCGTGTCACGAGCGAACGGGCCGCACGGTTAGGCCGATAGTTCAGCTCCTTGACAGCGCGCTGCACGGCGCGCACTTTCTGCGGTGACACACGGGCATCCCCGCGCACGACACGCGATGCCGTTGCACGTGACACGCCAGCTGCACGCGCCACGTCCTCAAGGCGCACTGCGCCCGTGCGTGGGACTCCCATGACTCATCCTCTATTCCTGGGCGTCTGGAATCTTCAGCGTTCCGGTGCGCATGACGTCGCGGTACCACAGCGCTGAAGCCTTCGGTACTCGCTCGAGCGTGTCATAGTTGACGCGCACGATGCCGAATCGCTTCGAATATCCCAATGCCCATTCGAAATTGTCCATCAGTGACCATTCCAGGTAGCCGCGCACGCGGGCGCCCTCGTCAATTGCCTGGTGAACAGCTGCCAGATGATCACGAATGTACACCAAACGGTCGTGTGAATCGTCAACGTAGTCGTGCTCATCAGCAGCATCAGGGTAGGCGGCACCGTTCTCGGTCACCACAAGGTCAGCTCCTGCCGGCCCGGTGTATTTCTGATGTAGGTCGGTGAGCAGCAGGTACAGGTCGTGAGCGTCGACTTCCCATCCCATATCTGTCAGCGGCAAGTTGCGCGAGACTACGCGCACAGACGATGAACCGACTTCCGGGCTGGAACGCAGCACTCCCTGCGCATTCGGTGCAGGCACCGATTTCCTGTATCCATCCTCAGGTGCGGCCACTGCCATTCCGTTATAGAAGTTGACGCCCAGCACGTCGATCGGCACATGAATCGTCTCCATGTCTCCGGGGCGTACATACTGCATGATGTCGGCTTCCAGACGCATGTCTTCGACCACGTCAGCAGGGTAGTCGCCGCGGAAAATGGGGTCGAGGAAGATACGGTTGTGTAGCCCGTTGATTCTGCGTGCAGCATCCTTGTCACCCTCGCTTTCGGGGTCAGCGGGATGTGCCACCGTAAAGTTCAACGTGATTCCACGCGTCGGCTCCTCACCTTTTTCATTGGCGAGGGCGTCGATGGCACGTATCGCCAGTCCGTGCGCCAACAGCAGGTGGTGCGCCGCCGCCACAGCCTCATCAGGGCTGGTGTGACCGGGTGCATGCTCACCGCATGTGTAGCTGAGGAATGACGAGCACCACGGTTCATTCAGCGTTGTCCACACGTCCACGCGGGGGCCGAAACGGTCATACACGGCGGCTGCGTAATCAGCGAACAGTTCGGCGGTGTGGCGGTTTGTCCAGCCGCCCTCGTCCTGCAGGACCTGCGGCAGATCCCAGTGGTAGAGCGTGAGCCACGGCTTGATTCCCGCTGCGCCGAGCTCATCGATCAGGTCACTGTAGAACGCCAGGCCTTCTTCGTTGAGAGTGTGCCCGTCAGGCATGACCCGCGCCCACGACACGGAGAATCGGTAGGTGCCGACACCGAGGTCTTTCATCAAGGCGACGTCTTCTTTCATGCGGTGGAGGTGGTCGCATGCGACGTCGATAGTGGATCCGTCGATGATGGCGCCCGGGGTTTGGCAGTGAACGTCCCAGATGGACGCAGCTTTCCCGCCCTCGTATGCGCCGCCTTCAACCTGAGCTGCCGCGGTGGCGACGCCCCATCGAAAATCTTCAGGGAAAGTGAGTGTGGTCATCCTTTGACAGCTCCTTGCATGACGCCCGAGACGAGGTGTCGTCCGGCCAGGAAGAACAGAATAATCAGTGGTGCCGTTGCCACGACGACGCCTGCCATGATCAGGGAGTAGTCCTTGAAGTAGGAGGCTTGCAGCAGTTGCAGTGCAACGGGCAGTGTTGGGTTTTTCGCGCCCAGAACGATGAACGGCCAGAAGAAGTTGGTCCATGAGCCGACGAACGTGAACAGGGCAAGCATCGCCGCGGCGGGTCGTGCAGCTGGAATCGCCACTGACCAGAACGTGCGGAACATGGAGGCGCCATCCACGCGGGCTGCCTCGATCAGTTCGTAGGGCAGTGCGTCGCGGATGTACTGCGTCATCCAGAACACGCCGAATGCGCTGACCATGCCCGGCACGATGACGGAGGCGAGTTTGCCGCTCCATCCCAGTTTTGTCATCACCATGAACAGCGGGACAACGCCCAGCTGTGCGGGCACCGCCATCGTCGCGATGATGAAGGTCAGCAGCGGTTCACGCCCGCGGAAACGCAGCTTCGAAAACGCGTAACCCGCCAGCATCGAGAAGAACACCACAGAGGCGGACGAGATCACTGCGACGATCACCGAGTTGATGAACGCCCCCCACACGTTGATGTCGGAGTTGAGGACGCGCTGAATATTCTCGATCAGGTGCCCGCCCGGAATCAGGGAGGGAATCGGATTCTTGGCAATGTCAGGCGCGGTGGACGAAGCGAGCAAAAACGCGAAGTACAGCGGGTAAGCAGAGATCAGCAGGATCACTACCAGCAGTGCGTACTTGTACCACCGCGGCCGCTGGGTCGTGCCGAAACCACGATGTTCGGGTGTGTCCGCGCGCCGGCCACGCTTTTTCCGCACAGGTTCGGAGAGCTCATGAGCAGTTGATTGAACTGACGAGGCAGCCTGGCTCTTTCCTTCCTGAGTCCGTGCCCTGATGGTGCGACGACGGTCTTGCCTGGCTCTCGCGCGCGCCGCTGCGCGCGCAGCCCTTTTGCCGCATCGCTGCTCAATCATGGCAATCGACGGCTGGTAAGCACCTTCAAGGGTACTCATGACAGGTCAGCTCCTTTCCCTGCAGAAGTTGAATGTGCCGAACGGTGATCGGAGTGTGCGGCCGAGGTGGCAACCAGTTCGTGCTGCGCACCCGATTTGTCGGAGCGATGTTGTGCTTCGACGGCGCGCCGACGCGCCTCGCGCTTCTCAGCACGGGAAACCCTCTGACCGGAGGAGGAAATTCGCTTGGTCAGGAGGAAGTTGATCGCCGCGAAGAAAACGATGATGAGGAAGAGCAGCCATGCCACGGCAGATGCCTTACCGAAGCTCTTTTGCGCGCCCCACCCGACCTGGTACAGGTACATCGTCAGGGTCAGCCACTGGTTGTCGGCGCCGCCACCACCCATCGTGTCGTACATGCGCGGCTCGTCGAAGATCTGCAGGCCGCCGATAGTGGAGGTGATGACAACGAAAATAATGGTCGACCGAAGCTGCGGGATCGTCACCGAAAAGAACTGGCGGGCCGGGCCTGCCCCGTCAACGGTTGCCGCTTCGTACAGTTCACGCGGAATCGCCTGCATGGCGGCCAGAAGAATCAGAGCGTTGTACCCCGTCCAGCGGAAATTCACCATATTCGCAATAGCGATATGGGAGGCCAGAGCGTTGGCATGCCAGCCGATCGGACTGATGCCCACCATGCCCAGCAGCGTGTTGATCATGCCTGACTGGTCAGCGAAAACTTTCGAGAAGATCAGGGCCACGGCCACAGGCGCCACAACGTAAGGCAGCAGCACACCCATGCGCCAAAATGTCTTGGCACGCAAGTTGGCATCGAGCACCCAGGCAATGAATATCGCGGCGATGATCTGCGGAATTGAGGACAGTAAGAAAATTGAGAATGTATTGCGCAGCGCGATCCAGAAGACTGAATGGTCCAGAACGGCTGCGTAGTTTTCAACTCCGTTGAACCCTTTATCCCCACCGATCAGGTGCCATTTATGGACGGACACCCAGGCTGTATAGACCAGGGGGAACAATCCGGTCACGGAGAAAACAATAAAGAATGGCGAAATGTACAGGTACGGAGAGGCTTTGTACTCGAATCTACTGAGACGATCTCGCCATGTAACGCGCGCAGTGGCAGCATCGCTCGACATGGGTTTTCCTGTGTTCTTTCAGGTAGAAAAGCACGAATGTGCAAGATGGATCCGATGAGCTGGGGACTGTGGCGGGCCCATTTTGAGCCCGCCACAGTCTCACAGTGAGGAGTTATTGAAGATCAAGCTGGTTGTATTCAGCAATAACCTTGTCCCAGGACGCCTGGGCATCATCAGTCTTGTCGACATCGACGCGCGTAATGCCGTCGGTGACCAGCGTGGTCAGAGCGAAGAAGTTGGGTCCCTTGTACGGCTGGACCGTGATCTTCTTCGACATGTCAGAGAAGATCTGCCCGATCGGAGCGTTGTTGAAGAACTCGTTGGTGTATTCGGTCAGCTCCGGAGAATCCAGTGCTTCCAGCTGCGAGGGGAAGTTGCCTTTGGTCTCAAATGCCTTGATCTGCTGTTCGGGTGCGGTCAGCCATGCTGCGAGTTCCCTGGCTTCCTCCGGGTGTGCGCCCTGCGCAGGAACAGTCAGGTAGGAGCCGCCCCAGTTGCCACCGCCACCGGGGAAGACAGGAGCCACGTCCCAGCCTTCGACGCCTTCAGCATTTCCTTCGACAACGCCGAGCATCCACGGCGGGCACAGCATCGTGGCAAAACCATCATTCTGGAATGCGTTGGTCCAGTCTTCCGACCACTGTGACAGGTGGGCAGACAGGTTATCCTCGACCGACGCCTTCAGTACCTGGTCGTACACCTTCTTGATGGTGTCGTTTTGGTCCAGCGGGATCACGGTATTGTCAGACTCTTCGAAGGGCTGTTCAACCTGGTTCAAAATACCCTGGTAGGTACCGGTTCCACCGTCAAACCACGGAATTCCGGTTGCCTCGACGAACTGTTTGCCGACTTCGAAGTACTTGTCCCAGTCGCCTTCCAGCAGCTTGGCCACCTCATTGCGATCAGTTGGCAGGCCGGCTTTTTCGAACATGTCTGCGCGGTAGCAGATGGCTTCCGGACCGGCATCCGTGCCGTATCCCATCAGCTTGCCATCTTCAGTCATCGCAGCTTCGGCCTTCCAGTCCAGCCAGCGACCCTCAACGTCAGGTGAGCTCAAATCGACGAATTCATCTGGGTACTGCTTCAGTTCGGGCCACCAGTCCACTTCGATAGCTTCGATGTCCGACAGGCCGGATCCTGCTGCCAGACGGGTGAGCATGTTGTCGTGGGCTTCGTTCGAGGTGGCCGCTTTCTTCTGCTCGACCTTGATGCCCGGATGTGACTCCATGTATTCGTCAAAGAGGTTGTCGTAGCCAAATTCGTTGAATGTTGCGACAGTCAGCGTGATGTCGCCGTCTGATCCGCCGCCAGCCTCGCCTGATGCTGAAGATTCCGATCCTCCGCCTGACGAGCAGGCTGCCAACGCAAGTGCGCCAATTGAGAACACCCCGATGGTGCCCATCATTTTTCTCGATCTCACAACTACTCCTTCGTATGTGATGGTGTCGTCCATTGCCGATGCGCATGGACCAGCGCCCTGATAAGGCCACCTTTGGGAGCGCTCTCTCATTGTGTTCACAGGCTGAGAGCGCTCTCAACAGGATGTTTCCCATCATGCCACCATAGTGAGTAGGCTGCCACCGTTAAATGGACACAATTTAGTAACACCTCTCACAAGGCGGGTGTTCAGGCTTTCGTCGGTACTTCTTGTGCCTGACGGCAACCGTTGCTCACAGTGCCACAGCTGTGGAGACCAGCGTCGCTACGGCGACGATTAACAGCAGCCCACCGAAAGTCAGTGTCAGGGTGCTGTCTTTGGCTCGAGTGGTCAATTTTCCGCCGAAGATTCCACCCACCATTGAGGCAGCCGCGAACGACAGTGTCACAACCCAATCGACGCTCACGTGAGTTCCCACCCGAGATAGCAGTCCCATCGCTGAGGCAATGATCATGATCAACAGCGACGTGCCTGACGCTTCCTTGATCGGGAATTTCAGCACCAGCACCAGCATCGGAACAACCGCGAACCCGCCGCCGACACCGAAAAAGCCAGTCAGGAAGCCTGTCAGTGTTGCCGCAGCGATCAGTGCCCAGACGTTGACGCCGTCCAGTGAGAAAAGACGACGAGGCGCGCGGGCACCCTCGTCAATACGGGTGGAGGAAGGGTCAGCATCGTCGCCATCAGCACCATCAGCGGGAGTATCGTCGAGGGCATCTGTGGACGCATCGCCGGATGACGATCCGGCACGGCGCAACACTCGCCAGATCATGAGTGTGCCCACGCACAGCAACAATGCGCCAAAACAGAGCATGAGGATGGTGCCGTCTACCAGCACGCTCAGGCGTGAACCGGCCAGGGACCCGATGCACGACAGGGCTCCGAAAATGAGCCCTTCCTTGATTCGAACCCGTCCGTGGCGCTGGTGGTCAACGATTGACACGACGGCGGTCAGAGCCACGATGACCAGCGACGAAGCGGCGGCAGAATGGGGGCTCTGCCCCAGCAGATACACCAGGATCGGGACGGACAAGATGCCGCCGCCGGCGCCCAGCGCGCCCACCACGACACCCACCGCTAATCCGACTGCCAACGCTGCACCAATGCTCATCATGTCCTGCATGTTCCCTTTCGCGTGTCATTCATAATGTCGCTGGCGGGCCGGCCCGAGACAATCAGGCCCGCCATGCGCTCCAGGTCAGCGCTGATGTGTCGGTAGAAGTGCTCGTATCCGGCGCACAGATAGTTCTGTCCGTACTCTCCGTCGACCGAGCGAACGAAGCGGTCCTTCGGGCATCCGCCATAACACAGCTGCAGGTACGGGCAACGCCGGCACTGTCCGGTCAGCTCAAGGCGTTTCTTGCGTGAAAAGCGGCCCATCGTGTCAGTTCGGGCCAGGTCAGCAAACGCGTCCGATGCCACGTTTCCCACAAGCCAGTCAGGTTCAACCCAGTGGTCGCAGGCGTACACATCGCCGTTGAATTCCATGGCGAAATTGAATCCGCACTCGGGCGCATGCACGCACACCGACGCGGCACCGAAAAGCGCAGACAAGGCTGAATCGAAATCCTGGACGAAGACGCGCCCCACATCGCGCTTAACCCAGCAGTCGAAAACGGTGGAGAGGAACTGGCCGTACGCCTCAGGGTCCACGCTGCGTGATGTCACATCCGAGCCATGCTGACGGTAGAGCACGCTCGGAGCGCGCTCCCCTTCGCTGCGCCAGCCGTTTTCAGCCAGATCAGCATATTCGGGGTCGACGCGCTCCACGATGGGAATGAACTGCATAAACTCAGCGCCCAGCTCATCGCGGAAGTACTCGTACACTTCGCGGGCGTGGTGTTCGTTCGCATGGTGAACGGTGCACAGGACATTGCAGCGCACACCGGCTTCCTGCAGGTATCGCCACCCTCGAATCACCATCGTGTGTGTGCCGCGGCCACCCTTATTCAGTCGGTAGGCATCGTGCAGCGCCTCAGGCCCGTCAATCGACACACCAACCAGGACGTCGTGCTTGGCCAGGAATTGCGCCCAGTCGCGGTCGATCAGAGTGGCGTTGGTCTGAATCGCGTGGACAACGCGTTGCGAGGGGCGGCGGTAATCCTCGCACAGCTGGACGGCACGTCTGAAAAAGTCGAGTCCGCGCAAGGTGGGCTCGCCACCTTGCCACAGCATCGTCACCTCGCCGTCAGCGCTGGCGGCCAGGAACTCTGCGATGTATCGCTCCAGCGTGTCCTCGCTCATGCGTTGGCGCGGCACCTCGTAGAGCAGTTCCTTCGACAGAAAGAAGCAGTACTGACAGTCGAGGTTGCACGCCGCACCAGAGGGTTTGGCAACGACGGAGAAAGGAAATCTTTCGCGTGCCAGAGGTGTCCCGTCGAGGGAAGGGGCCTCGGTGCGCACATGTGGAAACGGCAGTGTTGTCAGTGCCGGCACGGAGTCTGCTGCGGGTTCGGGATCCGGCGCTGGAGATGATCCGCGTGTCATGGATACCTCCTGCCCGTTCATCGTCAGCCGTTTTGATCCAGCGTAGTCACGGTTTTCGCTCAGGCGCCACCGCATCAAGGCCCGGGCGGGATGTCTTATGCAACGTCACATCGTGCAGTGATCGCGTCCCTGCCCGACAGTTGGCTCCCTCGTTATTGACGAGGGGCGTGCCGCATCACTGTTCGAATGCGCGCCAGCTGATCACGCAGTTCGGTGAGACGCAGGACCAGGCGGTAACGAAGCATGCTGATCGGGATTTCCCCGCACGTCCACACCTGTGTCGGTTCGGCAGCAAATTTCGTCTTGAACGTATCGAGGTGGGCGAACTGGGGAGCGTCTTCTGAGCCGATTCCCATCAGATCCAGGGTGTGGCACTTGCGTTCGCGGGCCACCTGAATCATCTTCCACACCAAGGCGTCGGGAGCCAGTTCGCGTTTGGCCTGAGGCGTGGCAGCGGCAAAGTAGTAGGTGGCGAGGCCGTACGCATGGGTCATCATCAACCAGGCCGAAGATTGACCTTCGGGGGCGTAGATTATCAGTGTTGCCGCATCCCCCTGTGCCAATGCAGTCAGGAAGTCATGGTAGTAATCGCCCGTGAAGGTGGCAAAGTGTTCCGCGCTGCCCAGATTGTTCATGATCTCGACAAGAGGGTGGAATTCTTCGGCGCTCAAAGCGGTATAGGTGTGAATGGCACTCTGATCGATCTCGCGCAGGGCTTTCCGCACGTCGCGTCGCCCTCGTTTTTTCATGCGGGCGAGCACATCGGAGTCCTCATCGCCCTTAAGGTCCAGCATCACCGTACGATCGTAGGCCACGGCATCGCTGCACGGCAGGCACTGCGCCTGAAGGCTCGCCACAATTCTGAGGAACGTGGCATCACTGCGTGATTTCTTGACGTACGCGGCCAGGTCATCGATCATGCGTCGTTCAACTGAGGCAGGGGCGCTCATTCCAGACCGGCCCGCCACGAGACCACAGGAACGGTACACGATGAGTCTCATACGACTTCAAGGTTAAGACTGCTTCATAGTGCCCATCAGTCCACAGGTGACGGGACCCCTCAAAAAGGTCGCGGCCCTCATGCAGTGCGTCCACGCGATCCCATTGCACTGTCGCCTCGATCGGCACCAATGACTGCGCACGTGACAGGAATGCCTCGTATTCCTCGTCAGTCAGTGTCTGGATATGCGAATCAGCCGATACTTCCGCTGCAGTATAAGGGTCGCGCGAAACGGGCGCACTTTTTTCTTTGCGACCCACGACGCTCACCTTCTGTGTCTGACCTACGGAGCAGGGATGATGATCCGTATCCCACCAACCGGCCATACTCGTTGGAAAAACGTCACTGTAGGAGGATCTTGCGCCGAATCTTTCGAGATCCTGAACGGACAACAACGGTTCAGTAACGAGCTGCCATTCTTCATCGTAGCATTTGGATCATCCCGAGGATCTCACTACGATCACTTGAGGCCGACACCACAAAGGCTCCAGCCTTTGACACCTCACCTTGTCGATCGGGCCGCTCGAGGGACCGTCCGTCGGGGTGAAGCTCAGATGATTGCGATGCTTCTACTTTTCCTTGCTGAACATGTAGTTCGTGGCCACCACGATCGCGCCGTAAATCAGTCCGGCGATCGGCCACACCAGCCACGAGGTTTCCCAACTGCCCAGGAATGACACCGCCAGGAAGATTGCAACGGTCAGCAGCCAGTACACTCCGCTGATCATGCCCAGAGGGCTGTGTGAGGTCTTCTTGGCCAGGTCGTACTCTTCAACCTGCAAGATGACGTTCATGCCGTTCATAACAGTCTGAACTGCAGTAATGCTGTAGGTCGCGACGGCGAAGACGATCAGGGAGAGAGCAAAGCAGATTGCCAGTATCCCGTCCCCGAACACGTCCGACAGTATACTGCCAAGTATCAAAATCAGTAGCCCGACGATGTAGGAGATCACGGAGATCGTAACGGCACGCGAATATGTCGGCTTAAACTCCTTCTTCTGCTGCTCAGTTCGATACGTTGCGGCAATGGTGGGCGCCAAAACCTTCTTCGACATGTCCTCATACTCACCTGAGTAGGGGTTTTTCAGCATGAAGTACAGTCCGAGGCAGACCAGAATTGCCACTACTGTCAATCCGATGGCACCAGCGATCATCTCAACGGTCTCGCCGCGTCCGTCAGCCACCATGCCACCGCAGATCAAAGCGATTGGAGACAGGATAAATGCTGCCACTCCCAAGGCGATGGGGCGTGCCCGTTTGCGTCGATGCTCAATGAACTCGGCGGCTCGTTCAGGACTGATCTGAATCGGTGTATCAGCCAGGGTGACTGTGCGCTCGGTCGGTGCTGTCACCTGGGGATCGCCCACCTGGCTTGCCGCTGCCGACTGGGGTGATGCGGCCTGGGCTGGAGCGGCTACTCCCAATTCTGCTGCCAACTCATCAACATCTCCGAAGTCAGCGATGACCTGGGACAGTGCGTAGTGTTCGGGCAGTCCCTGCGCCAGGAGTTCGTCGTATTTGTCTTCCATCAGCTCGAGCATTTCACTGCGGGCCTGGTCGGTTTCAGGGGTGTGGGGAAGGGATGAGAACATGTACTCGAGATATTGCTTGATGGCTTTCATGATTACTCCTCAACGAATGAATTGATCAACGAGGGTTTTGGTGTCGTTCCACTCGGAGCACTTGTCATGGTAATAGGTACGTCCTTCTGTGGTGATATGGAGGTAAGTCCGAGGTTTTCCGCCGGTTCGGGTGCCGGGGTACGAGGTCACATATCCGCCTTTTTCAAGGCGCTTGGATGCGGAGTACAACGTCGTTTCCTTCATGACGAAGTCACTGTTGCTCAGTTCGGTGATGGATTTGGATATTTCGTAGCCGTAGCTGTCCGAGTCGAGCAGAACTCGCAGAATCATCAGTTCCGTGCATCCGCGCAGAACTTCACTACTGACCATGTGGGTTCCTCCCTTTGTGATCCCGTCGCCGCACTGTTGTGGTGATGTGTATGCCCCTCAGCAAGTACTCCATGTGAAGTACTACGTCTGATGTAGTAAATACTGTACACCCACTACTACGTCACATCAAGTAGTTTGAGTCACATTTTCGGTGCAGTGATTTCCGCCTTACGTGTGTTGGCAGCGACTGAGCCGAAGATCACGCGCTGCGCAGATAGGTCGTGCGCCCTCTCCTCGTACACGCGTGTCAATCATGCGTCCTCCCCTCGTCCACCACCTTCATCGCGCCGAATCCTCGGCTCATTCACCCCACTCACCGTCTCTTGCACACCTCCGACCCAGTCCCGCCGCTTCCTCGCACAAAAGCCTAAATTTGACGCCTCGTTGTGCACATTCCCCTAGATCTAAGACCACCACATGCACATTCCCCTAGATGTACTTCCCCGTTACGTTGTGAACGCGTTGTGCGGGGGTTAAGCCGTCGATGGCGGTGTGGGCTCGATGATAGTTGTACTCGTGGAGGAAGTCCGTGTACGTCTCCTTGCGGGACTGCTCACTGGTGTAGGGGCGGGCGTAAGCCCATTCCTGCATCAGCGTGCGATTGAACCGCTCGACCTTGCCGTTGGTCTGCGGGCGATACGCTTTGGTGTAGATGTGCTTGATGTCCTGCCCGAGCACGTCATTAAACACTCGTGAGCGGTAGCAAGAACCGTTATCGATCATCACCCGTGTCACTGTGATGCCCTGATCCTGAAAGAACTCGAGAGCCCGGCGCATGAACCCTGCTGCTGTGTGCTTCTTCTCGTTGGGAAGAATCTCCGAGTACACCATCCGCGAGTGATCATCAACGGCGTGGTGCAGGTAGCTATACCCTCGCCCAGGTAGAGCACCGGCGCGGGCTTGTGTGTTTCTGGCACGCCTGGCACTACGGTCCTGTGCAGATCCGCGCCCATGGACACGCCATCCTCCGCCGTTGGGGATTCGGCCGAGTTTCTTGATGTCGACGTGAACCATCTCTCCCGGCTTGTCGTACTCGTAGCGTCGCGCTGGCTCCTTGCGTACCGGCAGGCCGGTTGCCTGGTCGATGCAGGCTAGTTTCGGCATATGGTAGCGATCCAGTACCCGCCCGACCGTTGAGCGGGCAATGCCCAGGTGGTAGCCGATGCGGTGTGGGCCCCACTGGCGGGTGAAACGCAGTTTGATGATGCGTCGTTGCACGCGTGTGGGCAGTTCATGTGGACAGGAATGTGGGCGACTTGATCTATCGGTCATCTCTTCGCCTAGGCGGTAGCGGCGGACCCATCGGTTGACGGTGGCAACAGAGACCTGGAAGCGTTCAGCGACTCGGCGCTGCGGCCAGCCCTCGTCGATGACCAGTTTGACCATCTTCAGTCTGCCGGTCGGAGTCAAAGGTGCGTTACGGTGTGTCATGGAAGCCTTCGTGATGGTTGTTCGTGTGGTTACCTACACCATTATCGAAGGCCTCCCCCATCCGATCACACCGTTCACAACCTCCCGGGGAAGTACACCTAGCGCAATCTGAGAAAGCAGAATTGCAGTCGGACAAGTCTTGGCGAGCTGCTTCGAATTCGACTGCTGCGATGCTGAATTAATCACAGTAGCAGGAGCAGTTCTCTGCCCCGGCCTGCTCTCTCCATCGGCTCGATTGCCTCGGATCGAGCGAGTGCTCCTGACGGGTTGATTGAGTCCGACGGATCCGTCACGTCCAAGGGACCGATTGGCTTCTCTACTGCGTTGAACTTGGCGATGTCTCGCATCAGGGATGCCATAGTCCTTCACAGCTCCAATCGAGAAGTCAACGAGTTTCGTCAACGTATGTCCTTCCACACTGGCCATCTGCTTGAGCCGATACTTTCCCGCGGATAAGTAAATCACGCGGTTCGAGCTATGTGCACCAGCCAGCGTCTAGATCATCGTGTTCTTAGCCGTGTCTCCCTCACCCACAGCCGAGTCCTCTTTCCCAAAGCAGTGAGTATCTGACCCGTAATATCGGCCAGCTCCGCCTACGACTTTGGCACCGCATCAGTCCGATCTCTGTTTGCCAGGACCTCTGCCTAGATTAGGAGCTCAGTTTTTCCATCAACGCGATAGAGATCGAACTTCGCACGTCCAGCTTCTTATCTCTGTCGCCCTCAACTGTTCAACCAGCAATTCCTTCGGGAGCAAGCGACAGGTCAAGTAATAGTGCTGCATCATTTGATGATAACCGTCCGCGTCATATGCGTGGGCGATGTGTCGGTTGCCGTCCGCTTCGTTCAATACCGCATCAGCTAGGACTGCTCCGGTTTTCGCTTTATTAACGTCGTTGCTCCAATACACGAAGCCGGGAATGTGCTTTGTCAATGCTGCCATGCTCAAATCACCCTCAGTACTCCCGTCCGGACTTAATAACGGAGTCCTCAACTTTCGTGCGTGGCGCAACCGCCCAGCAGAACGACAATCGCGTGATCTCGATCTGCCGCTGGTTCGGTATCCGCCGAATGACCGCGTGGACACATATCAAGAGCCTCGGTAACAGCCACCAAGTCACTCCACTGGAACTTCCTCGGCATTGGCCTACGTTGCATCGTCCTCACATTCGACGCATTATTCACCCAGAGCCGAGCTCTTAGCAGCCACCTGTTCCTCCGCAGACAAACAGAAGTCATCGTTCATCTTGATTACGAGAGCAATCATGAGCTTTAGGACGGTGATGTAGGTCTGAAAGTGGGCGCCTTCACCATCGGCATTCATTTGTGATCCGTGAAGGTATTTGTTGCGCAGCTCAGGCCCGTTACTGAATTCAGCCTTATTGAGCATAAAGTTGAAGTAGGCAGCTTCGGCTTCCGTCAGCAGGGACGAGCGTCGGGTCACCCACCCACGCTTTTCCATTGAATCCGCTTCTGCACGACCATTCTCCGAGAGGTGGAAGTAACTCACTGCCTCATTGGTGAACAGTGAATGAAAGATGCAAAACTGCTGCGGTTTCGCGATTGTCACCTGTGCCCCCGTATCCTGCAGGATACCTAGCTTGATAAGCTGATCAACCATACCCCGTTGATATTCATCAAGATCGCCATACCTGACCTCGTTCTTGAGTAGAAGTTCCGCGGCGCTTGCTCCTCTCAAGTCATCGCTGATGCACGTTAGCCTCGACTGGTCAGAAAAAAGCGCGTGGAGGATTCCTGTGATTTCTTGTTCATGTGTCGAGTAGATGTACTTTCCGTCTAGGAGGCTGGGTACCCGTTTGTATGCTATTGGGTCTGAACTGATGGAGAGCAAGTCGGGGTCGATTTCACCATTGTTAACAAACTGACGGAATTGGTTCAAGACACTCTCCATTTCGACGAAAAGGTGCCTAGTCCTTTCCAGAAAGGAACTTCCGGGCGTGGAGCGGGTGAACGAGAAGTTCATGGCGCCGAACTCGTCCACAAGATAGGTTCTAAAGAACCAGGTGATAACATCTTCCAAGTCGATTCCCTTGTCTTCTAGGAAATGCTGGTAGAGCCTTGTCTGCAGGAAGGACGCCATTTCGGCGATTCGGAACGCCACACCTACCGGGTACTCGCTCTTCCCAGGCACACCCACGAAGCTTTCAAGGGCCCCGAGCTGCGAAGTGTACGAAGGGAAGCTCAGTATTACTTCGCGATTGGCGAACTCGAAGAGGTACTGGAAGTTATTGAGGACACTCGGGTAGTCGAGGGTTTCTCCCAACCAGCGACTGCTGTAACTAAGTTGAGCGACTGTCCCATCAGAGTTGTCCAACTTGGACACCACTGGTTCGTCTTGGGTATCGGAGAGACACATCTCAACACCGAACCTGATGCTTGCCGTCTCCTCAAAGAGCTTTTGCGTCATCTCGGCATTGCGGCGCTTCGCTTTCAACTTCAGCTTGGCGTCAATCCCGGTCGCCACCATACCCTGGGATGAGGCGGTCTCGATCAACCTCACGTAGTTAGGGTTAGCCTCGGGACTGTCAAGGTATCTCTCCAGCAAATCGTGCACATCGCTAGTCGTCAGATTCGCAGGTAGGTGGATATCATCACGCGTGTTCTTCTCCAGATACTTGCGCACCACATGCTCTGCGTTCTGCGGCGATGCGAGCAGCCTTTCACGCATCTCCAGCTGGTAAGCAACCACGAGCTTCTCGCATGCAAGCATCTGACCAATGCGGACGCCCGCAGTATCAAGTACAGACAACATGATGGTTGGGTTGCACCGCTCGTACGCTCTGTTCCGGCCAAGTAGTTCGAGTAGGTCCGCGTGGTAGTCATAGTTGATGTCAGTAACGATGGCTTCACAGTTGGACTCGTTGACTCTAGAGAAGAACCGTGCCACCGCGCTGCGCATCCTTGGAACTAGGCTCTCAGCATGGGCGCGTTGTTCGGCCGTGTAAGTCTGGGGTAGAAAACCCTTCTCTATGTACGGCTGGACGTTGTGGAGCTCGATCGCGTCCACGGTCGTGGTCAGCGTGTCAGCATTCTCAAATTTCTCGATGAGCTCAGCCACGCGCGGCATGTACATCCAGGTCGCTAAATCCTGTGCGCCGTAGAACTTCACTCGTCGGAGGGTACCTTCGCCCATCAGTTGCCCCCAATCATACAATCAAGCCACGGGTTTGTACCTCGGCTGGCCGAAGCGTGGTTCCTTGGCCAATCTCATTGTAGAGATCACCCCGGACACTAAACCCGCCGAGCAGCTCAGTACGACACACCAGCGCGCCACGCCTCCTGGAAGTCGAGAGACGCCGCTGAAGACGCCTGTCAGAGCATCAAGCCCCGACTCGCCCCTGATCTAGTCGCTGCGTGACGAGCTCCTCTGAGACGCCAAGCGCGGCAGCGAGCCAGCAGCGGATCAGGATTAGGCCCTCCCGCGTCCGTACCCAGGCTTCTCGTCCTTCCGTCAGATCGTTGTCAGCGTGTTTGACTCCTTTGTAGGCCTCGTTGAAAGCCTTGCACCAGGAATCACGGCTGCCGCCCTCGCCAACAACAGCGTCGGGTTCGTATCCCAGGAAGTCGAAGATGTTCTTGAGCAGCGCTTCATACGTTCCCGATACTTTCTTGTCGGGATTGGCTTTTTCGGCGATCGCGTAGCCCAATGCTTCGAGCGCCACGGCAACGTGGACAAGCTGCGACTCCGCCGGAAGGGTGCGATGGAACAGGGCACTCATGGCGATCCAGGTCGGTCGAGACCAGTACGGGTACTCATTTAGCCATTTCGCAACAAGATCCGCGTTGGCCTCGTCAAGGAAGAAAAGCGGGTTATCATCGTCGGTCAACTGGCGGTCGGGATCGACGGTCCGACCGAAAGACGGTTGGTATGCGTCTCTCCAGAAACGACGCTCATCTGTCGGCGGCAGTTCCTGGTCGTCTTCCCTCATCACCGAGATCAGCCGCGATCCGCAAGGCTTGCCGTATACCAGGCACATGAGGTCTTGCATCATCCGATGCGTCTGCTGGTGCGTCTGCCAACTTTCAAGCTCAGTGCTACGGGTTCGCACCAGCAGAGCGGTAGGGATCGTGAAGACGCCGCCCTTCGGCATGGGGTTGAAACGGAACGAAGTGCACAGTTGCAGATCGAGCGGGCCTCCCAGAGACAACGAATCCAAGTTCTTTGCCACAATCGAAACACCCTCGATGTCCTTTCCCTCCTCGCCCAGCATCAGTTGCGTTGTTACTGGAACCAGCTTCGCCCACTTGGCCAATCCGTCGATCTCCGAGGTCATCCCATTGACCCCTACATAATCGACTCCGTTTGCACCGGAGTGGATCGCGCGCCTGTAGCGAAGACGCTCCAGAGAGTGCCCAAGAGACGACGCAGACGCACCCACGGTGTAGCCCTCGGCAAGAGTGAGCCATCCATCGCCATCCCGCAGAATGAGCGGGTCCGGGATTTGCCGACTGTCGTCATTCAGGCGGAGAGCCTCAACTAAATCCAGGGCTCGTGGCCATCTCACGAGCACACCCTTGGTGTCGAACTCAGCAACAACTACCTCGTCGGATCCCTCAGCGCCCGACCGCGTGTGCGCGATCCTCACGACACCAGGTTCCAGCTTCGTCGCCATATGCCTCACCGCCGATTTTCCGTTGGATGCCGTCCTGCAGGCACAGCGCGGCTACCGGAACAATTCTCTCTGATGCCGGAGCCACTGTCACGAACTTCATGGGCTGCTGTGAAGTCGTACCTCGTCGTCCACGCTTCACATGTGCATCGCCCCGAGTTCCTGCGCGGCTTTCGCATGTGACATCGGGCGTGGAGCTACCACACAGATTGCAAAGCACGCTTGACAGTTTTTGCAAAGCTTACTAGTCTTTTTTGTGTCGGAATGCTTCACAGTGACAGGAGCAAGATGCGAACACAGATCCCGAAACTACGCAAAGAACGCAAGCTTTCACAGGAAGACCTTGCTCGGGCAGTCGGCGTCACACGGCAAACAATCACCTCAATTGAAACCGGTAAATACGTGGCGTCCCTGCCGCTGGCATACAAAATCGCCCACTACTTCGGCCTCACAATCGAGAACGTTTTCGACTTCACAGACCTGGAGAAAACAACATGAACGAACTCGAACAATACCGCACAGAACTCAAGAAGCGCCACAGCCTGGCTCTGATCTTTGTCATCGCCGGCCTCGCATTGAGTTTCTTCGGAAACTTAATACTGCGCGCAAACATCCCGGATGCACCGATCGTCAACATCATCACCGCAGCAGGAATTGTTTTCGAACTCATCTGCGTCGGCTACATGAGTTTCAACCTCAGCAAAATGCGCAATGACAGTACCTTGAGGCAAGCCTATATCCGTGAAACTGATGAGCGTGAAGCCGCCATTCGCGCTCATTCAGGCAGACCCATTGTCACCGTGCTGTCGATGACACTCGTCGGCGCGTCATTCATCGTCGGCGCCTTCAGTATCCCGGCATTCATCGCTCTTCAATGCGCGGCCGCATTCCAACTTATCGTTGCATTCGTCCTTACCGGATACTGGAGTCGCAAACTCTGAGCTGGTGCGTCAGACAACAGGGCCGGCGTCACACACCCCTTCGCCTTCAGCATACTACCCAGTATTGAGCTGGTGATCAGGCTTTGCGGCGTCGGATGACCATGGCGCTGCCAGCAAGCAGCATCATCACGCCTGCTGCCATCTGAACGTATCCGTCAGCTCACCCAGTGCTGGCAAGTTTCCGCGCAGAATAGCTCGGCTGGACCGAATCTCCCGGGTCGACACCTGGCTTTGGTTGAGGGTCGGGAGCAGGTTCAGAGTCACGCGTCGTCCACTGAGCGTATAGTGTCATGTCCTCGGTCACCGGAGTAGTGCCTGTGAAGTTCGTGCCTTTCCCATCGCGTTGAGTATTCCACCCATTGAATTTGTAGTGGACACCGTCAACCTCCATTGAAGCAGGCAATGTCGGCATGCTCTGATCAGTTAATGAGTCAGCCTCAATACCCTTCTTGTGCACAACATTGATCGTGCCGAGGTCTTTTTCAGCAGCACCAGGAGGTGTGTTCTCATCGAAGCTCACCTTGTTGAAGGCAAATGTCACGTCCACGTTGTTGGCTTGCACCGGGCCAAGCAGGAGCTTGCCTCCAAGGGATTGTCCAAAGACGTTCACTACGGAAGCCTTCACCACGCCCTCAGCATTCCAGTGACCTGAATCGGATCTGCTTCGCCATTGGCGATCTTCAGGGCATCTTCTGGGCTGACAGTGAGCGGAGCGCTCGAATCGTCAAGCATCAGGCGCTGCATCTTGGCGATCTTCTCATAGGTCGCAGGAATGCGGTCACCACCAGGCGCTTGGTCATATCCGGTTCGGGTACGAGTACGAACCACGATTTCGTGGACGGGAACACGTTCGCCAGCGGCATTCGTCATCCACGGGACAATTTCGATGATCGTGTCTGGATTATTGTTTTCTGCGAAGTCTATTGCCGTCTTGCCATCCGCAACGAGGGAAACCCCATATTTCCCGCCGGGATTGTCCTTATCCCCCATCGCAACTTCATTGCCATCGGCGTTCGTTGCGGCGTAGACAGCGATCGGACGGAATGTGTAGCTGGAGAACTTGATCTTCATCCGCTCCGGCATCACGATGCGTTCGTCGAGCTTGACGCGCATATCGACGTGGGTCGCCTTGGCTGTTCTGTTCGCCAACTGACTCCAGTCAGAACCGTTATCCAACGCACCTACTATCGGATCTTTGTAGACAGTAATCGAGGTGAACGGAGGCATCGAAAACTGCGCCTCATAAGAAACCTGGTAACCATCGGTACGGTCGTCGTAGTAAGCGGTTGTGGTTGGCATATCGCCTTCGACTTCAAATTTCTTGATGTCGGAGTCAGGCGCTGTTTGCTCACCGCTCTTGCCGCAGTTGATGGTTGCCATCGACGTGGTATCCAGGCCGACGTAGTCGGTATTGGATACGTAGATAGCGTGCAGGGTCTGAGGCGCGGTTCCGGCTGGGAAAATGTCGCCAACCTTCTGGCTCGCAAAGTAGAACGGACTGTCTTCCGAATATTTCTTAAGATCCTTGAACTTCGGATCTGGAGACCACCCGAGGAAGTACATCCTGAAAGGCCACTGATTGATATCGGTCTGTACACCCTGCGTACCGAGAACCGCTTCCGGGTCAGTGAAGGTTTGCTTCGCCTGCACATTCTCACCGTACATAAAGGTGATCTGGACACTGTAAGGCGCGGCCTCCGAGGACTCTGCAGGTGGAGCTGCCGCTTCACGCGCAGACGTATCGTTCGGTTCGACTGAAACAGCAGTATCTTCTGCCGGGGCAGGAGCACCCTCTTCAGAAGTCGGAGCAGCTTCTGAGGCATGAGCCGCCTCCGCAGGAGCCGCTTCAGGATCGACAGGTGACGGGCTCGGCTGACCGGCATCAGATGCCGGCTCGCTGGATTCCACAGCAGGATCAGCGGCAGCGGCATCACTTCCATCACCATCTGCCCACGTCACTGGGGTGATGCCACACATCAGCAGGAGAGCCAACAACAAACTAACACTTGAAAAATGTATGACAGGATACACGGACTTTGTGTGTGACAACATCCTCATGAGGTCCCTTTTTTTCAAAGGGAGTCAGAATCTGGACCCGGATATCGTACACTCAGCAATACTCCGGCATTAGCCCAATATTCGTCGCCACGACACAAAAAGCGCTCATTGTGAATCACAATGAGCGTCCAGTGGTGGAGCTAGTGGGACTCGAACCCACGACCCCCTGCTTGCAAAGCAGGTGCGCTACCAGCTGCGCCATAGCCCCGTTATTGAGTTCCTACCGTACCTGACGGTGACAGCTCCAGACAACCGCCCAGAAAGCGGTCGGGTCGGGTCGCCGTCGTTAATGAGCGGTGGAAGATTCCGGCTCATATTCGTCGGTGACGGACCTCCACAGATCAGCGTTATTGGACAGGTCCTGAGCAATTTGACGAACGACAATCCCCGCTATCGCAGCACCGGCAAGCGCCGCAATGGTCGTGATCGCCTTCTTCACCGCTCCGCCTCCCATTCAGCTGAGTGTGGACAGTGGGCCTAGCTGGACTCGAACCAGCGACCTCAGTCTTATCAGGACTGCGCTCTAACCAACTGAGCTATAGGCCCATCCGCGCCCCAAGGGCACCGAACTATCGTACCCGAGCATCGGTGCGACAACAAAACGAGAGCCTAGTGACGTCTATGACATTCACCGACACCACAGTCGCCATCTTCCACCGCTCGCGCCTCTACTCATCCATCAAGGACACGCGCACCCCGCCCACCAATGAGGCGATGATGTTGTACAGGAACGCACCCAGCGTCGACATCGCCGTGATCATGATGACGTTGGCAACCGCCGCAATGGTCGCGTAGGACAGCACCTTCGACAAATGCAGGTACTCCATGAGCGTGACGAAACGTTCCGCGCTCAGATTCTTGAGGAATTCCTCAATGTCGCCGAAAACGTGCATGGAGTCGAGCATCAGCCACAACACTAGGGTGGCGAACACCAACGCTATCCCCAGCGCCACGGACAACAGGAAGCCAACCTTCGTGACTGACCACGGGTCCACGCGCGCTACCGACAGGTCGACTCTGCGCGGTACATCCTCATCCAGGATCGGCTGATCGAGGTCTTCAAGATCGCTCATTGCTCGTCCTCCTCAGTTTCTGCACTTGACGCTACAGGCTCATCAGCCTCTTGTGCAGCTGATTCGTCGGCGGTTTCATCAACGGCCTCATCTTCGTCATCCTCCGTGTGACGCGTAATCGCAATAATGCGGTCATCGTCATCCGGGCGAGCGAAAATGACACCCATAGTGTTGCGCCCGGTGGCACGCACGTCGGACGCGTTGATTTGGACAAGTTTACCGGATTCGGTAATCACCATGACATTCTCGTCACTGTCGACAACGAGGGCGCCCACCAGTGCACCTCGTTCATCCACCAAGTTGCCTACTCGCACGCCGAAAATGCCGCGACCCTTCACAGGATATTCGCTCAACGGGGTGCGCTTCGCGTAGCCACCATCTGTGACGATCAGCAGGTCAGCTCCCTCGCGCACAACTTCCATCGCCAGCAGCTCATCGCCGTCACGGAACTTCATGCCGCGCACACCCGACGTGCCGCGCCCCATCGGACGCAGCTGCTCATCGCTGGCAGTAAATCGCACCGCTTGCCCCTTACGGGACACCAGGATCAGATCATCATCAGCGTTCACCAGCTGAGCAGACACCTGCTGATCAGGCTCTCCGTTGTCATCATCACGCAAGTTGATCGCAATAATGCCGCCGGTTCTGGCACTGTCGTATTCCGACAGGCGCGTTTTCTTCACCAGACCGGACCGTGTGGCCAGCACCAGGTAGTCAGCCTCGTCGTAGTCGTGAATAGCCAGGACCTGTGCAATGCGCTCATCGGGTTGGAACGCAAGCAGATTCGCAACGTGCTGACCGCGGGAGGTGCGACCGCCCTCCGGAATCTCATACGCTTTCGCGCGGTAAACACGACCCAGGTTCGTGAAGAACAGCAGCCACTGGTGCGTGGTTGTGACAAAGAAATGCTCCACCACATCATCGCCCTTGAGCTGAGTGCCGCGCACACCTTTGCCGCCGCGTTTTTGCGAACGGTAATTGTCGGTGCGGGTACGTTTGGCGAAACCGTCACGGGTGATGGTCACCACCACGTCCTCTTCGGGGATGAGGTCCTCCATCGACATTTCGCCCGCGTACGGCACGATCGTGGTGACACGCTCATCACCGTAGCGCTCGACAATCTCCGCCAGCTCGGTGGACACAATGTCGCGCTGGCGTTGCGGGGTGGCCAGGATGTCTTCCAGGTCGGCCACATGGTCACGCAACTGTGCGTGCTCGTCCAGAATCTTCTGACGTTCGAGGGCGGCCAGGCGACGCAACTGCAGCGCCAAAATGGCATCAGACTGCGCTTCATCAATGTTGAGAAGGTCCATCAGGCCGGTGCGCGCATCGTCGGCTGTTGGAGAGCGACGAATCAGCGCAATCACTTCATCGAGGGCATCGAGCGCCTTGAGGTAGCCTTCCAGAATGTGCAGGCGTTCGCGCGCCTTGTTCAAACGGAAGCGAGTGCGCCGCTCAATGACTTCGATCTGGTGTCTGATCCAATGACGGATAAATCCATCCAGCGACAGTGTGCGCGGCACGCCGTCCACCAGGGCGAGCATATTCGCCGGGAACGAGTCCTGCAGCTGCGTGCGCTTGTACAAGTTGTTCAGGACAACTTTGGCAACCGCGTCGCGTTTGAGAACCATGATCAGGCGCGTGCCTGAACGGCCCGACGTTTCGTCACGGATATCCGCAATACCCTGGATCTGGCCGGCCTTGACCATGTCGGCAATTTTCTGGACCAGGTTATCGGGGTTGACCTGGTAAGGCAGCGCCTTGACAACCAGGCACGTGCGGCCATGGATTTCCTCAACCTCGACAATGGCGCGCTGAATAATCGAGCCGCGGCCAGTGCGGTAGGCATCCTCAATGCCCTTGCGACCCAGGATCGTCGCACCGGAAGGAAAATCCGGGCCCTTGATGCGTTCCATGAGAGCTGCCAGCAGTTCTTCACGCGTGGCATCAGGATGCTCAAGTGCCCACTGCACACCCTCGGCCACCTCACGCAGGTTATGCGGCGGGATGCGCGTGGCCATACCCACGGCAATACCTTCCGACCCGTTGATCAGCAGGTTCGGAATACGCGACGGCAGGATCGTAGGCTCCTGGGTGCGCCCATCGTAGTTGTCCTGGAAGTCAACAGTGTCTTCATCAATGTCGCGCACCATTTCCATCGCCAGGGGCGCCATCTTACATTCGGTATAACGAGGGGCAGCAGGCCCCAGGTTACCGGGAGAACCAAAGTTACCCTGACCGGCAATGAGCGGGTAACGCATTGACCACGGCTGGATGAGGCGAGCCAAAGCGTCATACACGGAGCTGTCACCGTGAGGGTGGTAGTGCGCCAACACGTCACCGACGACGCGCATGCACTTGTAGAAACCTGCATTGGGGCGGTATCCGCCGTCGTACATGGCATACAGGATGCGGCGGTGAACCGGCTTGAGGCCGTCTCGCACGTCCGGAAGGGCGCGGCCCACAATGACCGACATGGCGTAATCAAGGTACGACCTCTTCATTTCCATTTCGAGGTCGACTTGATCAATCCGTCCGTGCGGAGCGGTTGATTCAATCTCTGTGGTGGGCTCGTCACTCACGATGAAACTCTCCTTGGTCCCTGATCAGTAGGTTGTTGACGATGGTCGGATCACTGTCGTTGCGCCGCGGCGCTAGGCGTCAATGAATCGCACATCCTGAGCGTTTCGTTGAATAAACGAACGCCTGGATTCCACGTCATCACCCATCAGCAGGGTGAAGATTTGGTCGGCAGCTGCTGCTTCGCCCACCTCGACTTGCTTCAAAATTCGGTGCGCAGGATCCATCGTGGTTTCCCACAATTCCTGGTCGTTCATCTCACCCAGGCCCTTGTAACGCTGGATGCCGCCCTGCTTGGGCAGGCGATGACCGGCCTTGAGTCCTTCAGTAAGACAGTCGTCACGCTCCTTGTCCGAATACACGTATTCGTGCGGAGCATTCGTCCACTTGAGTCGATACAGCGGAGGTGTCGCTAGGTACACGTACCCTTGCTCCACCAGTGGTCTCATATAGCGGTACAGGAACGTCAGTAGCAAGGTCGCGATGTGCTGGCCATCCACGTCAGCATCTGACATCAGCACGATCTTGAAGTAGCGCAACTTGTTGATGTCAAACTCTTCACCAATGCCGGTGCCCAGGGCGCTGATGAGCGACTGGATCGTCTCAGAGTTCAGCGCGCGGTCAAGGCGAGCCTTTTCAACGTTCAGGATCTTTCCGCGAAGTGGCAAAATCGCCTGGTGTTCCGGGTCGCGCCCACCGACGGCACTACCACCTGCCGAGTCACCCTCGACAATGAAGATTTCACACACCGAGGGATCTTTGGACGAGCAGTCGCGCAACTTCGTCGGCATCGACAGCGTGTCCAGGGCGGTTTTGCGCCGAGTGGCCTCACGGGCCTTGCGTGCCGCGACGCGCGCCAACTGAGCCTGCTGACCTTTCATGATGATCGCCTTGGCGTCGGCAGGATGCGCATCGAACCAGTCCTGCAGGTGCTGGTAGACCTGCTGCTGGACGAATGTGCGGGCTTCTGTGTTCCCCAGCTTGGTCTTGGTCTGGCCTTCGAACTGCGGTTCGGTCAGCTTGATGGAGATCACCGCCGTCAGACCTTCACGCACATCTTCACCGGACAGGTTTTCGTCCTTGTCCTTGAGGATTCCGCGCTCCTTGGCATAACGGTTGATCACCGTGGTCAGTGCCGTGCGGAAGCCCTCTTCGTGTGTGCCGCCTTCGGTCGTATTGATCGTGTTGGCGTAGGTGTGCAGGCTCGACGAGTACGCCGTTGTCCACTGCATCGCAATTTCCAGCGACATCGTGCCCGGATCGTTTTCAGCTTCAAAATCAATGATCTCGGAGTTAATGACGTCAGTCTTGCGGCTCGAATCCAGGAATTCCACGTAGTCGCGCAAGCCATGTTCATACATGTAGGACACGCGGCGGAACCCTGGAACAGGATCGTCAGCTGGGCCTTCGTCATCCCCGGTGATCTCGTCGCCCTCGTCCTGAACCCAGGGGCGCTCATCGGTCAGCGTGATGCGCAGCCCCTTATTGAGGAACGCCATCTGCTGGAAGCGGTGACGCAGCGTCTCAAAGTCAAACTCAGTGGACTCGAAGATCTGTGGATCTGGATAGAACACCTGGGTAGTGCCCGTTTCGTCGGTTTCCTCGCCACGTTCGAGCTCAGAGACCACTGCCCCACCATCGGCAAAGGACATGCGCCACACGTACCCCTGTCGACGCACCTCAGTATCAACCCGGGTGGACAAAGCGTTCACGACGGAAATACCCACGCCATGCAGACCGCCGGAAACAGCGTACCCGCCGCCTCCGAACTTGCCTCCGGCGTGCAGAATCGTCATGACGACCTCAACAGTTGGTCGCCCCTCGGTGGGGTGAATATCCACTGGAATACCGCGCCCGTTGTCGACTACCTTCAGGCCGCCATCAGCCTGGATCGTCACCTCGATGTGGTCGGCATATCCAGCCAAAGCTTCGTCAACGGAGTTGTCGACCACTTCATACACCAGATGGTGCAAGCCGCGTTCTCCCGTTGAACCGATATACATGCCAGGCCGCTTACGAACAGCCTCCAAACCTTCCAGAACGGTGATGTCTGATGCCCCGTAATGCCCCTGGTCCTCATTTGGCTGGGAATTGATCCCTTCGTCCGCCACTCACCGGCTCCCCTCATTGTGATGGTGCTGTGCACCGCGGGCTGGCTGCCCTCCCGGAAAATTCCGGGACCGTGTGTCCACATGACACACTACTCATAATCTGTTTATATTTTACCAAAAAACAGGGTTTTTCGACTTGATTTCACGTTGGTGCAGGCCCTACTAAAGTACTCGTGAGCTGCGAAAATACAGGTTTTGATGAAGTGTGGGAGGGGTCACCCATACGTGTCACGCACACCTCTGCCCTTCACTGACCATCGGCCCTTGTTCCAGGAGGGGGCCGACGGGCCGCGGACGATGACCTGATCGACCACTCCGGCACCGACTTCTTCGGCAATTCGGCGCTCAATATGAGGCAGAAGCAGCACGAGCTGTTTGGCCCACGCCGTTGATGAACAGCGCACAATGAGTGTGCGGTCATTGAAGGTTTCGATTGAACAGTGCTGGGCGACGTTGTCTCCAACAATCACTGGCCACTGCGCCATAACGGACCCCATCGCGGTCGAGGAATCCCACCCGCGGTCATGCGTGGTCTTCTTAATGACACGTCCAATGGAGCGCGGTTCATTCCACCGCAAGCGACCAGAAGCCAGTCCCACACGTCCGGCGCGCCCAGCCCCGCTTCGATGCCGCAATGCCCACAGGGGTCCCAGCATGGCACGAGCTCGCAGTTCCTCGCGTGCATTGCGAGGTTCGAGGGTGACCTGACCACTGTGTGTATCACCGTTCGATGCACCGGTGTCACCTGCACCAGCGTGAGCGCCATGGGCGAACTCATCGCGCTGAGTGCGCCCAGAAGAGCCGGCAGCGCGCGGATGAGTGCTGCGCGTGGCTCCCCGAGCCAGCATGGCACGCTGCATGCGAGCAGTGGCCTGCGCGATCACATCGGTGCGCTCACCATCAGAAAGCAGTCCGGAATTTTCATTCACGCTCAATCACCGAGCCATCTTCTGGATCCCAGTGGACGCGAAAAATGTGAGCGTCCAGCTGATCGGGCACATCGCTCTCAACTGCCGCAGTAATGAGCACCTGATCTGCCTGCCTGATGACCTCGACAAGGGCTTGACGCCTCTGCGCATCGAGTTCAGCAAAGACATCATCGAGGATGAGGATTGGCCGTTCTCCCTCGTCACTCAGGACTTCAAAGGATGCCAGGCGAAGTGCCAGGGCAGCCGACCATGATTCGCCGTGAGATGCATAGCCTTTAACGGGCAAGTGTCCCAAAGTCAGTTCCAGGTCGTCGCGGTGGGCACCCACAAGGTTCACACCGCGTCGCACTTCATCGTCTCGAACATGCTGGAGGGCCTGTCTTAATGCCTCAATGTGCGCGGTCGGGTCAGTGACGTCGATATCGCTGAAGGCTGACACGGAGGCTTCCAGGCCCACTGAAAATTCTCGAGGCGAGTCAGCCACACTGCTATAGGCATCAGATGCCGGTGTACTCAGTAACGTGACGACGCGGTGGCGCTCAAGTGTGACCTGCGCAGACAGTTCCACGAATTGGTCATCCCAGATTTCCAGCGTTGACAGGTCAGGGACCTGGCCACGACGCACACGTGCACTGGCAGTTTTGAGCACTGCGGCGCGTTGGCGTGCCACACGGTCAAAATCTGCACGAACGGCGCTGAACGTCGGGTGAAGCTGGATCGCGCATTCGTCGATGAAACGGCGCCTGACCTGCGGTGCATCGCGCACAATGGACAGATCCTCGGGTGCAAACACAACGGTCCTGACCATTCCGAGGATTTTCTTAGCCGCCAGCGTGGTGCGATTCAGGCGCGCCCGATTGGCTTTTCCGCGCACCACTTCCAGTTCCACCACCTGGTCGCGCCTGCCGGCTTGATCGCGCCTTTCGGAGGATTCACCTGCCTGTGACGTATCCGAAGCATTGTCACTGTTGTCCCCGCTCAGCGACGTCGTGTGCTCCCCTGTCACCAATTTCACGCGGATCATGGCACCACCAGGAGGAGCCTCCTCGCCGGTCGGTACCCGCACAAGTGCCGTGTCGGCAGCGACCCGATGAGACGAAAACGTTGACAAATAGGCGATGGCCTCAACAAGATTCGTTTTTCCCTGACCGTTGTGGCCAACGAAAACGCTCACTCCAGCGGGAAGTTCACACACCTGGTGACGGTAGGAACGGAAATCATCAAGTGCGACGTGCGAGATACGCACACACTCACGCTCCGAAGCGGATGGGCATCAGCAGGTAGCGGAAACTGGTGTCCTCTCCCCCATCGAGTTCACTTTGACCAGTCATGACAACCGGCTTGGACTGGTGTGTAAAGCCGAAGCGCACAAAGTCGGCCGACAGTACCGACAGGCCTTCAATCAGATACGACGGATTGAATCCTGTGGTGATCTCGTTGTTGACCTGAGCTTCAATTGCTTCCGAACCCTGGGCGCTTTCACCCTGGCCGGCTTCGAGGACCACCTGACCTTCTGAAAATGCCATCCGCACCGACGTCTTACGCTCAGCCACCAGCGCCATACGCTTGACCGCTTCAAGCAGCACGTGACGATCACATACAGCCTGAATCGGTGTGGTTTCCGGGAAAAGTCGGGATACCGGCGGGTAATCCCCGTCCATCAACGTGGAGGTGGTGCGTCGACCCGATGCCTCAAAACCAATCAGAGATGATGCTCCTGGCTTGGATTCACGTGACAGACCGATCGTCACGCGCGACCCTGATGCGGTGGACTTGGCCACGTCGCTCAGAATCCGGGCCTTCACCAGTGCCGCATCGGAGAACTGCGGGTCACTGGGTTCCCATTCCAGGTCACGCACAGCCAGGCGGTAGCGGTCAGTGGCGATCAGCGATATGCGCTCACCTTCAAACTCCATACGCACACCCGTCAACAGTGGCAACGTGTCGTCGCGCGACGCGGCGATCGAGACCTGGCCGATGGCCTGGGCAAGTGTTTCAGAATCAACAGTGCCGCGTGTTTGGGGATGTTCGGGCAGCAGCGGGTACTCATCCAGTGGCATCACAGCCAGCACAAAGTGAGACGATCCGCAGGTGATCGTCACTTTCGGTCCGTCAACAGTGAAATCGACCGGACGCTGCGGCAATGACTTGCAGATGTCGGCCAGCAGGCGACCCGATACGAGAACCTCACCGGGCTCATGTACTTCGGCAGGAATATGCGAGTTCGCGGATACCTCGTAGTCGAATGACGACAGCGTGACGATCTCAGCATCTGCGCTGAGCCTGACACCTGCCAGAATCGGGCTGGGTGGCCGTTGCGGCAACGCTCGGGCAGTCCACGATACGGCTTCCGACAAAATGTCACGGGCGACAGTGAACTTCATTCTGTACCCCTCCAACTCCCCGTGCGAGCACTCATTAGCTGTTTTGATGAACCGAACCAACTCTACTCGATTCTCATGCAGAAGTTGACCCCAAGGCGAAATATGTGGATTAAATCAGAACTGACCACGAACCCGTGCGATGAGCTTCGTCGAGCTCTTCGCGAACTCATTAATCGGCCACCCATCGTTTGTTGTGAGTTTTCCACTTTTTCATCTTTTATTTCTTTTTCTTCATCGTCATAGGACATGTGGAAAGTGTGGAAAAGCCCGTTAACCCCCGCGATTTCAACGATTCGTTACGTGGACAAATGTGGGCACGAGATGTGGACACTTTATGAGCCGATTGTGGATTCACACAAGACCGGTCCGTGCATCCACAACGAGCAGGCATCGATCCACAGATCGAATCACAAATTTCTTGTCATTACCCACAGGATATCCACAGTTTTATCCCCAGCGGTGGGTAAGTAAGGAATATGCGGCTGGACGCGCCCCCTTCGTCAATTCGTGGCTCAACGGTACGGGCGATCCTTACGAATTGCGAGCTTTTTGCTTGATGCGGTTGGTCAACTCGGTGACGTGGTTGAAAATGTCACGCTTTTCCGCCATCTGCTCGGTGATCTTCTTATTGGCATGCATCACCGTGGTGTGGTCACGACCGCCGAACGCTGCGCCAATCTTGGGCAATGAAAGATCTGTCAACTCGCGACACAGATACATGGCGATCTGGCGTGCTTCCACCACCGTGCGGGAACGGTCAGTTGAACACAGTTGATCCAGCGTGACATCAAAGTAGTGCGCGGTCTGACCCATAATCAGTGCGGACGTGATCTCCGTGTCATCGGGATCAGAAATGATGTCCTTGAGGACCATCTCAGCCAGCGGCAAGTCAATGCGTTGCTGCGTGATATTGGCGAAAGCCGTCACGCGCAGCAGCGAACCCTCGAGTTCTCGAATATTCGACGAAATGCGCGAGGCGATGTACTCCAGCACAGCCGGATCCACTTCGATCCCCTCGCCAACGGCCTTCTTCTGCAAGATGACGATACGCGTTTCCAGATCCGGTGGCTGAACGTCGGTGAGCAGACCCCACTCGAAGCGCGAACGCAGCCGGTCCTCAAAGCCTGACAGCTGTTTGGGCGGCAGATCCGAAGTCAGAACGACCTGTTTATTAGCGTTATGCAGGGTGTTGAAGGTGTGGAAGAACTCCTCGACGGTCTGCTCTTTGCCCTGAATGAACTGGATGTCGTCCACCAACAGAATGTCCACTTCGCGGTAGCGGCGCTGGAATTCCTCCGCGCGGTCTTCGCGAATAGCGTTAATGAAGTCGTTCGTGAATTCTTCGGAATTGACGTAGCGCACACGCAGATGCGGATACATCGACAGTGCGTAGTGACCGATCGCGTGCAGCAAGTGAGTCTTTCCCAGTCCTGACCCGCCGTAGATAAACAGGGGGTTATAGGACTTGGCCGGTCCTTCAGCCACCGCCGTTGCCGCCGCATGGGCAAAACGGTTCGAGGGGCCAATGACGAATGTGTCGAACGTATAGCGAGGGTTGAGCCGGGTTTCCGTTGAATCGATATTCACAGCATCGAGCACGCGCGAGGCTCCGGCGTCGCGCGGAGTTTGCAAAGGTGGAACATGATCATCGTCGGGTGCTGCGCTCTCGTCTTCAAGCGGTGCAAGCGAGGTGTCAATGGTGACAGCGATGCGCACGTTGCGACCCAGTGCCTGGGACAGTGATTGCGTGACGTCGTCGGAAACGCGTGTCTCAATGAAACCTTTGGTGAATTCGTTGGGGACAGCCAGCAAGATGGTGCCTTCGATGTCGCCCAGAGGTTTCACCATGTTGATGAATGACGCCGCCAATGGTCCTAAATCAACAGATTTCAACGATTCGAGGGCGTCTGCCCACGCATCGGATAACGACTTGCTCACTGTTCTTACCTTACCTGCGAAACCGACGTGACATTCAACACTTGAACGCTACCAGTTTGTGACGACGTCCGGATAACTCACTGTATCGATCTGAGCGTAATCCACAAGTTGGGGAAAGGTCTGTGGAAAACACGCTGGCAAATGACACACGTGTAGTTACAAAGCCGAATTCAGAGATGCTGCGGAAAATCCGTAAATTACACCGTTGTGGATAACATGTGGAAATCCACGGATGTGGAAAAAGTTATCCACGGGCCAGTCCACAGTTGTGGACGAAAATTGGGAGTGTGGAACCGGTGACAATTGGCCTCGATTGCGTTGACGGCTCTGGGTCAAACCCCTACGCTTGAAATCTGTCTGTGCTCGCATGAGCACGCCGTGAACCGTCCTGCGAGAACAACTCGGTGGATACTCGCGGTGAAAGAAATAAAGGAAGAGTGGAACGAGGGGTTCCACCGTCAAGGAGTAGCGTCATGGTGAAGAGGACCTATCAGCCCAGTAACCGTCGTCGTTCCCGTACGCATGGTTTCCGTTTGCGTATGCGGACACGTGCAGGTCGCGCGGTGATCTCCAACCGTCGCCGCAAAGGCCGCGCACGTCTTTCTGCCTGAGACTTCGGTGTTGCCGCGCGCGCATCGCATGGTGGATTCGACCGATTTTTCAACGACAATCCGTCATGGTTCTCGCAGCGGTAATGCGATGGTCGTGGTGCATTGCCGAACCGACGAGGATGCTTCCAAGCGCCTCGTCGGTTTCATCGTGCCCAAGCGCGAAGTCGCGTTGGCAACACGACGCAACACCATCAAGCGTCGCCTGCGCCACCTCATGGCCGCGCGAGTAGCTGACCAGCCCGACGGTGCGCGCATTGTTGTCCGCGCAGGGCACCGAGCTCTGGGTCAGGACTCGGCCACACTGGGCGTCAACCTGGATCGGGCACTGACGCGGGCATGGCGCAAGTGGGATGAACGCGAGCAGCAACGGGGCCAGAAATGAGCCTCCTGCGCACCATCGCTTTGGCACCCATACGTTTCTACCAGCGCTTCATCTCTCCCGGTTTGCCACCACGATGCAAGTACGCACCCACATGTTCGGCTTACGCCGTGCGTGCGATCGAAGTTCACGGCATCATCAAAGGCACACTCTTGGCGTCATGGCGGCTCCTGCGATGCAACCCGTGGTCCAATGGCGGTGTCGACCATGTGCCGCTTCAAGGCCAGTGGAGTGCACCCCCCTGGGTTCCGCCTGACGATTGGGCGGGTTATCTGGACCCCGATGACTTCCCCGTAATGGGGCTTAGCGATTGTGACGAGTCGCCCTCGTGCACTCACGATACGATCGATCAGACATGCGCACATTCGCCTGTGCGAGACACACATGAAGGAGATGTCCATGTGGTTTGACAAGATCATTTACCCATTTACCGTTGCGATCGCATGGGTGTGGGTAAAGATCCACGATCTGCTGGTGGCGCTCGGAATGAGCGGTGGGCCAGGTGTGGCGTGGATTGTGTCGATCATCGTGCTGACGATTGTGGTGCGCGCACTGATTACACCTCTGTACGTCAAGCAGCTGCGTTCGCAGCGAGCCATGTCCGTCATGCAGCCTGAAATGAAGAAGATTCAGGAAAAGTACAAGGGCAAGACGGACCAGGCATCTCGTCTCAAGATGAGCGAGGAGATGCAGGCGCTCAACAAGAAGTACGGGACGAATCCTTTTGCCTCGTGTCTGCCGCTGCTGGTTCAGATGCCGATTCTGTTCGGTATGTACCGCGCACTGTGGAACGCGGGTGCCGTTGCGCAGGGAACGTTCAATCTTGGCGACCACATCGGTCCGATCGATCAGGCGCTGGCTCAGGAAATCGAGCGGACGACGGTGGCAGGTGTGTCACTGTCGGGGCGCTTGACCGAATCGACGGGTGTGGGTCTGGCGGTCTTCATCATCTTGGCCATCTTCATGGTCGTGCTGCAGTTCCTGACGATGAAGATCTCGATGGAACGCAACATGCCGCAGCAGGCTCAGGATTCATCAAACCCGATGATGCGCACCCAGAAGATGATGATGTACCTGATGCCGTTGATGTTTGTCTTCACGGCATTTGTGGTGCAGATGGGCATCATGATCTACCTGTCGATCTCCACCGCGTGGACCTTCGGCCAGCAGATGGTGATGATGACTGTGATGCCAACCCCCGGTTCACCGGCCTACAAGGACGTGCTGGCCAAGCGTGAACGTGGGTACAAGGAGTGGGCCAAGCCTTACTTCGAGGAATACGACCGCAAGCGTGAGGAACTCGGATCTGATCCTGAGGCTGTCGCACAGCTGAACCAAACATCGCTCAAGGAAATCAAGAGCAAGGCCAGGAGCCAGCGCGTAGCCGGCAACTTCCCTGAATCAATGAGTGAGGGTGAAGTGGTGGGCGTATACCGTAACCTGGCGCTGCAGGAGTGGACGACGTTGCCTGACGAAACGTGGATGCGTGGCGTCCACCGTGCCAAGGAGCGCAGCGTGGTGCGCCAGGAGAAGGCTGCGAAGCGTGAACAGCCCCGACGGATGAGTCGTGAACAGCGCAAGCAGGCAGAAGCTAAGGAACGTCAGTTGGCTGCCGAGCATGAACGTGCCGAACAGAATCGGCGAGCTCGCCGCGAGGCGAGCGACCGTGCCAAGAGCGAGCTGACCCCTGAAGAGGTGGAACGCCGCCGCGCACAGCGCAAGAGTCAACGCAACAACCCAGGCCAACGCAAGAAGAAGAAGAGAAAATGATCGGAAAGTGGTGGCACTGACACACAGCGACAGTGACACTCACCGCCGATCCCCCGCACCTGAACAAGTGGAGCCCCACGGAAGGACATCTCAATGAGTGAGAAGAAAGACGAAACGTTGTCACGTCTGGAAGAAGAAGGCGAAGTCGCGGCAGATTACCTGGAGGAACTGCTCGATATTGCCGATCTTGACGGTGACATTGAGATCGACGTTGAGAACGGTCGCGCGTCGGTGGAAATCGTGGCTGACAACGCGACTGGTCTGGAAAACCTGGTCGGTGAGGACGGTGAAGTTCTCGACGCCCTGCAGGAACTCACGCGCCTGGCAGTACAAACCGAGCTGGGCGAACGCTCACGCTTGATGCTGGACATCGCGGGCTTCCGTGCCGATCGCCGCGTCCAGCTTCGTGAGCTGACACAAGAGGCCATTAACCGCCTGAATGCGACGGGTGAGCCGCAAAAGCTTGAACCGATGAACCCGTTTGAGCGCAAGGTGTGTCACGACGTGGTGGCCGAGGCTGGCCTGCACTCCGAATCGGAAGGCGCAGATCCACATCGCTATGTCGTGATCTCCGATCCGCGTGACGATGAGAGCGACGACGTTGATGACGACGCGGACTTCGAGGATTCAGACAGCGATGACGAATCTGTTAACGAGGTGCGCGCTCTGGAGGAATTGCAGGAAGGCGACTTTGTTGCTCCGGCTTCTGATGTAGCGGAGGCAACCTCGGAACTTGCTGAGCGCGACGATGAGTGAGGATGCGGCGCCTGCGGCCGGTAGTGTACCTGACGGCACCGGCGACGCTGACCTGGTGATCCCCGAAGAGCCCACCGAAGCTGTGCGCGAGTATTTCGGTACCAGTTTCTCGGCATTGGAGCACCTGGTCGACATGCTGCTTGACGAGGGAGAGATGCGCGGCTTGATCGGACCGCGTGAAGCCGGACGATTGTGGTCGCGCCACATTGTGAATTCAGCTGCGGTATTGGATTTTCTGCCTAAGCGTGGACAGGTGCTTGATGTGGGTTCAGGCGCGGGATTTCCTGGCCTAGTTATTGCCATATGTAAACCATCACTTGACGTTCACTTGGCAGAGCCGATGGAGCGTCGGTGTGAATGGTTGGCGGACGCAATCGATGAGCTGGGTTTGGACAATGTGACAATCCACCAGGCTCGCGCGGAAGATCTGCGCGGTAAGGGTCGTGCTGATGTGGTGACGGCTCGTGCGGTGGCGAAAATGTCGAAGCTCGTGCGAATGACGTCCAAGCTGATTGCTCCTCATGGTCAGTTGGTGGCGTTGAAAGGTCGTCGTGCTGCGCTCGAAGTTGAGGACGCACGCAACGAATTGAAGCGCCATCATCTCCTCGCTGAGGTTCATGAAGTACCGTCGGTGATGGAAGATGAATCGACCTATGTGGTCGTTGCCCGTCGCGATGTGTGACCTCGGAACCAGCGGCTGACAGAGTAGACAAGAAGAAGGCAGGCTGAGATGAGCGAATTGACGCAAGGTGACGCTCCCCTATCGCGGCGTCTTCAGCAGAACTATGCTGATCTTCGTATGCTCGAGCACGCGGTCTTCACGCGGCCAGAGCGCCCTGTGGTCATGACCGTTGCCAACCAGAAGGGTGGCGTTGGAAAGACGACGTCCGCCGTCAACTTTGCTGCAGCTCTGGCTCTTGGCGGGTTGAATGTTGTGGTCATTGATGCTGATGCCCAGGGAAATGCGTCGACGGCGTTGGGTGCAGAACATGGCGTGGGCACTCCGTCAATCTATGACGTGATGGTGGAGGGAGCATCGTTGGCAGGCGTGATTCAGGACTGCCCTGATGTGGAAGGCTTGCGGGTGTGCCCATCGACCATTGACTTGTCGGGTGCTGAAATTGAAATGGTGGATTTGCCGCGTCGTGCATTTTTGCTGTCCGATGCGGTTTCGGAGTTCTTGTCAGTGAACCGTGACGTGGATGTCATCCTGATTGACTGTCCCCCGTCGCTCGGATTGGTAACGCTCAATGCACTGGTGTGTGCCGACGAGGTCATGATTCCGATTCAGACCGAATATTACGCGCTGGAAGGTTTGACCCAGCTATGGTCAACGATCGAACGGATTCGATCTGAACTCAATCCGCGGTTGAGGATCTCGACGATTGTGCTGACGATGGTCGATAAACGTACCAAGTTGAGCGAAGAGGTTGCAGCTGAAGTGCGCGAACACTTTGGGGAGATCACGCTGACAACCGTCATCCCACGATCCGTTCGCATTTCCGAGGCGCCGAGTTACTCGCAGACTGCAGTAACCTATGATCCGCGATCGACCGGTGCGATTGCGTACCGCAAGGCGGCGCTTGAGTTGACGCAGCGATGGGCACAGAAGTAACTGATCGCGTCATTTTGCGTGGCCGTGACCTGTGAAGGATAATTACAGTTCCAGTGTCTGTGCGGGTGGCGGGCCTGTGAGTGAGTCAGGTTGTATGCGAATGCAGGAAATGTTTCACGTGAAACATTCACGAAGAGGCCCGTTTGGTCAGTGATGACAAAAGCCCGGTCAAGTTGGATGACCAGGTGCGATGTGAACCCGACATGATGGTGGATAGGGACTCCTGCAACTCGTGATATCGAGCGCTCTTTGTTTGGACGGTGGACAAGGTTGCAATCGAATGTGCTCACAGCAATGTTTCACGTGAAACATTCGTTGGCGCTCAGAGAACTGTAGAATCGAAAGCATCGATACGACCGAAGAAAGTGAAGCGCTGGGAACGATGGCCAGGAAGAAAGACACTGCACATCAATCGTCCGATTCAGGAAAATCGACTCGTCGGCACGGAGGACTGGGACGTGGATTGGCGGCACTGATTCCAGATTCTCAGAGCGAAAATCCACATTCGGTGTCGCGGCCGCTTGATGTCTTATTTCCAGAGCATACGGGTAGCCATGCTCCAGTTCGTGGGGGGTCACAACGAGATTTGTTGTCTCCGCGCTCGTCACGTCGGACAGCACACACCCAGAAGGGCACGACCACGCCCGAGTCAGAAGGTACGGGGAATTCAACAACCGTTGTGTCAGAGTCGTCGGACGCATTTGCATCCAGTCAGTCCCGCAACTTGGGTTCTGAACGCGCCCACAAGGATTCAACGAGAAAGAATCGTGTAACATCTGCTGGAACAAGAAAAGGTGCAGCCCGCAAATCACAATCGGATGACGGCGCAGTGTCGCGAAAAGGTGAGGGTGCGTCACCTCGTAAAGGTCAGTCGAGGTCACGGCTCTTTGCTGAGGTCCTTGAAGGAACACCTGCGAATGTTTCACGTGAAACATCGCCGTCGGCCGCCGATTCGCCAGGACCTGACGGAGATCACGCGCCAAAAGAAAACTCGGGATCAAATAACGCAGAAGCAGTGCCGAGATCAGACGCTGGTCACGCAGGTACTGGTGACGAGAAGTCTGACCTGGTCGAAGTTCCCGGTGCGACCTTTGCTGAGATTCCAACTCAGTGGATTGTGCCGAATACCCGTCAGCCTCGGAGCGTTTTTGACGAAGATGACCTCAATGAACTGGCCGCTTCGATTCGAGAAGTCGGGGTGCTGCAGCCGATTGTCATTCGACCCATCGAAATCACGTCTGATACGCCTGACACATTGCGTGAATACATCGAGGAAAAGCCGGAAGCGCGCTATGAACTCATCATGGGAGAGCGACGTCTGCGCGCCTCTGAAATCGCTGAGGTCGACACCATTCCCGCCATTATCCGAAGGACCCAAGATGAAGACCTTCTGCGAGATGCCCTGCTGGAAAACCTCCACCGCGCCCAGCTCAATCCACTTGAAGAAGCCTCGGCCTATGCTCAGCTGATGGAGGACTTTGGAGCAACGCAGGAAGAGCTGTCAAGGCGCATTGCACGATCGCGTCCGCAGATTGCCAACACCTTGCGATTGCTCAAACTCCCACCCGCCGTGCAGCGAAAAGTTGCTTCGGGCGTGATCTCTGCTGGCCACGCACGAGCCCTGCTCTCTTTGTCAACACCAGATGAAATGGAGCTGTTGGCTGACCGAATCGTAGCAGAAGGGCTCTCGGTGAGGACGACGGAAGAAATCGCTCGGCTCAACAAGCCTAAGCCTGCACGGGTACAACGCATCCGCAAACCTCAGCAGCTCTCTGAGTTGGGGCGCCACGTGGCAGCGGAACTGTCTGATTTGTGCGATACCCGTGTAACGGTGAACGAAGGCAGCACCAAAGGCAAGATCGTCATTGAGTTTGCCGGCGCACAGGACCTGGAACGCATCGCAGCAGTCCTGCGCGCACAGGCCAGGTAACGCGTACGCAGATATAGACAGGGCCGCACGTGCGCGATCGTGATGCCGACATTTATTGTCAACAAGCGTCTCAGGATGGGTTAATGAGTCTTGAGGATTAGACCACTAGAGGTGATATGGGTGTCGCGCAGTCATGCTATGCGCTAGAGGCATGGTGCCATGACGCTGTCACACCGTGATGATGCGATGCGGTGGCGCAAGGCGCCGAGGAATGCACCCGTGAATTCACCGGCCGTGCGCCGCAGACTGTGATCGATACTATTCGTGAAGCCGGTGTGAATGATCACAAACTATCCCATTACATCTGAAAAACGGAGACAATCAGAGCAGCGATACGAATACGGGTGAGCTGCCGGAAACGCTACCAGCGCAACCAGCGGTGAGTCCGTCCACCGGTCCAGTAGGAGATTAAGCAGCAATGGGGAATGCGCAGTGCCTGATCAGCACCGTATTGTTCGACATTGGTGGTGTGCTTGTCACACACCGACCTGATGCGGCGAAGATGGCTCAGGTCATGAATATGGATACCACCCCGTCAGACACCGTCAAGCTGGTTGATCATTCCATCTGGTTCCACCGTGATGCCTACGATGCTGGCTGTTCAGACCGTGAATTCTGGGACCACGTCGCAGGAGATTGCGGATTGGGTGAACTCAGCGATGCCACGATCGCCGCTCTCGTCCAGGAAGACATTACACGCTTCGACCTGCCTGACCCGGACGCCCTCGAACTCGTATGCGAACTGAAAGCCCGCGGAATGAACCTGGGGATCCTGTCCAACGCGCCGCACGCGATTGCCGACCGCTTCCCGCAATTGTCCTGGGCTGAGGCCTTCGACCACTTCACATTCTCCGCTCCGCTGGGCGTGTGCAAGCCGGCACAACGCATTTATAAAGAAGCAATCGCCCGTTCAGGGGTGCCAGCGGACAGCATTCTCTTCATTGACGATCGACAGCCCAATATTCGCGCCGCCACACTGGCAGGAATGCACACCATTCAGTGGACCGACCCAGCCACCGCGCGTGAGGCGCTGGTCAACCTCAACCTGCTCGACGAATGCGTCGCAGCGAGCTGACACGAGCTGCAGACACTCGCTGAAGTGCTGAAGTGACGAGGGCGCCTTCGGAAAGCACGCTCGACCACAACCTCACAGATCTGAGGCCACGAAATGCACGATGCGGTCGCACACCGCGCTGAATGAATCCTGCGCATCTGCAGCCTGAGGGAACAACGACGTGTCTGTCATTCCGGGTGCCACATTCGCATCGATGAACCACACAGTTCCAGCAGGATCAACGATCACGTCAATGCGGGAGAGGTGACGCAATCCCAGCAAAGCGTGGATCTCCAATGCTGTTTCCTGCGCATGATCGAGAACCTCTTGATCAAGACGAGCGGGCACGAAGTATTCCGTGCTGTCCGTGGTGTAGCGGGCATCGTAGTCGTAACGCCCGTCATCGGTGACGATCTCAATAGGCGGCAAGGCCGTGGGCCCGTTCTCCAGGTCAAGAACAGAGACGGCAACTTCGGTGCCTTCCACGAAATTCTCGATCATGACGCGCTCACCATAGGCAAAGGCGTCAACCAGCGCCAGCCGCAGCTCCTCAGCCGAGGTCACTTTCGACAGACCCAGGGCCGATCCACCATCAGCCGGCTTCACGATCGCCGGGTAGTGCATTGTCTGATCCAGTGAATCCAGCACACCGGAGGCGCCAACCTGGCGGAAAAGTTGCTGAGGGAGTGTCACCCATCCGGGAGTGTTCAAACCCGATGAACCAACCAGGCTCTTGGCTGTGGGCTTATTGGTCGCCATCATGGCCTGAGCCGAGTTCGACCCGACGAAGGGAATATCAAGGTTTTCGAGCAAGCCCTGCAAGGATCCGTCCTCGCCCAGGGAGCCGTGAATCAGCGGCCAGATCACATCGGGCTGAAAATCCTTGATACCTGTCAGCAATTCACTGTCCAGGTCGCACACGCATACCTTGTGGCCCAGGTGATGCAAGGTGGATGCCACGCGGCGGCCCGACCGCACGGACACGTCGCGCTCGTGGGTAAGTCCACCTGCAATGATCAAGACCCGTTGTGGGTGATCTGTCTGACGAGTCATAGCGTCGATACCTCCTGAGGTAGTCGTGGCAATATCTGTCAAAGAACGTGAGTGGTGTGAACAGTGCGCTCAGGCAGGTTCACGGACCTATTCAGTTATCTGAAGTCGGCAGTGTGGGCTCGACATCGATGTGCGCGTTCGCAGGGACCGACCCGACACCGAACATGTCCACCAGCTCCTTCTCAGCGTTGACCACAGTGGACAGACGTCGCACACCCTCGCGAATTTCCTCGGGAGTGGGGTAGCAGAACGATAATCGCATGTGATTGGTACCACGCCCATCATAGTAGAAGGCAGTTCCGGCCACGTAAGCGACCTGGGCTCGCACCGCGCGCGGCAGCATCGCCTTGGCGTTCAGGCCGTCGGGCAGCGTGACCCACGTGTAGAAGCCGCCCTCAGGATGTGTCCACGTGCAGTCCGGCATGTACTCAGCCAACGCCTTCATCATTGCGTCGCAACGCTCGTGATACATGGAACGGAAGGTTTTGACCTGGCTGTACCAGTCGTAATCAACCAGGTACCCGCCGATCGCCATCTGACCCACCATCGAGGGGCACAGGATCGCTGACTCGCTGGCCAGGACCAGTTTGTCGCGGATTGCGTGGGGTGCGTAGGCCCATCCGATCCTGAAGCCCGGTGCAAACATCTTGGAAAACGATCCCAGGTAGACCACGACTTCCGGTGCGTAGGACTTCAATGCGGGAAGCGGATCTGACCCGAAGCCGAGCAGTCCGTAGGGGTTATCTTCCACGATCAGCACGTGTTCACGCTGGCAGATCTCAACGATGTGCGGTCGGCGTTCCTCGCTCAGCGTCACGCCCGCTGGGTTGTGGAAGTTCGGAATCGTATACAGGAACTTAATCGTCTTTCCAGACTTACGCAGAGAGTGGATCATATCCTCCAACGCCTGCGGAATGATGCCATCGGCATCCATGTCGACGTGCACCACATCGGCCTGACGCGCACGAAACACACCAAGGGCTCCCACATATGACGGCGACTCCGCGATGACAACGTCACCCTCGTCAATGAACAATTCGGAAACAAGGTCCAGGGCCTGCTGCGAACCGGTGGTGATGACAACGTCATCGGGGTCGGCACCTGCGATGCCGTCATAGGACATGACGTCGCAGATCTGTTCGCGCAGCGGTTCCCAGCCTTGACCGGAGCCGTATTGCATTGCGACCGAGCCGTTGCGTGCGATCAAGTCGCGCGCCGAGTCAGCCAGGCGCTCAATAGGCAGGTCCTTCAGGTTGGGCATGCCGCCAGCCAGTGAGACAACTTCGGGGCGCGACACTACCGAGAACAACGCGCGGATTTCAGAGGCGCGCAGGTTGTGAGCTCGCTCGGCATAATGGTCAAACCATGGGTCGAGACGGTTTCCATGCTGAGCGGCTTCCCGGCCGGGCATCTGGCTCACAACGATTTCCTTCCATTGTGCTACGCAAGTGCTGATCACACGTTCTATCACCAGTGTGCCACCACTTCACACACGGTCAGTAACGGTGACACTCGTGAGGCGACATATGATGAATCAGGTCACACTAGCGCGCCGATGTTTCATCGCGCAAGCACTGTCCAGTCCGCGACGCAACTCGGTTTTCGGTTGCGCACCATCCCACGTGCGGGTGGGCTGCTCGTCGTCATACGGATTGATCAGGACGGCGCTGGGAACCCACGTCACATGCCATCGTTTCGCAAAGGTGACGAACTGCGGGGCGTCGGTATCGACAGCCACAACCGTGACATCTGCAGCGAATTCACCTGCAAGTTCGTCGAAAACCGGCTCAACCATGCGCGATTCGGGACTCCAGTGGGCCAGGCTTGCAATGAAAACGATGCGGTCGTCGGAAAGGAGCGTGTCGAGTTCACGCAGGTCGACACGCTTCACAGTGTTGCCAGGTACCGTTCAGCGTCGAGGGCGGCTCGGCACCCTGATCCCGCTGCCGTAATGGCCTGACGATACATGTGGTCCACTGCGTCACCGCAGGCGAATACGCCAGGCAGTGATGTGTGGGTCGACGGCTCGTTCACGGTAATGTAACCGGCTTCATCCAGGTCAATCTGGCCGCGCACGATGTCGGTGCGTGGCAAGTGTCCGATCGCAACGAACACGCCCTGGACGGGCAAGGTGGTCTCAGAGTCGTCAACGGTGGAACGCAAAACGAGGCCTTCCACCTCGGTGTCGCCCTCGACGCTGGCTACTGTCGAGTTCCACGCGAAGGAAATCTTCGGGTCAGCCTTGGCGCGGTCTGCCATCACTTTGGAGGCGCGCAGTTCGTCGCGACGGTGAACGATCGTGACGGACTGTGCGAAACGAGTCAGGAAGGTTGCTTCTTCCATTGCAGAGTCGCCGCCACCGATGACCGCCAGGTCCTTGTCCTTGAAGAAGAAGCCGTCGCAGGTGGCGCAGTAGCTGACGCCGTGGCCGGAAAGCTCATCTTCACCTGGCACGTTCATGTGGCGGTATTCGCTGCCGGTCGCAAGGATCACGGTGCGAGCCTGCAGTGTCTCGTCATCGAGTGTCACGGTCTTGACGTCGCCCTCGAGGCTGACGCTGCGGGCATCCTCGAAACGAATATCGGCACCGAAGCGTTCGGCCTGGGCACGCATATTCTCCATGAGTTCGGGCCCGAGGATACCCTCAGGGAAACCGGGGAAGTTCTCCACGTCCGTCGTGTTCATCAGGGCGCCACCTGCGTCCAGTTCACCTGCGATGACGATGGGCTTCAGGCCGGCGCGCCCGGTATAGACAGCTGCCGTGTATCCGGCGGGGCCTGATCCGACGATGATGACGTCATGAACGGTGCCGTCTGTGTGAGACTGTGTAGCCTCGGTGGCCTGGTCGGCGGTTTGAGGGGCCGTTGCATCGTCCGCCTGACTGTCGCCCAGGCTGATTGCGTTGATAGAGGGGATAGAGGAGACGGAAAAATCAGTCATGATGCACCTTGTCATTCCACAGTGACTTCATAGACCCACGCCTGGTTGCTACCTTCGTCAGACGAGGGCATGTAGCGGAACATTAACACGAGGCCCTGGGTCTCAACAGGCTCCGGTAATGTGATGTCAGTTGTCGGACTCATTGCCGTGGTTGCTAGCTCTGTGCCGTGACGTGCAGCGGTGACGTCAACTGACGGGTCGACGGAGGTGAGGACCAGCTCGCCTCCGGTAGTGCCCGGAGCCATGTGGACAGTCACCTTGGACACGGTGGCCTTTTCCTGCAGGTTCAGTTTGAGTGAGACGATCTCATCGGGCGGGAACTGGTTGTAGTCGAAGGAACGCGACCTCCATGCGGTGTCCAGTTTCCCGTCGATGGCGTAGATCGCCTGGTCCGGGTTGTCACCATTGTCGTTACGCCACGACAAAGCATCCACGGAGGTGACCTGCGGACGGATGATTTCCGGTTCGACAGGTTGATCGGATCCTGACTGGCCGGATCCTGACTGTTCTGCAGATTGGCCGGATTCCTGCTCGTTGTGGGTAGGACTGAATGAGAAGCCTTCGCCGGATACAGGTGCGAGCATGGTCTTGACACCCCACAGCCCGCCACCGATGACCAGGATCGCCGCAAAAATCACGGTCGGAATCGTGGGATTGATGCGCGTGGTGAGGGCACGGCTTGTCGTCGAAGATGCGTTCGAGGCCGGCTCGGGCTGCTCGGTTGCTGTGGGCTGTTCGGTTGCTGCAGATTGCCTGGTCTCAGACGCAGCTCCCGCAGCCTCGGTTGTTCCCGTCGTACTTGCTGTGCCGGCTGTACCTGGAGTGCCGGCCGCACCTATGCCACCTGAAGCGGCAGCTGCCGGCGGCACGGAGTGATCACTCGACTCGTGACCCGAGGAGGCATGATCGGTGAGCCTGCCGAACGCAATCTCATCGAAGCTGGGACGCGCGGGCTGATGAGCGCCATGTTCATGAGAGCCAAACTGATCGAGTTCGTCGTTCTCATCAGGTTCGGGTGGGTAGGGCACGGGATGCTCCTTAGGTGTGTGAGCTGGCGTCGGTTCAGAGGCGCGCAGGTCGTTCGCTTGGGATTGTACTAAGTGTGGAGTCTCTTCGTCGGGCGTCACCGCCGAGGCGAGGCCGTCTTGAGCATCCGGCTCCGGCGCCGCGGCACCCCACCTGCTGACCACCGGCATCTCACCCGTGTTCGTCGGATCTGAAGGTGAAAACCCTCTTTGCAGAATGCTCGAGGGGATCTGTGCATCTTCTTCCACCTGGGCCGGGTCATCACTGTGATGAGCGTCAGCGGGGAACGGGTCAGCATGAAGAGTGGTGTCGTATTGCGCGTCGGTGAGTTCCTGACCAACCTCAGCCTGCTCGCGACCCAGGAACTTTGACCAGTCAAAGAAGTGAATCTGCGTGCGTTGCGAATCGGTATCGTGCGAGGACCCGTCCACCACCGCGTCGGCCTGCGTGCTTTGCTGCTCACCAGAATCTGCTGTCGGCTGCGCGCGATCTGCGGCAGCTGAATCCGACTCGTCGCGCTCAGCGTCGGGGGCTTGCGGCACGGTGGTACGTGCGTGTGAAGCAAAAGAGGCGGTGGAGGCGCCCGCTCCTTCAACGACGAACACCTTGCGGATCAACGCTGGTACGGGTAGTCGCCGGTTCACCTTGCGCACAGCATCACTGGTGGAGGCAGGATCAAGCAGACGCATCATCAATGCGAACACGATGGTGACGACGAGGGCGACCACCACGGCTTTCACAGCTGCGACCAGCCAACGCGCCACCCACTGATCGATCGGGGTGGAAGCCCCCATCAGCCAGATAGCCACACCACCGGCCAGACCCCCCACACCGGCGGCAGTGAAGTATTTGATATAGCTGGCGACAATCAGACCCGGGTTGACGTAGCGAATCTTTCGCGCAACCCAGAAGACGGCGATAAAGCCCTGGAGGAGTCGGCACACCGTTTCAGCTGCGCTGGCCCCGATCGTCCACCAGCCGGGTCCTGCCAGGAAGAAAACTGACCATCCGACGATGATCTGAATGATCGTCGGGACGATTCCCATCAGGAAAACAGGTTTGGCATCCTCGTAGGCGAAGAAGACGCGTTGGCTCATCAGCACCATGCCGGTCGAAGCAACGCCCGGCATCAGGGCGATCAACACTGCCGCGTAGGCGCGCACATTCTCCGGCGAGGCCATCGGCAACACCAGCTGCATGACCGGCACAGCTGCCGCGATCAAAATGGCTGCAGCCAGCAGCGTCAACAAGGTGATGACATTGACGCCTGTGTGGAAATTCCGCGCGACCTCCCGGTGATCATTTTCGGTGACCGCATTGGCCATCCGAGTGAAGATCGCGGTCGCCAGCGACACGGAGATCAATGACTGAGGAACCATGTACACCATGAACGCTGCCGTGTAGGCCACGTAACCGGCAATGGACGCGTCATGCAGAGTGGCCCAGTGGTCAGCCTGCGTAGCCAGGTTCGTCGTTGAAATAATGCCGATCTGGCTCACGCCGAGCGTGGCGAACGTCCAGCCGGCCACGCGTGAGGCGGACTTGAAGGACGTGCCCTTGAAATGCCAGTCGATGCGCAGCTTCACGTCAGCGTGACGCAGCGGTATCAGCAAGATCAATGCCTGGAGGATCACGCCGAGCGTGGCCGATCCGGCCAGCACCCAGAACTGAGAAGAGGTGAATTCTTCAATCGGGAAGACACCGTGGTGAGGGCCCCACAAGATCAGGAAGATGCTCAGACCCAGGATGGCGATGACATTGTTGAGCACCGGCGCCCACATATAGGGACCGAACATGCCGCGCGCGTTCAGCAATTCGCCCAGCAGGTTGTACACCCCATAGAAGAAAATCTGCGGCAAACACAGCAATGTGAAGGTGATGGTCAGTGCGCGGGCGGGACCCTCGTAACTGGAGGCGAACAATGTCACCAGGAGCGGCGAGCCCACCATCATCACGATAGTGACGCCGAATAGGATCAGTCCGGCCAGCGTGAGGAGGCGCGAGACGTAACGATCCCCAGAACGTGACTTCAGTGCGCGCACGATCTGCGGAACGAGGACAGCGTCGATGACACCTGCCGCCAGAATGTTGTAGACCGTGTTGGGCAGCGTGTTGGCCACCTGGAAGGTCGCTGACACGGAGCCGGCACCTTCACCGATCGCGATGATCAGCAGCGCGGTTCGCACGAATCCGAGGATGCGGGAGACCAGGGTGCCTGACGCCATGATGGCTGACGACTTCAGCAGGGACGTCTGCCTGGGGGCACGCGAATCAGATGCATCGTGTGACTGGTTCATGGTGTGTCTCCATCATCTGAGTGTGTGTGCTTGCGTCGCGACGACACTAACGGGTCGCGTGATCGCCACTGCGAGCGCACATTGCGAATCAAACCGACGCAGAACGCCACTGCAACCAGCCCCGCGATTGACCACGTCCCAATATCCTCCCACTGTGCGCGCAAACGTACCATGACGGACTGAGAGCTATCGAGTATGGTGCCACGCGGTGTGGCCACAATGTAGGTGACGTCGATATTCCCCGATCCGATGGCCTGAACTGGAACTTCGACGTTACCAGTGGAGTTCGCCTCGAGGGGCTGAGCGGCGCTGGGTGTCGCACGAAGACGCGCATCGTCAGGTTTCAGCGTTGCGGTGACGGTGATTGTCCACGGCAGCTTATTCGTCACGCGCACAGGGAACGCGGCCGTCTTGTTAATGACATTGATCGTCGCTGATGGTTCGGCATGGACCAGTGAGTACAGCTCGCTGATCGCTCCCTGCAGGTTCTTCGCCGCCTCAATGGCGTGATCATCGTCGTGTCCTGCACTGACGGCGTTGAGCATCGCCACGTTGACGACGTTCGTCAGCTGGTGGGGTTCGTCGAGTGCGGTCGCCAAGGCTGCAGCCTGATCGCGTGCCTCGTTCAGCGTGTGCAGTGTGTGCTCCCAATGGTCAGGGACCTCAGGTGTGGGATGTACATCTTCACGCTCGGTATCGGTGGGCTCTGACGTTGCAATCTCGGCGAAGGAACGCGGTGCCATCCAGTCCGACTCCGTCAGGGAGCGGATACGTGATACCAGTTCGGAGTTGACGGCGGTGTTGCGCGCCACGGTCACGAGCTGAGGTCGGGCGATATTGGGAAGCTGACGCGTGATCAGAGCACCCATTGCCTGGGCTGCCTGACGCGCATCCAGCTCATCGCTGTCTGTAGGCGCATCCCACGCCAGCAACTCCGTGAGCTCACGAGTCGAGGTCAGCACCGTGCGAGTCGAATCAGATGCGCCCTCCGTGTGGGTGTGACCATCATCAGCATCGACTTCGACGCGTGTCACGGATGTGAAAGAGGCGTCCTCGGGAGGCCCGACTTCACCGGCGGGTGCAATGATCGTGCGGCCAGTTGACTCCGGCAGCATGGACAGCCCGAAAGTCGATGAGCGTGGCCACAGCACTGATCCGATGACGCTGACTGACTGAGCTGAACCAGTGCGTGATGTGGTCGAATCTGCCTGACCGGCCTGATTGACGACCTGCTCGGGCGTGGACAGCGTGCCAAAAACGCTCATCGACTCACGCGCCAGTTCGGTCAGACGCTCATCGCCTAGCTCTTGCAGCCGAGCGGGGTCTGCATCCATGCTGGGCAGGGCAACAACCTGCCCCCCCGATCCGACGAGGGTGTCCAGTGCGCGCGAGACAAACGCGGAAGTTGCCGGTGAATGCCACCATGACGGTGTGGGGTACCTGGGTGAAGGCCAATGAGGAAACGGAGTCATCTCTGCTGGACCGGCGCTTCCGCTTTGAGGCTGATCGCCGGATTGAGAGCCTGCATCTGCCGCCGTGCCGTTCGCGCTGCCGGACTGAGTGCCTTCAGGTTGGCTGCTTTTACCGGATTGCGCCGGGGAGGCCGAATCAGAATCGGAACGGGCAGTGGATTGGGACTGGCTGGTCGGAGCAGTCGACTGCGGCTGGGCGCTTGTCCCGGCAGATTGAGCCTGGTCAGCGGTCGTAGTCGGTGAGCGCAGCCGCCCGTCGGCGTCAAGAATGCCGGTGCGCACAAAACTGGTCAACGCTTCAGGATCAACAGCCAGTGTCACGCCTGGTGTGCGGGCAAGTTCACTGAGAGCTTTCCACTGCTCCGTGGAGCCAAATGCCTGAGTCGACGTGAAAGGAACCAGCACCGATATGGGTGTCTGCTGACGCTCATAGTAAGAATCCCACACGACCACGGAGCGGTCCTCACCGTCTATATCACCCTCATCAGTGGTGGCCTGCGCCTGGACGCAAATACCGCGCGGCCCCCACTCAAAACTGTCATCCAGCGGCAGCTCCTCGGCGGGAACCGACAAGGTGAAACCCACTTTCTGACGCGGGCCAAGCTGCCTGTCGATGGTACGTTCGGCTACCGGGATGCCGGCATCAGTGTGGCCCGAAAAGTATGCGCTCAGGTCAGGTGCCGCGACCGCTGAATGGACGGACATGAACAGGCGCAGCACAGTTGACGAGGTGGCCTGTGCACCCGAAAGGTTCGTCAATGTGCCCGACACGGTGAGCGTTGACGTGTCATCAAGGACAGTGGGTGTGATCGACGTGATCGACACCTGCAGATTGCCGCCCTCATCGGCTTCACCGAGCACGCTGGGGCGCGTGGTGTGAATACCGGACGGGTCACCCTCGGACGTGGAAGTAAAAGAAGCAACACGCGCACTGGTGTCAGTTAGTGGCATGCTCGAGGCACCCGCGGGCGCGCACAGGCACGCGGCAGTCACAATGGCAGTGACGACCGTGGAGAAAACGCGTGCGCGGCTCTTCATCACACGTCCCGGTACAAAAGATCCAATGCGATTCTGACGATACGACGCTCGTTCGGATAGGCGAGTTGGCGCATCAGCTGCTGCAAGGATACCCACGACGCGTCTTCAGCTTCGTGATCAGGGTCCATTTCCACGGTGATCGATCCCGACACGTAGCCCATGAGGAAGTGGTGCACCACCTTGTGAACACGCCGATCAGGAGAGGAAAACCAGTAGTCGATCGACGCGAGGTGACGAATGATCCGTCCGGTAATCCCCGTCTCTTCCGCAACTTCGCGCAATGCGGCTTCCTGAGCGGTTTCGCGTCCCTCCAGGTGGCCTTTCGGCAGGCACCATTCGATGCGGCCGGCCCGGTTACGTCGCGCAATGATCGCCGCGTAAGGGGTACCGTTGACAACATCGATAACGAGGCCGCCCGCCGATGTTTCTCCCACAATCGGCAGGCGGGAACTGGCAGAGTGATACGCCCGTATCGAGGCATGGTGGCGTGGGGGACGAGGTGTCCCCACACGGCGCTCATAACGACGGGCTGACATAGTTCCACTCTATTAGTCTTGGAGCGATGGCGGGTGACGTGACATTCTTGCGTCGCGGCTCCTGAGGTTTTTCGAGGCCTGAAAACGTGGCACTCTAGTACGTAATGGATACGCACAAGCACGGTTCCCACGCTGACCGCCAGCAACTGAAAGGACACGGTGTGAAGACACGCGCACTCGAGGGTGTCGGATCTCAGGACGTGCCAGCTTTGCTGGTCAACGCTCAACGCACATTCAGCCATCTACCTGCGCAAGTACTGGAAATGGCGCACCTTTTTGACGACGCTGGCCAGGAAATTGCGCTGGTGGGCGGACCTGTGCGCGACGCGTTCCTCGGCGTGACGCCGCATGACTTCGACTTCGCAACATCGGCACGCCCCGACGAAACCGAGGAGCTGCTCAGCAAGTGGGCCGACGCCGTGTGGGACATCGGCAAGAAGTTCGGCACGATCGGAGCACGCAAAGATCACATCGTTGTGGAAATCACCACATACAGGTGCGACGAGTATGACATCGGCTCACGCAAGCCTGACGTCACATTCGGAGACACGCTCGAGGGAGACCTGACGCGCAGAGACTTCACTGTCAACGCCATGGCGATGCGGCTGCCGACGATGGCACTTGTGGACCCTCACCACGGTCTTGACGATCTGGCCGACGGACGCCTGCGCACACCTGTCACCGCTCAACAATCATTCGACGATGACCCGCTGCGCATCATGCGTGCGGCGCGTTTTGCCGCCCAACTGGGCATCGACGTCGACATGGATGTGATGGATGCGATGGAGTCGATGGCCTCACGGCTGTCGATTGTGTCCAACGAACGGATCCGGGCCGAATTTGAACGCCTGATGGTCAGCCCGTACCCGCGGCGCGGCATCGAACTCATGGTGCACACCGGCGTGGCAGCTGTTGTCATTCCGGAGCTGGACGCACTGGTCGATACGCGCGACGAACACCGTCGCCACAAGGACGTGTACGAGCACACGCTGACCGTGCTCGATCAGGCGATGGACCTGGAAACCGGGCTCGATGGCGCTGTGCCGGCACCGGACCTGATTTTGCGGCTGGCCGCGATCATGCACGATGTGGGCAAGCCTGCCACGCGGCGCTTTGAAAAAGACGGCACCGTGTCGTTCCACCATCACGAGATTGTCGGCGCGAAACTGACGCGCAAACGCCTCAAGGCCTTGACCTTTGACAGACACACAGTTGATGCGGTGACGCATCTGGTGGCGCTGCATCTGCGTTTCCACGGTTATGGCGAACAGGCCTGGACTGATTCGGCTGTGCGCCGCTACGTTGCTGATGCTGGTGACCAGTTGGAGCGCCTGCACCGCCTCACTCGAGCTGACTGCACGACGCGCAACCGCCGGAAAGCGATGCACTTGTCGGCCGCTTATGACGATCTGGAAGCACGCATCGCTCAACTACGTGAACAGGAAGAACTCGATGCGATCCGGCCGGATCTGGATGGCAGTCAGATCATGGAAATCCTCAACATTCCACCTGGCCGCGATGTGGGTCGAGCACGCCAGCACCTGCTGGACCTGCGCATGGAGAACGGCCCGATGGGTCAGGACGCGGCACGTGAGGAACTACTGCGCTGGTGGACCGAGCAGGGTGCCAGGGACTGAAACACCCGCCGGCCGCCCAAGGCACGGCGTTCGCACCGTAAAACAGTGGCCGGACTGTACACTCAATGTGAAGGGCGTCATAGCGTGGATCGGACGCCCTCGCGCCACGACAAAGGATGAAAGAAGCTCACGATGACGATTACTTCACCTGAAACGGCAAGTGCTGATATTGGCGTGTATGGAATGGGCGTGATGGGGTCGAATCTTGCTCGTAACCTCGCACGCAACGGGTATCGCACTGCGGTGACGAATCGTTCACCCGGTCGCACGCTGCGCCTCATGGACCAACATGGCGACGGATCCGAGGGCATCTTCATTCCCTCGGAAACCACCGAAGACTTCGTGAAATCGCTCGAAAAGCCGCGCGTGGCCATCATTATGGTGCAGGCAGGTGAGGCCACTGACTGGGTCATCGAACAGCTTGCGGACCACATGGACGAGGGTGACATTATCGTGGACTGTGGAAACTCCCTGTTCACTGACACGATTCGCCGTGAAAAGTGGGTGCGTGAGCGTGGGATGCACTTTGTCGGTGCTGGCGTTTCAGGCGGTGAGGAAGGTGCTCTGTGGGGGCCGTCCATCATGCCGGGTGGAACCGAAGAGTCCTACAAGCGCCTTGGCCCGATGTTTGAAACGATTTCCGCCCATGTGGACGGCGAGCCGTGCTGTACGCACGTGGGTGCTGACGGCGCGGGTCACTTCGTCAAGATGGTACACAACGGCATCGAATACGCAGATATGCAGGTCATCGCGGAGGCCTACGACGTGCTGCGCCGCGGCATGGGTGCTACACCGTCCGAACTGGCGGACATTTTCGACGAATGGAATGCGGGCGAGCTGAATTCGTACCTCATCGAGATCACGGCGCAGGTGCTGCGCCACAAGGATGCAAGCACAGGTGAGCCGCTGGTGGATATGATCGTGGACCAGGCATCGCAAAAAGGCACCGGCAAGTGGACCGTGCAAACAGCGCTGGACCTAGCAGTTCCCGTCACCGCCATTGCTGAAGCAACCTTTGCGCGCGGCGCATCCTCGCAGACCACGCAGCGTGAAGCCGCACAACACATGGAGGGCCACGCCCAGGAACTGAAGGTGGAACAGGCCGATCATGACTCCTTTGTTGAGGACGTACGACGCGCCCTGTTCGCCTCCAAGATCATCGCCTACTCACAGGGATTCGATGAGATCGCTCAGGGGGCACACGCCTACAACTGGACGATTGACAAGGGTTCTGTGGCGCGGATCTGGCGCGCAGGATGCATCATTCGTGCCACGTTCCTGTCCGACATTGGGCAGGCGTACGACGAGGATCCCGATCTGCCTCTGCTCATGGCAGCCGAACCCTTCGCCTCCCGGATCGAGGAATGCATCCCGTCACTGCGCAAGATTGTGGCATTGGCAGCGACGCACGGCATTCCTACCCCCGTGTTCTCGTCGTGCCTGGCCTACTTCGACACGGTGCGTGCCGACCGACTGCCGGCAGCACTGATTCAGGGTCAGCGTGATTTCTTCGGCGCGCACACCTACCGGCGCGTCGATCGCGAGGGAACATTCCACACGCGGTGGGCTGACGAGGGCAAGCCTGAAGAACAGTGGGACTAGGCTCGGACCATACCCAGGTGTGATTCCCTTCATGGAAAAGCTGGGATTTCCATGTGAAACGAGGGGAATAGTGGCGCGGTTCATGGCGCGATCACCGTCGACATGCTTACGCTGAAGGGCAAGGCTCATAGAGACGGTGCCTGTAACGAAAGGTGAACGCGTGTCGAAAAACGGCAGGATGAATCCGGATGAGGCCAAGAACGGGCGTCACTCGTCCCGCTCATCGCACGGCACATCGCGAGGGGCGATGCGTCCCGATCCGGCATTCCCCAAGCGCGCAGCGCGACATGAAGGAACCCATCGGTCATCCGCTTCCAACTCGTCGCCCGGGACTTCCAGGCAGGCTGGCTCCGCTGCGGCAGGCAATGCCGGTGGGCGGAAAGGCGAAACCAGCCGGTCGAACTCACGCAAGACCAGTGGACGCACAGCGAATGGGCGCAAAAGGCGGTCATGGGGTAAACGCATCGGCCTTGCCTTCGTGTTCAGCGTCCTCGGCGTCATTATTGCCGGACTGGCATCCTTCCTGTTCCTGTACGCCACGTTGGATATTCCCAAGGCCGACCAGGTGGCCTTGGCTCAGACCAGCACCGTGTATTACGCGGACGGCACCTCCGAGATGGGGAAGTTCTCTGAGATCAATCGCTCCATCATCGACACGTCCACATTGCCGGACTATGTGGGGCAGGCCGTTGTTGCCTCCGAAGACCGCACTTTCTATTCCAACTCCGGAATAGATCTGAAAGGCATTGCGCGTGCCCTCGTCAATAATCTGAGAGGACTGCCGCGACAAGGTGGCTCCACGCTCACCCAGCAGTACGTGGAGCGCTACTACATGGGTGAGACTACTTCGCTGAAAGGCAAGGTCAAGGAAGCGGTCCTGGCGGTGAAGATCAACCGTGAGCAAACCAAGGACGAAGTGCTGGGCAACTACCTCAATACTATCTATTTCGGCCGGGGAGCCTACGGCATCGAAGAAGCCTCGAAAGTCTTTTTCGGACATCCGGCATCAGAACTGACCCTGTCAGAATCCGCGCTGCTGGCAGGGATCATCCCGGCACCATCGGCGTGGGATCCTGCAGAAGATCCTGATATGGCGCACTCACGGTGGGAACGAGTCATCTCACTGATGGTGCAGGACGGGTGGATCGACCAGGCGGAAGCAGATCAGCAGCAATTCCCGCAGACCATTGATTTCCAGGAGACGACCTCGTCAATGACCGGGACGACCGGCTACCTCCTGCAGCAGGTGCGTCGCGAGCTGGCCGAGACAGGTGCGTTCACTGATGAGCAGATCGATTCGGGTGGTCTGTCGATCATCACCACTATCGACAAGGCTCGTCAGGAAGCCGCAATCAATGCGGCTCAGATGATGAACGAGGTCGAGGGATGGAACCCTGATTCCATGCACGTGGCGCTGTCTGCCATTGACCCTGCAACGGGGGAAATTGTCGCTGAGTACGCGGGCAGTGACTATCAAAAAGTCCAACGTAATGCGGTCACTGATGACATTGCACAGGCCGGTTCAACCTTCAAGCCGTTTACCTTGCTGGCGTATGCCGATCAGGGCGGCAGTGTCTACGATCAGGTTGATGGCAGTTCACCGCGCTCATTTGACGGCCTGGCTGAACCAGTGTCGAACGTGGGGAACACCTCGTGGGGTAATGTGTCGTTGATTCAGGCAACGTCCTATTCAATCAACACGGCTTTTGTGACGTTGAATGAGAAAGTCGGTCCGCAGGCGACAGTGGACACAGCCGTGAAGCTGGGAATCCCTGAAGACACGAACGGGCTCGATGCGACGCTGCTCAACACGTTGGGTGTGGCATCAACGCACAACATTGACCTCACCCATGCGTATGCCACTATCGCCAACGGCGGGACACGGATGAACCCGCATATCCTGCGAGAGGTGCGTGACTCTGTTGGCAACAAGGTCTACAGCGCGCAGCTTGAGTCGGAAAAGGTCTTTGATGCACAGACGGTCAGCGCGATTATGCCGGCGCTCAAGGCAGTGATGGAGCCGGGTGGCACCGGTGAGAAGGCGGCAGTTCTGGGACGTGAAGCGGCCGGTAAGTCCGGTACGTCTGATGATCAGAAGTCCGCACAGTTTGTTGGAATGGTTCCGGGCCTTGTCGCCAGTGTCTCGATGTATCAGTCCGACGAGGCCGGCAACCCGGTTTCGCTGGATAACATCGGCGGCCTGTATCAGTTCCACGGAGGCGACTGGCCAGCTGACGTGTGGGTGAAATTCATGGAGGCTGCAACTGCTGACCTGCCTAACGGTGACTACTCGTGGTACACCGAACCGAACCCAGTTCAACAGAACACTCCACCAACGCCGACACAACCTCAGTCGGTCCAGCCCGCCCAGCCGACTCAGCCCACACAACCCGAACCAGCTGAACCGACTCAGCCCACACAACCCGAACCAGCTGAACCGACTCAGCCCAGCCAGCCTGGTCAGGGTCACGATGACGACGACGATACGGGCGGCTCTCAATCCTCCTAGACGTCTGGCGCTGGTGGGCACGTGGGCCTAGCCGGTTGGCTATCCGACTGCATGAAAATCGAGCCGCACCCACAGTGTGGAAAAAATCCACTGCGCGGGTGCGGCCCGGTATGAATGTGCCCGGCGTGCCGGAGCCTCCTTACAGAAACGGAGTACTCATCGGTACGCCGGGATCACACTCGGTGGTGTGTCACTGTCACTCAGCGATGACGCGGACACGCAGGTTTGCAGACACCTCAGAGTGCAGGTTGACCTTGACGGTGTAGTCTCCCAGCGTCTTGATCGGAGCAGGGATGACGATCTTGCGGCGATCAATCGTCTGGCCGATCTGATCCTGAACGGCCTGAGCGATGTCGGCACTTGAAACGGCGCCAAAGAGTCGATCGTTGGAACCGGTCTTGCCGGAAACAGTCACGAACTTGACTTCCTGGAGCTGATCGCGCACGACGCGGGCATCGTCGACGGACGCGATTTCGCGCTTGCGGCGAGCACGAGCCATGTCGTCAATCTGGCGCTGAGCACCCTTGGACCATGCAGTGGCAAGGCCGCGAGGAACCAGGTAGTTGCGAGCGTAACCGCTTCTCACCTCGACAACGTCACCGGCTGAACCGAGCTTGTCGACATCGTGGGTCAAAATGAGTTTCGTTGTTGCCATCAGAAAAAGCCTCCCTATGAATCTCAGCGACCGGACGAAGAGTACGGCAGCAGAGCCATCTCGCGGGCGTTCTTGACGGCCTTGGCGATGCGGCGCTGTTCCTGTACGGATACGCCAGTGACACGGCGGGCACGGATCTTGCCGCGGTCCGAGATGAACTTACGCAGCAAAGCGGTGTCCTTGTAGTCAATGGATTCGATCTTGGCCGACTTCAGCGGGTTGGCCTTCTTCTTAATGGGCTTATTGCGAAGTTGAGGCTTCGCCATAGTGTTCTCCTTGGATCCAGGTAATCGCTGTGATTACCCCATACGAAAAATGAAGCGATAAGAATGCATTGCGAAAGCGCGTTGCGTCAGATCAGCGTCGCCCTCGTCAATTGAATTTAGAAAGGCGGCTCTTCACCGAAAGAGGACGCTCCCTCGGTGCGCCACGGATCGGAAGTGGACCCTCCGGCGGGCGCATTGTAGCTGCCTTGTTGCTGACCATATCCACCCTGGTAGCTGCCGGAACCACCTTGCGCGCCAGCGCCTGACTGGCTCTGGTATCCACCCTGGGAGTATCCGCCCTGGCCGGAATCGCCTCGAGGAGTGCGGGTCACTTCAGCCTTTGCGTAACGCAAGGATGGGCCGACCTCATCAACCTGCAGGGACAATTCACTGCGCTGCTGGCCATCGCGCGTTTCATAGGACCGCAAAGTCAGGCGACCCTGGACGATGACGCGCATGCCTTTGCGCAGGGTTTCGGCCACGTTCTCAGCCGCGTCGCGCCAGACGGAGCAACGGTAGAACTGTGTGTCTCCGTCGCGCCATTCGTTCGCACTGCGGTCGAACGAGCGTGGGGTCATTGCCACCGAGAAGTCGGCAACGGCTACTCCCGATGACGTGAAACGCAATTCGGGATCTCTGGTCAGGTTTCCGACGATTGTGACGACAGGTTCTCCAGCCATGTCAACTCCTTTGGTGGGTGGTCAAACGCTCTTAATTCAGCGTGCGTCAGGGCGCATCAGTTTGTGGCGCAGGATGGACTCATTCAAGCCCATCAGACGTGTTGCTTCCTGTGCAGCCTCAGGCGTTGCTGTCATGTTAATGACAACATAGATGCCTTCAGATTGCTTCAAAATGTCGTAGGCAAGACGACGCTTGCCCCAGACGTCCACCTTTTCGACGGAGCCGTCGCTGGCTTTCACAGGGGCCAGGAACTTTTCCATCATGGGGACGACGGTGCGCTCGTCGATCGTTGGATCGAGGATCACCATCAGTTCATATGTACGCACGTGTGTACCCACCTCCTATGGTCTTAGCGGTCACGGACTTTCCGTGACAGGAGGGTAATGCGTGGACAGTGTCCCTTATGCAGAACACGGTCCGAGTGTCTATTTTAGTCGCTTCGAGGCTCTCTTAGCTACCCCGCGGAGTGAATCTGTGCGGTCGAGTTCGCCACATCCGACGGCCGGCAAGGAGGCTCATGTTCAGTGCAGGTCGGCAATAGCGCGGCGCGGTGACCACCAGGTGCGCCACGCGTTCACGAGGCCGCGCACCCCCAGGAACACGAAACCGAAGATCAGCCACAGCGCCACCATTGCTATACCTTGATCCGCTGGGCTCAGTGCGTCATCAATGCGTTGGGCAGCCATCCAGCGGTCCAGTGTCCACAGACACGGAAGGTAGACCACCATCATGAAGACACCGCCAAAGGCCAAGGTCTTGCCGTGCCCCGCGCCGATCAGGACGCCGTCAAGCAAAAACACGACCCCTCCCAACGGCATGGCGCAGGCGCTGGCAATCAGCGCCCATGTCGCAATGCGGTGCATCGATGGGTCAGAGCCGAAGAAGTGAGGCAAAAACGGGCTGGAAGCAGCGATGAGTACCGCGAGAATCAGGCCGACAGCTGCGCCCCACACGGTGAGTTTGCGCAGCAGGGTGCGCAGGTGCTCGCGGCGTCCGGCACCCAGATCGAAGCCCACCAATGCCTGCGCGGCGATGGCCAGCGCATCCAGTGCCAGCGCGGTGAACATCCACACGGCGTTGACCACCTGGTGTGCCGCCAAGGCGGTGACGGAAATGGAGGTGGCAACCATGAGGGTGGCGATGGTGGCGATCCTCATGGCGACGGTGCGCACGAACAGGGGAGCGCCGTCCAGAGCCGCATTCCAGATTCCCGCTCCTGATGGCCGCAAGGACACGTGCCGGCCTCGCGCTTTGGACAAGATGACGGCGACAAGGACGACAGCCATCAGTGTCTGAGCCAGCGCGGTTCCCAGTCCCGACCCGGCGATCCCCATGTCCAGCCCGTAGATGAACAGCGCGTTGAGGGCGACGTTGAGTGCTGCACCTCCGGCGGCAACATACAGCGGCGTGGTCGTATCGAGCAGGCCGCGCAGTGTGCCTGTGGCCGCCAGGACAACGAACATTCCGACCAGGCCGGGAGAGGCCGTGTGCAGGTAGGCGAGCGCGTGCGGCATGACGTCAGGTGAATTGCCCAGGGTTTCCACGAGCGCCCGACCGCCCAGGATCAAGCCGCATGCGGTGACAATGCCGCATCCGGCTGCCAGCCACATTGCTTCAATACCGGAGCGAATGGCGCGCACGCTGTCACCGGCCCCGAGTGCCTGTGCAGCGAGCGCGGTTGTGGAATAGGCCAGAAAGACGAACAGTCCGACGATGGTTTGGACGATGGTGGTGGCGGTGGCCAGGCCGGCCAGCTCTTCAGTGCCAAGGTGGCCCACCATCGCGGTGTCGATGAGGGTGAAGATGGGTGCTGCGACGAGTGCTCCCAGTGCCGGGATTGCGAGGGACAGAATCTGACGGGTCAGTGATCCTGAGGGGGTGGTGGGGGCGCTGTGAGAGGAGTGTGACGTGGATGAAACCGTACCTTTATGTTCATCTTGAGGGTCGCAAGAATTCATCTTCTGTTCATCCACTGATTACGCTCCTATTTGTTGTCCACACATTGTGCATAGATCTGTGGACAACCTGGTGGTGATGTTCCGCATGAAAACGCCTCTTGAGCGATTTGCATGGTGGTGGGGATCAGATCCCCGTCCCAACTTTATCCACATGTACTGTGGACGACCTGCCGAGTTGTGCACAGTCTATCCACACGTTATCCACATCAAGTGATCCTTGAGAGCTTCGCGTGAGGCGGAAAAAGAGGATAACCTCGCGTATGCGCGCACGAGCGGGCGCAGGCAATGGAAGGATTGGCAGGCCGATGGCGTCAGATTCAGATTTTGACCGGGTTCCACCGCAGGATCTGGATGCGGAGATTTCTGTGCTGGGCTCGATGATGCTGTCGAAAGAAGCCATCAACGACGTCACGGAAGAGATTCGCGGCTCGGACTATTACAAGCCTGCTCACGAAACTATCCACAACGTCATCGTGGATCTTTCCGGCCGAGGCGAACCGGCCGATGCCGTCACGGTGGCCGGCGAATTGCAGCGTCGCGGCGAGCTGCAGCGCGTCGGAGGCGCCACATATCTGCACACCCTGATTGCAGCCGTCCCCACAGCGGCGAACGCCGGATATTATGCGCGAATTGTGCGCGAGCGATCGTTGCTGCGACGCCTCGTCAGTGCCGGTACACGCATTGTGCAGCTCGGCTACGCTGATGCCGGCGGCGACGTCGATGAAATCGTCAACCAGGCGCAGGCGGAAATCTACGCTGTTTCAGAACGTCAGGCGAGCACTGATTACCTGTCGATGTCGGACGTGTCGGAGTCCATCCTCGACGAACTTGAGGAAATTGAACGCAACAAGGACAAGCTCAAGGGCGTGCCCACCGGGTTTGCTGATCTGGACCGACTCACCCAGGGTCTCCACCCCGGTCAGATGATTATTGTCGCCGCCCGACCGGCAATGGGTAAATCGACACTTGCACTGGACTTTTGCCGCTCGGCATCGATCCGCCACGGTGTCACATCGGTGATCTTCTCACTGGAAATGTCGCGCTCCGAAATTGCCATGCGCCTGCTGTCGGCAGAATCCGGCGTCTTCTTGCAGAAGATGCGCGCAGGTGAGATGACCAGTGAAGACTGGAGGCGCGTGTCTGCCACCACGGCGAAAGTGTCCGAAGCTCCGCTCTTTATTGACGACTCGCCCAACATGGCGATGACGGAGATTCTGGCCAAGTGCCGCAGACTGAAACAGCAGCACAACCTGGGCCTCGTTGTGGTGGACTACCTGCAGTTGATGACAGCTGGACGCGAGATGGAATCGCGTCAGCAGGAAGTGTCCACGCTGTCTCGCCAGCTGAAGCTGCTCGCCAAAGATATTGAAGTTCCGGTCGTGGCTGTCGCACAGCTGAACCGTGGGCCTGAGCAGCGAACAGATAAGAAACCGATGATGGCTGACCTGCGTGAATCCGGGTCGTTGGAGCAGGACGCCGACGTCATCATGTTGCTGCACCGCCCGGAGTACTACAACTCCGAGGAACGCCCCGGTGAAGCCGACATCATCGTCGCCAAGCACCGTAACGGTGAAACTGCGACGATTCGCGCACTCTTCCAGGGTCATATGGCACGTTTTGCGAACTTCACGGGACGTGAAGAACCGGGCGCATAACCCCTTCACTTCATCAGGGTTTACCCTGAATCTCCCCTTGCCTTCGGTTAGGAGGGTAGCCAAGCGGCGCTGAGTGTTGCACGGTAGAAGGCAAGGAAGGAGAGTGAAACCTGATGAGCACACTCCGCGACACTTTTCGTGGCACCACACCTATGACCCCGACGCTGCGGTCATTCGACCAGACTGATCGTCGCCATGTTCAATGCACGAATGCGCGCCATATTGCCGCCCGTAGTCACACCGACACGACGATGATTGACGTTGAGGAAGTGCGTATGCATATGCGCATGCGGGGCGCTCGCCCTCGAACCACAATGCTGGCCGGAGGAAACTAAGGGGTACGGGCCACCCGCTGGAACACGTAATACGCGGGAATAGCAAGCAGGAACCAGACGGCAATGACGAGGTGATGGCGCATGTCGTCAGCCGGTGGGAACACAGTCATGAGCGTATTGGCCATCCCGTGGAACACCATGCACCACAGGACTGATCTGGTGAAGGCGACCAACAGTCCCAACCACGCACTGAGCGCGAAAGAGGTCAGTGCGAATGCCGCAAATGAGGATCCCTGATGCGGGTTGCCGTCGATCCACCACAGGGGGATATGCCAGCATGCCCATACCGCCCCTACAACGAGGGCCGCTACTAGGTCTGGCGCTATGAAATTGTGAAAGCGGCGCGCGAGCAGAGGCTGCATGATTCCACGCCAGCCCCATTCTTCATTGCCGCCGGCCACCAGCGTCACGACCAAGAAGATGGACACGATGGCGATCAATGAGGTGCCTGCCGAGTCGGCGGGTGCACTCCATCCGTGTGATGACAGCCAGAATGCGGCGACTTCAAGCAAAGCGCACAGGAGAAAATAAAGCGCAGCGTGCGGGGCACGACGGGTCAGAAAATGCGCGAGATTTTTCCACGAAAAACCACCCGGCAGGCACACGCAAGCGGCGATGGTCGGGCCGAATCCACCCAGAACAAACAACGCCATAGCGGGAATGTCGGTGGCGCGAAGTGATGTGAAGTGGACCAAGAGTGCTGTCGCGCCCCAGCAGATCCATGTGATCGCGAATGTCGTGAGTAGATATGTCACAAGACGGCGCCACGGATTATCGCGCACGGCCCTGCTCCTTTCACGTGCAGCGTCGAGGGGGCCGGGCTCTTCGGCGCCTGTTTATTCCGATGAGAGTGTGAACTTGAAGGAGTAGCGCTGGGCATCGTAGTAGTGAAGGCCGTATTCAACTGCTGCGCCCGCACCGTCATATGCCGTGCGCTCCATTGTCAAAAGCGAGCTTCCAGTTCCTATGTGTAACAGATCCGCTTCGACCTCGCTGGCGTTTCGGGCACCGACAGACTGGGTGGCGGACAGCAGCTCGATGCCGCGCTCGCGGATGCATGAATACAAGCCCTGGTGCGCCAGATCTGTGAATGAGGGGGCGTAGCGAGCCGGCAGCAGATTCGTCATGATCGCCAGTGGCTTGTTGTCGATCCAGCGGCGGCGGGTGACGCGAACAATTTCCTCGTCGACGGTGCATCCGAGTTTGGCGGCGTCATCCTCGTCGGCCAGGAGAACTTCATAGCGCAGCACTTCGGTGCGTGGGGTGAAGCCGGCTTTTGTCAGGTCGTCGTTGAGGGAGGTCAGGGCGAGGGGGCGGCGGACGTGTTTGGGGGTGACGCGTGTGCCGACGCCACGCCGGCGGGTCACTAGGCCACGGGAGACGAGTTCCTGGAGTGCGCGGCGCGCGGTGGGGCGGGAAACGGACAGGCGGCATGCCATGGAGATTTCATCTTCGATCAGTCTGCCGGGTAGGAGGGTGCCGGTGGAGATGAGATGTTCGAGAGGTTCGGCGATCTGGGTGTACAGGGGCGTTGAACTGGTACGGTCCAGATCGATTGACAGCTCAAAGGGTTCGTCGAGATTTCCTTGGTCACTGGCCATTGTGGGTTCCTTCAGATCGTCTCATGATGGGTTCATGTCATTGAGCGAATCGTATCACCTGAGGACAAACGAATATTTGTTATGACATGCGAGGTTGGTCGGTGCGGAGCGCGGAAAGCCGATGGTGTCCGCCTTGACAGAGGCCTTCATGCTCTATATTGTTTTAGTGATTAACAAATTGAAGTGATGTGGCGACAGAGCTGCGTACGTGCACATGGAGGTGTCTTTACTATGAGTGAATTGTGGTCAAACGGTCCTATCCCCTTCGTCGGGACCGACGATCCGAAAGCGGGCATGGGATTCAGGTACTACCAGCCAGACCGCGTCGTTGCCGGAAAGACAATGGCAGAATGGCTGCGCTTTGGCGTGGCATACTGGCACACATTCAACCAGCGCTTGGTTGACCCGTTCGGAGATGGAACCGCTCAGCGTCCCTTCGACCGCTATACCGATCCGATGGAACTGGCACTGGCAAAAGTGGACTACGCATTCGACTTCTACACCAAGCTCGGTGTGCAGTACTTCTGCTTCCACGATCGCGACCTCGCTCCCGAGGGTGACACCCTGCGTGAGAGCAACAAAAACCTGGATAAGGTCGTCGACCGGATCGAACAGCTCCAGCGCGACACCGGCATGAAACTGCTGTGGAATACCTCGAGCCTGTTCACTAACCCGCGGTTCCTGTCCGGCGCTGCCACCTCGCCGTTCGCGGACATCTATGCGTACTCAGCCGGCCAGCTCAAGCACTCTCTGGAAATCGCGAAGCGACTGGGCGCGGAAAATTACGTCTTCTGGGGCGGGCGCGAAGGATACGAGAATCTGTGGAACACCGATCTCAAGCGCGAACAGGATCACATCGCCCGCTTCTTCCACATGTGCGTGGACTACGCCAAGGAGATCGGCCTGGACGCACAGTTCCTCATCGAACCCAAGCCCAAGGAACCGACGACGCACCAGTACGACTTCGATGCTGCCACGTCGATCGCATTCCTGCAGACCTACGACCTGGCCGATCACTTCAAGCTCAATCTGGAAGGTAACCACGCGAACCTGGCCGGACACACCTACCAGCACGAGATCCGCGTGGCGCGTGCCGCCGGAATGCTCGGCTCGCTCGATGCCAACCAAGGTGACAAGCTCATTGGCTGGGACATCGATGAATTCCCATCTGACCTGTACGAAACCACTGCAGTGATGTGGGAAATCGTCGACGAGGGGCAGATCGGGCCGCGCGGTGGACTGAACTTTGATGCCAAGCCGCGACGTACCTCGTTCACCGCCGAAGACCTGTACCTGGGCCACATCGTCGGCATGGATACGTATGCCGCAGGCCTGCTGGTCGCCGCCAAGATGCACGAGGATCGATTCATTGAAGAACTGGTCTCCACCCGATACGGGTCATTCGATTCTGGAATCGGTGCGACAGTTGAGGACGGGTCGGCAACCCTTGCCAGCCTGGAAGAGTATGCCTTCGATGTGCCGCAGGCTGACCTGATAAAGGCGGTGCGCTCTGACCACCTCGAATGCGTCAAGGCCACCATCAACAACTACATCATCGACGCGCTCGCGCAGGCCTGATCCGGCATCGCTCCGGTGGCACGCCGGGTGAGGTCGACAAACCGAGCCAACGTGCATACCAGACGGCCCATGAACTTGATTAAATGGTTCGTGGGCTGTTTGGTATGCCAAATGAGTTCGCGAGCCTGCTGCGTCGCAGCGATGGCACAGTCAAGAGTGTGTGATGAGGCAGAACGGCAATCACACATCCTCCCATAATTTGTACTGACAAAGTGTGACTGCGTGGTTATACTAGGTGGTGAGTGCGCAGGCCACCCTCGTCCTCATCGAAACAAGGGAATACGAGGTGGCACGGGCGCGGGAAGTGTGGCCATGACAGTGGTCGCGAACGATGACAATGACGAAGGAGCTGTCACAGGTGAATACAATTAAGCACTGGATTGGTGGTGCCGAATACGAAGGCACGCCGGTCAAGACTCTCGATGTCGAAAATCCAGGCACCGGTGAGGTGGTCAGCCAGCTGCTCCTGGCAAGCGATGACGACCTCAACCACGCAGTTGAGGTTGCAACCGAGGCGCAAAAAGAGTGGGCAGCAACGTCACTCGCCAAGCGCACCGCGATCATGTTCAAGATGCGTCAACTCGTCCTGGATCACCAGGATGAAATGGCCAAGCTGATCGTTGAAGAGCACGGCAAGAACTACTCCGACGCAATCGGTGAAATTCAGCGTGGACGCGAAACCCTCGACTTTGCCACCGCCATCAACGTCGCACTCAAGGGTGAGCATTCCGTCAACGTATCAACCGGCGTGGACATCTTCACCACCCGTCAGCCTGTGGGCGTAGTAGCAGGCATCTGCCCCTTCAACTTCCCGGCGATGGTTCCCATGTGGATGCACCCGCTGGCGATCGCTACAGGCAACGCCTTCATCTTGAAGCCCGCCTCGCCGACTCCGTCGGCAGCACTGCTGACCGCACGCCTCTACAAGGAGGCGGGCCTGCCTGACGGCGTGTTCAACGTCGTGTCCGGCAACCGCGACATGGTGCAGTCAATCCTCAAGCACCCCGGAATCAACGCGATCTCATTCGTTGGATCAACCCCGGTGGCACACATCGTGCAGGACACCGGTGTGACCCACGGCAAGCGCGTCCAGGCACTGGGCGGCGCCAACAACCACGCGATCGTGATGCCCGACGCAGATCTGGACTTCGCTGCACAGCACATCTCCGCCTCAGCCTTCGGTGCGGCCGGCGAACGCTGCATGGCGCTGCCGGTTGTTGTCGCCGTCGGTGGAATCGGCCCGAAACTGGCCGAGATGGTCAAGAAGCACGCCGATGCAATCAAGGTTGGCTACGGCATGGATGAGGGCGTCGAAATGGGCCCGGTCATCTCCGCCAAGGCAAAGGAACGCATCGTTGGCCTGATCGACGATGCGGAAAAGCGCGGCGCCACAATCGTGCGCGATGGCCGTGACCTGGTCATCGAGGGGTACGAGGGTGGTCACTTCGTGGGACCGACCATTATCGATGATGTTCCGCTGGATGCGCCGGTGTACACCGAGGAAGTTTTTGGACCTGTCCTGGCAATCGTCCATGCCGACACCTACGAGGAAGCGATGAAGATCGTGAACTCCAGCCCCTTCGGCAACGGTTCAGCAATCTTCACTAACGACGGCGGCGTCGCACGTCGCTTCACACTCGATGTTGAGGCCGGCATGGTGGGCGTGAACGTCCCGATCCCGACACCTGTTGCGTACTACTCCTTCGGTGGGTGGAAGGATTCGCTGCTGGGCGATACCCACATCCACGGTCCGGAAGGTGTCCGTTTCTACACGCGCGCCAAGGCGATCACGTCTCGCTGGCCCAGTGAGAAGACCTATGAGGCGACGATGTCGTTCCAGCGTGAAGAGTGACGCCGGTCTTCCCGTGCGCTGATCTTTTTCATTGACGAGGGCGGCTGTGCGCGGCACTGCTAGATGTGGTGTTGCGTATGGCCGTCCTCGCTATGTCTCATCGCGGTGGATGGCACATGGTCGCAGGACCTGGTCGCAACCTGGCATCGCACCCTTATTGGAATGCTGCATGCTCACCCGAGCAAAGCAAAAGGCGATACCGAAAGGTATCGCCTAGGTGAAGCCGCGTCAGCTGGACGCGATCGGGATCAGTCAGTCCTGGGTATCAAGAACACGCGTGAACAGTGCGTGTACTCCCAGAGCCAGAGTGCACAGTCCGGCAATCAGTGTGATAACTGGTGAAGCGGCGGCAATTCCGGCAACGAGGGCGACCAAGCTGATCACAAGAGCAACAACAAAGATGCGATGCTGAGCCGGTGCTGACAGCTGAAGCGTCAGGGCAGGCTGTGCAATTGCATACGATTGAGTTGATGTCATGGTCTCTCCTGTTTATCTTCGTCGGCCATGCAGGAGACTCGATGACACACACCGTGCACCCGCACGGCATTGTGTTCAATCCGGTGGGGCAGATTCTTCCCCGTGGATCAATGCACTTCCATTATCTCCCGTTATCAGCACCGATGCTGGTTGAGTTGATCACAGTAATGAACGCGTGCTCACAGGGCCACGTGGTAGCGTGTGGTAGATCGAGTCCCCGTTGGCGTAGCTGATGCTGACGAGACTGATTCTTGCTAAATGGCGTACACATACTGGAAAGGTTCCTGCGTCGCAGTGCAGGGATACCTCTGTCGTGAAGCGTTCAGACTACTGACAACGTCACTTGATTTGCTGACGCCACATCCGATCTTTGGAGTAGACGAGATTGAAGGATTTTCCATCCAGTCGGGCTTGGCTTTCGTCGAAACGCTTGGCAATCAGAGCGCTGGAGCCCATGAACTCGAAGGGCACGTCATCAACATCCTTGTTCAGCACCTGGTCACACAACTCGATGGCTTCATCGAACAGGCTTAACGGCATGTCCATGGTCATATGGGAAATGAAAAGCCGGTCGTAGGAATCTGCAGTGCGCTCTTTCATGCTCAGCACACGGTCGCGGTATTCTTCCACAGACGTTGAATTGTGGTCCCACAGAAAGGTGCGCTGGTTGCAGGCGTCGCCGGTGATGAGGATTCTTTCTTCTGGGATAAGAATCGCAGTCATGCCGGGAGTGTGCCCGGGGAAGTGAAGGGCTTCCACGCATATTCCGCCCAAGTCGAAGATCTGACCGTCGGTGAGATCTTCGAAGTTCAAGGGGTGAGGTGGCACAAAATCAGAGTCGTTCATTCGCGGTGATGCATCACCGACAGACAAGTCGATGTATTCACGGCGAACTTTCAGGACTGCCATTTCGTCGTATACCGGCACCTCCAGAGAATTCATGTAAACGTTGTCAAACTCTGGACCGCCCATTGCATGATCGACATGGCCATGAGTCAAGATGGTCACGATCGGCTTTTTCGTCAGACGTTCGACGAAAGCTCGCAGGCCTCGTATTCCCAATGACGAATCGATGAGAGCAGCGCGCGTAGCACCCTCCACCAGGTAGAGGAGTTCACCAGTCAATGTGCGAATAGCGGTCACACGGTTTGTGACACGTTGTGCGGAGAAGAAATCAGTCATCGTGATTTCACCGAACCTTTCGAATAAGCGGGGTGGTCACGCCCTCCGAGAATTGAAGACGCGTCGCCATGGTGGAGCATCGTCGCACTTTTTGGTCCATTCAGCGCCCAGGCTTCGGTTCATGCCAACGTTTCGGCATCAACCGAAAATACACAAAAACCTCCAGCCAACCCGAATATCACCCGGATTGACGTGGAGGTTTGAGATGAAGGCCTGTCGGCCTTACTCCTCGACGCGTTTGATGTGCTCGGCCTGCAGACCCTTCGGGCCCTGCGAGACCTCAAAGTCAACCTTCTCACCCTCGTTGAGAGTGCGGAAGCCTGACGCCTCGATTTGTGAGTAGTGAGCGAACACGTCAGCAGATCCGTCATCGGGAGTGATGAAGCCGTAGCCTTTGTCCGCGTTGAACCATTTAACGACACCAGTGGTCATGAAAGCGCTGTCCTGTCTACAAAAGCCCCTGCGCAGGGGAAAAACCTCGATCCCGGTTGAGACCGACACAGTTTCATGCCCACCGCAAAGCGGAACATAACGACTGCGACATCAACGCTACCGCACATTGGGCTAGAAAAAAGGCAACACAGGTCACAGCTCGGTATCAGTCGACACGGACGCGTTCCGACGCGACTCATGTTTGAGGATCTGACGGGGTACCAGCTTGAGGGGCTCGACGCAACCCTCATGCAGGAGCCCCGATGCCTCATCGTGTGGAAAGTCTGCCGCGTACCTATCGCCCACCGCCCGCCAGCCGAAGCCCCCACCCCGCCTCAGTCCAGCAGAACCCGCGGCCATGCATCCCCACTCACTGCCGGCCATCCGCTGCCCGGCGCTTGGCGTCTGTCTCTGACGGCATGGGACTTTCGTCGGATCCTGGTGTGTGAACCACTTCATAAAGTAGGTGCGGAGGTATAGACACAATGACGCGTCCCCCGTCCGATGACATGCCGCACGCTGACACGCCGCATCCTGACGCGGCTCACACCCACACCCAGCCCAACCCAGCCACGCCAACTTCGACGTCGAAGCGTTCGCGTGGCACACGAAAACAGGCACACGCCAGGCAACGCCCGAGGCGTTCACCGCGCCCCGAATCAGGGCGCCCCGCAACCCTGACCCGCAGCAAACTCGTCGGCCGCATCATCGCGGCCGCTGCCCTTGTGACATTCCTGTTCGTCCAGCTGCCCGGTCTTGATGCGAGCGGCTCACGCATGTTCGGCATTTTCATTGCAGCCATCGCACTGTGGGTCACCGAAGCTATCCCGCTGGCCGCAACGGCAGTTGGCGTCATCTTGATGGAAGTACTCCTGATCTCCAACCAGGCAGTGCTCAGCGTCTCGGAAGAAGCGCCCGCCGCAACCGCCATCTTCGGCTCATTGGCCAACCCCGTCATCATTTTGTTCATGGGCGGATTTATGCTCGCCGACGGAGCCGCCAAATACAACGTTGATAAAGCGCTCTCCGCTCTCATGCTCAAACCCTTCCTGCGTAATGCGCGCATGACCGTCATGGGGGTCATGATGATTACCGCGCTGATGAGCATGTTCATGTCGAACACCGCCACCACCGCCACCATGTTCGCTGTCATGATGCCGGTGATTACAGCATTGCCGAAGGGACGCGCGAGAACCGGCCTTGCGTTGTCGGTGCCGGTGGCCGCCAATGTCGGTGGCATGGGAACACCTGTGGGCACCCCTCCCAATGCCATCGCTCTGGGCGCCCTTCAAAACCACGGCATCCACGTCACATTCATTGACTGGATGCTGGCCGCAGTTCCGCTCATGCTTGTTGTACTGGTCATCGCCTGGCTGTTCATCGTCTGGCGATATATCCCCTCCGACGTCAAGTTCGACGTCGACACATCCGCAACCTTCGAGCGCACCCCGAAAGCCATCATGTTCTACGTGGTCGCCGTGATCACGATCGGCCTGTGGATGACTGAATCGCTCCACCACATTTCCTCCAACACAGTGGGCTTCATCCCTGTCGCCGGTCTGATGATCCTGGGTGTCATGGGCGGCGACGACGTCAAGAAACTCGACTGGCCAGTACTGTGGCTGGTCGCAGGCGGTATCGCCCTGGGAGCGGGAGTGGGAGCAACCGGCCTGGACGAGTGGCTCATCGGCTCAATCTCCTGGCAGGCAATCCCGATGGCGTTACTCTTGCTGACTCTGGCAGCAGTGGGCTGGGTGACCTCGAACGTTATCTCCCACTCCGCGTCCGCCAACCTACTCATCCCGATGGGGATGGGGCTGGCAGCAACGGTCAGCACGTCCCCGAGCCAGATCGCGGTTGTCTTGGCTCTGGGATGCTCGCTGGGAATGTGCCTGCCGATCTCCACCCCACCCAACGCCATCGCGTATTCGACAGGCACGACACCCACCCCCGAAATGGTCAAAGTCGGCATGGTTGTCGGCATCAGTGGCGTCCTTCTGCTCGCCTTCGTCGCTCCGCTCACGTGGCGCGTACTGGGGGTGCTGTAGGTGATTGACGAGGGCACCCCATCCGCACTCCATCCGCGGCACGCAGATGCCTGCGCCATCCTGGTGATAGGCGACGGGTCGGACGGGATTGCCGCGACACTGGTTGAGGACTTAACGGGTGCTTTCAGCCATATCGAGGTTCGCTCAATCGCCGACGTCGACGGCATTGACGCCGAATGCGCATACCTGGCGCGCAGCCGTACGCGCCTCGTCCTGGGATTTGTCACCAGCGAGGTCGGCTCTCTCGACCGCGCCTTCGAGGCACTGAAGGCATACCCGTGCACGCAGCACAATGAATGGGTGGTGGTGACGCGCAGCCGCACGCACACCGACATGAGCCGCGCCCTGGCCTCGGGGCTGCTGGCATCTGTCATCTCCGTGCCGTGGACCCTTCCGACGCTGGTGGCGCAAAGCTACGGTGCAATCACGCGGCTGCTGTTGCGCTATGAAATGAACGAGGCTGAACGTGAACGAATCGCCGGCCCTGTTCCCGACAATGCCGTGCGAGGCCCTGTGCTCTTTGGCCTTGACCACAGTGAACGGGAAGTACTGAATGACCTTCTGGCCGGGGCTGAACGAGTCCTGGGGCCGCGCCCCATCCTGGAGGTTGGCCCTCATACCGATCTGACCACGCAGGGTCAGCCCGTGCGCGCTGTGCACCTGGTACTCGACGGTCACGTTGCCCTGCACCGCGATTCCGACCAGGGTGACATTCTGCTGCACCATGCCACATCGGGACCCCTGATAGGGTTGGTGTCCCTGGCGCGCGGCGAAAACGCATTCTTCACGTCGACGACCACCACGCCGGTCAAGGTGGTGCGCCTGACCAATGAACAACTCCAGCTGGTCATCGCTGAAGATCCTCCGATGGCGGCGACGTTGGCTGCCCTCGCCATTCAATCCCTGGCCCGCCGCCTCGTGCGCGCAGAATATCTGCACATCGAAAACCGCGTCCTGGTTGACGACCTGCGGCACACGCGCGCAGAACTTGTGGAGCGAGCCCGTTACGCCATGCTCGGTGAACTCAGCGCCGGCATCGCGCACGAACTGAACAATCCGATCACCGCGGTGGACCGGGCTGCCGACCATTTGCGTGACGACATCACAACGCTGATGGACAGTGCCTACGTGGACCATGACCCCAGTGACAAGCTGCGCGCCGCTCATGAAGCCATGACCCGCGCGCTCGACGCACATCCGCGTTCCACCGCCGATGAACGCCGACTGGTCAGCGAATTCATGTCGGAACTGAAAGTCAGCCGCCAGGTCGCTCGCCGCCTGGTGCGAGCAGGAGTACACGATGTGGCAACTGCGCGACCTCTTGTTGCGGCGTCAGCGCCTCCCTCGTATATGACGATGGTGGAGACCGGCGCGCAGATCGGATCCTCGCTGCGCTCGCTGACGGTGGCGGCAGGGCGCGTGGTGCAGTTGACCGATTCCCTGAAGGGCTACGCGCGGCCTGATGGTACCGATGCGCGCATCGTTGACGTGCGTGAAGGGATCGAGGACGTATTGCGTCTGACGGCGCACCGCCTACGCCACGTCGAGGTGCTCCGTGATTTCGAGGGCGAGCCGCTCGTGGTGGGTCATCCGGCCAAACTCGAACAAGTGTGGACGAATGTGTTGGTCAACGCGGCTGAAGCATTCGAAGACGAGGACGAAGCCGATGCCTACGCCCAGCCGGCGCGCGGAGATGAGCCACCGAGTATCACGGTCAGTGCGCGCACAGCAGGGCCGGATGTGGTGGTCGACATCGTGGATAACGGTCCGGGGATTCCCGCCAACGTGCTGGCAAAAATGTTCGAGCCGCATTTCACCACCAAATCGGGGCGCGTTCGTTACGGTCTGGGCATGGGGATGTCGATCTGCCGGTCGATTATCACAGATGCAGGCGGCACCATCAACGTGGCATCTCAGCCCGGACGCACACAGGTCACGATACGTCTGCCGAAAGCTGCCGACCACGAGGGCGGCCCTACCCACAGTGAACACAAGGAGAGATCATGACGTTAGCTGTTCTCATACTGGAAGATGAAGCGGAAGTGCGTGACGCTCTGGAACGCGACTGTGACGAGTTCTGGGACACGCTGCGACTGGAGACTGCCGAAGATGTTGACGATGCATGGCAGGCGATCCGCAGCATTGACGAAGACGGCGATGAGCTTGCGCTGGTCCTGGCTGACCACCGTCTTCCCGGACGGAACGGCGTGGACTTCCTGATCGACATGATGGATGAGCCCTCCACGGTCAATACGCGGCGCGTCCTGGTGACCGGTCAGGCCGACCAAAGCGACACGATCCGCGCCTTGAATGAAGCCAGTCTGGACTATTACATCGCCAAGCCGTGGGTACGTGATGAACTGGTGGCAACGGTGCGCGACCAACTGACCACCTATGTCCTTGAATCAGGTGTTGACCCGTTGCCGTACATGCCCGTGCTGGATGCGGTTCGTATTATGGATGCCATGCGATAGTCCCCGCTCACAAGGAGGCGTCATGGATATTGCAGTGATCGGGTCGAACAATGTCGACCTCATTACCTACATCGATCGCATGCCCACCGAAGGGGAGACGCTCGAGGCGCCCTCGTTCCAACTGGGGTGCGGTGGCAAGGGGTCGAATCAGGCGGTGGCCGCTGCGCGCTTGGGATCGCGTGTCCTGATGGTGACCTGCGTAGGTGATGACATTTTTGCCGACATGACGGTAGAAAACTACCGCAATAACGGCATTGACACGGACCACGTCAAGCGTGCGCACGGCACGTCGGGTGTGGCGCCGATCTTCGTCGATCCACACTCGCGCAACTCCATCCTGATTGTCAAAGGCGCCAATAACGACCTGACTCCTGAGGACGTGGAGGCCTGCCGCGAGCAGATTGCACAGTGCGCACTGATCGTCTGCCAGTTAGAAATCCGTCTGGATACGGTCTATGCGGCGATAGCGCTTGGCGAACAGGTCGGTGTGCCCGTGCTGCTCAATCCCGCTCCCGCCAGCCCTGATTTCAACTTTGACTGGGCGCGGCGCTGCACCTACCTCATGCCCAACGAAAGTGAACTGGCGTTGCTGACCGGTATGCCGTGCGACAGCGATGAAGGTGTTGAGGCTGCGGCGTGCACCCTCGTTGAACACGGCTGCCGACACGTCATCGTCACGCTCGGGTCACGCGGGGCGTGGTGGTTCACGCGGGCCAACGAGGGTGGCTTGCACGTTGCCAGTCAGCGTATTGACGCACTCCGTGTGGATTCGGTGGATACGACTGGAGCAGGGGACGCGTTTATCGGAGCCTTTGCGCACCGGATCGTCCACGGCGATGCAATTCCGGAGGCTCTGGAGTACGCCAACAGCTATGCGGCAATGTCGGTGCTCAAACGCGGCACCCAGTACTCATATGCCACAGCCGACGAATTTGACCGGTGGCGTGCCCAACGCACGCAGTAAGACGCGAGTGCTCGTCTGCGCGCAGTAAGGCGCGAGCGGTCCTCTGCACCCAGTTGGGGGATGAGCGGCTATGACGGGACTACCACGCAGAAAGTGTGTCCCGGAGCGGCCCAGCCCGCCGGTCACTCGGGCCGAGTGGCATCTGCCCACACCTGACGCCACTTGTCGGCCAACGAGTCGATATTTTCGTGTGCGTTCAGGCCGCTTGGCTGGGGAACAACCCACAGGGATATGCCGCGCGGCCAGTTGTCAATCGCGTCAACATCTTGCCTCCCGAGCTTTGCGTGGGGTTGCCTGAACGCCGTGCGGTACGCGGTAATTCCGGCAATGGCAACGGCGCGTGGATTCAGGTCGCCAACCCGAGTCACCAAGTGGGCAGCGCCCTCGCGCAGTTCATCGCGGCTCAATTCATCTGCGCGTGCAGTGGGCCTGCCGACCAGGTTCGTGATGCCGATTCCGCGTGACAGAATATGTTCCTCATCTTCGGCGCTGAGGCCACAGGACGCATCGATCTCATAGTCAGTCAGGCTCGCTCGAGCGAGAGAGGGCCAAAAGCGGTTACCCGGTCGCGCGAACGGTGCATTAACGGCCGCAGTCCACAACCCCGGATTGATGCCGACGATCAGAAGCGTCAGCTCAGCTCCACCGCAGTGCGGACCAGGGAGCACATCGTCAAGAGCCAGAGGATCATCGGTGGCAAAGCGCACCAGATCACTCTGGTGTGGCTTGCGTCCTCCCAGAGGCGACGGTCGGCGTAAAGACTTCATCGCTATGGCCGTCAGGCACTTTCCTGCGACCGTTCCACGCGCGCCGTCCACGCCATCGGATCATCGACGAGGCGCTGCAGGACTCGGTGTGCCGCGCCGATCGTGGCAAGTGAAGCAGAGTGCTCGGCAATGCGGATTTCAGAGGGGCTGCCGGCAGAGTGGAGGACCCGCGTGCGCAATTCAGGCAGTGCCCGTTCGCGCAGTTCAGAGCCAATGTCAGCGACGGAGCCGCCCAACACCACCAAAGGAATGTCGAGCATGTTGATGACGGCAGACAGTGTGCGCCCCAGAGCGGCGCCACCCTCGTCCAATGCAACGCGGGCAGCAGCGTTGCCAGCTTGAGCAGCAGCGACAACATCGACATTTGTCGCGCCGCGTGCCAGACCTGCGCGCTCTACCAGTGCGCGCTGGCCGATGTAGGCTTCCAGGCATCCCGTCGCGCCGCATCTGCATGCCGGGCCGGCAGGGTCGGTGGAAATATGTCCGATTTCGCCTGCCCATCCGTGCGAACCGGGCAGGAGAGCGTGGTCGATGATGATGCCTGCGCCAATACCGACTTCACCGGACACGTAGACGAACGAGGGCGGCCCTGCTGGGACGCCAGGTTGCGGACATGCTACGGCCCACGCTGCCAGGTCGGCCTCGTTCGCGACGGTGACGACACCCAGGTGGGACAGCGGTGCGAGCAGCGTGTGTAACGGCAGGTCGCGCCACCCCAGGTTGGGAGCGAGGATCACAGCCTGAGCGGAAACTATGCCGGGCACGGCCAACCCGGTTCCAAGAAACAGTGTGTCGCCTTCTGTCGCGGCATCGGCTTGTGCTTTTACCCGGTCAGCGAGCTCCCCCAGAGCGCGCATGGTCTGCTGCGGATCTGAGTCTGAAAAGTCGCCTTCCTGCACGCCTTCTGCCACGATCTGCCCTGACAGGTCCACGATGCGTGCAGCCAGGTAGGAGACGTTGACTTCCAATCCCAGTGCGGTCGCATATCCTTCCCGCGGGGTCAGGCGCACCGCTGGCCTGCCTCGTCGAGCATCAGTTGACGGGTCGAGTTCGGTGACCAGGTGAGCCGAGATGAGCTCGTCCACCAGGCGGGAGACTGTTGCTCGCGTAATGCCAGTTGTCGCCGCGACCGAGGCGCGGGTGACTGCTCCGGGATCGGCCAGGATATAGCGAAAGACGAGGGCGAGATTCATGGCGCGCAACGACTGAGCTTTGACGCCGCCGTTGCCACGTGAGGATGTGCGGGCACTGCGCGGCAGGGAGGTGAGGCGTGATGAGGACTTATGTGCTCGGGTCATTGTTCTCTCACATTCTGGTTATGTGTCAGCGTCGCGACGTGGCCTTATGGGTTGACTATACTCGCTCACCCCGCTATTTTGTTTAGTAACGAAACACAATGGGGTTCTCGTGCACGCCACGCCTCTTCCAAGCAGCGTGAAATTATTCAACATGGAACAAGGAGCTGAACATGACGATGTATGGACCGTACGTTGCGGGCGTGGATACGTCGACCCAATCATGCAAAGTTGTCATCGTGGACGCCCTGCGCGGAACGGTCGTGCGTGAAGGTAAAGCGACGCACCCTGACGGCACGGAAGTGGACCCGCAGGCTTGGTGGGACGCGTTCAACGAGGCCGTCAAAGCAGCAGGTGGGCTGGAGGACGTGGTGGCGCTGTCCGTGGGCGGACAGCAGCACGGCATGGTGTGCCTGGACAAAGATGGAGAAGTCATCCGACCCGCCCTGCTGTGGAACGACACGCGTTCAGCCGACGCTGCTCGTGACCTTATTGCCGAATACGGCGAGGGTGACGAGGAAGCCGGTGCCGCGTGGTGGGCTGATGCCACCGGATCAGTGCCCGTCGCCTCACTGACCGTGACGAAGCTGCGCTGGCTGGCAGACCACGAACCTGAGAACGCGCGCCGTATTGCAGCTATTTGCCTGCCGCACGACTGGCTGACGTGGAAAATCATGGGAACCGGTCGACTGGAGGATCTGCGCACGGACCGCTCCGATGCGTCGGGTACCGGTTACATGGACCGCGCTACGCCAACCTACCGCCGCGACATCCTTGCCCACGCGTTGCGCATCGACGAGGACGTCGCACGATCCATCATCTTGCCGGAAATCCTCGGACCATGGGACGTGGCCGGACGTGGTGATGAGTCGCGAGGCTGGGGTGAGATCATGCTGGGACCAGGGTGTGGAGACAATGCGGGGTCAGCGCTGGGTGTCGACCTCAAACCCGGTCAGGCTCTGCTGTCACTGGGCACATCCGGAGTTGTTGCCGCCGTGTCAGATCACCCGGTTGCTGACCATTCAGGACTGGTGACCGGCTTTGCCGATGCGACAGGAAACTGGCTGCCGTTGGCGTGCACGCTCAATGCCTCGCGCATCATCGACGCAATGATGGCGGTGATCGATGCGGGTTACGACGAGTTTGATAATCTTGCCTTGAGTGTGGACGATGCCGCGGGATTGACTTTAGTGCCCTATTTTGAGGGCGAGCGCACCCCGAACCTGCCTGATGCTACGGCTGAGCTGAAGGGCATGACTCTGAAGAACTCGGATCGCGCTCACGTGGCACGCGCAACGGTGGAAGGACTGCTGAACTTGATGAAGTTCGCTCTGGATGCGGTGCGCGCACTGGATGTGAAGCTCGAACACGTGGTCATGGTCGGCGGCGGAGCGAAATCGCGCGCCGTCCTCGAACTGGCCGAAGAATTCCTCGGCGCAACAGTTACGGTACCCAAGTCGGGAGAATACGTAGCGTTGGGCGCCGCCCGTCAAGCAGCGCGCGTGATGGAACGCGCAGGAAAGGCACAGTGATGACGCAGATTCCACAGACCATGAAAGCCAGCGTCCTGATTCGCCAGGCTCTCATTGAGATGGAGGAACGACCGGTTCCGACACCGGATGCGGACCAGGTGCTGATTCGCGTGGAGTCGGTGGGGGTGTGCGGCTCGGATGTGCACTACTACCACAAGGGCCGCATCGGTGACTTTGTGGTGAACGAGCCGATGATCTTGGGGCACGAAGCCTCCGGAGAGATTGTGGCCGTGGGCGATGACGTGGATCCGGCCCGCATCGGCCAGCGCGTTTCCATCGAGCCGCAACGGTGCTGCCGAGTGTGCGAACACTGCAAGCGCGGAGAATACAACCTGTGCCCCGATATCGAGTTCTACGCGACGCCGCCCATTGACGGAGCCTTTTGCGAATATGTCCTGATTCAGTCCGATTTCGCCTACGAGGTTCCCGACTCCATTTCGTGGGATGCGGCAGCCTTGATGGAACCCCTGAGCGTGGGTATTGCCGGAATCCGCAAAGCCCACGTGAAAGTGGGTGACCGCGTCTTTGTTGCCGGCGCAGGTCCGATCGGTGCGATCGTCATCCAGGTTGCGCGGGCATTTGGCGCTGCCGAGGTGGTCGTCAGTGATCCTGTTGAAGGTCGGCGCGATTTGGCACTGTCGCTGGGAGCAACCCAGGCTGTTGAGCCAGGTGACCCGGCACTAGATGGTCAACACTTTGACGCGTTCATTGACGCGACGGGCGTCACTGCAGCTGTGCAGGACGGCATCATGCGCCTGGCGTCTGGCGGCACCGCAGTGCTGATTGGTATGGGTGACGATGACATGTCACTGCCGGTTGGATTCATCACCGCGCACGAAATCAACGTGACCGGGATTTTCCGTTACAACAACACGTGGCCCACAGCCATCAACCTGGTAGCCAGTGGAGCGGTCGACCTGGATCGCCTGTGCACTGATCACTACGCCCTCGACGAAGCTGACCAGCCCATCATCAACAAGCCCGCACCCACCACGCTGAAGTCGATCGTCCATCCCGGACAGATGGCACAACACTAGGAGCCTGAAGCAGGGCTGGCTGAGGGGCTGTTCATGCGTGAAACTGCGTAGTGAAAAGCCGTAATTCATGAATAGTGAATGAAAGGAAAGAGCCTTGCAGCAGGCGTTTGAAAAAGACGGTCTAGGACTACGGTGGCGTGGTGACGGAACAACACTTTCAGTTCAGCCTTGGGGAAAGGACGCAGTCCGTGTGCGTTCACGACTCATGGCAGATGTCATCGAATCGAATTGGGCTCTGCTTGATCAACCTGAAGATCAGGAATCGAGCGTCGAACTCAAGGGCGATGAAGCTGTACTCGAGGTCGGATCGCTACGCGTCATCTTGCGTCAAACTGCGATGTGTGATGGAAAAGTTGGGTACGAGACTTTCCATTGCAGTATCAGTTTTGAGAAAACGGATGGAACACCACTACTGCGTGAAAGGGATCGGGGCGGGTCTCTCGACTTGAAGGCTCGCGATCTGCGTCCCGTTCTTGGCGGCGATATCTCCCTGACAATGTCGTTCGAGTCTCCAGAAGAAGAGCATCTGTGGGGAATGGGCCAGTACCAAGAGGGTATCGGTGATCTCAAGGGAAGCACTCTTGAACTTGCTCATCGCAACTCCCAGGCGAGCGTTCCTTTTGTGATTTCCAGCAAGGGCTACGGCTTCCTGTGGCACAACCCTGCCATCGGGCAAGTAAGCTTCTCATCGAACGTAACTCAGTGGTCAGCAGAGCGCTGCGATCAACTCGACTACTGGATCACGGCTGGAGACAGCCCTCGGGAAATCAGTAAGGCATATGCCGCGGCAACCGGATTCGCTCCTATGATGCCAGAACACGGACTGGGGTTCTGGCAGTGCAAGCTCCGTTACTGGAACCAGGAGCAGCTCCTTGAAGTCGCGCGAGAACACAAGCGTCGTGGACTGCCCTTGGACGTCATCGTGATCGACTTTTTCCACTGGCCCCACATGGGAGATTATCGCTTCGAGGAGGAATTTTGGCCGGATCCTCAGGCAATGGTTGATGAACTCCATAGCATGGGCGTTGAGCTCATGGTTTCGGTGTGGACCCAGGTTGCGCACGCATCCGAGAACTGGGATGAGCTGAAGAAGAACAACCTGCTGGCACGGGCAGAACGCGGCCTAGATGTTCATATGGCGTTCCAGGGACCGAGCGCTTTCATTGACATGACCAATCCCGAGGCAAGAAAGTTCATCTGGGAGAAGTGCAAAGAAAATTACGGCAAGTACGGCATCAAGATTTTCTGGCTCGATGAGGCTGAGCCCGAATACGGTGCCTACGACTTCGATAACTACCGCTACAACGCTGGCCCCAACGTCAAGGTCGGAAATATCTATCCGCAGAACTACGCCAAAGCGTTCTACGACGGACTGGTTGAATCCGGCACTGACGACGTTGTTAACCTCTTGAGGTGCGCCTGGGCGGGCTCTCAGCGTTACGGTGCTCTTGTGTGGTCTGGTGACATTAGCTCAACATGGAAAGACCTGCGGTGCCAGGTTGCTGCGGGAATCCACATGGGTGCCGCAGGAATCCCGTGGTGGACCACCGACATTGGCGGCTTCCACGATGGTGTCATCACAGATCCGAAATTCAAGGAACTTCTCATCAGGTGGTTCCAGTTCGGAGCTTTCTGCCCGGTGATGAGGCTGCACGGTGACCGACGGCCAGTTGAAGAGGTCAGCTCCAAGGATGGCTCCTACAGACTGCCCAGCGGTGCTGAGAATGAACTCTGGAGCTTTGGAGACGACGTGTATGCCGTGCTTGAGAAGTATATTCATCTGCGAGAAAAGCTCCGCGACTACATGCGAGACGTCATGTTGGAAGCCCATGAAGAAGGACAACCTGTGATGAGAGGGCTCTTCCAGGAATTCCCGCTCGACGAGAAGTGCTGGTCCATTTCCGACCAGTACCTGCTAGGCGGAGACATCCTGGTCGCTCCAGTTCTGGAAGCCGCTGCAACCTCCCGATCGGTGTATCTGCCGGCCGGAGCTTCCTGGACTGACGCGTCAACGGGTGACAAGCACGAAGGCGGTCAGTCGATCGATGTCGAGTGCCCTCTGGACAAGATTCCTGTCTTCCTCCGAGACGACACGCATAGTGAACTAGTTGGCATGATCTAGTTCAACTGGGGTGGGTCGCGACCGCAAGGTTCGCGGCCCACCCTTTGTAATGCGACATGACAGGTGGATGCGCGAGGTGGAGACATCTCGCGCTGCTGCGTCGCTTTTCTCGAACCAAAATGGTCAAATAAACCTAGTTAGATGAACAGCTCGAACTAAGGAGATCACAATGGAATCGGTGAGCGCGCGACTGTCGCAGGCAGGATACGAACTTCCGGAAGTTGCAGCACCGGTTGCGGCCTATGTTCCGGCAGTTGAAGACCGCGGAGTGATTCGCACATCAGGCCAGCTGCCATTGGAGAACGGCGAGCTGTCCTGCATCGGTGCAGTCGGAGAGGACGGCGCAGACCCAGACGATGCTTACGAGGCAGCCCGCATCTGCGCGCTCAACGCGCTTGCGGCAGCAGCAAGCGTCGCCGGAGACGTCGACCGCCTGGCACGCGTCGTCAAAGTCACCGGTTTTGTATCTTCCCGCCCAAGCTTCACCGGCCAGGCTGGTGTTCTGAACGGGGCCTCTGACTTCTTCCAGGACATCTTCGGAACGCCTCACGCACGTTCTGCCGTCGGCGTAGCCGCGTTGCCGCTCAACGCGTCAGTCGAGGTGGAAGTCGAGTTCGCTCTGAATAACTGAACCCAGCCCACACGTCTTCCCGCCCAGGACGCCCCCTCGGTGTCAACGCGCACTAAGGTGAGAAAAGGGGATAGCGATGCACACGAATGCCACTGAATACCCACGCATTTTAGTCACAGGTTCCAGCGGATATGTGGGAAGCAACCTCGTGCCCACTTTGGAAGCACGAGGTTATGCCGTGCGTTGTTTCGATCAGGTGGCACCTGCCAGTGGTACGCAGGGCGCCCTCGTTCATGATGGTGTGTGCAGTGCGCAGCGAGAGTATGTCACCGGATCAGTGCTGGAACCCGCCCAGGTGGATGAGGCGATGCGCGGCGTTGATGGTGTCATTCACCTGGCGGCCGCCATCACCTTGAAGAAACGTGACCCGCAGGCGTGGAGGTTGAATTCGGCTGGACCCGGAGTCGTGGCCAGGTCGGCGCTGAAACACCACATCCGAATGGTTCACTGCTCGTCCGTGCATGCCCTCGACAATGCGACTAAAGGGGTCATCACTGAAAAGTCGCCGCCTGCCGGGCCTGACCGCCCGCTGTATGACCGCTCAAAGGCGGCAGGAAATCGAGCGGTGCGTCGACAGATCGCGCGTGGACTGGACGCGGTGGTGTGTATGCCGACCGGAATTATTGGGCCGACCGACCCGACACAGTCGCGCGTCAACGAAATCATTTTGGATGCTGCACGAGGCCGGGTACCTGCGGTCGTGGCTGGCGGCTTCGACTGGGTGGATGTACGCGATGTTGCCGGAGGGCTGATCGACGCCTTTGAGAAGGGCCAAACCTCGCAGCAGTACTTGTTGCCTGGCGTTCGAGCATCCATGTCGACACTGGTGCGAATCGCTTCCGCGCTCGCAGGACATTCGGGGCGTGCGGTGCCGGTATTTCCGTTGCGGTGGGTGGACTGGCTGGCTCCCGTGGGCGAAAAGATCGGATCGTGGGTCAATTCGGATATTTTCACATCGGCGTCACTGGGTGCCCTTGAGGATCTGCCACACGTTTCAGGCGCGAAAGCGCGCAACGAATGGGACTATCAGCCTCGGTCGCTGGCAGTGACCATTCGCGACTTGCTTGTCGACGTGGGAATCGACGTGGTGGATGATCCCGGTGCCATGGTGGAGATGCGCCGCGATCTTGAGGCGATGTAGTGCAGGTAATTGAGGAATTAGGCGAAACGTTCTCGGGGCTCATCGACAACCTGGGCAACAATCGCGTTGACTGCAAGCCGGGTGGACTCAACAAGGTCTACGTGTTCAGGATCGAGAAGCCACTGCGTCTGAATTCCGTCCATCGCTCCAATCAGCGCTGATGCCGCTGCACTTAGTCTGTCATCAGAAAAAACCTTGTCGGGGTACCATTGTTGGATGGCTTCGGCGATTTCTTCGCGCAGATTGTAGAAACGCTCAATGAAGTAATCCTTTGCCGGATGGCCATCGGTTACAGATTCGGCAGACAGGACTGCATAGGTTTGCACAACGCCAGGCCGCTTTGAATTAATCTGTACGGTTCTCATGAGATGCTTAAAGAGCTCTTCACCTTTGGGAACTTCTTCCCTATCGATTTCTTCCAGATCGGATTTGTCGCGAAATCGGACGACTTCAAGAAGCAGATTTGTCTTTGAACCGAAATGGTGAAGTATCCCTGAGTGCGTCATCCCGACTCGGTTGCCTATTTCCTGGAGTGAGCCATTGCGGTACCCATGCTCTCCAAAAACACTCATTGCGACTTTCAAGATCTCTCGTCGTGTGGTGGCGCGGTTGCCACGAGGACGTCGTGATGGCGATTCAGAGACTGACATGAAGACATCGTATCGCATTGGTAACACTTCGTCCGTAACTTACTGACTTGTCAGTAAGTTGTGTTAATCTAGCTCACACAAAGACGGAATGCGCATGACTTGCGTGAACTACTCGATCACTGGAGATCACAATGTCGACTTACGTTGGACTTCGGCGATACACGTCGGAACAGGATATTGACGCGAAGATCGGTGCTCTTGATCTTCGCTCCAAAGTTGGCCTGCTCACTGGTGAAACCACGTGGAGTCTGCCAGCGGAACCGACAATCGGCTTACGATCTGTTGTCATGTCGGATGGTCCGGTTGGCGTGAGAGGGACTGGCGGATCCGACGAAGAAACCTCACTCTTATTTCCCTCTCCCACATGTATGAGCGCAACCTGGGATGCGGATCTTTTGGAACAAGCCGGGCGCCTCATGGCGTACGAGGCGCGACGACACGGCGTGGACGTTATTCTTGCTCCGCTCGTGAATATTCAACGTACTCCCGTATCTGGTCGGCATTACGAAAACTTTTCGGAGGATCCATTTCTTGTATCCCGATCAGCAAATGCGATAATCCGCGGAATACAAAGCTGTGGTGTGGGCGTATGCGTGAAACACTACGTTGCCAATGATTCGGAAACTGAGAGAATCCGCTACATTTCGACCGTGGATCCAGCTGTATTGCGGGCAGTATATTTGGCTCCTTTTGAGCGCGCCCTCGAAGAGGTACAACCGGCATCAATCATGGCTGCATACAACGCCATTGATGATGGAGTGGAATCTAATCGCGCTACTGATCACCATCACTTGCTCACTGATGTACTCAAGAAAGAGCTTGGCTTTCAAGGACCGATTATTTCAGACTGGACCGCTACTTTAACGACAGAAGAATCTGCAAATGCAGGTCTTGACATTGTGATGCCCGGCCCTGACGGCCCATGGGGCGACCAACTTGTTCAGGCAGTGGAGAAAGGGAAAGTTGACGAGTCACTGATCGACGACAAAGTGCGTCGTCTGCTGAGATTGGCAGATCAAGTGGGTAAGTTGGGCGAACATGTACCTGCAAAACTGGAAGCCTCAGATCACACTGTCCTGCTTGACCTTGCCACCGCTGGGACAGTAGTTCTGAAAAACCATAATTCGGTCCCACTCAGTACGCCGCCCTCCTCACTGGCACTGATAGGCCCAAATGCAGTGGATGCGTACGTCCAGGGTGGGGGTTCTGCGCACGTGAATCCAGCACATGTTGTGTCCCCTGAAGAAGGAATGCATCGCGCATTTCCTGATGCGAAGATCACACTCGCACAGGGAGTGAATTCCAGGATCCACGCGCCGGCTCTATCTGCTGAAAGGCTAAGTGACCCGGCTGGGTGTCCAGGAGTGTTGGTTCGACAATATGACAAAGATGGGCACGAGCTATCAAGTGAAACGCAAGCGTGGAGGGGAAAAGTCCGCGACCTTGTCGACGGAGCAGAGACAATTCGCCTAACGGGAAACATCAATCTTCCCGAACATGGAACGCATCGTATTGGCCTGGGACATGTGGGTACACACCAGCTCACGTTGAACGGCAATCTTGTCGAGCAGTTTGAGCGCGAAGTGGGCGACGATGTTGTTCTTGATTCATCGATCAACCATCCGTTGACGAACTTGTTCGAGGTGGAGGGAGGCTCCTCAGTTACTTTTGATGCCCAATTCTCCGTAGTGCACTCATTGTGGGGAAACTTTGCCTTGGCCTATCTCCGGCATGAACTCCCCGGGCCGACAGATAACCAGAGGATTCAGGAATCGGTTCAAACGGCCAGAAAAGCTGACACTGTCATCGTCATGGTGGGAACGAATGACGATGTCGAATCTGAAGGATGGGATCGAACAAATCTGGATCTGCCTGGACGACAGAATGACCTAGTCAATGCAGTCCTGGATGTAGCCCCTGATGCGATCATTGTTGTCAATGCCGGTGCTCCTGTGTTGCTGCCATGGCTTGAAAGAGCTCGCACTGTGTTGTGGACCTGGTTCCCTGGAGAAGTATGTGGCGACGCACTTGCTGCGATTATGGCAGGGGAGAAAGAGCCATCTGGACGGCTACCTTGGACCCTTCCCTCCCGGGCAGAAGATGTGCCCATTCCCAATGCCATCCCGAACGATGAGTCGCGCGTACTTTACTCAGAAGGACTGAATGTCGGCTACCGTTCCTTTGGCATGGAGTCCGGACGCGTACCCGCCTGCTCATTTGGTCATGGGTTGGGCTGGTCCACATGGGAGTATTCCAACGCAACGTGTGAACGATGCGACGATGGATGGACGCTCAGTGTCGACGTAAAAAACACGGGTACACGTGAGAGCAGGGAAGTGATCCAAGCGTATGCAGTTCCGACAAATCCGACCATTGCTCTGCCGAATTACTGGTTGATCGGCTACACCAAAGAAACTATTGCACCAGGAGGTCAAAACACCATCAAAGTAGAGATACCACGTCACACATTTAGAACATGGGATGACTCCGATCATCAATGGGTGAATGTACACGGAACCTATCGAATTCTAATTGGTAGGTCGGCTACAGACATTCGGGCACAAGTCATCTTGAATAACTGACTGATTCAAGCATTCATATCGATCACAGGAACCCATCAAGTGCAAGGAGGCACGCAATGAGATCGAAAAGAACACTGATGGCGCTGGTGGCATCGCTTGCAGGCGCTGCGCTGGTAGCTGGATGTGGTGGAGGAGCAGCAGGCGGCCAGTCTGGTCAGGCTGCCTCAGGCTCTAGCGCAGCTACTCAGGGCGGCGTAGCGCTCACAATTGGAAAGCCGGATGGAACTCAAACCAATAATTCCAATCCGTTTGTTGCCACGTCGTCAGGTCGTGTCATGGGCTACGTACAGGTTATTTATGAACCATTGGCCGATTTCAACGCAGTTAAACCGCAAGAAGACTTCAAGCCTCGTTTGGCAGAATCATGGGAATTCAGTGAGGACTACACGGAAGTCAAGATCAACGTTCGGCAAGGTGTGAAGTGGACCGATGGTGAAGACTTGACTGCCGATGACGTCGCCTATTCTTTCCAGATTCGGAAAGACAATGAAGCGTTGAACAGTGACGCCCTTCCCATTGGCGATATCGCGGTCGATGGAAATACCGTCACGATCAAATTCACTCGACCTGTGTTTGTCAATGCACAGAAAGTCCTAGGAACTTTTATTGTTCCTGAGCATATTTGGAAAGACATTGCAGATCCTGTTACCGACCTCAACCAAAATCCAGTGGGAACAGGCCCATTTGTTTTTGAATCCTGGTCAAATCAAGCCGTCATTTTGAAAGCTAATCCAGAGTATTGGAACGGAATGCCGAAAGTTCCTGAGCTTCGGTACACGTCCTATAATGATAACTCTGCGCTGACGACAGCACTGATAAAAGGTGACGCGCAATGGGGATGGACATTTATTGCCGACTACGAAAATGTGTATGTAGCCCCGGATCCTGACCATAACAAGGCGTGGTTTCCAACGAATCTGAGCGTCGATGCACTGTTCCTGAATACGACTAAAGCACCCTTTGACAACCCAGATTTACGTAAAGCAGTAGCAATGGTCATTGATCGGGATGCGATTTCGACACAGGCCTCTTCGGGCGTTTTCCCTGCAACAAAGTCAGTGACTGGCCTGCCGAGCCCCGCTGGTGATGAATTCCAAACTGCAAACTACAAAGGCAAGGAATACACGCCTGATATTGATGGTGCTAAGAAAGTCCTCATGGATGCGGGATATACATATAGCGGTGACAAATTGATGGATCCCTCAGGGAATCCGGTGACGTTCACACTTGCAGACCCTGCAGGATGGGCTGACTACCTGACTGCGTTGCAGATCATTTCTGAAAACGTCAAAGAAATCGGTATCGATGCAACAGTTGATGCCCCAAACGTTGATACATGGAATACCAACATCGCAACGGGGCAGTTCGATGCAATTCTGCACTGGACAGACTCAGGATCAACGCCGTGGAATATCTATTCCAACGTCATGGATGGACTGCAGCTCAAGCCATTGGGCGAAACTGCTGCTTGGAACTTCGGCCGCTACGACTCGCAAGAGGCAACGGACGCGCTGGCAGAATATGCGACTGCATCTTCAGATGATGCGCGTACGGCAGCGTTGGAAAAGATTCAACAGATTTTTGTTGATGAAGTGCCCGCTATTGTGACGACCGCCCGTCCGGCGCTTGCTGAGTACTCGACCAAGTACTACACAGGATGGCCCGATGAAGACAATCCCTACATGTCGCCGGACCCAACACAGCCAGGCGCAGCATTGATCTTGATGTCGCTTGAGCCTGTCAAGTAATCAAATTCGATATGCATGTTCTCATTGGAGATCGTGCGAAGCTAACGGTCTGCCGCACTTCTTCATGCGGAAGTGCGGCAGACGCTGGCCGCCCCTTCATCATGCTCTCAACCAATTGGTCCCGCCTGCAGCCTCCTACCAGCGTCACTGTATTTCATGTCAAGGAGATCGTCTGATATGCCAGCAACCGACATCACACGTCATGACCCTGTGATCGAAGCACGCAATCTCACTAAACACTTTCCTGTTCGCGGTATCGCCAATCGCGGCAAGTCCGTGCATGCAGTTGATGAGGTGAATCTATCAATTCATGCAGGTGAGGTAGTCGCCCTCGTCGGAGAATCCGGTTCCGGCAAATCAACGGTTGCCAAACTACTCTGCGCGCTTATAGGTAAGACGGACGGTGACATCCTTCTGGACAGGCATTCAATCCGAATTCGTGGGCGCCGCTCATATCGCAAACACGTTTCTGAGGTGCAGATGATTTTTCAGGATCCCTTCGCCTCTCTTAATGGAATCCACACAGTCCGCTACGTATTGTCGCGGGCAGTGAGAATTCACAACCGGCATCTGTCCAGATCTGAAGTTGACAAACGTGTTCTTGAGCTCTTGTCGCGAGTTCAGCTCAGCCCTCCAGAACGGTGGATCGACAAGTTTCCACACGAGCTTTCGGGAGGACAGCGTCAGAGGGTCTCTATCGCTCGCGCTCTAGCAGCTCATCCGAAAGTTCTTCTGGCCGATGAACCCATATCGATGCTTGATGTTTCGATCAGACTGGGAATATTGAACCTGTTGCAGTCCCTGCGCGACGACGATGGAATTGCCATCTTGTATATCACTCACGATGTGGCATCGGCACGCTACTTCGCCGACCGCACCATTGTGATGTATGCGGGGCGAATCGTTGAAGAGGGTCCTTCTGAAGACGTCACTCAAAATCCTCAACATCCTTACACACAGCTCCTCGTTTCCTCCGCACCTGACCCAGATCGCCTGGCTGAAGCAACGGAAGAGGACACAACCGGTGAGCCTCCCAACCTGATTACGCCGCCTCCAGGGTGCCGATTCCATCCTCGATGTCCTCTCGCCAAGGCGCAATGCTCCACAGAACTGCCACCATATGTGCCGGTTCATCGCCGAGATGGTCTCGCAGCATGCTGGTTACTTTCAGAGGAGGCATTATGAAACAGATCATTCGAAAGATCCTGTTTTACCTTTTTACTGCATGGGCGGCATTGACGATCAACTTCATTGTGCCGCGACTGATGCCTGGTGATCCTGTCCAATCTCTCATGACACGCTACCAAGGCAATCTGAGCACAGACGCCATCCAGTCATTGACGGTACTATTTGGCCTTGATAAGGAAACATCGCTGTGGGAACAATATGTCACCTATTTTCAACAGGTTTTTCGCGGTGATTTGGGCTTGTCCTTTACGTTCTTTCCCTCGCCAGTTATCAGCATCGTTGCACAATCCCTGCCCTGGACTATTGCACTGGTCGGTATTGCCACAGTTATCTCCTTTGTCCTTGGCTCAGCAATTGGAATGTATCTGGGATGGAGGCGAGGAACGTGGGCCGATTCGCTGATTCCGCTGACCACTTTCTTTTCTTCGGTGCCTTATTTTTGGATTGGGCTTCTTGCAATTGCACTACTCGCAGTAGCATGGCCTATCTTTCCTGCGTCCGGTGGATATGAGTCAGCACTGATCCCGGCATTTACATCGACATTTATCGGATCAGTGCTGTACCACGCGATACTGCCAGCTTTTACAATTGTTCTTTCATCTATTGCCGGATGGATACTCGGGATGCGCAACATGATGGTGACAGTTTCATCTGAGGACTACGTCACTGTTGCCCACGCAAAGGGCTTAAGCGAAGGTCGTGTCATGGTGGCGTATGCAGCACGTAACGCAGTTTTGCCTCAAATATCAGGGTTCGCATTATCCCTTGGTTTCGTAGTCTCGGGCACATTGGTCATGGAAATGGTGTTTTCCTATCCAGGCGTGGGATATGTGCTCTACCAGGCTGTTCAGTCCAAGGACTATCCACTGATGCAGGGAGTGTTCCTGGTGATCACGTTCTCAGTTCTGGTGGCGAACATCTTGGCAGACGTTGTTTATGCGTTCTTAGATCCCCGTATTAGGCAGGAGGCCTAAGAGATGACGATTCAACCGACAACAGAGGTGACCGAAGAGCAAGGCCTCGCTCCGGATCCGGTCACCAACGAGGGCAAGGTGGAGAGTGTCCGTGCGCCTAAACGAGTACGCTTTGTCTTCCTGCGTAACGCTAAGGCGGCAACTGGTGTAGGGATCCTGCTTTTCTTCTCCATACTTGCTGTCATTGGTCCGTGGATCGCTCCATATGATCCCAACAAACTGGGGCCAGACATTATGCAAGGCCCATCGGCGGCGCACTGGCTGGGCACGACAAACACCGGTCAAGATATTCTGTCGCAAATTCTTGTCGGGACGCGCGGTGTCATGATCGTTGGGTTTTCGGCTGGAATTATCGCCACTGCTCTTGCAGTACTCGTTGGCGTGACTGCAGGATTTGTCGGAGGAGTCGGAGACGATATCCTTTCAGCTCTATCAAATGTGTTCCTTGTGATTCCCGCGTTACCTCTGATCATCATTGTGACGGGGCAATTGCCAACGTCATCTGAATTCACGATTGCATTCGTGATTTCAATTACTGGTTGGGCGTGGGGAGCGCGTGTGCTACGTGCTCAGACGCTGTCGTTACGGCAAAGGGACTTCGTACAGGCGGCGCGCGCAAACGGCGAATCCATGCCACGAATCGTGTTATTTGAAGTCTTGCCGAATCTGACAGCGATTATTGCTTCATCTTTTGTCAATACCGTGAATGCGGCCGTTTTGTCAGAAGTGACGCTGGCATTCATTGGAGTGACGTCGATTTCGGATTGGAACTGGGGAACAATCCTGTTCTGGGCACAGTCGAACCAGGCGCTATTCAGAGGAGCATGGTGGTGGTTCGTTCCAGCCGGGTTGTGCATCGCCATGCTGGGAATGGCATTGGCATTAGTGAACTTCGGCATTGATGAATTCGTGAATCCTCGTTTGCGTTCGACAGGTATGAATGCGCGCACGTTGAGGAAACGCGGTATTCGACCAAGGATTGGATTCACCCCTGTTGCCGTGCCTGCCACGAATAAATCCGCGCGGCAACAGCGCTCACGGGCCGACGGCCACAAACGCTTACCTTCGGAAGAAGGAGGTCACAGATGAGGGATCATATGAGCGAAGCATCCGATGTTGTTCTCGATATTCGCGATCTATACGTTGATTATGGGTTTACAGAAAACCCAGTGAGTGTCCTGAAAGGCGTTTCACTGGAGCTACGACGTGGTGAAATCTTGGGCTTGGCGGGAGAATCCGGATGCGGAAAGTCAACGCTCGCGTACGCTGCGACTCGTTTGTTGCCACCGCCGGGGGTTATCGTCGGTGGCGAAGTGATCTTCACGGATCGAGACGGGACCCAGCGGAACCTGTTGCGACTGTCTGATTCGGAGCTTCGCCAAACACGCTGGGAGGACACTGCCATCGTTTTCCAGGGTGCGATGAACTCGCTCAATCCTGTTCACCGTGTTGGAGCACAGATTGCCGATGCGATTCATGCACATCGACCTGGGGTGAGTCGACACCAGGCGTTGGTTCGAGCGCGCGAGCTGTTTGAGTTGGTGGGCATCTCTGCTGACCGTGTGATGTCGTTTCCGCACCAACTGTCAGGTGGCATGAGGCAACGCGCGATGATTGCAATGGCTTTGGCACTGGAGCCGCAGGTTCTGATCATGGATGAGCCGACGACAGCGCTTGACGTCGTCATGCAGCGCCAGATTCTGGGCCAAATCCTTAAATTGCGTGAAGAGCTCGACTTCTCAGTCATTTTCATCACGCATGATGTGTCGTTACTCATCGAAATGGCTGATCGCATTGCCATCATGTATGCCGGAGAAATAGTTGAAGAAGCTGGGGCCCAGGACATCTATCGACGTCCACGTCACCCCTACTCGAAAGCTCTGCTTGCATCGTTTCCACCTCTACACGGGCCGAGGCGTACATTGGGCGGAATTCCTGGAACTCCGCCGGACCTGTCACAAACAATTACTGGATGCCCTTTTGCCCCACGATGCGCTTACGCAATGGATCAGTGCCGTGAGAACGATCCGGAACTTCTCTTTCCCGTGATCTGTGGGCAGAAAGAAGACAGGCGCGTGGCGTGCCACCTTCATGATGGGAAATACAGTCAGCAGGAGGCTCCTGCCGAGTTGACGAAAAAATAGTGGAAGGATCGCGAGCGACATCCGATGAGCTGCTAGCACGAATCCTTTTTCTGGCAAACGAGGAACGGCCACAGCACCACGTACCGCTCATCAGTGTGAGTGTCACGGTGACGTGATATCTGTGGCCGTTGCCCGTATCAGGTTCAGCTTGGGCATCACAACGCAGAAATGATTGCTTCGACTGAGGCTTTGGCATCACCGAAGAGCATGTGCGTGTTGTCCTTGAAGAACAACGGGTTCTGTACACCCGCATAGCCGGTCGCCATCGAACGTTTGAAGACGATGACATCGTGTGCGTCCCACACCTTTAGCACCGGCATTCCCGCAATCGGGGAGCCGGGCTGCTCGGCGGCAGGATTCACCGTGTCATTCGCGCCGATGACGAGGACGACGTCAACATCACCGAAATCATCGTTGACCTCATCCATTTCCATCACGATGTCGTAGGGAACCTTGGCTTCAGCCAGCAGCACGTTCATATGACCGGGCAGGCGACCTGCAACAGGGTGAATACCGAAGCGGACATCCACACCCGCCTCGCGCAGTCGCTTCGTCAGGTCCGCGACTGGATACTGTGCCTGAGCCACTGCCATGCCGTACCCGGGAGTGATCATGACGTGCTGCGCATCCGTCAACATCTCGGCGACACGCGCAGCGTCAATCTCGCGATATTCGCCTGTTTCGTCCGAGGCTGACGCAGTCGCACCTGTCGATCCGAAACCGCCCAGGATGACGGAGATGAACGAACGGTTCATCGCCTTGCACATGATGTAGGACAGGTACGCGCCGGAGGAGCCGACAAGCGCGCCAGTGATAATGAGCAGATCATTGTTGAGCATGAAGCCGGCCGCTGCCGCAGCCCACCCGGAATACGAGTTCAGCATGGACACGACAACGGGCATGTCTCCGCCGCCGATCGCGGCCACCAGGTGCACACCCAGTGCCAGCGCGATGAGAGTCATGATGATTAACGCTGCAATGCCAACTCCGGTGAAACCGTCCTGACGTACGAACAGTACCATCAGGATGAGGCAGACGACGATGGCAGCAAGGTTGATCCAGTTGCGCCCCGGAAGCATCAACGGTGCGCCCGAAATCTTCGCGGACAATTTGAGGTACGCGATGATTGAGCCGGTCAAGGTGACGGCACCGATGAAGATGCCCAGGAACACTTCACCGAGGTGGAATCCTCCCAGCAGAAGCGCATTGGCGTCGGGTGCCAGGTAGGAATTGAACCCCACCAGCACTGCTGCCAGGCCGACAAATGAGTGCAGCAATGCGATCAGTTCCGGCATGCCGGTCATCTGAACGTTGCGTGCCTTCCAGATGCCGATCACTGCGCCGATACTCATTGCCAGCGCAATCAGGATCGCGGTGACGACCACCCCGCGTGCCGGCTGCGACGTGAGAGCCAGGACTATGGTGGCGACCAGCGCAATCGCCATGCCGATGATGCCTGAATTGTTGCCGCGTTGAGCCGTCTCATGACGGGACAGTCCGGCCAGCGCCAGGATGAAGAATATGGCGGCAACAATGTAGGCGAAAACAACGAAGTGTGAGACGAAACCGCCCGACAGGAGCTCGGCACCCGGAATTTCAGCTGACATGAGGCCCTGGGGAAACGGTGTGACAAGGTTGGTGAACACGGTAAATCTGCCTCAGTCTTTCTTGAACATCGCGAGCATGCGGTGGGTGACTGTGAAGCCGCCGAAAATGTTGATCGACGCGACGAGTATGGCGGCAAAGGAAATGATCGTGACCAAAACGTTCGACGATCCGATCTGAAGCAGAGCGCCGACCAGGATGATGCCGGAAATCGCGTTCGTCACCGACATGAGCGGCGTATGCAACGAGTGCGTCACGTTCGTAATGACGTAGAACCCGACGACCACTGCAAGCGCCAGCACGATGTAATGGCTGGAGACCATCAGCGGTGACGTCAAAATCAACAGGGCGGCCAAGGCTATCGCCACGACAATTCCGATCACGCGGTTACGCTTGTGGGACGCTTCCTTTCGTGACTCATCAGCCGCTCTGGCAGCGACTGCCGCCGGGTCTTCGCGCGGAGTCGGAGCAGGAGCAGGAGCCGCCGACACGTTGACCGGCGGCGGTGGCCACATCACGTCGCCCTCGTGCGTCACAGTGATGGAGCGAATGATCTCATCATCCATGTCCAGCGTGAGCTGACCATCCTTGTCGGGCGTGGCCAGACGCAGCAGATTCACAATGTTTTGCCCGTACAGCTGGGAGGATTGTGCTGGGAGTCTGCCCGCCAGGTCGGTCAGGCCGATAATGGTGACGCCACCTTCGGTTCGCACAATTTCCCCGGGTGACGTCAGTTCACAGTTACCGCCGTTGGCAGCTGCCATATCCACAATCACGCTGCCCGGACGCATCGCATCAATCGCGTCGGCACTGAGCAGGCGCGGAGCGGCACGCCCCGGAATGTTTGCTGTCGTGATGACAATGTCGGAGCAGGCAGCCTGTTCGGCGTACAGTATTTCAGCTGCGCGCGCCTGATCAGCGTCCATCTCCTTGGCATAACCGTCACTGGATTCCTGACGGCCCACCGGGATCGGAACGAATGTGGCTCCCATCGATTCAACCTGTTCGCCCACCTCGGGACGCACGTCGGTTGCGTAGACTTCAGCGCCCATGGAGTTGGCGGTGCCGATCGCTGCCAGACCGGCAACTCCCGCACCGATCACATAGATACGTGCCGGCGGCATTTTCCCGGCCGCGGTGACCTGACCGGTGAAGAGGCGGCCAAACTGATGAGCGGCCTCAACGACGGCTCGATATCCGGCAACATTGGCTTGGGAGGACAGGACATCCATCGCCTGAGCACGGGAAATTCTCGGCACGGTGTCCATAGCCAGCGCGGTGATGTTCGCCCTCGCCAATTCGTCGAGCAGTTCGGGGTGGCGCGCGGGTGCCAGGCGGGAAATCAGTGTTGCGCCCGACTGCATCGCCGCGATCTGCTCGCTTGTGGGGGCGTCGAGAGTGAGGACAATGTCGGCTCCCCACGCGCCGCGGTCATCGACGAGGGTGGCTCCCGCATCTTCGAATAATGAATCAGGAAATTGAGCGGTTTGCCCAGCGCCTCGTTGTACGCACACGTCGAAACCCAGTTTCTTGAGCTTGGTGACGGTGTCAGGGGTGGCTGCGACAAGTGGCTGATCAGCATTGCTGGCTGGTACTCCGACGAGCACACGTACTCCTTTGTTCAAGCAGCGACTGTGCGATGCTCGTGGCACGCGCACAGAAAGGTGTTGTGAAGAAGGCACAGCGCAAAGTTGAGCGTTGCGCCGCATTCACGTCTTTATCGTATCGGTGGAAACCGTCATGCGCCGCATCTTTGATCTGCTAATGCGTCAAAAGCTGGAAAGTCGTGGTGGGCAACGATTACCGTTAAGACATGAATTACTTCGACGACGATGACGAATCAATGGACAAGGTGGACAACCTCGACGCGGTTGAAGCAGACATTTCAATTGCAGCGGACCTCGAATCCGTATGGAAAGCGGTCAGCGAGCCGGGCTGGTGGGTCAACGACGGGCCATTCGGCGACCATGAATTTGAACGCGGCGAGGACGGCCTGTACCGTATCGAAGATCCGGATGCCGGTGCATGGCTGATCGAAAAGGAAGATGAAGATCCGATGGATCTCATTTCCTTCCGGTGGTACCCGCTGGCAGGGGACGAATTCCCTGAAGAACGCACCACGCGCGTGGAAGTGTCACTGTCCGAGAAGGACAGCTTGGTGCAGGTGCACGTCGAGGAATCAGATATTACATCCGTCAGCGATGACGAGGCTGAAGTGCGCCAGGCATGGGAAGACGCGCAGGGCACGTGGGATGTTGTCCTGCCGGCACTGAAGGCCTACCTGGAAGGCGCAGCCTGAGGCTGTGCCGCTGCGCCGCACACGAACTCAGTGCGCACCGCAGCGATGTTGGTACCTACTTGACGAGCAGGCGGTCGCTGATTCGCCCCTCCGGGTCAATCCACGGTTGAAAGTCGACGGCGCGCCCGTTGATGGTGAATGTGAACCGTCCTGTTTGCTGCACGTCGAGTTGATCAGCACCTGAGCGGCTGGCCACCTGGCAGAATTCCCGTATCTGCTGGCGTTCCGAATCTGTCAGCCAGCTATCTGGGTCAGAACATGAATGAACACCCATGACATGCCCGAGGTCCCGGGTGACGGCGTTGACCTGGTCAGAAAGCAGGGAGCCGCGTGTTCGCACGAATGCGACATCGGGATCTGGTGCCACCAGCGAGGTCAACCAGTATCGAGACAGCGCATTACGCAGCGCATTTCTGACGGCCGGACCACTTGGATCACGATGGCGTTCGGTGTTGTCCCAGTAGGGAGCCGTGTCGGGTCCCACTCGCATTCCATCAATCAGCCCTATAGACGATCCAATCAAAGCGCCAGACCCCATGATGTAGACATCTGGCACAGCTTGGCGAATCGTACGCAGACCCTGGCGGTAGGCTTCCTCTCGATCACAGTCCTGGTAACGGACTCCGGGGATGGCGGCACCATTGAGGAAATCGAGTTTGAAGTAGGTGAATCCCCAGCCGCGTGCGCGTTTCATGACGTTCGTCAGCCACTGCTGGGCACCGGGATGTGTGGTGTCGAGTCCGAAGTATGGTTCGCCCCAGTTATATCCGGCGTGAGCCAGTGTGCCATCGGCGTTATGAATGAAGTATTCGGGGTGTTCGCGTACGATCGGGGCACTGCTGCGGGCAATGAACGGCGCCATCCACAGACCCGGCCGCATGCCGGCGTTGTGAATGAGGGTGGCACAGTGGTCCATGCCGTGTTCAAAATCTGTGTTCGCCTGCCAGTCGCCAACTGTTTTCTCCCAGCCGTCGTCAATCTGCAGCACGCGATAGCCAGCTGTCTGCGCGTGCGGCACTTCGGTTTCAATAGTGTGTTCGGTGATTTCTTCGAACCAGGAGTACCACGATGACCACACAGGTCCGCAGTCCTGACGTGAATGAAATTCTGGAATCGAATCAGCCAGAGCGCGTGCATATGCGGCGAAGATTTCGCGTTCTTCCCCTATGCCGATCCACCAGGTCAGCTCGCTGTTGTTGTGCTCTGGATCCAGCGGGGCAGATGCGACCTGCTGACCGGTCACGGTGAAGACTCCTGTGCGGCCTCCCAGTGTTCCGACCACGATGACGCGATGCGTTGACGAGTCGACTGTCCACGCTGTCAGCAGGTAGGAGCGGTGGTCAGTTGTTGAATCGGTGGCGGGATCTTCCGCCGTCAGGAGGCGTTCGTCGTTGTCCCACACGCGCCACGGTTCGCGATCGGTGTACCACCATGCTGTCGGCGACCAGGAGTTGATGCCGTGGCGGTAAAACTCACTGATGGAGTGGCCATCAACGTCAATCCTCAGCGTGTCAGCGCGCAGCTGTGCTCCGGTGACACTGAGTTCGAGGGGTGACATGGATGGTGCGTTGAGGACGCAGGAAGTGGTGGTGGTTTTGAGACGCAAATGCATGGGAGTGCTTTCGGATGGCGAAGAAAGTGAGAAGGGGCAGGGAGTGCTGGAGGTAGGAGGAGACTGCAGGAGGGCAGGGTGACGTGGCAGTGGCAAGGTGCCGCCCGCAGATTGCGGTCGGCGGGCGGCACCTGGTGTTGCTGAGCGTATGCAGCTCAGCAGTGGTATCTGGTCCGGCTATTGATCTGCAAGGATGCCGTTGATCGTGTCGTTCAGCTTCGGCAGAGCTTCAGCTGGGTCAACGCTTCCGCGCTCGATCTGTTCGATGACGGTGTCGGCTTCACTGTTGATTTCATCAGCCTTGAAGGTGATGGGGTAGTACGACAGTGATGACGGATCCTTTGTGATGTCAATGTATGCGGAGACATCCACTCCGTTGGCTTCGTGAGCCTTGGCAGCTGCTTCAGACTGCGACGTGATGGACGGGAAGACCACTGCTTCCTTGGCGATGACGGACTGGCAGTCTTCCGATGTCAGGTACTGAACCCACTGGAATGCCTGATCCTTGTGAGTGGAGGATGCCGTGATCGATGGTGCAATGCCGTTGATGATGGTCTTGCGGCCTTCTGGTCCCTTCGGCAGCGGTGCGAACTTGAAATCGCCTGCCTCGGAGTTTGCCCAGGTGTTGATGCGCCATGAGCCGTCTGGGATCAGGGCAGCTTTGTTCTGCTCCATCATCGGTTCGAGGCCGAGGTTGCCGGCCTGTTCAAGCGGAGTGACGTAGCCTGCCTCAATCTGCTTCTGCCACCAGGTGAGAGCCTCGATCAGTTTGGGATCGTTCATCTGGTACTGAGTGCCGAACGGGTTCTTGTCGAGGTATTGGAAGCCGTTTGAGAGCGCCAGCCATGACCATGGGCCCTGGCCGACAACGCCGCCACCGCTTTCAAGTCCCCATCCGTATGTGGCAACTTTGGTCTTGTCAAAGTCGGCCTCGTCGCCACGCACACCATTTTCGTCGATGGTCAGATGAGCGATGAGTTTGCCGAATGAACCGCCGTCCTGCGGGTTCCAGTCCAGGTCCTTCAGGGATTCGGGATCAATCCCGGCGTCTTCAACATCTTTGGCGTTGTACACCAGTGCGATTGTGTCCCAGTCCTGCGGAATGCCGAAGGTCTTGCCGTCGTAGTCCCACAGGGAGGCAAGGTCGCCGGTGTACTGGCTCATGTCGATCTGTGCCTTGTCAATGTACGGCTTGAGATCCTCCAGGGCGCCCTTGGATGCGAGCTCCGGGTAGTGCGCAACGTGGTTTGTGATCACATCGGGAGCTGTTCCTGAGGAAATGGCAACTGACAGGTTCTGCCAGTAGTCATCCCAGCCTTTCTGGTCAATGGTGACCTTGATGCCGGTCTTCTCCGTAAAGTCGGCTGCGCACTTTTCGTATGCCGGCTTCTGGTTTGGATCCCACAGGCTGTAGGTGATTCCCTGTGAATCCGATTCGCCGGACATGCCGGCTGCACCGGAGGTACCTTCGTCTGTCAGTTCGGCAGGTGTGCAGGCGCTCAGTGCCAATGCGGCCATTGCTGCCGCACATGTTGAGGCGACTACTTTCTTCATCATCTTCTCCTTTGAAATTGTGTTGGAAAAAACTTTGCGGAACGTCAAAAGGTTTGTGTTACTTAGCGGACGTCAGACCGATTGATCCGACAAGCTTGCGACCCAGCAGGATGAGCACCAGCAGCATCGGAAGAGTCTGCAGGGTGGCAGCAGCCATCAGCCCGGCCCAGTCGGGGCGCGTGGAAGGCGATGCCTGCTGGAAAACGGCCAGCGCAACGTTAAGCAGTCGTACTGCGTGCTTTTGTGCGACCAGCTGCGGCCACAGATACTCATTCCATGCGAAGACCGCCTGGATGATGGCGATCGTGGTCAGGGGTGCGGATGCCATTGGTGCGATGATCTGGACGAATGTACGCCAGTGCCCGGCACCATCCAGCGTTGCCGCCTCTTCAACTTCACGCGGAATGGACAGGAAGAACTGGCGCAGGAAGAAGATCGCGAACGGGCTGATGAAGAAATAGGGTGCCAGCAGGCCGGTGAACGTGTTGAGCAGACCGGCGTTCTTGATCAGGATGAAGTTGGGCAGCACGATGAAGATTGGTGGAATCATCATGCCGGTCAGGAACAGGGCGAACAGCGCGTTTTGGAAGGGGAAACGCAGGCGTGAAAATGCGTATGCCGCCATCGCGGAGGTCGTGACCTGGCCAACCACCAGCAGAGCCGTGAAAATTACGGAGTTACGCAGGTAGAGCCAGAAGTACATGGTTGCTCCGGATCCGCCTGCAGCGAGGTCCTCTTCTGGTGTTGCCAGACCGAGGACGCGTTTGAAGTTGATCCACGTTGATTGCTGTGGAATCAGTGAGTAGTCGCCGTTGAAGATCTGCGCATTTGGGGTGAACGCCGTGCGGATCATCCACACGAACGGCACCAGTGTAATGAAGAGCAGGATAATCAGGGCGATCCATCCGGCAACGAGACCCGGGCGAATGGGGCGGTGATTCTTCTTCGCAGCCCTGCTGGCCTGCGTGTCAGTGCGATCAGCTTTTCGAGACAGTGACGTCATGACTTCACCCCAGATCCGTTTCGGTTGCGCGGGTGACGCGCAGTTGAACCAGCGTCATCAGCAAGATGATGAGCAGCAGCACCACAGCCATGGCTGCTGCGTATCCCATCTGGCCTTGCTGGAACGCTTTTTCGTAGATGTAGAAGTAGATCACGCGCGTCGAGTTAACAGGTCCGCCTTTCGTTGCCACGGCCACGGTGTCAAAGATCTGGAATGACCCGATGGTGGAGACCACCACGACCATGACCAGAATGGGTCGGATCAGCGGCAGTGTGATGGAGAAGAATGTGCGCCATGTGGAGGAACCGTCAATTTCAGCAGCCTCGTACACCATGGTCGGAATGATCTGCATGCCCGCGAATATCAGTAACGCGGTGTAGCCCATATTGCGCCACGAATTGACGAGGGCGACGGTGTAGATCGCGATGTCAGGGTTAGAGTAGAAAGCGATCGGACCGACATTGAGATAGGACAGCATGTGGTTGAGCAGTCCAACGTTGGGATCGAGTACGAACAAGGTGATCACTGCGATCGTCACGTTGGGAACAAGCCAGGGGACGAGCAGCAGGGATCGGATCAGGGTTGAATGCGAGATCCGCTGCATCAGGGTGGCGATAGCCAGGCCCAGAGCTGTCTGCGTGGAAATATTGACAACCACGTAGATCGCGGTCACGACCAGTGCATGACCGAAGTGATGATCGCCGATGAGTTTGCGGTAGTTGTCAAAACCGACCCAATGAGGCGTGCTGATCATGTCCCAGTCGGTAAACGAAATCTGCAGGCCGCGGATCATGGGCCACAGGTAGAACAGCAGGAAGCCGAAAATGGCAGGTGCCAGGAATACGAGCGCAACCGGAACATCGCGCAGTTTGCGTGAATGCCGGTGCGTCTGTGCGGGTGAATGCGCGCCCTTGCTTTGTACAGTAGTGCTCATGAGGTCCTTCGTCTTTGAGCCCTCGACGGGTTGAACAGTTACTATTATTAGGTTACTTTCTTTAATAAGTCAATGTGATGGAGAGAGAGTCGTGTATGCCTGCTCCTAAACGCCTTCAGCGGCGCGCGAATATGGCGCGTGTTTTGCGTTACTGCCTTGAGAGTCCGCGCACTCTCAGCGACATTGCTCAGCAGTGCAGCATCACCCGCCCCGCAGCGGAATCAGTTGTCAGCGACCTCGCGGATCTGGGATGGATTACCGAGGTCGCCCCTCCGCAGGGATTCACATCATTGGGACGCCCCGCAGCGTTCTACGGAATGGCTACCGATGCCGGCCACGTCCTTTCCCTCGATATTGGAGCCCACCACATCACTGCGATGTCTGCTGATCTTTCAGGCAAAATCCTGGATGAACGAAGCATCAACATTGATGAAGACTGCTCTGCCGATACGCGTATCGACGTAGCTGTTGACCTGACGAACGAGGTGCGCGAACACACCACCTGTGGGACAGCATGGACCTGCACTGTCGCTTCGCCAGGGGTTCAGCATGATGGACGTGTGGTCTACTTCGGGGGTGAAGGCATGCCCGGTTGGCAGGGACTGGCACTCGATCAGATTTTCAGCGACAGACTTGGTGTGCGCGTGCGAACAGCTGGAGACTGTGCGCTGGGTGCCCGTGGCGAATCCTGGAAAGGCGCTGCCAGCCAGTATTCCGATGTCGTCTTTATCCTGGCAGGGCGTCGTACCGGTGCTGCGAGTGTCATCGACGGTCGTGTGCGTGAAGGCCTCATGGGCAGCGCCGGTCTGATTGGTGAACTCCCGTGCATTCGCTGGAAAGACCTTGAATCGGAAACATTCGTGTCGCACCGATTTGCGGGCCGTACACCCACGCGAGAAGAGCTGTTCGAAGGAGCCCTAGTCGCTCATGACGGTGACGCTGATTACCAAGGCGCAATAGCTGAATACGCACACATTCTTGCGCAGGGAACTGCTGCGATGATTCTTGCTATTGCTCCGCAATGCGTAGTGATCGGCGGACAGTTTGCGCGATACGCGTCCCTGTTTTACGACCAACTAGTTGACGACCTCACCGACCTATGTCCTTTCATGCCCCATGTCGCAGCCTCCACACTGGGCAGACGCGCCGTCGCATTGGGAGGAATTCGACTCGGCCTTGATGACATTTTTGACCAGATCACTCGTCTCGTCACGCACGCCGACTATTTTCCGTCAATTTCGCCGAATACGCTGTGGAAGTAACTCAACAGAGCCAGCACGTACTATACTCACGTTTACTGCCACGGGAGCCCAGTTGTGCTGGGTTGAGAGGAGGGGGAACAGGGCCCCTCGACCGTTGAACCTGATCCGGGTTAAAACCGGCGAAGGAAGGCTCTCTTCTCGTGCGCGTCTTCAAGGTCATACACGAGAAAGAGGACACGATGACTGACCAGAAGCCGCGCCTGAGCTGGCGCGTTGTTGATTTTGTGACAGCTGCAATCCTCGCGGTAGCCTGCGGCTGCATTTTCCTGCTGTGGAACCAGCCCGGTGATTTATGGACCAAAGCGATGGATGCCCTCACCCCGGGTCTGGGCGGAATCGCCGTTGGAATCTGGCTGATTGGCGGTGTTCTGGGTGGCCTCATCATCCGCAAACCCGGTGCCGCACTGTTCGTTGAACTCCTGGCAGCATGTATGTCCGCAGCTCTGGGATCACAATGGGGCATCGGCGCGGTGTATTCAGGCATCGTGCAGGGACTCGGAGCTGAACTGATCCTCCTGATTGTTCTGTACCGCCGCTTCACATTGCCGATCGGCATTCTGACCGGTATGGGTTCAGCTCTGGGTGCATTCGTCTGGGAATTCATCGCCTACAACCACGCCAAAGGCGCACTGTTCAACGTCACGTACTTCATCACCACGCAGATCTCCGGCGCATTGCTGGCAGGCCTGCTCGGATGGTTCATCGTGCGCGGACTGGCTCAGACCGGCGCGCTTGACCGTTTCGCAGCTGGACGCGAGCGCCACGAACTCGTATGAGTCCGGAGGCAACTACCCGCGTGGATATCGGAGCCTCCGTTCACATCGACAGATGGGGATGGCGGCACGCCGGTAGACGCGCATGGGCACTGAATCAGATCACCCTCGACATCAGGCCCGGCGAACACGTCCTCGTACTGGGGGCATCCGGGTCCGGCAAGTCAACACTGCTGTGCGGTATTGCCGGCGTACTCGGAGGTGACGACGAGGGTGAATCTCACGGCACACTCACTGTCGACGGAGCTCGCCCGGAACAAATGCGTGGCTCCATCGGTCTGGTTATGCAGGACCCGGAAGCACAGGTCGTGCTGGCGCGAGCCGGTGACGACGTCGCATTCGGATGCGAGAACCTGGCGGTGGAGCGTGATGAAATCTGGCAGCGCGTCGACCAGTCGCTGCACACTGTGAACCTGGATATTCCGTTGGACTATCCAACATCAAAACTATCCGGTGGGCAGAAACAGCGTCTTGCACTGGCAAGCGTGCTCGCCATGGATCCGCGCCTGCTGCTCCTGGATGAGCCGACGGCCAATCTGGATCCGCAGGGCGTTCAGCAGGTCCGCAACGCGACCCGCGCAGTACTGGAACGTACCGGTGCCACAGCGATCATCATCGAGCACCGCGTTGACGTCTGGATGGAGCTGATTGACCGCGTCATCGTGGTGATCGACGGCGCAATCGGTGCTGACGGCACCGTGCAGGAAGTCCTGCATGACCAGGCTGATTACCTGCGTGAATGCGGGATCTGGCTGCCTGGTGACGAAGAAGCGGTGATCGGTGACAGTCGGCGTGACGTACGCAATCAGCACACTGACAGCATCGTGAGTGGCAGCCAGGCTGATCCGGTCGCCACCAACACAGATGCCATCACTGTCAGTGACCTGGCCATCGGATACGACCCGGATCATCCCATTCGGCGCGACATTTCGATGCGTATTCCGCAGGGCAAATGCACCTGCATTGTCGGCGGGAACGGGTTGGGAAAGACAACACTGGCTTTGACGATGGCCGGCCTGCTCAAGCCGCTTGATGGCATGGTGCGAATTGATCCGACGCGCCCTGCAGCATCGGATAAGACGTCCGCATCCGGTAAGACTCCCGAACGGACAGCTTCACGCTGCCCTGAATCCACCGACCCGTACGAGTGGCATTCGCCGGATCTGGTCGGACGATTGTCCATGGTGTTTCAGGAACCCGAATATCAGTTCGTCTGCCGCACTGTTCAAGAAGAGCTGGAACTTGGACCAACACTGGCTAAGTGTGACTCCGACCAGCGCGACGAACAGGTTAAACGTTTCCTGAAAGCTCTGAAACTTGAGCACCTTGCTCGTGCGAATCCCATGACACTGTCCGGTGGAGAAAAACGCCGCCTGTCGGTGGCGACCGCACTGATTAGCGCACCGGACATTGTGATCGTCGATGAGCCGACCTTTGGACAGGACCGCTCCACGTGGGTGGAACTGGTGATACTGCTGCGCTCAGTGGTCGATGCCGGCGCCACGCTCGTGGCGATCACGCACGACCACTCATTTGTTGAAGCAATGGCGGACAACGTCATTGATCTGAGCGAAGTCGGAAGCGACGCGCGCCCGGATTCAACATCTGCCGGTGGCGTGGAGAGTACAGATGGTGGGGACGCCCTCGGCAATGAGGGGCATTCGCGTGCACACAAGCGAGGCGCATTGCTCAAGAAGGTCAACCCGGTGACGCAGGTGCTGGGAATCGCTGCAATGACGACCCCGCTGATCGCTTCCATTGACACAGTCAGTGCAGGCATTGCGCTGATCTGTGAACTGCTGCTGCTCCCACTGGTGGGAATCAGTGCGAAACAGATGGCAGTGAGGATGATTCCGGTCCTCATAGCCGCACCGTTGGCATCAGTGTCAATGCTCCTGTACGCCGACCCGGGTGGAACGCTGTACTGGCACTGGGGGCCGATGGCGATCAGTGACCGCTCCATCGCGTTGGCAGCAGGAATATTCCTTCGTGTCATCGCCGTCGCAATGCCGGCGATCGTTGTGTTCTCACGCATCGACCCGACCGACATGGCAGATGGACTCGGACAGATACTGCACCTGCCGGCACGCCCCGTCCTGGCATCCCTGGCAGGTGTCCGTATGGCCGGACTCATGATGGCCGACTGGAAAGCGCTCATGCAGGCTCGACGCATGCGCGGCCTCGGTGACGCCAACAGGTTCATCGCGTTCTTCCAGGGAGCGTTCGCACTGCTCGTCTTTGCGCTGCGCCGCTCCGCCAAACTGTCGGTGACGATGGAAGCACGAGGATTCGGTGCAGATACGCGGCGCACCTGGGCGCGCCCCTCCACAGTCAGCTGGGCGGACATGGTCTTCATGGTGCTGTGCATCGCGATCCCGGTGATCGCACTGACCACAGCAATCCGTTTCGGCTGTTTCGAATCAGTCGGCACCTGAACAGGAACGAAGACAGACGAGCCGGCCGCAGGTACCTCACTGGGTACAGCGCCGGCTCGTCGGTCTGTCTGCGGCGCATCACCCATGCAGTAGGCTGACTGAGTGCCGACTTCCCATATTGCCAAAACTGACGACGTCAACCCTTTCGAGCGTGCCACGTCCTCGTATGGGCACATCCGCCCCGGATACCCGGCTGCAGCGGTCGACACACTGATCGGTGCCTGCGAGGCGAGCGGCCTGCAGACCGGGTCGCCAGTGCGTATCGCAGACATCGGTGCCGGCACAGGAAAAATGACGTTCGCACTGGCACGGCGCGAAGTCGACGTTGTTGCCGTTGAACCGGCCCGGGCAATGCGCGATCAACTCACCGGCGTTCTTCATGGGCATGACGTCGCCGACAATTCGGCCATGAACGAGGGCGACCCAGCTGCGGATGGAACACCATGGCATCAGGCGCACTCAGGGCTTATCCGCGTGATTGATGGAACCGGGGAGCGGACCACATTGCCGGATCGAAGTGTCGACGGTGCAGTATTTGCACAGTCGTGGCACTGGGTCGATGCGCATGAGGCGAGCGCCGAGCTGGCGCGAATTGTTCGACCTGGCGGCGTGGTGGCAGCAGTGTTCAACCAGATGGATGTGCGGATGCCGTGGGTGCACCGCCTGACACGGATCATGCGTTCGGGCGACGTGCACCGGCCCGACAAACCACCCAGGTGGGACCCGCCGATCACACCGGCGACGCTGCATACCTGCAGGTGGATGCACGTCTTACTGCCCGAACAGGTGATGGAACTGGCACGCACCCGCTCCTCGTACCTGCGGGCGAGCACGGCCATGCGCAAACGCATGCAACGCAACCTGCACTGGTACCTGTACGAACACCTGCGCTACGAAAGCGACCAGTGGGTGTCCATCCCTGTCGTCACGATGACGTGGATTGCGCGCAACGGACTCAACTAAGGTGTGCCGGCAGCTCTAACAGTGATGCCGGGGCGATTCTTACGCGCCGCCACCAGCGCAAACCCTACCCATTAATTCCAGGATGGCGGATGTCGAGCTGGGCACGCACCTGATCGATCATGTCCATGACCTCCACCGTTGTGCGCCACGGCATCACACTGCTTTGGGTGTGACCCTGAGCCAGGCAGCGCGCCACTTCAGCCGCCTCATACTGGAAGCCGCCGGGAACGCGGGCATCCCACTGTTCCACGACTTCGGTCCCCTCGTCATCCCACGTGCGCAACTGCAGGATACCGGGCTGGTAGAACTGCTCAGGCAACTCCAGGCACCCACCTGCACAAACCACTTCGGCCGCTGTAGCTGAACGCGCATCCATCGCGGCGCGAGCCACACCCAGCGCATCGCCTGCGCGCACAGTAACAACCTCAGCGGTGTCAAGGTGATCAGGACGCATCCGGCCGTGCGCCGACAGCTCCTCGGGCGCACCGAGCACCTGATGGACAAAAGACAGGGAATACACGCCCAGATCCAGCACGGCTCCGCCACCCAGCTCAGGGCGAATGAGGCGCGGAACGTCAAGGAGGCGCTGTCCGTGATCAGCATGAACCGAATGCACCGCTCCCAGACCCCCTCCGGCGAGGATGGCGCGAAGAACGTGATGGTGAGGCAAGTGGCGCATCCACATAGCCTCCATCGCAAACAGGTGCGCTCGTTCAGCCGCATCGAAAACATCGCGTGCCTGCTGTGCCGTCATCGTGAACGGCTTTTCCACCAGCACAGGTTTGCCCGCACGCAGAGCCATCAGCGCGCAACGTGCATGGTAGGGGTGGATCGTCGACACATACACCGCGTCCACGTCATCGCACGCCACGAGTTCCTCGTACGAATCCACAGCCCGCTCGACGCCATTGTCACGTGCAAACGCCTTTGCCCTGGACGGTTCGCGGGCAGCGACCGCGACGACGCGTGAAGTCGTGTACGAATTGATCGCGGTACACATCGTGCGGGCAATGCCGCTGGCACCAATGATTCCCCACCGAATACTGGGAGCATCCATCGGGTCAGGGATGTGCACGTCGCCAGCCAGGCGGCGCATCGCGGGCGGCAACTCCGGGAGGGTTTGATGAGGGGACGAGGGTGTCTTCGATGTATTTGCTGTCATAATTTGATTCTGTCACATATGTGTGCCGATTACGTGCGGTCGAAGGTGGCGCCACCGTCAGGTGAATCGTGGTGATGCGGTGCGATGTTCGTACAATAAAGAGGACACGGACGTGAACGTATCCCCATGTCTTACATCCCATGCAACACGGAGGTGACGGGTGCTCGACAGTCCATCCCTGCTCGGCATTATCGCCGCGCTAGTGATGTACGCAGTGTCCGTGTCGCCGTCCCTTCTGCCCAGATCCTGGTGGTGGCAATCCGTCGTGTCCGGCGTTCTGGCATCGCTCGGATACGTGGTGGGAGTGGTGATCGAGAGCGCGGGAACGTTAATTTTGCGCCTGACTGACTTAACCATCAGTGCCTCGCATGCCACCGAGACCGGGTTGCGGTGGGCCGCATTCCTTATTTTCATGATCTGGTTCATCCGATCAGTCGTTCAGTCATTCATCCACGCCCGCTCAGCTGCGCAACTGGTGGACATGCCCGGTCCGCGAATCAGTTCCATTGTGCTGGGACTGCTCGGAGCATTTGTGCTCTTCCACGTGATCATCGGTGTACTGGATGCGTTGCTGTGGATGTTGGCCACCCTGGTCACTTTCCTGGCGCGATGGATACCGGTGTGGATCGCGTTGGCGGTGGGATGCGCAATCATCGTGGCGCTGCTGATCCTGTTGACCTCAAAAGTGATTATCGCTGGAGGTGTCACGTTCTTTTCCCGAAAGGCATGGGAAATGAACAACCGCACCGCCAAAGGGATCTTTCGTCCCGAGGTGCCCGAACGATCCGGATCCCACCATTCCCTGGTGTCGTGGGCATCCGTTGGCGGTCAGGGCCGCGTGTTTTTGGGACGAGGCCCCTCGCGCCACGACATTGAAGAGGTGACCGGGCGCGAGGCCCTCGAACCTATTCGCGTCTACGCCGGCATGCCGACAGGCGGGCAGACCCTCGCTGACGCAGCTGACATGGTGGTGCGCGAATTGGAACGCACCGGTGCATTCGAGCGGGCGGTCATCGCCGTCAATACGTCAACGGGATCCGGCTGGGTTGACGAGTGGGAAGTGCAGCCTCTGGAGTACCTGACCTGCGGCAACTGCGCCACAGCGTCGATGCAGTATTCCTACGCGCCCTCGTCCCTGCATTGGATGACCGGATTGGACCACTGCGTCGAAGCCGCGATCATGCTGTACCAGGCAGTCAAGAAGGCAGTGGACGGTCTGCCTGTTAATCAGCGGCCGGCGTTGTATATCACTGGAGAGTCGCTCGGCGCATTCGCCTCACAGGCTGTGTATACCGACCTGGCCGATGTGATGCGTCAGGTGGACGGTGCGCTGTGGGTGGGGACGCCTTCGTTCACCCCGATGCATCAGGAGCTGACAGAAAAGAGGCATCGCGGATCGCCCGAGGTGGCACCTGTCGTGGACAACGCGCGGCATGTGCGCTTTGCGACAGGTCCGGAGGATCTGCGCCACGATATATACGGCCGTGAACTCGGGCCGTGGCACTTCCCGCGCATCATCTACGCACAACACCCGTCCGACCCGGTGGTGTGGTGGACGGGCCGCCTGGCGTGGTACCAGCCGGACTGGATGCGTGAAAAAGCCGGTCGCGACGTGTCACCGTCCATGGAGTACACCCGTATCGGGACATACCTGCAGGTGCTGGCTGATTTGCCGGTGGCGGGTCGGGCACCCGGTGGGCACGGGCACACCTACCACCACGAACTGATCCCCATGTGGAAGGAACTGCTGGGGCTTGGGGACGCAGAACGTCCCAACACGCTGCCCGATGGCCAGTGGGCTGATGATGCGATGGTGCGGAGGATCGGGCACGCCATTTCCGCCAACATTGCGCTGTCCGAACGCCAGTAGGCGGCGGTCAGGCAGGCTGCCGAAAGAGCGAGTCCCTTGAGCGTTACTGGCGCGGGACTGCGATATCGACGGCAGACTCGTCAACCCTGACATGTACCGTCGAGGCTGTTCCGACCGGATCCCCGTCGACTTGCACGATGCGCGGCTGATCGACGTCGACCTTGACATCGCGGCACTGGCGAGCTGTCATGTGGCCAGTCGAAGCAGGCAGATCCAGTGGTGTCCATCCTGCTCCCTGCGCAAGAATCTTCCCCGCAACATCTGCCCAGCCAAGCAGACCTGCGCGCACGTCCACTGCCACCACGTCGAGGAGTCCGTCAGTCGGATCCGCATCAGGCACCAGCACCAGGTAGGGCAGCTCACCACAGTTGGCAACCATGATGGTCCGTGCCGGCACATCGCTCAGTTCTTCAACATCAGGGCGGTCACCCTCGTCTGCCTGCGCGTCGGAGTGTTCTGCCAAGTCAGGAGCCACCGTCGACTGGTCGGCGGAGACGGCATCCTTCAACTTCAGTGACGCCTTCATGCGTTTGCCGTGCAGCGCCTTCACACCGGAAATGACGTAGGCAATCCACCCGATCTTCTTCTTCAGACCAGAATCCGTGTTCGCCATCGTCTCGCCATCAAAGCCCATTCCGGCAATGACCGTGTAGGCGAATTCATCATCCTCTGCGATGGTGTCACCGTTCGCATCCAGGCGTTCGCGTGCTTCGCGGATCAGCTGGCCTTCAGCGGTCAGGTCGCCAACCTCGTCCGGATCTTCCATCCGCAGCCACGCCAAGTCACCGTGAATAAAGGTGCTGCCCAGCGCAATACGGATGGCTTCATCTAGGTCGTCGGTGGGAATATTCAAGTTGCGTGCCAGCAGGTTGCCGGTTCCGGCGGGGATGATTCCCATCGGCACGCCGCTGTGAGCCAGGCTGGCCGCAACTGCACGCACGGTCCCATCACCGCCAGCAGCGATGACCAGTGATGCGCCCTTCGTCAGGGCCTCAATGGCCTGCCCGGTGCCGGGATCTTCCTCGCTTGTCTCAATCCACTCGATGTGGGAGACGTTGCATGAGCGCGCTACTTCTTCGACGTGGGCCTGGAACTGTTCAGTGTCGGACTGTTTGGCAGGGTTGAACACGACCCACACGTTCTCCAGCGTCTTGTCGCTCTCATGGGTGTTGACGTCGAACTGGGCGTCCTGGCGCGCATTTGAGCGCGATTGCTGGAAGGCGAGCCAGCGTACGACCAACACCAGACCAGCTGCTGTAGCGCCAGCCGTGGCCAAACCGATCCATCGTGAAAGATTGATGCGTCCCATGAAAAGCTCCTATCTGACGGTGCGACTGTCTGGACTGTGCAGCTTCGAGTTCCCAGCGGTGCGGACGGGCCGGCCCGCCAGTCCTGTTCGACTCTCTGGTACCTTCTACCTCTATTGTCGGGCAAAGTGGGCGCAGGGGCGCGGCGGTTAATCCTTCTGCCTACTTCTCGGCCGCCGGCTCGATCGCCTTGCCGGCTTCAGCAGCCTGATTCTCGATGGTGCGGATGAAGTAGTCAACAGGGTAGACACCTGTCAGGTACGCGTTGTTGATGAAGAACGAGGGTGTTCCCGTCAACCCCACTGATTTGCCGTGCTGCGTATCAGCCTGGACGGCGTCCTTGATCTTCTCGGACGTCAGGTCGGCGCGGAATTGATCCAGGTCTGCCACACCTACCTGCTCAGCAATCTGCGTGACGGACTCTTCAGTGTAGGACGCATGATCTTGCGTGGGAGCCTGAGCGAAAACCGCTTCGTGGAATTCGACGTACTTGCCCTGCAGGCCGGCTGCCCGCGCAGCGGCGGCAGCGATGTCAGACCCCTTGTCGGAGAAGATCACCATGTCGCGGTACTCGATGCGCAGCGTCCCATTGTCAATCAGTTCCTGAAACTTGGGCTCAACCTCCTGGGCGTACTTGGCGCACATGGGGCACGAGTAATCCGAGTACTCGACCATCACGACGGGAGCGTCGACCTCGCCGCGCGCCATCGGGTCGTTGGGATCGCGTCGTGGCTCATCGGCCAGAATCTTCAACGCCTCCTCATTGGTCTGCGAGGGAGCGTAGTCCAGCTGCTGTTGAGTGGTTGCGGATTCAGAGTTTTCACCTTGCTGCGATGCCGCCTCGTCCTGTGTCTGCGAGGACGCCTCGCCTTGTGCCTGTGACGGCTGCGGCGCGGTGCTTCGCCCAACGAACACTCCGGCGGCGAACGCCAGGACCACTGCCAAAACAGCGGCAATGGCGACCAGGACGGATGACGAGGAGCGCGACGACTGTGAGCGCGCCGCACGAGCATCAGTGCCGTGCGTAGCTGATCCTGCTGGTGCGGAATTCTCGTCTGCACCAGCAGAGCCGGTGGAGGAGGCTTGTGAGCCGGAGACGGGCACGGTGCGCGTCAAATGTGAATCTGCGCGACCAGGTGATTCAGAATCAGAAGAAGTACGCTGAATGTCCATACACGCACATTATCGCGTTTTACGTGGCCACGTCGGTCGAGCCACCTCCGGTGCACAACGCGATGCGATCCGAAGATTCAGAGCAGATCCTTCTTCTGCATGATCTTGAGGGCCGCCCATCCGAAGGGGATACGACCGTAGAAGGTCACCAGTCGGTACAGGACGGCAGTGGACAGTGCCACCGAGACGGGGATGCCGGCAACCTGCAGTCCGCCGGTCAACGCAGCTTCCACCGGACCGATACCGCCAGGCGAGGGGATCACTGATCCCAACGAGTTCGACGCCAGATATGTCACCGCCAGGGTCAGCAGGTTGAGCTCACCGCCGAAAGCCTTGAGCGCTGCCCAGAACGCGCCGACGAAGCCGATATTCATCACGATGTTTCCACCCAGGACGGCGGCGATACGCTTGGGCTGACCCACGATCCAGATCAGACGCGGGTAGATCTGCTTCCACGTCGGCTTGATTTTTGCCCACAGCCACCTGCGCAATTTCGGCACTGCGAGCGCTGTGGCCACCACCGCCAGTACTGCGACCACGATCAGCACGATCGTCGACGTCGGCAGGGAAATGTTAAGCGGTGTGGATGATGCTCCGGTCAGCAAGATGATGAAAAGCAATGCGACAGTTGTCAGGAACTGGGAGATCTGCATGAGCGTGACCGTGGTGATCGCCATCGGTGTCTCAACTTTTTGTTTATTGAGGAAGCGCAGGTTCAGCGCCGCAGGACCGATACCGGCAGGAGCCACGACCGTCACAACGGACGCGGCGATCTGTGCCAGGGTCGCGTCAGACAGTTTGATCTTCTCGGTAGACAACGCCACCAAAGGCACGGCAGCACCGAACCACGTGAGCGCACCCAGGATGAACGCGATAAGAATCCACACCGGGCTGGCAGACGTAACAGCATCAGCGATTTCGCGGAAGTTCATCGAGCCGAGCACGACGATGAGGGCCACCGCGAGGATCGCGACCGTGATAATCGTCTTCGGGGCGAAGCGTTCAAGTTTCAAAAGCTGGGCGGATTCGTTCTTCTCATCGCCCACAATCGCAGTTCGCAGATTTGCCAACGTTTCACTCTTACGCACGGCACGGCTGATCTGCGCGGGCAGCACCGCGCCTTGCAACACCGGCGCGCTGGCCTTGAGTTCACGGATGCCTACCGCGCGCACCGCACTTTCCAGGGCGCGTTTTTCACCCACGCACACCGACAGCAACACCAGCATCTGAGCAATGTCGATCCTGCGGTTGAGCTCGTTCGTTGCTACTTCGCCCTGATCCCAGCCGAGCAGCCATACCTGTCCGGACGCGTCCAGCATCACCGAGTCGAACGTGAGATCGCGGTGCGTGATCGACCGGGAATGCGCCAGGAGTAACTGATTCCACACCTGATCCAGTACGTCGTCAGACAGGAGGTGATCAGGCGAATCCTTGAGCGTTGTCACCGGCGGGATTGCCTTGGATGCCACCAGGATTGAATCGCCCACCTGGGCCATTCCCAGTGGTTCAGCAACATGCACGCCAGCTCTGTGCGCAGCCAGCGTCGTCAGCGTGGAGCGTTCAGCGTTGGCTTTCAGCGACGGCGAGACCCATCGTGATATCCCGCGCAGACGCAGATTGTTCCATACGTCGATCAGCGTGCCTGTCAGTTCGCGACCCGGATCAAGCACCTGTACTTCCCACAGCCTGCCGTGGTCATCCCACACCGCATAGTGGCGGGCGTCGGGGCGTTGTGGGTAACGCGTGACGGTGTATTCAACCAGGTCCACATCGGTGGTGAACATGTGCAGATCCTGGCGCGTGGAAGTGACGTCAGCTTCCTCATCAGTGGAAGTGGTCACCTCATCGGTCACGTCAGTTTCAGGCGTGCCGGCATTGGTCGTCTCGCTGCCGGCTTGCACCGCGGTCGATCCTGGCCGAGCACCCACTAGTGCCGTATCGCGCCCCGGCTGCATGTCGGCCCCACTGATTGCCGAGGCAGACCCGTCCCCTGTCGGATGGCGATCCGGATTGACGCGCCGTGAGTCTACCTCGTCAATCTTCCACGTCACCAGCGGCGAGGTTGACGTTTCCAGGTCGGAACGGATGATCCGCGAGGGGACAATGCCGATCGACAGCAAGCCTTCGACAATGTCGATTCCAGTGGCGCGCTGATCCTCGAAACCGAGGACCCATCGTGCCAGTGAGCCGATCATGCGGCCAAGCAGCAGGGAGACGAGCGCTGACGGAAGGCTCATGGTGCCGCGAATGACGCCGAAAAATGCGACGACCGCCAGACCGAGCCAGCCGTAGCGGATGGAACGCATATGCGTCGTTTCGCCGGCTGTGGTGAATAACGCGGCAAGCGTCATGAGGACCAGGTTGATGGCGGCGTGTGCGCCGAAGGTGCCGGTGGCACCTAACGGAGCCGTGAAATCGGCAGGTACATGATCGAGCACTATCATCAGAACCCAACCAGTGAACGTCGCGATCGCCGCGGTCAGGAGTGTTTCGATGATGGTGGTGAGTCTTCCTCGCCGGGCAAGCGCACCCACGATGACGATAGGGCCGGCCAGAATGATCAGGCCCTCGATCAGCGTGACGGGCAGCAGGAGGATGGCTCGCAGAGCGCCGGCAAAGACGTTGCGCACATCGTCGGTGACCCCTTGCGTGGTCGAATGGGCGTACATGCCCAGCACCCACACCAGTGCGATTCCCAGGAGTGCGAGGATAACGTCGGTCAGATCCTCACGTCGGCGCGTGCGCTCCTCATGACGGTCAGCGAAATACGCGGGCCGCGACAGGCGCGGAAGGGGAGCGGTCGCGCGTTGAGTGGCGGCGAGCTGGTCGATCGACAGGTCATCGATGGACGCGTCGGGGTTTGAGCCGGGCGGCTCAGTGTCAGTCTTGGCAGATGCGTTCGTGGTGGATCCGTGCGGTGTGGGCGTCGACGGGCCTGACGTCGCGGAGGGCGATGCGGATGTGGGTGTGGCTGAGCCAGGTTCGACCCAATCGGATGTCGTCGACTGGGGTGCCGTCGAATCCGCGCCCTTCAAAGTCATACGATCTATCCTAATGGCGCAACGCCTATTCGTGCAGTAACACATATAGGGTAGTGCGTGCACCGTTTTGAGGTGTTATGCCCCGCTAATGAAAGGGAACTTGTGCTGGCTGTAACCGTGATGCCAACCGATCAATCGTGGCTGACAACCGTCATCGGTTGGTTCCACGATCCTGAATCCTTGCTGCTCGCGATGGGTCCGTGGGTGCTGTGGGGCACGCTGCTGATCGTCCTGATCGAATCGGGCATTCTGTTTCCGGTGCTGCCTGGCGACTCCCTGCTGTTCACGGCCGGTCTGCTTCATGAGCGCCTGGGGCTGCACCTGCCGACCTTGATTGCACTGACGTTCGTCGCTGCGTTTATCGGCGCACAGATCGGCTATTGGCTGGGGCATCGATTCGGGCGGCGTCTCTTTTCCGACAATGCGCGGATTTTGAAGACCGAGCATTTGCACCAGGCTGAACGCTACTTCGTGAAGTATGGCGGGCGCTCGCTGGTGATCGGGCGTTTCATCCCGTTTGTGCGCACATTCATTCCGCTTGCCGCCGGTATCGCGCGCTACCCGTACGGCAAGTTCGTCATCTATAACTCGCTGGGCGCTCTGGCCTGGGGCGTGGGCATCACATGGGCCGGCTCCGCGCTGGGCGGTATCCAATTCGTTCACGATAATTTGTCAGTCATTATCATCCTGATCGTCGTGGTCTCGGTCATCCCCATGATCGCCGAGTTCGCCATTCAGCGTGTCCGTCAGTCTCGCAAAGGTCGCGCTGAAGCAGCCGAAGCATCCGCGCAGGTGTCGGATGCAGTCGATGCCGCTTCTGAGGCTGCTGATCGCAGGTCCGGGTCAGTCAGCTCTGGTCCCGAAGCTGTCGACCCGAAGCCTGAGGCATTTCGGCGGGCCGGCAGCACGGCAATTGACGAGGGTGACCCGACCGGCACCGATCGCGCCACAGAAAGCTGATTCATGAACTGGGTTGCATGGTTGGGGCTGATGCCACTGGTGATCGCGATGGTTGTCATCGCAATCCTTCCCGGCTATTTCTGGGTGCGCACACAGATCCGTTCATCGGTGGTGGCTGCCGCAGCCGGACCGGCACTCACTGTCGGAACCGTGTCGATCCTGTCGATGATCTGGCATGCGCTGGGAGTTCCGTATACCCGCGCTACCGTTATGCCGGTCCTGGCATTGCTGACCTGCGCCGGAGCTGCGGTTTATGTGCTGCGTCGGCGCGCAAACCCTGAACATGGCGAACTGCTTGGAGACAGCCTGGTGGCGCGGCCACCACTGCGGGCAGATGCGCCGGCCTCGCACGCCTACCGCATTCTGTCGCGCAGAGCGCGCGGCGCAATCTGGTTCATGGTGTTTGTCGGCTGGGTGCTGGCCGCACTGCCCATGCTGATCGCGGCCAATCCGCGTGATCCCGTGCAACAGTGGGACTCTGTTTTCCACGTCAATGGTGTGTGGTCGATTCTGGAGACCTCACGTGCGGATCCTTTCGGAGGGTTGGCACCTCTGTACGGTGGACGTGAAGTTTTCTACCCGAACGCCTGGCATGCGTTCACGGCGCTGTTCGCCACGCCCGAAACCGTGATTCAAACGTCGAACGCGGCCTCGCTGGCACTGATGGCGCTGTGGGCGATCGGTGGCACAGCGTTCACTGCTGTCGTCACCACTTCACGGGTTGCCGTTGTCGTGGCACCCGTTGCTGCGGGCTGCATGCTCTCCATGCCGGCTGACGCCCTGACTATGTACAACCAGTGGCCCAACGCGTTGGGAGTCATCCTTCTGCCGGGAATTGCTGCAATGAGCCTGGTCTGGGGCAGGCGGTTGGCGCGATCGACCGATCGTGGGTTGACTGGCGCGTTTGCACATCTTCCGCTGGGAGGGCTGATTGCCCTGGGCTTCGTCGGCATGGTGCTCGCCCACCCCACGGCCGCGTTTTCACTGGCTGTGCTGCTGATTCCACCGATCATTGCGTCCATGTTCATCCTCGTCAGGCGCTCCGCGTGGATCGGTCACTACGGCGTGGCTGCGGCAACAGGGGTGGTGTGCGTGGTGGCGGTGTGCGCGCCGCTGTGGATGCTGGGTATGGATCGCGTGCAGGCGATGGGGGATTACCCGAGGCGGGGCATTTCTTACGAGCAGGCTTTCTCGACCTTCCTGACCCCTTATCCGCCTTTCACCCGCACCATCGGCTTGATCTTGACCATCACGATCACCGCGGTGCTGATGCTGATCGGCATCATTGCGCTGATCCGCGGCGCATTTGTGTGGTCTCGAGTGGTCAAGAACGACATTCCCACCTGGCCGTGGCCGTCAGTGCCGCAGCCCGAGGCAGCAGTGCCTTCCGGCGCAGCGGCCCCCTCCGACGAGGCAGCGCAAACCGATGCAGCGCTCCACTGCCAGACAGCAGATTCTCACGATGCGGCAGAGCAGCCCTCGGCAATGCTGCAGGATTCGACGGAGCCGCCCTCGTCGACGGCCTCCATGACCGTGAGCGAACGAGCCGACCTGTGGATCGCAACGCGCCAACGCGTGCGCGAATCGTATGGGCCGCGTCCGACAACCTGGCTCATTGTCTCTTTCCTGCTGTTCGCGGCACTGACTTTCATGGCGTATGCGCCAGATTTTCCCGGACGCACCTACCTGCTGGCACCGTGGTACATGGATGCTCGTCGCATCATGGGGGTACAGAACCTCACGATGATTCCTCTGATCGCGTTCGGTTTCGAGCAGCTCGTGAACTGGGTGCGCTCGCACAGGGTGCGCGCCGCTGACGAGCATCATGCGCAATCGTCACTGTGGCGGGTCGGCGCACTGCTCGGCGTGTGGATCGTTGCCATGTCACTGGGCGGCGCGATGGATGCTCGGCTGTGGGCGGTGCGATACGTGTACGACGCAGATCACCTAGGCAAACCCGGAATGTCAACGAACGCGGAGCTGAACATGTTCCGGCGCATGCCTCAGACGGTGCCAGAAGATGCGTTGATCGTCGGAGATCCCATCGCCGGCGAGGCCTACTCGCTGTCGATCGGACAGCGTCAGGTCGTGTTCAGGCAACTGTCGACGGTTAACAAGGACACGGTTTCGCAAGATATCCTGCGCCGATCCTTTAATGAGATCCACACCAATCCCGAAGTGTGCCAGGTGGTTCGTGACCTTGGAATCACGCACTTCTTTGAGGACGAAGATGGCCAGTACTATAACTTCGCACGCTCCTCGCGAATGCCAGGGTTCTACAACGTGGACACATCCCACGGCTTCGAGCTGGTCGACACTGGCGGCACGGCGAAACTGTACCGCATCACTGCCTGCGACTGACGAAGCGCAGGGCGCGCGGAGTATGACTCAGTGCTTGTCAGCTGAGACCTGCTCGCCGGCTTCTGTGGCAGCCTGGTTTTCCTGACGGTCGGCTATCGGCTCCCAATCGTCGTGGTCGATGCCTTCTTCTTCAAGTTCCTCCGCGGCGACGGCCCCCATCGCGTCGACCAGTTCGACGTTTTCAACATCGGAGTCCTCGACTTCGTGGCGCAGCTGCCTGGCGTGTTTGCGGGAAAAACCGCGATCGAGGCGCAGACGGCGACGTATCAACTTGAGAATGCGGCCGCGTCGCTCCGACTCGTCGATGATGTCCTGGCGAGTCTTGATCCACGAGTAAAACAGCACCACCATCAGCACGATGCCGCAGTACCCCAAGATCGGGAAGAGCTTGTTGACCAGCTCTTTGAACCCGAGGAATGACAGCCCGAACCCTGCCACTGTCAGCGCCAGCAAGATGACGCGGAACCGCATGTCGCCACCGTGCGAGAAACGCTTGGCTAACGCGTAGAACATGGCAATCGCGGTGTTGAAAATCATCAGGAACGTCACGATTGCCATCGCAAAGCCAAACCACGGATGGATGTGGTTGACCAGTGCCAGCATCGGCATGTCCTGGTCATACACGGTCGTCATTTGCGTCAGCAACGCGCCGGCGACCAGTGTGAGCAGTACGCCGTAGACTATGCCGCCGATCATTCCCCCGCGCCCGGCAACCTTCAGATCCGTGATGTCACCGCCCATGACGATCGCCATCGACACAACGGTGGACAGGCACACGCCCACGTAGTTCAGGGTCGAAATATGCCACGCCGGAAGGGCCGTGTCCACCAGCTGCGCAGACTCGTGGATATCCTCCCACGCCGCATCAATGTGCGTGAATGACCAGATCACCACGATGAGGACGCACAGGATCAGCACGGGCGTCATCATGCCGATGATCTTCGTAACCTTGTCCACATCCAGCATTCCCACCAGCATGACCAGCACCGTGATGATCGCGGAACCCACCCATGTCGGCAGTCCAAACTGCTGTTCCAGATTCGAGCCGCCACCCGCAATCATGACGAAACCCAGGCTGAAGAGCGTAAACGTGATGATGATGTCGAACAGGCGGGCAAGGAATGGATGTGCCACCCCGCCGAATACCACGTTGTGGTCGCTGGCCAGAAAGTATGATCCGAGCTGAACGACCACCAGACCTGCGAATGAGAACACCGCACCGGTGATGACGGCGCCGACGATGCCCCACACCCCAAATCCGGAGAAATACTGCAGAACTTCCTGGCCTGAGGCAAAACCTGCGCCAACGGTGATACCGATGAAGGCAAGGGCAACAGTCAAGACTTTTTTATTCATGAACGGCTTTCGACGCGAACATTTCCTTTGATACTTTAACCTGCTTTGCTCGTTCACATGCGACTTTTATGCCGGGCGCCAGCGGCAGCGATCGGCCAGTTCGGCGATTCTTCCTTGTGTTCGCCGCTATTGACGAGGGTGGCTTCCACCTCCACTGCTGCCACTTAATCCACACGCTTATCCACACATGGGGAAAACTACATCAGTGTCATTCAGCAGATAGCTGTGGCTTGACGTCGCTTATTTCGCCGACACCTCGCCGGTAGGGGCACCAGGTTCGGCCTGGTTCTGCAACACTGATTCACCGTCAAGATCGTCGTGAGCAATACCACGCGCATCAAGGTCGTCACACGTTTCTGATCCGATGGTCCCCACCAGCTGAGCATTTTCAATGGATGAGGCGCTCACTTCGCGGTCCAGACGTGCCTGATCGCGTCTGGAAAACACACGATCCGTGCGTAGTTTGCGTCTGAGCAGACGCGTGATTCGCCCTCGTCGATCAGTTTCCTCGTTAATCATGCGGCGCGTACGAATCCACGAGTAGCCCAGCACGCCCATCAGGATGAAGCCGGCATAACCAATGACGGGGAACAGCCAGGTCACCAGGTTCTTGAAGCCGAAAGCCGACAGGACGGTGCCGGCCACAACCAGCGCCACCAGCACCAGGCGAAAACGGCCGGTGCTTCCTGTGGAGAAGCGTGAAGCCAGCGCGTAGAACATGCCGATCGCAGAGTTCAGGATCATGCCGAAAACAACCAGTGCCATCACGTGCCCCGCCCACGGTGCCGCGCTGGCGGCCAACGTCAGCATCGGCATGTCATCGCGGTACACGGTCGGCACGTGCACATACAGCGACACCGTGATCGCCAGCAGGAGGACTCCGAAGAACACGCCGCCGAGAAGGCCGCCAAAGCCGGCCACTTTCGGATCGGAAATATCGCCACCGATGACGATCGCCATTGACGCCACCACGCATAGGTTCATTGCCACGTAGTTCAGTGACGACAATGACCAGTGCGCAATGGTGGTGTCAACCAGCTGCGTTGAAGCGTGGATGTCACTCCAGGTGGCGTCGATGTGTGTCAGCGCGTAGATGGTCACCGCCAGGACGCAGATGATCAGCACCGGTGTGAGCGCGCCGATGATGCGCGTAACCCTGCTGACATCCAGAAACCCCATCGCCAGAACAACCACGATCACGATCGCTGAGCCAACCCATGTTGGCAGGCCGAACTGCTGATTCAGGTTCGTTCCTCCGCCGGCAATCATGATGAAACCAATTGAAAAAGCTGTGACAGTGACGGTGACGTCGAACAGGAATGCCAGAACCGGGTGCGCCACCTCGCCGAACACGACTTTGTGATCGCTGGCCAGGAAATAGGACCCGAGCTGGACAATCACGAAACCTGCGAATGAAAACACAATGGCAGCGGCCAATGCGCCGACCAGGCCCCACGGACCAAAACCGACGAAGTATTGAAGGACTTCCTGCCCGGAGGCAAAGCCTGCACCCACGGCGATCGCAATGTACGCCATGGCAACGGTCAGGACTTTCTTATTCATCTGTCGATCCGTTCCCGGGTCGCTTTCTCGCTGATGGGCACCTCCATAGCGCCGGTGCACCGTCGCGGCGTGGCACACGCCGCGGGGAAAGTCGCCCTCGTCAGTGACCCGAAGTAGTGATACCCACGAACTATAGTTGACCAACCCTGCCGTGTGCGCGCGATTGAGGGGCGTCACCGCACATGCCCGCGACCCCTCCCCGCTGGCGCGGTAGTAACGGGCGGTGTATCTGAACTACCATGAACACATGATTGATATGCGTGCCTTGCGAGAAGATCCCGAACCGGCCCGCGCCTCACAGCGTGCGCGCGGCGCAGACGTGGAACTGGTGGACCGAATCCTCGAAGCCGACACGAAGCGGCGTGAACTGCTCCAGGAATTCGAGCAGCTGCGCTCGCAGCAAAAAGAGGTCTCTCGATCTGTGGGGCGTGCCAGCAAGGAAGAGCGGCCCGCAATCCTGGCTGAGGCCAAGGAACTGGCTGCGCGGGTCAAGAATGCTGAGGCCGCATCGAACGAAGCAGGCGAAGAAGCCGACAAACTGGCACGCATGCTTCCGAACCTGATTCTGCCGGGAGTGCCCACCGGTGGTGAAGAAGACTTCGTGGTGCTGCGCCATGAAGGCCCCGAGCCGCGTGACTTCGCGGCCGAAGGGTTCGAGCCGAAAGACCACCTGGAAATCGGTGAAAAACTGGACGCAATTGACGTCGAACGCGGCGCCAAGATTTCAGGATCGCGTTTCTACTACCTCAAGGGAATCGGTGCGCGCCTGGAGCTGGCGATGATGACCATGGCGCTGGATCAGGCTGTCGCTGCAGGTTTCACTCCGATGATGACGCCGACGCTGGTGACACCGCAGGTCATGGGTGGCACAGGATTCCTCAACGAGCATTCCGATGAAATCTACTACCTGCCTGCTGACGATCTTTACCTGGTGGGAACCTCAGAAGTCGCGCTCGCGGGCTACCACATGGGTGAGATTCTGGACCTGAGTGACGGCCCGAAGCATTACCTCGGATGGTCAACCTGCTACCGGCGCGAAGCTGGGGCAGCCGGGCGCGACACGCGCGGCATTATCCGTGTCCACCAGTTCAACAAGGCGGAAATGTTCTCGTTCTGCCGCCCTGAGGATGCTGAAGAGGAGCACAAGAAATTCCTTGCGTGGGAAGAAGAGATGCTGGCGAAGATGGAACTGCCCTACCGCGTCATCGATACTGCGGCCGGCGACCTCGGCACCTCGGCAGCACGCAAGTTCGACTGCGAGGCATGGCTGCCGACCCAGCAGCGCTACATGGAGGTCACCTCCACATCGAACTGCACAACCTTCCAGGCCCGGCGCCTGGGCATTCGAGAGCGCCGCGATGGCCAGATGTTCCCGGTTGCCACGCTCAACGGCACACTGGCGACAACCCGCTGGCTCGTCGCGATCCTGGAGAACCATCAGCGTGAAGACGGGTCCGTGCGCGTGCCTGAAGCAATGCGGCCCTACCTGGGTGGAATTGACGTCCTGGAGCCGCGGTGAGCATCCCGCTCCTCACACCGCCCCCGTCCGGCGAGCAGGCCATCCCCTTCGATGAACTCGTCGCGAGGGCCGAGGCCGGCCTGCCCTCGTCACTTCCCGGCGATCCGACCAAAATCATGGTCGCCCTGGACGTTGACGGCACATTGTTGCTTCCCGAGGGTGCCTCTGAGCGTGTCATCAGCGCATTCCATGACGGTGTTGCTGCCGGAATGAAGATGGTGATCGCCACTGGGCGAGGCGTCAATGCCGTCGACCCGGTCTTTGGCTATCTGAAAGCCAGTCAGGGGTGGGCGGTGTGTTCGAACGGCACCACGATGGGTCAGTGGGATCCCCAGCTCGAGGGTGGTCGACGCGTGGTGCGCCGGCACAGTTTCAATCCCGCAGAAGCAATTGACGCGTTACGCCAGGTCATGCCGGATGCATTGATCGGGTCAGAACGCGACTATGGATACGCTGTTTCTGCGCCGTTCCCACATGGTGAGCTGATCGAAAAGTTCCGCGTCGAATCGATGGAGAACCTGCGCAGCACTCCCAGCACCAAACTCGTTGGCCGTGCGCCGTCGTTGACGCGTGAAGAATTCAGCGAGGCGATCGCGCAGACTGGCCTGGCTGACACACATGAAGTGGCGATCGGGTGGACGTCCTGGGTGGATGTCGGTCCTCGCGGCTTTACCAAGGCGACCGGTCTGGAAGAACTGGCTGAGTACCTGCAGGTGCCCCACAGCGGCACCGTCACGGTGGGGGATGGAACGAATGACATCCCGATGCTGCAGTGGGCCGCGCACGGCGTAGCGATGGGCGGCGCTGATGAGGACGTGCGCAGTCATGCCGACGCGGTGACCGGGTCGGTGGAGAATGACGGCGCTGCTGCTCTGGTTCGCGCGATTTTGAATCGCTTCTGACTCACCGGCTTGTCACGGACCTGAGGACGGCGACTGGCGGCTCGACACGCAAACGGTGTCTGTCAGGTGTCAAAACCGAGTTATTGCTGACAAAAAGGACCCTCGGCCCCTCACGTTCGTGGCCAATGAGATATAAATGAAGTGGCTTATCGTAATGGTTACGGCCGATACGAGGAGCACCCGTCACACACGTTGAACGCCGACTCGCTTGCGTATGCCGCAGGGGTGAATGAGCGCTCAGTCCATACATTTGAAGGCAGGAGATGTCACGGTGTATTCACACGCATCGCCCCTGGAGCATTCTCCGCTCGAATCACAGTGCTCATCATCGACGCACACATCCAAGCCAGATGCTCACGGTGCCACACGTCCCCCTCGGCAACCACGAATGCGACGAGCACTGATTGCGGCTCTGGCTGTATGCGCATGTGGAGCATTGGCGAGCTGCGGGACGCCCCAGGCGCAGGAGAAAACCGAACTGGACTTTTTCCAGTTCAAAGGTGAAGCCAAAACAGATTTCGAAGAAATCGCGGCTGACTTTGAGGCCGAAAATCCCGACATTGACATAGTCATTAACCAATCGGCAGATGCGGACACCGCGATCCGTACGCTCCTGGTGAAGAACCGCCCGCCGGATGTCATCACCCTGAACGGTAACGGAAAATTCGCTGACCTGGCACGAGCCGGCGTCTTCCACGACTTTTCAGATGACCCGCTGCTTGAGCACATTAACCCGGCTGTGCAGGACATTCTGGCTGACCTGGGAAATGCGGAAGGCGAAGTCAACGGTGTCGGCTATCTGAACAATGCAGACGGCATCATCTACAACCGCCAGATTTTCAAGGAACAGGGCCTGGAAGTTCCCTCCACATGGGAAGAACTGCTCGATGTGTGTGAAAAGCTCAAGGCCGCTGGCATCACACCGTTCTACGGGACGGTGGCCGACGCGTGGACCACACTGCCCTCGTTTAATGGGTTGGGCGCCTACGCCGCGCGCGACGGATTCTTCGACACCATGCGCGAGCAGGGTACGGATATCGGGCCGGATTCGGCGGTGTCGTTCCAGAAGAACTTCACCGAACCGATGCAGCGCCAACTCACCTTATTCGGATACGCACAGGACGGATGGCGTGCCCGAACCTACGACGACGGCAACGCCGCATTTGCCAACGGTGAAGTCGCCATGCTGATGCAGGGTATCTGGGCGCTCAATCCGATCCGTCAGGCAAACCCCGACGTGGATGCGGCAATTTTCCCGTATCCGGCTCCCGAAGGTGAGGGCGCCGACCAGCGCCTGCTGGTGACTGGCGTGGACGTCGTTGTGACGATGGGGAAGGGGGCGCCGCACCCTGAAGAGGCGCGCCGCTTCTTCGACTACCTCTTCCAGCCTGAAGTCATCGAGAAGGTCGCGAAGTCGCAATCCATGTTCCCCTCCCTCAGGGAAGCTGACTACCCGGATGATCCGGCAATTCAGGAACTGGCTCCGTTCTTCGACGGAGGCCACATCGCAGGATTCGTGGACCACCACGTTCCCGCCTCTATCCGACTGGACCCTCTGGTCCAGCAAGGATTGTTTGATGCAGACCCATCAGTGACACTGCAGCAGCTGGATCGCCAGTGGCGTGAATACGCTGCACGCACTGTGGAGTGAAAGGAAAATCCATGTCATCAACACCTGGTGCTGGCGCCGGATCGCACAATGCCGGCAGCACGGACGGCGAAGACGGCCGCATGGTTGACCTGCCGCCACAGTTGCGCGAACGCATGCGCTCACGAGACACAGCAACGGCGAGTGAACCTGCACGTTCGGTGGCCACCACGGCAACGGCTACGGCCGTGTCGGGTACGGCCTCATCGGGCACACTTTCGGCTAAGTCCTCGGCCTCGTCCGCACGCAGGTCCGGTTCAGATAAGAGGAAGCGACGGACAGTGTCGCCCACCAAGGACCGCACGTACACGATGATTGTCGTGCCCGCGCTCATTGCGTTCGCACTGTTCCATACACTGCCCGTCCTGATCGGCGTGGTCTTCTCGTTCACCAACTATGCGGGATACGGAACGTGGAAATTCGTTGGAATCTCCAACTACATCAACATTTTTCGCGATGAGCGCATGTTCCACGCCTATGCGGCCACCTTCATTTTCGCCATCATCGCCACGATCCTGACGAACGTGATCTCACTGATCATCGCCGTGGCGCTGAACTCGAACATTCTGGCCCGTAACTTCTTCAGAGGCGTGTTCTTCATCCCCTACGTCCTGTCGGTGCTGATCATCGGCTACGTCTTCAAATTCATGTTCTCAACATCGTTGCCGAAGATTTTCTCCAGCATTCCGCTGTTCAGAGACAACATTTTGACGCACCCGATCGCCGCATGGGGAGCGATCATCACGCTTGCCGTTTGGCAGGCAAGCGCATTCGCGATCATCTTGTACCTGGCCGGACTGCAAACCGTTCCAGACGATGTGTACGAGGCTGCCGCACTGGATGGTGCGAACTCGTGGCAACAGTTCTGGAAGATCACGTTCCCACTGATCGGCCCCTTCTTCACCCTCAATATGGTGCTGAGTTTGAAGAGCTTCCTCCAAGTGTTCGACCCGATCATCGCGTTGACCGATGGCGGGCCCGGCACGGCTACGGAATCAGTGTCCGTCCTGATTTACCGAGGCGGCTTCACCGGCGGTGAGTTCGCCTACCAGACAGCAAACGCGGTGTTCTTCTTCGTGGTGATCACCATCGTGTCGCTGTTCCAATTCAGAATTTTGCAACGTGGGGAGGGAAAGTAACATGACTGCTCCCATGACACCAGGCACACCGATCGAATCAACGTCCTCGTCAGCGTCGTCGCCCTCGACGCGAGGGACAGCCGGGCAGAACTCGGCCAACACGTCGACGCGCAAGATACGCCCTTCAAAGAGGCGCCGCATCAACTGGGTGGCCACGCTGTTTATCCTGTTCACGTCTCTGGGCGTGCTGATCCCGATGTACCTCGCCGTGGTTGTTGCGCTCAAGTCGCCTGATCAGGTGCTCAACGGCAACGGGTTTGAACTGCCGACCTCGATCCGCTGGCAGAACTTCGCGGACGCGTGGGAACGTGCCGACTTCAAACACGCGCTGGTCAACACCGTGTTCGTCACAGCACTGACCCTGGTGTTCACGATTTTGACCTCGTCGATCGTGTCCTGGGCGATTGCACGTAACCTGCATAAGCCGTTCTTCAAGGGCGCGTTCTACTACCTGCTGTCGGCACTGTTCATCCCGTTCCCGATCATCATGCTGCCGATCATCAAGCAGATGTCGATCCTGCACCTGGATCGACCCATCGGCATGGTCATCCTGTACACGATCTTCGGATTGTCGATGAACTCGTTCATCTACGTCTCCTACATCCGCTCGATTCCCATTGAGCTGGAAGAGGCGGCGCGCGTGGATGGCGCATCCACGTGGCGTGTGTTCTGGCAGGTGATTTTCCCACTGCTCACTCCGATGAATGCGACGGTCGGAATCATCACGTGCGTGTGGGCATGGAATGACTTCATCTTGCCGCTGGTTGTGCTGACCGACCCGGCGCACCGCACGCTGCCGCTGGCACAGTATGTGTTCCAGGGACAGTTCAACCTGGACTACTCGGTGGCATTCGCCTCCTACCTGATGGCGATGGCTCCGCTGCTGCTGGTCTATGTGTTCTCTCAGCGCTGGGTGATCTCGGGTGTGACCCGCGGATCCGTGAAGGGCTGATCCCGTACACATAACTCAAGGGGCGCCTCGGGGTGTGAACTCCGGGGCGCCCCTTGAGTTATTGACATGTGACAGGGGCGACGTCCACAGTCGCACTCGTCAACTCCGTTAAGCATGGATGAACGAGGGCGTCGCTGCGTCGCTACTGAGACGGATGCGCAGTGTCATCGGTTCGTGCTGTCATGGTGATCCGCATTGCTGGCGATCCGCACGCTCAGCGGCAAGTGTGGTGAGAACGTCCTGCAGCACTAGTCCGTGGTTGTGCTCGGGGTCTTTTGCCGCGATGAGCAGCGTGACAACATCGCAGGTGAGATGGTTTTCCACGAAGTCGCGTGCGGCTCCGCTGTCAGCCAGTTCCTGACGGTAGCTGTGTGCAAACTCCTCAAATCGTTCGGGTCGGTGTCCGAACCAGGTGCGCAGCTGCGGTGATGGTGGCAGGTCCTTGTTCCATTCGTCCAGGGCGGCGCGCTCCTTGGAGATCCCCCGTGGCCAGAGACGATCGACAAGAACCCGGAGGCCGTCAGACGGCTCCGGATCCTCGTAGATGCGTTTGAGATGAAACTCAGGCATTCACGACAAGCTCTTTCTTGAGGCCGCCGAGTGCCTTGGAGACGGGGCAGTTGTCCTTTGCCCACTCAGCCTTTTCCTTGAAGGCTTCAGCATCGAGGCCGGGAACCTTACCGCTGACGGTGAGTTTGGCTCCGGAAATGCCGTCCTTCGGGTTGAAGGAGACCTCGACAGTGGTGTCGAGGAATTCGGGTGCATGTCCGTTTTCGGTCAGCTCGTTGGTCAGTGCCATCGAATAGCAGGTGGCAAAGGCTGCTGCGATGAGTTCTTCGGGGTTCGTGGTGCCCTGGCCTGGATCAGTGCGCTTGCCCCACGCGACGTCCAGTGTGACCACACCGGATGTTTCGAGTGTCGTTTGTCCGGCGCCGTCTGTCAGGCCACCTTCCCAGTGGGTGCTCGCAGTGCTCACAGTTGAATTCGCCATTGTGACTCCTCTCATAGTGGATGTGCACTTCATGTCTACCCTATTTGCCGGCTCGGCGCGCCCTCAATGGAAATATTCAGCGCGCGGCGAGATTATTTTGGGTGAGACCATGCGCGTGGGAATGCGGTGTTGGCGCCTGGCGGCGCTGTCACATCCAGCCGAACCTGGCCGGGTGCACCTGGACGTGTTGGCTCATCTGTCGCCGCACGACCGAGTGCACCTAGCGCTCGTAGGTCACGCATTACAAATCGTTGAGTTCGTGATAGGTCAGCAATCCAGCGTCACGGAATCCGAGCCGCTCAAACAGTGCCCGCATGGGCGTGTTTTCGGATCCGTATCCGCGCGCAGATGCCCGTTCGGTGACTGCGTCGCAGCGAATTCAATCAGCTTGCGAGCCAGTCCCATTCCGCGAGCTTCTTCGGCAACGATCAGTCGGTGCATCACCCATGTTCCCTCCTTCCCTCGCGCGGAGTCTTCCACGTCAGATTGGCCGCATCGTAAAACGGGCCGGGAGTGTCGTCGATACTCAGATAGGCCAGGACGTCTCCTCTGCTGGCAACCCCCCATCCGTAGCCGCTTCGAATATCTGCCTCAATATGCTCGGCCAATGGATAGATGCCAGATTGCCACTGATCAAGTCCATCGCGCTGCATCCGATCAGCTTCGCGGGCAAACAGCGCCATGATCTGCTCGGTGTCGGCACCGATCGCGCGGAATTGGCGCGCGCCTCAATCAAGCGCTCAAGGTAGAAATCAACGGATCAAGGTATAAGACTTTGAACTATCAACGGGCAAAGGTCTTAGTCAACTGGTCAAGGTGCTACGGGAGCGTCGGATCAACTGGTCAAGGTAAGAGCGCCTCCACGTGCAGTCTCCTCACAGCCAACTGCAAACCGGCGCCGACCCGTGAAAGCAAACCGCGCCCGCCCCGTGAAAGCAAACCGGCGTGCATGTCACGCAGACGCACACGCCGGTCAGCAGTTCACAGCCCTGCGGGCGCTCAGAAAGACGACACCTCGTAAAGGGAGCGTCCCTCTTTCACGTGCCCGCGCTGGAGGCCTTACTTGGCAGCTTCTTCAGCTTCCTTGTTGGCCTTCTCATCGGCTTCAAGCTTGGCCTGAGCAGCCTCTTCAGCCGCAGCCTTTTCCTCGTCGGTCGGGGTTTGCGACACGCCCTGCGCGTCATCAGCGCTTTCTACCTCAACGTCAGGCAGTTCAACATCGGTGTCCAGGTCAGCCCAGTATTCCTCGGCCCACGGATCTTCGATCGGCTGGCTTCGACGCCACAACAGGTATCCCACACCAGCGGCGCTCAGCCCCAGTGCCGTCCAGCCGAGGCACTTGGCAACTCGGTGTGACTTACGCTTTGGGGTCGGCGTGGTCAACGCATGTGATCCGGCATCGGCAGCGCGGCGAGCGCGTTCGATCAGGTCACCGTCAGTCTGAGCGGCAGCCGTTGCTTCCGTCCATGCGCGGTTCACGCGAGGCATGTAGTCATCCTCGGCACGCTTACGTGCTTCTTCAACCACGGGACGAACCTTGTCTGCAGCATCGCGGGCACGGTCAGTCGCTTCGTCAATGTAAGGTTGGGCAGACTTGCGGGCGCTGTCTGCAGTCTTGCGAGCATTATCCAATACCTCCTGAGCGCGCGGGCCGGCCCAGTCCAAGCCCTGTTCCGCCAGGTCAGCGACCTTTTCGGCAGCGGCATGAGCCTGCTCAGCCAGAGTGGACCCCAGCTGAACGGCATCAGATTTAATCTGCTCCGGATCGAGTTGGTGTTTCTTAGCCATTGATGCCTCCGGATCTTGTTTCTTCATTGCGACGAATGACGCAAAGGGTCTTCCCCCCTATTGTGCACCGTCACACGATTCAATGCACTTCAATCACACCATAAAAGGCCGGCAGACAGTGACCATTTACGTAAAATGCGCGCTGGGCGAACGGCTGCCCACACGCGTGCTCACAGGCGGAAAATCTGTCACTATAGATTCATGCAAGCTATTCTTCATACTTCACAAGGCGATATCCGCCTGGACCTGTACCCCGACCACGCACCGTTCACGGTGAAGAACTTCGTGGGGCTGGCAACCGGTGAGCGCGTGTGGACGCACCCCGGCACCGGTCAGGAAATGAGCTCACCGCTGTACAACGGCGTGATCTTCCACCGCGTCATCGACGGTTTCATGATCCAGACAGGTGACCCGCTCGGCACCGGCACAGGAGGTCCCGGCTACCAGTTCAATGATGAAATCCATCCGGAACTGAACTTCAACGAGCCGTATGTCCTGGCAATGGCCAACGCCGGAACCCGCATGGGGAAGGGCACCAACGGATCCCAGTTCTTCATCACCGTCGCACCGACCCAGTGGCTGCAGGGCAAGCACACGATCTTCGGCAAGGTGGCCGACGATGAGTCACGCAGCGTCGTCGACGCGATCGCACAGGTTCCCACCGACGGACGCGACAAGCCGCGCGAAGACGTCGTGATTGAATCCGTGGAGATTCTTGACAAGTAGACGCGGGCTGATGCCTGCATCATCAGTGACGAGGGCGACCACCGGTAAGCTGGATACTGCCAGCCCTGACAGCCGGATGGGACGCCCTCGTCCACTGTGGCGGGCGCAGCCCTTCCAACGGTGAGTTCGAACAAAGGATGAGTATGGCCAAGATGCCTCAGTACGGTCAGCGTTCAGACCCGAATGCGGCTCCGCCGTGTCCACGCCACCCTGATGTGCAGTCCATCGACTACTGCAAGGTATGTAACCGGCCGATGTGCTCGCAGTGCCGTGTACCGGTGGAAGTGCGCGCCATGTGTGTGGACTGTGCGAAGAAACGAGGCCGACGCGGACGCCGTCAGATGCGCTGGACTCAAAAACCGACCGTGACGATGGTGCTTATTGGCCTGTGCGCAGTGACATTCGTGGCGATGAAGCTCATTCCGCAGGTCTACAGTTCCCTGGCGTTCATGCCGGCGATCGGATGGCTTGAGCCCTGGCGAATTCTGACGACTGCATTCCTGCATGCCAACGTCCTGCACATCCTGTTCAACCTCGTCGCACTGTGGTTTGTCGGCTCGAGCATCGAGCCTGTGCTTGGATGGTGGCGTTTCCTCATCCTGTATATCGCCAGCGCGATCGGTGGCAGTGCCGGTGTCCTGGCCTGGTGCTTCGTCAGCCGACAAACACTGTTGGTGACCACTGTTGGGGCGTCGGGCGCCGTATTCGGCCTGTTCGCCGCGATTTTCGTCCTTCAGAAGATGAGCGGGATCAATACGACATCGATTCTGATCCTGCTGGCAATCAACCTCGGTTACGGCTTCATCGTGCCCAATATTTCCTGGCAGGCGCATGTCGGCGGCATGATCGTGGGCGCGCTGGTGACGTGGGGCTTTGCGCATATCATGAGGCGCCCGCCGCGTCGCAGGAGCGGTGAGGTCGTCGTCAACCGTCAGGCCGAGGCCACGCGCAAGACACGCATCAGCGCACTGGCCGGTGCAGGAATGCTGATCGCCGTGTGCGCCGTGGTGGCTGTGGAATATGCCGCGTTGCTCGCTTTGAACTACTAGTCGGTTTACGGGCGGACGAGGTGAGGTGAGCGCCGCCGCATGGTAAATGAAGTCAGCGCGCTCGCCGAGCAGCCGAGCTTACCGCCAGCGCAGCGTCATCAGGAAACCGATCAGCATAATGCCGAAACCGATGACCAGGTTCCACCATGAGATACCGGGGATCGGGAAGCGTGCGGACGAGATGTAGTACACCATGACCCACACCAGGCCAACAATGAGCAGTGTAATGAAAGCCGGAGCCCACCACGATGGGCTCATGGGGATGTCTTCAGTCCATGAGTGGACTTCGGTATCCTGCTCAGCTACTTCGCCGCTTTTGCGCTTGCGTTTTTTCGACTCGGCCACAACCTACTCCTGATCGCTCTCCCGGAATGGGGCCGGGACTTGAATAACTGCCGTGGCGCGTTATGCGCCTGGATATCCTCTAGCGTAGTCTCGGAGTGGGGTATCGGCCAAAGCGATCGACGCGCGGTGGTCGTTTTCGGTCTATCTCACTGTGGTCTGCCGCCTGCCAACGTGATGCACCCACCGCTCAGATATGGTCCGACCAGTCAGGAGGGATGATGAGCGACAGCGATTCGCCGCAGTCACCTCCGCCGAGCTATGCCCCGCGTGCGCGGATGGATCCACCACGTAAACGTTCAGGGGAGCGTTCGCCCAAGAGACGAACGTGGAAGAAAACCCGCTCAGCACTGGCAATCCTGGTCGTGATGGTCACCTGCGGCGTCGTCTTCGGCATAGCGGCCTCCAATACGCGGGGCCAGGCATCAAGCAGCGACGTCAACCTGCTGTCCATGGTGCGAGACAGGCAGGAAACCGTTCAGGAGCTGACAGATCAGCGCAACAGCCTGCGCGAATCCATCCATCGCTACGTGGACACCACCTCATCGAGTGACGATCCTGCAACGAATGAGGGAGCTGCCTCGTCAATCCCGATCGGAACGACTACCGCTGTTCAGGGGCCGGGTGTCACCGTCACGCTCACTGACGCGCCTGCAGATCAGATTCTGCCCGAGGGCGCCCAGCCCGACGATCTGGTGATTCACCAGCAGGACATTGAAGATGTGATGAATGCGTTGTGGCGCGGCGGTGCGGAAGCGATGACGGTGCAGGGCAAGCGCGTCACGTCACGCTCGGTCATTCGCTGTATCGGCAACGTCATCCTGGTGGACGGCACCTCGTATTCACCGCCGTATGCGATTTCCGCCATAGGCGATCCTGATCGCCTCAAGCGAGCAATCAATTCAGATGAGAGAATAATCAACTATAAGAGGTATGTCGTGAAGTACGGCCTGGGCTGGCGTCTGGATGAAGAAAAGGACTTGACATTCACCGCACTGCCCGAAGACACTTCACCTCAGTACGCGCGCATTGTGGAGGATCATGGCTAGTTCAGGCACACCGGCTCACGTCCGGAGGATTGAGAGCGCCCCAGCATCATTGCCGACCCGCATCATCGGAGTGATCGGTGAGTTGCTCATCACCGTTGCCATCATCCTGGGCCTCTTCGCGTTCTGGCAGTTGTTCTGGACGAGCTACCAAGTCAGCGGGCCGGCGCAGGAAACGGTTCTGCAATTCGAACAGGAACACCAGGCCCCGCAAAAATCAGGTGAACGGCGCACGGATGAACCACCGGCGATCGATCAGCCTGCTCCTGGTGAGGTGTACGGCGTTGTTCACGTGCCGAAATGGAACTGGGCAAAGATTCCGCTTGCTGAAGGCACCACTCCCGATGTGCTCGCGAAAGCGTATGCCGGGCACTACGTGGAAACGGCTCAGCCGGGCGCCCTCGGCAATTTCTCTGTCGCCGGGCACAGGCGAACCTACGGCAACAACTTCCGTTTCATTGACCGCCTCGAACCTGGTGACCAGGTCGTTGTCGAAACGGCCAACACGTACTACGTGTACACGATGGACAATTTCGAGATCTACTCCGCCGACGATGAAACAAACATCAAGACGATCGCTCCAGTCCCCGGCGACCTCAGTTTTTCTGAAACCCCTACCGAGCGGTGGATGACGATGACGACGTGCCATCCCGAGTGGTCGAACACGGAGCGATACATCGTGCACCTCAAGCTGGATTCGTGGACGCCCAAGGAAACCGGTGTTCCTGCAGCACTGGCCAACGAGCCTGCGAAATGACCGCCGTATTTGTCTTGCCCCGCGTGTGAAGAGAGGATTCGACCAACATGTACGCATGGATTTTCCGCCACCTACCTGGCCCGGCCTGGCTCAAGACCATCGAGGCTATTTTGCTGATCGTTCTTGTCATCGCCGTGCTGTTCCAATGGGTGTTCCCGTGGTTCCAGTCCACTTACATTGACGGGAACGTCACCGTCTGATGACAACACCTGGAAACGACTCGTCAATGGCCCCAACCGAATCTGCTCCGCGCCAGCGTCGAATCCTGTGCGTGGACAACTATGACTCATTCGTCTGGACCATCGTCGGCTACCTGCGTCACCTCGGCGCGCACGTGGACGTCGTGCGTAACGACCAGGTGGATCTTTCCCTCATTGACGAGGGCGCCCGCGGGGCCGCTGCTGATGGTGAGCGTACGTATGACGGCGTGCTCGTCTCACCCGGGCCAGGCCGACCCGAGGAGGCAGGAAGCCTGCTTGATGTGATCGATGTGTGTGCCAGATGGCACGTACCGATGCTGGGAGTGTGCCTGGGGCATCAGGGACTGGGTGAGTATTTCGGAGCGGACGTGGTGCGCGCTCCCGAATTGATGCACGGTAAGACCTCACCGATTACGCACGATGGGCGCGGTGTTTTCGCCGGCGCGGAGAATCCTCTCACCGTCACGCGTTATCACTCGCTGGTTGTCGATCCTGCGACGGTGCCGGAGTGCCTGGAGGTCAGTGCGACCACGGACAGTGGCATCATCATGGCGTTGCGCCACAGAGAGCTTCCTCTTGAGGGCGTGCAGTTCCATCCTGAATCGGTGATGACGCGCTCGGGCCACCTCATGCTGGCCAACTGGTTGGCAGCCTGCGGTGACGCGGATGCGCCCAGGCGCGCACGTGAGCTGACACCTGTGGTTGCCGAGCGCTCTGAGCTAACCGACTAACGGGCCGACCGCGGGGCCGGGCACCGAGCCGGCGCTTACCGTCGATTACTTAGTTGCCACTTTGAGAGCCTGAGGACGATCCCCTCGAGACGTACACCTTCACCGTGCCACCCTGGGAGACGAGCTGGCCTTCGCCGGGCTCAACGTTGACGACCATTCCCTTGGCGACATCGTTGCTGTCCATCTCGTACACATCCGGAACCAGTTTGAGTTCCTTGAGAGCGTTGACCACAGCTTCCTGGGACTGGCCGGGAAGGCCGGCAGGGATAGCCACATTTCCGGACGCAAGCTGCAGCGTGATTTCTGAATCCTTGGCGACTTTTTCACCGGCAGCGGGTGCGGAGGAGACGACACGATCCTTCGCCTGCTCGGCGGAATCGACGCTCGTGACCGATCCGACCCGCAGTCCGGCTGCTTCGATCGTGGAACGCGCCTGCTCCTGGCTCATTCCGTTGACATCAGGAACGGCAACCTGGTTGCTGCCCGAGGACACGATGAGCGTAACCGTCGATCCCTTCTTGGCCATTTCCTTAGCCTTCGGTGAGGTTTCGACGACGCTGCCTTCAGCAATATCATCGGATGGCTTCTTCTGGTCGGAGACCTTTACTTCGAAACCGGCGTTTTCCAGGATTGTGCGCGCCTGATCCACCGGATTGCCGGTGACATCAGGAACGGGCTGGGAAGCTGGTCCCGAGGAGAGGAACACAGTAACTGACGAGCCTTCTTCGACCTGGGTGGAGGGCGGCGGATCAGACTGAGCGACGCGGCCTTCTTCCACATCTTCCGATTCGACGGGATCACCAATGGCGAAGACCAGCCCCGCACCTTCGACAGCCTGTTTGGCTTCCTCCTGCGTCATGCCGATCAGAGCATCAGGAACGGTGACCTTTTCAGGATCCTTGTTCGACTGCATGAGGGCGACCGCACCGATTCCCAGCGCGCCAATCAGAAGAATCACCAGTGCGACGATCAGACCTGTGCGCTTCTTGCGCGGTTCTGCTTCCTCCTCGGTCGCCACAGACGTGTCAGCGTACTGGGCACGGTTCCTGTTCGTATAGCTCGGCGGTGGCGGGGGAGGCGATGACATCTGCGACAACGGCATCGTGGCGGTCGCACCAGATGAGCTGCCCGCATTGGCCAGTGCGGCCGTCTCCCACACCTGGGTGGCAGGTGCATCCACGTCAGCACCGTGTACGGCCCGGATCAGGTCAGAACGCATCGATGCTGCTGAGGAGTACCGATCCTCACGATCCTTCGCCAGGCACTTCATCACCACTCGGTCAAGCGACTCCGGAATATCCGGTGTAATGGACGAGGGCAGCGGTGGCGTCGAGGAGACATGCTGATAGGCCACGGCAACGGCGGAATCTCCCTTGAACGGCGGCCGGCCTGTGAGCAGTTCAAAGAGGACGATGCCGGTGGAGTACAAGTCGGAACGCGCGTCGACCTGTTCACCGCGGGCCTGCTCAGGGGACAGGTACTGCGCCGTGCCGACTACCGCATTGGTCTGCGTCATGGTCGCCTGAGAATCTGTCAGAGCGCGGGCGATACCAAAATCCATCACCTTGACCTTGCCGTCAGTGGTGAGCATGATGTTGCCCGGCTTGATGTCGCGGTGGACGAGCGACTGCGAGTGGGAATATTCCAGTGCCGACAAGACGCCGGATACGATCTCGACCGCCTCGTCGATCGGAACCGGAGTGCCGTCAGCCAGCAGATCCTTAACGGTGTGTCCTTCGACGTACTCCATCACGATGTAGGGGACGGATACTCCCGAACCATCGGGCGTGGTGACGACCTCTTCGCCAGTGTCATACACGGCGACGATATTGGGGTGGTTCAAAGAGGCTGCCGCCTGCGCTTCACGGCGGAAACGGGTCTGGAAGATCGAATCGCGCGCCAGGTCTGTTCGCAGCATCTTGATCGCGACGATGCGACTCAGGCGCGTGTCGAATCCCAGGCGGACTTCCGCCATGCCGCCTCGCCCGATGAGCGAGCGGATTTCGTAGCGTCCGCCTAGACGGTGGGCCATGGAATCGGCCATGTGTGAGCCTCCTCGATGATGAATTGACTCATCCCTAGGGGTAGAGACAATGATCCAAATCTATTGTAAAGGGTGGCAATGACGATCAGGACGATCGTGACAAAGATCAGTGCGATGATCAACGCCCGTCCCAGGACATCGCGCCGTGTCAGTGGCGGTGACACCTGCGAACGGTTGAAGCGCGTGGGTGTCGGCGAGCTCGCCTCATCGTGCTTGTTGAACCCGTTGCGCGCATTCGCACGGTCCACTGCGTGCCACCGGACGCGTGGGCGACCATCGCTCGACGAGCCAGATGTGTGCGCAGCTGTCGACGCACCGGATGCGCGATTCTTAGTCGAGGCGGCAGGGGAGTGCCCTGTCGACCCGGAGTGACTGCGGGACGCCTCATGCTTGGTGTCGCGTGCCTGCGCAGTGGCACGCGCGCTTTGTCGCCTTAGCGCTTCCTGACGCTCCTGACGTTGCCTACCGGCCTGCAGGCGGCGTTCATGTGCCTCACGTTCGCGCTCCGCTGTCGCCTGAGCTTCCACTTCTTCGCGTTGACGCTGCTCCTGACGCTGGCGTTCCTCGGCGCGCTGTTTGAGGCGAGCCACCAGTTCTCGTCGACGCCGCTCGCGGGGATCCAGTGGTTTGTCGAGGGCATCCTCGTCAATGGTGGTATCGATTGTCAGATCCAGAACGGGAGCGACAGACGTTGTTGCATCAGCGAGAGCAGGGCCACCCCCGGCAGGAGTCGCTGGCATGGCAGGCGTGGCTGACGTGTCCTGGTGGGACGGCGCGATGACGGGCGGCTGAGCGGTGGTGTCGTCGGTAATCTCAAGGGCAGGAAGCGGGCGGGGAGCTGTCGACAGGTGCAGCGTGTGAGCAGCCTGAACCAGTTCACGAGCCAGAGCCGCACCGGATTGGGGACGATACTTCGGGTTCTTCTCCAGCAGCTTCATCACGATCCGAGCAAACGGTTCAGGCACGCTGAATGGCAGCGGCGGCACAGGGTCATTGACGTGCGCAAACGCAATATCGACCTGGGTCTTTCCCGTGAACGGGCGCTTACCCGATGCAGCTTCGTAGGCAATGACACCAAGGGCGTACAGATCCCCAAGAGTTGTCGCCACTTCACCCATTGCCTGCTCGGGAGGCAGGTACTGAGCGGTTCCCATCACCATGCCTGCCGCTGTCATAGCGGCCTGATCGGCAGTGCGGGAGATCCCAAAGTCGGTGAGTTTGACGACTCCGTCAGGCCTGATCAGGATATTGGCCGGTTTGATATCGCGATGCACCACTCCTGCCGCTGCCGCTGCGTGCAGAGCCATCGCCACCTGAATCATCATCGGAATGATGTCCCGCACCTCCAGGGTGCGCCCACCGCGCAGGTAGTCCGTCAGGGGGCGGCCCTCGACCAACTCCATCATGATCCAGCCATACCCGCCGGCCTCGCCCGAATCCAGAACAGACGCAATGTTGGGATGCTCGATACGCATCGCGTTACGTGCCTCGATGCGCAGACGGGACAGCGGAAGCTGATGGCCGGACAGTTCCGGCCGCAACACTTTGGCCGCCACGATGTGCCCGGTCTGCTTATCACGTGCCTTCCACACTTCACCCATGCCGCCCTGTGCGATCCGCGTGAGCAGCATGTAGCGCCCGCCCAGCAAGTGTCCGGGCATGTAATGGTTATGCGTTGCTTCACTCATTGCAGGCCAGCCTCCAAAACGGCACGTGCGATCGGACCGGCCGTGTCACCACCATGAGGTACGGGCTGTTCATCATCACCTTCCACCAAAACGGCTATCGCGATCTGCGGGTCGTCGGCCGGGGCGAACGCAACGGTCCACGCATTGGCCTTGCCGGACCCGTCACCCGTTTCCGCCGTGCCGGTCTTTGCCGCCACTTGCCAGTTGCTCAGCGCCATCAGGCCGCCCGTGCCGTACGGCTCATTCACCGTTGACACCATCATCGAGGTCAGCTGGGAGGCCACACCAGCGCTGATCGGTTCAGCAAGCCTGGTCGGTGTCATCTGCTGAGTGGACTGCAGATCGGCGTCCACGATCTCACGTATGAGCTGCGGCTTCATCATGACGCCGTGGTTACCCACCGCCGCGGCCACCATCGCCATCTGCATCGGGGTCACCTGGACGTCAAACTGTCCGATCGATGTGAGCGCCCGTTCAGGCGCATTGGCATCTTCCGGGTAACGCGAGGGTGTCACCGTCAGCGGAATGGACAGTTCCGTTCCGAATTGAAAACGCTCGGCCATGTTGGCCAGTGCCGTGTCAGGCAGCTGCTGAGAGGCAATGACAAAGGAGGTGTTGCAGGAGCGGGCGAATGCTTCACGCAAGGCAGGTTTTCCGTTGCCGCAGGTTGTGGATTCGATATTCGACACCGTCGTAGTGGACTCGGGCAGTGGTGTCTCCACCGGCGAATCGACGGGCGTATCGGGTGTCATGCCGTTTTCGAGCAGGGCTGCTGCCGTCAGGATCTTGAACGCTGACCCTGGTGCGTACCGATTTCCCGCGATCGCACGGTTCGTCAGCGGCTGCGCAGGGTCGGCAACCAGGGCGTCATAGGCATTTTGAACAGTCTGAGCATCGAAAGAGGCCAGTGGATTGGGATCGTAGCTGGGTGATGAATACAAGGCCAGTACCGCTCCAGTTTTTGGGTCGAGGGCGACCACCGCGCCTTTCCTGGCACCGAGTTCTTCAGCTGCCACCTGCTGCATCTGTTCATTCAGTGTCAGAACCACGCCACCGCCCTGACGCTCCGACCCTGTGAACAGGGTGCGGATCCGATGCATCAGGAGGGCGTCCGACCGGCCATCCAGAACGTCTTCGGATGCGCGCTCAATGCCGCTGGTCTGAGAAAACACAGAAGAAAAGTAGCCAGTGACATGTGCGTAGAGCGGGCCTTGCGAGTAGTAGCGTTGGAAGCGTGCAGAGCCCTCCTCCTTTGAGGAAGAAGCAACGGCGTCACCACCGACGATAATGGGGCCACGATCGATTTCTGCGGCGTGCAAGATGGTGCGAGTATTACGTCCATCTGCGTTCAGGGATGGAGCCTGGAAGAACTGGATAGACGTTGCCGCGCATGCCAGGGCGGCAAACATGACAAGCATCAACAGGAACAATCTGCGGATCTGCGTGTTCACTGTGCCTCACCACCCTCAGATGCAGTGGCGGTTGTGCGGTGATCGGCACTTGCGGAGCGTGACTGAGCCAGCGCATTGTCACCGGCGTGGGAAGCGTGTCCACTGATCGCTGAGGAGGGGATCGGGCGGGTGGGGCGCCTCGCAGCATCGGAAATACGCACCAGCAACGCGATCATCACCCACGACGCCACCATCGATGATCCGCCGGCAGCAAGGAAAGGGGCAGTCAGGCCGGTCAACGGAATGACTCGCGTAATACCCCCCAGGACGACGAACACCTGAAGTCCCAGTGAGAAGCTCAAACCAGCAGCCAGTAGCTTGCCGAATCCGTCGCGCACACCGATGGCTGCGCGCAAACCGCGCTCGATCAAAATCAGGTACAGCAGCAAAATGGCCAGCAGCCCGGTCAGTCCGAGCTCTTCAGCCAGTGACGACAAGATGAAGTCGGACTCGGCGTGGACCACGAGGTGCGGGTAGCCACGCCCCCAGCCGGTGCCCATCAGTCCGCCGGAAGCCTGACCGAAGAGGCCCTGGACGACCTGATAGGACCCCACTTGCGCGTTGTACACGTCATTGTCCAGGGCATTGAGCCATACGTTGAAACGGTTCTGAACGTGTGGGAACGCGCGTACTGCCAAAATAACGGCGGGAGTGAACATGACAACGCCGATCACCAGCCACGAGGGACGGTTGGTCGCCACGTACAGGATCGCCACGAACATGCCGAAGAACATGAGGGATGTGCCCAAGTCACGCTGGAGTACCAGAATCGCGATGCCGATGAGCCACACCACCAGGATCGGACCTAGGTCACGTGCGCGCGGCAGGCGCATTCCCAGGATCTTCGGACCGCCGATGGCCAGTGAGTCCCGCTTGTTGACCAGGTAGCCGGCAAAGAAGATGGCTAGGGTGACTTTGACGAGTTCGCCTGGCTGCAAGCTGAGCGGCCCCATGCGGATCCACACGCGCGCGCCCATTTGTTCACTGCCGATGACAGGGAGCATGGGCAGGAGCAACAAGACCAGGGAGATCACTCCGAACGTGTACGTAAAGCGGCGCAGGAGGCGGTGATTCCGCACCACGATCAAGGTGAGTGCTGCGGCAACCAGTGCGACACCCACCATGATGAGCTGCTTCGTGCTGGTTGGCATGAGGTGGCCACCAGATTCAGTGTCGTAACGCCCGAGCATGTCATAGGTCAGATCCAGGCGGTAAATCATCGCCAGTCCCAGCCCGGTCAATGCCACCGAGATCGGCAAGATGACAGGATCGGCGTAGGGTGCCAGCACGTGCATCCCGATTTCAGCGGCTATGGCAACCACCAGCAGGATCACGATATGCATCCCCAGGTTCGGGGGGATAACGCCGGTGCGGTTGATCGTCGTCAGCACGTAGCCGCCGATTCCGATGGCCAGTGCCACCACCATGAGCGCAATTTCCACCAGGCGTCGAGGACGTGTCGGCGCCACCATCACTGTTGCCATTACAGTGCCTCCACGTCGGAGGAATCACTGTGGCGGAGCGACTGTGGCTGCGGCTGGGTGCCCGACTGTGAGGAACGTGATGACTGTGGCCGGTCACCACCCGATTGGGCATCCGTACTGTCTGGTCCCTGGGCACTCACGGGTGCCAGCTGCGCAATATATGCGTCGATTTCCTCGCGTGAGGAACGGGTGACAGGTTCCTGCAGTCGTTCACGATCCACGTTATCGAGGGAAGCCAGCGAAATAGAGGTGACCTCCACGCGGTGCGAAAAGGCCCACGGCCCCAGCGTCTGAGGAATTCCCTGGTAGATGGCGACCGCCCCGTCCTCGCCAATCGCATAGTACTGCTGCTGTGACCAGCGGTATCCCAAAAAGCCTGCCAGGACCACAGCTGCTACGGCCAGCACACCCACGGCAATGGTCCACCACCGCATGCGAGGCCGCTCAGGTTCAGCGGCATCCTCGTCAGGATCTGAAAGTGAATGAGTCGAGGTTGATCGGGCCAGGGCCGCTGCGCGCGCAGCAGCACCGTCACCTCCGCGGGTGGGTGCCTGACGGTCGGTCGCGGCAGCACCCACAATTTCAGGAGCAGTCTGGTTCGTTGTGCCTGCCGGAACAATATCCGCGATCACGCACGTCACATTGTCAGGCCCACCGGCACGCAACGCCAGGTCAATGAGCTTTTCGGCGCACTCGCCCGGATCTTCATACTCGGTCAGCACCGAACCGATCGTGTCTCCCGATACCACTCCGGACAGACCGTCTGAACACAGCAGCCAGCGATCTCCCACAACAGCCTGACGCATGGTTTCGTCAGGAACCACGCTGGCCTGCGAATCCCCTAGAATCTTCAGCACCACGTTGCGCTGAGGATGCTGTTCAGCCTCGTCAGGCGTGATCTGGCCACTGTCAACAAGGTACTGGACAAAAGAATGGTCAGTGGTGACCTGCGTGAGGGTGTGGCCACGCATCACGTAGGCACGAGAATCACCAATATGGACCATCGCCAGTTTTGAGCCGGCACGCATGATCGCAATGCAGGTGGTTCCCAGACCCTTCAGCTCCGGGTCAGTTTCCGAGCGTTCACAGAGCTCATCGTGTGCATCCACCAGGCTGTCATGCAGGAGCTTGGCGATCGAATCAGCTGGATATGATTCCGAATCCAGGTGCGCCAGGTGGGCGATCGCGACGGATGAGGCGATATCACCGCCGGCCGGGCCGCCCATACCGTCAGCGAGTACAAGCAAATTGGGGCCCGCGTAGGCAGAGTCCTGATTGTTCTTGCGGACCAGTCCGATATCAGACCGGGCTGCATAGTGAAATTCGATTGCTTCAGGACTCACGACGCTCACCTGACCAATTCAAGCGTGGTTTGTCCGATGCGAATCGTCGTGCCGGGATGGACGACGGTCGGCTGTGTGATGCGCTCGTCGTCCACGAACGTGCCGTTGCGGGAGCCGAGGTCCTCGATGACCCATTCGCCGTCTTGTGGGGAGAGCATGGCGTGCTGCCCCGAGACGTACTCGTCCTCCAGCACCATGATGCAGTTCGGGGAGCGTCCGATGGTGATCTGGGCGGAGCCAAGTGTCAGAGTCATTCCGACCAGCGGGCCGCCTGTAATGAGCAGTGATCTGGGAATCAGTTCATCTGATGCGCGATCCTTGCGAGCTTTCTGCGACTTCTTGCGTCTCTTGTCAGCGGTACGCCGGCCCTTGCCACGAGGGGTGACAACGGTTCCGAAAATGTCTCGACGCAGCGTGGACACTGCGGCGAGCACCATCAGCCACAGCAGAGCCAGGTATCCGACGCGAAAAACAGTAAATGCCAGATCGCTTGTCATCACCGTTCCTCGTCAGCTGGTTCAGGATGGGTCCAAAACAGAATCCGGGTTCTGCCCACCGTCAGTTGGTTGCCATCCACCAGCGTAGCGGCATCGATGCGGTGTCCCTCCACAAAAGTCCCGTTCGTGGAACCCAGGTCTGTTGCGATGACCCCGGTGGGAGTGATGCGCAGTTCGAGGTGATGGCGTGACACGCCTGAATCGGTGATGACAATGTCGCAGTCTGAGCCGCGCCCGATCACGGTGACTGGTTCGGTCAGCAGCCAGCGGTCTCCATCCACATCGATGATCGGATGTTCAGGGGAAGCCTCGAGCACTGTCGCTGGAGCGACTGCGCCGCGCTCATTGGCAGCTTCAACGATGAGTTGCCCGGTCAGTTCAGATTCGTCTTCCTCGAAACTGACTGCGATGGGGCCAAGCAATGCATAGCCGTGCTGAGTGGCGTACTCTGTCGCGTCGCGTTCAAATTCATCGACGAGGACGGGCATGTCGTCACCGATGGATTCCAGATCCGTCACGGAGGTACGCACGACGAACTTATTGGGCGCGATGGTGCGGTCGGAGGAGACTTCCTGGAGGTTATCCTCCATGGCACGTCGGATTGCAGAATTCACGTCAACTGGCTTGAGGCCGGAACGAAAGACACGAGAAAAAACCGAGTTCACACCTTTTTCGACCGCGTTTTCGAAACGATCAAAGATGCTCATGGCGTCCCCTTCCCTTGCGTCACGCGTAACACTCCGATCACGCATGCACTACTGATGCAGTGCAAAGGCCAGTGTAACCGTGTCGGCGGAACACTCCTAAGCGAACATTCCGACGAGGACAGGACCGACAGGACTTCAGCTGTCTGCGGCACAGAGTCGGTACTCATAGTAACGACAATACCGGCATGGTTGTGTCTAGTGGAACATAAAAGGGTGGATTCTGGCCGATTGGCTCGCTATCATCGGCGCCATGATGGCACTACGTGAATACAACGGCAGTTCCAACCGCCTCGGCCGGCACCGGTGGTGCACCGCCCTGGCGTGCGTCGCTGTGCTCACGGGGCTCACGGCGTGCAATCCTGGTTCTGGGGACACTGCGCCGTCGGGCACACAGGAATCAGGCCAGTCTGCTGCGTCAAGCGCACCCCAGCCTGGCCCGCCCACCTCACCTGCCGGGATACGGTCCCACGTCGCTGACATGCCTGAGGCGCTTCCCGCTGATGACCCGCAGATCGGTCATGTCATTGACCGTTCGTCCACGGCAGACATCCCTGTGACCTGGCCGGGTATCCAGGGATTCGACGACGTCAACGCGTTCATGGAGCAGCGGGCCCTTGAGATGGCATCCTGGCCGGATTCTCAGGAAGTGCGCTACGACGTGTCCTTCGCTGCGGGGCAGTGGATCGGGTTCGTCCTCGAAGCCATCACCTGCACCGACGACGGCGAGGTCACGCGCTCGTCATCATGGATCGTTGATACCCAGGACCAAACGGTGGCGCCTGCGGCCACCCTCGTCAATGAGGATGAGCGGGTGCAGCTGTTCCCTGCCGCCAAGCGTGCGTTGCGTGAGGCAGATCGAGACCCGGGAACCTATCAGGACGCGTTGGCCAGGCTCGGCTTGCGTACGAACGAGGCGTGGCATGGGCCAGATGATGTGCGAATCGGCCAGGACGGCTCATTTGCGCTGATCCTGAACGCTGATAGTGGAGTGAACGCTGATCGCGCGGTGCTGGAAGTGTCCCCCGATCAGGCTGCCGAGGTGTCGAGCGACCTGGGTCGCGCTGTAACTGCGGCGGTGACAGGAGGCGCGGAATTTGCTGGGCTTCCCCAGCCCGAACCGCCATTCGTTCCCCTCGAGCCGCTGCCCGCAGATGGATCAGGTGTGATGGGTATGGTTCCGACCGAGAATGTGGATTGCAGTGCGGCGCAGTGTGTGGCGTTGACGTTCGACGATGGTCCCGATGCGAACCTGACGCCAAAACTGCTCGATGTGCTTGCATCGAAAGGCGTGCACGCCACGTTCTTCCAGTTGGGACCCAGTGTGGCGGCGCGCCCGGATATCACCGCTCGCGCTGTGAACGAAGGGCATGTGGTGGGGTCGCATTCCTGGTCGCACCCACAGCTCGACACGTTGCCGGTCGAGGGGATCCGTGATGAGGTAGCGCGCTCGCGGGATGCGATTCAGCAGGCCAGTGGGCTGTTGCCGGCGCTGATGCGTCCTCCGTATGGAGCGACCAATGACAAGGTAACCGGCGTGCTCAGTGAGGCGGGTCAGGCAGCGATCTTCTGGGATGTGGATTCTGAGGACTGGAAGAACCGCGACGTCAAGAGCACGACCGATCGGATTATGGCGACTGTGCGCGCCGGGTCGATCGTCCTGATGCACGACGTTCACCCTTCGACCATTGAAGCTGTCCCGGGCATCATTGATCAGTTGCAGCGCCAGGGCTTCACGCTGGTCACAGTGCCAACGCTGCTCGGTGGCGTGGAGGCTGGGCAGTCGTATTATTAGGGGGCTGGCGCTGCCGCGGAGGCAGCGTTACTGGCGAGTAGGTGGCCGGCGGTCATGCTTACTCAGCAGGCGGCAATTGGCCAGCCTCGCAGCATCCCGCTGGCGCTGCAGGCATTGCCTAGTGCGTTGAGACGTACGCGATGCTCGTTCCCAGGACATCTGTCACCTGAAGAACACCGCTCGCACCCGCTGGGATCTGGATAGCGACGCTACCAGTGCCTTGCTGTCCCGGTTCAAGGTCCAGAAGGTAGTACGAGTCCTCCAGACCCACGAGGTTGTCATAGTCGTAGTACGTCTGGCCTGCCTCGTCGATGAAGGCGAATGCCAGGAAGGGCAGGGTCTTTTCAGTGCCCTTGTTGGTGAAAGTGACATTGAGCAGGGAGTAAACCGTGCCGTCATCCGGAGGAGTGTTGAACATATTGCCGTTCACAATTTGGTCGGTGGCGTCGGGATTGAATGAATTGATCGCCACGTCCCACTGGCCAACGGTAATGGTTTCTCCCAGTGCTGCGGGATTGTCTCTCGAGGTTTGGGGCGAACTTGCCGTTCCGGGGGTGGGCATCTGTCCAGGCTGCTGTCCTGCCTGACCTGGGTCTCCTGATTGCTGGGGCGTGGTCGGAAGAGGCACGGTAGGTGCTGGGGCAATGGGGCTACTTTGCGGATCTTGATCCTGAGTTTCTGTCGCCGAGGGTTGTTCCTGTTCGTCGACAGTCTCATCAACGTCAGACAGATTGGCCATGATAAAGGCGACGACCAGAGCAATGAGTGCCGAAAGAACCGTCACTGCCAGCGCGATCAGTGCGCTGACGCGCGGCTGGTTCTTCAAGAAGAGCGCGACGAGGGAGCAAATAAACGCGACGCCGAGGATGACCCACCCTACGATCTGCGTCACTGGAATGACAGAGAGGATCAGGCCGAGGACTGCAAGGCCAAGCGCAACAAACGCGACGATGTTGATCTTCTTTGTTCCACCGGATTGGTTCGGTAGCTGTGACCATGAGCCACCAGGGCCTTGAGGCCCCTGCGGCCCGTAGGGCCCTTGTGGACTGTTGGGACCCTGCGAGCCATATGGTCCCTGTGGTCCGTACGATCCTTGCGGATTCGTGGGGCCTTGCGAACCGTATGCTCCCTGTGGGGTATAGGGCCCCTGTGGGCCGTTTTGCCATGACGGGGTGGATGACCATTGAGAATTGGACGATGGCCACTGCTGATTGTGTGACCACTGGTCGTTGTAGCCTGGCCCGTTTTGCCCCGGCTGTCCCGGTTGGCCCGGCTGTCCCGGCTGTCCCGGTTGGCCCGGCTGTCTTGCCGAGTTGCCTGCCCATTGCTCATGTGCAGGTGGCATCTGCGCTGTTTGCTGGTCGCGGCTCCAACGGCCGTAATCTCCGTCGGAGTTCGAGCCTTGTGACGTGGGACCTTCGGGGCTGAACCGGCCATCGCCGTCCTGGCTCAAGCTATTCGCGCCTTGTCCATTCCACTGTGCCGTCTGATCTGGCTTGGACTCGAATTGGCGTGCGTTGTCGAAACCGTAGGGACTACTGCCGTATCGCTGGTGCGAGTTGGCGTCGTTACCTGTCGGTGGGCGTGAATTCGTCATGATTCATCCTTCGTTCTACGACATTCGTGCAAGTGCGGTAGATCAGATGCGTGGGCGTGGAACCCAAAGTGGCTCTTTGATTGAGGTCTCAATTCACTTTAAGCGTATCGCCAACAGAGGCATTATGACGGGCGAAGGTGAAAGTTCCCGATGTGTGCCCGTCGAGTACCTGTCGTTACCGTTCGAACCTGGGGTGGTGGGTGGATTCGTCATGGACTGTCCTCGATCAAGTGGGTGAGACTCTAGGTGCGGTTCAATAACGAAATGGGCGCCCATTAAGCTTCGGCGCCCTCTTTATGAACCTATCCCTTTTGGTGACATGACACAGAAAAACGTTGCTCGCATATGCCGACGCATCGGCGTCCAACACGAACGTCCCTCGAACCTCGTCGCACTGTCAACGCTGATCTCTGAATCGATATCTCCCCGCGAGCATGGCTCTGCCGCGATACGTGAGTATGCGCGGCGGTGAGCCACGATACGTCCCCTGCGAGCGTGGGCCCTGTATATGCACCGTCTGGTGCACATACACCTAAATCTTCGTGCCTGCTTTGCATATGCCCCTAGATCTTCCCTGTTTTGGTGCACATTCCCCTAGATTTAACGCGAAAATTGCACATACCCCTAGCTAAAGTCGGCACCCCAAAAGGACAAAACCTATTTCCGCAGGTCAGCCGTCAGTAGCTTCCGGCGGCCTCGAGCCTCACGCGTTAAATCTAGGGGATTGTGCATTTTTACAAGACTTTTTAGGGGTATGTGCACGTGGAGGGTTTAAATCTAGGGGTATGTGCACGTGTTGGTGCGCGCGGCAGGACAGCAGTGGCATCCCCGCCCGAAGGATCTGCGGTCAGGACACACCCAAAAAGGCGGTGAAATGCAGAAAGGCCAGCAAGATGTGGAAACGCCGGCAGTGTACTGAAACGCGGCGATATACAGAAAGATCGGGACACCGCCAACACAATGTCAACGATGTCCCGACACATCACATGGTGCGCGAGGGGGGAGTTGAACCCCCACTCCATCAACTGGAACACGGACCTGAACCGTGCGCGTCTGCCTATTCCGCCACTCGCGCGTTGCTATAGAAGATTACGAGGCCGAGGGTGTCTTCGTCAAACCGAATCCACCACAAGAGGTGTTGAGACCAGTCACATTCACTGCCACGGGACACCGGAGCGGAAGATGACGGAGATGACGGTTGCGGCAAGAACCAGGACCAGCCCGATGATGTCTGGCCAGCGAAAACGAACTCGATCGCGCTCAACTGGCGGGATTCCACCGCGCATTGTCATTGCCCTGCCGGTGTCATCGGCACGTCTCGAGGACGCGGATAACGTTGCGGTTGTCATATCCACGATCAATTTGAGCTGACCGCGAAATGTCATCATCGGCCCATCATCTGTCCAGCGCAGGCGCACGGCGTCGAACACTGCCTGCATCTGGTCGCGCACGGTCGACAGACCTCGAAGCGCAAAACTTGCCGCCATTACCCACTCGTCGACGGGAGCTCGAAACCACGTGAGGGGGTGGAGCAGTGTTCGAAGTGCCGGGGCGATTCGTTCAATGGGTGTGGTCCACACGAGCAGCAGTGATCCGAGGATCACTTCGACCATGACGAGGAAGGCGCGGACGAAAATCAATGCACCGCCGCCGATCGCGGCCCCGATCATGCCGCCAATGAAGCCGGCCCAGATCCAGGACGGCAGGCGCGGCCGTGCCGAAATGGGCACGCGTCCGACAACAGCCGCAACCAGGAGACACACGCCGACCGCCGCGACAGTTGGCCACTTGGGAAGCAGGACCAGCAGTGTCGTCAGAATTGCCAGGCAGATGATCTTCGTGCCGACCCACATGCGCGTCAGGGGAGATTCCCACGGCAGCGGGCGGGGCAGTGCCAACGTAGGTGATGGGCGAGGGCGCCTGTGCGTAGCGGCAGATCCGCGAACACCTGTGTTGGATGGCGTATTGCGTGCGAATGTACTCATGACAGTTTCCCTTCGACGAGGGAAAGGTGCCGGGAGCACACCTGATCCAAACCTTCAAAATCGTGCGAAATCACAATAATTCCCATGCCGCGATCCTGCCGGCGTTTCAGCGCGCTGATGACCAGTTCACGCGATGTTGCATCCAGGCCCGCCAGAGGCTCGTCAAGCACAATGAAATTCAGGTCCGCTGCGAATAATCCAGCCAACGCGACGCGTCGCATCTGCCCGCCGGAGAGTTCATCAATACCGCGCCTTTGCAACTCACAGTCCAGTCCCACTTCCGCCATCGCGCGGCTGACCACGTCGTCGACCCGCTCTGTGTCGTCAGGGTCGATGTTGGCGGCCGCGGCAATGTCCAGACGCACGGACGGGCGTTGGAGCTGAAGTCGGGCGAATTGCATCGACATGCCGATGGATCCGACTTGCTGGCTGGAGGGCTTGTCGCCCAGGAGGCAATCTCCCCAGGTGGGAGGCATCAGTCCTGTCATGATGCGTGCCAGTGTCGATTTGCCCGACCCGTTCTCACCTGCGATCAGGACACTCTCACCTGGCGCAACGTCCAGATTAATGTCAAAGAGGACCTGCTTGTGCCACGGGGTCCTCACGTCGTAGGCGTGCGACACGTCGTGCAGTGTCAGCGCCGGGGCGAAGTGATCCCCCCACCGTTTGAGGTGGGACACGATGTCGTCAGCCTCATCGTCGGTGGAGATCAGAGGCGTGACTGGTGCGGTGCGAACCGCGGATGGGTCACCCTCGTCAATGGGGGAGTCGTGCACGCTGCTGGCTGGCGGGCGGGTGGGAGAGGCTGTGGAATCAGTAGCATCGTCGGTGGGGACGGCCACGACATCGGCAGCGCCGCTGGTGAGGTGGCAGGTCAGGGAGCCAGATGCGCCGGTGGTCGTGCTGTCGGTGAGCGGACTGGTCGGGTCGGTGGGAGCACCATCGAAAGTGACGTGACCGTTGTCGAGTGTGATCAGCCGGTCGGCCCGTGCCGCTTCAGTGAGGTCGTGGGTGATGTGAACGACGGTTGTGCCGGTGCGGGGCAGGTCAGTGAGGATGGCGATCAGTTCGGTGCGCCCCTGCTGGTCGATCATGGCGGTTGACTCGTCCGAGATCAGCAGGGCAGGCTGGCGTGCCAAGGCTCCGGCCAGTGCGAGTCGTTGCAGTTGGCCGCCCGACAGGTGACGTACCGGCATCGCGGACAGGCCAGGCAGACCGACCTGATTCAGAAGAATGTCGAGGGGGAGCGCGGCGCGCTCGTCGGAACTCATACCCCACAGGATGTCTTCTTCGACCGTTTCGCCCAGCGATGACAATTCGGTGCGTTGAGCCAGCAGTGCGACCCCGCTATGTCGACCCAGTCCGATCCGGCCGGGCCGCTTCACGGAACCGGCGCTGTGGCGCGCACCGGCAAGAATGGATGCTAGGGTCGACTTTCCAGATCCGTTCGGCCCGGCGATGACGACGAACTGGCCGCGGTCGATGGTGAGGCTCACGCCGTCAAGCGCGTCGCGCGTGGCGCCCGGATAGTGCATGTGGACGTCGGTGAGCGTGGTGGGCAACGGCTGGATCGGGGCGGCATCCTCGTCGACGCGCAGTGGATCTAATGCATTGCCCTGCGGAATACGGGCGAGGACGTGACCCATCAGCCAGTGCGCAACGGTCAATGTGAGTGCGAATGCGAAAAGTACGGATACCGGCAGCCATGCCCACCAGTAGGCCACCATCCAGTCGGTGAAGGTCAGGAACAGGTCGGACATCGGGCGGGTGAGGCTCCATCCGGATAACAGCCGCGCGTAGCCTTTGACCGAGACTCGCACAGATTCAAGCGTGAGTTCCCGCAGGTCGGTGAGCAGCCATAGCGTCAGGTCAGTGAGTGCTCCGAGGATGACTCCGACAATAATGCCGATCAGGAATGCGAATCGGGTGCGGATGTGTTTGCGGTGGAGTGCTCCGACGATCCACCCTGCCAGTGTCGCCTGGATTGCGGTCAGTGCGGTGTTGACTCCGCCGAGGATGGCTCCGATCAGGCAGGTGGTCAGCACGGTGGTCAGTGATGCACGAGGGCGGAGCCTGACCGCAATCATGGCGATCGGGATTGTAGCGATGAGCTGCAGGAAGTTGTTGAAGAACGGCAGGATGGTAGCGCCGACACATGCCACGATTGCCAGTCCGGCAAGCACTCCGCATGAAGCAAGTTCAACCGGTGTGAGCGCGCCGGTCGGGCGTGCGGTGCCTGCCGTGGATCGCGTGTGAGAACGGTGTGATGACAATTGTGTATCCACTGACAGGAACGGCAGGATGACAGGAGGCAGTCTGAAATCAGAGGGTGACGGCTGTGCCGGTTGCTGTGCAGATCAGAGTGCCTTGCATGCAGGTGTAGTGCATCTCAACACTGATCACGGCGTCAGCTCCGAGGAGTTCGGCACGCTCGCACATTTGGTTGACAGCATTTTCAAAAGCGGTCTGCAGGTTTTCCTCGCCTCTTTTGCGTCCGCCGTTGAGCGCTTTCAGCATTCCGCTCGCGGGGAAAGATGAAACAGTTTCACCTGATACAAGGCCGATGTAACGCGTGATCGGCTGACCTTCGATGGACGGTGTCGTCACTGCGAGCATGTTGTCTCCCATCTATTGACGCAACGATTCGGCAGGCTGGCAATGCGACTGCCATGGGCGCCCGCTGCGCCCGAGCCGACCAGTCGGGCGGCCTGAATCCACTTGTATCATTCCACGTGCGCGCCGCGCGCGCACTTACAGTGCGTGCGCCGTCTTGTTTACCGGCAGGCAGCGTCTGGGTCTGTCAGGGGTTGTCAGAAATCCCAGTCTTCGTCCTCGGTGTCGACGATCTCACCGATGACGTAGGAAGAGCCGGAACCGGAGAAGAAGTCGTGGTTTTCGTCGGCATTCGGTGACAGTGCTGCCAGGATCGCCGGGTTCACATCGGTTTCATCATGCGGGAACAGTGCCTCATACCCCAGGTTCATCAGAGCCTTGTTCGCGTTGTAACGCAGGAACTTCTTGACGTCCTCGGTCAACCCCAACGGGTCATACAGCGACTCGGTGTACAGCTCTTCGTTTTCATACAACTCGAACAGCAGTGAGAACGTGTAATCCTTCAGTTCCTGACGGCGCTTCTCATCGGCCTCGTTGACAGCCAGCTGATACTTGTAGCCGATGTAGTAGCCGTGCACGGCTTCGTCACGAATGATCAGGCGAATCAGGTCGGCGGTGTTGGTGAGCTTGGCGTGCGCCGACCAGTACATCGGGGCGTAAAAGCCGGAGTAGAACAGGAAGGATTCCAGCATCGTGGACGCCACTTTGCGTTTTTCTGGGTCGTCACCGTCGTAGTACGACTTCACGATGTGTGCCTTGCGCTGCAGCGGTTCGTTCTCACGCGACCAGCGGAACGACTCATTGATCTCCTGTGTGGACAGCAGTGTGGAGAAAATCGACGAGTATGACTTGGCGTGAACTGACTCCATGAACGCGATGTTTGTGTAGACCGCTTCTTCGTGGGGGGTGCGCGCATCAGGAATCAGGGAGACGGCACCGACGGTGCCCTGCAGCGTGTCCAGCAGGGTCAGGCCTGTGAACACGCGGTTCGTCATGGTCTGTTCATCCTCGTTGAGCGTCTTCCACGACTGAATGTCGTTGGACAACGGGATTTTCTCAGGCAGCCAGAAGTTACGAGTCAGACGATCCCATACCTCTTCGTCTTTTTCATCGATGATCTTGTTCCAGTTAATGGCTTCGATCGTCTCATTCTCTGATGCATGAATGGGATCCACAGTTGTTCCTCCTCAATCCTGGTGGTGTCGCACATGCACGCCACTAGCCCAGCCTACTGGTCTGAGCGTCGAAAAGACACGCCCGCCAGATGTGATGTGGCCGTGTCCTAGTGCACCTCGCACCCGCATTCGCATTGCCTGTCACTGTCGTCGTCGTGGTCAGCGCCCGCAGTCCTCGCAATCATGTGGGCAGTGGGCGTCCTGTCTTGAGCTCAGCAAACCGGACACGTGCGCCGTTTCCATTCCAGCAACGAGGGCTGCCATCAGCGCGGCCAGATCCGTGTGCGCACATCTCTTGCCCGCAGCTCTGCGATTCTCGCCGCGCCGAAAGATAGTTTTCTCGATCCACACTGTTGCAGCCGTCGTCACAGCAGTAATGCCGACCGCGGCTCCAATAAGTGCAGGATTTTCCTGCAGAGTTTCTTGAAGGGTGTCCAATGCTTGGTGGTGGCCACTGCGGTGATCGCCGTGGCGATGATGTTCTGTGCTGCAGCCGCACTGGTCGTGATCGCAATGCTGTCCGTCGTGGTGTCGATTGCCCGTACAGCCGCACGATCCGTCGCTCTGGCAGTCGCACTCCTTGTGTGGTTCAGGCTCCAACGTCCGATTCGGGTCGAGTGGGCCAGCCTGATCCTTGTCGATCAGCGGAACGGTACGCTCACCAGCGGCTGCGGCACCTTCATCCGATCCGCAGCCACATTTGCCCTTTCCTTTGCCACACGCGCAGCCGTCCTGACCTTTACCGCAGCCACATCCATCGTTTTCACCGCAATTGCAGCTCTTGCCCTCGCATGAAGCATCTCCGTTGCAGCAGGCGCACGCGCCCCCCTCGTCACAATTGCCGACGAACGCGCGGTGATCCTCACAGCTGAACATTGACGCCAATGCGGCTGTAATTCCGCCCAGGAGCCCGGCCTTCAACACGCCGCGAACAGGTCGTGAGCGTACGAAGTCCGGCATGGCATACCACGCGAGCGTGCCGCCTGACATCAACGCGACATAACCGAGTTTGCGCGGATCACTCAGCGCCTGCTCAATGCGGCCAAACGCAGAGCTCCCGCCAACATCCGTGCTGGTTGAGCGGTCGTGATCGTGGCAATCGCAAGTCATCAGAAGCCTCCCATATATCCAGTGCTGTCAATCCTACGTGGCGGCATGTGCATTTGCAGCCAGGCCGGACGAACGCTCCTTCCACGCAGTGCTCCACTTACTCACCTCAGGAGGACCCGATATGAGACAGTGGAACCAGCAGGGGACAGCGTCGCCCTCGTCGATGCTGATGACCGGGACGCCCTGCCCCACGTATCTCTATGACCGGATGAGTCTGCCTGGAGCGTAAGGAGCGCGAGATGACCACTCACACGACCGTTGCCTGGAGCGAGGGCCGTTGGCTTCACGACCCTGCCGATCACCACATTGACGATGCGGGAAAACTGGTGGTAACCGCCACCGAGAAATCCGATGCGTGGGAGCGTACCTACTACGGCTTCAGTGTGAACACTGCGAATGCCCTGGTCAGGGAACTTCTCCACGGTACAGCAATGGAGGTGACGCTCAATGCGGCGTTCTCCGAGCAATTCGACCAGGCTGGCATTTTCGTGCGCGCCGGTGCAAAAAACTGGGTCAAAGCGGGCCTTGAGTTTTCCGACGGAGTGCTGCAGCTCGGCGCGGTCGTCACGCGCGGCGTGTCCGACTGGTCAGTGTCGCCGGTCCACGAATGGCTCAACAAAGATGTGGTGATCCGCGTGAGCCGCCACGACGATTCGATCATCCTGCGTGCCGGCGTGGTGGGCGAGGGCCTCAGGTTGGTGCGAGTACTGCCGTGTCTGCCTGACGATGGCTCGGTGGTGGAGGCAGGTCCGTTCGTGTGCTCGCCGTCCAGGGGCGGACTGTCCATCGCCTTCTCGTCATGGACGCTCGGCCCTGCAGACGCCAGTTTGCACTGACGAGGGTGGTGCGGTGGACCAATTGTGCGCATCCTCGGACTGACTCCTATTGTTAAAGAGCACGGGCCGCATGGGTCCGTGAAAACGCCGGCTGCACGCTGGATGTCACGATGAGGAAACGGTGCTAGGGACAGTACTGACAACGATCACACCCATGATCACGGTGGGAGTGCTGGGAACACTTTTCGCACGCAACCGTCACTTTGTCGGTGCCCTGAACCCGATCAACGACTTCGTCTTCTATGTCACCCTGCCGTGCTACATGTTCACCGTCGTGCTCAATGCGCCACTGGACACGTCAGCTACCCCGGTCGTGGAAGCACTCTCAGGCCCCGTCATCGCAGTGCTCCTCTACTTCCTGCTCGGCTTCGCTCTCCGAGCAGTCTCTAAGCGGCGTCGGCTGTGTCAGGAACGTCGTGAAGGACAGGAAACGGACGCTGATCTCTCCGCCCGTGACCGTGCCCGCACAAGCGGAGCGTTCAACCCGTCCCCCATTGTTTTGGGCGCGACCTTCGGCAACGTCGGATACATGGGTGTGCCTATCGCACTGGCCCTGATCGGACCACAGGCCGGCCTTGCGGGCGGCGTCATTCAACTGCTCCACAACGTTGTTTTCCTGTCGGGCTATCCCATCATGCGTCAGCTCCTGCTGGGACAGTCCGCGCACGAGGAACACGTCGACCGTGATCACGCCACGCATACTGCCCGCCCCCGCCACTGGCCGCGAGCGCTCCAAGTCCTCATCCAGGCCGTCACCATGCCTCCCACAATTGCCTTTGCCCTGGCACTTGGCGTCAATGCCCTGCATATCCGCCTCCCGGAGGCAATCACGCACACGACGTCACTGATTGCCGGAGCCACGGTGCCCTGTGCCTTGTTCGCGATTGGTCTGGCTGTCCCTGAGGCCCTGCGGGCCCTGCGTCAGCGTTTTGTCCCATTGTCAGTGGTCCTCGCTGCGGCCCTGACGAAGACGGTGGTGTTGCCGCTGCTGGTGGTGGGCGTGATCGCAGCGTGTGGCATTGATATTCATTCGGTGTGGGCGCTGACGGCGATCGTCCTGGCGAGCATTCCCTCGGCGTCAGCGGTGCTCAACCTTGCGCTCGGCCTGGATGGTGACCCTCAGGGAGCAACCTCCACGATCGTTATGACGCTGACCGTCTTTCCCGTGACATTCCCGCTGGTGTTCTTGCTGGTGAGCGCCCTGTAGTAGGCGCTTCCTGCCCTTACCTCGGCACAGTGTCGAGGGCGTCCAGCACAGTCCGCGTCCACACCTTTGCGCCCTCTTCGTCGGGGTGAACGTTGTCGGAGGCCAGAAGGTCGGTGTGCTCTGCAATCGCGGCGGCCCAGTCGGCCACGCGAACCCGGTCCTTATGCGCTGCCGCCCATGAACGGATCGTGTCAGCGGCGGGACGAATCCACGTGTCATCGTCCGGGCCAAACCCGGTGACCAGCACGAGGCGACGATCCGGCCCGAGCTGCTTGAGCACCTCATCGAGCTGCTCGGGTGGAACATCACCGTTAGTGGCCAGAGCGACAACGACGTAGCGGCGGGCACCATATTCAGCATCAACCTGCGTGAGGACGGATGAAACCTGATAGATCGAACGCGACACTTCGGCATTGATCGCAATACCCGGACGCTCCTCAGTTAAAGCAGGCGCAGCCGCCAGCGTCACCGAATCCCCGATCACCGTGATCTGATTGCCGGGAATCGGTGTGGCGGGCTGATCTGAATGGTCGTGTCCCGCTCCGGATACGGCACCTGCGGCAGCGGACTGGGCAGCAGACGGGTCGCCCTCGGCCTTCTGGCCGGACGCGGGGGTGGTATCGCCGGCAGCGGACTGCGAGCCGGAAATGGCGGCCTGGCCGGAGCGAATGGCCTGCTCGGCGCTGGACATGGCAGGCTGGCGCGCCACTGCAGTCACGAGCACCCCGATGATCAGCATCGAGACTATGAACACGATGATGCGGCCACGCTCCTGCAGGCTCGTGATCCACAAGCGCACTGTGGCAACGATGCCGCCCTTGCGCAGCGGCGTTTCAACCCACCGGTACGAGGCCTCTGCGATCACGACGCTGAGCGCTGCCAGAGCGAGCGCCATCGGGCGCGGCATGTCGCCATCGACGAGGTAGTAGCCCAGAACCCACAGCGGCCAGTGCCACAGGTAGATGCCATAGGAGCGTTCACCAATCCAGCGCATGAAGGGTGCATCAAGGATGCGGCACAGGAAACGTCCCGATACGGAACCGCTCAGTACTGCCGGCATCATCGCCTGGATCACTCCGACCGCGCCGAGCGTTGCAAGGATCAGAACGATTTCCAGGACGAGCGGACTGTTGTTCATGGGCAACATGATGGCGACCACCACGATGATGACGGCGCCCACGTAGCCCAGCGAGGCGCGAGCCGTCGCAGTGCGCGCACTGATCGGGGCGGGTTCATCGATGCTGAGCGGATCGCCGCAGGCCAACGCCAGCGCGCTGCCTGCCATCAGGCCGAAGGCACGCGAATCGGTTCCCATGTAGATGCGCGAGGGGTCAGCACCTCCCGCTGCCAATGCCAGTGCCCACAGAGCTGATGCCGCCATCAGACATGCAGCGACGATCCAGATCCAGCGCTCTGAATGGGTGAAAACGCGGCGCGCCAGCCACAGAAGGGCGATCACGATGAGCGGCCAGATCAGGTAGAACTGCTGCTCGATGGCCAGGGACCACATGTGGGTGAGCAGCAGCGGCTGATTGCGGTCGAAGTAGCTGGATCCGGCAGCAATCTCCACCCAGTTATAGGTATACGTCAACGCGCCGACGAATTGGCGTCGGATAGCCAGCAGCGCATCCCCGCCGACTATGGCGGCTGCAGCGGTGGCCACCACCACCATGACTGCGACGGCAGGAACCAGGCGGCGCACCCGCCGCACCCAAAAGCCCTTGAGATCAATGCGACCGGCCGTGCGGAACTCATGGATCAGCAGGGACGTGATGAGGAATCCCGAAATCACCAGGAACACATCCACGCCTACCATGCCGCCCGGCATCCACGAGCGCATCAGGTGGTAGATCAGCACCACTGCGACTGCCAGCGCGCGCAGCCCGTCAAGGCCGGGAACGCGCCGCCGGGTGGATGCTGTGTGCTGTGAATCTGCCACGTCAGTCGCGCTGTAGGGCAAAGAGATGGTCAAGCACGGCGCCTCCTGAGACACGCAAACCGTCATGCTGGTACTCGTTTGTCACCCACACACGCGATCCGCGAATGGCGCTCGCAGTTTCCAGTGACAACTCACGCGGCACAAACATGTCATCGAAGTAGACGGCCGACGCGACAGGTACCGAGTTCTCAGCCAGCACCTCCGGGTCGTACACCGCTGGCCAGTCGGTGCGGTTGGCCAGGATGTCGGCAGCCTCGCCCAGTCCGGTCAGCTCCGGATCCTCATCGAAAATCGAGCGCATCATGTGCTCGCCGGTCAGGTAGTACGGCTCGGACGTATCCAACGGGTCAGCATCTGGATCAAACCCCGCGATCTCACGCGAAAGCCGATCCGCTGACCAGCGGGTTGCAGTGCCCGCCAGGGCAGGGGTGGTCGCAGCGTAAATTGTTTCCTGCAGCACCGCATACATGGGAGTGGTCTGAGCGACCTCGTCTGCCACTTGTTGTAGGAAGTGACGCGACAGGCGTGAGACCCCGTTAACCGTGACGAAGGGGGCTTCCAGCATGTAGTGCAGTGTGTCGAAACGCAGTTGCCCACCCAGACATATGCCGATCATGCGGAAACGTTCCGTGGAGAGGCGCTCACCGGTTGGCAGGCATTCCTCGTGGTCACGCACATGCGCGGCGATGCGGCGAATCATCGGCTCATCGTCAGGGTAACGCTCATAGTACGCGCGGTTGCGTGCTGCGGTACGCTCGTAGGTCAGCCGGTAAATCGAATCAATGTCCGTCAGACCGGGCAGACCGCCGGTGTTGAAGACGGCGCGCAGCCCTTCGGGTGCAATCGACAGGTAGCACGTGTTGATGAAGCCGCCAAAACTCTGACCGAGCGTCGTCCACGGCTCATCGCCAGCCAGCTCACGGCGCACAACTTCCGCATCGCGCACAATCTGATCCTGTCGGAACAGCATCAGGTAGTCAGCAATTTCCTGAGCAGTGGGAGCGTGGTCACCCTCGTCAGTGACGGATTGATTGCCGAGGGAACTCAGCGTGAGCTTGTCGAGCCGGTGGGATCTGCCCGTCCCGCGCTGGTCCAGCAGAACGACGCGGTAGTCCTTGAGCACGCGGCCGATGAATCCGTCGCGAAAATCGCCTGGACGGGGGCCTTCACCTCCGGGGCCACCCTGCATGAACACCAGGTATGGCAGGTTGTCTCCATCGGGGGGGATAATCTCGCGAGCGTAAATATCCACCGTCCCGTGGCCATACGCATCGGGCGCATTGTGGTCCAGCGGGACGGTGAATGTGTGGTCGTGAACGGTGCATGAATGGTGAATGTAGCTTCCGATGCGCATGCACCACAGTGTAGCTACGGGTGGCGAGCCTCAGTCGTTGGCGCGCCCCAGAGCAGCCAGGACGTGACGCTCCAGCGGTGTGCAGATCAGCAACGCCACCAGACTCATTCCCAGTCCGATGCCGCCAATCATGAGCAGGCGGACCAGCGTGTCGTCCGTGGCGGCGCTGCGTCCTCCGGTTGACGCCAGCGACAGGCCACGACCCAAAGCGGCGAACAGGATGGATGTCACAACCAGGGGTACGAAACTCTGGAACAGTCGAACAAGGGTGAACAGGTGACGAGGGAATCCCATGCGGTCCAGGGCCTGAGTTTGTGTGAGTCGATCGAAGACCCCTGACGCCTGGTTCATCAGGGTGGACAGGGCTGACACGGTGAAGCCGATTCCCAGCGTGATCGTCACGCCCAGCGGGACGTCGTGCATGAAGACGATTACCGCTGGCGGTATTTCCTGCTTTGTGCTGGACACCGTAGCGAAGTCCATCACGGAGGTGAACCCGCCGATGAAGCACAGAATGGACAGCGCTCCGACTACGCGCCACACAGCGCGCGGGTCATCCATGATGCGGCGGGCCGCCAGGACCACCGAGGGGAAGTGACTCAGCGTGAATGGTGCAGCCAGGAGTTGAATGATGAACGGAGCTGCGATCGCGATCGCGATGATGATGACAGATAGCAGCGCAACAACAACGAGCATTCCGTGAGTATTGAAGTCGTCGGTCGGGAAGATAGCGAAGGTGCAGAACAGAACGATTGCTCCTGCCAGGACGAACAGGCGCCACATCCGCAGTGCCTTCGGTGTATGCCGCTTGGCGACTCCCAGCGGTGAGATCCGCACTTTCTGCAGGCCGACCAGTGTTGAGATGACTGCGATAGCGAGCAGGACGGCCAGCACAATCGCCAGTATCCATGCAGGCACGAGCATCTCGGCAGGGTCGATGGCGACAGTGAGGAAATGAGCGTGCGACCACAAAGGCAGTGTCACCACGTACAGTATGACGCCAATGGCTGCGCCGATTACCCACTGGATAACCGTTTCCACCAGTGCGATCAAGATGACCTGCCCACTTGTTGCTCCAACCAGACGCAGTGAGGCGAGGCGTTCGGATCTGCCCTGTGCTCCCAGGCGTGCCGCTGAGGACCCGAGAGAGAACACGGGGAAGGCAAGTAAGACGACTGCGAACAGGGCGAGCACGAGATACACTGTTGTATCCGATGGATACCAGTCGAGGCGTGCGAACGCTTCCAGGAGGCGCTCGGAAGGATCATTTGTCCATGTGTTGAACATCCACACGCCGCCTGCCACAGTCAGTGTCATCGCGGTGGACAGTGCAAATGATGCGACGGCCAGGACGTCCAGCCACGCGTCTCCGGTACGGGAGCGCAGTCTGCCGATGGTGAGCATCGGAGCCAAGTGCAGGGTCTTCATCGCAGATCACCACCGGGGGCCTGAGCAGGAACCTCGCGCACACCCGAATCTGCGTGCACAACGCCGTCACGGATTTCAACGAGTCGTTGACACCAGTCGGCAACGTGTGAATCGTGCGTGACGATGATGAGCGTTGCGCCACTCATCTGCGTTGTTGTCGTCAGAATCTGCATCACCTCGTGGCCGGTTGACTGATCAAGCGCGCCGGTCGGCTCGTCGGCAAAAACCACGCTGGGAGAGCCTGCCAGGGCGCGTGCGATGGCGACGCGCTGCATCTGCCCGCCTGACATTTCACCGGGACGGCGCGACTTCTCGGTACCCAGGCCGAGCCGCTCCAGCCACATATCGGCCTGAGCGAGGGACGCTTTGCGGCTTTGCCCCGTCAGCATCAGCGGCACGGCCACGTTTTCACGTGCGGGAAGTTCGGGGATGAGCTGGCCATCCTGGAACACGAAGCCGAATCGGGCCAGGCGCAGTTTGGAGCGGCGCGCGTCGGACAGTGCTGAAATGTTGTCCTGCCCCAGGAACGCGGCTCCCGATGTGGGTGGCAGAATCCCAGCCAGGCAGTGCAGCAGTGTGGACTTGCCGGACCCTGACGGACCCATGATCGCCACTGACTGCCCGGGCGGGAATTCGATGTCAACGCCTCGTAGAGCCGGTACGGTACCGAAATTCTTCGTCAACGCGTGGCCGCTGAGCACCTGAGGTGTTGCGGACGCGGAATTCATTCTTTGTGCCATGTCACCAGTACATCCTTTTGCGTGCTGATTCAACAGTGAGCAGGGGCGATATTTCATGGTAGAGCCAGGTCTACTGTCTGAACCGACCAGTACTGGAGCGCGCCGTCATCCTCCGGGCTGCGTGTGGCGCTTATAGGATGATCGTGTGCAGATGCGAGATGAATGGAAAGCGTTCCTATGTGGAGCAGGCGCATGTCTCAGCGCTCTGACTGCATGCCTGTTTGCCATGATGTTTCTCAGCAATCCCGGGATTGGTCTGGGTGTGGCGGTCGTGTGCGCACTCGCCGTATGTGCGGCCTGCCTGTTCAACGTGTGGACAATGGTCAGGGACCACGACGGCGGGGCGTGGAGGCGCCGCTCGACTGCTCCTGCAGCGCCCGACGCTTTTGACGAGGTGGTGCACGCGCAGCGAGACATCGCCAATGCCTTCGAAATTGAGCGCCGCCGCATTGAACGCGACCTGCATGACGGAGCGCAGCAGTTCATCGTTGCAGCATCAATGGATATCGGGGAAGCGGCTTTGATGCTCGATGACCTGTCAGCGGTCGACAGCGTGGATCCCGCGAGTATGCGCAGCGTCAGCGAACGCCTCGAATCAGCAGCCCAGCGCACGGAAAAAGCTCTGTCCGCCTTGCGTCGCACAGTTGCCGGCATCCACCCTAAAGTGCTGTCAGATCTGGGGCTTGAGGCAGCGGTGCGAGACCTGGCGGACGCCAGTCCGCTGGACGCCGACGTCAAGGTACCCATCCAGCTTCCCGACATTCCTCAGGGCGTGATTGCTGCCGGATACTTCATGGTGGCTGAATGCCTGACGAACGCCGCGAAGTATGCGCCTCACGCGCATGTCACCGTGCTGGTCATCGCCGGTGAGAATCTACAGATCACAGTGACAGATGACGGTCCTGGAGGAGCAAGCGTGCGCGCCGACGGCGGACTGGCTGGCATGCGTGAACGACTGGCCTCCTTCGGCGGTTCCCTGGATGTGTCCAGTCCCGAGGGTGGCCCGACCATTATTTCGGGGCGAATTCCGCTCATGTTGACGCGCGGCGAATTCAGCGTCACATCACAAGCCGGCTCACCCCTCACCAATAAGGAGGCATGATGAAACTCATCGTGGCAGATGACTCCACGCTTTTCCGTGAAGGCATTATCGGCCTGCTGGAGCGACGCGGCCATGAGGTCATCGCGCACGTCGCCACAGCGCCGGAGCTGATTGACGCAGTTGGACAGGTCGACGCGGACCTGGTGATCACCGATGTGCGCATGCCGCCGGGAATGAGTGATGACGGCCTGCGCGCAGCTGTTGAAATTCGCAGACAGCACCCTGGTTTGGGAATAGTGGTGCTGTCACAGTATGTGGCACCGGCCTACGCGCGCGAACTGTTCAACCCGCAGTCCGCCCACCATCTGGCTTCGGATGTCAGGTTTGCGGGGTCACCTTCGGCCGGCAATGCGGATGAGGATGCCCCCGGAGGGCTTGGCTACCTGCTCAAAGACCGTGTCGCACGGGTTGCTGACTTTATCCGATCGCTCGACATTGTCGCTGCTGGCGGCGTGGTGATCGACCCGGAGGTGGCGGCGGAGCTGATGCGGCACGAGCCGTCGAAGCTGTCCACGCTGACTGAGCGCGAAATTGAGATTCTCGCGCTCATGGCGCGCGGATTGTCGAATGCGGAACTGGCCGATGAACTGGTCGTATCGGCGGCAACCGTGTCGAAACACGTGGCGAACATCTTCCTCAAACTCGGCATGGAGCCGGGTGAGGAGAACCGTCGGGTGCGCGCGGTGCTGGCCTACCTGACTGAGCAGCACGCGCAGCGCTGATTGCCGGCGCACCGTCGCGCTCGTGCCGGCCTGGCTTAGCCGGCGTCGACCACGGGCGTGAACTGCTGCCAGATGACGCGCGCCGTGTCAGCACTGGATCCTGCCCACACGTGAGTGATGCGGATTGTGCCTGGCCACGTCGCATCGCTGCCTGAAATCGTAAAGGTAGCGATCCACATGTTCGCGCCGCTCTCACAGATCTCGATGCGACTGACCCGGCACGACTCGCCTGGACGAATCGGCACATCACGCAGCTCTAAGCGATCGTGTCCCTCATGGTCAATAATGCGGGCACCTCCCGCCTCATACGTGCCAAGCTCCTTGACGTTGAGGCTGGCCCACGCGCGGATCAGACTCTTTTGCCGACGCCGTATCGTCGCTGCGGAGTCAACGGTGGGCGGGTCACCCTCGTCAATCGGGGATGCACAACCAGAACCTGGTGAGGACTCAAAACCTGAGCCGGATACGGATGCGAAACCTGGGCCCGGCTCGGGGGCTCGACCATCGCGGTACGCTTCTGCCGCGCCGCGCGCGTGAGTGTCAGCCAGCTCGTTGAGGTCATGTCCGGCGTGGCCGCGCACCCACGCGAAGTGTGCATCGCGTGAGGCGATGAGCCGGTCAATCTCCTGAATGACCTCGAGGTTCGCGATCGGCTTCTTGTCGGCTTTCTGCCACCCCTTCTTCTTCCACGACGGTGCCCACTTGGTGATGACGTTAATGGCGTACTGTGAATCAGCCAGGATTTCCAGGCGTCTGCCGCGCAGCTCATCCGTGTCGGTTGCGCGCAGGAGCTCCAACACGGCGGTCAGCTCGCCCAGGTTGTTCGTTCCTGACGGCCAGCCACCGGCATCCCAGTGGTCACGGTCCACGACCCACGCCCATCCGGCAGGTCCTGGATTTCCAAGCGATGAGCCGTCGACGGCAGCGCGGATCGGATCTGACGATTCACTCATTGATTCCCACCTGACTGAGGGCGAAAGCGAACTCTTCGGCGCGGGAGGCCCAATGCCCGTAACGTCCGGACGGGCCGCGATGTCCGGCAACCATCTGGGTGCGCATGATGATCGGGCGCTCAGTCGGGTCGCTCTGACCGGCAAATGTGGTTGTGACGGCTGCACTGCCCAGCTCAGATGCACGGCCCGCCGCTGTCGTATTGCCCGCAGTGGCCTGGCGCAGGCGCTGCACCCACTTCAGCGGCTCACCGAAGAGCACGCGCGTGTCGTTAATGCTGGTGGAGGCCATAATCGCGGGATACTCCACGCCGTCGGCAACATTTTCATACGGCGAATACGACTTCATAACGGTGTAGATTTCGCGATCTTCAATCGGATTGCCCCACTCTTCCCATTCACCGACAGTCAGCGGCAACGAGGGATCAAGGATCGAGGTCAGTGCGTCAACGAACGGCACGCCGGCCAAGATCACCCGGAACAGGTCAGGTGCCATATTCGTCACCGCACCCATGAGCAGGCCGCCAGCCGAACGTCCCTCCGCGATCAGGCGGTGTGGCGCTACCCACCCGGCGTCGACAAGGAAGCGCCCCACGTCGATGAAATCGGTGAACGTATGGGTTTTCACCTCGCGCCGGCCATCCTCGTACCACCAGCGCCCCATCTCACCGCCGCCACGAATATGAGCGAGGGCGAACACGACGCCTCGCTGAATGGCCGGCAGGCGCAGCACGGAAAACTCCGGGTCGTTGGAAATCTCATACGAGCCGTAGCCGTACAGCCAGCCTGCTGCACGTCCATCGCACGCAGCGTCGCGGCGGTGCACCAGTGTGACCGGGATACGGGTGTGGCCATCACGGGCCGTGACCCACACGCGCTCTTCCACATAGCCGGCGCGCTGCTCGGCATCCCACCCGGGCACTGCTTTTTCACGCAGGACGTGTGCGGATCCGTCACGAGGATCCACGGCGACCGTGCGAGGCGGCTGCGTGATCGACTGGCATTCAACCAGGATCAGCCGGTCGTGCCAGTCCAGTTGACCCACAGTGTTCATCGTGAGGACCGCACCGTTATCGTGAGCGCCGGGCAGAACCGCGCGGGGCTCGGACCAGATTTGCGCGTAGTCGGGACGATGTTGACGCGCACTCGCAGCGGCGGCTTCGGGCGTGGTGGGAGCGGTGCGCGTCATGTACTCCAGCCAGGTCTGGCCATCGCGACGCATCGAGATCACGCACATCGACTCATACGCCTCCACATCCAGCAGGCGCGGTCCCTGGCTGTCACCCTCGATCAGCGTGTGCCACGTCGAATAATCCACCGATTCGGCAGCGCCTCCCTCGTCCCTGACCTGCGGAAGCGGTGCGATGGCGAGGCTGCCTTCGCGACTGTCGGCGGTGTGGATCAACAGGAGGTGATCGCCGGCCGGTTCTGCGCTGACCAGGACGCCCGGTCTGCGGCCTGTGACGCTGACCGGCATGTGGTGCGGCTGGAGGGTCGGCCACAGCCATACCTCGCTGGTGGACGTCGAAGCCGACGTAATCACCACCCAGTTCGGGTCACGTGCCTGCTCAAAGTAGACTTCGAAACGCTCATCCGGCTCGTCAAGAAGGCGGCGGTCGTGCGCTGGATCCTCACCTACGACGTGCAGCCACACCTGGCATGCGCGCCAGGCATCGTCGACCCGCGTGTACAGCACCGACGCTGAATCAGCTGACCATGCCACGCCGTACCCAACGTTCGTGACCTGCTCATCGACCGTGCGCCCGGAGGCAATATCCGTGACCACCAGCGTGTAGCGCTCATCTCCACTCGTGTCCTTGAGCCACGCCACGCGCGTACCGTCCGGGCTGGGCGCCCACTCGCCCACAGAAAAGAACTCTTCGCCCGCAGCCTGAGCGTTCTCATCAATGACGGTTTCCTCACCCGGAGCGGGACGGTCGGCGTGGATCGTGGGCGGAGAAAGTGGGGCGGCGTCGACGTGCGCTGGCGATTCGTCATTGACGAGGGTGACCGGCACGCGCTGATGAGACACATACTGTGAGCCTTCTTCGGTGCGATCGAAATACCAGTACTGGCCGATGCGGATCGGTACGGTGACATCGGTTTCAACGGTGTGCGCCTTGAACTCGCTGACCAGCGTGTCGCTCAGCGCGCGCAGCGGAGCCGTGACGTGATCGGCCCACGCGTTTTCCTTTTCCACCAGGTCGATGACTGCAGGGTCGTCCGCGCAACGCAACCACTGGAAGGGATCTGCGAAGGAATCACCGTGGAAGGAACGCGGCGGATCCAATGGCCGGGACTGTGCTCGCGGCGGAACGGGTGGCTGAGCCTGCGCTCGCGGCGGAACGGGTGGCTGAGCCTGCGCTCGCGGCGGCTGGATGCCTGCGTCGTGGTGCTGTTTGTTGTCAGATGGCGCGGAAGAGTGGTGCATGGCTGTCAGTGTAGACGCTTGACAGCGCGCCGGTTCGATGCGGGCGCCAGGGCTGGAGGTGCTGCCTCGGGCCGAGCCTCGTGTCATCCGCGTGCACGATGCCCTAGATTTAAGCCCCCAAGGTACACAACCCCCTAGATTTAAGCCCCCAAGGTGCACAACCCCCTAAATCTGACCCTTCAGGATGCACAATCCCCTAGATCTAACGCGCCGCATTTCCGCCTCGTTTTCAAAGCTGCAGGTCGGGAGGTGTTCGGATTGTCGAGGGTGGTCCCGTCCGTTGTTTAGCTAGGGGATTGTGCAAAAAACTGCGACTTTTTAGGGGATTGTGCACGCGCGCACTGCCATAAGAACGGCCATGCACGCGCCGAAGATCACCACGCTGATTCGCAGCACTCGCGCCGGAATCCTCACACCGATCCACGCTCCCAGCGGAGAACCAATGAGCGATCCGACCGCCACGCAGGCAGCAGCGATCCACGTGCGAGTATCGAGAGTGCCGGACAGGGGTGAAGTGACCGATAGCGTCGGATCCTGCGCCCCCGCAGCCACTGCGATGGCGACGACAATGAAGAACAACGCTGCGACAACGTTGACGATCGCTTGCAGCAGATTCTTCAGAGCGTTGTGCGTATGGATGCTGCCGGGTAGGAAAACTCCCAGAATCGCCAGGAAAATGATCCCCTGAGCAGCGGAAAAGAACCCGCCATACACTGCGCCGCACACCACCAACAGAGCCAGTACACCCAGTCGCGCAGAGGACACGGGCAGCGCCCCCGAGCCGTCATCATGTGCGCTCACCATCCGGGCAAGGCGCGGCTGGCACGCAACCAGGACAGTCGCCAGGGCAATAAGGAACGGCACGATGAGGGTAAACGTGCTGGCAGATACGCGCAGCAACAGGCCGGCACCAATGAGCGCCCCGCCAGTGGCGCACAGCGACAGGCCACCGATGTGGCCGCGCGACAGAGTAAATGCTGACGGCGCAGAAACAGCAGCGGCGGAGTCTCCCTCGTGCATGAATGTGCGGTAGGAATAGGCGCCGGCCACTGCGCCGGGTGCCAAACCGACCGTGTTCGCCACATTGGCGCTGATCGGGGGGACGCCGAGCAGCACCATCACCGGGTAGGTGACCAGTGATCCTGACCCGATGATCGTGTTGATCGCACCGGCCACCACCCCTGCGACGGTGACGGCGAGAAGCGCTGCAATACCCACAAGACCTGACCTGCCCTGACTGCTGACCTGACCACCCGCCCAGCTCAGCGCATGGTCAGAGCGCGATACCGGTTGACGGCAGCACCGATGTCAATGGGACGCGGCCGCACCAGGAACGCCGGCCACGGCCTGCCTCGATCCTTCGTCAACACGTCCAGGCTTTGCTCACCGATCATCTCGTCGAGGCGCTCCAGCTCCTGATCGATGGAGTGCTCACCGTCTGCGAGGTCATCCAGCACGGTGCGCAACGCCCACGCGATTGCTTCAGTCTGGCCCGCATCCACAATCTGCTCCACGTCGGACACGTCCACGGTGTGTCGGTCCAGTGTGATCGTATCGAGGCCCGCCGACTTGGTCTTCGGCTTGCCGCGACCCGAATTGCCTCGATCCCGCATGAGCACACGCGGCCTGCCCACCGGAAAGTCCTCCTCATCTGTGCGTTCGCGCGGCATCTCCGCCACCACCGCACGAGCCTGGTCGGTGACATCCCGGCACTGATATGTGTCCATCATCAGCACGCAGTCCGCGATGTCGAGGTAGTCACCTGACCCACCCATGACCATCAGCGTGGAGACGTGGCGCTGATCAAAAAGGGCGCGCACGCGGTCCACCAGCGGCGTGATCGGTTCACGTTCGGCCGCAACAAGGCGACGCATGCGCGCATCACGGATCAGCAGGTTCGTCGCTGACGTGTCCTCATCCAGCATGAGCAGTGGACTGCCCAATTCGACCGCCTCCACGATGGCTGCGGCCTGGGAGGTTGAACCGGAGGCATTCTGCGTGGAAAAGTCGCTGGTATCCGCACCGCCCGGCAGATGCGCGATGAAGGCGGAGACATCTACGCCCGTCACCGGGCGCCCATCAGCTGCACGCACTTTCATTGCCGAGGGCGTCGTCGCCACCAATTGCCTGCCATCTGCAGGAACATGGGCGTATACCGAGCGTTGAATCGCGGCGAGCAGGGTGGATTTACCGTGATAGCCACCGCCCACAATGACGGTCACGCCCGGCTCGAGCGCCATGCCGGACACCTCGCCGGCGTGAGGCAAGGTCACTGTGCGGCGCAGTGATTCCGGTGAGCTGAATGGAACGGCGTCCTCCATCGGCAGGTCGGAAACGCCGGATCTGCGCGCCAGAATCGCATCATCAGCCACGAATGTGACCCAGTTGTTGTCGACCAGTGCCTGCTGAAGGGCCTGGTAGTCCTCGTAGGTGTGAACGTGTTGATGCAGTTCGTCGAGGTGCCGGTCGGCCTGGTCAGAGACAAAGTCGAAGGTTTCCACCACGATGTCTGGCACGTCCTGGTCAAAGATCCGGGCGGCTGTCAGACCCTGAATGGTGCGCCCACGTGCCGGCATGTGGACCTGGAATCGCAGCTCAACCCGGTCAGGCATCACGGTGCAGGCTGAGCGCTCCAGGATTTCCTGCCCGGTGCGTGCGACCTGGACAGGGGAGCCGTGACCGGCCCCTCCGGATCCTTGGCCGGACATTTTTCGGATCGCGTGGCTAAAAGAGCGCAGCAGGAAGTCGGCGCTGGCGACGCGTTGGGTGTGAGTGGACAGGCAGTCGTCGGGGATCCCCATTGTCTGTGGTGAGGCAATCACGCGCACAGCCGATGGCGGTGCGTACGGGTCGGACTGGACGCGGTCAATGGCGATGGAAAAGTCGCCGTAATCCCAGTCTCCGGTTGCTGACTTGTAGGAGCCGTAGCTTTTTCCGTCCAGGCGGCGCAGCAGTTCAATCAGGTCTCGATCGGTGCCGGAACAACGTCGGATAGGAGTATGGGGTCGAGGAGTCATGATCCCAGCCTACGGCTTCACGCGTCCGGACACGAACGTCAGCTGCGCCGGGTTTGTCACCATCGGCTGCTTTGGCGGCAGTCTCAGGCCAGCCGCGCATGGGTGCCACCACCGGCCGATCTGGCGGCAATATCAGGCCAGCCGCGCATGGGACCCCTCGTCGATGCCTAAACCTGTGGATCCGTCATCGCGACGACTATGGCCAGCACCACGCAGACGATACCGAGCAGGATGTAGATGACGGTGACCGCAATTGAGATACCGCGCGCAATGCGGGCACGTGACATCGCCTGAACCGGCAGACCTGCCCTGCGTCCCTTGTTGATCATCGACTGGCTCCAGATCCACATCGGCACCGACAGCAGTATGCCCAGCGTGAAGAACGAGACGATGGAAAGGATCAGCGCCACCAGCCCGTTCGACTCAATTTCCGTGTAGACCTGCTGGGAGGAATGCTCATTCCAGTAAGGTCCCTGCGGGCCGTCAGTTTGCTGCTGAGGCGTCCACGGTGAGTACTGGCCCTGGGGCGTGCCTCCCGATCGCGGATGCGTGTCCGGTGCGCCGTAGCGGGGAGCCGAACTTTGCCACGATGACGGTGAAGCCGTTGCGGATCCTGCTGAGTCTCCGGACCCGGAACTGCCGGCTGACTCGTATGGGCCGGCGTTGGTCTGACGGGTAGTTGATGTATCGGAGGCGTGGGACTGTGAAGCGGATGAGGCCTCATCGGTCTCAGCATCAGGTGCGAAACGTTTCGAGTCATTGTCATCGGTGGCGTATTGATACATCGGCACGGCAAACCTCCTTAGGCTCACGATCATTGTAGAACATGGGTCGCCCTCGTCGAAGGTGAAAAATCGACGAGGGCGACCGCAGGTGCCTCAAAGAGCCGAGGAACTGAAAGCCTGGCGCATGCCTACAACATGCAGGAAACGCAGCCTTCGACTTCGGTGCCTTCCAGAGCCTGTTGACGGATCCGCATGTAGTACATGGTCTTGATGCCCTTGCGCCACGCACGAATGTAGGACTTGTTGACGTCACGTGAGGTCACGGTGTTCGGGTAGAACAGTGTCAGCGACAGTCCCTGGTCAACGTGCTGCGTGGCAACCGCGTAGGTGTCAATGATCTTTTCAGGGCCGATTTCGTAGGCATCCTCGTAGTACTCAACGTTGTCGTTGGTCATGTAGGGCGCCGGGTAGTACACGCGGCCGATCTTGCCTTCCTTGCGGATCTCGATCTTGGAGACGATCGGGTGGATCGACGAGGTCGCGTTGTTGATGTAGCTGATCGACCCGGTGGGAGGAACGGCCTGCAGGTTCTGGTTGTACATGCCGTACTTCGCCACGTCCGCTGCCAGTGCCTTCCAGTCTTCCTGGGTCGGAATGTGGATCGAGGATTTGGCGAGCAGTTCACGGCACTTATCCGTTGTCGGCTCCCACGTGCCGTTGATGTACTTGTCGAAGTACGTGCCACTGGCGTAGTCGGAATCTTCAAAGCCGACGAACTTTTCACCGCGTTCGCGCGCAATCATGCACGACGCCTTGATCGCCTCAAACGCCACGGCCAGAAAGTACATGTTCGTGAAGTCGAGTGCTTCTTCGGAGCCGTAGTGCACGCGTTCGCGCGCAAGGTATCCGTGCAGGTTCATCTGTCCCAGACCGATCGCGTGGCTCATGGCGTTGCCGCGCGCAATGGAGGGCACGGACTGGATATTGGACAGGTCGGACACTGCTGTCAGGCCACGAACCGCCGTCTCGATGGTTTGCGAGAAGTTGGGCGAATCCATTGTCTTGGCAATGTTCAGGGATCCGAGGTTACACGAAATATCCTTGCCCACGTGCGAATACGTCAGATCTTCGTTGAACTCGGAGGCTTCGGAGACCTGCAGGATTTCCGAGCACAGGTTCGACATCGTGATGCGGCCCTTGATCGGGTTGGCGCGGTTGACGGTGTCTTCGAAGACGATGTACGGGTAGCCGGATTCGAACTGGATTTCAGCCAGTGTCTGGAAGAAGCGGCGGGCGTTGATCTTCTTCTTGTGGATACGCCCGTCATCGACCATTTCGCGGTACTTCTCGGTCACGGAAATTTCGCTGAACGGCTTGCCGTAGACGCGTTCGACGTCGTAGGGGCTGAACAGGTACATATCCTCGTTGGCGCGCGCGAGTTCGAACGTAATATCCGGGATGACGACACCCAGGGAGAGCGTCTTGATACGGATCTTCTCGTCCGCGTTCTCACGCTTCGTGTCCAGGAAGGACATGATGTCCGGGTGATGGGCGTGCAGGTAGACGGCTCCCGCGCCCTGGCGCGCACCCAGCTGGTTCGCATAGGAGAACGAATCTTCCAGCAGTTTCATCACGGGAACAACACCGCTGGACTGATGCTCGATGCGTTTGATCGGTGCGCCCGCTTCGCGCAGGTTCGTCAGTGACAGTGCCACGCCGCCACCACGCTTGGACAGCTGCAAAGCGGAGTTCACGCCTCGGGCGATGGACTCCATGTTGTCTTCGACGCGGATCAGGAAGCAGGAGACCAGTTCGCCGCGCGCACGCTTACCCGCGTTGAGGAAGGTGGGTGTGGCCGGCTGGAAACGTCCTGACATGATCTCGTCGATGAGCTTGCGTGCCAGTTCGATGTCGCCGCGCGCCAGGTACATTGCCACGATGACAACGCGATCCTCGAAGCGTTCCAAGTACCGTTTGCCGTCGAATGTTTTCAGCGTGTACGACGTGTAGTACTTGAATGCGCCCAGGAACGTTTGAAAGCGGAACTTGTAGGCGTAGGCCTGCTTGTACAGGTCCTTGATGTCCTGAGGCTCGTACTGCTCGAGCACGTCGCCCTCGTAGTAGCCTTCGCGCACCAGGTACTCGAGTTTTTCTTCGAGGTCGTGGAAGAACACGGTGTTCTTGTTGACGTGCTGGAGAAAATACTGGCGAGCCGCCTGACGGTCCGCTTCGAACTGAATCTTGCCGTTCTCGTCATACAGGTTGAGCTGGGCATTCAGCGCATGGTAGTCGAGGTCAGTGCTCAACTCTTCTGGGCCGGTGTCGGTGAGATTTTCGACCAAAATTCCTTCAATCCTTCGCGGACTCGGGAGACATCCTCGGACGTGCCGAGAAGCTCGAACTTATACATATGGGGAACGTGTAGCTTTGCAGAGATGATATCGCCCGCCAAGCAGTACGCCGGTCCGAAATTGGTGTTGCCTGAGGAGATCACTCCCCGGCAATATGAGCGGTTGGTGGCATCGTTGAGGAACTTGATGACCTGTTTGGGCACAGCTCCTTTGATATTTCCCCCGCCGTAGGTAGGGGTGATCAGAATGAAGTCGGTGTGAACGTGCAGGAATTCATCATGCGGGTGAAGAGGGATGCGGTGCGCCGGATAGCCCAGTTTTTCGACGAAACGGCGCGTGTTCCCCGTCGCCGACGAAAAGTAGACGATCTCCACCATGACTGAGGAATCTCCTTATATGGACGTGAGAGCCGGTTAAGTGTGTGAGCCTGCGGGCCGAGGGTGGCATGCGCCGTGGATGGTGTGAACCGTCGGTCGTGCCTTCCGTGTCTGACCTGTGCATGGGAAAAGCCCGACACCTGCGAGGTGGCCGGGCTTCACGCGGTGATCAGGCTTGGGCGACCCGCAGCGGTGCAGCCTCGGCAGCCATTGCCGCAGCAGCTTTGATGCGGTCGGGGCGGTAGCCGCTCCAGTGGTCCTCGCCGGCGATCACAACGGGTGCCTGCTGGTAGCCCAGTCCCTTAATGTATTCGAGTGCTTCGGGATCCTGCGTCACGTCGATCGAGGTGTATTCCAGGCCCTGCTTGCCGAGCGCACGGTAGGTCGCATCACACTGCACGCACATCGGCTTCGAGTACACGGTGATGGTCATGGGATGCTCCTTTTTCTTCTATGCGCTCTGTGAGGTGGTGGGGATCGTCAGGTTCGGTGCGCGTCCTGCGCGCCTGCTTGATGCCCCGAGCTGTAGTGGCTCCGTTGATGTATTAACACTACACCTTGTGGCGCCAAGTGCAAGTGACCACTACATGTTGTGTCTGAGTGATGGTGTGCATCGCGCTGTGGACAGGCTGTGGACAGCGATCGGAGGGCCTGTATCAGACAGCCTAAACTCCGGGCGGGCCTGTGGATAACTGGAATCCCAGCATGGTGCGCAATCCATATATCTAGTGGGCGTGTTGCGATTCTTCGGCGTGTCGCCCCTATATCTAGGGTGGCGGACTGGTTGTCGTACCTCTATATAGGCGCATTCGGGCGCTGCAGCGGTGTCACAGGCCATCGTTCAAACGCCATCGGGCCCTACTGTCAGACCCTCACTGTGGGGCCAGTCCCTTTCGCTCAGCCTTGGAGCCGGTAGACTTCATGATCTCCCGCCTTCCCGGCACCGGGGACCAGGCGCAGTCCGAGCTTTTCAGCAAGTCGAGCCGAGGCTGTGTTTGCGGGGTCGATAATCGCCACGATTGGGAGCTGTGGGTGGCGGTCGCGTGCCCATTCGAGTGCGGCACTGGCAGCTTCGGTCGCGTACCCCTTGCCCTGCGCCTGTGACGCGAAGCGGTAGTAGAGATTCAGGACCGTCTCGTCACCCTCGACCGCATGCCGCACGCCAGTGAAACCGATAGTTTCACCTCCGTAAGTCAACACGACAAAGTAACCGATGCCGTGCTGGCGCCAATCCTGTTGCCACGCGGACGTCAGTTCCACGGCCTCGTCACGGTCTTTCATCGTGAGCTCCGGTCGGTGTCTGTAGGTCAGCGGGTCCGAGTGAATCTTAAAGACAGCGTCAACGTCTGCGTCCTGTGGTGGCCGCAGGCTGAGGCGTTCGGTCATCAGGGGAGTCGAATCTGCCGTCATGTCAGTCATAGTTCTCCTTTGATTGAGGGCGGGCTTCATTGGGGGCGGACTCACCTCGACTACACACTCGGGGCACGAGCCGAATCCACAGCATCGCGCGCGAGGCGACCCGAGCCTGACGCATCAGGCTCCGTTACTGGTTCGTCAACTGCCCGGCGATCTGACTGACAAGCGCTTTCGCCTCATCGAGACGATCCGCCGGCTGCGGACCTACCGAAATGAGCACGTTGGCAACGCGTGCCCCGACGGTCACCTCACGCTCCGTCGCCTCAGCCTGCGTACTGGTTTCCAGCACCCATCCCTGTGAGATCGCCGCATCATCCCAGTTGGACAACGCCAGCGTCGTAGGCGCCCCGCCACCAATCATGACCGTGTACTGCGAGCACTGCGCCGCCAGATCCTCAACGGCAGTCACTGCTTCTGCTGCCTCGTCACCCGACGGTGCGACAGCAACGAAAACCCCCTTCATATCGGCTGCCTGCTCGTCGCCTTCCTGCGGAAGATACAGACTGCGGTGGGGCCATTGGGCGCTCAGAGCTCCGAAAGTATGAGGCCGCCACAGGATCGACGCGCACGCAGTCGGCTCTATCGCCTCGGGTGGCAGATCACTTTCAGCCGCGCCGGTCGGGTCCGCCTTGGTGTCAGCGCCGTCACCGCCCTCACCCTCGGGAACGTTCTTGAGGGTGCGACCGTCAGACAATGGTGCGGCAACTGCAGCGTCCACCTGCTCTTCCGTTAACTCAGCTTCATTGGCGAGGGAGTCCCCATCTGCCTCATCAGATTGCGCACCGGATTGCGCGCCGTCTGATCGTTCGGCGGCAGGGGCGGATGACTGGCTGGAGGCTCCAGAGTCTTCGCCGCTGCCGCCCGTGTCCGGCGAGCAGGCCACAAGCGTGAATGCCAGTGCTCCTGATGCGGCCCCTGCGAACCAGGTGCGAACCTGGCGTCTGGAAAAAACGCGTGTCATGGTTGGCTTCCTTACCTCGGTTACTTCACCCTACCGCGCCGGCATGATGGCACGCGTGGCGTTAGGATGACCGTGTGGAATCCGCGCACACCGCCTCTGATGACCAGTCCCATTCGCGGCGCACGCCTGCACTTTCGCGCGCACGCCTGGCTGACATTGCGTGCGTGTTCCTCGGTGGCATGATCGGTACCCTCGTCCGCGCAAGTCTTGACCATATTGCGGCGGCACATCCCGCCTCATCGGCGCTGGTGCTGGCGTGGTCGACCATTGCGTGCAATCTTGCGGGCGCGCTTATCCTCGGTTTTTGCGCAGGCTCGGGCCGGTGGCTGAGCGCTCGCGTCAACCTTCTGATCGGCACCGGTATGTGCGGGGCGCTGACTACATATTCGACCATGATGCTTGGCGCAGTCACATTCGTCCACAGTCCTCCGCTCGACACCACGACGGGCGCGATGGGCAGAATCCTTGCTGGCAGTGCCATTACCCTCGGCCTGCTTGTCCTGGGGGTAGGTGTCGCCACTGCCGGCTGGTGGCTCGGAAAAAAGGCGCGGCCATGAGCGCGCTGATGTGGATACTCACCGCCCTTGCCGGCGGGTGTGGGGCCACCTGTCGGTGGCTGCTGTCGGGAGCAATCACGCGGCGACTGAACGCGCCGACGTCTGCCTCGTCAATAACACGGCACGTGCCCGGCTCGCGCGCCCAGCTCCTGCGTCCACTATGTGGAATCGCGGCGGTCAACGTGATCGGATGCCTGCTGGCCGGCGCATTCACGTTTCTGACGACATGGCCGCACTGGTGGACGGTGATCGGCGTGGGGTTCCTCGGTGCGTTCACGACGTTTTCCACCGCCGTCGTTGATGTGTGTGAAGTGCTGCGAAGCCACCGCACGGCCCTTGGTGCGAGCCTGCTGGTCGGTGTGTGGGCGCTATGCGTGGTGGCTGTCATTGTGGGGGCGGCTGCTGCTTCGATTGCGATGTTTGCTCTGGCCACGGTGAGTGCAGGCGGGTGAATATGGTCACGACTGGGCCGCGCCGTTTGCTCTAAACGCGCCGACACTTTAAAGTAGTGATCGACCATCCAGAGCAGCTAAGAGACCTGGCTCGATGACGCTGCAGCAACCCCCGGTCACGGAGAGGGTGCTTCCGCCAGGACCGATGGAGGAACCATGATTGACCTTCACGACGTACGCAAGGTGTATCACTTGCGCGGCGGGAATGACGTTGTCGCACTTGATGACGTGACGCTGCACGTCGATGCGGGCTCGATTCACGGAATCGTGGGTCAATCGGGGGCCGGAAAATCCACACTGATCCGCTGTCTGACCGCCCTCGAACGCCCAACCAGTGGTGAAATCGTGGTCAACGACGTTGACATGACTCAGCTGCGCGGAGCGAAACTGCGTCAGGCTCGCCGGAACTTCGGCATGGTGTTTCAGGCAGCCAACCTGCTCGATGCGCGCACGGCGGCAGAAAACATTGCATACCCGCTGCAGATTGCGCGTCGCCCGAAGAAAGAAATCGACGAGCGCGTTGAAGAACTCCTGACCATGGTGGGGCTGCAGGGACGCGGCGGCTCCTATCCGTCGCAACTGTCAGGGGGCCAGCGGCAACGCGTCGGCATTGCGCGCGGCCTGGCTGGAACTCCGGCAGTGCTGCTATGTGATGAGCCGACCTCCGCACTCGATCAGGACTCAACCGGCCAGATCCTCGATCTGCTGCGCGACCTGCGCGACTCACTGGGTGTGACGATTGTGATCATCACGCACGAGATGGCGGTTGTACGCGAAATCTGTGACTCGGTGACACTGCTCAACCACGGCGGCGTCCTCCAGAGTGGAACGATCGAAGAGATCATGAAGGATCCGTCCTCGCCGTTGGCTCAGGAACTGGTCCCCTTGCCGAACGTGGACGATGCCGTGATCCCGGAAGACCGCGCGCTGCTGGACCTGATTTTCACTTCAAGCCCCGGTGTGCCCACCGGTGCCAGCGTGCTCAACATGAGCGCGTCGATGGGTGCCGACGTGACCGCAGGGGTTTTCGAGTCCATCGGATCAACACAGGTGGGACGCCTGGCGCTGTCAGTGCCGCGCTACCACACTCAGCAGATCCTTCAACAGCTTCATGACCAAGGTATCTACGCGACTGAAAGGCTGGCATGATCATGAATCATGTACTGCTTGCTGCCCACATCGGTGTTGCACAATTTCAGTCCGCCATGATGTCGATTGCAGCAGACAAACCCACCTGGGGTGACAACCCGGCACTGACCAAGCAGTTCCTGCCGGCAGTGTGGGAAACTCTTGTGATGACCGGCGTCGCCACACTGGTGACCGTGATCTTCGGCTTGCCGCTTGGACTGCTGGTCGTCAACACGTCGCGCCACGGGCTCACGCCCAACCGCATCGTGCACCAGGTTCTCGGCGTGATCGTCAACGTCGGCCGCTCATTCCCATTCATCATCCTGCTGATCGCGATTGTGCCGCTGACCAGGTTCCTGGTGGGAACCACGCTCGGCTGGAAAGCCGCGATGCCGTCCCTGATTATTGGTGCCATCCCGTTCTTTGCACGACTGGTGGAAACAAACGTGCTGGCTGTTTCGCGCGGCAAGATTGAAGCAGCCCAAATGATGGGCGCATCCAACCAGCGTATCTACTGGGGTGTCCAGGTTCGCGAAGCTCTGCCTGCCCTGATCCAGTCGGTGACTGTCCTGGCGATCACGTTGATCGGCTACTCGGCAATGGCTGGCGCGGTCGGTGCCGGTGGTCTTGGAAAGCTGGCCATCAACTACGGCTACAACCAATTCATGCCCGACGTCATGCTGTGCGCAGTCGTTGCGATCATCATCATCGTCCAGGTGATCCAGATGATGGGTGACATGATCAGCCGGCTGGTGGACCACCGCTGAGGCACTACCAGCCGGCACACTTCACGGGCACATGCCCGTACCAGATCTACGCGGCACCCGTCGCATCTGACCCGCAATACGCCTGCAACATGAGTGGAGTGCATTGCATCAACGGGAACGTCACCCTCGTTCATCTCACATGCTTCAGCGCAATTGAAAAAACCTGAAAACTTGACCATTCTGAATTTAGAAACGGTCTGCATTGGCAGACCGGCAACATGATTGGAGAAACTCTCATGCGTCTATCTCATCTGAACACACGCTCTTTCAAGGCCCTCGCAGTGTGTGGCCTGGCAGCATCCTTCGCTCTGGCAGGCTGCGGCGGCGGCAACTCAACGGAATCAGCCACCAGCGGCTCGGCTGACGCAGCAGCATCAGGCGAAGCAGGCGGCGCAAGCGGTGACGTCATCAACCTGACCGTCGGCGCCAGCCCTTCACCTCACGCCAAAGTCCTGCACTTTATTCAGGACAACCTGGCTGCTGAAGCTGGCATTAACCTGGAGATCGTCGAGTACACCGACTACCATCAGCCGAACGTTGCGCTGAACAGCGGTGACCTGGATGCGAACTTCTACCAGACCCCGAACTTCCTGGATGACCAGGTCAAGGAATTCGGCTATGAGTTCGACCAGGGCGAGGGCGTCCACATCGAGCCGCTCGGTATCTTCTCCGAGAAGATCAAGGACCTGAAGGATTTCCCCGATGGCGGCAAGATCGGCATCATCTCTGATGTGACCAACCAGCGTCGTGCACTCGAACTGCTTGAAGCCAACGGATTCGTCAAGATTGCCGAGGGTGACGAGGCAGCCAACATCAACTCTGTTGAAAAGCTCAAGAACTTCGAGTTCTTTGAAGCCGAAGGCGCACAGCTGGTACGTTCACTGTCTGACGTTGACATCGCCGTGATCAACGGTAACTTCGCGCAGGAAGGTGGCCTGACCATCAATGGTGACGCACTGGTTGCCGAGCAGGGTAAGGGAAGCCCGTACACCAACTTGCTCGTGTGGAAGAAAGATCTGTCTGGTGACAAGCTCGAAGGTGTGAAGAAGCTTGACGAGCTGCTGCACTCCGACGAGGTCCGCACCTTCTTCGAAGAGAACTGGTCAGACGGCACCGTCCTTCCCGCGTTCTAAGCAGCTTGCTGGCACTGCTCCAGACAGTGTGCTGAGCAGTGCCAGATAGGGCTGTCCTCCTGATAGTAACGGCAGCCACTGCTTTACGCGGTAGCTGCCATTCAAGGGAGAAACTTCATAACAGATGGGGGCGGCGCACTTCGCGAACGGAAGTGTGCCGCCCCCATCAGTACATTTTCCTTAGTCGATGATGCCGTACAGGCGGTCGCCGGCATCGCCCAGGCCGGGTACGATGTAGGACTTCTCGTTCAAGCCCTCATCAACGGCGGCGAGTACAACGGTGACATCAGCGCGATCACCCACGGCTTTTTCCACCTCATGAATGCCTTCTGGCGCCCCCAGAATGCATACGCACGTCACATCACGGGCGCCGCGTTCCAGCAGGTAGTTCGTCGCGGCTACCATCGTGTGGCCGGTGGCGAGCATGGGATCCAGAATAAAGCACTGACGGCCCGACAGGTCGTCCGGCAGCCGATTCGCATAGGTTTCAACCTGAAGCGTATCCTCGTCACGCTTCATACCCAGGAACCCAACCTCGGCGGTGGGCAGCAGGCGAGTCATCCCGTCGAGCATTCCGAGGCCTGCACGTAGGACGGGAACGACAATCGGACGTGGATCGGACAGTCGTGCCCCAACGGTGGGACACACGGGAGTCTCAATTTCGATATCTTTCACGGCAACGTGACGTGTTGCCTCGTAGGCCAGCAGGGTGACGAGTTCGTCAACGAGCTGGCGGAATGTTGCCGACGGAGTGCGGCTGTCTCGAAGAACAGTGAGCTTGTGGTCAATCAGCGGATGATCAGCGACATGTAGGTGCATGGTTCAAGCGTACCGCGCCGGACATGCCTGAGGCGATCGAGTCGTTACTGTTGTCCTTCTCCGCTGGCGCGGTAGGCTTACCTCGTGACGGTCGACGAATCATGGTCCCAGGCGATGGGACGCGCACTGTTTCTGGCGAACCGTGCCCGCGAAGCGGGCGATGTCCCTGTCGGAGCGGTGGTCCTGGACCCGCACGGCACGGTCATAGGGTCAGGCTGGAACCAGCGGGAAACGACCCACGATCCCAGTGCTCACGCTGAAATTGTGGCGCTGCGTCAGGCCGGCCTCGCGATGGGCACATGGAACCTTGCGGGATGCACCCTGGTTGTGACCCTCGAGCCTTGCACGATGTGCGCCGGAGCGGTGGTCAACTCGCGCGTCGACCGCCTGGTATTCGGCGCGTGGGACGACAAGGCCGGAGCTGCCGGTTCGCTCCGCGACGTCGTGCGTGACGCTCGTCTGAACCACACAGTGGAAGTGATCGGCGGAGTTCTGCGCCAGGAAGTGGAAGTCCAGCTCAAAGGATTCTTCTTCGAGAAGCGCTCAGATGCGCTTCATGAAGGTCGCTCCCCACGAGTCACGTCACACTCGGCCGCCGCTGCCGCACTCCCGCCGGCCTCCCGCTCATCATCAACGAGGAAGACGCCGAACGGCCCTGATACGACAGTGCCGCCCGCATCGCCTGGTGAGAATCTGCTCCCGAAAGGAGTGCGCCTGCGAGGTCGCAAACGATCCTGACGACGGGCACCCGGCAACGTGTTTTTGGCCACGGTTAGCCGCCAGATCGCTGCTGAAGTAGCGTTGGTCGACGGATTTCGTGTAATCTGACTGGCCGAGGTAGCGTGTCCGAGCGGCCGAAGGTGCAGCACTCGAAATGCTGTGTGGTGATAAGCCACCCTGGGTTCGAATCCCAGCGCTACCGCCATTAAGAACCGCAAGATACCAACGAAAAGTCAGGGTTGGCGGTTCAGAGAATCGCCCGCGTGGTACCTACGTGGTACTTCCAAAATAAAATCACCCGATAGATTGCCGCTGTCGTGACTTCGATAGAATCCCCTGACACCCTCACTGCTAGCCACACAGACACAGCGACAAGGCAATCGAGACAGCGGCCACGACAAAACGAACAGTGTCACGCCGCCAGCAGCGGTCTTACAGTTCTTCTTTATCGGCTGACTGCACACCGGGCACAGCCGAGTCTGACGGGATTTCCTCACCAATCATAATCAACACAAGAAATCAAGAATCATCACGACTTAACCCCGAAAAACATAAGTTCACCAGGAAACGCCGACCTGGCAAGCCGAAACACTCAACCGGAGCACCACGTTTTGGCAATTAACCCTTCTTTGGCTCCTGCCCTCTCCTGCGAGTCGGCAGGGGCCAGGTCTGTCAGTACACGCCCGCACCCCGCATGGCAATTGACGAGGGCGCCCCCATCCACTGTTGATCAGGGGGTTCGTGCACACGCCGCCCTAAGATTGAGGGGATTGTGCACCACAGAGCCTAAGAGTGAGGGCAACGTGCACACATCACCCGAAGAACCAGGCCGTGGCGCATCCCTCCCCGTACGATCTACGCAACGATGCCGCTACACTCATTAGTCGAACACGGCCATTCGAGCGGCCCTCGGTGCTCTGGCGAGAGGGCCATTTCTACCAAAGTGTTGGGTTTTGTGGACTGGGAATGTAAAATGCTCCTAACCATCAATCTGGTGTGAGAAGGGACTCGCTACTGTGAGAATGAAAACGAGGGCATCACTGAGCGCACTTGCAGCCTTCGCGCTGGTCGCAGGTGTGCAGGGCATGACAAGTGTGGCACAGGCAGCTGAAGAACCGCCTGAGAGCAGTTATACGCTGAACTTCAAATGGAAGACGTATGACAGCAATCCGGGATGGACGTACGACCAATCGCGTACGGGTATTTCCAAAAAGATGAGGATGTACTGCACTCTCTACGGCAAGACGAGTCCGGATGCGGCTGAGAAGCAAATTCCTGCTTATGAGTGGGCAGATGTTCAAGTGACGTATGGCGAGAAGTCGTCGTATGTCGTGAAGACGCCGTCAACTCGCACCGTTGACGGTACGGATTATGTAGATGTGCATATCGATGCGTGTTATCACGTCATGAATGACGAAGAAGGATTTGCGCGTGATCTTGCCACGTCCCACTCGACCGTGGCTGGCACCAACGTCGACGATATTTCGATCTTTCAGCAGGCGAACACCGACTTTGAATTCGTTCTGACTGAAGGCGTCATTCACCCCGAAGATGCGGATGGTGTATCGGTCAAGATCGGACTGAATCGTACCTATAAAGGTAAGACTGAAGAAAACTTCAAAGGAAAAAGCCGCCAGAAAACTGTCAATACCTACAACTTCAAGGGCAACGCAGTTCACCATCCGAGCGCGGAATACAATGCTGATCGTACTCAGACGCCCATTACCAGAGCAGCTTCCGGGAATGATCTCGACATTTTCAGCCCTTATACGGGTCGCATCAAGACCTACGCGTTGAATGCGAAGTTTGCTGACACGGGCGGCGTTGTGAACGCAAATGGTCGCTACGAGATTGAAAAGGTCGAAGGCGACGATCTGACTGGGTGGACTGTATACGTCAAGTCCAATGTGAAGGAAGTTGCGCCTGAGAAACCGACCACCACCCAACCGGACAAGTGCGGTGAAGAAGCGACCGTTAACCTGCCAAAGGCGGAGGATCCTGACAATCCGGTGTGGAATTACGAGGAGACCCGCGTTAATGCGAAGGGTGAGCCGGACGAAAAAGGCCAGTTTATGAAGGTGACGGCTAAATTGGCTGACCCTGTTCTCTACATCGTGAAGAAGGATGAAACCACGGGCGAACCGGTCCAGACCGAATGGACATTCGACATCGCCGCTGCTGCATGCCCGGCAGCACCAAACTGGGATGATGTGACAACTCCTGCTGACAAGCCTGTCGTTGTTCCCAACCACGGTGGCCCGGTCGCCGATGGTGCCATTGTCCAGGTCAAGGGACCGGGAACGGCTGTTATCAACGACAATGGCAACATCACCGTAACCCCGAATTCCGGTGCGCGCGTCGGTGATGTCATTACCGTGACTGTGCTGGACAGGGACGGCAAGGTGCTTGATACCTTCCAGGTCACGTTGACGAAGGTTGACCAGGTCATCACAGTCAAGCCCGCTGCCGACAGGAAGGGACTGGCACGTACCGGTGCTGATCTTGGGATGAGCGGTGCTGCAGCGGCTCTCGCGCTGCTTGCAGGTGCGTCGACCATGATCTTGGCGCGTCGTCGACGTTAGTAAACGATTCGGTTCACCGCCACAGGTGATCTGCAGAGTGTGGCTCCTCGTCTTTCAGGCGAGGAGCCACACTGCCTGTGAACCGCAAAAAGAAGGTGCTCCGAAGCATGAAACTTCGGAGCACCTTTGGTCAGTGGTGCGCCGCGCTGTCGCGGAGCATTCAGTTAGCGGAAAGTCAGGCTACAACCAGACCCTTGAAACCGCGAGCGCGCTCCAGGCGCTCGCTGACATCCTGCCAGTTCACCAGATTCCACCACGCCTTGACGTAGTCAGCCTTGACGTTCAGGTAATCCAGGTAGAAGGCATGTTCCCACATGTCCAGCATGAGCAGCGGGACCGTCGCAACGGGCACATTCTGATGCTGATCAAACAGCTGGAACGTCACCAGGCGCTCCGCAATTGTGTCCCATGCGAGCACTGCCCAGCCGGAACCCTGCAGACCGGTCGCAGCTGCGGTGAACTGTCCCTTGAATGCGTCGAAAGAAGTGAAGAATTCCTTGATGGCTTCAGCCAGCTCGCCTTCAGGCTCGCCGCCGCCGTCCGGAGACATGTTCTTCCAGAAAATCGAGTGGTTGGTGTGGCCACCGAGGTTGAACGCCAGATCCTTCTCCAGCTTGTTGATCGTGGGGAAGTCGCCCTTCTCCTGCGCTTCGGCAAGCTTTTCGAGGGCGGTGTTAGCGCCGGTCACATATGTGTTGTGATGCTTGTCGTGGTGCAGCTCCATAATCTTGCCGGAAATGTGCGGTTCCAGCGCGGAGTAGTCGTACGGAAGATCAGGCAGTGTATAAGTCGGCATGGCAGCTCCTTAGCTCTAGACGAGGCGATTTGCCACACATCCGGGCCTTAAGCCCTAGATGCTTCTTCTTTAGGGTATCGGCCTTCGAATCTTTTCGCATGACTTATATGAGGTAATTACTGGTCACCCTCGTCCACTCTGTCAGTCCGACATCAGCTGCCTACCCAATAACGCTCTCACGTGCATCAATGAATGCCTTGACACACGCGCGTACATCGTCCTCGCTGTGCGCGGCCGACAGCTGCACGCGAATACGTGCCAGCCCCCGCGGAACCACAGGGAAACTGAACGCCGTGACATACACACCCAGCTCCAACATGCGGGCCGCAATTTTGACGGCCAACGCCGCTCCATCATCTCCACGGAACATCACGGCATGAATCGGATGCGAACCGGGCAGGACATCAAATCCGGCGTCCTCCATGAGAGAGCGGAACAGTGCCGACATCTCCTTCAGGTGAGCGCGCGCATCGTCAGCCTGGGCGGCCAGTTCCAAAGCCTTACGCGACCCGGCCACAACAACGGGAGCCAACGTGTTGGAGAACAGGTACGGTCGAGCCTGCTGACGCAGGGTGTCCACAATGGCCTGCGGGCCAGCGACATACCCACCCGAAGCGCCACCCAGCGCCTTGCCGAGTGTGCCGGTCAGAATATCCACCCGACCCTCCACACCGCAGTACTCAGGAGTTCCCCGACCGTGCTGACCGACGAACCCTGTCGCGTGCGAATCATCCACCATGACGAGGGCGTGAAACTCCTCTGCCAGATCGCAGATCTGTTCAAGGGGAGCGTACGAGCCGTCCATCGAGAAGACACCGTCAGTGACGATGAGGACCTGATCGCACTTCTTGTCTCGAGCTGCCTGGAGCTGGCGACGCAGATCCTCGATGTCGGCATTGCGGTAGCGGAAGCGGGTGGCCTTGCACAGGCGAATACCGTCAATCAGTGACGCATGGTTGAGCTCGTCAGACACGATGGCGTCATCGGGACCCAGAAGGGCGCCGAAAATTCCGCCGTTGGCATCAAAACACGACGAAAACAGGATGGAGTCATCCATGCGGAGAAACTGAGCGATCTCGCGCTCCAGCGCACTGTGCTGATCCTGAGTACCGCAGATGAAACGCACCGATGACATTCCGAAACCCCACCGGTCAAGCGCTTCCTTCGCTGCATCGACAAGTCTCTGATCCCCTGCCAGTCCCAGGTAATTGTTGGCACAGAAGTTGAGCGCCTGCCCGGAGTTGGTGTCAACGTGGGAGCCCTGGCGACCCAGGATTTCGCGCTCCTCCTTATACAGTCCCTGCTGGCGAATCTGATCGAGGTGAGCTGTCAGCCGTTCGCTGAGTGTGTCCATTGTGAAATGCCCCTTCGGATCTTTATTTCTCCCAATCGATAATGACTTTACCTGCCGTGCCGCTGGCTGCGGCTTCGAACGCATCCTCCCACTGCTCAGGGGCGAATCGGTGCGTGATGATGGAACGAACAGATTCGCGCAGCTTCTCGGACGATTCCATCATGAACGTCGCCAGGTACCACGTGTCGAACATCTGGCGTCCATACACCCCTTTAATGGTGAACATGCGGGTGATGACCTTGCCCCAGTCCACGGGGAAGGCGCCTTTCGGCAAGCCGAGCAGTGCCAGTGTTGCACCATGGGTGCAGCAGTCGATCAACGTGGTCAGCCCGCCGGGAGCTCCCGACATCTCGATTCCCACGTCGAAACCCTCACGAATGCCCAGTTCAGCCATCACATCTGGAACCGTGCGGCGCGTAATGTTGACCACGGCGTCCGCCCCTACCGAGCGCGCCATGTCCAGGCGTTCCTCCTGAACGTCGGTGATGACGACGTGGCGCGCACCCGCGTGTCGGGCGATCGCCACGCACATGATCCCGATAGGGCCTGCACCCGTAATCAGTACATCCTGACCAGTCATTTCCACCTGCTGACAGGTGTGGACAGCGTTCCCAAACGGATCAAAAAGTGCGCCGAGCTCCGGGTCGATGAGGTCGGGCTGAACCCACACGTTTGACGCCGGCACCACCACGTAGTCAGCGAAACCACCGTCGCGGTTCACGCCGATGCCGACTGTGCGCAGACACATCTGCTTGCGGCCCGCGCGGCAGTTACGGCACCTGCCGCACACGATGTGCCCCTCCACTGATACGTGCTGTCCGGGATGTAGCTCGTCGCAGCCGAATCCGGCAGCGACACCCTCGCCAATTTCGACGATCTCCCCGAAAAACTCGTGCCCCAGCGTCTGCGGTGGGGTGAGGGATCCGGGGGCTCCGCCATCCCAGTTGAACAGGTGAACATCCGTGCCGCACAGGCCTGCGCGCTGCACTTTAATTTTGACTTCACTCGGGCCGACTGCCGGTTCGGGGATGTCGCACAGCTCCAAACCTGGTGCCTGTGCCATTTTGCGAAGTGCGCGCACGATGAGCCTCCTTGCTGCCAAAGCTGCGATGCTGCAGGCTGTCTGGAGGGCGAGCGCACCGCCTGAAAAATGTCAGCTCCTAGTGTGGCACGTATAGCCGCTGAAGTGAGAATTTGCGAGGGGAGGTCGAAGCCTGTGCGGATGACCGTATCGTGGTACCGCTCAGCTCATGGGGTATAGGTGCGCTGAGGCGTTGGGGCCTTGGTACTGGATGATCGTGGCAGACGATAAAGACGTCACGTCTTGGCAACGGTGGGTATTCATTTATGTAACGAGGGTTGTGGGATGTGTCACCCCCTCATAATCTATGGAATATGGATAAAGGTTTTGAGGTGTGTCCCCATTGGGGCGCGTTGTGTGCGGTTGTATCGGGAGTGCGATGCTTGTGGCTGGATGCACGATGGGCGGCGGGACCCAGTCCGGCCGGACCGGCCAGTCCGGAGCAGATCCTGTCGACACAGACGATGGGCAGCCTCCCATCGGCACCGTTGTGGATTAGGGCGAACCGATAGCAGTGGACATCGAGGTCGGCCCGCTGGCAGCCGGATCTTTTGACGCGCTTGATGATCAGGCCCGCGCCTCAATGTACGCGATGAGGCTGTCCACCCTCGCCAGTGCGATGAAGGCGGGCAGCACGGACGGCTCGGAAAGCGGTGCCGGTGCCAATAGCGCAGATGCGACGAATAGCTCGGCAGATACCACGTCAGATGGTGCGGCAGTTGGAGAAACCGCGCTGACATCTCCGGTCGGCACAGCCACCGCGATGGCCCAGATTGCGCTGGGCGCGCAGGGTGACACGCGCGCTGAGTACGAAAGACTGATGGGCATGAGTGCCGATGAGGCGGCCAACCGGTTTTCCGCATCGTGGGGGCTGTGGGATCGATGGAAAGGCGACGTGTCGAAGGTCGCGGGAGGGAAAGTTGCTGATACCCCCTTGGTTGGCCGATCTATGCGCATGGTGTTTGATGATCAGTTCACGCCCAACCCCACGTGGAAAGATGCCGTCACGTCACAGTGGAAAACGGATGTCACCGACCTGGACTTGCAGTCACCATCAGCTCAGGAGGACCTGGCTTTGCATCTGCTGATGCCACACGAAGGGACGACGGTCAGCCCCACCAGTGTCCATGATGCGTTGCAGGCACTGAGTCAAACCGCCGCTGACGAAGTGGAAGTGTCAGTGCCGAAAGTGAACTTCACCTCCTCGGTCAGCTTGCTGGATGTCGTGACGGATATGGGCGCGCCTGAGGGCCTCGCAGAGGGGGATTACTCCGGATTCGGTTCCTCTGCCGATACTGGACCTGCGTTGAATCTCCAGCAGTTCGTCCAACAGGGCCATCTGATCATTAAGGAGGAAGGTACGGTTGCCGCGGTCGTCACCGAACACGCCACAGGGGACACGGCACCGCCTCCACCCCCGATGCTCACCTTCAATCGTCCATGCGTAGCGATCATTTCGGACACGCAGACCGATACACCACTGTTCATGGCTTGGATCGGTGATCGCTCCCTAGCTAATTAGGGCAGCACTGTTGCCTGCCAGGCGCATGGTGAGACGGGCTGCCCGTCCCTGATTCCCCTTTAGGTTCGCCCCAGTGCAGGTGCACGATGCCCCAAGAACTCGTGCCCGTGTGCACATACCCCTAAAAGAGGCGTCCATACGTGCACATACCCCTAGAAAGTCGGCCCTGTGTGCACATTCCCCTAGATCTAACGTCACGCCACAACACCCGATTTCTAAACATGCAGGTCAGGAGGTCGCGGGCTAGTCCCCGACGATGACATCCGAGGTTTATCTAGGGGTATGTGCATTGAGCGGCCTTAAAACTAGGGGTATGTGCATCAAACGGCTTCAGATCTAGGGGTATGTGCAACTGCGACGTCCTCACGGCCTCAGGTTGGCTCGTCCGCGTAGGCTAGGTGCATGCGAACAGATGACGTGTCGGATGCCAGCCAGCAGATTCCGCCGCAGACACCCTCGGGCGCGACGAAACCGCCGCACCCTCCCTCGGACATTGCGAAGTCGCCGCGACCGCCTGCGCTCGACGACAATCTGATCGAGGCATTGCGCCGGGACCTCGAAGCAGCTCACTTCACCGTCGATTATGTTGACTCGCTGCTCAGCCAGCAGGCGCAGAATGCGTTGATGCGTGATCAGCGCGTGCCGGCGATGGTGGAGCTTCAGCGGCTGATTGATGGTGAGTCCGCCGGGAACGCCGCAGCCGCCGCAACGTTGGCGCAGCTGTTTATCCTGGGGATGGATGTGGACTATGACCGCGTCGATGTGGCATTGCCGGCTCTGGGCAGTGCTGGGGCCTGCGCGCTCGGCCTCATCGCACCTGCCGGCGCGAGCGCGAATGCCGCCGAAACCAGCGGTGCCGACGCGAACACGAACGCGAACGCCGCTGAGACCGGCAACCCCGCCGGGAACGCCGGTGATACCAGCAGCGATGTCGAGTCAGCCGCCGCTCCGATGCGCGCGCTGTTTGACCTGCGCCCACATGCCGCCACGCTGCCGGACGGCGACCATCACTGGTGGGTGCTCTCCGATCTGGGAGAGGCCACAACAGGCAGGCCGCTTGCTCCTGACCACGTGCTCGGCATCGGCGGAGCAACGACAACGTTGCTGACACTGACCGACCGCACACCCGTTGACAGCGCACTGGATGTCGGCACAGGCTGCGGCATTCAGGCACTCTACCTGGCCACGCACTGCACCCGAGTCGTGGCGACAGACCTGTCTGAACGCGCCTGTGAAATCACCCGCTTCAACGCCGCACTGAATCAGGTAGCCATTGACGTGCGCTGCGGATCCCTGTTCGAGCCGGTCGCCGGCGAGCGCTTCAACCTGATCGTCTCCAACCCACCATTCGTCATCACTCCCGATTCGGTGCGCGCATCCGGATTGATGCAGTACCGCGACGGCGGCGCGCAGCGAGACCACCTGATTGCGCAGATCATTCGCGAGGCACCCGACCACCTGACCGAGGGCGGCACCATTCAGATGCTGGCAAATTGGGAGGTCGACTCTGACTCCACCGCCACATGGTCCGATCACCCCAGAAGCTGGTTCGACGGCCTCCCCGTGGACGCGTGGGTGATTCAGCGAGACTCCCTCGAACCTGCCCAATACGTCGAAATGTGGCTGCGAGATTCCGGCGGCACGCTCACCGCCCGCGACACGTTCGAACGCGGATACGCCGACTGGCTGGCTGACTTCACCGCGGCCGGCGTCCAGTCGATCGGCATGGGACTCATTGCAGCTCGCCGCCGCCCGGATTTCGCTGAGAAGGGTCCTTCCGCCGACGGGGGTAGTTCGATTGACGAGGACGACGTGGCCGCCTCACCATCCAGTGCCAGTGGGAATGAGCCGGATCGGGCGACGCAGCGCCGGCCCGCATACGTGGAATGTGACGCGGTGGCGACCGGACATGTGCCAACCGGGCGAGATATACGTCGAGGCCTCGACATCATTCAGCTCGTCGCCACCCGCGCCGGCGGAGGCAAGATCTATGGCAGCGGTGACAATGGCGGCAGCGTGGAGGGCGATAACACCGATGGCGGAAGCGCCGACCTCCTCTGGGACCTGCACGCCGTGTGCAGCCCGGATGTCACCCAAGTGCGTTATTTTGCGCCCGGTGAGGCCGACCCGCAAGTGATCGAGCTGCAGCAGGGCGGGGGTGTCGGACTGAAAACCTCGGTGAGTTCGGAACTGGCCGGCCTGGTGGGCGCTGCAGATGGCGAGCTGACCCTGGGACAGATCGTTGCCGCGATCGCAGCGCTCATGGAACTTGACCCCTGCGACCTGCGAAATCGCCTGTCGCCGGAGGTGATCCGCCTCCTCAAGTTCGGCATATTGCGCACCAGCTCACAGGACACGCCGTGAGCGAGATGCCGGTTAAACGTTGTATGGTCATCAGCGAACCACATTTCGCGGCTAAGTGAATTTCCCTCGGGAAGGCGAAATGACGGACAGGCAGGAAGGAACGGAGGGACATGGGCGCGTCGAAGTTAGTCATCGTCGAGTCTCCGGCGAAGGCGGCCACTATTGGATCTTATTTAGGGCCGGACTTTCGTGTTGAAGCCTCGGTCGGTCATATCCGCGACCTGCCTCAACCGTCCGAACTGCCCGTGTCCATGAAGAAGGGCCCGTACGGTCGTTTCGCCGTCAACGTTGAAGACGGCTTTACTCCTTACTATCAGGTGACGCCTGAGAAGAAAAAGCGTGTCACTGAACTCAAGCGCGCCCTTAAGGATGCTGACGAGCTCTACCTGGCCACTGATGAGGACCGCGAGGGTGAAGCCATCGCGTGGCACCTGCTGGAAGTGCTCAAACCGAAGGTGCCCGTCAAGCGCATGGTGTTCCACGAAATCACCCGCGAGGCTATTGAGCGCGCACTGGACAACACGCGCGATATTGACACCGACCTGGTTGACGCGCAGGAGACTCGACGCATCCTTGACCGCCTCTACGGCTATGAAGTCTCACCGTTGTTGTGGCGCAAAATCCGCCCATCTTTGTCGGCCGGCCGCGTCCAGTCGGTAGCAACTCGCCTGATTGTGGATCGTGAACGCGACCGCATGGCGTTTATCCGCGCGGACTACTGGTCCATCGATGCCTTCATTCAGGCTGACGAGGGTGACTTTACGGCGCGTGTGAGCGCGCTCGATGGGCGTCCTGTAGCCACTGGCACTGATTTTTCCGAAGAGGGTGTGCTGTCGGACAAGGCTCGCAAAGCTCAGACAGTGGCGCTGGATGAGGCTGCAGCCGACCGCCTGGCGGACGGTCTGCGTGAGGCTCCCTCGTCGATTGAATCCGTCACGAAGAAGCCGTACCGCCGTCGCCCTGCTGCGCCTTTCACGACGTCAACCCTGCAGCAGGAAGCTTCCCGCAAGCTGCACTGGAATGCGTCCTCAACGATGCGCACGGCGCAGTCCCTGTACGAGTCCGGTTACATCACCTATATGCGTACCGATTCGACCGCGCTGTCGAGCCAGGCAATCCGTGCGGCGCGCGCCCAGGCAGCTGAACTGTACGGCAGCGATGTCGTGCCGGACAAGCCCCGTATCTACGGCACGAAATCCAAAGGCGCGCAGGAAGCACACGAAGCGATCCGCCCTGCTGGTGACCATTTCCGCACCCCCGATGAGGTGCGTTCGGTGTTGAGCCGCCAGCAGTGGGCGCTGTATGACCTGATCTGGAAGCGCACAATTTCCTCGCAGATGGCGGATGCGACGGGGCATACCTCCACGATCCGTGTCCTCAGCCAGCTCACCGATGTGCTCGAGCTGCCAGATGGCACGGGCGCGCGGGAAGTGACCTCGTCCGTGTCTGGTACAACGATCACGTTCCCCGGGTATCGACTGGCCTATCAGGAAGGCCGCGACAAGGATCGCGATGAACAGGCGCTGTCACAGCCCGCCGCTGACGCAGCATCCGCTTCACAGTCCGGTTCTCAGTCTGGCTCGCAGGATGGTGCGCGCGGAGCGGAAACCCTGCTGCCTGCCGTGGAGGAAGGCGAAACTGTCACGGTTCACCACGCTGAAGCCGAAGACCATCAGACCCAGCCACCGGGGCGCTACACCGAAGCGTCACTGGTGAAAATGATGGAGCAGCTGGGAATTGGCCGCCCCTCCACCTATGCGGCAACGATTCAGACGATCGGAGACCGCGGCTACGTCACGCACCGCGGTCAGTACCTGGTGCCTACGTGGCTGGCGTTTTCCGTCACGCGCCTTCTGGAGGAAAACCTCTCTGACCTGGTGGATTACGATTTCACGGCGTCGATGGAAACCGACCTGGACCGCATCGCGGGCGGGCAGGAGGACTCGACGCAGTTCCTCACGGAGTTTTATCTCGGCAGCAGCGCAGGCCAGACAGAGGCCGAGACGGCCAGTGGCGTCGATGGTCCGCGTGACGAAGTGGCCGACGCAGCGGCGGATGGGTCTTCCTCGTCGAAGCGTGAAGGACTACGCACCCAGGTTGCCTCGCTGGGCGACAATATCGATGCGCGGGCGATCAACTCGATTGACTACGGCAACGGCGTGACGCTGCGCGTGGGGCGCTACGGGCCGTATCTGGAGCGCGACAGTGACGATGTGCGCGCCAACGTGCCGCCGGACGTTGCGCCTGACGAGCTCGATGAGGCGAAGATTGCCGAACTGTTCACTCAGGCAGCTGATGATGGCCGTGAGCTCGGCATCGACCCGGCCAGCGGGCATATGCTCATCGCGAAAAATGGTCGCTTCGGCCCCTACGTTTCCGAAGTTCTGCCTGAGGACGCCGACGAGGGCGACGCTGCGAAATCGACGCGTAAGAAGAAGGTGAAGCCGCGCACGGCTTCCCTGTTCAAGTCGATGGATCTGGCGACGATCACACTGGATGATGCACTGATGCTGTTGTCGTTGCCCCGTGAAGTGGGAGCTGATCCGGCAGATGGCGAAGTGATCACCGCTCAGAATGGTCGCTATGGGCCGTACCTGAAGAAGGGGAGTGACTCGCGCTCACTGGAAAGCGAAGAGCAGTTGCTGACGATCACGTTGGATGAGGCGCTGGCACTGTTCGCTCAGCCTAAGACACGCCGTGGCCGCACGGCCAGGCCGCCGTTGCGTGAATTCGGTATTGACCCGATCTCTGAGAAGAAAGTGGTGGTCAAGGACGGCAGGTTCGGACCGTACATCACGGACGGTCAGACCAATGTGACGGTGCCGCGATCCGAATCGATCGAGTCGCTGACTGAAGCCCGCGCCTTTGAACTGCTGGCTGACAAACGCGCCAAGGGGCCTGCTCCCAAACGCGGACGCAAGAGCACCACCAGGACGACCCGCAAGAAAGCCTCCACGAAGAGTGCGAAGACGACGCGTAAGAGCGCCGGGACTGGTGCGAAGAAGTCGTCGGGCACGTCCAAGGCTTCAGCGTCGAAGAAGAACGCCTCATCTGCGGATGGCGACCAGTAGTGCGTCGGCCTGAACAGCGTGCATGTACGCAAATGCCGGTGCCTCGTGCAAAGATAGGCTCATGAGCACTTCCAGCGGGGATTCGCGGCGCAGGCGCGGCCTGTTCATCACCTTCGAAGGCGGTGACGGTGCAGGCAAAACCACCCAGATCGAACACGTCAAAGAGTGGTTTGATCAGGCTGGATGCGTCTCGTTTGTGACCCGCGAACCGGGTGGAACTGACATGGGTAACCAGCTGCGTCAGCTCATTCAGCACGGACCCGAAGACGTGGATCCGCGTACTGAAGCCCTGCTGTATGCGGCTGACCGCGCCTACCATGTAGCAACCGTGATCAGACCCGCGCTTGCGGCCGGTCAGGTAGTGCTGGCTGACCGATTCATTGACTCGTCAGTGGCCTACCAGGGCGCTGCGCGCGAACTGGGCGTGGATGAGGTACTGGCCTTGTCAAAATGGGCGACGGAGGACCTGTCGCCGGATCTGACATTGCTGTTGGATTTGCCCCCCGAGGTGGGTGCCAGACGAGGGACGGCGTCGCACACCGCTGACCGTATCGAGCGTGAATCAATGGACTTCCATGAGCGAGTGCGCCACGAATACCTGCACCTGGCAGATCGCTACCCAGACCGCATTGTCGTTATCGACGCGGTCGGCACCCCTGAAGAAGTGTTCCGCGAAATCAGAGGCGTGCTGGAGGAACGCGTTCGACCCGCACTGGGTCTCCTCGTCAATCATGAGGCGCACGATCAGGTCGAGCTGTCTGCGACCGAATCACCCCAGCCGAACTCGCCTGCGCCCGAGCATGCAGCATCGCAGACAAGCGATGAGGACCAGGCTGGCACGATGGTGGCGGCTTTGCTGAAAGAATCCCAGGGCACGCTATGGGAAGGTGACAGCGAGGGACTGCTGTGATGTGCCCGACGTGTTGCAGCGGTGTGCCCACCAGGGGCTATCAGCGCCTGTACGAGGCCTGTGCGCCGGTATCGTTGTGAGGCAGGTGAGCGATGAGCGTATGGGATGACATTGTCGGTCAGGAAAAGGCCGTCGCCACGTTGCAGGAAGCTGCCCGCGCCGCCCGCCGCATTGTCGAGGGCAACAGTGATCGCAGCACCCACTCCATGACCCACGCATGGCTCGTGACAGGGCCGCCGGGCTCCGGGCGATCAAACGCTGCGCTCGCATTTGCCGCGTGTCTGCAGTGCACAGGCAGTGAAATCGGGTGCGGCACGTGCCCAGGATGCGTGACAACAATGGCTCGAACCAACGCTGACGTGCTCAGCGTTGCCACAGAAACCAGCATTATTACTGCAGAACAGGTGCGCGACATCATCATGCGCGCCCAGGTGGCGCCCTCGCAGGGCCGCTGGCGCGTCATCGTTATTGAAGACGCGGACCGCATTCAGGAACTCTCGTTGAATATCCTGCTCAAGGCTATCGAGGAGCCTCCCGAGCGCACCGTGTGGGTGCTGTGTGCACCAAGCCCCGAAGACATGATCACCACCGTCAGGTCACGCTGCCGACAATTGTCCTTGCGCATCCCATCGGTCGACGCTGTGGCTGGTCTGCTGGTCCGGCAGCTCGGCGTGGATATGAACGTGGCGCGCGAGGCGGCGCGGGCAGCGCAGTGCCACATCGGGCGGGCAAAAGCCTTGGCGCGTGACCCCAAGGAACGCGACAAGCGCCGTCAACGCATCCGCGCCGCCATTCACGTTGCCTCAGTCGGTGAAGCCGCTGTCGCCGCCCATGACCTAGTTGAGATGGCGAAGAGTGACACGCAGACGGTTGCCGAGCAGCGCAACACGGAAGAAGAAGCCAAGTTTCGCTACCAGCTCGGCATGGTCGAGGGTGACAAGATGACGCCGCATGCGCGCTCACAACTGCGTCAACTGCGTGAAAACCAGACCCGCCGCATGAAACGCTCACTGACCGACATGCTGGATCGGATCCTGCTGGACGTGATGAGTGTGTACCGCGACGTCCTCATGCTGCAGCTTGGTGCGAATCAGGATCTGATGAATGACGATGTCGCGGAGGTGATCGAGCGTATCGCCCGCACCTCCAGTCCGGAGCAGACCCTGGCACGCATCGACGTGATTGACCAGGCGCGCACCAGACTGACCAACGGTGCGAATCCACTGCTCGCAATGGAATCAATGGTGGTGGCGCTGCGTTAGATGCGCGTGGCGTCCAGCCGGAGGGTGCGCGACCGCATCGACACTGCCCGTGAACCAGGAGGCCCCGCTCTTCCATACGGGGGTAGGTAACTGAATCATTGTTAGTCTTGACCCATGAAAACGCGTTCACGCAACATCGTGATAATTCTGCTCGCCATACTGGTCGTCGTTGCGCTGGCAACTGTCAGTGCCGTGCTGATCATTGGACACGACCGCAAGAGCGGTGGATCTGCCACTCACCAGCAGTCAGCCCTCAGCGAAGATGGTCGCACGGTCATCGCCTCGGGATCAACGTTCAGCGACACTTTGGGTGGCCTGCCGGAACCAACCATTGAGGGCTTCTACCAGCAGAAAGTCAACTGGCGTGATTGCACTGATGACGACCTCAAACAGATGGAAGGATCGCAGCAGTCATCAGACGGATATGAATGCGGCGCACTGTACGCACCGTTGGATTGGGACCAGCTCGACGGCGATGTGATCGCACTGGCATTGGCCATTCACCGCGCACCGCAATCCGAAGGTGCATTGTTCTATAACCCCGGTGGGCCCGGTGGTCCGGCAACTTCGATCCTGCCCTACATTGCGAGCCAGGGACTGTCGATGGATCTGGCGGACCGCCTTGACATCGTGGCATTGGATCCGCGCGGAGTCGGCCAGTCCACGCCGGTCATCTGCCTGACAGACAAAGAACGCGATGAAACGGCCGCGATGTCCGATGATCCGGCCGATCAATCCGACAGTACTCAAGAGCCCACGCCGCAGGAAATTGTTGAGGATCTAAAGGCTGAATCCGCCAAGCTGGCAGCTGGATGCAAGGAACACAGCGGCTCCCTGGCCGAGCATGTCGACACGATCTCAGCTGCCAAGGATTTTGATATGGCGCGAGCCGCCCTCGGACAGGACAAACTGACCTATCTGGGGTACTCATACGGTACCTACCTGGGAGCGACGTATGCTGAGCTGTTCCCCGACAAGGTCGGACGTATGGTGCTTGATGGTGCACTTGACCCGTCGCTCAGTGTTGACGACGTTGAACGACTGCAGATGCAGGGGTTCGAGGACGCCCTCGAAAACTGGATCAAAGTGTGCTCCGCATCGTCGGACTGCCCGGTGGGGTCAAGTGTTGACGAAGGACTGGAGACTCTGAACGCGTTCTTCGATCAACTGGAAGAAAAACCGCTTGAGACGCAGGATCCTAACCGACTGCTGACGTCTTCCCTGGCCTTCAGCGCCGTGATCGGCCTGCTGTACGACACGCAGTTGCACGATGCGTTGACCCAGGGGCTGGATATGGCAATCAAGCAGGACGATGGGTCAACGATGCTGGCGCTCGCAGATCTGCTGATGGAACGCAACGCTGATGGCACGTACCAGAACAATTCGATGGAAGCAATCAGCGTGATTAACTCCCTGGACTATTCTCCGGTCGGAGACATTGAGCAATGGGCTGCTGCAGCGAAGAAGATGAAAGCTGAGCTGCCGTTCATGGGTCGTTTCGCCGGGTATTCCTCTGCCGCTTTGGAAGGCTGGCCCATTGAATCTACGCGCGAACGCGGACCGATCCACGCTGAAGGCACCCCGGAGATTGTTGTGGTGGGAACGACGCACGACCCCGCCACGCCTTATGTGATGTCGCAGGCGCTTGCCGACCAGCTCAGTAAGGGCGTGCTGGTGAGCTGGGATGGATGGAATCACACGGCGTATTCGCGCGACGGGTCGCGGTGCGTGCGCGACGCGGTTGACGGTTTCTTCCTCAATGGCACCGTGCCGCAGGACGGCCTTCAGTGCACGGATTAGGCGCTGAACCTCGGGCGTGACGCGCTCCACCTGTTGAGTATTTGTCGCAGGCGTGGGTAGTCGGCTACAGTAAACGTCGTTGCCTATCAATTGATGCGCGTGGCGCAGCCGCGTAGCGCTGATAGGGAAGGCGGCCACCTTAGCTCAGTCGGCAGAGCGATTCACTCGTAATGAATAGGTCGTGGGTTCGATTCCCACAGGTGGCTCTGAGCTAGCCCCCGCGAGAGCGGGGGTTTTCGCGTATCCGGGGACGAATGGAGCCGGTATCCAGCTTCCATCTACTCCCCTTGTTGGCATTAGGTCGTTAGGTGTTAGCCCGTAGTTAGTGGCAATCGTAAGTAATTCTTCGGCAGACCACTTTGCGTACCCATGCAGTCTGCGCGAAATATTTTGACCAGTTACGCCCAGAAGTTGCCCCAAGTCACTCCGCGTTTCGCTGTGCAGGAACATGTACTGAGCAACAGTCATGCCAATTGCTCTGTCAAAATCGATTACATCATCTGCCATGCTTCCAGTGTATCAAGTGAACGAAATATGCACAAGTAAAACGTTGACAATCATCTACACGGTTTGTAAGTTGTGCATATGTACGAAAAACGCACATCTGCATTGAAGCGGGACGATCTGCTCACCGGCCGTGAAGCGGCTGCACTTTTGCCTCACACGAGTTATTCGCGCCTAATGCGCTGGGCACGCGAACGCAAAGTGCCCTATATAGAAGATCCGGGCGGGCGACGGTTTTTTGAGCGGGCAGACATTGAGAAGCTAATGACGCGAGTTCCCGCCCGCAATGAGGCCGTTCTGTCTGGCGGTGGGTCTGGTGAGTGCTGAGGCTGTTCAGTGGGCTTGGCGGGTCAGTTGTGGCCGGTTGAGTGACAAGCTTGTTCTTCTGCGTTTGGCGTGGAAGGCGGATGACGGTGGGGTTGTTCGTGTTGATCCGGCTTTGGTGTCGGGTGTGACGGGTTTGAGTGTGGCGCGTGTTGAGGCGTGCTTGTCGTCTTTGGAGCGTGCGGGTCTTATTGAGGCTCGGCGGTGGTCTGATTCGGGCTGTTGGTCGGCTCGTTTGGTGTTAGGCGGTGTGCTGTGAATCTAGGCGGTTTGCGTACGCGTGTTGCATGTTTAGGGCCGCAGATTTTCCTCGGGGGACCGTATGGTCCAGCGTTCTCCGTCTTCGGTCTGCTCAATGATAATGAACGCTGTTTTTTGCCATCGCAGCATAGTGGAGAGCTCACGAAGGAGCGTTTCTGGAGAGTCTGTTTCCGGAAGGTAGACCGTGTGGGTTTTCATGGTGACGTCGGAGGTTCGGCTGTTCGAACCGTCAATTGTTGCTTCTGCGGCTGTTGTGACTCCGAGTGCTCCTTCATCCGCTTTTTCAATTTTGACGTAGGGTTCGATGCTTCCTGCGTCGCGAATCACGTTCACAATGGTGCTTGCTGCTGTCTCGGGTTTGATTATCCACATGTTCATTGGGGTTGCGCCCTTCTTCTCGTGGGTTTTGCTTGTGCTTTTGAGTTTAACCAGAGGTGTGGTCATGGCTGGTGAGTTTTTTGTTGTGCGTCGTGGGGCGACTGCGGTTCCTAATGCGACGGTATGGAATAAGAAGTTGTCCATTCAGGCGTTGGGCGTGTTGGCGTTGTTGTTGTCGATGCCTCCTGGCGCGCCTATGGGGTATCGGGCGTTGTTGGGGCGTGGTATGGGGCGTGATTTGTTGTTGCGGTGTTTTAGGGAGTTGGAGGAGTCGGGGTATCGGTGGCGGTTTTATGACCGTCAGGGTTCTGGCCGTTTAGTGACGGTGGTGGGTGTGTTTGATGTGCCTGTTTGTGAGGTGGAGGCGCGTGAAGCGTTGGAGTTGGCTCGTGGTGGAGCGTTGGGTGCGGTGTGCTCGGCAGGTTCAGGTGAAGGCCGGCAGGAGACTGGACCGTCTTCGGAGCAGGAAGGCGAGCCTGATCCGGTTGAGCATGCTGGTGGGAGCACTTTGGGCGAGTCGCATGATTGCAAGGGTGTCACCGTGCGCCGGATTTCCGGCGCACGGTGTGAGCAGGGTGATTGTGATTCCACCGTGCGCCGGGTTACCGGCGCACGGTCAGCCGTAGCACGGTCAGCCGGCGCACTATCCCTACGGGATACCAAGTTATTAGATAAATCTAATAACCTGACCGAACCAGACCTGGGTGAATCGGATTCGAAGCTTGGTGGTGAGGGGTGTGGTGTGGTTGGGTCCGGTTGGGCTGAGAGTGTTGATCGTTCTTCTGGATCATCCGGCTTGTCGGTGGCTGATTCGGGCTTGTTGGCGCAGTGTCTGCCACCTGGGATGCAGGCGTTGGATCCGTCTGGTGCTGCCAGGGTGGTTGGGTTGTTGCGTGAGCGGTTGGATGCGGGGTGGCGTCCGCGTGAGATCCGGTCGTTGATGGATCAGCCGGTGCCTGGTGATGTGGGCCGGTTGTCGGCGTTGGTGGCGTATCGGTTGGAGCATAATGTTGCGCCATTGATGGCGCCTGCGCGCCTTCAGCGTGTGGCGTTGGATGCGGAAGCTTCGCGTCGGCGGCGTGCTGTTGAGGCGTTGGAGCGGGATGCTGGTGCGGATGTTGATCCGGTGTGGTCTCGCGTGTGGGATGAGGTGACTGCTGAGTGCGTGGGGGTGTCGCGGGTTGTGCAGGTGCGTGAGGCGCAGAAGCGGTATGACCGTTTGGTTGGTGATCAGGCGTGACGTCGTGGTTGGTGTGGGCGCGTGGTGTTGGGGGTCTTACTGCGTCGCAGTCGTTGGTGTTGTTTGAGTTGGCGCGGCTTGCGGATGCGCGTGGTGTGGTGATTTGCGCTGTGGAGTATTTGGTGGAGTGTACGGGTGTTTCTCGCAGGTCGGTGTTTCGCTCGTTGGCGGGTTTGGAGTCGCGCGGGGTTTTGTCACGCCAGATGCGGTATGTGCGGGGTCGTAAGGCGGCTTCACGGTTCGTGTTGCATTGGATGGCTGGGGTGAGTGATTCGCCTGTCCAGGGCGAGTTGTGTCCTGGTCAGGATGGGTGCGAGTCTGATGCGTGTGTGGGTGTTGTGCCGTTGTCGATGTCTGATAATGAGGGGTTGCGGCGTGTGGTGTTGGAGGCGGCTGCTGAGGGCTGGGTAGGTGCTGCGGCGCAGTGCTTGGCGGTGACGGTGCAGGAGGTGGGCGCGCGCCAGTTCTCAAATGCGATTTCTCGGGGTGTGCAGTTTTCTCGGATGTCGTGGTCTGAGTCGGTGGCTGATACGTGTGGGATCGCGTGGGAGGTGTTGATGACGTGCACGCAACAGCTTGTGGAGGCTTCTAGCCCGTGGGCGGTGTGGACGACGATTGTGAATCGGCGGTGTTTTGCGCGCGATAAGTGTGCTGGTGTGGAGGAGGCGGTGGAGCCGTCAATGATGCCTGAGGCTGGGTTGCGTCCCGGCCAGGGCGATACGGCTGATGTGTGGGTGTGTGTTGATGATTTTGAGGGCCCGCTGGCTCGTATGGTGGAGGCGCTTATTGAGGCGGGAATGACCGAGACGTTGGCGTGGGCGGGAACTCGCCGTATAGCTGAGCTTGCGGTGGGTGATAGTAGTAGGCGGCATCGAATGGCGAGTGTGGATCCACGGTTGGGTGATTTGGGCGTGCAGGGTGCGGCTGCGCGCGCGTGGATGACGATGTTGGTTGGTTCGCGGCGTGGTGTCAAAGGCAGCCTGTTGCAGGCTGATGATGAGGCGCTGATGATAGCTGCTCGCGAGGTGGTGGAGGCCTTAAATCTGGCGGCATAGCAGGAACGTGAGGTGGATCACAAGTGGCGTTTGAGGGCATGGTGACAGTTTGGCACCATGCTTTTTTGTTAGAGGGGTTTGAACTCGTTATAGATTTGTTCGAGCACTTCTTCGTAGTTGGTGTCTTGTCCTACCTCGACGGTGTTGGTGTTGACGGTGATGGTGATGCGGTAGAAGATTCTGATTTTGCTTGGGTTCAGGTTGAGTTCTTGAGCGATGTTGATGCCTTCGGCTTTGGCTGTGGTGTAGTCGTGGGCAATGAAATATCTGCTTCCTGCTTCGTCGGGAGTTTGTCCGTCGAAGGTGACGATGTATTCGTTGTGGCGTTCGAGTTGTTGCATGGCAGTGGTGGTGTCTCCTTAGTAGATGGTGATGGAGCCGGTATTGACGAGGCCGTCACAGCTTGTGGTCCATGATTGTGTGCCGAGTGGGATGCTGGTGAGGATAGCGGTGGCTGTTCCTGGTATGGGTGTGCTGGCGTTGGCTGCGTGTCCTGCGATGCTGATGGTGCAGGTGGTGTATCCGCTTCCTGAAACTGTGATCGAAAAGGTGGCAGCGCCGCTGCCTCCAGTGTTGACTGAGGTGTTCATTGAGGTGACGCCTGTGGGCGCTGGCTCTGGTGCCGGCTCTGGTGCTGGTGGTGTTGGTGGTTCGGGCGTCTGCGGTGCTGGCTCTGGTGCGGGTGTGGGCGCGGGATCTGGTTCTGGTTCTGTGTGTGGCGTCGTGGGTGCGGCTGGTTCTGGCTTTGGCGGAGTGGTTGGTGTGGATTGTGGTGTGCGCTGCTGGTCTTGAGTCTTCTCGGCTGGTTTTTCGGGTGCGGTGGATTGCGTGCTTTGGGCGTTGGTTGGTGTGTCGGTGTGGGTGAGGGTTTTGCCTGTTTGGTGAGTGCTGGTGATGACGATTGTGGCGGTGGCTACGCTGAGGAGGAGGATGAGTGGTGCGGTGAGGAGCAGGCGTAGGCGTGTCGGGTGTTTCCTGCTGTGCGGGTGTGAGCGTGTCGGTGTGGGCGCGTGCTCGGGAGTTTGGTTGTGGCGCGCTGCTGTGTCGTTATCGCTTGGGTTGCTGGGGTCTATGGTGTTGCTGGTATTGCTGGCGTTTCCGGTATTGCTTGCTGTCGGCTCTGGTGTGTCATGGGTTTGGATGTGTCCGTCTGGGTGCACGCTCATGTAGTACGTGCCTTCTGGGCCTGTTGCGGTGACGGGTAGGGCGCGGTTGTAGTGTTTGGCTTGTGCCAGGGCAATGTTCATTGCGTCGTGGTGTAGGTGTTGGCTGGGTTGTAGGCGGGCAATTGTGATGCCTGCTGAGGTGACGGTGGCGGTGCCGTTGTCGTGGTGTGTGATGGTGATTGATGGCCAGCTGGTCATTGCGTGTCTTTCATTGTCTTGGTGGTGTGTGCGCATTGTCTACGTATTACGTAGAAGGGAGCGCACATGAGGAATCCTTGGGCTGGCTCGGGTGGAGAATACTCCTCGGACTACGGCGACCGCGCGGTGGTGTCTGAGCCTGTCCGGCCGCCTGTGTGGAAGCCGGGCGCGCAGGTGGTGGCGGCTGGCGGCTTGCCGATTGCGTTTGCTGGCGGGTATTGCCCGTTGTGGGTGGTCGGCGCGCACGGTGGTGCGGGGGCGACGTCGTGGGCCCGCTTGTTGGGTGCGGGTGATGCTGGTGTGTCGTGGCCTGATCCGAGTAGGTTGACGCGCGTAGTCGTGGTGGCTCGGACTCATTTTGCTGGGCTGAGGGCCGCGCAGGACGCGGGGATCCAGTGGGCGTCTGGCCAGGTTGGGCGTGTGGAGCTGGTTGGTTTGATTTTGGCGGCGGATGCGCCTGGTCGCAGTCCGAAAGAGCTTGCCCCGTTTCGTCAGCGTGTTGCTGGCGCGTTTCCGCGCGTGTGGCTGGTGGGCTTCCAGAGTGCGTGGCGTACCGGTTTCGCGTGGGACGTTCCGCTTTCGAGGGATGTTCGCAAGGTTTTGAAAGATATGTCGTTGATTGGAAAGGACGAGTAAATGAGTCTTGTTGCGAGTGGTGTTGGCGTTGTTGAGTCCGTGGTGGGGCGCGCGGGGCTGATTTGGATGGATTTGAATCCGACGCCGGTTGCGCCTCCAGGTGTGGAGGCGCGCGTGCAGACGGTGCTGAATTGGGTGATGTGGATTGCCGGCGCGTCTGTGATTGTCGGTTTTATTGTCGGCGGAATCATGCTTGCGGTGTCGAATGAGCGTGGGATGGGTAATGAGAACGTGCGCAGGATCGGCTATGTGATTATGGGTGCAATTGTTATTGCCGCTGCGGCGGCTCTGGCGAAGGCATTGCTGTAATGGCTGAGGAAAAGAGCACGAACATTCTTGCCCGCCCAGCCTTTATTGTTTCGGGGCTGCTGGTAGTTGCGTTGCTGGTGGGCTTGGGTTTTCTGGTGGTCACACGGGATGCTGTGCCTGTTAGTGGTGAGAATGCCGCCTCCCCTTCCTCGGGCGCTTCGGGCGCTGGTGCAGGTAAGCAAAGCGGTGGTGAGTCGCCTGATGTGGCCACTGCTGGCGGCGCTGGTGCGTCTGATTCGGTGTGCGGCTTGTCGTCTTTGGAGCGTGCGGTGCCTGAGCAGGCTTTGCCGTCGGTACCTGTGCAGGTGGGTGAGCGGATCACAGTGCCGAGCATTGACGGGTTTGGGCCTGGAATGACGGATGGGATTTCGCGGTGTTTCGCTCATAGTCCGGCGGGCGCGATTTTGGCGTCAGCCAATTTCCTGTCGTGGTTTTCGTCGAAGGAGCGTCTTGATGAGGTGGTTCCTGTCCTGATGGCTGCCGGTGCTGATCGTGATCGGCTTGAAGCCCAGATTAAGGCCGAATGGAAGGGCGAGACGGGCTCCGCGTTGAGCATTCACGGGTTCCGGTTTGAGGATCGTGGTCCAGACGCGGCGATGGTGGTGTTAGCTGTGTCGTCGGTGTCGGTTCCTGACACGCTTGTGGCGTGGCCTGTGGTGTTGGTGTGGCAGGACGGTGATTGGAAGGTGCAGGCTCCATCTACTGACTCGTGGGGTGAGCGCGTTATTGACTCACTTGCATTGGAGGGGTTCGTGGAGTGGAGCGCGTAAATGTGCCAGTTTTGGGAACTGTCATGCAAGATCGGTGAGGTCGCTTCTGAGGCGACGCACAACATTATCGCTGAATGGGCGTACAACATCATTCAGGATGTGTCTGCCACGTTGTTGAAGGTCGGCACGGTGTGGACGGGTGTGGGTACCCCCAGGCTTGGGGGTGCTGACTCGGCAGTGGGCTTCGTACACTCCACCACTCACATACTTGTGGTGGCGCTGGCGGTCGCATCGCTTTTCGTGGCTGGTATTCATTTGGCGCTGTCCAGACGCGGTGAAACAGCGATGAGCGTGCTACAGGGACTCTTGGCGCTGGCTGTGGTCTCCGGTGCATCTGTCGGTGTTGGACAGTTGCTGGTGGATGCGTCGGATGCGTTTTCCACGTGGGTGATCGGCCTGGCGGTTGATGGCGATGCGGGCAAGTTTGGATCGAAAATCTTGTCAGTGACGAGTGTAACGGGCAGCTTGGGGCTGACGGTGCTGATCGTGGGTGGCTTGGGCGCGCTGGTCGCGAACCTGGTCCAGATAGGCCTGATGTTTATTCGGTCAGCAATGCTGATCTTACTGGTGGGAATTATGCCGCTGGCAGCTGGTGCGTACTCGACGAAGTGGGGGCGGGGCTGGCTGTGGAAGATCGTGGCATGGTTTTTCGCGTTCCTGATGTTTAAGCCGGCCGCCTCCATTATTTACGCGGTTGCTATCAGGCTGGTGCAAGGTGATTCCTGGTCTTTGTCGAATGGTGAGGACTTGACGAGTTTCGTCATGGGCGTTGTGATGCTGATCCTGGCAGTGTTGTCGCTGCCCGCCCTGGTGACCTTTATGGTGCCGGCCACTGAGGCGCTGAGTGCCGGTGGCGGCGGCGCTGCTGGTGCGGGAGCAGTGCTGGCGACGGGTGCAATGACTGTTGCGCGTGTGGGTGCTGCGACGGCCAGTGGAGGAGCTACAGCGGCAGCGGGTGCTGGTGCGGGCGCTGGCGGTGCGACGGGAGCCGCGTCGAGTGCGGGCGCAGGTGGAGCTTCTGGTGTTGGCGCTAGTGGTGGTGCGCGCTCGATTGGCGCGGGTAGTGCTGGTAGCGCCGGTGGTGGTGCGACGAGAACCGCGTCGAGTGATGCCTCGCCGGCGCCGAACAGTTCTCATCAAAGTGGCCCGTCAGGCGCTGATGGCGCGTCGGGCCGTGATGGGAGTTCGGGTCCGAGCGGTGCGCCTGGGCGTGACGGCGTGGACAGTGATATGGGCGGCTTCAGTCCTACTGGTGGTGATGTTCAAAATGAGTGATGAAGCGGTCAAGGTTCGCACGTATGGCAATTGGCGTATCCCGCGCCGCGCAGGCTTCGGCAAGATGGGGTTTGGCGAGTCGATCTTTGGGCTGGTGGGCCTGGCTGTCGTGAGCGTCGTGGCCATGTCGAAGGGCGTGGTGATCGCGGTGGCGGTCGCAGTCGTGTGGGCGGGTCTCGTGCTGCTGATGGTGACACGCGATGTGCATGGGGTGTCCGTGGCAGAAAGGATGAATCAAAGGATGCGGTTTCGGCGGGGTGTGCGTAGGAAGTCAAACATTCACGCTTCTGGTGGTCTTGCGGTTGATCCAACGCAGGGTAAGTGTCACCTACCTGGAATGTTGTACGGTTCGCGTTTGAGTGAGCATAAGGACTCCTATGAGCGTCCCTATGGTTTGGTTGAGCATGGTGATGGCACGCTGAGCGTGGTCATGTCTGTCTCGCCTGAGGGGGGCGGTTTGACCGACCAGGACACGATTGATCGTCAGGTGGCGCTGTGGGGAATGTGGCTGGGTGACCTGGGTGGACAGATGGGGGTTGCTCAGGCGAGCGTGTGTGTGGAGACGATTCCTGATAGTGGGGATCGGCTGCGCCGGGAGGTGGGTGCTCGCATGAGCGAGCAGGCCCCGCCGGTCGCCCGCCAGATTCTGAACCGTGTGGTCGATGATTATGGGCAGGGTGCGGCGAGGGTGCGCGTGTGGATTACGATCACGTTTGACCCGTCTAAGATGGGCGCTTCGGCGAAGAAGCGCCCGCAAGTTGTTTCACGTATTTCTTCCGATTTGCCGGGTCTTACTCAGACGCTGATGGGTACGGGCGCGGGCGCAGTGCATCTTTTGACCGCGCGTGAGGTGTGTCAGCTCACGCGCGTGGCGTTTGATCCGGCGAGTGAAGCCTTGTTTGAGCAGGCAGCTAACGCTGGTGAGGACGTTGCTTTGACGTGGGAGGATGCCGGCCCTATGAGAGCTGTGGCCCAGTGGGATCATTACCGGCACGATTCGGGTCTTTCGCGCACGTGGGTGATGTCGAGGCCTGCGCGCGGATATGTTCAATCTGGCGTGTTGCGCAAGATTTTAGAGCCGTCTCGGGACGTGCAACGCAAGCGCGTCACTATTGTGTACCGGCCTTTGGATGCGGCCAAGGCTCCAGCGGCCGCGGATGCGGATGTGAATCGCGCGGCCGCGCGGGTGGAGAACACGCCTCGGCCTACTGCTACTGCGCGCAGGGAGCTTCGCGCAGCCCAGCAGGTGGCTGATGAGGAAGCGTCGGGCGCGGGCTTGTTGGATTTCGCGCTGATTATTAGCGCCACAACGAGCGCTGATGAGCTTGATGATACGTCGAGCGCGGTCCAGGCGTTGGCTGCGTCGTCACGTCTTTTGGTGCGCCCAGCGTATGGGGCGCAAGATAGCGCGTTCGCGCTCGGCTTGCCTCTGGGGCTTCGCCCGGCTTCGCAAGCGTTGTCTGGAGGCTGGTAGTCGTGGCTTTCGTAGGTGACTTGGTATCAGCTCTTTTCACAAGCAATACCGCGAGTGGGAATAGGGGCAAGTCTGGTTCTGGCACGGTAGCTAATCAGCCGCTGATCCAGCCGTGGCGTGCCACGTCTAAACAGGTGTGTGGCATGTTCCCTTTCATCGTGGGGTCGAACACGGCGTTGGTGGGAGCGCCCCTTGGCCGGGCTTTGCATGGTGGGGGCGCAGTGTGCGCCGACGAAATTTCATGGTTTGAGCGCGGTTTGATTAGTGCCCCCTCGGCAATGGTGCTGGGTTTGAATGGTTTGGGGAAGTCTTCCTTGGTTCGGCGCATGATTACCGCTTCGGCCGGGTTCGGGGTTCACACGATGGTTCTGGGCGATATTAAGCCCGACTATGTGGCGTTGATTGAAGCCCTTGGCGGGCAGGTCATCAGTATTGAGCATGGTGGTGCGGGCATTAACCCGCTCGATGCTGGCAATGTGCGCGCGGCCGTGGAGTTGTTGGAAGCAGCCGGCAAGTTTGAGGATCGTGACAAGCTCCTGGCCGCAGCCCATGAGCGTAAGAAAGACATGGTGTGCTCCCTCATCCACATTATTCGTCGCACGCCACCTTCAGATAGGGAGGAGACGATTGTTGATGAGGCTATCCGTATTTTGGAGACCTATGATCGGCCAGTAGTGTTGGCTGACCTTTTGAAGGTTGTGCGCGATGCTCCAGATGAGCTACGCGCAGCCGCATTGGATCGCGGCGATATTAACCACTACAGGGCGGTCACTGAGAGTTTGGAAGCCTCGCTCATGGCTTTATTGTCGGGCAGGTTTGGTGGGTTGTTCGCGGTGGAGATCACAACGCCGATGATGATGGACCGGTCCGTAGTGTTTGACGTGTCGGCGTTTAAGGAAGCCTCAGAGGACTTACAGGCCGCGTTGTTGCTTGCTACGTGGTCGTATGGGTTTGCGACCGTGGAGATCGCGCAGACACTGGCTGACGCGGGTGTTGCTCCGCGTCGGCGTTACAAGATTGTCATGGATGAGCTGTGGCGTATTTTGCGCGCCTCATCGGGCTTGGTTGAGCGTATTGACTCGCTGACTCGCCTGAACCGTACGATCGGTGTGGGCCAGCTGATGGTCACGCACTCGATGGCCGATTTTGACGCGTTGGCTTCGCCGGCAGACCGGCTTAAAGCCTTGGGCTTTGTTGAGCGGTCGAAAATGCTGTTTTTGGGTGGTCTGCCCGCTCGTGAGATGGAGTTGTTGGAGGGCGTGTTTTCTTTGACTGAGAAGGAAAAGTCGATGCTGACCTCGTGGAATGCTCCGGGCACGTATGACCCCACCACGGGTAGGGACGCCCCGCCCCTTGGCATGGGCAAGTTCATGTTGAAAACCTCCAACGCACCTGGCACCCCCTTCCAGGTGCGCTTCGTGGATGGTGAGGCCGCACTGTCAGATACGAATCAGCGGTGGGGCAGGAGAGCCCGATGAGTGTTCGAGACGATGCGGATACGTGGGAGCCGTCCACTGTTTTGATGGCGGTCTTTATCGCCCTAGTGGGCGTTGCCAGCCTACTTATCACTCTTGGTGCACACACTTGGGCGCTCTGGCGCGGGGTAGAGGGGGTTTCGTGGAACCCGTTTACTCTCATGATCGACTTATTCACTGACAGGCTTGACCCGACCGGCGAGGTGTATTGGTGGATTGGCGGGGTAGGCGTTGCCCTCCTCATCCTTGTCCTCATTGCTTTGGTGGTGGCACTTCCACGCCGCTCTAAGCGCTCTAGGCGCGGTGATGAGGCCGCGAGGTGGGCTGGAAGGGGCAAAGATATTGAGCCGATCACGCAGCGGGCTGTGGCCGCGAAAGCACAGCGTTTAGGCGTGAGTGGTGCGGTCGGGTTTCCGGTGGGCCGCACCGTGGCTGGTGACATGCCGGTAATGTCCTCGGTTGAGGACGTGTGCATCACCATTGCAGGGCCTCGTACAGGTAAGACCACCTCTTGGGTGGTGCCACGCATTTTCGAAGCGCCAGGCGCGGTTGTGGCCACGTCTAACAAGCGCGACATAGTAGATGAGACGCGCTCACGCCGAGAGCAGACCACGGGTGAGGAAGCGTGGGTGTTTGACCCCCAAGGCCTAGCTGGTGAAGAACAGTCATGGTGGTGGAACCCACTGTCTTACGTGACTGATTATGTGCGGGCAGGCGCGTTGGCGGACATGTTTTTATCTGCTGAGGACGTGTCGAATAAGGACGGTAACGACATGTGGGATCAGTGGGCGTGCCAACTGATCGCCCCGATGCTACTGGCGGCCGCAGCGGCAGGCAGGCCAATCACGGCTTTGCATACGTGGTTGGCTGACCAGACAAATGATGAGCCGGTGCTTTCGTTGCGCAGTCTTGCAGGCGAGTGCGCTGAGGACGATGTGCGAGATGACCTACTGAAAGCCGCCACTAGCCTGGAAGGGTTTATGGGCATGCCTGCTGAAACGCGCGGCAGTGTTTATGGTGGCGCGGTGCGGATCATGCATTTTTTGAATAACACGCGCCTTATGCGTTGGGTTACCCCAGTGGAGGGCTTGCCCGAGTTTCACCCAAGCGAGTTCGTTAAGACCAAGCAAACCTTGTATTGCTTGTCGCAAGAAGGACGGGGGAGTGCAACCCAGATCGTTACCCCGCTTACTGTGGCTGTGGTTGAGGCGGCCACGGCCTACGCCACTGGCCAGGTGGGCGGTAGGTTGGCTATCCCTATGCTGATCGAGTTGGACGAGGCGGCGAATGTGTGTAGGTGGAATGAACTGCCCTCGCAGTATTCCCATTTTGGTTCTCGCGGGCTGTGTGTAGACACGGTGTTGCAGTCGTGGAGTCAAGGTGAGCGCGTGTGGGGCGATAAGGGCATGAGGGCTCTTTGGTCGGCTGCGAATGTGAAGGTTTATGGCGGTGGCGTGTCAGAGCCGGAGTTTTTGCGCAACCTCTCAGAGCTGATTGGCATGCATTGGGTGGACTCTACCCAGATTTCAAACTCAAGCCAGGGCCGGTCGTATTCAACATCTAAGGCATCCCAGCAAAGGCCTATTGCTACTGTGTCGGACTTGCAGGCACTACCCCAGGGTAGGGCGTGGGTGCTTGCTTCGGGCGCGGTAGCCACTTTGGTGCGGCTGATCCCGTTTTGGGAACAGCCAAATTATGAGCCGGTTAAGTAGTTAAGGAAGATTGTCATGGCAGATCAAGTGATGAATGAAACCAATGCGGAAATGGTGCGCGCATGGCGGGTAGCTATGGCGGTGGGACGGTTCATGGCAATGCGCCGACAACAAGCCTTGCGCAAGGCCGAACAGTCCTCAGTCCAGCATGAGAGAGCTTTGCGAAGGGCGATTGAGGATGAGCGCTTGTTAGCGCAAAAGGTATACGCTCTAGCGCTTGACGATAAGTGGTGGCACACTGCTGTCCAAGATGACGCGGCCTACGTTTACGGTGTGGCGCGCAGGTTTAGCGATATTGACCCCCAGGCCGAGTTAGCAGCCCGCCGGTGTGAGAGAGAGGCTAAAGAGCGGTGGGGCATTGACGTTCACGCCCCACTAGCAAGCGCTAGTGATATTCCCAGTGTGGATGAGGCTTTGCAGGACGCTCCCGTGCTCGATGGTGAGGACGCGGCCGAGTTGAAACCGGCTGTGCAAGAAGTGTTGTACCGGGCCTATCAGGACGGGGACTATCAGATGGTGGGCCAGGATCGGGCCGAAGCTATCTTGGACTACGTACAAGAGCAGAAGGACACGGCCCCAGATTGGCTAAATAGTCTTTGGCAAGAAGATTTATCCCAGTGGTTAGACGGGGATACTCACATCGCGCAGCGGGTGCGCGATATTTATCCCGACATTAAAGTAGCTGAGCAAGTGCAAGCCCAAGCCGTTGGCGTGGCGGCTCATGCCCAGCGTGAGGCGCGCATTGAAGGCCGGGAAGGGCGCGAGGCGAGGCAGGAGCTAGAGGTGGGTGATCCTAGCGAGGCTGTGGAAGGTGTAGCGGTTAAGGAGATGAGCGAGGCCAGGCACGCCGGGCGAGGCGCTGAGGCGGCGTGGGATACGATGCAGGCCCGCCAGGCACATGCCCAGTCCTTGCTCGATCAAGGAGCGGACCCGCAGGCGGTGCGCGCGGTGATGACGGCCGATAAGGGGTTGCACCGGCCCGCTAGGACGGCGACGCGCAAGAGTGGCAAGACGAACGCTTCCCGCGCGCGAGTGCCAAGTAAGAAGGCTGCGCGCGTGCAAACCCGCCACATGTAGCACGTTAGAAGGCGGCCGACACTAGCTAGTGTCGGCCGCTAATGTTATTCGCGCGGTTTGAAAATGTCAGGATCGGCTGGCTCGCAAGGTAACGCCCCGTTAGGGTGAGGCCGCAGGTCACGATGTCCACCCTCGACGCTGCACCCTTTGAACGGGCCGTCGTTGTCTAGTAGTACCGCCATGATTGGATCAGCGTAGTTCACCAGCCACTGTGCAGATGCTAATGCCCCGTCGTTTACGCGCATGTGCTCCCAGGCAAGCCATAAGGCTTGTAGGCGGTAGACCGCTTCGTCATGTTTCCACCATTGCGGGCACCACGTCATCCGCCCTTTTGGTAGGGCGCGCGCGTAGATGTACACAAGAAGATCACGCACGAACACGTCTACGGTGGGGTAGTACAAGTCAGGGGTTTGTTCTTCGTTGCTCATACCCACTACGTCAGGTGTGCGCGCACTAGCGGGAGCGGCCACGCCCCCGCTCGGGTGGCAGCCAAGTCGGTATATTTGGATGGCGTGTAGGGCCTACCTTCTTAATCTGCGGGACCTCCCCAATACCAGGTAGCGGTGGCCGTTCGCGTTTCGGCGTTTCATCACTGCCAGCACTGTCGCCGGTCGTGGTCAAGTTTTGGTACATTTCAGCGATGTAGTCACGATGGCTATTACCGTCAGGGTTATCGCCGTGCTCTGTTGGTTTCGTAAAGCCTTGGGGAGTGGCAAGCCAGGGTCTGCGCTGGCGGATACGTTCACTCTCCGCCTCGTCACCTACACTTGCTTGAGCCGCTACTGGCTCAATGATCTGCTCAGGTGAAAGTGGCGGCTCCGGCTGGGTCGTGATTTCCGGTAGCGTGTCTTGCTGCAATGGCACCGGTTCGGCCTGCAGCTGTGTGAAGGCTTGCAGGTGCGGGGCTTCCATGCGCACGCGCTCGTACACGCCGCGCGTGTCACGCAACATCGCGGCCGCAGTGTTGGTCTGTTGGGCTTGCACATACAAGTCGGCCAACGCTTTTACTAGCTCCATTGTTGCCACTAAGGCAAGCGCGTAAGAGACTTCACTGTTCTTTGGAGTGATCGCAGTGCTTAGTAGTTGCGCTCCAAGGACAACCCACGGGCTTGTCCCACTGTGTTGCACGGGTCGATGTTTGAGTTGAGCACTACGCCCCACTTGGCGCGCGCAGTAGTCCAGCGCGCCTCGCATCTCATCGCTTAAGTCTGGTTGCTGCGCAGCGGCAGCGAGTAGCCCAGCCACATCATTAGTGGCGTCAGCAAGAGCCAATCGATCAGTTGGATCAACGTTGCTCAGCTGGTCGCGGTAGATTTCCAGGCCGCGCTTGTGGCCAAGCCATTCCTCGCGGGTGTATGAGCAGCGGCCACTTCCAAGGGGCATGCCCTTCCAAGCGTCTTGCCACGCGGCCACCGCGTCAGTGGCGGACTCGATAGTGTCTGGCCAACGATCACGCAGCGCACGAAGCGTTAGGTCACGCGCGATTGACCCGCCCGCATACCATTGTGTCTTTACACCCGGCTTAGTGTGGAGCGCAGCAGAATAGCCCACCACCACGTCGGTGCGTCCCTTAGCAAAGCGTGGGCGCAACCGCACGCCCAGGTTGCGCGCGCGGGCGATGAAGTCCACCTCGCTAGTAGCTGCCTTGGACGCTGCGCGCAAGCGTGACTCAAGCGCGGCCCGGTCGGTCACGTGCTTGCCCGCGCGCCGTGCAGCGTTGAGTGCTTGAGCACTGTCGCACTTGGAGCTGCGCGCGTGTTCGCGCCCTTCCACGATACGTAGACCGTATTTGTGTTCGAGAGCGTTACACACGCGTTGGCTGCGGGGCTGATCGTTCCAGTTGTTCCACTTGGTCCCATCCTCACGAATGATGTTGGCGGCGATGTGGATGTGGTCCCCACCGTTTTTTGACGCACCGTGATGGATGGCGACCCATCGGCACTCGGACTTCCCACATGCAGAGGTAAACTCCATCTGGTCCATGAAGTCGCGTGCGATGGCTGCCCATTTTTCTTCTGACAGTGGCCCCTCGTCAGGCGATAAAGAAAGAGAACAATGCCAGACGTGGTTCGCACCGTAGTCCGTTACTCGCGTCCTGCCGGCCGCGGGGTCGAACTTGCGGATCGGGCCGCGCGAGGTGCGGTCCGTTTCATTCATGAAGGAGTCAAGGTAGCGAGCAATTTCGCCGGCTTGAGCGGTGGACAGTTCACTCCAGTCGCCCCACCGCTTCATGATGGTGCGTGAGCCAGCCACGAGGTGAGGCTCAGTGTGTTCGTTGGCGCGTCCTGGCCCAACCAGGTAACGCATGAGCCCACCCATGTCCCCGCCATCGACGATGTTCGGCATCATCGGCGCACACTCGCAAGCAAGTAGTTGATCTCATCGACGCTGTGCTCAATGTGGTCGAGAACGTCATTCATATGGTCGGGGAGCGCGTGGTCAGTGTGAGCGTAGCGAGTCAGCTGATTGACGTTGTTTGCCAGGCCGGTGAGCTGACGCCGGTAGTCACGCAAACCGGCAATCAACTCGTGAAGGTTATCGACCGCAATCTCATCGGCTGCAACCGGATGCAACGCGCAATGCACCAGCGTGCGAGACAAGGACCATCCGGCGTTGCTTGCCTTCGCTTCCAGCAACGCACGCTCGCTACGAGTCAGATGCACTCGCAACGACGTGCGAGTCACGCCATTAACCTGCCGTGGAGCGCGCCGAACATGACGGCGCTGCGCGCCCGTCACCTCAGCCTCACTCATCCCACCCTCCTCAGCGTAGCGACCCGACAGGGACCACACCTATAGTGTGCCTCCAGGTAGCCACCCGTGTCTACCTGCAAGCCTGTTACTGGTACCAGTAACATATAGCTTGCTACCCGCGCTTCCGCACGCGCTGCTGCGCGTGCTAAGTGACGGGGAAACGCACCGTGTGCGTGTGGCTTGGGTAGCAAGCTAATGGGATGTGGCGCGCTGCTGCGTCCACGTTCATCTCGCGTGTGGGTATGAGTCAGGTGCCCGCTGTGAGGTCACTACTGCGTCCTGTGTGAGCGATGCGCGCTCTGCGCAATAAACGTCGCACCGTCGTCTTAACCGGTCCAGTCCAGTCCGGTCCGGTTCGGTTCGGTGGTGTGCGCGTTGTGCGCGCACACCCCACGTCACTATGAAAACCATAACGAATGGCTTTCATAGTGAAAGGAAGCAGCAATGCCCGACAAGTTCGACCCCGTACACAATCTGCTCGCACGTGAAGGAAAACGCGAAGGAGCTCTACGCGACCTAGCTGAGGCGATGATGGCACTGCAAGAGGCAGTGAGTAACTACCGTGATGCCCACAAGGCTGCAGTCGATACAGGCTGGGCAAAGCGTGACCTGAACGGCGCAGGCTTCTTCGACGTTGCCAAACTTCCAAAGGTCAGAAAGATCAACCCGAGTCAGCCAGAAGCGCCGGCAGCCGATCTCTAGTCGGGCCGGCCCCGCTCAGCACGAGGCACAGATGCAGATCTTCGCCACAGAACGACTAACACGCCCATAATCAGCACACTCGGCGTACCGAAGATAATCGCCAGGCACACACATAAGAGGGTGATGGAATCTACGAACTGTGCAGCGGCGCGTAACGCGTCTTCAATCTCATTGATCATGCCAACTACAGTTGCGGCGGTGTTGAACGCCGGCCGCGCGAGGGCGGTACGACAGCTCTCATACGGCCAAGGACGGCTCTCAAGTCCTTCCTTTATCGGCTCAGTGCTCGTGAGACGCTGGAACGGCTCACCCCCAGCACTTTGCCGATCTGCGTGAATGTCGCGCCGCCCTCGCGCATGGTCTTGGCAGCTTTGACCCGCTCGGGTGTCATCACGGTTGGTCGTCCTCCAAGCCTGCCCTGGGCGCGTGCTGCTGCAAGGCCAGCGCTGGTGCGCTCTCGTATCAGGTCGCGTTCAAACTGTGCGAACGCGGCGGCCATGTGAAACACGAGCCGACCTCCAGGCGTCGTCGTATCAATCGACTCAGTAAGGGAACACAACTCAACCCTGCGCTCATCCAGCTCTTCAATAACGTGCACAAGGTGGGCCAGAGAACGCCCTAATCGATCCAGTCTCCACACGACGAGAGTGTCCCCCTCGCGCAAGTAGTCAAACGCCTGCGCAAGCTCCGGCCGATCAGCGCTAGCACCCGAAGCATGATCAGTGAAAATGCGTGCACAACCAGCCCGTTTCAAGGCGTCCACCTGAGCGTCCACATGCTGATCAAGAGTGGAAACACGCGCGTACCCGACAAGACTCACAGCGCACCTCGCCCATACCCGTAACCCGACTGGAGCTTTCGCCCATGCGGGGGCAAGGAGTGGGGCATGGGGCGGCTGGCCTCTGTGAGGCGTGGTGTTTCTGTAATGCCTGGTAAGTGCTCGCGCAGTGGAGTGACGACCTTTCTTAGCACCATTTCCAATCGCGTGTTACTTCCTGTGGCTTGACTGTAGAATCGTGCCGCCAAGAACTCTTCTCTCAGAGTATGGCCGGTAGTGAATCTGCGTGGATCCAGGCTCCAACCAGCCTGTTCACAAAGCTGCGTATAGAACATGAACTGGCTACGCGTATTGCCTTCTCGGAACGAATGAATCGTATTGATTTCTCCCCATGACTCAGCCAGCGATTTCACGAAAGCGTCCCTGGGCATTCCGCGGAAATAATCCTGCTGCCTAATCAGCTCATACTGTTGTTCAGCGGCCGCAGTCAGTGTCTCGCCGGCAGGGTAATACCCGTAAGTGCGCCAAGGCGCCTCAGGATCACCTGGTTCGAAATTGACGACATCAGGGTAGCTCTTAGTCATGTGCGTATCTGGCGCGGTTCGTTCCTGCCCTGCCCACTCATACACATCCTGAAAAATGTGGTAGTGAATAGCTTTCATATGCGCATAGTCGAAACGGCCGTCAACAGGCTGCTGAGCCAGCTCTACCATACGGATCAAAGCAACCTTCTCTTCCAATCGCTGCAACTGATCCTGATCTTCGATGCCGTAAGGGGCGCCAGGGCTAGTGAACTTGTTGCGCAGCACAGTCGTGCCTGGAATGAAATAGTCACTCCACGTGTAGAAGGCAGCGCCGGTCATTGATGTGGCGAATCAGCACTCACTATAAGACAGATAGCCTCATCTGCGGACATGTGCCCCTCGGCTACTTTTTGAGCAAGCCTGCGTGCATACGGGTCAGTGACCCGATGCCCAGCTAATGCTAGCCCAGCATCTGCAACTGCAAGCGCATCCTGAGCGCACTTACGTGACGTTGCAGGGTTTTTGAGCACTGTTGGCATAGTCCCCTCCTTCGGCTGAAAACCCCAAAACAACTCTTTTCGTCTACTCGTAATTCTACCTGACGGGCGTGCACTACTCAATAGAGGGGTGTTTTGACCAGTTGGGTCTGCTGAAGGTTTGGCCCACATCCTTCCCTGACCCACAATCGTGAAACGCCCCGATGTCAACCAAACCTTCAGCAGACCCCGTGATTGGTTATGCTGTTCGTATACTGTCCGTTCATTAAAATAAGGGGGCCTGCGTGCGGCCTATCAAAGAAGTTGGGTTAAGCCATGTGTTACTAGACCTTGAAAACTATCGGATCCCGGATTCACAGGCGTCACAAGATGATGCATTGCATTACCTCTTTGAATCGGAGAATGTCCTAGAGCTGGTTGAGAAGATCGCGCACGATGGTTATTTGGACAATGAGCTACCTCTTGTTGTGCGAGCGGAGACAGAAGGTGGGGAAACCGGAGAATTCATTGTGCTGGAAGGGAATCGTCGAGTCGCTGCCTTAAAAGCGCTTAGTGGACTAGCAACTCCGGATGGATGCAAGAAGCAGCTGAATAAGGTGCGAAAGAAGTACGCCCATGAGCTGAAGAACTTGCCGACGAAGATTCGGGTGATAGTTATGGAATCGCGCGAGAGCGCTTTACCGCACCTCGGCCGAATGCATATTGGGGAATCGAAACGGCGGTGGAGCCGTGACCAGCAAGCAACGTTCTACTATTCGATGCTTGATAAAAACACCAACGTCAGCGATCTCAGGGTGCGCTTCCCGAACCAGCCTGGTTTGAATAGGCTATTGAAAATGGCGTCGGTTCGGCGTTTCATCTCCCATGCTAAGTTCACGGATGGCTCATTGAGAGCGTATGCGGCGTCGGCGGATTTGACGATGTCATCGTTCGAATATGCTTATGGCAGTAAAGACATTGCGGATGCGGTTGGGATCAGTTTTAACGACGACGGACTCATTGAGCCTTCTCCGGAACGAGAGGGAGCCGAGCTTGATGGGCAAAAACTTGGTGCGTTGGAGCTGTTGCTAACAAAGTTCCGATCGAATGAGCTCAATACGCGAAGTGCGGCGTTAAAGAAGGGCACGCCTGAGCATATGGAGCTTATTCGTCAGCTTGAAGGTAAATCGGAAACGGCCGATGGACAGACTCCACGACCGGACGAAGGATCTACTGAAAAGAAGGAAAAAGAGCAGAGCTCGTACCCAGGCGGAGCAAATACCCCCTCAAACGAGGAGACGCGCGGTGACGACCAGCAGGGCAATAACAGTGAAGAATCGTCGCCAAGGAGTCGCAAAGATCCACGCACCTACCAGCACCTCAACATGAAGTCCGTGGAGAACTTATATCGCGATGACAAAGTTCCCGTTAACATTCAGATCCTGTTTGTTGAACTCCAGAAAATCAACGTTAGTGATCTTCCCGTAGCGTCAACGATGCTTATGCGCGCCGTTTTAGAAGCAACGGTGAAGCGGACATTGACGGATCAAGAACAGCATAACCGTAACCAGCTAAAACAATTATTCAAGGTTGTGCAAGATAAAGCGAATTCCGAAAACTGGCCGTGCAAGGGCGGCGTAAACATTATAGCAGATGCTAATGTCTCGACCCCTGGCTCGATCACGTGGTTCAACATGGTCGCCCATGATTTCGATTTGCACCCTGCGGGGGAAACGCTTCACCATGCGTGGTCACTGGTTTACCCCGTCATAGAACATATGTTGAAAACGTCTCTCGATGGCACTCCATAATGGCGCGAGCCACCCTTGGGGGGGCGACGAGTAGTTCTTTTGCTTTTCCTGGTTTGGTTGCAGAGTAGGTGATTTCGAGATCGGCCATAAAACTGTCACGGTATAGGTGACGGATGAGTGAGTGATCGTCGTACGTTAGTAGCCAGTGGGCTGTAGGTATGCGATGGATATGCTCGGCGAGTGCTTCGTGATCTCGCCCGTCGAAAGCATTCAGGTAGAGTGATCCTCCAGCTGCAACATAGGGCGGGTCAATATAAATCAGCGCTTCAGGCTCGTTTCCGTAGCGTTCAATTATGTCTCTCCCGTCCAAGTTGTGAAGCACGATCTTGTCGGCGAGGGAACCGAGGGCGTTGATCCGGTTGGACAGAGTCGTCCTGTTGAACCTTGCGTCGATTCTGTATGCGCCTTGTTGTTGTTTTCCTCCAATGACGCCGGCGTTGAGAATTCCGGATCGGTTAGTGCGATTCAGGTAGAAAAATGCCAGTCCCAGAGAACACAGATCTGTGTCGTCCTCTTCCTGGTATATATTCCGTTGGCGTTTCCATTCATCGAGTGTCAGCGGTATGGATTGCACTTGTTCGATGAGCCAAGAAGCGTGGTATTTGACGCAGTACCAGAAAGCGTAGACGGCAGGGTCTATATCATTAATAATCAGCTTGGCGATTATTCCTTCGCGCAATAGTGCTGCGCCGGCACCGGCCCCACCAGCATAGGGCTCGATATAGATAGGGTTTTCCAGATCTAGATGTTGAATAAGGTCTGCGAAGAATCCTGCCATGGTTGCTTTTCCGCCGGGGTAACGTAGAGGGGAATGCGTGCCATACCGGCGGCTGGTGACGATGCGCAAACGATTGATCATGGTAGTTATCCCCTGAATGATGATGTCACGACAGTGGCCCACATTAGGTGAGGCATGGTGTGTGGATGTTGTTAACTTTGAAAAGACGAAAGTGTCGGGTCGTTGGACTAGTTTCCTTGTTCATGTGGCGGGCTGGTGTGCCTCGGAGAGGATAGCGACGTTTCGTTGGTAAAGAAATGTGGGATATGCCTTGATCCAAGATTGAAGCGAGTCTACACCAGGCCGCATGCCAAGCATTCTTCTTCGCTAATGTCTCCGCGCACGTAGTCAGTTAGGTTCCTAGTAACTCGCCTTGTAGGCTCATTTTCCTCGTGCCAGCCCAAAGCAAGAGCGTCGAGCACGATTTCCCGTTGCGTCTGGGTCATGCCGTGGAACAGTTCGAGCCAGCGCTGCTCAACGTCGAAAGCCTCCATGATACCCCTTCCTTCTCCTCACAATTTTACCTGACGGGCGTGCATTACTCAATGGTCGCAGGTTTTGAACGATTACGGTTGTGGGCATGACTTTTGCGCGTTCGGATTGTTTGATTTCGCAGGCTTTTGTGATCGCCGCCCTGAGCGTGCATTAACGGTCGATTCTGCACGCTTGGTGGCAAGAAAGTGGCCAGACTCCGCCCAAACCTGTGATGGATGGATTCCTGCTGAGACGGTACAGTGGAGTGGACATGAAAAGGAGGCAGGCTATGAGTGAGACGACAGCGACCCGCATGCGCTTACGCGACATCAAGCCCTATGACGCGCCCGCCTCGCTCGACGAGCTGCACGGCCCCTATGACGGGCTCATCGACTTGCCTCACTACGTGCGCTGGCAGACTGATCGCCTCGGCGTGGATGTGTCGAACCTGGGCTGGCGTCGTATGGCCTACCAGGCACTGCTCGCCGAAGGCACCGCTGACGAGCAGCGCCGCTTGATGAACCGCAACCGGCTCATCGAGACGTGGCCAATCCTGAACATGGACCCGCGCGTGCGCGCCTTGTGGGAAGGACGCTTTCCCAAGCTTCGGGTGACTGTGTGAACAGCGACCCGGAAGAGCAGCGACGCATCGCGCGCCTGGCGCTGGAGGCCGCCGGGGATGACGCCGACTTCGCCTTGGCCGGCTCAGGTGCGATCCGTGAACATGGATTGATTGATCGGCCTACCCAAGACGTGGACCTGTTCACCGTTCAGCAGGCCCAGGCACACTTTGGCACCTCGCTTGACCGGATTATCGCCGCGCTGCGCGCGGCCGGCTATACCGTGGAGACCCGCCGCCGCCAAGACATGTTTGCCCAACTCACCATCATCAGTGAGCAGGGACGCAGTACCGACATGGATCTCGGCGTGGACTGGCGGGCTCACCCGCCTGTACGGCTGGAGGTCGGGCCCGTGCTTGCCATTGAGGACGCGGTAGCTAACAAGGTCGGTGCCCTGTACTCGCGGGCCGAGACCCGTGACTATCTCGACGTAGACGCGATCCGGCGTTCGGGCAGATACAGTGACAAGGAGCTGGTGAACATAGCCCGTAACGCTGATGCCGCTTTTGACCTGAGATGGTTCACCCAAAACCTCGACAACGTCGAGCGCATCCAACCCGAAGAAGTGCAGGTCTACGGCATGACAGCCAGTCAGCTTGACGACGTGAAAGCGCGCACCAAGGCGTGGGCGGCAAACATTCGCGGCCAAGCCCAAGATGGCACTCTATCTTCCGGCTTCAGGCCTGACCGTATCCGCCAGATCATTGCCTTGGCAGACCACTACACCACACCCCGCCAGGCCGGAAACGCCAGCGAGACTGACCAAGCCGGCACTGTCAGTCATTGTCAGCCGCCTAGTCAACACCGCCACGAACCAGGTCAAGGGCGTAGCCTGGGAAAACTTTCTCCTTGAGGTAGCAGCTGTGCGGTTAGAGTCGGATGGTTTTCCAGGTCATGCCCAGCCAGTAGGTGGTGTCGAGTTGGACTTGTTCGACGACGCCTCCCACGTCTGGGACGATCGCTGATCGATTTGATCAGCATTCTTGACGATTTGGCAGTGCGTGGAGTTGATTTACCTGTACCGGTCGAGGGAATTGATACGAGGACTCCAGGCGGCAGGTTGCTCTTTGAAATTGCGGGTGCGTTCGCTAAATATGATCGTTCCCTGATTCGTTCCCGCACGCGCGAAGGATTGGAAGCTGTCTGCAGGAGGGGAGCCCGCATCGGACGGCCTTCAGCATTGAATGCCGAGCAACAATTGGCGGCTCAGCACGTGCATGAAGATAGGACTCCGGTCACGCAAGTCGTTCACGTGCTTGGATGTTCGGAAGGATGATCTACAGGTGCAACAGGTCGTGACAAGCTTGTAAGTCGTCAATGTGATTGCAGCCGCAACTGTGATACGTGTTCGCGAAAACTGCTCACGTTGAGGAGAGAGTCATGGATATGCTCGACACTGTTCCTAAGGTGTTTATGCGTAAGAACTCAATTCGAGACTTTTTGGTCTCGGTGTATGTGTGGTCGACACTGGCAGGTATACTCATGCCAGGTACTCGCGGTGTGACCAACGTGGCGTATCTTCTTCAACTTTTCGGCATGAGGAAAACGGCTGACTGGTTGCGAGAGCTCTTCGAGCGATTGACAATAACAAGTCCTGAGGTAACTCGATGTGTTCGAGTATGGATTCTCTTTGCCTTGGTGGTGTGTGTATGGAGATTCTGCTGGGCGTATCGCGATGATTTCAGGACGGTTTTACCAACACCTGAGGCATCGGCGTTGTGCCTGACGTGCTGTCTTACGGCAGACTTTTGCTCTCCATCATGGGTTCCCGTGGCTCTTTCCCTAACGCTGGCTATCATTGGATTGCCTCTGCGGCGTGAAAGGCTTCCGATTGCTGTGATGGCTCTTGCTGATCTGATGACGTGTTTCTTCATCGTATGGGTCCCTGTGGTTTGGCAGTCGCCACTGGCTGCGTCGCAAGAATCCTGATAGGAAAATCAGGTGGGTCCGATAATTGCTTCGGCTCGGGCGGCCGTAGAATCGCGGCCTCCCCCCTGCAGCTTGGAGTGGAGGCCGCGATTCGCTGTTTTTTAAGGCAGTAGGCCAAGTATGTCGTCTGCGGTGGTGATCACGTGAGCGCCTTCCTGGAGGAGCCTGTTTGATCCTGCTGCCATCACTGAGTCGGTGGGCCATTGCACGGCTCCGAGCGGGGTGCCGTAGATTCTGGCTTGCAGTCCTGCAAATACGGCACTGGTGCGGCTGGCGGCTTCAATAACGATGAGGATGCTGGCAGTGCGGGCCATGAATGTTTTGAGGTCGAGGAATGCGCTGCGCACTGGGGGTTCGTGGTCTTCTCGTAAAGACAGGTGAGCGCCTCCATAGGTGATGAGCTGAGAGCAGATGTGAGCGTTCGCGCGCGGGTAGATATTGGCCAGTCCAGAGGGCAGGCAGCAGATTGTGGGAGTTTCTTGCTGTAGTGCGGCTTCCATGATGGCCTGTGACGTTCCGATCCCGCTGTCGCACATGAGTGTGACCTCGTGACGTGCTAGCTGGCATGTCAATGTGCGGGCCATGTGTGCGGCGCTCCCAGTGCATGCGCGGGTTCCGACCAGGGCGATTATTGGGCGTGAAATGAGGTCATCCCACTGCGCGTCATTGCTCATGCGCACGCGTGCAGCGATTTCGTCACGTTCACTGCTTGTTGCGCGGCGGGCCTTGAGCGCGACGTGAAGCGTTTGGTTGTGCGTGGGGGCCGTGCGTGTCATGGTTGCGAGCATCGGAGTTGTCCCTTTCTGTGTGTGACTTTTGTTTTTGCCTCGCTGGCAGTGAGGTTATGAGGCGAGTGCAAGGCGGTTTGGCAACCTTGTGTGGGTGCGGTGGAACGTGGAATAAATAGCGATAGCGGTTTATGCCGCGAAAGTCCGGTGCGCCCAGCCCCTGTGGGGCTTGCCAGGGCGCCGGCGAGCGATAATCGAAAGCCAGCGAGGATAAAACACCGTTAAAGAACGCGTCCCAAAGGGGATGGCGATCATGAAAGCGGCGAAGCCACACCGACGGTGAATGGGCTGATTGATGCAATCAGCTCTGACAACAGGAAGGATACGCGCGGGTGCACGTCTCACGATCCACAAAGTTCACGAGTTTCCTGCACGGTGCTGGTGCTGGTTATCCTGGCGCGTGAAATTTGCGTACTGTGTGGCTCCTTTTGCTTGGATTCATGCGGAAAACTCGAGTATAATAGAGGCGTTGTGAGGAGGCGTGCAATGGAAAGCTTTGATGTTGAGCTACGCTGGCCAGAGCTTTTTGAGCACCTAAGTGAGCGTGAGCATCACGCTGTGCGCCAATCGCTTGCTGCAGCATGGCATGAGGGGTTTGAGCCTACCCGCGATCATGTCAAGAACCTGACTGAGTATGCGCTCGGTGTGATGACGCGCGATGAATACCGTCAGCGCGGTATTGAAATCGCGCGCCATATGGCTGGAGTTTCCTCAGTGGCGCGTTAGTCAAATGGCATGTTTTGACAGCTGGGGATCATATTTCTATCCCGAAACGATTGATCCCGAGACAGTCAACGGTACGCTCCGTAATCTGTACGGTGAGCGTGACGCGGGCGTCGCGGCCACAGCATGGTCGAGGCATGTAGACAAGCAATGCAGGTTAAGCGATATGTAGAATAAAGCGCCGCCCTTGAGAGATTTGAGATCCCCTGTGGGCGGCGCCCTTTTGTGTTCCCTGCTGCCGCAGGGCATAAAGCCCGTCAGTTTTCGTGACTGTCCCCGTTACCTGCTGCGCGCACGGCTTGTCTCTCGCGACGAGATGCCTCGTGGGATTGGGTGGTGTGTGGGGTGGTTGAGTTTGGTGAGTTGTGGTGTTTGTCCGATGCCTGGCAGCGGTCGCCTGGTTGGCTTGTCGATGGCTTCTTGCTGTTCTTGTTGTTGCTTGACGTGTTCGAGGGTTTGTACAGCGTGGTCACTGGGCGTTTGTGGATCGAGGTGTTCGATGATCCAGTTGGAGTTTTCGACGACACGCTCGCCGGTGGCGAGGATGGTGTCTTCATCCGCTTTCGACCAGGCTGCTATGTAGCCGGTGGAGTACTCGGCCGTGTCGAGGCCAAAGTACCTACTGACGAGGTAGGCGCACGATTCAGCCTCCACTTCTTTGATTCCCCTGTGCATGTCTGTATTGACCTGATCCATGTGGAGGCGTGCGTGGCTGATTTCGTGAATGAGCGTCTTGAACTGGTGCCCTTTTGGCGTGTCTGTTGCCACGTGGATAGTTTTGTCTCCCATTGCGTCGATGAGAGGGCGTGAGGTGACTCCGTAGGCGCCATGAAGGGCTGCTCTGGTTGTTTCTTCGTATTTGTAGCCGAGGTCTTTGACGATTTGTTGTGCGCGTTGCCAGAGTTCTTCTGAGCGTTCGCCAGTTACTTGCGGGAGGTCTTTGCCTTTAATTGGTTCACCGTCGGTTTGCTGGTAGCCGAACGTTGTGCGCACGGTAAATCCTGTGATCGCTTTCTTCCAGATGATGTCTTTCTTGTCGTATTTGTCTACTTCGGCTTTATTGAGTGGCTTGTCGCTGTTTTTAAGGAAGGGCAGTTTGTATATGACGGGGGCCAGTACCTTGTAACCCTTTTCGCCTTTTTGGACCTGCCTGCCAAGTTTCTTCCAGGCGCTGTAAGAGGCGAAGGATGATTCCATGGTCCCGCGCTGTACGGCTTGCGTGTGTAGCCAGATGAGGTTGCGGAATGAGTACCGTGGCATTCGTGCCATGTAGTCAAGCATGTCTTTCCAGGCTTGAGTGTCTGTGAACGTGCTGGCTGCTTCGGCTATTTCTGCGTGGGCCAGGGCGAGTTGAGCTTCGCGTTGGGCTCGTGCCGCGTCGGTCTTGCTAGGGCGCGCCATGATCTACATGCCCGCCTGCTGCTTGCCTGTTTCGAGAGCTTCTACTCTGCTGGTGAGCGCGTTGATTTGGTCTTGCTGTGCTTCGACTTGCTCAATGAGGCTTTCGACGAGCTCGAGGGTGGTGTATTGGGGTTTCATCATTTTCTCCTCATGAAAGGGTGTGGACTGGATTATTTGTTGTCCTTCGTGGTGGGTTGGGTGATGATGTGGAGCTCTTGCCTGGTGAGGTCTGCTCCGATGTGATCGACCCACACATCGTTTGCCGTTCGCTGGCTTCCTTCTTCGTCTGTGTAGGTACGCTGGCGATAGCTGCCGGCGAAGATGACGGCCGCGTTGCCGTTAAGGTCATGGAAGTCGTGTAGCTTGACGGCCGCGTTGCCGTTGAGGCGGAGGTAGTACGCAGTGGTGGCCACGTCTTCCCACTTGCCGGTTTCAGTGTTTTTGGCGCGGTCGTTGACAATGACTGTTACTCGCCCGCTGTAGGTACCGTCGTCGTTCATGATGAGTTTGACGGGGCCGGCTAGGTTTCCGGCTCGGATTATGTAGCTCATTTTTCTCCTTCGTGGTTTCTTTAGATTCGGATGGTTGTCCAGGTCATGCCCAGCCAGTACGCGGTGTCCAGAGACACCTGTTCGACATGTCCTCCCACGTCTGGTGCGTGGATCATGAGGCGGTGTCCTTGAGGATCCTGTCCGGCGTAGATCCCGATGTGGTGGTAGTGGCTGCTTCCGTGGTATGCGAAGCCGATGAGGTCGCCTGGCTGCATGGCGTCTTGCGCAATGGTGGTGCCCGCTGTGGTGATGATGTCGTGTGCGGTTCGAACGTTCAGTGGCTTGCCGAGGTCGGCGTAGACGCGCACGATCAGTCCTGAGCAGTCCAGGCCGCTGGGGCTGGTGCCTCCCCACACGTAGGGCACGCCGAAGTACTTCTGGGCTGTGGCCACAACAGACGACGAAGAAGGGGAAGCCTGAGTGTACTTGCCTGCGAGGCGCTTGATGCGTGCGACGTAATCCTGTGTTTCAGTAAACGGAGGGATACCCCCGTGTTGCTGGACGGCTCCAGGCCCCGCGTTGTAGGCGGCCAGTGCCAGGTCAATCGTGTTGCCATCTGCTTGCCCGCTGCGCGTGTAGCCTGTGACGATTTCGACCAGCGCGCACATGAAGGCGCCTTGACTGGCGATGGCATCATCGGGATTGAAGGGGTCTGCTTTACCGTCGTTGTTCGCATCAATGCCGTTGGTTTTCCACGTGCCAGGCATGAATTGTGCGATGCCCTGCGCGCCTGTAGGGCTGACCGCTTTTGGGTCCCATCCTGATTCGGCTTCGATCTGTGCGGCAATTAAGCTGGGAGTGATTTCCTTACAGATGCTTCCCGCCTTCATCACGGCCGCTAGGTACTCAGCTGGCACGCCGCTTAATGCTGCGGCTTGGTCGTCCCCTTCTCCTCCGGCCATCATCAGGGGAACGATCATGAGTGGGATGGTGGCGAGTGTGCCGACAAGCTTTTTCACGCGCGTCGTCCGTGTCGTGGGTCTGGCCGGTGTGCCTTGGGCTGGGCGCTGTTGGTTGTACCAGTCTTGTTGGCGCTTGGGGCTTTGCGGGGTGTGGTGTGGGGATCTGCGAGGGCGATGATTTGGCGGATGCGGTCTGGCCTGAACCCGGCAGAGCGCCCCTGGCTGGTTTCAATGATTGGGGCTGATAGGAGGCCTTCGGCTTTGAAGCGCTCTATGAGGTCTGGCCGCTGGCTTAAGTCAATGTGGTCGTAGGAGATTCCTGCCTTGTCAAGGGTGCGGCGAGTGAGCGCGCATCCTGGGCAGTGCGGCGTAGTGTAGATCGTGATGGCGTCCATACTGGTGACGTATGGTGTGTGCGCACAAGGCCACCGGGACTAGGAACGTGGCCCGCAGGGTTTCCTGCGGGCCACGTCCGTCATATTAGGAGGCGAGAGTTAGGCTGATTTGCGCCTCTTGGCAAGGGTGAGTGCGCCGCCTCCTGCTAGTAGTAGCGCTGCTACGCCGCTCAGAGCGGTGGCGGCACCTGTTCTTGCCAGGCCGCGTCCCGCGCCGCCGCCGGAGTGATCAGAGGCTTTAAGCTTGATCGTCTGGTCGGCGTCGTTCGCATCTTCGTGAGTGCCTACGAGCTGGCCGTCAGCGTCGTAGACGTATTCGAAGGCAACCAGCTCGGTGTTCGCCATGCCTGTAGTGTCGAGCGTGGCTATTACCTTGCCGCAATCTTGCGGGCTCTGGGGCGAGAACTTCGCAGTTACCTCATAGTCCTTGCCGCCGACCGTGACCATCTTGCCGGTGGTCTTGTTGTGAATCTTGAGCTTAAGCGTGTACTCAACTCCAGGGGTGAGCATTTCGTTCGCGTCACATACCGTGTCAATCAGCTTGGTGTCCTTGGCGGGCGTGAGCGTCTTGTCACCGTTTTCGCCGGTGAAAGTGGTCTTTAGCTTCGGGCCAGGCTCAAACGTGATTGTCTGGTTCTCATCGGTAATGTCAGCATGGATGGTGATGGACTTGCCATCGTGGAATAGTTCCTCGAAGGCGACGGTGGTCTTGCCAGCAAACAGGGCTGCGTCTACCTCGAAGGCGACTTCGACACTGCCGTTAGCGGTTTCAGGTGTGAACTTCGTGGTTGAAGTGATTTCCTTACCCGCACCGTCAAGCATGGGCTTGCCGGTTTCCTTATCCATGAGCGTGCCAACTACTTCGTATTCCTTACCGGGTTCAAGGTTGGTGTAGGTAACCACGTCGGTAAGGGTGCGCGTGCCGTATCCAGGGACCGGGCCGCGCTTGTTTTCGTACATGAGCGTGGTGTGAATACCAGGCTCGGGCGCGATGGTGAACTGTTCGGTCACATCCTCTACAGAAGTGGCTAGCGGGGCTACGCGGTCATCACCTGCGAAGGTGGAGATGAATACGTAGGTTCCTGCTTCCAGCTTGCCGTCCGCACCAGTCTTAGCGATCCAGGAAGTATCACCAATGCTGGGGTAGAAGCCGTTCTTGGCTGGAATAGTGACGGTTTCACCGATCTTTTCAGCCTTGTCACGGTTCGCCTCGGTTACCTCAAGGCCAGCGGGGAAGAACAGCACTTCGTGAGAGATTTCTTTCTCGTCTGCCTTAAAGCCTGCGGCGCCTTCAAAGTTGGGGTGATTGGAAGGCATGCCGGTTACAAACACGTCATCTACTAAGTAGGTGCCCGCCTTGGTGTCACGTACGCTCAGCTGGGAATCAATCTGAGCTGGGTGCCTTACCGACGTGGTTTCGTCTGCCAGGCCGTAACCGTCAGCAAAGTCGGCCTTAATGTACTTAGACCAATCAGCGTCTTGGTCATCGGCCTTTACTTCCCATACCCACGTGTAGAAGCCGTCCTTCGGTGCTGTGCCCGCGTTAGCGGTAATTACCGTTTCAGGCCCGTCTGCCTTGACGGTGACGGACTTGATTAGCTCTGCGCCTTCTGGCACAGTTTCGCTCTGTTCAGCCGGAACTAGTGCCGAGACGTAGTAAACGCTTGCACGATAGTTCACGGGCACGTCAGTGCCATCGATGTTGAGCCACTTGCCGTCCCCGTAGTTCGGGTCAGCGTTTGGGGTGAACGTGTCAGTCAGCTCGCTGCCACTGTCAATAACCTTAGCGGTATCCACATTCGATACACCTTGCGGGCGGAAATCAAAAATCACATCCCACGACGGAGAAGTCACAGTCTTTGAGGTTACTTTCGCAACGTCATAGATGACGCTCTGATTCGCGCCACCAGGAGCCGCAAAGCCCAACACGGGAGCAGTTAAATTATCGTATTTGATCATGTAATTGACCTTGCCGTTACCGGTGGAGTGCCACTTGATGCCATTAATAGGTGTAGAGGCGGTCGTGCCCGTGTAGGTCTTGGTGCCGGTCGCGTCGAACACAGCCGGACCATTGAGCGTGGCAGTGAACGGATGCCCAGCAACGTATTCTCCATTTCCGTTCTTGATACCGAACTTACCAATGGTGCCATACATGAGATCGCTGGTTTCCGGTTCGCCTGCTTCCCAGCCCACAATGCTCTTGGCTTTAGCTTCGGCTACCATTTGGCGGGCGCGTTCCTGCACGCTTTCGGGCGCGAGGCCCAGGAGGGAGTCAACGTTTTGCTGGGACTTTCCCGCTCCCTGCGCGCTGCTCTCAAAATTCACGTGAGCGAGGAATCCTGTCGCTGCCGCGTCCACGTCCGTGTTAGAGAACTCCAGGGATTTTGGAGTCCACTTCTTCATGATGTACGCCATTTCGGCGACATTCACGCTCAAGTCAGCTGGGCGCCGAAGATTAGGCTGACTGGTCAGTTCTCCAGGGGTGACCGCGATCGAGGCCGACGGGTTCACCGCATCTGCTTGAATGCACAGACCGGGAACGGGCTGGCCGCTATAGGGAATCCATGTCCCCAGCCAGCCTACGCTTCCTCCGATAGGAACGCCGCGCACCCACGAACCAGCAGCATGAGTAGGTAGTTGTGCGGATACCGTTGCGACGAGAGCGAGAACAACAGCGGCAATTGTTGCTCCCACTTTCAGTGCTCGATCTCGCCAGTGGCATCCGATGGTCGATGTAGACATGAACTCGCTCCATCTGTTGATTGTCAGTGATCACTGAGTCCCACTTAATGGGATCTCAGCCACTTCGTCGATAGTGCGCGCACAGTACTTGTCCGCCCAGCAAGGTGCTGAGCGGACAAATCATTAATGTTCACCTAAAAGAGGACTAGTCGCATCCCAAGATGCAACCGGAGTCGGTAACGCTCCCGTTTTCGTCTGGCGTTACTTGGTGGTGTGCCCACCCATCATCGTCATAGCTGTATTCAGGGAAGTTGGGGTTGTAGCAGTATTGGCCTCCGCCGCACACGTCTTCACTGCTTGATCCGCCACCGGTGTAGCCACCGTTGCCGCCTGCGTTGCCTCCGTTCCAGTCGTTGGAGCCTTCGTTACTGGTGTATCCGGTGTTGTCATCGTATGGGCTGGTGTTTCCTGCGTCTTGCCTGGTGTCGGCTTGTGCTTTTGCTTTGGCTTGAGTGTCGGCCCAATTCTTGTGTGCTTCATTGACGCTCGTTGTAGCTTCTTTTAGCACGGTGACTTGAGTGAGGGTCGCGTCGATAGCTTCGAACCGGTCGTGGAGAGCTCGCACAGAGTCGGATACTGCCAGCGTGCTATTGGACTGTGCGGATTCGGGTTGAGATGCGGACTGCGCGTCTGATTGACCTGTGTCCCCTGATTCTGGGGCGTCGGTTTGTGCGGTTTCAAGCGCGTCGTCAAGCGCCTTCAGCATGGTGGAGTCCACGCCTTCACGCGGAGCGGTCTTAGCTGCCTGGATCGCGTCGGCCAGCTTCTTGTCTGCTGCGGCCTGGTCAGCCTCCGCCCGCTCGCCCAACTGGTTTTCAATGGTCGTGTTGGCGTCTTCGAGCGTGCCAGTGACAGCCTCGAGGGTATTTGTGTGGGCGGTGAGCTCCCTGGTTGCATTTTCCAGCTGGGCGCGGGTGAGCTCACTGGCGTTATCGACTGTGGGCGCGCTTGGGGCGGATTGTGCGGCCTGGCGGGCCGCGTTGAACTCGTCGGCCTGAAGGTCGCTGGCACGATCGGTGAGCATGGCTGTGAGCGCGTCAGCGTCCGCCTGCGCGTGGCGCAGGTCCGTTTGCGCCTGCGTGTTCTCGTCTTGTGCTTCTTCAAAGGCTGAGCGTGCCTGGGCGGTGGCCGCGTGAGCATGCCAGATGAGGCCCACGGCTGCAAGGACAGCAACCAGGGCGAGACTGAGGGCTATCAGGACAAGCTTTCGCTTGTACCATGCGGGTTTGATTCCCGACGTGTTCGGGGCAGCGTCACCGCGGTCTTCAACGGCTGGAGTGTTAGTAGTGTTCATTTGGATTCCACGGGTTGTTTCTTCTACAGAGGATAACGGGAAAGTTATATTTGGTCGAGTGTGTGAACGCTTCATCGTGGCCCTACTGGTAGGGTTCCCGGTGGCTGTGGGAGAGCCACATGATTCAGGCGACGATTCACGCTGGTGGTTTCTTTCTTGAGTGCTCGCTCGACCCATTGGCTCCATGTGCGTGGCCCGTCGTAAGGGAGTTCGCTCAGGTATGCACCGCGTGCTGCGTTAGCGATATGCGCGTCTAACGTGATCGTGATTTTTTGCTTGCTGACTGGAGCCTGTTCGGTCTTGCGTGCATTGTCGCGCGGTGCAATCACCGATTGTCCGGTCAGCGCGGATCTGCGTGGTTGTGGCTTACTCATGTGCATGTCATTTCTCCTTGGTTTCTTGATGGTGGTAGATGGCGTGGAGGTAGTCGGTGTAGATGGTGGCGAGAGCGGCCGCATCACGGGTGGGCCACTGTTCTAGTGGCTGTGAGGCTTCTACGCTGTCTGCAATGGCTACCCTCTTGGGTATGGGCGGGTCGAAGATGGTGAGTCCACGTTTTTCGGCTTCATCGCTGAGTTCGTTGAGCCAGTAGTGTCCGCTAGTCGTGGCGCGTTCGTGATTGTTGATGATGATGCCGCCGATGGCGAGGCGTGAGTTGTAGTAGCGGCGGATCTCCTCAATAGAGGTGAGCAGGCGTGCCAGTCCGTTAGCTGACCATAGTTTCGAGTGCGTGACGATTAAGGCTATGTCCGTCGCGGTGAGGCCGTTGATGGTGAGCTGGTCCAGAGATGGTGGACAGTCGATGAGGCATAGGTCGTAGCTATTTGCGACGGTTTGAAGCGCGGTGGCTAGCCTGCTTTCGCGTCCTGCCCCTGCTACCACCAGTTCGTCTCGCACTACAGGTAAGGCGTCGCCGCTGGTTGGTACGAGGTCTACTCCCTCCCATAGGCCAGGCACAGTGACGTCGGCGATGGGGATTTGGGAGCGTTGGGAGAGGACGTCAGCGACGCCTGCCTGGTCATCCCCTGTGGGGTGTAGTGCCAGTGAGGACGTGATGTTGCCCTGGGGGTCAAGATCGACGACAAGGACCTTCAGTCCGTCAAGCACTGCGGCACGGGAGAGGTGGTAGGTTGTGGTTGATTTGCCTACGCCGCCTTTTTGGTTGCAAAGAGCGATGGTCAGCATGGTTCACTCCTTTATGAATCTGGGGTAACAGTGGTTACGGAATTGCCAGCGATACCGGCAATGCTGGTAATGCCAGTAATTCCAGTAATGGTCTGTTTAGAAAAGGTATTCGTTGAATACTGTTGGTAGCAGGTCAAGCGCTTGGCGTTGAAGGCGCACGCTTACGTTCATGTACAGGGCGGTTGTGGATAGGTTTTCGTGACGCATAAGGGTTTGGACGACGCGCGCGTCGGCACCGGCTTCGAGCAGTGCTGTTGCGAAATAGTGGCGCAGTTGGTGTGATGTCATCTTTACTCCCACGCGGGTGAAGGCGTTCGAAATACTTGAGCCGACGGCCCGTCGTTCCACATGAGTCTTAGGGTTTTTTGGTGAAGGGAACCAGTAGCCGCGTAGCGGGTAGTTTTTCGCTTCCCGCATGATGATCGGATGTACCGGCACAACAGAGGTCTTGTGGTTCTTGCCGACGACTTCCAGTAAGCCAGTGGCATGATCGAGGTCTTGACCACGAATCTTTGCTATCTCGTGTACTCGCAGACCGGCGAAGGCTCCGAGCATGATGCGTGTACGCGTGGTGGCGCGAAGCGGCGAGGACAGTGCGGCTTGTAATTGAACGTCAGTGATCGGCCGTGGTTTGTATTTGGGGCGTTTTGGTGGAGATACGCGGATCATTGGGTTGTCCGCACGCTGATCAGTGATGACTAGCCAGTGATAGAACGCGCGTAGGTGGACGTAGTAGGTGTGGCGCGTGATGGCTGAAGGCAGGCTCACTAGCCAGAGCGTGATGTCCTGGTAGGTGGCTGTGAGCGCGTCCAGGTTTGCCTGTTTGGAGAATTGCTCCACGACGCGGATGCGTTCGTCGATGGTGCGTGTGGATAATGAGCGGGCGGCCATTTCGACCATCCAGGCTTCAAGTAGCTGATTGGAAAGTATTGGTCTCGTAATCATGCCTAAAGTTTGCGCCAATACCCGCACCAATCGAGCGCGCACCAGCGCTGTCTTTGACGTGCGCCCGCCATTTCCGGAGTGGTCAGTATTGTCGTAATGACTGGTGATTGTGGAGTTGCCAGCGATTCTGGTAAATGAAAACGCGAGCATCGTGAGCAGCGCGATATATGCTGATTTGAGGAAAAAGTCTTGTAATGAATAGGTCGTGGGTTCGATTCCCACAGGTGGCTCCATGAAGTAAGGAGCACCTGGGTCAACGCGACGACCTTCGCGGTGAAACCCGTGTCATTGCCAGTGCCGCGATTCCCAGGCTGATCACAGTGAGGCGACCGATCACCGCAACGCTGGCGACTGGTCATGAGCCCTCGAAAAAGGACGCGTGGACAAGCTGTGCCGTGTGGTACGAGGGGGACGCGCTCAACCACTTGTGGATACCTTTCTCCAGTGCATCAATCGGGAAGAACGTACGTCGAACGTCTGTGCACACGATGGCGGGCATGGATTCTCGCTTAGGAAACATGTGGTGGTGTCTGGGGAAGGAGCTTGTTGATCTGATCGGCCGGCAGAATCGCAATGCCGCGTTCGGGGTCAGCAAGGAGCAGGACATCATCGCCCGGCTTGTATCCGAACATGTCGCGAGCTGGAATGTCGAGGGCTGTCGTGCGCCTGTTTCGAAATGTGGCCAGGGTCCGTGGCGAGTGGATGGGCTGTGAAGTCGGTAGATACCCCGAGGGAGTCCTTTTGCTCTGACGTTAAGCCAGGCTGGGTCAGACGCAAGCAATTTACCGCTATGCAGGAATTCACACACGAGAAAGGTTGAAAAGTGAGATGATCGAATAGTTTGAGGAATTTTCGCTGAGATCGGAATGACGACATGCGTAGTGTTTTAAGGCTTGTGACCAGTCTCCTTACTGTTTCCCTCGCTGTTGTACTGACACCCAGTGGGATTGCGAGGGCAGAGGAGCCCCCCTCATGGGACACAATCGTTTCCCAGGCAGCCCAGGCGACGCCAGGTGCTGAGACCACAGTCGCGATTGACAGTGATGTCAGTGCGACAGCAGACAAACCGCTCGTTGTTCCGGAGGGTGCGAGACTGACTCTCACGGGCAGTGGAACTGTCACGGGAGTGGGCGCCGACACAGTGACTGTGGCCGAAGGCGGGAGCCTCACGCTTGCCGGCCCCTCCTTCACGAACTCACGAATCGTGGTGAACGGCGGAACGTTGAATTTCACTGCCGGATCTGTCCACGACACATCGCTCACCGGACCTGTCATCTTCGTCAAAGACGGCGAATTCAACATGACTGGGAGCGCTGACTTTTCGAGGAACAATGTCACTGATACTTCCGGCACCCTGCCTGAAGGGGTGAATGAGGGCCTCTACGCACCGATTACGATTTACGGCGGCGACGGTGTCAGCATTGCCGGCGGAACTCTTCAGGAGAACCACGGCTACCAGCGTGGTGGTGCGATAGGCATTTGGGGAGCTGAAGGTGCTCCTGTGCCCGTTTCCTTGACCGGTGGACAAATATCCGGCAATGATGCGGTTCATCCCAAATATAAAGGATTCGGTGGAGGCGTGTATGCGAGTTTTGCCAACGTCACGCTTGATGGAACGACAATCGCAAAAAATACCACCGAAATTGGCGGAGGAATCGCGATTGATAATGGAGATACCTTCAAGTTCACGAGCGGAACTGTCCAGGAAAACACCAACGGTGAATACAACGGTCAGGGCGGCGGCATGTACATCCGCGATGTCAAAGATGTGGAAATCTCCGGCGGCACGGTCGAAGGCAATACTGCCAATGGTCACGGAGGAGGAATCGCTCTCGGTGGTGGCAAAGCCACGATCAGCGGAGGAGAATTTGCGCACAACGTGGCCCTGAAAGCTGGAGGCGGACTCTCGTTCTACGGTGAAGCTAAGGTAACGATGAAAGCCGGCTACGTACACGACAACGTTGCGAAGGGCTTTTGGGGCGGTGGCGGTATCTACAACGATTCCGATTCGATTCTCACAATCCATAATTCGCTCATACGCGGTAACACGATTAAAGATGCTTTCCTTCTCGGAGCGGGCAACCATTCTCCGAGTGCGCAGGGCGGTGGCGTGTGGAACTGTGCAACGGGCACAACCACCTTGAACATCACCAAGGGCGTCGCGATTTTCGATAATTCTGCCCCAGATTTTGGGCGTAATAAGGAATACAAAGGTGCAGGAGACGATTTTGCAAGCGTCGCTGTGCATACTTTTGGCGCGGCTGAGCCGGAGAAAGGCCAACCTGTCACAATAGGCGAGCGCATGCTTGGCGGTGCAGAGAGAATGTGGTACCAGGATGGCTCGATTTACAGTCACCGCTTGAACTGGCCGCAAGAGAAGCAAGAACCGCGATACGTGCAAGGCGGCAACAACACGCGAGTGGAGAATAACAAACTCTACACAGTGAATAAGGCCTTTAAGTCGGTTCCGAGTGATCAGGCAAAGCGACTGGCTGAACGTCTTGCCACTGTCAGAATCGAAAATAACCTCGCCACTGACGAGGGATTTAGCGGTGGAGGCATTGCCAACAACGGACAATTGTTCTTTGGTGAAGATGCCTGGAAGCTCAAGATCAAGAAATCTTGGAGCAACGATGACCCGGGTGTGCACCCAGACAGAATTACGCTGGACGTCCTCGTTGATGATGTAGAGGTCGTCAAAGGTATCGAGCTGTCGGAGGCGAATAACTGGGAAACAACTATCGATAACTTCCCCAATCCTCAGACCTTAGTCGATGCCGCAACAGGTAAACGCATCCCGCTTGAGTTCAAGGAAAGCGGCGCGGACGGTTACACCATGAAGGTCTCAGAAACTTCGGATGACAAGCAGAAGACCTACAGTGTTGCGCTGACGAACCGGATGCTCACGTCTGTTCCTGTGTCGAAGTCGTGGCTTGATGGTGAGAATGCGTTGGGTAAACGTCCTGGCAGTGTTGTGGTTGAGTTGTTGACTGGTGGGGAGCCGACTGGCACGACGTTGACTTTGTCGGCGGATAATTCGTGGTCTGGCGTGTTTAAGGATTTGCCGAAGTTTGACCGTGGCGTCTTGGTTGAGTATTCGGTGCGTGAGGTTGAGGTTCCTGGGTATCGGTCGGTAGTGGCTGGTAACGCCGTGGACGGCTTCACGATCACCAACAGAGCCCTCACAGCTGTTCCCGTGACGAAGAAATGGGTGAACCACGACGGCGCAGCGCTCAGTGACGATATCCCACAGTCCATTGACGTTGAACTTGTGGCTGACGGTGAGCCGACTGGACAGAAACTCACTCTCTCAGCAGACAACTCCTGGTCAGGCACATTTGCCGACCTTGAAATGCTCAATGCAGACGGCTCCGCACCCATCGTCTATACAGTCAAGGAAGCACCAGTTGACGGCTTCAGTGCCCGCATCACAGGAACTGCGACTGATGGATTCACCATCACGAACTCGAAGAATCCGCCTCCGCCGGGTACACCACCGTCACCGCCGACCATCGTGAACACGGGTGCGGCGGCTGGAGGCGCTGCAGGAGCGAGCATTTTGATGATCACCCTGGGCGCTGGCTTGCTCTGGTACCGCCGCCGAGGAATCCACTGAACTCAGGAGGTGCATCAGTTCTGAGCTGATGATTCTCCGTGTCAGACGGGCGCGCGTTGGAAGACTCTGTGCTTCAGCGTGCGCCCGTTCCTCGTTGGCAAGACGGTTTTGGCCAGCCGCCCTCGTCGGCAAAGCTGACCGGACGCGGCCTCCCTCGTCGCAGTACGGGCTGATCGCACGCGAGATGCGCTCTATCATGTATGTGCAGGCAGTGAGGCCTGAGGCTGTCACTGATAGGAAAGGGACGACAGGAAGAGACGCAATGACTGAGAAGACCGCGGAAGAACACTACGTACTTGCCATCGATCAGGGCACGACGTCCTCACGAGCCATTATCTTCAACCACGATGGGCAGATCGTGGCCGTCAGTCAGAAGGAACACGAGCAGATCTTCCCGAAGCCCGGATGGGTTGAACACGATCCACTCGAAATATGGAGCAACATTCGCATCTGCGTCGCGGACGTCCTGCAAAAAGCCGAAATCAACAGGCACGCGATCGCAGCCGTCGGCATCACGAACCAGCGCGAAACCGTTGTCGTGTGGGATAAGAACACCGGCGAACCCGTCTACAACGCGATCGTGTGGCAGGACGCGCGCACATCGCAAATCATTCGTGAGCTTGCAGGTGACGAAGGGAAGTCAAAGTACCGCGACATCTGCGGTCTCGACCTGTCGACGTACTACGCAGGCCCTGAGATCAAATGGATCCTCGACAACGTCGAGGGAGTCCGTGAACGCGCCGAAGCCGGTGACCTCCTGTTCGGCACCACCGACACCTGGACACTGTGGAACCTGACCGGCGGCGTCAACGGAGGTGCTCACAAGACTGACGTCACCAACGCGTCGCGCACCATGCTGATGGATATTCGCACACTCCAGTGGCGAGAAGACGTGTGCGAGGACTTCGGCATCCCTATGTCGATGCTTCCTGAAATCTGTTCCTCTTCTGAAATCTACGGATACGGTCGCAAGAACGGGCTGCTGATTGACACTCCGATCGCTGGAATCCTTGGTGACCAGCAGGCCGCCACTTTTGGGCAAGCGTGCTTCGACAAAGGCATGGCAAAGAACACGTACGGTACGGGCTGTTTCGTCATCATGAACACCGGTGAGGAGCCGGTCTTTTCAGAAAACGGTCTGCTCACCACCGTGTGCTACAAGATCGGTGACAACAAGCCGGTCTACGCCCTGGAAGGCTCGATCGCCGTAACAGGCTCACTGGTTCAATGGATGCGCGACAATCTGGGAATCATCAAGGACTCCAGAGACATTGAAGACCTGGCGAAAACAGTTGATGACAATGGTGGCGTGTACTTCGTACCCGCATTTTCCGGCCTGTTCGCACCGTACTGGAAGGACGATGCACGTGGCGCGATCGTGGGGCTGACGCGATACAACAACAAGGGACACCTGGCCCGTGCAGTCGAAGAAGCCACCGCTTTCCAGTCCCGCGAAGTCTTTGACGCGATGGAAGCGGACTCGGGTGTTGCGTTGAAGGAGCTGCGCGTCGACGGTGGCATGACGAATGACAATTTGCTTATGCAGTTCCAGGCCGATCAGCTGGGTGTGCCGATCGTTCGCCCGAAAGTCCTGGAGACAACAGCGCTAGGCGCCGCATACGCAGCAGGCATCGCCGTGGGCTACTGGGGCGGCGAGCAGGACGTCATCGACAACTGGTCGGAAGGAAAGCGCTGGGAACCAGGCGATGATCGCGACGAGTACGACCGCAACTACCGCCTGTGGAAGAAAGCCGTCACACGCACCTTCAATTGGGTAGATGAGGACGTCGAAAACGCCTGACCGCCATTCGCGCCTCACTTAATTGACGAGGGAGGCCGGCCGGAGCCCCATCTCAGGTGCAAACACGGGGAGAATTCGGTGAGAATCTGCTGACCCCTTCAGTGCTTGACTTCATACGGCGTGACTGTACTGCCCAGCGTCATGCAGGTGCGCCCGCACGCCACGCCATGCACCTGGCCTTTGATGCGATCCGGCAGGCGCGGCGCGCCCGCTACGTCGTGACGCAGGCGTTCACGTGCGTCACGGCAATTAACCCGATTGTGTCCGCGGGGATGCTCCCGCGGTACGCCGATATTTCGCCCGACACGCTCTCGATCGATCCACAGACCGTGACGATCCCGCCCTCGACGGGGGCGATCGTCCTCCAGCACACCTTCGGTATCGTGGACGATGCTGCATCCAAGGCGATCGTAGGTCAGACGCACGCTGCGAACGCCCTCGTTGTTGAAGACAGCGCCCATTGCGTCGGACGCATGGCCACCGATCCGCAGACGCGGCGCCCCCTCGCGGATATTTCAATTCACTCTTTCGGGGCGGAAAAGGTCCTGCCCACGAAATTCGGTGCCGCACTGTGGCTCAATCCCGACACGGTTGATGTTCCTGTGCGCCAGCTCCTCGTCCGTGCACTGACGAACCTGCCTCAGCCTCGAGTCACTCTCGACACGGCAATTCGGACCTATCGCCTGCAAGATCGCGCCTACTCTCACCTGCCATCAGCGCTCTCAGGCAGGTTGCGGAGTGCGGCTCAGGCCGCACACCTTTTCTACCCGCCAGTTGCTGACACGCAATGGCAGGGCGGATCCAACGGAAGACCGTACGCACCCTCACGCTGGGTGCTCGACCACATGAGCGAAGCACTCGCGGGTGTGGATGCCATTGAACGTGAACTGGCCGAGCGAACCGGCCACTACCTGCGTGCATTGTCAGCAATCCACACCGCCGCAACGGTCCCGGCTTCTGTCACCGCATCGATGCCGCTGATCCGCTTCCCTGTGATCCTCCAGCGCGATGGGTCCGGTCAGCCTATCGACCCAGAAGACATGTTCAGTGCGCTGCAGTCACAGGGCTTCTATCCGGGCAGGTGGTATCGGCCTCTCCTCTTCCCCGGTGTGCGCAGCCCGCGTACATACGAACTTGATTCTCACAGTGATGACCTTTCACGCACACGCCAGATCGAGCGTTCGATCATTAACTTGCGGACCCAGGAATCACGCGACCATGCTGAGCGACTGGCCGATGCGGCCGTACGCTGGCTCGCCGCTCATGAAGCGATTTGAGCGTCTTCCAGCTCAAGGAGCCACGCCTTGCGGTCAGTTCCCGCAGCGTATCCCGTCAACGAACCATCTGCCGCCACGACACGGTGACACGGGACGATGAGGGAGATGGGATTGCGCCCGACAGCCTGCCCGACAGCCTGAGGTGCCGGCCGGCCAGCCTGACAGGTCAGTTGACCAGCCTGACGTGCCAGCCCGCTGGCTCGCTGATCAGCAACAGCATCGGCCAGGTCACCGTACGTGGTCGTCTGCCCGTAGGGAATTGCGAGGAGCTCGCGCCACACACTGACCTGGAAATCAGTGCCGACCAGGCGCAGCGCAGGCACCTCGTCGGGAATGTGGCCGGCAAAGTAGGTGTCCAGCCAGCGCGTTGTGCAGGTCAGGTTGTTCTGCGTCTTGATTGACGAGGGTGGCTCCAGCTCACTGATGTCATCGGTGTGCGTCATGCCGGCGATGGTGGAGCCGAAATGCTTCGCCCCCTCACACCACAGTCCGACGAGGTCACCACCTATGAAAGCCAGTGTCCAGGTGCCGATGGGTGAACGGTAGCGTGAGAGAAAAGCCGGGGCTGTGGGGGTCATGGTCGTCAGCCTACTGTGGGGCGCGTGAGTTCGCATTGAACATAGTTTTTCCCGTACAGTACACATCGTGACGAAATCTTTAGCTGTGTCAGAAAACGCTCGAGCCGAACGACCCGCAGTGATCCTGGCCAACCTCGGAACGCCGCAGGCACCCACAGCCCGGGCTGTGCGCCCCTTCTTGCGTGAATTCCTCTCCGACCGGCGCATCATTGAAATGCCTCCAGCAATCTGGCGACCGATCCTCGAAGGCATCATCTTGCGGGTGCGCCCTGCACGGTCTGCAAAACTCTACGAGTCGATCTGGCACACCGAGTCGAACTCCTCACCACTGATGTACTGGTCGCTGCGTCAGCGCGACGAACTGGCTGCGCGCCTCGACCATGTTGCCGACGTGCACCTGGCCATGCGCTACGGCGAACCATCGATCCGCAGCGTGCTTGATCAGCTGCGTGATCAGGGAGTGCAGCGCGTCCTCATCATTCCCGCCTACCCGCAGTACGCCTCCTCGTCTACCGCGCCTGTCATCGATGAAGTTGCCCGCGACATGCTGAACGCTCGCAATCAACTGGAGATCCGCACCATTCGCTCCTTCCATGACGCCCCGGTGTATATCGAGGCGCTCGCGGCCGCCCTCGTTAATCACTGGGATGCGCGCGGCCGGCCCGATTTTGAAGGCGGCGACAAACTCGTCCTGTCCTTCCACTCAATACCCGAGGCGATGCACCGCGACGGAGACGTGTACCGCGACGAGTGCGAAACGACGGCTGAACTATTGCGATTGCGCCTCAACCTGGATTCACAGTGGGTACTCACCCGCTACCAGTCCGTCTTTGGGCCGGCCAAGTGGATTGGGCCCGCCACCATCGACACGATGGGGGAACTTGGCGCAGTGGGCACCACCAGAGTGGACGTGATCTGCCCCGGGTTTGTCGCAGACTGCATCGAAACGCTTGATGAGATCGCACGCCTGAACCGTGATGCCTTCATCGAAGCTGGCGGTTCGCAGTTCCACTACGTGCCATGGGGCAACGATCTGCCCGGATGCATCGACACGTTCGAGGAGGTCGCCCGCACCGGCTTGGCCGGCTGGGTATAAGCCTCGTCGTCTGCCCGTTTGAGCGAGAGCCTCGTCAATTACCCGGCCGGGTGCGACGCCTCGCTCAGGCGCGTGAAAGCGCAGGTGATGGCCCACGACAATCCAAGTGCAATGAGTGCCGGAACCAGGATAGTTGCCCCCTGATGCGTAAACTCCAGCACAAGGGCGAGTGCGGTGAGCGGCGCACGCATCGATGAGCCCAGGAATGACATCGCTCCGATCAGCGCGCAGGCAGTGATTGAAATGTCGGGGAACATCGTCGACCACGCCAGTCCACCGACGGCGCCGAAGCCGGCTCCCAGTGCTATCCCCGGTGTCAGCTTTCCACCCCATGCACCTGATGCGATTGTGCCCAGCGTTGTGATGGCCTTGGCGCACGTGATGCTCAGGACAGGGACGAGGGCGGTCACGGCATGCGCGTCAAATCCCGCCTGAGCAGTGGCCTGACCATTACCCATGACCTGCGGAATCCACACGGCGATGAGCCCGACGAGTGTGAAGATTACAGGCAAGGTGACTAGAAGCAGCGGGGTTGTCGGGCGCAGGTCTTCAGCGCGTTTCACCAGGCGACTGAAACCCCAGCCTGCTGTACCTAAGATCGGGCCGGCGATGAGTGCCCACAGCAACAGTGACGGCGTTGAAGTGGGTGCGGTGACCGTGTAGAACGGTTCGGGCCGGATGGGGCCTTGGGCGACCAGGACAGACAGGCCCGAGATCAGGCATGCACACCACAATGCCCGCGGGGTCAGAGAAACGATCAGAACTTCCAGGGCGAAAATTGCTCCTGAAATGGGAATTGAATACACAGCGGCCAGCCCTGCGCCTGCGCCGCATGCGACGATCAGGCGGCGATCCTGCGCGCTCAGTCCCAACCGGTCACAGCACCATCCTGACAGGGCTGCGGATACTTCACGCGGTGCCACTTCCCGGCCGATGGACGCACCGAGCGCCACAATGACAACCTGTGTGGTCGCGTGCGTGAATGTGGTCAAGAGCGGCATTTTCGCCCCGTTGACACCCTGGGTGACGGTGACGATCCCTCGTCTGGTGTGGTGCAGCAGTGCCCAGGAAATCCCGCCGATCGCACCTGCCAGAGCAAGAAATATGACGCGTCTGGACGAATCGGTTGACAGGACAGCCTCGATGAAGGTTGCGCTCTCACCGTAGGCGAGTCTTTCGATCAGGTGAAGCAGATGCGAAAAGAACCATCCGGTAATGCCGGCAATTGCGGCCGTGAAAATGACGGCCACGATGAGGCGAACGAGCGGAGTGCGGTGAGAGCTTTCACCGTCTGACGGTACGTGCACCTATCTACCGTACGTTGGCTGCGCTTCGGTGCGCCAGCAGGGACGCGGTGAGGCGGGCGGGGCACAGGCGCGTACTGTCAGGACTGATCAGTAACCTTCGCGTGGCGGGAATGGAGGTATTGAGCAATCCGGGTCAGAATTGCTGCGCACAAAGCTCCTAAGACAATTCCGCATGCCATCGATATCAGTGGTGAAGTCGAAATACGTGCACCGATTGTTCCGCTCAGGCCGTAGATGCAAGACCAGATAAGGCAGGCGGGTGCATCGAGTAACGCAATATGGCGGAAAGGTATGCGCATTTTCCCCGCGCTGAAAAAAATCGCAATTCGCACAATGGGGACGAATCGACCCGTCGACAGGAGAATTCTCCATTGGCGCTCTGTTACTGCACTTAACCTCATATTGAGTTTCGGTAGACGACGGGACTTTTCAGGAAAGAGTCGACCGATCGCTGCCATTGTAAGGTCGCCTACAAGTGCCGCGCAGGCACAGCACACAATGAGGAATGTCAGGAACACAGGTTCACGGTATGCCGGAGTTGCCGACAGGGCGCTGATAACCGAACCAGAGGGAAGGACGGGGAAGAACCCGTCACCCCAGCATGCCAGGACGCACAGAACGAGGGAAAGCGGCTGATCGGAAAATGAAACGATGGCGGTTTCGATGCCGCTGATAAAGGACCAAAAGGAGCTCATTGCGGCAGGCCTGAAAAGCTCAGGGAATGCGACAACGTCGAATAGACTGGCGCAGGCCGGTGCTTCAATGAATTCACATGGTGATCATCGCACGGAATGGAAGTTAAACGCCATAGGGGAATCCCCTGAACAGTCCCTGAACCTAGTAGCAGGTTCTGCCCGATTTTGGTGTTCACCATGAACTTGTCAGCGATCTGAGAAAGTGCCTAATGTGAGGAAGCGGTTGATGCGAGAAAACGGCTGATACGAGAGAACGGTTGATGTGAGAAAACGGTTCACGCCACATTGCCAGATGAATTCAAATAAATGAAAACCGATTGAAGTGCTACTCTTTTTATTGTCGGAATTGGATTCTGCAGAAGGAATACTTTCAATGAAAAAGACAAAGGTTTTCTTGGTCGACGACATCGATGGCTCTGAAGCTGAACGGACGATTAGTTTTGCCTTCAACGGCATTTCCTACCAAATCGATCTGAATGCTGAACACGCGAACAAGATCGAAGACGATTTCGCGCAGTGGATTCGCCATGCGCGCCGGACCGGTGGCCGGGCTGTCACTCGCCGCAGCGGTGCAACCGCCGGCCCGTCCGATTCAGCGAAGATTCGCCAGTGGGCGCAGGATGAGGGTCTTGAGGTGTCACAGCGCGGACGTATCCCCGCCAGCATTGTCGAGCAGTACCGTCAGGCGCATCAGTAAGAGCTGCCGATGAGGTGAAGGACAACCGCTCAGGCGGCGACCGGCCGTTGTTGAGTGGCTCGTATTGCCGACGCTGTGAAGTGATGTCGAAGGGTCCCGTGACAGCGGGCACGATCTTTGTGAGAATAGGACTATGACATACAAACTGGTATTGCTCCGCCACGGCGAGAGCGAATGGAATGCAAAGAACCTTTTCACCGGCTGGGTTGACGTACCCCTGTCAGAAAAGGGCCGCTCAGAGGCAACGCACGGAGGAGAGCTTCTCAAGGAAGCCGGCATCCTGCCTGACCTGCTGTTCACCTCGATGCTGCGTCGCGCCATCCAGACCGCCAACCTGGCCCTGGATGCCGCGGACCGTCACTGGATTCCCGTGGAGCGTTCATGGCGCCTTAACGAGCGTCACTATGGCGCTCTGCAAGGCAAGAACAAGAAGGAAATCCGCGACGAGTTCGGCGAGGAACAGTTCATGCAGTGGCGCCGTTCCTACGATGTGCCGCCGCCGGAGATCGAAAAGGGCTCGGAATTCTCGCAGGACGCCGACCCGCGCTATGCAGGCGAGCCGATTCCGTTGACCGAATGCCTCAAGGACGTGCTGGCCCGTTTGCTGCCGTACTGGAATGACACCATCGTTCCCGCGATTCGCTCCGGCAAGACCGTGATGGTTGCAGCCCACGGCAACTCACTGCGCGCCATCGTCAAGCACCTCGATGATATCTCCGACGACGACATCGCCGGCCTGAATATCCCGACCGGCATTCCGCTGGTCTACGAACTTGACGAGGAAACCCTCAAGCCCGTCAAGAAGGGCGGCACATACCTTGATCCCGATGCTGAGGCCAAGATCGCGGCCGTAGCAAACCAGGGCAAGTAAGTTTCATTCACGAGGGTTCCCACCCTCAAGGCTGGTGCCCCACCTCCCAAGGAGGTGGGGCACCAGCCTTTATGCGCATGTTGAAGGCGTCAGCGGGGTAATACGGTGTGTGAGCTCCGCGTTCGCCGGATATAGATTCGGCAGTTCCGCTTAGGCGGTTTGTGCGCCTTCCACGATGTACATCACCTGGTCTGCAACGGAAACAGCGTGATCACCGAAGCGCTCCAGGAAGCGGGCCGCGAGCGTCACGTCGATCACCTGAGCGCGAGTCAGATCATTGTCGTCATCGGTTGCCATGCGGCGAGCCTCGATCTGCAGGTCATCGAGAATGTCGTCATCGCGATGCATACGACGGGCCAGGTTCAGATCCTGGGTCTGGACAACCTTCTCCATCGAGTGTGCCATCTGCACGGCCGCGTCCGTCATCTTGGTGATGAGCGGTCGAGCCTGTGGGCAAATCCCCGGCTCCTGGTGGGGGTTGCGTGCGATCAAAGCCAGGTGGGCCGCAAGGTCGCCCTGACGCTCCATCGTCTGAGTCAGTCTCAGGCCCGCAACAATCAGGCGAAGATCGGATGCAACGGGGCCCTGTAGCAGCAGAAGGCTCACACAGGTTTCGTCGATGTGACGGGACAGCTGGTCGAGGCGGTCATCAGCGTCGCCTGTCTGCTCCGCCTTGATCATGTCACCTTCGCGCAGGGCCTGCGTTGCGCGTTCAATCGCGACGGTGACACCGGAGCTCATCCTCTCCAAATCGAGTCCAAGCTGCGTCAGTTCCTGTCGATATACAGTGCGCACAATGTCTCCTTCACGAAAAATCCACTGTAACTGTTTAAGTCCACCAAAGATAAGTGCCAAGTGTGTGCATATCGGGTTAATTTTTGGTTAACTCCTGCTTGCTTTTCGGGTATTGTTGCAGGAAATCTGCAGATGGCCCGTCACGAGTGGTGACGAAGAGGCAAACAGATCGATACAGTTATGTCTGTGTTGGACGCTATCACTCTCATCGTTGTCGCGCTGCTGGGTGTCCTCGTCGGCGCTGTCGGCGTAGGAGCCTTCCGGCTGTCTCAGCGTCAACAGGACGTCGAAAATGGAGTGGATCCGCAGTACACCCAGCCGCCTGTCGATCTGCTCGCCATGACTTCCGCTCTGCCCGGCATCGTGATCGTCGTTGACGCGGACAACAAGATTGTCCGCGCTGATGCCAAAGCGTATGCCAAAGGCCTGGCGCGTCACCAGGAACTGACGCACCCTGCCCTCATTGAAGTTGCCGCACGCGTGCGGGCCGAGGGAGTCCCGCTGACCACTGAGATGACGCTGCCACGCTCCGACCTTCCTGAAGCAGCGGAACTGTTCTTCCGAGTGCGGGTGGCCCCGCTGCCCGGTGACCTCCTCTTGATCGTGGCAGAGGATCTGACGATCCAACGACGCAACGAGGCTGCGCGCCGCGATTTTACTGCGAACGTGTCGCACGAGCTGAAAACACCTGTCGGGGCTGTGCGACTTCTGGCCGAAACGATCGCTGAAAACTCTGACGATTCTGAAGCAGTTGCCTACTTCGCGAGCCGACTGTCGAAAGAATCGGAACGACTGTCCACACTGGTGCAGGACATTATCGACCTGTCGCGCCTGCAATCACCTGATGCTCTGGATTCGCCCGACCTCGTCAGCGTCAAGCAAGTGATCAGCGAAGCGCTCCATCAGGAAGAATTCCCCGCCGAGCAGGCACGCATCGAGTTGCGCGGACCGGATCCTGCGCTCGAGGCCTACGTGTGGGGAGATAAGGACATGCTGGTGATGGCGGTCCGAAACCTCGTCGATAACGCTGTGCGGTACTCGCATCCGGATTCATGGGTGCGTGTCGACGCAGTACGCAACCAGGAACGAATCTGCATTCGCGTCATTGATACCGGTATCGGCATCTCATCTGAGCATCAGCAACGCATCTTTGAACGCTTCTTTAGAGTCGACACGGCGCGTTCACGCGAAACAGGGGGGACAGGACTGGGATTGTCAATCGTCAAACATGTTGCCAGTGATCACGGCGGAACAGTGACCGTTGCATCCCTCCCGGGTCGCGGATCAACGTTCACGCTAGTGTTACCTGAAGCAGAGATCGGTGAAAATGGAGACGAGCGTAAAGACAAGGACGCAAGATAATCATGACGGCAATTTTGATAATCGAAGATGAAGCCTCCTACCGTGAGCCACTCGCCTACAACCTGCGTCGGGACGGCTTCGACGTGGGCGAAGCATCCGACGGAAATGCTGGACTCGAAAAAGCGATCGATCCGAAATGGGATCTGATCTTGCTTGACCTGATGTTGCCGGGAATGTCGGGCACCGAAGTGTGCAGGAAACTCAGAAAAGTATCCAACGTTCCTGTCATCATGGTGACCGCGAAAGACGAAGTGGTCGAACGCATCGTCGGCCTGGAGATGGGTGCCGACGACTACATCACGAAGCCGTATTCCTACCGTGAATTGCTGGCCCGCATCCGTGCAGTATTGCGGCGCCAGGCTGGCACGCTGGAGGATGAAGAAGAAGTCCTTGAAGTGGGAACGATCCGCCTGTGGGTGGACAGGCACGAAGTCACGGTGGACGACAGATCCGTGTCGATGCCGCTGCGTGAATTTGAACTGCTGGAATTCCTCGCCCGCAACCCCGATCGAGTCCTGACGCGCTCGCAGCTGATGGATCGCGTGTGGGGAGTCGGAACGATCGGTGATTCAAAGACCCTGGACGTGCATGTCAAACGTCTGCGCGCTCGGATCGAGCCGGATCCATCCCACCCCGTCCGCCTGGTGACCGTTCGCGGACTGGGCTACAAACTGGTGTCGAATCCGCGCGACGAAAGCAAGTAAAAACGGCGCGCAGGTGTGTGCCGGCATCCCCGTGCGAAGGGGCGTGGAGCGAGCGAAGCGCTAGCATAACACCCCCACTGACTGTGTGTGCACGATTACTGGTAGAATGGCGGTATTGTTTAATACCAGCAGGAGTTTCTTTTATGACGTTCACCATCGGTCAAACGGTCGTCTACCCCCATCACGGAGCAGCCACGATCGAGGAGATCGCCACCCGAAAGATACGCGGTGAGGAAAAAACTTACTTAACACTGCGCGTCACGCAAGGTGACCTCAAGATTCAAGTGCCAGCTGACAACGTCGACCTCGTTGGCGTTCGAGATGTCGTCGATGAAGACGGGCTGGAAGAAGTCGTCTCCGTTCTGCGAGCACCTTATGTCGAAGAGCCGACGAACTGGTCACGACGCTTCAAAGCGAATCAGGAAAAAATCGCAACCGGCGACATCGTCAAAGTCTCCGAAGTTGTTCGTGATCTGACTCGCCGCGACGCCAGCAAGAAGCTTTCCACGGGCGAAAAGCGCATGCTGACGAAAGCCCGCCAGATCCTGACTTCTGAGCTTGCTCTGGCCCGCGACATCGACAAGTCAGCAGCATCGGATCGCCTCGACTCGATCCTGGCTGAATCGGCCGAAACGGATGACAGTGCCGACGACGCCGGCACCGACACTCGCGAATCAGGCGACGACAAGTAGTGCCGTCAGCACCGCGCCCCTCCCGGCAGTGGCGCGGCACCTGAATTGCGACCATCCTGACATGAGCCAGCTGCGATCCCAGTCAACGACGCCATTGCAGGCGCCTGGATCCCACCACGCTGGCATCGTGTCAGCTGAACCTGCGCTCACTGAATCTGTGTCAACTGAATCTGCTCGAGCAGAACCTGCACCTGTCAAGAGGCGCCTGTCTGTCCTGGCCGCAGCTGGCTCGGGCACCCGACTGGGACGGCACATGCCCAAAGCCCTCGTCGAAGTAGGCGGTGCACCGATGGTACTGCGCGCCCTTCGCGGCCTTGACGCTGCGGGAATCACGCACATTGCGGTCACCGCTCCGACAGACGCCCTCGTCGATTTTGAACAACTCATCGGGAGTGCGCTGCCCGACCTATCTGCCACCGTGCGAGTCGTCGCGGGAGGAGCGTCGCGTCAGGCGTCTGTGGCCGCAGGTTTGCGATCCCTTGAACAGTTCCGTCCTGACGCGCGCACACCTGTCCTGATCCACGACGCGGCGCGCTGCCTGACACCGCCGGCGCTCATTGACCGCGTTGCCCGAGCCATTGAAAACGGTGCCAATGCCGTCATCCCAACCTTGCCAGTAACTGACACGATCAAACCGCTTGCCTCCGGCACGCACATCGACGAGGGAGACGATGCATTATCACCCCTCGACCCCAGTATTGACCGCTCACGCCTGCGCGCTGTTCAAACTCCGCAAGGCTTCACGTGGGACGTCATATGCCGTGCACACGAGTACGGAGCCAGCAGAGCAGCCGACGAATCGAGCGCCGCCACCGATGATGCAGGGCTGGTGGAAGCACTGGGACTGACGGTGATGTCGATTGCGGGCGACATGATGGCATTCAAAGTGACCACCGAGTTGGACATTGCCCTGGCGCAAGCCTGTCTAGATCACGGGTACGCGCCCGATGCGTGATACCTTGCAATCGCAGGTATCTGTCTGCGGCGCGCGCCGCACCCTTGCATAAGGAGATCCCATGTCACAACACGAGCAGTCCTTCGAGCATGCTCCCACTCCTTCTTCCACTTCGTCACACTCGACAGGTTCCACGCCTCCGTCAGGGTCACGCCACCACTGGGTTCTGTGGAACAAGAAAGTGGTCTCATGGGCTTTGTGGGACTGGGGCTCAGCCGCATTCAACGCCGTGGCAACAACGTTCGTCTTCTCTGTCTACCTGACAACTGACGGGGTGTTCGCCCCCAAAGTTGTTGCCAACGAGAACCTGTCACTGGGACTGACCCTTGCCGGCATCGTGATCGCTCTGCTAGCTCCCATCACGGGGCAGCGTGCTGATCGGCGCGGTAAAGGGGGAGTGTGGCTCGGCTGGTTCACCGCCATGGTGGTGCTGTGCATGCTCGCCATGTTCTTCGTGGCTCCCAATTCCTCGCTCGGCCCAACCGGCGCGCTGTGGCTGGGAATCGGTCTGCTCGGCTTGGGTAACGTGTTCTTCGAGTTCGCCTCCGTCAACTACAACGCGATGCTCAACCACCTGGCTGATAAGTCAGCGATGGGACGAATCTCCGGATTCGGCTGGGGCCTCGGATACGTCGGCGGCATCGTGTTGCTGCTGATCCTCTTCGTCGGTTTCATCAACCCTGAAGTCGGCTGGTTCGGCGTGACAGGTGAAAACGGGCTGAATATTCGCGTCGCAATGGTGGTCTCAGCCATCTGGTTCGCCGTATTCTCTTTGCCGGTCGTCCTCAACCCACCCAAGCCGAAGAATGTGTCCACCAACGATACCCACGAGTCGCTGATCGATTCCTACAAGCTGCTGTGGTCAACAGTGAAGTCTCTGGCGCGCACCTCTCGCCACACCTTGATGTTCCTGATCGCGTCGGCTGTTTTCCGCGATGGCCTGGCTGGGGTGTTCACATTCGGCGCAATCCTGGCCGGGTCCGTCTTCGGTTTTTCCGCCTCCGAAGTCATCCTCTTCGCCATTGCCGCCAACGTTGTCGCCGGCCTGGCAACCATTGGCTTCGGTGCGCTTGACGACTGGATCGGCCCCAAGCGCGTCATCATCCTGTCCCTGGTATGCATGGTGACCTCCGGGTTGTTGGTGTTCTTCTTCCACTCAGTCGGCAAGTCGATCTTCTGGGTTCTGGGTCTGATCTTGTGCGTCTTTGTCGGCCCGGCACAGTCCGCCTCGCGCTCCTTCCTGGCGCGCATGATCCCGGCAGGTCGCGAAGGCGAAGTATTCGGCCTGTACGCCACGACCGGCCGAGCTGTCTCCTTCCTCTCACCTGCTCTGTACTACCTGGCCATCAAACTGGGACGCGCCATCACACCACCGGACGTGGACGCCACTTACTGGGGCATTCTCGGCATCGTCGTGGTGCTGCTGGCTGGCCTTCTGCTGCTCATTCCGATTCGCCAGAAATCCGCGCATCTGAACATTTATCAGGACAGCACGCCGTCACAAGGGTGATACTGGAGGCACGTTCCTGGAAGCCGCGCGGTGAAGGCGCCCTCGTCAACGAAGGGAAAATACATGTCCGCTCCACGTCTGCGCATGTACAGCGCGCCGCCCTCGCAAGTCGTGCTCGCCTTGAACCACCTGCGCGACAAGACCGGGATCCCCACCGAGTTTTCCGACGAGGCGCAGCACGAAGCTGACCTTGCGGCCTCCCATTGGCATTCCAGCGGCGTTGAGCGCTTCATTGCCGAGGGTGCCCGCGACGCGCGTGACATCCCGTTCGTCACCATCGACCCGCATGGTTCCCGTGATCTGGATCAGGCTGTGGCGTGCGTGCGACTGGACGGCGACGATGACGGCGAGCGCAGCGCCTCGCGGGCAGGGCGAGCCACCTTTCGCGTTTACTATGCGATCGCCTCACTGGCAACATTCGTGTGGCCTGACGGGGCGTTGGACCATGCTGTGCGTGAGCGTGGATCAACCGTATACGCGCCCGATGAGGTCACGCCATTGCATCCGGATGTGTTGTGCCATGATGCTGCCTCACTTATTCCGGATGCGGATCGCCCCTCGTGCCTGTGGACCATTGACCTGGACGATGACGGCAACGTGGTGGAAGCGAACGTGGAGCGGGCCGTGATCCGTTCGAGGGCACAACTGGACTACGACGGTGTTCAGCGCGCAGTCGACGGCAAGGGCGACCTGCCTGATGTGGTTCCAGCTGACTTTATTGACAACTTGGCTCACGTCGGTCAGGCTCGTGAGCAGCGTGAAATCGAACGCGGCGGTATTTCGATGAACGCGCCTGAGCAGGAAATTGAGGAGCGCGACGACGGCCAGTTCGAGTTGACGTACCGCGCGACGCTTCCCGTTGAAGAATGGAATGCTCAGATCTCGCTTCTGACCGGCATGTGTGCGGCTGACATGATGCGCCGGGCAGGGATCGGTATTTTGCGTGTCATGCCGCCTGCAACCGACCGTGACATTACCCGCCTGCGGCGCGTGGCCGAGGCACTGGATCTGGAATGGCCTGGCGAACAGACCTATCCCGACTTTGTGCGATCGCTCGATTCGGCCGAGCCGGCTCACGCGGCGTTTATGAGCCAGGCGCGCACACTGTTCCGCGGCGCGGGGTACACGGCGTTTGACCGGGGGGCACCCACCGGTGATGAAGCGATCCACGGAGCGATCGCTGCGCCGTATGCGCATGTGACTGCACCGCTTCGCCGGTTGGTGGATCGCTACGGTGAGGAAGTGTGCCTGTCGATCTGCGCCGGTGTTGGCGTGCCAACGTGGGTACGTGACGGTTTGCCTGAGTTGCCCACCATCATGGCTCAGACGACTCAGAAAGTGCGCACCGTTGAAAACGGAGCGGTTGCCGCGCTGGAGGCGATGGTGCTGGCTGGTCATGAAGGCGAGCTGTTTGACGCGGTGGTCACCAGTGTGAACAAGGAGCGGGCAGAGATCATCGTGTCGGATCCGGCTGTGATTTCACGCGTCGATATTCAGGGAATCGAGGATGCTCCTTCCTTGGCTGGCAAGCGCGTGCAGGTCAGGCTCGAGAAGGTCGACCCTGCCGCTCCGTCGGTGGAGTTCGCCCTCGCCATCGATGGGTCTGAGGCCGATCGGCGCTGACGGTGCCGCTAGGGTGTGCCCTCGCTGACGGTGCCCATAGAAATGCCCTCGTTGCCGAATGACAGTCAGCTGTGGTTGTGCCGGTGCGCGCGGCGCCCGCGGCCACCCTCGTCAATCAAAAACCAGACCCTGGAGCCGTCGACATTGCGTAGATCAGTGCGCTTGCCTGCGCTGCCAGCCCTTCGCCGCGTCCAGTAAACCCGAGCCCGTCGGTCGTGGTGGCCGATACGGATACAGGGGCGCCGACGATATCTGACAATGTACGTTCGGCTTCCTTCAGGCGCGATGCCATTCGCGGGCGGTTACCGACCACCTGCAGGCTCACATTCGCAACGGCGAAACCGGCCTGCGTGACCATCCGCAGGACCTCTGTGAGGAATGCGCGCCCTGATGCGCCCTTCCACTCGGGGCGGTCCGTGCCGAAGTTGGATCCCATGTCGCCCAGGTGTGCGGCCGACAGGAGTGCATCACAGATGGCATGCGCCGCCACGTCTCCATCAGAGTGCCCTGCCAGCACTGGCTCACCTGGCCATTCCATGCACGCCAGCATCAAGACGTCGGTATGCGGCTGCTCGTTGCCACTTCCGTGAATATGTTGGGTGTCGGTTGCGCGCGCTTGCTGAGCGTCACTGGTCTGTCCTCGCTGGCTATCATTTCTGCGCACCTGCGAGCTTTCTGCAGCCTGTCCCGGCTGGCTGCCGCCAGGGTGCGGATTCTCAGCGAACGCGTGAACGTCAATGGCGTGGCCGATGCGGAATGGGTACGCCTGCGGCGCCTGCGCGTTGCCTGCTGCCGCTTTACTTGCTGCCGCGTTGCCTGCTGCCGCGTTGCCTGCTGCCGCTTTACTTGCTGCCGCGTTGCTTGCTGCGGCGTTGCGAGAATAATTGGTCCGGTGCGCGGTGCTCATAAGGTCAGCTTAGTATCCACCCTCGCCCGCGGGATGAGTTGCAGCCGTCACGAGGTATGGGCGGTGCCGGTCGTTTGCCCTTCCGCCCTGGCGCCAGCGCATACTCTGGATTTAACTTCGCCACGTGCACATACCCCTAGATTTAAGCCTTCCACGTGCACATACCCCTAGATTTAAGCCCTCCGCGTGCACATACCCCTAAAAAGTCTTGTAAAAATGCACAATCCCCTAGATTTAACGCGTGAGGCTCGAGGCCGCCGGAAGCTACTGACGGCTGACCTGCGGAAATAGGTTTTGTCCTTTTGGGGTGCCGACTTTAGCTAGGGGTATGTGCAATTCGAGCGTTGAATCTAGGGGAATGTGCATCAAGACCGTGAAGATTTAGGGGAATGTGCAACGCAGGCACGAAGATCTAGGGTGTTGTGTTGCATCGGCGGCTGATTTGTCGCATGAGCGCACGAGAAAAGGGGTCGCGGAGACGCAGGGAGAAGAGCAAAGCGCGACACGACGCGCGAAAAAGCGGAGGTATGCCCGCTGCTGAGGAGAGCTGCACTATCCGGGCGGTGCTGAGGAAAACTGGCGATCGGCGGAACTGCTGAAGAGAACTTTGCGTGCGTACGCCCGCTCCATGTGGAGGCGAATTTCAGCCACGATGCGTTCAGGCGAGCGCAGATCCTTCCACACAAAACGCAAGACGGTGAAACCTGCGGCCTCAAGCTTTTTCTGGCGGTATTGCTGAGCTTCCAAGCTGGCGAAAATGTCGTCGGCATCAGTTCCGTGTTTCGAACGCCCATCAAACTCGATGGCGATGCGAAGGTCTGGAATTCCAAAATCTGTGAAGAACGTGTAGCCGTCATGCAGCACTTTCATCTGCGTGCAGACCTCCGTGATGCCACCTTCGCGCATGATCCATAGCAAGTGTCGTTCTGCAACGGATTCACACGCGGCGTCTGCACCCTCGATGATGTGCGAAAGGTGTTTCTTGTTACGAGTCCGTTCAGGCAATTTGCGTGCGAGTAAAAGTAGATCTTTGCGGACTGCATCCTCTCGCTTCCGAGACATGTCGTATTCCCGCCGGTCGAAGCGAGAAAGGATGCGCAGAACTCCACACATGACGACGTGGCTATTCGCCGTATCGTCTAGAACTCCAGTTGAAATAGCGGCGTCTTTCAGTGAACAGCAACGAATCCCATGAGGAAATGTGACCGGTTCGCTTAACAGCTGCCGGTTATGTCTACGCACGGTTATCGCTGGGATAACGTCGTTTTCAGACAGCTGGACCGGGGGCAGAAAACTTGTCGATGTGGTCGAATTCAGGGGCGCTGGATGCAAGAGATCGATTGTTGTCAGCGAGGAGAGAGTGCTGATGCCGTGGACGACGCATGCGGCGTGGCCAATTACGATGCATTTGCTGTGTCGGTAGCGCGTGAGAATCCATGCTCGCGCCCGATTAATGAAATTGATAACTGCCCACTTGTCGGGTAGCTCCTCCAGTATGTATCGAGCAACGTAGAAACCCTTTCCCAAAGCAATGAGATTCATCGAGGTGGCTTTTTCTTGCGAGATGCGTCTGTCGCGAGATGATCGGATCAGGATCTTGTCAAAGTCGAATGCAACAGCAGGCATCGGTGCTCCTCTGGTTTGGACTGTGTACCCAAGTGAGATGTGGTTGCAATGGTCGGATTTACGGTGCTCAGGATAGAAGTAGCTCGCGCGCAAGAATAGGTCGAGGCGACAGTCTGTGGATGGCGGGCTGCGCAGGGCGGGGCGTGGATGAAGTCAGATAGGGCCAGAGACTGACGGGCGCGGGCAGCCCCATTGCGCGTGGGTTGCAGCGCGTCGGCGGAAGAGGGGCCGGTGGCGCATATGGCAACCCTCGGGCGGGCGCGGATCGCAGGGCGAAGATGAGGAATGCGCGTGGGGCGCATTACGATAAGAGGCATGACGCTGTATCTGCACGATTCGAAGAAGGCCGCATTGGCTCCGCTGGAGCCTGTCCACCCCGGACACGTCGGGATTTACCTGTGCGGTGCTACCGTGCAGGGCTCCCCGCACATCGGACACCTGCGCAGCGCGGTCGCCTTCGACACGCTGATCCGCTGGCTGCGCCGCAACGGCACGCAGGTAACCTACATTCGCAACATCACCGACATTGATGACAAGATCCTCGCCAAATCAGCTGAAGCAGGAGTGCAGTGGTGGGCGTGGGCGTCTCGATTCGAGCGCGAATTTGCCGATGCGTATGCGACCCTCGGCGTGCTGCCACCCACCTTTGAGCCGCGCGCCACTGCCCACATCCCTGACCAGATCGCGCTGGTGGAGCGCCTGATTGAACGTGGACATGCGTACGTGGACGGCCAGGGCAATGTGTATTTCGACGTTCATTCGCAAGAAGATTACGGCTCGCTGACCCGTCAGAAACTGGACGATATGCGTTCTACGGAAGATGACGCGCAGATCGACCAGGATGTCGAAGCAGGCAAACGCGATCCGCGCGACTTCGCCTTGTGGAAGGCTGCCAAACCCAGCGAACCAGCCACCGCCTCGTGGAATTCTCCGTGGGGACGAGGGCGGCCGGGTTGGCACCTGGAATGTTCGGCTATGTCGAAGCGTTACCTGGGCGAAGAATTCGACATCCACGGGGGCGGCATTGACCTGCGATTCCCGCACCACGAAAACGAGCAGGCACAGTCACACGGAGCCGGATGGGGATTTGCCCGCATGTGGGTCCACAATGCCTGGGTCACCATTAAGGGTGAGAAGATGGCGAAATCCGTGGGCAACGTTCTGTCCGTGGATGCGCTGACGCAGCAGGCACCCGCTCTGGCTGTGCGCTGGGCACTGTCAACAGTGCATTACCGTTCAGCCTTGGAGTGGGGACCCGACACGCTGCCGGCGGCTCAAGCGGCATCTGAAAAGTTCATTACCTTTGCTCTCAAGAGTGCGGAAGCTGCAGGCGAAGCAACCGTCGAAGAACTGCAGCTGGGGGAGAAAGATCTGCCTGAAGGGTTCGTCAATGCTTTGAACGATGACCTGAACGTCGCCGGCGCCCTCGCCGTGATTTACGAACACCTCAAAGTCGGTAACCAGGCCCTGGCCAGCGGCGACACAGAGGCGATTCGCCGCGAACACGTCCTCGTGCGATCCATGCTGGATCTGCTGGGCGTGGATCCCCTGTCCGATCAGTGGAAGGCCACCACTCGCGGGGAAACTGGAGCAACGACAGGCACGAACGGCAGCGGATCAAACGGCGCAATGGACGCCCTCGACAATCTTGTGACCGGTATTTTGAACGAGCGTGCGCAAGCCCGAGCAGATAAAGACTGGACGCGAGCCGACCAGCTGCGAGACACGCTGACCGAAGCCGGCATCACGGTGGAGGACGGCAAAGACGGTGCGACCTGGCACCTGGCAGCCGACTAAACCTTCTCGCCGCGCACACCAGCTCTCGCCAGCACAGCTTGGTCGGCACAGCTAAGACGGCAAGACTAGATGGCACGCGGAGCGTCGTGCTGCGGGTTCACACAGCGACGCCGGCGCCTAGCGGCACAAATGTGGCAAGGATCCACGAAAATGCACTCGAATGTGGGGCGGGCCGTACGATAAAGTGAAGGACTTGCACGGCGCGAATCGCCACATCACCAGGTGAGGCGGCTGGAAGCATCCATTGAGCACCTCACGTAGCATCCGTATGTGCAGCCGTGCTCAAGCCCGCGATCAGCATAAGAAGGCAGGAGTCAACAGATGGCAAGTAATTACGGTCGACGTGGAGCCATCCGCAAACCTAACTCCAAGAAGGGGCCACGCGTAGGAACCGGCGGCCATTCACGCCGGGGTCTGGAGGGTAAGGGCCCCACTCCGAAAGCTGAGGATCGCGTCTACCACGCCGCCCACAAGCGCAAAGTTGCCCGTGAAAAGCGTGAGCAACAGGAAGCAGCGCTGGCACGTGCCCGCTCCAGGACCTCTATCAAGATTCCCGAAGGCCACGAGCTAATCTGTGGGCGTAACCCCGTTGCCGAAGCAGCTCAGGCAGGCGTGCCGATTCTGCGCGTCTTCATTTCACCGACCACAACGGCCGATGAGCGACTCGAATCCGTGATCCGCACAGCATCCTCTCTGGGAGCGCCGGTGATTGAAGTGACCAGGCGCGACCTGGACGTTGCAACGGATGGTGCCGTGCATCAGGGAGTAGCTGCCGAGGTGGACGCCTACGACTATGCGGATGCAGACGAACTGCTTGGTGACCTGCTTCAGCAGAGTGAGCCGCCCATGGTGGTGGCACTTGACCAGGTGACGGACCCGCACAATCTGGGTGCGACGTTGCGTGCTGCTGGCGCATTTGGCGCGGGAGGCGTGGTGATTCCGCAGCGCCGCTCGGCAGGTGTGAACGCCACCGTGTGGAAGGTGTCCGCTGGTGCAGCCGCGCGCGTCCCGGTTGCGCAGGTGTCCAACCTTGTACAGTTTCTGCGTGTCGCCAAAAAGGCCGGGTACTTCGTGGTCGGATTGGACGGCGGGGGTGACCAGTCGATCCGCCGCCTGCCCTTGTCGACCGAGCCACTGGTTATTGTCACGGGTGCGGAAGGGGCTGGACTGTCACGCCTGGTGCGCGACACCTGCGACCAGATCGTGTCGATTCCGATCAGCTCCACCGTTGAGTCTTTGAACGCGTCGGTTGCCACGGGCATCGCGTTGTACGAGGTGGCGGCCACGCGCGCCGACGCTCGCTGACAGGTACGCCGAGGTTATGCGGTGATGTCGCTGCCTAGAATAACCTTCGTACGTTTTTGGCGAGATCACCAATACCGGTAATCTCCAACTGAGCAGGAGTGCGTCCCGAAGTGCTGCTTGGGTAGGGGATGCGTCGCCTCGCTTGCGATTCGCTGATTCAGCGATCGACATCGTTGACCAGTCGGGACTCATCTGACAAAGGTAGTTAGACCTGTACGGAATCCCGTAGTTATCCATCCTCAACTCGAGGATCGTCGAGAGGGGAGGGGCCTGCTGGATCTATCTGCACGGGCATGTTATCGTTAACTTCACTGGCGGAACAATGTAGATCTCCGCAGTGTATGACTCGAGAATCTAGCTCACTTCGTAAATCATGGGAGGCTTCAATGGCGCGACTACATGTTGATCCTAAGTATGTGAACGCTAACATCAATGAATTGATATGGGGATCGTTCACCGAGCACCTGGGCCGATGCATCTATGGGGGACTTTATCAGCCCGATCATGCGACCGCAGATGACAATGGCCTGCGGCAAGACGTGATCGATGAGGTAAAGGAACTTGATATAAGCCTTGTTCGCTATCCTGGTGGAAACTACGTTTCGAATTACAACTGGAAAGATGGTATTGGACCTAAGGAAAAGCGTCCGAGACGACTTGAATTTGCATGGGCAACCATAGAAAGCAATCAATTTGGAATTGATGACTTTATTGATTGGGCGCGAAAAGCAAACGTAGAGCCGATGATAGCCGTGAATCTCGGAACCGGCACTCCTAAGGAAGCTGCAGAGCTCGTAGAATACTGCAATCATCCTGGTGGCACATACTGGAGTGACCTTCGCAGACAGAATGGTCATGAAGAGCCCTACGGTATCAAATACTGGTGCCTAGGAAATGAAATGGAAGGAGATTGGCAAGCCGGCCATCTTAGTGCAGATAACTATGCGGATAAAGCACTTGAGACGGCGAAGATGATGCGGTGGGTAGATCACGACATTAAGCTCGTTGCTTGTGGTAGTTCGTATCATGTGCTGCCAGAATACCTCGAATGGGACAAGATTGTTCTGAGTAAGCTCTACCCGCATATCGACTACATCTCTACTCACTTTTACGCATCGAGAAGCGATAGTAGTGCCGAAGAATTCATCCACTCATGGCACGAACTGCATCAGCATCTGAAAAACTCTGAGGCTGTCATAGATTTTGTGAAGGGTAAGCGTGACGAGGATAAGGAAATCCCCATCTGTCTTGATGAATGGAATGTTTGGAACTTCTCAGATCTCAAAATCAACGGTCCGAGTGATCTTCTTGGTGCAACAGAACTCGAGGTAACTTCTGCAGAGAGATGGGAAGAAGCTCCGCCTATTCTTCAAGAGAAATACTCTCTTCTTGATGCTGTAACCTTTGCTGGCTTGGGCATGACCTTGATAAACCACGCTGATCGAGTTGAGATTGCTTGTCTTGCGCAGCTAGTTAACGCGATCGCTCCTATCACTACCAAGAATGACGGGGGAATTCTTCGACAGGCTATTTGGTATCCGCTTCATGAGCTTACCGAGCGTGGCCATGGAGAGGTTCTCTCTCATCGCTTAGAGTGCTCTAAGAGCTTGGTTAAGGGACGGGAAATCCCATCAGTCTATTCGGCCGTTGTGTACGACTCTGACAATCGTGAAATGACACTGTTCGTGTTGAATTCGAACCTCGAGAAATCGGAGCCACTTGAAATTGAAGTTAGCGGTAGCAAATTTGCAATCAAGAGTGTGCGTAGGCTTGTAGGAAAGAATTTAACGAGCGTTAATACCTTTGATAACCCGGAGGAAATTTCGATGGAGGAGCTAAAAGACTTTGACTCTTCCGTCCTTGAACTTCCTCCGGCCTCTTTCTCTGTAGTCACAGTTGAGGTGGCAAAATGACCGAAACTATCGGTAATAATTCCGCTAGGATTTACGGTTTTAAGGGTGAGATAAAAACCTGGAACCGGATAGCATATGGTGCAGGAGATATGGCTGTCAACATTACGTGGGCAGCCTTGGGAATGTTCATCATTTATTTCTACACTGACGTTGCGCTAATTCCAGCTGCTGCGGTCGGCACCTTGATGCTGTTTGGGAGAATTTTCGACGGGGTCACGGACGTGATCGTCGGTGCTTTGGTTGATAAGACTGATACAAGGTGGGGGAAAGCGCGCCCGTGGGTGTTATTCGGAGCGATACCGTTTGCTGCTTGTTCAACTCTCCTTTTCGCCGTGCCTGATACGTCAATTTCGGGAAAGCTGATATACGCTTACGTTACCTACCTACTAATGACAATTGCCTTTACTGCCGTTTGTATTCCTTACGGCACAATTAACGCGCTGATGACTCGCGACGTTAATGAACGGGCTAAGCTGAATGTTTTCCGGATGTTCATGGCTCAGATAGGCTTCCTGCTGGTCACGACGGTAACCCTTCCTTTGGTGAAGCGCCTTGGTGACGATCAACGCGCATGGGTCATCGCGTTCGCGATCTTGACGAGTCTATCGGTGCTTTTGTTTTGGTTCACTGTCGCAGGAACGCGCGAGATCAGAGCGCTACGTGATGAAGGGAACGAAAATGTGCCTTTTAATGCGCGTTTGAAAGCAATGTTTGCCAATAAGTATTGGATTCTGGCAACAGTGTTTTTCCTCGTCTTTAGTATCGGTTACGCGCTGAATCAGTCTGCATTGGTTTACTACTGCAAGTGGGTTCTTGGAAACGAGCAACTGGTTTCAGTTTTGACTTGGGCATATCTAGTCCCAGTGATGGTCGGATTCTTGTTTTTGCCAGAACTGATCAAACGATTTGGTAAGACCAAATTGATGATGGTTGGCATTTTGGTCTCAGTTGTTGGCCTCGTAGTAATGGCAATTGCTCCTGCCAGCTTTGCTGTTGCAATGGGGGCTCAAATCGTTAAGGGTGTTGGTCAAGTTCCACTTCTAGGAATCGTCTGGGCCCTGTTCCCCGATACGATCGAGTACGGCGAGTGGAAGACGGGTATTCGCTCGGAAGGTTTGCTCTACAGCTCAGGTAGCTTTGCGCAGAAGCTCGGTATCGGAATCGGAGCGGCTCTGATGAGTTGGATTCTTGCCATGGGAGGGTACGACGGTGCTGCGTCGGTTCAGAGTGGTGGCGCGTTAAGTGCGATTTTGTGGTCATTCATTTATATTCCGATCATCACTTTTGTTCTTCAAGCGGTGATTCTTTACTTCTATGACATCGACAAGAAGCTTCCGATGATTATGGAGGAGCTGAAAAGGCGCTAGGACATCCGCCTAGCACCATGTTGATTGGGGGGTTGCTTCATTCAAGCGCCCCCCAATCACGTGAGATTGTCACTTGTGCATTCGACGGTCGTCGGGCGCTGACGGGTACGCCGGGGATTCCCGGCGCGCTGCCCGCACGAACTGGACACTGGTGATGAGAATGCGCCAATGGCGATAGACTGGACGGTGGTGTTTCAGCCAGGTGACCGTGAGACACCCTCGTCCATCAAGAAGACAGGCGAGCCACCAAGTAGGGGAGCATAACCGAATGCCAGCCGTGATCGTTTTGGGCGCACAATGGGGCGACGAAGGGAAGGGCAAGGCCACTGACCAGCTGGGTCAGCGCACCGACGTCGTCGTCAAGTTCAACGGTGGGAACAACGCCGGCCATACCGTCGTCGTCGACGGAGAAAAGTACGCGCTGCACCTGCTGCCCGCAGGTATCCTGTCCAAAGGTGTCACACCGCTGATTGGCAACGGCGTGGTGGTCGACCTGAGCGTTCTTTTCGATGAGATGGAACAGATCAGCGCTCGCGGTGTGGACTGCTCGAAACTGAAGATTTCGGCGGCCGCGCACATCATCCCGCCTTACAACCGCCTGGTGGACAACGCCAGTGAGAAGTTGCTGGGCGACAAGCAGATCGGCACCACTGGCCGAGGCATCGGGCCGACATATGCGGACAAGATGAACCGTATTGGCATCCGCATTCAGGATCTGTTCGATCCGCCGACCCTTGAGCAGAAGGTGCGCAGCGCCCTGGCTCAGAAAAACCCGCTACTTGAATCTGTTGGTATGGAAACGCTCGATCCAGAGGAGGTCACGCGCGAACTGCTGTCGTACGCTGACCGCGTGCGCCCCATGGTGGTGGATGCGTCGTTGCTGGTCAACGATGCTTTGGATGAAGGCAAGACCGTCTTGTTCGAGGGTGGCCAGGCCACAATGCTCGACATCGATCATGGAACCTACCCGTTTGTGACCTCATCAAATCCGACGGCCGGTGGCGCACTGACCGGAACAGGTGTCGGGCCTACCCGCATCGACCGTGTGGTGGGTGTTGCCAAGGCGTACACGACGCGCGTAGGTGAAGGGCCTTTCCCAACGGAGCTTACTGACGAAGTCGGTGATGAACTGCGTAAACGCGGCGGCGAATTCGGTGTGACGACGGGGCGGCCGCGTCGTACTGGATGGTTCGATGCTGTGGTCGTGCGCTACGCTTCGCGCGTCAACGGGTTGACTGACCTGTGCCTGACGAAGCTGGATGTCCTGACCGGATATGACACGATTCCGGTGTGCGTGGCCTATGAGGTGAACGGGCAGCGTTTGGATGAGATGCCAATGAATCAGTCAGACTTCGAGGCTGCAACACCCATCTATGAAGAGATGCCCGGATGGAGTGACGACATCTCCGGCGTGCGCACCTTCGAGGACCTGCCTCAAAAGGCTCAGGAGTACGTGCTGCGCCTGGAGGAGCTGTCCAAGTGCCGCATCTCCTCGATCGGTGTGGGAGCAGGACGCGAAGCCATCATTGTGCGCCACGCGCTCTGATCTGCAGTCGGTGCGCGCAGCTTGAATGTCGACGAGGCTGCGCGCCCCTGCGCCGAGCTGCCGCTCAGCTTTGATGGAGTTGGAGCTCAGCTTTGCTCGGAGCTTCCGCTTAGCTGTGTTCCGAGCCGGCGCTCAGCACTCCGTTGTCAATGGTGTAGGTCGTATCGGTCGCGCTCAGAGCCTGTTGGTCGTGCGTGACCATGATGACCGCTGCGCCTGTCGCGGCACTGTCGCGCAATAGCTCAAGTACCAGCGCCGTGCTGTCCGCATCAAGATCGCCGGTCGGTTCGTCAGCAATGATGATCGCAGGGGAGTTAATGACTGCGCGCGCAACGCTGGCCCGCCGCAGTTCTCCACCTGACAGTTCCGAGGGGTAGGCGTCAGCAAGTGGCGCAATATCCATCCGCTCCAGCAGTTCGCGGCCGCGCTCTTCAAGGCCGGCCAGGTCTGCCTCGCCGGCGATCTCTCCAGGCAGCAGAACATTGTCGAGGATGTTCAGGCTGGGAATCAGTGAATGGTGCTGCGTAATGAAACCGAGGGTGCGCGCCCGAAGATTGCATAGCTCATGGTCACTGAGGTGCGAGACTGCTTTGTTGTCAATAAGAACAACACCCGATGTGGGAGCCAACAGGCCAGCGATCAGATTTAACAGCGTGGTCTTCCCATTGCCGCTCCGGCCGACAATCGCAATGAACTCACCGGCATCGACCGTCAGGTTCACATGATCAACCGCCGCGAACACTGTGCCGCGTCGCGTGAATTCCCGGGTGAGGTCCCGAGTGGTCACGAGTGTCATTACTGCCCCCTCTGGAAAGTCGTATACGTCTCGGCTCGCGACAACTTCCATGCTGACAGGCTTGAGGCTGCCATACCGACGAGGGTGGCTGCCAACACGCTCCCCACTGCCAGACCCAACACTTGCGCGATGCTGATCTGAAGATAGGGCAGTGCTAGGGCGTCTGTAATCAGCGTGCTGTATGGGAAAACGACGAGGGAAGCCAGGCCGATTCCGATCACACCGCCAGCCAGGCCGATCAGCGCTGATTCAGTGAGGTACACGCGAACGAGGTGGGACTTGCGCATTCCCATGATGCGCAGTGAGGCAAATTCTTTCTTCCGCTCATTGACCGAGGTTAAGAACACAGCGAACAGCACGATCGCGCCCAGCACCCATACCGCGCCCACGAATGCGTAGGCATATCCCGTGATCACGTTCAGGTGAGCTTTGGTGGTCGCCGTAATTCCTCCGGGATAGACGAAGCCGAGGCTTCCCATCCCCGTCGCCTTGGTGATGTTGTCTGCCACCTCGTGCGGGTCGACTCCATCTTTGACTGTGAGCAGGACGGCGGAGATCGCATTGCCCGCATGTTCTTCCGGAATTGCCGGATGGCCCACTTCCGCCGAGTACTTCACGACTTGAGGAACGGTTGCCGGATTGACGAACACTGAGCTGTCCAATGAGGTGCCGGTGGGTGCGAGCTGTGCTGCGACAGGGAAGTGGTGGCCGAAAAGTTTGATGTCACCGTTTGCAGACACTTTGATCTTCGAGCCTGCAATGACGTCACCGTCAGCAAGCTGTTTGTCGTATTGCGAGGACACCCAAGGCTCAATAATGAAATCGGTCTGTGGATTGAAACCGATGATCTGAACCTGGTCGTCACAGCAACTTGCCGTCAACGACGCAATATAAGTCTGCGCGGTGAGCTTTTCGATCCCGTTGGCCTTGGCCACCAATTCGGCGATGTTGTTGATGAAGTAGAAGGTGGAGGAACCGGTATTGGTCAGCAGTGCTTCCGCCTGCGGACGGGAAACCTGAGGAACAACCATGAGGTCGGCACCCATGCGTTCCTGCATACTCGCCAGACCGGTCTTAAGGTTGAACGACAAGACGGTACCGCCGAAGAAGGTACCGGACAGAACACTGACGATGAATATCAGCGCGAAGGTGCGCAGTGGTCTGCTCGATAAGTTCTTCAGCGGTAGCCGTCGCAGTAGGTTGTGACGTGTCACGGTCTGCCTGCAGAACTTACTTCTGTGAGGCGGGTGCGATTGTCTTGACGCGACTGTTCACGTACACCACAACCACCGCGTAGACAATGGTCAGGATGCCCAGAACCATCAGCGTGGGGACCATGATCATGTTGCAGTGCATGTCGGCCTTCATGCATCCGCCAATGAGAACCTTGACGATGGCGATAGTCAAAGCGCCGTTGAGGCCAGCTGCAATTGCCAGTCCTGTCTGGATGCGGGTGTCAACGAAGAACGCAATGACGCCGATGACTGCGATAACCAGACCGATGCCGAGGGCGGCCTGAGCTGACCAGTGGCACTTCATGAAGTGCCCATCTTCCGTCGGAGGGCATGGCTGCGCGAAAGTCTTGGGCGCGAATGCGATGAGAAGTCCCAGAATGATTGCTGGAATCGATGAGATCAGTTTGTTTGTCATGATAACCCTTTCACAGGTGCTCGACGACCCTTCTGCCGGATCAGTCCGTCTCTCAAGAAACGCTGTTATTATGACAGCATAAAATAAGAAAGGCAAACCTTACCTAATCGGTGAGGAGTGGATGGAAACCGCAGAATAGCGCCAACGGCGAGAGCGCAGGAGGTGTGGACCTGTGGTGCGAACCGTTAAAAAGTGAGCAAGGCGACGTGAAAGGGCCTCGAACTAAGCCATCTTTCTATCTCGTACGGTGAGCTGCTGTGCCCGGCGCTCAACCGGCTGTCAGTGCCTGGTGGTCAGATCCTCATCGAACCGCATTGTTAATCGACGTCACTGTTCCATGGACCGCTTCAGCGCTTACTGGTTCGCCTGCGCTGGTGAAGTAGATTCCCAACACGAGGTTGGAGTACGCGATACGAATAAACGTATACGTCTCATGTGGATCAGGATCGGCAAGATCAGCCGTGAAGGTGACGTACTGCGCGCCGCTGACCCTGCCGTCCTCTCTGAAGTCCAGGCCGGTGACCGCCGCATCAATTGCCTCACCATCGCATCCTTTCCGATTTCTCTCCAAGTGGAGATCGTAGAATTCCTGCGCGTTGGCCTTACTGGGGAAGAGTGACAGCTCAATGAAGGCCACAGAAGTCACTCCCTCAATCAATGACGTGTGACTTATGTAATCCGGTGACGGCAGGCTGCCAAAAAGCTTCTGGCATTGAGTGCTCTTGAACTGCAGCGGCTCAACGTCGGTATAGCGGATGGGGCCCTCGACTTCATCAACGGGGCCAATGCCACTGACCGCGACATTTCGGAGTGCCTCTGTGGCTTCACTTGCAGAGAGTGGATCAGAGTGACGTGAGGTGATGAAAAGAACGCCGGCCGCAACCAGAGCGATCACGAGAACGCAGCTCACCAGCACGACTAGATCAGTTTCATGTACTTGAGTACTACCGTGCCATGTCGCACTGCCACACATCAATATCTCCGGCCCCAACAATCTGTCCTTGATCATCGCAAGGTGCTGGAAATGACGCGGGGTGAAAGTGGCATCGGACCGAAAGCGCCTGTCGGCGCGAAGGCCGCTCGTAGCGGCAAAAGTTGGAGCCCGGGGCTTAGCGGCCCGATGCCGCGTTCAGCCTAACATTGCCACCCACACTGACGCTCAGTGACCTTGCCAACTTCAGGTTCCGTCGGCGCCGTCCTTGCCGGCAGTGCGCAGTGTTGCCCGCTTCGGTGATGGCGAACAAGACCAGAGAATTGCTGGTCGCCCTCGTGAATCGTCGTGAAGGCCCGTACAGTAAGAAGCATGTTTGTACTTGATGAGAACACTCCTCGAGAAATTGCACCCCTGGCGTGGATGCTGGGACAGTGGCGCGGCTGGGGCGTGATTGCCGGATCGCACGCGGCGCCCGCCACCCCCGATTCGTCCGGAGAATCCGACCAGAACACCCCCGCCACCTCGGCCGACAGTGACGATGTGCCCGATCAGATGGTCATTGAAGAGATCACGTGCGAAGCCGTGGGCACACAGATGCGCATGGTGACCCGCATCTACTCGGCAACGTCGCGCGTTCAGTCGCTTGACCCGAGTGCCTCGACCGAGGAAGGCCTGGCCGCCCTCGTCGAACAGGACCTGATCAATGAGGAAACCGTGTACGTCAGCGTCATGCCGACGACGCAGGAGCTGCCCCCTCCCGGACAGTTCCAAACCCGAGAGCTCACTGCCAGTGGCGCGGATCAGAAAGGTCTGGCGACGCTGTGGGCGGGAGTGTCGATGGGGCCGCGCGTACGCATGATTTCCGACGCGATCGCACGCAGCCCACGCGCTCAACCCGTTGAGGAAGCCTCCCGCATGTTCGGCCTGGTCGCAGGTGAACTCATGTGGGCTCAGGACGTCACAATGGTGGGTGCAGGCGAGTCGATTACCTCGATTTCCGGTCGTCTCATGCGAATTGACGAGGGGGACGCTGTCACATCAGATTCTGCAAGAACGCCGAGCAACGCTGCGGCGAACCACGGTGGCGTCGATGCGCAGGACAGCGATGACTGATCAGCTGCATTCGCCACTGTTGACCTGGCCGAAAGCTGTTGCAGGTGAGGGCGAGTGGGTCGGCCTGCCGATTCACTACGGCGACCCGATCGGGGAGCAGTGGGCACTGGCTGAATCGCGGGCCTTCACGGATCTGTCCACTCTGGCAGCAGTGACTGTGAGCGGGCCTGATCGTCAGTCATGGCTCACGAACATGACCTCGCAGATCATCAATGGCATGACGCCTGCAGAATCAAAAGAACTGCTGGTGCTGGATGCCAACGGCCGCATCGAGCACGCCGCAGCAGTCCACGATGACGGTGAAACGACGTGGCTCGTAACTGTGCGTAACCGCGTCGGCGCACTGGCCCAGTGGCTCGAGTCCATGAAATTCATGCTGCGCGTCGAAGTGGCGGCGCGCCACGACATTCGCGTGATCGGCACCGTCAGCTCTGACGCCCAGACCGATCCGCTTGCTGAAACAGCACGCAACCTGCCGGGATACCTGTTCACGTGGGATGACCCGTGGCCAGGAGTCGTGGAAGGCGGCACGCGATACTTTGCAGGCAGCAAGCACCCGGGATCTGACACGCGTTTCCACCTCCACATTGTCGAGGGCGACGGCGCCATCACCGACATGATGAGTGTGGCGGGCGACAGCGACGGCATGACGCCTGCCGGAATGCTTGCCTGGGACGCACTGCGCATTGCGGCATGGCGTCCTCTTATCGGACGGGACACGGACGCTCGATCCATCCCGGCTGAACTCGACTGGATGCGCACCGCCGTCCATCTGCATAAAGGCTGCTACCGCGGGCAGGAATCTGTGGCACGTGTGGTGAACCTTGGTAAACCGCCCAGGCGCTTGACCTTCCTGCAACTCGATGGCTCACGCGGAGATCTGCCGGAAAGTGGAGCCAGACTGATGCGTGGAAACCGGCAGGTGGGTGTGGTCACATCAGCGGCACGGCACTACGAACTTGGCCCCGTTGCGCTGGCGCTCATTTCGCGCAACGTCCCAGAAGACACGGTCTTTGACATTGACGGGGTCAGCGCTGCGCAGGAAATCATCGTGCCGCGTGACGGTCGCAGTGAAGATTCACCCGATGAGCGCCCCGGCAAGGACCTGACGAACAAGGACCTGCGCCGGCTGGATATTCCGCCGGCAGGATCACCGCACATGTCAGGTGGAAGGAAGGCATAACAGTGCGAGCAGTACTTCAGCGTGTTACCCGCGCATGCGTGCGCGTCGATGGTGAAGTTGTCGGAGAAATCAGTGGCCCCGGCATCCTCGCCCTCGTCGCCGCCACTCACGAGGACGGCCCCGACCAGGTCGACACGGTGGTGCGCAAAATTGCGGAGCTGCGGATCATGGACGATGAACAATCGGTGAGCGACATTGGCGGCGCGGTCCTGGTCGTCTCGCAGTTCACACTCTATGGCAGTACCCGTAAAGGCCGGCGCCCCTCGTGGTCGGCAGCTGCGCCGGGCCCTGTGGCTGAACCGCTGATTGATGCCGTGGCTCAGGGGCTGCGTGAGCGTGGGCTGGAAGTGGCGACCGGCCAGTTTGGCGCCCACATGGAGGTTGAACTGGTCAACGACGGGCCCTTTACTGTGCTGGTTGAGGCGTAGACGGAACCATGGCGGAGGTGCATATTCGCCCGTACCGGTTAACGGACGCAGCTGATCTGATCTCAATCTGCATTGATACAGCCGACAGTGGCAGGGGAGCGCGGGGCAGGCTCACCGATGATGAAATTCTGCCCTACATTTACGCACTGCCGTACGTCAGTTACGCTCCGAGCTGGTCGTTTGTGGTTGATACTGGCTCACGCATCAGTGGATACATCGTGGGTGTCCCCGATGTTGCTTCCTTTGTGAACTGGTGGCGCGACCACTGGGTGCCGGTGCTGCGCGAGCGTTTCGGCCGCACGGAGCTGTGGCCAGAGGGCGAGCGTGAACTGCTTGAACGCGGCCTCAATCCTGATTCCATGTGGTCGGATCTTCGCCGCACCTATGAGGCCGAATTTCACATCGACCTGCTGTCCGATGTGCAGGGACGCGGGCTCGGTACGCAGCTTCTTGGCAGATTCACCGAGGCGGTGACCACGCGCTCGCACGCACACGGCATCGCCATCGGGGTTGACGCGGACAATTCACGTGCCATCGGCTTTTATGCCAAAAATGGTCTTGAGGTGCTGCGTGAAGACCGAGGCAGTGATGGCGCCGTCAGCGGCTACACCATGGGGATTTGCCTGCGCGGGCCATCCAGATCCGCATGACACGCGAAGCGGTGGCACGCAGGTTCCTTTCGCCCGATGACACCGCCTCATCCGTTGAACACGGCCCGGGCACGATCGGGACAGCGGCAATGATTCCGCATCGCAACAGCTCATCAGTCAGTGCCTGCCCCTGTTCAATTCTGCCGGCGCACGCGATGACAGGAACGCTGCCGGCCTCGCGTGCCAGGCGCGCCACCCCGGAGATGGTTTTGCCCATGACACTTTGCCGGTCGATCGACCCCTCGCCGGTCAGCACAAGGTCAGCCCCGCGCAGCACTTCCGCCAGCCCGACGCCTTCCATCACCAGATCCACCCCTGATTCCAACGAAGCGCCCAGGAAAGCTGACAGCGCAAACCCCAGTCCACCTGCCGCTCCAGCTCCCGCCTTGTCGGCATGGGCGCTCGCTGCCGGGTCAGCGTGCGCGAAGGTTGCCAACGCACGATCCAGCACCTTGACGTCGCGAGGTGTCGCACCCTTTTGAGGCCCGTATACAGCGGATGCGCCCCGAGGCCCACACAGCGGATTGTCCACATCGCATGCGGCGCGCACGCGCACATCCCTCAGCCTCCCATCCAGGCCAGACACGTCAATACGTCGAACCTTTCCCAGGCACTCCGGCGAACCGTCGACGTCACGGCCACCCTCGTCAATGAAGCTCATACCCAAGGCGCGCAGCATTCCCGCTCCGCCGTCGTTCGTGCCGGACCCGCCCAGCCCGATGAGGATCTCCTCAACACCAAGGTCCAGTGCTGCCGAGATCAGCTCACCCACTCCAGCGCTGGTCATGGAACAAATTCGCCGGTCGCAAGCCGCGACCAATCCCAGCCCGACAGCCTCGGCAACTTCGATGACCGCGCTGCCACCTGCCGTCCAGAACCCTGCCTCACGAGGGCGGCCGAGCGAGTCGTGAACCTCGACGATGTGGTACTGCGCCCCCAGGGCATCCGCGATGGCCTGCGCGAAGCCTTCTCCGCCGTCAGCCAGCGGAACCACCTCGCATTGCGCATCGGGTACGACTGCACGAACACCGTCAGCAAGTGCACGCGCCGCCTGCATCGCTGTCATCGACCCCTTGAAACTGTCAGGAGCGCAGACGATTTTCATGGCAGTCCTCTCTGTCGCGGCGCGGTTTGCTCTGATTGTAGGCAGCGTGTTGACGTGCTTGTGTGCGCACGCGAGGCAGACAACTGGCAGTGTTTCCGCTCGCCTGTAGTGAACATTCAAGCGACCGCGCCAATCAGCCCGTAGGGTGGAACCAGTTGAAAACGCCAGGCACCCGTGTCTGCGCCATCCCATTCGTGAACATCAGGAGGAGCCATGTTCGAACGGTTCACCGACCGAGCTCGGCGAGTCGTCGTCCTCGCACAGGACGAAGCCAGGAACCTCAACCACAACTACATCGGCACTGAGCACCTGCTGCTGGGCCTCATTACCGAGGGCGAGGGAGTCGCAGCAAAAGCCCTCGACATGATGAACATTGAGCGCGACCAGGTGCGTGAAGCGGTCATCGACATTATTGGCGAGGGCGAAAAGCCTGTCGAAGGTCACATTCCGTTCACGCCGCGTGCCAAGAGAATCTTTGAGCTGTCGCTGCGTGAAGCACTGCAGTTGGGTCACAACTACATTGGCACTGAGCACCTGCTGCTCGGTTTGCTCAAAGAGGGCGAGGGCGTTGCAGCTCAGGTGCTGACGAAGCTGGGAGCTGACTTGTCGCAGGTGCGTCAAGCCGTTATCCAGCTGCTGTCGGGTTACCAGAGCGATGGGGACAACCGCGAGGCGGTGGGCGTATCGGGCAACCCTGTGCGCGACCCCGGTCAGACGAACTCCGCTATTTTGGAGCAGTTCGGTCGCAACCTGACTCAGGCTGCACGTGAAGGCAAGCTTGATCCGGTGATCGGTCGTAAGACGGAGATGGAACGCGTCATGCAGGTGCTGTCGCGTCGCACGAAGAACAACCCGGTGCTGATCGGTGAACCCGGTGTCGGTAAGACCGCTGTTGTCGAAGGCCTGGCTCAGGCGATCGTGCATGGCGACGTGCCGGAGACGATTAAAGACCGCCAGATTTACTCACTGGATATGGGATCCCTGGTCGCCGGGTCGCGCTATCGCGGCGATTTCGAAGAACGCTTGAAGAAAGTCCTTAAAGAGATCCGCACGCGCGGTGACATTATCTTGTTTATCGATGAGATCCACACACTGGTCGGCGCCGGTGCTGCTGAAGGCTCCATTGATGCCGCTCAGATGCTCAAGCCAATGCTGGCTCGCGGCGAAATCCAGACCATCGGTGCCACCACGCTTGACGAGTACCGCAAGCACGTGGAAAAGGATGCCGCGTTGGAGCGTCGTTTCCAGCCGGTGCGTGTCGAGGAACCCTCTGTGGATGAGACAGTTGGGATCTTGAAGGGGCTGCGTGACCGCTACGAGGCGCATCACCGCGTCATCATCACCGATGAGGCGATCCGCGCCGCAGCCGAGCTGGCAGACCGCTACATTTCTGACCGTTTCCTGCCTGACAAGGCCATTGACCTGATGGATGAAGCCGGTGCCCGCCTGCGCATCGCCCGTATGACGGCACCGCCCGAGTTGCGTGAAATCGACGAGAAGATCGCTGATGTGCGCAAGGCCAAAGAAGCCGCGATCGATGATCAGGACTTTGAGCGTGCCGCCTCCCTGCGTGATGAGGAAAAGAAACTGGGCGAGGAACGTCGCGAGAAGGAAGATGCGTGGAAGGGTGGCGAACGCGAAGAAATCGCGGAGGTCACCGAAGAGGAAATCGCTGAAGTGCTCGCCATGTCGACCGGCATCCCGGTGGTGAAGCTGACTCAGACCGAATCTGCCAAGCTGCTGAAGATGGAAGATGAGCTGCATAAGCGCGTCATCGGCCAAGAAGAGGCTGTCAAAGCACTATCGCAATCTATCCGACGCACACGTTCCGGCCTGAAAGATCCGAAGCGTCCGGGTGGCTCGTTCATTTTTGCCGGCCCGACCGGTGTCGGTAAGACTGAGCTGGCCAAGGCTCTCGCGGAGTTCCTGTTCGGTGATGAAGATGCGCTGATCCAGATAGATATGAGCGAGTTCTCCGAGAAGCACACGGCATCACGCCTGTTCGGTGCACCTCCCGGGTACGTTGGATACGACGAGGGTGGCCAGCTCACTGAAAAGGTCCGTCGCCGTCCGTTCTCTGTCGTCCTGTTTGACGAGGTTGAAAAGGCTCACCCCGATATCTTCAACTCCTTGCTGCAGATCCTGGAAGAAGGTCATCTGACCGATTCACAGGGACGCAAGGTGGACTTCAAGAACACGGTGATCATCATGACCACCAACCTGGGCACGCGCGACATCAACAAGGGTGTGCTGACCGGCTTCCAGTCCGCCGACAACCTCACGCACGACTACTCGCGCATGAAGTCGAAGGTGAATGAGGAGCTCAAGCAGCATTTCCGCCCCGAGTTCCTCAACCGTGTTGACGACGTCATCGTCTTCCCGCCGCTCACGAAGGAGCAGATCACGCAGATCGTTGACCTGATGATCGGTCGCCTGGCGGAGCGCATGGAGGACCAGAATATGAAACTGCAGATCAGCGATGCTGCGCGTGAACTGCTGGCCGACCGCGGATACGACCCTGTTCTGGGTGCCAGGCCGCTGCGCCGCGCCATCCAGCGCGATATTGAGGACGCCTTGTCCGAGCGGATCCTGTTCGGTGAGATCATGCCGGGTCAGGTTGTCACCGTCGATGTTGCCGGCGAGGGCGACCAGCGTGAATTTACGTTCACGGGGATCTGATCGCCTGGTCGCATGGCCTGCGTGTAGCGGCTGACTACCGTGGTTAGGGGCCAACCGGCCACGGTAGTTCGGCTCCAGGCGACAACTGGTCACGGTCATCCAGGCGGCCACCCTCGACAAATATCTTCAGCTGCGCGGGGACGAAGCAGCCTGCAGCGTCCGAAGAACTCCTGCCACACGTGACCCCTCCTGCACGCAGTTGAGCCCTTGCACACGAGGGTGATAAATTTCCTTCTCGCACGCCCATCTCAGCCAACAGCGCCGACGAGATTTTGCCATAATTGCTGCGATGCCAAAACCTAAGGAGACCCTGATGCCTGCAGCACCTACGCCCGAGTCGCACGCACGCGTTGACGCCGACACGGCGCTCAGCACAGACCCACTGTGGTGGCGCCAGGCGGTTGTGTACCAGATCTACCCGCGCAGCTTCGCTGACTCGAACGGCGACGGGCTCGGTGACATCAAGGGTGTGACCTCACGGGCAGACTACCTGGCTGGCCTCGGTGTGGATGCTGTGTGGCTCAGCCCCTTCTATCCTTCCGAGCTGGCTGACGGCGGATACGACGTGGCCGACTACCGCAACGTGGATCCACGCCTGGGGACGCTTGACGATTTTGACGAAATGATCGCGGCCCTGCATGGGCGAGGCATCCGCGTCATCGTTGACATCGTGCCCAACCACACCTCACGCATGCACCCCTGGTTCCAGGAAGCTCTGGCAGCGGGCCGCGGGTCAGCGGCGCGTGAACGTTACATCTTCCGCGAAGGCACAGGCCCTGACGGCTCGCAGCCCCCGACGGACTGGACCTCCACGTTCGGCGGTGCCGCATGGGAACAGGTTGAAGACGGACAGTGGTACTACCACTTCTTTGCCCGCGAGCAGCCGGATCTGAACTGGGATCACCCCGATGTGCGCGAGGACTTCCTGACAACACTGCGCTTCTGGTCTGACCGCGGTGTCGATGGTTTCCGCATTGATGTCGCCCACGGACTGGCGAAAGACCTCAGCGAACCGCTGCCCAGCCAGGCAGAACTCGACGCTATGCCGATGGATGGACACCACCGCATCTTTGACCGCGACGAGGTTCAGGACATTTACGCTACCTGGCGTGAGGTCTTCAACTCCTACGATCCGCCGCGCACAGCGGTTGCCGAGGCGTGGGTGAATCCTGACCGGGTGCCTCGGTACGCAAACCCGAACAGCCTGGGACAGTCCTTCAACTTCGACCTGCTTGAAGCCGACTTCAACGCCGACCAGTTCCGCACGATTATCACCGACAATTTGGAGCTGGCCAGTTCGTCAGGTTCCTCGAGCACATGGGTGTTGTCGAACCACGATGTTGTCCGCCATGCCACGCGCTACGGCCTGCCCGATGCAGTGCGCACTCATGGTCCGAGGCCCGACAAGCCGGTGGGTCAGGACTGGTTGCTGACAGGTGGTACCGAGCCGGAGCTTCATCGTGAACAGGGATTGCGTCGTGCGCGCGCCGCCACCATGCTCATGCTGGCACTGCCCGGATCGTCCTACATCTATCAAGGTGAAGAGCTCGGCTTGCATGAAGTGGCGGAAATCCCGGCCGATCAGCGTCAGGACCCGACGTTCTTCCGCACCAATCAGAAAGAAATCGGTCGCGACGGCTGCCGCGTCCCCTTGCCGTGGGTCCATGACGCCGCGAACTTCGGATTTGGAGGACTGGCCCACCTGCCGCAACCCTCATGGTTCGCAGACAGTGCAGTCGACGTGGAATCTGCCCGCGAAGACTCGACGCTGTCTCTGTACCGGCGTGCACTGCATCTGCGCCGCACACTGCAGGACGCCGAAGAAATGGAATGGGTCGACGACAGCATCGAGGCACCGCACAGCGACCAGGTGCTGCATCTGCGCCGTCCCGGTGGCTGGGACGTGATCACGAACTTCAGCACCGAGCCGATCCCATTCGACACCAGCACAGCCATCCTGACCAGTGAGCCGCTGACCGACGGTGTCCTGCCTGGTGAGACAACCATCTGGTGCGCACCGCGCAGCTAAGCTACCGTGAACCCCCTCGTGCCCGCGCAGAAGCGTCGCATTGTCGGCGCCTCTGCCCGGGTCGTGGGGACTCCATCCCTCGCCCGCGTGGGAACCGACAACTGAGCGCGATACACGTGAGAAATAGGAACGATTTTTCGCCTGCCTCTGTCTTTATCCGGATTTTCGTGTCAGACTTACTGCGGTTGCAGTTGTTTCTGCGTATGCGACTCCACTTCTTTGAGAGGACGTGAGCCTGCCCGCCGCCAGGTGGATCATCTGATGCGCAGAGCCGTCACATGCTGATCATTGTTTCAATGAGACCGTGATGAAGGAGGCGAGAGTGAGGACGACGTCTGATTTTCCGCAGAGTCGACCTGAACCCGTTGGGCAATCCGAATCAGGCACCCAACCCGCTACCGGATCCAAGTCAGTGAACGGCAACAACGTTTCCCCTTTTCTTTCTGCACCCCCGATGCCTCCCGGCGACGAGTACTCGCCCGCCAATCAGGGCGGTAACACGCTGTCACGCCGGCTTCACCTGAGTCGACGGGGACGACAACTCAAGAAGCAACTCGCGAAAAATCGACGCAAAATCCCAGCCATTATCGTGTTGGTGTTCTGCCTGATTGTCACCACGCTGGCGCTGCTTCATCCGGGCGTGCCAACATCCCAGATCGACGTGAATGACGGTGGCATATGGGTGACAAACTCCTCGCGCCAACTGGTCGGTCACCTCAACTATCAGACTCGGCGCCTCGATGCCGCATTGCGCACAGACGCCGCCCAATTCGACATCGGCCAGGCAGCAGATACCGTCACGTTTTCTGATGAGAGCACCAACTCGATCGCCCCTATCGACGTGGCCGGCGTGCGCATGGGTGCGACAACGTCGCTGACTGAACGCGCCCAGGCAGTGCAAGGCGGAGAACGGATCGGTGTGCTGGACGGCGCGGAAGGAAACCTGTGGGTCCTGCCGGCATCCGAGCCCTCGACCGTGCCGATGGGAGACGACAGCGCGATCGAAACAGGCCTTACCTCAGGTGTGGTGACAACCAGCGTCAATGGAACCGTCATGGCGGTGTCGGCAGCAACCGGCCAGTTCGTGACAGTCACGCGCCGCGGCTATGTCGATCAGAAACACAGTGTCGACATCCCTGATATGCGCGCCGACGCATTGCTGCAGATCACGGCGGTCGGTGAACGACCAGTCGCCCTCGACCAGTCAACCAACACGCTGTTCCTCCCCGATGGGTCCGCACGATCCCTGTCCGATGAAGGCGTCCCAACAGATGCCATCCTGCAAAATCCCGGCCCCGACCATGACGCGGTATTACTGGCCACCCCTCGATCCCTGATCAGCGTTCCCCTCAACGGCGATCCTGTGACGATCACCCCCGCGAATGAGCAGAATCGTTCAGGAAAGCCGGCGGCTCCCACACGACACGAAGGATGCTCGTACGGCGCGTGGGCAGGCTCGGGCTCTTATGTGCGTCTGTGTGACGACTCTGCCAATGACACGTCGATGGTTGTTGACACCCTCAAGTCTGCGCGCAACATCTCGTTTAGAACCAACCGTAAGGTCATCGTCCTCAACGAAATTAACGAGGGTGGCATCTGGCTGCCCGACATGAACATGGCGTTCATGGATGACTGGGATGAGATCGACCAGGAGATTGACAAGGAAAAAGAAGAAGAGGAATCGCCTGAATACACCGACGAAATTATCGACCCTCAGCGCAAGGACAAGAACACTCCACCTGACGCCGTTGATGATGAGTTCGGTGTCAGGCCAGGCCGAGCCACCACGCTGCCTGTACTGCAAAATGACACGGATATCGATGGTGATGTTCTGACAGCCAGACCGATCAGCCAGCCTCAGATCGGAGCGGTGACACCGACGCGTGGCGGCCAGGCGTTGCAGATGACGGACGTGCCCGATGATGCGTCGGGCAGCACCACTTTTGTGTACGAGGCATACGACGGGCAGGCATCTGACAGTGCGACGGTGACGATCAGTGTGCACCCCTGGGATCAGAACGCCGGCCCGGTGCAGATCCGCAAGAATCCGCAGAAACTGGGAGCGGGAGCTGCCATTGAGTACAACGTGCTGCCTGATTGGAACGATCCGGACGGCGACCCGATCTTCCTGCAGTCCGCCAGTGCTCCTGACGGTATCCAGGTGCAGTACCGTGAAGAAGGAACCCTGAATATCCGGGATCTGGGCGCAGCGCCCGGCCAGTACGAGGTGAACGTCGTAGTCTCTGACGGGCGTGCCGAAACGCAAGGTGTCGTACCCATCGTCGTACAGCCACCAGGCAACATTCCACCTGTTGCGCACGCCGATTTCTATGTGGCGAGAGCCGGCGAAGCCCTCGAGATCGAGCCGCTGACCAACGATACGGATCCCAACGGTGACGGCCTGACGCTGGTTGGTGTGTCTGAAGCTCCAGCCGGAACACAGCTCACGCCCGACCTGGCTCTCGGATCCATCACGTTCAAAGCGCAGGCACCGGGTACCTACCAGTTCACCTACACCATTTCAGATGGCCCTTCGACCGTGTTGGGCATCATTCGCATTGACGTGGTGGAAGCTGACTCCAATGCAGTCCCCGTTGCTGACGATGACCTGGTTGTCCTGCCTGCTGGCGGTGAAGCACTTGCCGCACCGTTGAATAATGATTCCGATCCAGCCGGCGGCGTCCTGGTCATTCAGCAGGTGGAGCCGACGGACAAACTGGGCCTGCGCGTCACACTGGTCGATCGCCACCTCCTGCGCATCACGGCACCTGGCGGCCTCGATGAAGCCGTCAGCTTCCAGTATTCCGTTTCCAACGGGTCCCATACTGCCCAAGCGCGGATCACAGTCGTCCCGTCACGAGCGCTCGACGACAAGAAACCACCCGTTTTGCAGCCCGACCATGCCAAAGTGCGTGTCGGAGACGTTGCTTCGGTCCCCGTGCTGGAAAACGATCGCTCGCCGGCCGGCCTGGCAATGAAAGTCGATCCGAAACTGCAGTTCGAGGAAAACTCGCAGGTCGGAACCCCCTTTGTAACAGGTAACCTGGTGCGCTTGGAAGCAGGCACAACGCCAGGTGTGATGCATGTGTCGTACACGGTGCACGACATGGTCGGCAACATGGCGACATCGACAGTCGTGTTCGAAGTGGTCGCCCTCGAAGGTGCCAACGCGGCACCGCAACCTCGCCCTCTGACAGCGTGGGCCGTGTCAGGGCAGACGACTCGAATCCCTGTCCCACTGTCCACGATCGACCCTGACGGCGATTCTGTGACACTGGTGGGTATCGAGCAGGCACCGTCCAAGGGAACGATTGAATTGGGCACTGACTGGATCGAATACACGCCTGCGCGCAAGACCACCGGCACGGACGTATTCACCTACATCGTTGAGGACCGTCAGGGCAAGCAGGCAACCGCACGTGTGCGCGTCGGTATTGCGCCACCGGCGGGTAGTAATCAGCCACCCACTGCTGTTAAAGACGTTCTGTTGGTCAAACCTGGGCGCACGATCATGGTGAACGTTCTAGCCAACGACATTGACCCTGACGGGGATTCAATCTCGCTGGTTCCCGATTCGCTCAGCGTGCTGGACGACGCCCTCGAAGCTGAAATTGTGGGAACCGGGATCCAGGTTGAGGTTCCAGAAGCTGCCGGAACATACGTCATGTCCTATCAGGTCACCGACTCGCGTGGCGGTGTGGACAACGGGACGTTGACGATCAATGCGAAGAACGATGCGCCCCTGATGCCTCCGATCGCTCGCGATGACGTTGTGGCGCTGGCTGATATGCCTGACAGTGAGATTGTGCCGATTAACGTGGTGGAAAACGATGAGGATCCCGACGGAACCGTCGCAGAACTGGTTGTGTCCACACGCGCTCCCGACGCTGAAGTCAAGGGCGGAATCATTGAAGCGAAGGCATACGAGACTCGACGGCTCTTGGTCTACACGATTACCGATCAGGACGGCCTCTCATCCTCCGCAGTGGTGTCGATTCCGGGAACCGATCAGACCAGGCCGCGCCTGGACCAGTCGCACCTGCCGATCAAGGCACGGGCCGGCAGTGACGTCGTCATCGACATTCGGGACCACGTCATTACGAGGGCGGGCCGTACCGCGATGATCACGGACGAATCCAGGCTCAAAGCATCATGGGGGCTGGATCCGAAGATCGTGCTGGAGGACCAGCATCGCCTCACCCTGCACACCGACCCGGAATTTTCCGGTAAGACATCCGTTTCCTTTGAAGTACGTGACGGTGTTGCATCGGATACATCAGCCTTATCAGCTGTGCTCTCCCTGCCGATTGTGGTGCAGGCAGTGAAGAACCAGCCACCGGCTTTCATCCCGACGAGTGCGCGTGTGGCTGCAGGTGAAGAACCCATCACGTTGGACCTGTCGGCGATGGTCGATGACCCGGACGACGCTGACCCTAAAGGATTCAAGTATGCGCTGGTGAAGAGTCCTCGTGTTGTCAGCGCGAAACTTGATGGGCATATGCTGTCCCTTCAGGCCGGCGTTGATCAGGCCACCGGCACCACGGACCAGGTCACGATCAGTGTTGATGACGGGTCAGGGCCGGTAGTCGGTGAGATCCCGGTGACGGTTGTCGCCTCCACGCGGCCACTCATTCAGGTGTCGGACGCGCTCATCGACGCTGCGAACGCTGGTGGTACGGAAACGATCGATCTGACGAAGTACACGATCAACCCGTTCCCGGAAACGCCGATACGGATCGTGTCAAGCCAGATTGAAATCGGTGAAGGCACCGTGGATCCGCAGGGCACAGTCCTCCACATCACGCCAGCTGTTGGTTTCCACGGGCAAATGACGGTCAACTATCGCCTGATTGATGCCACCAATGATCCGGGGCGCATCGTGGAAGGTAATGTGCGGTTAGTTGTACGTGATCGGCCCGAACCACCATCCAACGTGTCGGTGATGGCCACGGGTCCTGGCAGAGCAACTGTGACGTTCCAGCCCGGAGCGGACAATGGTGCTGCTATTACCTCCTTCACCTTGACGGATGTCACGACCGGTCAGGAGTTCACTTGCGATGTTGCGTCCTGCCCGCTTAGCGGTCTGGCGAACGGCCTGAAGCATTCGTTCTCAGTCGTGGCGCACAATGATGTTGGCGCATCCGATTCATCTCCTGCATCCGAGCCTGTCCTGGTCGACGTTCAACCATCCCAGCCTGCCGCCCCGACGCTTGCTGCTGGCGACGGGTCTGTGACGGTGACGTGGAATCCACCGGCAAATGAAGGATCACCGATCACCGCGTACGAAGTGACGCTCTCTGACGGCCAGATGCAGCGAGTAGACGGCGCAACGACATCAGTGACATTCACCAACCTGACGAACGGTCAGCCCTACTATGCCTCTGTTGTGGCATTGAACTCCTCGCCGTCACCCTCGCAACCATCCGAGCCATCTGCCCAGATCGCGCCCTTTGGGCCGCCCCTGAAAGTGTCGATCACGGACATTCGGTCAACACCTTCTGCCGATGATCCAAACCTTGCTGCGGTCAGTGTCAGCTGGGCAGTCGAGTCGGACAACGGCAGCCCGCTGACCGCTGCGCACGTCACATTGAGCGGTGGCGGAAAGGGCGACGTCGCGTTGAACGGTGAGCTGTCTGGGGAAATCACGTTGCAGGCGCAGCCGCAGGAAGGCGTGGTAGCCACCGTCTGGGTTGACAATGCAGCAGGATCGTCACGCAAGGTCGATTCCAAGCGTTTCACTGTGTTCTCGACGCCGGTTGTGATCGATCTTCCGACGGTTACAGCAACCGGAGAAGCAGGTACCGCGAAGGTGACGGCTGAAACGAAAAAAGGTAACGGTTACAATCGCGGAGAACTTGAGCTTCAGTATTCGGTGAATGCAGGTCAGTGGACACCGTTGCAGGGCAAGACCATCACGGGACTGCCTGACGGGCAGGAGGCGCGGATTACATTCAGGCAGGTTGCTCCCGGCCGCGCCGACGGGCCAGCGACTGAAGAAGTAGTGGTGATGACGTACGGACAGCCGACGATTGACAGCTTCACGGCAACCAGTACGCCGGACGGAGTCGACCTGTCGTGGGCCATCACTCACAACGCCGGAGCTCCCATCACATCGATCACCGTGAAGTACAACGGAAAGAGCGAGGACATCCCCGTTTCGGAAACGAGCCGGCACATCGATGTGGACACCAGTACGAACGTGAAATTCAAACTGGTCGTGCGAGCTGAAAAGTTTGATCGGGACATCACCAAGGAGGCGACGAGCCTGGCGCGTGGCACGATTACGCCTGTACCGTCCACGTGCAATGCTGAGATGTCGGATAAGTTCGATGATTGTCACACCTTCAAAGTGGACGCGGATGGATGGGATGGTAGTTTCCTGCCATTGCGATGCGAGTTCAGGTCGGATGTAGACAATCAGACGTACCAATTTCAGATTGACTCGAACGTGGTGATTAAGCCGTCGAATGCACCTACCCATGTCACAGACCGGGAAACCATGAAGAACTGGCTACAGGATGGCACCCTCACATGCGAAACGTCACAATGACAGGTGAGCAGTGGAACTGGACGGGAATAGTACGCATGGCAGTAACTGAGCCGCCCTCGTCAATGAGCTGCCAAAGACTGGCCAGCAACCAACGCACAGTAAGGAGCATGTATGTCACTCAATGAACGCGATGCCACAGAGTTCGCCGAAATGTTCGCCGCGTTGGTCGACGCGATTTCGCTGGCAGTGTTGGACAAGAAACAGGCCATTCGACTGACGTTGACGACACTGTTCGCTGGCGGGCACCTGCTGCTCGAGGACGCGCCCGGAACAGGAAAAACGGCTCTTGCGCGCGCGCTGGCGGCAACTATTGACGGGTCACACTCGCGCATCCAGTTCACACCTGACATGCTCCCCTCTGACATCACGGGCGTGAACATGTACGACCAGCAAAAACACGAGTGGGTATTCCACCGCGGCCCAATCTTCGCCCAGATTGTGCTGGCCGACGAAATCAACCGTGCATCGCCCAAGACGCAGTCGGCTCTGTTGGAAGTGATGGAAGAAGCGCATGTGACGATCGACGGCGTTTCCTACCCGGCTGGCGAACCCTTCATGGTCATTGCTACCCAGAACCCGGTCGAACAGGCCGGCACCTACCCGCTGCCTGAAGCGCAACTGGACCGATTCCTCATGAAAACGTCACTGGGGTATCCCTCGCGTGCAGCCATGATCGAAGTCCTTGACGGCGCGGCCGCACCGGACCGGTCACGTAACCTGCACCCCGTCGTCTCAGCCCATGAAGTCGACACGTTCCAGGCGATGGCCGCCGACAACCACACCGACCGCGCGGTTTTGGACTACATTGCCGCACTGGCCGAAGCCACCCGCGAAGACGAGTCCTCCATGTTGGGCGTGTCCACGCGAGCCGCCATCGGCATGACTCGATGCGCACGTGTATGGGCCGCAGCACAGGGACGTCACTTCGTGCTGCCTGACGACGTGAAAGCGCTCGCAGGACCTGTGTGGGAGCACCGCATCATCGTGGATCCGGACGCCGCTTTCGCTGGCGCAACGCCGGCCGGTGTTGTCTCGCGTGCACTGACTTCCGTTCCCGCTCCGATCACGGGTGCCTAAATGCCGCAGGAGGCTCAGCGTCGAATATCCATCATAGGTGGAGTACGTCGTGCATGGGACATCGCCATTTCCACGATCACCATCAGTGGTGTCGGACTGCTGTGTGGTGGCATCGTGGCGACTATCCTTGCCTTCACCGCGCATTGGCGCGAAGCAGGGATCGTTGCCGTTGCGTGCGGATTATCCCTGATCGTCGCGCTGATCTGGATCATTGGGCGCGCTCCCCAGATCGTCAGCGTGGAGCTTCCTCAGACACGAACCATGGCCGGACGCACCATCATTGGAGAGCTGCGCGTGCGCAACGACCATGCCCGACCGTCCCGCTCCCACGTCATTGAACTGCCGGTCGGATCAGGTGCCGCCCAGTTCGTCGTCCCTAATCTGGCGGGCAGGAGCTCGTGGTCGGAAGTATTCGCAGTTCCCACCCGCAGGCGCGGTATCGTCACGGTCGGTCCGCCCAGTTCAGTGCGCTCCGATCCGGTGGGTCTGTTCCGCAGAGTCAGAGCATGGACGAAACCGATTCGCGTCTACGTCCACCCGCGTACAGTGCGCGTTCCTTTCGACGCGACAGGCTTCCAGGCAGACATCGAAGGCGTGGTGACAGCTAAACTGTCCTCCTCCGACGTGTCGTTCCATGCGTTGCGGGATTACCAGCCCGGCGATGACCGGCGAAACGTTCACTGGCCGACCACTGCCCGCACGGGTCGCCTGGTTGTGCGTCAGTTTGAGGAAACCCGCCGCTCCCATCACGTGATTTTCATCGATACGTTGCGTGATCACTGGGAAGAAGAACCGTTTGAGACGGCGCTGTCCATCGCCGCTTCACTGGCTCTGACGGGCATCACTGCGTCGCACCAGGTTTCGATGGCAACCTCGTCACGCCTGATTTCCACACTGTCAGCGACCCGTATGCTCGATGAACTCACTGAAGAAAGCTGGCGAGTGGAGGACCAGGACCTGAGTGAGCGTCTGCGTGAAGTCCTCACGTCGTATCCCAACGCATCCGTTCTCACGCTGATTGTTCCGGCCAGCGTGTCATACGACGAGATCGCGCGCCTGTGCCATCTGCCGAGCGTTGACGTCATCGTCGGCGTGATCCGCGTGGACCCGGACGCGCCCTCATCTCGATCCAGTTCGTCACGAGCAGTCGTCGCCACCTGTCCGACACTGGAGTCGCTTCCCCGCATGCTGGCACGCGGAGGGCTGCGATGAGTGCGAACACGTTCGACCGCCCGCCTGCAGGTGCACAGCGTCCACGCCGTTTTCGTGTGCGTAATGGACGAGGGCGACTGACACGAAGCCCGTTGCCTGTCTGGTCATGGATCGTTTTGGCGGTACTGTTCATTCCGGTGATTGCAGCGCACGAACCACTGTTTGGCCACGGACTGGGATTGCGCGCTGCGGGTAGCGGTGTTGCGGCAGGTCTGATCCTTGCGGCACTGTGCACCTACTGGCGCTGGGACGTGATCACGAGCGTGGCGGCACTGTTCGCGACGCACCTGCTGCTCGGCGGTATCGGCTCACTACCTGAGACGCTGTACGCACACGTCATTCCCACCGGGCGCACCCTTCAGTTCCTGGTCATGCAGCCCGTTGTCGCGTGGCGTGACCTGCTGACACTGGCACCACCCGCGTCATCATATGTCGGCCCCTCGGTTATGCCGTGGATCTGCGGATTGCTGTGCGCATTCGCGACCGGGGTTATGACCATGCGGCGCGGCTGGGTTGTTGTCGGTACCATTCCGTTGGCGCTGATGGGCATCATCGCCGTGGCGTGGGGCCCCAGCGGCATGCAGCCGCCGGTGTGGGCAGTCATGGTGTGGTTCCTGGCGATCATCATGTGGTGGATGTGGTCCGTTCAGCATCTGCGCCTCCATTCTGATTTCGACATCCTCATCGGCCGGCGGGCTCGTCGTGCGGCAGGCATGACGACAACCGGACATAACACCTCGACACGGTCGGTGCGGCCAGTTCGCGCCCACGTGCTGCAGCAGGCTGTGGTCGCCCTCGTCATCACGGCATGTACGACCGCGCTCGCATTTCCTGTCACTTCTTACGTCGGATCGTGGGACGAACGCACAGTCCTGCGTGATCTTGTGGAGCCGCCGCTGGACCTGCATGACTACCCCAGTCCGCTTGCGGCCTTCCGGCATCTGACAACCGAGGAACGTGACGAGACGCTGATATCGGTGTCGCAACTGCCTCATGGGGCGCGCGTGCGCCTGGCAGTCATGGACACGTATAACGGCATCACATTCGGCATGTCCGATCCTGAGGAAAGCCCTGTCGGTAGCTACATTTCAGTGGGCAGTCAACTGCCGGTGCGGCCCTCTCCGATCGGTTCAGTGCGCGCAGATACGAGGGTGACAACGTCTGGCCTGATGGGGCCATGGGTTCCAACGATGGGTCAGGCCGAAGTCATCGAGTTTTCAGGCGACCAGGCGCAGCGATACCAGGATGGCCTGCACTGGAACAGGTGGGCAGACGCTGCGCTGACCACCGGGTCGGACGGGGATGATCTGAGCTATCACCTGGTCGCTGATGTGCCACCGCGCTGGTCTGATTCGCAACTCGCAGGTGCCGGCGCAGTGTCGGTGGAAGGACAGCCTGACACGAACGTTCCTGACGGTGTCAAAGAACTTGCCGTCTCAATGTCAGCGATTGAATCGACTCCGATCAAGAAAGCCCGGGCCATTGAACGTACTTTGGCGCAGAACGGGTATTTCTCCAACGGGATGGATAAGAGCTCGCGGTCAGGACACCGAGCAGACCGACTGGCACGCATGATCGATGACGATCAAATGGTGGGCGATGACGAACAGTACGCAACTCTGATGGCTCTGATGCTGCACTCTCTGGGTATGTCGGCGCGCGTCGTGATGGGCGCCTATCCCAGTGACTCTGTTACAGGGGCTGCACTGGATCAACTGCAGGGGAATGCGGCCAGTGAAGCGCCAGCGCGTTCAGTTGGTCTCAAAGGTGCGGATCTGCACGTGTGGGTGGAGGCTGAATTTGTCGATGTCGGATGGGCGATTTTTGATCCCACACCCCCACGCGACAACATCTTTTCCGATCCGACCCCGGATCCGACTCCTACTCCGCGCCCGCAGGTTCTGCAGCCACCGAATCCGCCGGAAGAGCCACCGGAGCTTCCGCCGGCGATAACAGAGAAGAACACGCCATCCGATTCGGAAGCACCTGTCCCTGTCCCATGGGGCGTGATCCTCACCTCGGTCGGTATAGCGTTGCTCATCATCGTGCCAATTGCAGCAATTCTGCTGTGGAAGGCTCGACGCCTCTACAAGCGGCGTCACAGCTCCCCGCTGTCATCAGTGGAAGGCTCATGGAACCAGACGGTCGATCTTGCGGCTGATGCCGGAACCCGGCTTCCTCGCGACATGACACGTGCAGAAGCAGCGTGGAGCCTTGCGGACAGCGTGTGGCAGGACACTCACGAGGACACAGCGCCGCCCTCGCCCGTCGTTGATGAATCGACGGAAGCGTCAGCTGACTGGCGCGTTGCCGGCCAGACAGCACCGGCGACGGTGCTTCTGGCATCTATTGCCGACCGCGCGCAGTTTGGACAGGACGTCGTGACGAAGGATGATGCCAACCGAGCCTGGGGTTACTATTCACAGCTGAAGACAGAACTGCGATCCAGGCAGTCCTGGTTCCAGCGGGCACTGACCGCGCTGTCCGTCAGGTCGCTGAGGCGGCACCGGCACCGCCGCGGAGGCTTCACCCATGCCGAAAAGCCCCGCACAGAATCCCGGTGGCGCTTCTGGAAACGGCACTCGCGCCGCGATCAGCGGCAAAAGGCGTTCTCCGATCAGCCTGTCCGCACGTCGTCACCTAAAGGAAGACCATGACAAGTCAGAACAACCAAGGCCCACAGCTTGAGGGATACACGTTCAGACGCGCATTGGGTCACGGTGGCTTTGCGGATGTCTACCTCTACCAGCAGCATGTTCCCTCGCGCGACGTTGCCGTCAAAGTGGCGCGCGACCATGAAGGCACTGACGCAGACGAGGCAGTGATCCGGGAAGCTGATGCAATGGCGGCGACATCGGCTCACCCGTCGATCCCATCACTGTATGACGTGGGCACCACTGCTCAGGGAGATTCCTACCTGATCATGGAGTACTGTCCTGTGACCAATGTGCTCCAACAGGTGCGTTCCCAACCGATGTCAGTGCGGCGCGCCCTGGACGTCATGATCCAGCTGTGCGGCGCAGCGGAAATGGTGCACCGGGCAGGATACGTCCACCGCGATATCAAACCATCCAACGTCATGATGAATGCATATGGTCACCCGATGCTCACTGATTTTGGGGTTGCCGCCAAGTTGGGTGCTCCCGCTTCCCATTCCGCTGACGGCTTTTCGGTGCTGTGGGCGCCACCTGAGCAGCAGGTGTCTGGTACGCCCGCCCACCCCTCGATGGATATCTGGGCGCTGGCCACGACCGCGTGGACGTTCCTGACTGGGCGCTCACCCTTTGAGGACCCGGTGGGCGACAATTCGGCCGTGGCTGTGGCTGGCCGCGTCCAGGAAGGGCGCATCGGCTCGCTGAACCGCTCTGACGTGCCACAGGTATTGGAAGCTGCGTTGCGTCAGGCGCTGTCAGTGGATCCACGCCAACGCCCTGCCTCAGCAGCAGAGCTGGGCCGGCAGTTCCAGCGCGCCCAGGAAGTCATGCATCAGCCGATGACGCGCATGGAGCTTCACAGCGCCGGGCCGCACGATGACCTGACAGCCGTGCAGGACACGTCTATTGATTCAGATCAGACCAGGGTGCGTGCCATTCGCACCATTGATCCGTCGATGTCAGGTGCAGATAACCGCCGAGCAACGACGTCGGTAGAGGGACGAACAACGGACGGCGGCTGGAGCACAGTGGTGCCTGGAGGGCACACTGCAGGCACCGCTCGCGGCGACGCCAGAGACGATGCGTCCGAGCAGGCAGCATCTGAATCCTTTGTCTTCGCTGATTCACAGTCGTATGCTGTCGAGCCCGACCAATGGGTCTCTGAAGAAGACAGACTGGCGCAGATTGAACGCGAGAACGCGGCTTTTTCCTCCGATACCGCGCGGGCGGCACGACGCCTGTCGCTTCCCGTCATTATCGTCATTGCATGCGTGTGTGTGCTGGCGTGTGCCGGGCTGGTGGTTGCCCTGCTCACCGGCGGGGGAGGCACAATATCGTGGAACGGTCCATCACCTGCGCCAGGCCCGATCAATAACCCGACACCCGCACCTCCCGCACCGGTGGACCCCATCGGTCAGACTCCGCCCTCGCCCACGTCAGTAAGCGGCGTTGTCGACGGCGATGTCATCCACTGGTCGTGGCGCCACCACATGTCCGCAGATTCGTCCGGCCAGTCGGGCGCTCAGGATGATGCAAGCCAGCAGGACAGCGCCATGCAGTCTGATTCTGGCGGCCAATCCGGCGACGAACAGGTCATCGAATTCTTCTATGTGATGAGCGGCCCTGAAAATCTCAACCAGTCGGGCAAGACTCAGGTGCAGTCACTGGATACGCACGCATTGTCGGGAGAGAACTGCCTGGAGGTGACAGCCGCCATCAGGGGGGGCCGTCAGTCCGATTCAGCCAAGGCCTGCGTCGATGTGCCGTAGGACGTTCTGCCGCCTCGTCCGCGCCGGATGCCACGCTGGCCGGATGCCCCGCTGAGACCTCCCTACTTTTGACCTGACTCAGTGCGCGGAACGCGAGGTGAAAACGGGTTCGACACGTGGCGTGTCGTCACGGAGCTCTTCCTGGCACGTTTCCTGGTTTGTCGGCGCTGATCGATCAGTGTGGCAGCCACGAGGCTTCCGAGAAGCACAGCCACCCCGATGCCTGCAGCGATTGTCAGGTATTGCGTGCGGCTTTTTGTCAGATCCTCTTCGGGCTTGACCAGGTGCACTGGTGGAGGAATCGGCCGGTCTGCCCGCTGGTAGCGAGGGTTAGGCGGACCATCCTGCGTACCGTCGTTCACGAAGTTGATCGCATCCTTGGGCGCAACAATTCCCCACCCGACAATCTCATTGCGTTCAGAGGGCGTGGAGCGTAATGCTGTTGCAAGAATCCTGTACTTCCAGTCAGCAGGAGTCTCCTCTGGATGAGCAGCAGCGACGAGGGCGGCAATGCCGGCGACGTACCCCGTTGAGTACGACGTGGAGGGCTGCTCGCCTGACAGGACACAATCACCCCACTGGAGGAACGTGGTCAGCACATCGGAACCGGGAGCTGCCACTTCCACGTGAACGCCGTGCACGACGCTGTCAGAAGGCTGTCCCTGAAGCGTTACCGCACTGACTGAGAGCACCTGCTCATAGTTGGCAGGAAAACGCACCCCTGAATTTTCCCCGTTCGGATCGGCGTTACCCGCCGAGGCGACAATGAGCGCACCGGCGTTCGTAGCATAGGCGACTGCCTGAGCCAACTCAGCATGGTCAGACGGTGACGATGCCGGAACAGCAATGATTTTGGCACCGTGATCGGCCGCCCACCGTATGCCCGCTGCTGTGCGCTTCACGTTCGGACCGCGCCCATTGTCGGTATCCTCGGGTCGCGTGGAAGCATATACGCGCACAGGCAGAATCTGTGCTGACTTGGCGATGCCGACCAGTCCGGATCCCTCAACTGGCCGCGACGCGATCTGACCGGCGACCGCCGTACCGTGTCCGTCGACATCGGTGCGACCATCGCCACCCGAATCAACAAAATCGGTTCCTGGCTGAACAGCTTCCTTCAGGTGCTCATTAGCGCTGCTCACCCCTGAGTCCACAACAGCGACGAGCACTCCGCCGGTGGACAGTTCCCACGCCTGCTGGATTCCCAGTCGTTCAAAGACGGGCGGTTCAATCGGAACGTACTGCGTCTTGCCTACCTGGCATGCCTGCGGTTCGTCCCCATTGGCGAGGGGGATGCGCGCCCGGTGATCGACTCGCGCAGGCTGGCTGTGAGACGTGCCAACCGGGGCTTGAGCGTGAGATGCATGAGGGAGGAGCGACAGTGGAAGCAGGGCGCATACGCATGTCAGGAGGGCGGTGTGTGCCCACCTGACAATGTGTGTCCGTTGTTCGCTCATGAGGCTGAACCTGTGGCAGGATCGATGGGTTTGAGGTCGATGCCTTCAGGGATCAGCGCGATCCACGGCCCGGGAATCGGCGTAATGGAATTTTCGTCATACCCCAATCGCTGCATGGCTTCGGAGTAGTTCAGGCCCAGACCGTGCGACAGACCTGTATCAGAGATCAGCATGACGGCACCCAGGGAGCCGCCGGAAGTGGAACGTGCCAGAACACCGCTTCCGCCCAGAACGGATGTTGACCCCACGGCCGGCGGGTGAGGAGAATTCGAGGCCGCGGGGGAGGCGGACGTGCGCATACCCGACTGTGCGGATGCCAGATCTGGTGAATCAGCGGGTATGGCTGACAGGACGCTTCCTTTCTCGATGTCACTGACGTCGAGGTGAGCACACGGCCGAGCCTGCTCATTGGTAATCGTGCCGAGGGTGTCAGGCCAGTCCGCAGGAACAGGACCGCCTTCAGTGACGACATGAATATTGGCTATTTCACCGACGGACACTGTCGGTGGGTCAATTGTGTACGGGTTGCCGGTGGAAGAGGCCTGGTACATTGCATACGACACGTCGGAGAGCTGGACCAGCTGACCATCGCCTATGACGAGGTAGTGGTGGTCTCCCTCGGGAAATTTGACGTTGATGATCGTGCCGACGACGGCATCGTGGACGGACGAGGGCATCCCGCTGACGGGCGTACCGCTGTTGTCGAGACTGATGGGGGTGAATGGTGTGCCGTTATTGAAGAGATTGAGCCAGTCAGCCGGCACGTCAAAGACAGGTGAATCGTTGATGTTGAGGGTGTTCTTAAGGACTTCGAGATGTTCGGGTTCGATGCGGTGACGCACATTCTCTGCAATGACGTAGAGGGTGTCGCCCTGTTTGACCAGCGTTGTCGTCACGGGTTCGAGGCCGTCGGGTCGGATTGACACCCATGTGTGGGTCGACGCGTTTTCCATGACGCATGCGTTCCACTCGGTTGCTTTCAGGTCGGCGGGAGCGGGGACATTATCGGGTGCTTCAGGTTCTCCGATCGCATCGCCGCGAGGAATACCCGCGATCACTTTTTCTCCCACGGAAACGGTTTGCAGAGAGCCAGCCGGGGTGCGCATACGCGCTGAGGTGACATTGTAGATCGGGTGCAGCACTCCTTGAACGGAGTAGTAGCGCGCACCTGTTCCCTTGACGATAATCAGCGTGTTGTTCTGCCAGTTATCCGGCAGGGTGGGGGAGAACTTTCCCATCGCGAAGGCAATGCCGAGCATCAGCAGTGAAATGACGATCCCGCCGATCAGGGGCGGCACGAACGATTTGGATTCCAGTTCCCGGCCTCCAGGCGTGCCGGAGATGAACGCCGTGACGAGTCGGCGGCGATTAAACCGTTGCGCATTGAGAATATCTTTATTGGAAGCCATTAAATGATCCCCCACACCAGGCACGTCAACGGAATGATCGCGATCAGAGCGATGACGTTGGCTCCATCTGCCAGGCGAGTGAGCCACGGGCGCAGCCGCGAATTAACGACGTTGGCTGCCAGGATCAGGATCGCGACCAGGACCGTCAGGCCTACCGTCCAGGGAAGCAGCCACGATACCGCCAGAGTTGCCAGGATCCCGGTGGCGAGCGTGATCAACATGCCGGCGACAACCCCGATAAAGACGTCAATTCGGCCGTGAAGCGACCGCGTCCCCAGCATGAATGCCGCCCCCACGCATGCCATGAGCAGGACACCCTCGACGGTCGCAACCACCATCGGAACGCAGGTAATGATCACCATGAACGATGCGATCTTCACTGATAAAGCCAGCGCCTGTCCGGTCACTACCTGTTCATCGACTGCTGCACCTGAGAATGACTCTGTTGATTGGATGTTAAGAGCGGGAATCCGCGAGGGCATCTGTGCCAGCCCGATCCACGGAGTCGACAGCACGACCAGCGTCAGGAGGGCCACCACCACCGTCGCTGACCGTTGCAGCGAAACTGTGGCGTAGGCAGTCAGTGCGCCGACGACCATATACGAAAATCCTGCGAGCAATGGGCCGCCGGCAATGATGCGTAACCCCGGGGGAAGCACCATCGTGGCAAGGGAGCCGAACATGATGCCGACGCCGATGGCCATGAAACAGTGCGCCAGGTTCCCATCAGTGATGAGGGCAAATCCTGCGACACCAAGAAGAACGGGAACGGTCAAGCTGAGCGAAACGGCTCCTGCAGTGCTGCTTCCTCGTGCCACGATCGCTGCAGTGGCGCACACGAGGGCGGCTCCGACAGCTGCGATGATGGCGGTGGCAATCGAGTGTCCACCGCGAATTGCGAGCAGCACCGCTGCAGTCAGGATCAGGATGACTCCGCAGTGTGATGACAACTGTGCACTGTCGCCTTTGGTCCATGCGTCCTGATGTTTGTTGACGGATGTGCCGATAGCTTCAACCAGATCGTCATAGCGCTGGTCTACTGTGCTGCCACCCTCGGACTCAAGGGTCAGAAGTGTGCCGGGAGTGACGTGTTGGGCGCGCAGGGTTTGAGAATGGTCGAGTACGCGCCCTGACGGAGTCAGGAGTCGGTATCCCTGAGTTGCCGTTTCCGGATCGAGGCGGCCAAGTGCTTCAACCATGCCCGGCAGCAGCTCCGCCACGATCAACGATGACGGTACGGACATATCGAGTTTTTGACCAGCGCACATGACGGAGATTGGCATGAGTGTTCCGGTGCGTGATTTGACGCTCTGTGGCATGAACGGTCCTCTCGGATGCGTCGCCCGTGGAATTCGGGCCCCATCTAAGACTAAACGGTATTTCATTTATTGGAACATCAACAAACAATAAGTATGAAAGAGGGAAACCGTGAAGGGCATGCTGACGGTTCGATGGGTGAACACCCCGCATACTGCGAATCCGCGGACGACCAGCGTTAACTACCGTTTCTTTCGAGCGTAAACGGGCAAAAATCTCGATTTTTTTGCCGATTCTTTCAAGTAACGCGTCGGTGACGAAACGTTTACATTTTACTTCAGACTATTGCCAAACGGGGGGCGGGTATGTTTCAGTAAGTGTGTCATCTTCCGAGTGTTCGAAGTGAGTGCTCGGCAGCCTACCGATTATGGAGGATAAAACATGGCTGGACAGGTTTCCGCCGCAGAGGGTGCAATCCTCAAAGGCGCTCAAACTGTTTCTTCTACACGTCAGGATCTTGAGGGCCGCCTGAGCACCTTGCGCTCCAACCTTTCAAGCATCGGCTCACAGTGGGTCGGCAACGCATCTACCGCTTTCCAGCAGCTGATGGTTCAGTGGGATGAGGATGCACGCAAGATCACCAGTGCGTTGAACGAATTCGAAGCCAACCTGCGTTCATCGCAGCAGGCTTACGACACGACCGATGCCGACCACCAGGCTGCGATGAACTCCGTCGCCGGCCGTCTTGGAATGTGAGAGGACTAAGCTGAAATGGATCTGAAAGTAAACTACGGGGCTCTGTCAACCGCCTCAGCAGATATCAACACTGGTGCTACCGGCATTCAAAACACCTTGGATCAGATGGATTCTGAGCTCCAGCAGCTGCAGACCAACTGGGAAGGCGATGCACAGCAGGCCTACCAGGTTGCCAAGGCAAAGTGGACCGAGGGCATGACCGGTATGCGTGACGTCCTGGCTCGCATCAGCGTTCTCGTTGAGCAGGCTAACCAGGATTACAACTCAACTGACCACCACAACGCAGGACTGTTCCAGTAGTCTGAGCCTTGTGCTTGTCGAAAGGGACGCTGCAGGCGGTTTCTCGCGGCAGCGTCCCTTTCGCCGGTTCACTATTTCGATCTGATTCACGACATGGACACAACGATCGTTCGACCACGACAGGTGTAGAGGAGAAACAGTGTCTGGAGGCTGGGAAGTAGATGTTGATGCTGCGCGGACGGAGCTGAATAAGCTGCGCCACGACGGGTTGACTCACGTTACAGCGGCGAAGACTTCCACTGGCAGCATTGCCAGGGGTGAGACCAGCGCGAAGTGGGGAGTTGAAAGCGGAGCGGTGATGTTCCGTGAGCGTCTCGTTGAAAATTTGAATGAACTGGAGGTCCTCATCGATCTGCTTCATTCAGACTTGACTGCCTTCTCCGGTGGTGTTGACGATGCGATCAATGCATTCATACGCTCCGATACGGACTCTGAAGCAGAGTTGAAGGTCAAGGAAGCAGAATCTGCCCGAAATGCCGAGCGCCCGCAGGAGCAGGAACGCCTTCGCGAGCAAAGCGGCGAAGAGGCAGATACGAGTGAGCAGGGCTCAGAAGGCGCGACCGAGCGTACGAACTCGGAATCCGAAGATGGAAACGAGCGCAGGAATTCGGAGTCCGAAGACCCCGAGTAAGCCCCTGAGAGATTCCACATGTTGAACTACTGGAGTGAATAGGTGAATCATGGCTGGAGAAATCGTCCAACGACTGGAAGCGGTGCAGCAGCTTCCGGTGCGAGGCGCGGAGACGCCGGACTCGATCGAGAAGATTTCAGAAAAACTCGATGAGTGCAACGAGATCATTAGCACGTATAAGGCCAGGACGAATATTTCTGGCGAAACCAATGACGCCATTGTGAGTTGGCTATCGCGGTGCCAGAGTAAGGTGGAAGATTACTCGGCCGCGGTCAGGACGTATTCGAAGGCTTATTCTCAGGCGCAGGTTGCTATCCGACAGGCGGCACGTGAGGGTGAGATGGTTGTCGCGGAGTATCACCGCGCAGGCCCCAAGCGTCCTGAAGATATCAGCCAGCTCGATTCGGAAGCCGCCCAGATCCTTTCGAAAATGAATGCGGGCCTGCGCGCGGCATCTCGAACAGGTATGAAAGTGATCTCCAGCGGCCAGCAAGTGAACAGGTCAGGAGGCTCCTCCACAGGGAATAATTCTTCACGGTCAGGATCGGGCGTCGGCTACGCGAATTACGACTACCCAAATGGAACTGGCTCTCGTGGACGCGGGCAAAGCGCAGGAATACCGTTGATCTCCGGATCTGAGACACGTCACGGACTGGGTTCGTGGATGTCGAACATGCGAGGCGAGTCGAGCGCGTCCATCGGAGACGTCAACTCAGGTGCCACGGCATTTGAAAGCGGAACTCGCAATGAGGCAACGCTGTCAGGCTCCTCCCCTGATGGTGCGATCAGACCTGACGGCCCCCTGAAGGGATATCTGCCGGAGGGAACGCGCCCTAAGGGTATCGGTGCATTCCTCGATCAGGGAATCGCTGCGGAGGGAAGTCGTCTGGGAGTAGGCGGCTCGACGGCTGTCATGGCAGGAGGTCTGCTGGGAGCAGGAGCTGCCACTTTGGCTGCCCGGGCCGGCGGATCAGGTCTGTCAGGACTGTCATTGGCCGGACCGAACGCAGCGGCCGCATTTTCGCGGGGAGTTCCCGCCAGCGGAATCGTGTCATCGTCCACCTCGGGTGGTGCTGGAGGAAGTGCAGCAGGAATGTCCGCGCAAGGCACAACAGGTGGTGCTGGAGGAAGTGCAGCAGGAATGTCCGCGCAAGGCACAACAGGTGGCGCTGGAGGAATGGCTGCCCGGGGCGCGACAGGCTTTGGAGCTCAGGGTGCAGGTGGTGCGGCCAACTCTTCAGCTGCGGCTGCCGCAGGTCGAGGCGGAATGGGACGAGGCTTTATGGCACCCATGGGCGGTACCGGTGCCGGCTCTGACAACAGCGAGAGAAAATCCGCGCTCGTGGGATACGATGTATTCCGTTTGGAAGACGACGCAGCTTCAGAACCATACGAATCAGAGCAGTCAGGAGCAGGTTCAGCGGAGGATCTACATGCCAGTGAAAGCGAAATCGAGGATCGTTGGTGAGTAGTTTCCCGATTCGATCAACTCGCCCCCTCAGAAGTCTCAGCCTCTGCCTGTCAGCAGTGCTCATCGCTCTGCTGTGCATGGTGGGCGTCCCCGCCCACGGCGATGACACAATTCGCGACCAAGCCTACGAGGACTATCTGGGGTTGGACGAGGCGCGCTCGCAGGGGCTGGATGGGTCCGGCATCACGATCGGAATCGTGGACGGACTGGCCGATACGGGAGTGCCGGAACTGGCCGGTGCCGACATCGCCGCTCACGAGGCAATGTGCTCTGACGCCGCATTCGAACCTATTGAAGTGTCACACGCAACCGCCGTCACGTCAGTAGTCGCCTCGCCGGATTACGGCGTGGCACCCGGTGCGACAATCGTGAACTTTGCGGTGACGTCGACGTTCAATAAGTCCAGTGACGGCCTGTCCACGCAGTGCGCTGCCCAGGACGACGTGGTCAGTGCAATCAATGCCGCCATCAATGCGGGCGCCGATATCGTGGTGATCACGATCGGTGGCAGCGCTTCGCTGCTCCAATATGTCTCGATGCGCGCCGAGCTGCACGAGGTGTTGCTGGTGGCAGCTGCCGGCAATAAAGAGGATTTCCCTATCAACATCGCCGCAGATAACGGTGTGCTGGCTGTGGGCTCATCTGACTTTGAAGGCAACCGCTCAACGTTTTCTTCCCACGGCGAGGGATTGGACGTGGTCCTTCCCGGTGAACAGATCACGCTTCGCGACCCGGACCCTGACGGCAACCTCACGGTCATTACACCTGATGCATGGGGAACCTCGTTTTCAGCTCCAATGGCTGCCGGCATGCTGGCATTGGGTATGCAGAAGTGGCCCGAGGCAACGCCGTACGAAGTGCTCAACGCTTTTTCGTGGTCCACAGGTCGTGAAGACTGGGATGAGCAGATCGGTTTCGGAGTTCCGCAGCTGCATGAGTTCCTCAACGCCGATCCAACCCGTTTCAAGGACGAAAACCCCCTGCTGCACAAATCAGATCACGGCCCTGATGATCAGCTGCGAGCCGATTACCGCGACGGCCTCATTGACCCCTTCTTCACGATAGATGTCGGAGACAAGGACTACGTGTATCGCGGGCGCGCAGACGACGCTTTTGCACGTCCCGAATACGGCGATCAATGGCAGCCCGGCACCTCACCGCGCTTTACCCAATCGGGGCAGTCAGGTGCCAGCCAGTCTGACGCCAGCCAACTGCCTCAGTCCGCACCATCAGACGGGGCCGGCCAGTCCAATGGCATACCGCTTGGCATCTGGATTGCAGTAGGTGCAGTCGTCCTTGTCGTCATAATTGTGGTCGTCGTGCTTGTTGCCCGCGCGCGTTCGCCTCGGACCGGCACTCCACGTCAGCAGCCATTCTAAGAGCAGCCAGGGACGCAGCTGAGGCGCAGTCGATGCGGCAATCGATCTTCCTGGCACACAAACGCTATGCATTTGAGCCCGGACGTGAAAAACTCGGAGTGAACATCCGACAGGAAGAGGTATGCCATGGACCTATCTCGTCTCGGTAGCGTTGTACGCACGCGGTGGGGAGCAGCAACCGATCAGGGTCCGCGCCCCGACAATGAGGACCATTGGGCAGCACAGCCCCCTCTCTACGCAGTGGCAGACGGTATGGGTGGACATGCAGGTGGCGGACGTGCCTCCGAAGTGGCGATCCAGGCTTTCACTGGCGCACTGTCCGGCGATGCTCTCAATGGCCGCGAAGCCGATGTGAACGACCTTGATCATGCCATTTCCGTCGCCGCGCAGGCAGTGATGGCCCTGGCTACCCCCTCGTCCATGTCCGACGAGGACAAAGACCTGGCGAATATTGTGCTGGCCGGTGCGCCGGGCACGACCCTGACGGGGGTTCTCATCGCCAGTCACGAGGAGCGGCCCCAATGGCTTGTCTTCAATGTAGGCGATTCGCGTACGTACCTTATAAACGATGGGCAGATCCGGGCCATGACGAAAGACCATTCGGCCCGGCAGGAAGCGCGTGACGCTCAACGGTCACCAGACGAACTCCCCGCAGCCAATATCATCACACGCGCCCTGGGTGGCGGAATGCCGGGCCTGCCCCAGGCGGACTTCACCGTGACGACGATCGCGCCTGGGGACAGGGTGGTGATCTGCTCAGATGGAGTGCACTCGGCGATTGACGACGCGGAGATGGTTCGCATCGTTACTCAGTCAGATGATGCTCAACGCGCGGCAAATGCGCTGGTGGATGCGGCGCTGGAGCGGCAGACACGCGACAACGCGACGGTTGTGACGATTTTCGTTGAATCCGTGAACCCGCCGTGGCCAGCTGACGATTCCGTCAATCCGTTTGAACGTACCGTCGGCATTGCGCGTCCTTCCTCTACGCAGACGATTCGCCGTCAGCCAGGCAGTGATGCGGCCGAACAAGCGGGCGACGAGGTTCCTTCGTCCGCGGAGGAAACCATCTGATGTGGCAGCTTGGACGCGTATCCACCCAAGGGCATGGGGTTGTCGCCGTCAACGGCCCGTTCGGTACGGCATTGGTGTCCTCTGAATGCCTGAACGCCGCACTGACGTGTGTCATGAACGAGGGGGACCCCGGCGAGCTGCTCGAATCGATTCGTGCACAAGGCGGACGCGTTTTCGTCGCTGATACTCGCGGGGACCAGGTGCAGCTCTATGCGCATCCCGAATGTTCGATTCGGATCTGGAGCGCGAGCCCGATGACGGATTCTGAAGCAGCAGGTCAACCGCAGGTTCGCTCCTCGCGCATCACGTCCGAAGGTGTGCAGGCCGATTCTTCACACTGGGACGCTATCGAGATCGAGTTCGGCTCTGGCGAACTGGATCAGTCTGATGCTGACAGCAATGACACGGACCAGGCAGATGGCATCGCTGATGGGCAGCGCCGTGATCCGTGGCTGCCGCTTGTCACAGGCGCGGCTCAGGCTCGCCGAGTGCGCATCGGTTACTTCGATCCGGTGTCCTCGCCTCTCGATGCAGTAGATCGTGACGATGCCTCAGATCGCGACGCGTCACCTCATGACGTGTCGCCTGAGGCGAGCCAGAGCACCCTCGCCGATAGTGACAATACCGCGAGCAGCGTGGATGCTGAGCCGACGCCTCCAGCTGACCCAACACCGCCTGTCGGACCTGCCGGGGTTGCTGCACCAGTCACCCCTGCTGCGCCTGCTGCTAGTGACGTGCCTGACGGCCCTGGCAAGCTGGTAACGCCGTCTGCGCCCGCTTCTCGTGGCGTTCCCGAAGGATTCAACCCTGAATCGCTCGAAAAAACGATGACGCCTGAAATGCTCGAACAGATGCGCCGTCAACGCGAACAAAACCAGCCACGTCGCGGCTCGCAGGACTCACTGGATTCGGGCCAGGGCCCCCAGGCACCTCACACCGTGCGTTATGCTGCGCAGCCAGCAGCGCCCACCGCTCAACCATCAGCCAGGTCGCAGAGCCCCGACAGTGCGAGCAGCGGCACCCAATTTGCTGACAGTCCCTTTCAGGGACGCCCCTATGATTCTGCGGCCCCGAACGGATACCCGGGTCCTCCGCCGCCTCCACTCCCATCTGAGACACCGCACACGCGACTCAGTGCTTACCTCGTCTATGCCGGTGGAGCGCCTGTTGAACTCACCCGAGATGTGGTCATTGGTCGAGATCCGAACTCGCGCGTCATTACAGGACGCCCACCTGCCACAACACTTCGCGTGCCCAGCCCGCAGGGGGAAATATCTCGGTCACACTGCATCGTCATGCCGCAAGGCCCTGAACGGTGGGCCGTGATGGATCTGGGATCTGCTAACGGCACGACAGTCGTACACGAAAACGGGCAAGTCAGCCGTGTCGCCACGTGGGATCCAGTAGTCCTATTCGACCGCGATCGCATCGACCTGGGGGAGGGTCTCAGCGTGGAGTTCCGCGTCGTTGAAACACCGGCGATGCGTTACGCCCCGCCACAGGGCTGACCAGCCGGGTAGCAGTCGACACCTCCGCGTTTTTGCGTCACGCTCAGATCATCTGGCTAGAACCCAGTCGCGCACCTGCAACCGGGCCGGCACTGCAATCGGGTCGGCGCAGCAGACCCAGGTCACGCGATCGGATCCGTCCACGCCAATTGACCCATCACGAGTCCCGCGTCGCGTGACACGATCTGGGCACGACCGGCTACCAGGCGCTTCGGCTTGATGCGGCCAATGACCGCGCCCTCATCAGGGCTGCCGGACAGCATCAAACCAGTGGTACCGAGTTCAGACAGTGCCTGAAGGACAGGTTCGAAGGCAGCGCGCGAAGCACCGCCCATTCGTCTGCTCACGATGACGTGAAGACCCACATCCACAGCCTGAGCAAGTAACGGCTGGAGGGCGATCAGCGGGTTACCTGACTGTGTGGCAACCAGATCGTAGTCATCGACCAGCAGCCACGCCTCGGCGCCCTGCCACCAGGAGCGGTTACGGAGCTGCTCAGTTGTCACAGAGTCACTGGGCAGTCGGGTGCGCAGATACTCAGCCAGATCATTGATCGTCGCTGTCGCATCATCACGCGTGGTCATGTAACCCGCAAGGTACTCCTCGGGAACCTCCCCGAGCAGGGTGCGGCGGTAGTCAACCAGGAAGATCTGGGCCTGTTTCGGTGTACTCGTGCGCATGATTTCACGAGCGACAGTGCGCAGGAATGTGGTCTTGCCGGACTTGGAATCGCCGTACAGGTACAGGTGCGATTCGTGGGCAGGATCGAAGACCCATGGGCCCAGTCGGGATTCTTCCACGCCGAGCAGCAATCCCTCGCGGTCCTGCGCTCCCTCCAGTTGCTGGACTTCCTCCACCGTGATGCGTTCGGGCAACAGGCGCAGTTTCGGACCCGGCGCCGGAGCGGCCTTTGCGATACTTTCAAGCGTTGCGGTAATGCCGGCTGACATGGACGATACGTCGTGGTCACCGTCCGCCCTCGGCAATGCGACGAGGACGTGGTGGCCGCCCATTTCCAAGCCGCGCCCTGGACGACCCTCCGGCACCGTAGCCGCAACCTTGCGGTTGACTTCAGAATCGGTGACGTCGCCCAGCCGTAGCTCCAGCTTTGATCCCATGACGTCACGCACCTGCTGACGCATATCCATCCAGCGTGATGTCGCGACTATCAGGTGGACGCCGAACGACAGAGCCCGCGGCAACATCGCCTGGATTCGCATATCGAGATCCTCGAAGTCGCTGCGCAGGATCGCCCAACCGTCAACGACCAGGAACACATCGCCGTATCCGTCGTCGAAACGCCCCTCAGCGCGTCCCTGCCGGTACGTGGAGATGGAGTCGATTCGATTCGCGCGGAAATAGCGTTCACGGTCGACGATCATGGACTCGATCTCGGCAAGCATACGGTTGAGGATGTCGGGGGTATCACGCGTCGCCACGCCAGCGATGTGGGGTGCGTCCGCAAAGGCTGAGAAAGTGCCGCCGCCCAGGTCAATGATGTAGAACTGGACTTCCTGCGGTGTGTGCGTCAACGACAGTGCCATGACCAGTGTGCGCAGCGCGGTGGACTTACCTGACAGTGGACCACCCACAATGGCCATGTGACCACCCGCGCCGGACAGGTCATATTCCAGTGTCTCACGGCGCTGTTCCAGCGGAACGTCTGTGGTGCCCATCGGGACACGCAGACGGCCTTTCGCACGCCACGATTGTGAAACCAATCCCAGGCGCGGATCTGCATCCAGATCCGGCATGAGGGCGTCCAACGTATCCGGGATATCCAGGGGCGGCAGCCACACCTGGTGGGCTTCAGGTCCGTGACCCACCATCTTGGCAACCGCAATATCCATCTGTGTCATATCCGCCCACTGACGGTCCTCAGGGGCGACATATTCGTTGCGAGCTTCTCCCTGCTCGCGATCAGAATCCTGGTCAGAGTTATCCTCGTCAAGCGAAAGCTGAGGAGTGGAGGTGAACGGGAGAATCGTGAGCGCCGACTCGGGGGAGCCGGCCTGCTCGCCTGAGCGTGGAGCGTGGGAACGTGCCGGCGGGGGAGCGGCAACATACGAGGCGCGGAAACGCACCATCTGATCAGTACCGGTCTTCAGATATCCGACGCCTGGAATCGATGGCAGCTCATACGCATCCGTCACCCCCAGCACGGAACGTGACTCCTGACCGGAGAATGTACGCAAGCCCATGCGATAGGACAGGTGCGAATCCAGCCCGCGCAGACGGCCTTCTTCCAGGCGCTGAGAGGCCAGCAGCAAGTGGATCGACATGGATCGCCCCAGACGACCGATTTGTACGAACAGATCAATGAAGTCAGGTTTGGCCGACAACAGTTCGGAAAACTCGTCGAGGATGATGAACAGTGCCGGCATCGGCGGATACTCGTGTTTACCGGCGCGCCGATCTGCCTCGTAATCCGTGACGTTGGCGTAGTTGCCGGCCTTTCGCAGCAGCTCCTGGCGTCGCACCATTTCGCCGCGCAGGGCCTCCTGCATACGGTCAACCAGGAACAGTTCCGACTCCAGGTTGGAAATGACGGCCGACACGTGCGGCAGCTTGCCCATTCCCCAGAACGTCGCGCCACCCTTGAAGTCAACCAGCACGAAGTTGAGCTGCTCGGGGGAGTGGGTCAGCGCCATTGCCAGCACCAGAGTCCTGAGTACCTCAGACTTACCTGAACCAGTCGCACCGATCAGCAGGCCATGCGGGCCCATACCTTGCTGAGCTGATTCCTTGATGTCCAGCAGGACGGGGATCCCCTCGGGCGTCACACCGAACGGAACACGCAGCAAGTCGCGCCCGGTGCGGTACTTCCATTCCTTATCTGGATCGAAGTCGCGCACATCCGGCAGGTGCAGCAGCGTCATCAGGTCTTCCGAACGGGCGGGGTCTGAGCGGCCGGCAGGTTTGTCGGCGGAACGTTTCTCGCCTTCGCTCCAGAATGCGGTGCGTCGGCTCAGTGCTTCAGCCTGCTCGATGCTCATCTCATCGGGTCGGGCAACGATGGGGCGCTGATCCATCAGCACGACTTCCATGACTCGCCGATCGGCAGGATCCTTGTGTTCGTACGGGTGAATCAGCAGGCGCATCGTGCTGCGTGAGACGAGCGGTCCCCACTTTTCGAGAACCTTGATAACGGTGACGCCCAGACATCCTTCGAGTGACCCGAGGCGCGTTTGTGACGGCATGTTCGCATCGTCGACGATCAGCACGAGGTGCGGCCACTGCACGTTTTCGTCACGTGGTCGGAACGTGCCACGCGTGGTGAACTCCTCACCCAGTAGGTTTTCCAGTTCGGCGTAGTCGCTGGTGATCATTCGTGCAGGGCCGAGGGCGTCCCGCTCCTCTGATGAACGCGCATGCGGGGCCCACTTGACCCACTCCCACTGCGGGCGTGCCTCCTCGGAGCACAAGACGGCGACTTTCAGGGCGCCTGGACCGATGAATGTCAGCAGGTGACACAGCATGGCACGTGCCTGCGCGCGGGCCACATCGTGCCGCCCTGCAACCTCAATATGGGAGAATTCTCCGATCATGACGCCGAAAGGCACATGATCAATGTTGGAAAACGTCTCCACGAACCGGTTGAGCGCACTATGACAGACGATATCGGGGTTGGCCATCGGAGGAAGCTCAGGCACGTCAAGATCCATTGAGAGTGCTTGTGTCGATGAGCCAATCCGCATGTTGAGCGCGTCAGCATCCCCTGGGGCTCGTTCCCACAGGCGGGCGCGGTCCTGCGCAATCAGCGTTAAAGCCAGCGGGTCGGGTAAGTGCCAGCGGATATAGGCGCGCTGTTTGCGCTCAGCAGTGCGGACGGTTTGGCGCATCTCCGACAAATAGGCGAGGTATTCCCGGCGTGTTGTCACCACTTTTTGGCGATGCCCGCCGATCTGGCGGTAGATATTGAAACCGACCATGGACAGCATCGCGAAAACCATGGCGCCGCCCATCATGAGCATGCGCGGGTTGTTGTTCGCACTCATGACCATAAAGATCATGACACCCATCGATCCGAACATCGGGACAACCGTCATCAGGACATTTCCCATACCAGGCGGTTCAACCTGATCCGGAGGCCCCTCGATCGGGATCGTACCCGTAGGCAGCTCCGGCGAGCTGACCCGGTCTGGGGATGCGTCCTCTTCTGCCATATTTTCACCTCAAATGGTGGTCTTGACATGAAATACATGCGCATCTCATATTATCTTGATTGTGGGGATAGAACGAGAGGTTCACCAGCTCGAAGGACAGGACAGCCTATGACATCGGTTGCGCAGGCCACTATCGAGCAGGCTGGTACCCGGTCAGATGTCGCCGTCCCTGTCGGCACGACGGTGTCAGGCTTGCTTGCGATGATGAATGTGGATACGTCGACGGGCGACGTCCGCATCACGCTGCCGAGCGGCAGGTTGGTGTCCCCTTCTCAAGCGCTGGGACGAGATCTTCCGTCCGGCACCATTCTGTCGGTCGCCAGTGGACTAGCGTCCGACCGGGCGCAAGTCAGGGCCCGTGAATACGCCGAGGCCCCCTGGTTCAACAGACTGCTGGGCATCGTGGGCATCATGATTGCCGTCGTTGGGCTTGAAGCGGCCTGCATTATCGCCCCCCTGGTGGCACGGTCGGCCATGATTCCACAGGGCGTGCGCATCGGTGCCGGCATCGTGTCGATCCTCCTGACTCTTCCCCTGATTTTCCGAGGGCGTCTGCACGCGGGAACCGCAGCCTGCCTGGCGCTGAGTTTCTTCATCGGCGTGGCATCCCTGGCGTTGCTTCCTCCGCAGGCCCCCGTTTCCATCGTTCTTGCGCCCCCGATGCTGTGCTGGGTTGCGTTTGGAGTATCGCTTCTGTATTGGCTGACGACTCGCCTGCCTTCGGCGGCGGCCAGCGCTGTTGCTTTCGGTGTGTTAGCTGCTGTGCTGTCCATGACCACGGCGTTCCAGATTCCGTGGTCCACGATCATGCCGATCGGCTTGGCGTTGCTGGTGTTGGCCCTGGCGATTGTGCCTCAGACAGCGGTGCGGATTCCTGAAACGCAGCTCCTCGACCTCCCACTGGTCACCACGTCAGCGCCTGCGGTGCGTCAAGCGAAAGTGGCATCACCCTCGCGGATCACGCATGCGCGTGTGGAGCGCACCGTGCGGGAGGCATCCGGGATTCTGGATACGCTGGTCATCATCTGTTGTGTGGCGGTTTGTGTCACGATTCCGATGGTGGCGAGTCGAGTTGACTTGACCTCGTGGCACGGACGCGTCGGCACTGCGACGGTTGTGTGCGCAATTCTTGCCCTCTCACTTACGCCCCGCAATACGCGTTCGAAGGCATTTCGCATCGGCCCGCGCGTATGCGCAACGGCTCTGGCGGGCGCGCTCATCATGTCCCCGACGGGGCAGCAGGTGGCAGGACCTCTTGGCGTTGGCGGGATGCTGGCAATCAGCGGCATCGCAGTGGTATGTGCGGCCATGCTGGTCTCACGCCGTGACGAGGGCGCCGCGTTCCTCGGCCGGGTCGGAGACATTGCCCAGTCAATTTCACTGGTGTTCATCTTGCCGTGCGCCGTATTCTCTACCGGTTTATTTGACGTGATTCGACAGGTGGCATCGTAACTATGACGTCTATTCCTTCCACTGCACCAGCTCAAAGTCCGATGCGCGCGCAGATACCGCGCGGAACGCAATCACGTCCCTCCTCGCAAAGAAGCGCCCCCACCTCCAGTGGTAACCCGGCGTCGCGAAACCTGCGGGTCGGCTCGTACATGATCGACCTGCTGGCAATCTGGGCATGTGCAGCGCTTGCCTGGTTCATCCGACCGTCTCTTATCTTCGTCGGCACTATCGTGCTGGAACTGTTCCTGGTTCTGACGCTTGTGCGTGCCCGTACCGGACGCACCTTGGGAGCACTGGCCACACGTACCGTCGCGGTCGCAGCGGGTACGGATCACGCACCGGGACTTAAACGTCAGGGAATTCGCAGCGCCATCATCGGTTTACTGCACGTCACGGTTATCGGGCCTGTGATCGTGGTGTGGCTGGGCAAAGATGGCCGCGATTGGGTTGATTCGCTCGCGGGTACGGCGACACTTGATTTGCGCTCACCGCTCAGGCGCCCGACAACGGCCCCCGACGCCTATGGCCGGCAGACTACTCACACACTGACATCGGAGAACACCGGTTGGACTGGGCCAGCCTCGCCCTCGTCGCACCCGATGGACGAGGGTGACGCGCGAGTCCCCGGACCGTCGATGCCACCGGCACCTCAGCCGCAACCACAGGAGCAGGCTGGTTCACAGCAGAGCCAGCGCTCGTTTGGCATGTGGATGCCGAGCCTGTCATCTCCCGGGCTGAAACCGACAGGTGCGGGATCCTTTGCCGTTCCGTCACAGCCCGAACCGTCGTTGGCTCCGCGCCAGGCTCATCCCCAGGAAGCACCCGACCCACTGGCACAGCCTGAGGTGACACCGGCCCAGCCAGCCCAGCCCGATGGCTTCTCCGTTATCGTTCCACCAGCAGCGCCAGCGCAACCTGCTCCTGACGTGGCTCATCCGGAGCCGATTGCTTCAAATTCGGCTGCAGTTCCGCTGGCTAGCCAGTCTGCCGCCGGAGTCGAGAAGCCAGAGAATAGTGACGACACTTCTGCACCTGCACCTGCACCGGAGGAGCAGCCGGATCGAGCCGGCACGCCGAAGCCTAACACGCAGCATGATCAGAAGAACGCTGAAATATGGCTGGTATTCGATTCAGGTGAGAAAGAAGCAGTGATTGGTACGACAGTCATTGGACGCGCACCTGTCACGATGTCACCGAGTGAACGTGCTGTCACTGTCGAGGACTCAACACGCTCACTGTCTCGCACTCATCTGCGCTTGGGTCCTGCTCCCGGCGGAGTGTGGGTGGAGGATGCTTTTTCTGCGAACGGCACGTCGGTCACGTTACCTGACGGTTCAGTGTTTGAACTGGAGCGAGGAAATCGTCAGGCTGTCCCAATTGGCGCAACACTTCGTGCTGGAGAACGGTCGATCACCATCAACTCGCCCCACAGTCAACAGTGATGGCTCTAGTGGGGAGCATCGGCAGTGACAGGAATGTCACTCGGGTAAGCGACGCCCTCATCATCGGCAGGCATGACGAACCACAATATGAGGTAGAGCATGATGCCTGACCCCGGAAGCGGCAGCGTTGCGATAAACAGCAGGCGCACAAGGATCAGATCCCAACCAAGGTATCGGGCGATACCAGCGCATACACCTCCGAGAAAACGATGCTGAGTGTCTCGGCTGAAAACCCTGCGAGAGTAACCCGTTGTGACCTGTTCATTCATGGAACCATTCCACCTGATAACAGGCATTGAGCGCTATCGGGGAAAGCCCTGAGATCTCCCTGAGGCACCCGAGCATTCGTCCACTTTCGCCCTGGCAGCCCCTTCGCAGATGCGCGGTCGCCCTCGCCAATGAGGAGCCGGTGGGCGAGGCGGTGAGCGGACGGAATTATTCTTCTGGCGAATTGTGGAAGCTTTCAGCGCTTTCAAGGCCTGCGCGCGGTGACCAAGGTCCCAGTTTTGGTAGAGTTGGCACGAAGGCGCCCGAGGACGGGTGCGTCACGAGAGAAACGAGAGATGAGGACCTCGATGGTCAAGTATGTTTACGATTTCTCCGAGGGCAACAAGTCCATGAAGGATTTGCTCGGGGGTAAGGGCGCAAACCTCGCTGAGATGACGCGACTGGGTTTGCCTGTTCCGCCTGGATTCACGATTTCCACCGAAGCCTGCCGGGCTTACCTGAAAGATGGAAGCGTGCCAGACACCCTCGAGACCGAGGTGACCGCAGCACTGCGCAGCGTTGAAGACACCATGGGCCGCCAACTCGGAGCAGGCGATGACCCGCTGCTCGTCTCGGTCCGGTCAGGCGCGAAATTCTCCATGCCCGGCATGATGGAAACAGTACTGAACATTGGCTTGAACGATGAATCAGTCGAAGGCCTGACGAAAGTTTCCGGATCAGAGCGTTTCGCATGGGACTCCTACCGCCGCCTGATCCAGATGTTCGGCAAGACGGTGCTGGACATCGATGGTGATCTGTTCTCCGACGCGTTGGATTCACTGAAGAAGGAACGCGGCGTTGAGGCCGACGTTGACCTGACCGCAGAGGACATGCGCACGCTGGTTGACACATTCAAGAAGATCGTGCGTGACGAAACCGGCGAAGACTTCCCACAGGACCCTCGCACTCAGATGGACATGGCCACCGAGGCTGTTTTCCGTTCATGGAACACGGAGCGTGCACGCATCTACCGTCGTCGCGAGCGCATTCCGGATGATCTGGGCACCGCCGTCAACATCTGCACCATGGTGTTCGGCAACATGGGTGACACCTCCGGTACGGGCGTGTGCTTCACCCGCGACCCTTCCACGGGACACTCAGGCGTGTACGGCGACTACCTGCCGAACGCTCAGGGCGAAGACGTCGTGGCCGGCATTCGTAACACTCTGCAGCTGTCAGCCCTGGAAGAGCGCGATCCCAAGTCGTACCAGGAACTACGTGCCATCATGCGCAAGCTTGAAACTCACTACCGCGACCTGTGTGACATTGAGTTCACCATCGAGCGCGGCAAGCTGTGGATGCTGCAGACCCGCGTTGGCAAGCGCACTGCCGCCGCCGCCTTCCGTGTTGCCACCCAGCTGGTTGACGAGAAGATGATTACCCGCGACGAAGCCCTCGGCCGCGTTACCGGTGACCAGCTCACTCAGTTGATGTTCCCGCAGTTTGATGCGAGCGCACAGAAGGAACTGATCGCCCGCGGCATGCCTGCATCTCCCGGTGCGGCAGTCGGAAAGATTGTCTTTGACAACGCTCAGGCTGAAGCTGCGGCCCGCGATGGAGTGAAGTGTGTGCTGGTTCGTCGTGAGACGAACCCTGATGACCTTCCCGGTATGGTTGCTGCCGAGGGTGTCCTGACCGCCCGTGGTGGCAAGACCTCTCACGCAGCTGTTGTGGCACGTGGCATGGGCAAGACCGCTGTGGTGGGCGCTGACGCGCTGGATATTGATGCCGCCGCCGGAACCGTCAAGGTGGATGGTCATGTTCTCACCTCTGAAGACACGATCGGCATCGACGGATCCACCGGTGAAATTTTCCTTGGTGACGTTCCGGTTTCGGATTCACCTGTGACGACCTATCTGTCGCACGGACTGGAGGCGGGCCTGGAGGTTGCTGGCGATGATGCGGATATGCGTGAGCTGATTGCAGCTGTCGACCGAATTCTGGTGCACGCTGACGAGGTACGTCGCCTGCATGTGCGCGCCAATGCGGATACTCCTGAAGACTCACGTCGCGCGCTCGAGTTCGGAGCGGAAGGTATCGGCCTGTGCCGCACCGAGCATATGTTCCTGGGTGATCGTCGCCCGCTGGTTGAGCGCGCCATCCTGTCTGAAGCCGGATCGAAGGATCGTCAGGATGCGTTCGATGAGCTGGAGAAACTGCAGAAGCAGGACTTCCTCGAGATGCTCGAGGTTATGGATGACAAGTCGATGACGGTGCGTCTGATTGACCCGCCGCTGCATGAGTTCCTGCCGGATTTGACCAGCATGGAAATCAAGTTTGCCGTGGCCAAGGCCAAGGGCGAGACGGTTGATCCAGCTGATGAGAAGATGCTGGCCACCGTGCGCCGTATGCATGAGGACAACCCGATGCTGGGTCTGCGTGGCGTCCGCCTGGGCATTTACCTGCCAGGCCTGTTCGAATTGCAGATCCGCGCACTGTGCGAAGCTGCCGCCGAACTTGTTGCACGCGGGCTGCACCCGCATCCGGAGGTCATGGTTCCGCTGGTCGCATCCGAGCGTGAACTTCAGCTGATCCGCGAATCGGCTGAAGAGATTATCGCAGCGGTGTCCAAGGACAAGAACGTTGACCTGTCGGGTGTGACAATCGGCGCCATGATTGAGCTGCCTCGCGCAGCCATGACCGCTGAGGATCTGGCACACGCAGCCGACTTCTTCTCATTCGGCACGAACGACCTGACCCAGACCGCCTGGGGCTTCTCGCGCGATGACGTGGAAGGCGTGTTCTTCCCCGAGTACATCGATGCCGGCATCTTCGGCGTCTCTCCGTTCGAGACAATCGACCAGCACGGTGTGGGTGCCCTGGTGCGTGAAGGCGTTGAGCGTGCCCGTTCCACCAAGCCGGAAATCAAGCTCGGCGTGTGTGGCGAGCATGGCGGCGACCCGGCCTCCATCCACTTCTTCTCGAAAGTGGGCTTGAACTACGTGTCGTGCTCCCCGTTCCGCGTGCCGGTGGCACGTCTGGAAGCAGGCCGCGCCGCGGTGGCCTCCGAAGAGGACTGATCCGCGCCGCACCTGTTCAGGCAGCGCCGTCACGCCGGCCGCGTCGGCCGCGTCGGTGAGCTGTCTGTCGATGCATCAGCTGCAAGGGCTGTACCTGGTATCACTGCCGGGTACAGCCCTTCGCGTTTTCGCGTGGCGGTGTGGCGGGCCGGTGGTGTGGCGGGCCGCCGGGGTGCACGACTTACTAAAACTAACCGCCCCAGATGCACGACTCACTAAATTTGGCCCTTTGGCCTGCACGACTTACTAAAATTGGCCCTTTGGCCTGCACGACTCACTAAATTTAACGCCCCGCCATTTCGGCCGATTTTCAAACACGCAGGTCACGGGATATTTGGATTGTCGAGGGCGTCCCTATCCACTGTTGATCAAGGGGATTGTGCAAAAATTGGAGACTTTTTAGTGAGTTGTGCATGTGTATGCAGAGGATTAAGTAAGTCGTGTATGTGGGCGCAGAAGATTTAATGAGTTGTGCACGTGTGAAGGCTGAATCCAGGGCATGGTGCGCTCCTTGTCCTGGAGTGACATGATCGGGGGCGGGGCCAGCGGGCGCCCTCGTCGATGTGCCTCGACTGCTCAATGGTGAGCGAAGTCATGCCGGTGTGACGAAAAGACAAAAAATCCTGAAGTGTCGCAAAAATGGCTGTTCTGTTGCCAAAACGGAACCAATGAGACTGAGTACGATGCTAGTAAAGTTAGTGGCACCTAAGTTATACTGCGTTGAGCAGCAAAGAAGAAAAGTCAGGCACGTCGATTGGTCTTGTCGCCAGCGGTCGGAAGCTTAACTTACGAAATAAGGGAGGCTCACATCGTGAGCACAGCTCGACTCGAGCATCGCATTGAGCCACAGCGCCTAGTCGGTGTGGCATGCGTCGTAGCGTTAATGGCAATCCTTATGGCAATGCTGGCACTGCCCGCTCATGCGCAACCAGCCCCAGCATCCACACTCATCTCAGCAGAACAACCGGCACACGACTCATGGAGCTCCGTGGCCAAAGAGATGGGCTCGATTCTGGACGACGCAGTGGAGAAATACCAGGGAGGCGACGCAAAAGGCGGTAAAGACACCGTCAATGTGGCGTACTACCAGCGCTATGAGACGCTTGGCTTTGAAAAGCAGGTCATGGCGCGTATCTCCGGTGCACGCGTGTCGACAGTGGAGATGGAATTCTCGCTGCTGAAGAAAGCCATGGGTGACGGTGACGATGCGGGAGTGACTCAGCACGCCGACACCCTCAAGACCATGCTGGTTGAAGACGCGGCAACCCTTGACGGCGGCTCAGCCGATGGCGAGTCATACAGCCCCGGACCGTGGGGCCAGGTCGCCAAGGAAATGAACGGCATCCTCGATGAGGCCGTGGACCACTTCAAGAACGGTGACATTGAAGCTGGCAAGGACACCGTGAACGTGGCGTACTACCAGCGATACGAAACTCTCGGATTTGAAAAGCAGGTCATGGCGCGTATCTCCGGCACTCGCGTGTCGACAGTGGAGATGGAATTCTCGCTGCTGAAAAAGGCGATGAACGATGGCAATGCTGACGTTGTCGACCAGCACGCCACCACGCTGAAGAACTACATTCGTGAAGATGCCAACACCCTCGATGGGTACGAAGGAACAGGTGCGACCGAAAGCAGCCCGTGGCTGTCCGCATTCCTGCCCGCCTTCCTCATCATCTTGCGTGAAGGCTTCGAGGCAATCCTTGTTGTCGGCGCTGTCATCGCCTACCTGATCAAAGCGGGCCACGGTGACAAGACCAAAGTCGTGTGGGCCGGCACCGGAGTCGCCATCGTGTGCTCCATTGTGCTGGCTGTGCTGCTGAGCAACATCACGGCACTTGCCGGACATAACCAAGAACTCATCGAAGGCCTCACAGCACTGCTGGCTGTGGCCATGCTCATCTGGGTGTCCAACTGGATGATCGGCAAGTCAAGCCAGGCGGCTTGGGATCGGTTCATCAAGTCGAAGACGGAGCGCTCCTTGTCGCAGGGCTCCCTGTTCTCACTGGCCTTCATCGCATTCCTCGCGGTTTTCCGTGAAGGCGCAGAAACAATCCTGTTCTACCTTCCTGTCATCGCCCAAGCTGGCAACCAGGTGCATTACGTGTGGGTCGGTCTGGGCGTAGGTGCTGTGTGCCTGGTCATCGTCTACCTGATGATCCGACTGCTGGCTGTCAGAATCCCGCTGCGACCATTCTTCATCGTCACATCGATTCTGCTGGCGATCATGGCGATCACATTCACCGGCTCCGGTATCAAGGAGCTACAGGAAGCTGACGCGTTCCCGCTGACACCAATCAACGGGGCGCCCACCATAGATCTTCTGGGAATCTATCCCAGAGTCGAGAACCTGGCTGCTCAAGGTCTCGTTCTCCTGATCATTATCGGCCTGTTCGTTTGGGGCTCCCGACGTAATCGGGCGCAGGCTGCAGCCGATAATGCCACCCCATCTGAAGATAAAACGGAGACAGTTCAATGAAAATTCGTTTACGTCAAGTCGGTGCTGCTCTGACTGCACTCGTTGTTGCCGGTACGCTCGGTGCCTGCTCACAGCAGGGATCAACCAATGAGAGCGGCGCCTCTGACAACTCCACCACTCAGTCCGCTGCAGGCGACGCTGCTGAAAGCGCTGGTGGCGACGCAGCGGCTGCCCCAGGTGAAGACGCAGGCTTCCAGGAAAACCCGCTCGGCGATGACATTTACCTGGACAACGACCGCGTGAAGGTCGGCGGCGTCTACTTCCAGCCCGTTGACATGGAGCCTCAGATGGGTGTTCCCAAAGAGGAATCATCCATGCACCTCGAAGCTGACATTGCAGCTGGTGAAAACGACTTGGGCTACGGCGTCGGCGACTTCATCCCCGGCCTGACCGTGACCTACAAGCTGTACAAGGCAGGCACCAAGGATGTCGTGCAGGAAGGCGCCTTCATGCCGATGGTTGCCAACGACGGCCCGCACTACGGCCTGAACCTGCCCAAGCTGGATGCAGGCACCTACGACGTTGAAATCACCATCGAGTCTCCTGAAAAGGACGGCTGGATGCTGCACGTCGACAAGACCACTGGTGTGACCGGCCGCTACTGGACTGAGCCGCTGGTTGCAACGTTCAAGAACTTCCAGTGGGATCCAACCGCTGTCGAATGGTGAGCCTGACCTGCACCATTTGTTAAACGTATGAGCTGGGGCAGGGTGCTTGCGCACCCGGCCCCAGCTTGGTGCGTCAATGAAAGGTTGATTGATGATTCAGCAGATTGTTGAAATAGTCTCCACCACTCTCTTGCTGGCACTCGCCCTTGGTGCTCTCAGCGCGGCAGTACCCAGCATGGGGGGAGGCCAAAAAGGCCGCAAACCTGGATACCGCTCCATTATCTGGGGTGCGCTTGCGGGAGTCGCCCTCGGCGGTGTACTGACCATCGTGCACCTGCTGATTCCGCGTCAGATCAACCGCCAGGACATCACGTTCTGGGCGCTGATTCCCACAGTCATCCTGGCCGCTGTGACCCTCGTGATGGTGTGGCGGGTACGGGGTCGTGCTCGAAAAGGCGTTGAGGCAAGCTCAACGCAGCGCCGCGCAGCGCTGTGGGTTGCTGCAGCATATGCAGCCATGGCGACCTTCCGGGTGGCCCCCACCGCGCTCCTTCAGATCCGAACCTTCGTCTCTCCCAACACGTCCCTGGTGTCCACCGACACCGTCAAGAACATCGTCGGATACCTCATCGGCGTCGCCCTGGTCGCCCTGCTGGCCGTGGGTGTGCGCAAACTGTGCGAACGCGGTGCCCTGCTGGCACCGATCATGTCAACAGTGGGTGTCGGCATCCTGACACTGACACACGTGATCCTTATCGTCCGCATCCTGCAGGCCAAGCGGATCATTCACCTGCCCGGCGCGATCTTCGAATCCATCGCGTGGACCATCAACCACGAAGATGCCATCACCCTGGTGGCCACCGCACTGGTCGCAGTGGCCTCAATCCTGGTGTGGATCCGGTCGCGATCGCTGCCCAAGGACGGTCCGAACCCTGCTGTGCGTCGCCTCCGCCTGGCTGAAGCAAAGTCGTGGCGCCGCCTGTCTGCCGGCTCCCTCTTGGCATGTGCGGCAGCAGGTGCCGTGCTGACTATTGGGGCTGCAATCAGTTCGGCAACCGTTGAACTGTCCCAACCTGAACCGTTTGAAGTGTCAGGTGACCAGGCAGTCGTGCAGCTCGATAAAGTCTCAGATGGGCATTTGCACCGATTCGCCTACACCACGTCAACGGGCGTTGAAGTGCGTTTCATCGTCATCCAGAAAGCCGGATCCTCCTTCGGGGTGGGCCTGGATGCGTGCGAGATCTGCGGCCCGACCGGGTATTACGAAAAGGACGGGAAAGTCATCTGTAAGCTGTGCGAAGTGGCCATGAACATCGCCACGATCGGATTCAAGGGTGGATGCAACCCGATCCCGATTGACTATGAAGTGTCGAACGGCACGCTGTCGGTGCCCATCGCCCAACTTGAAGCTGCAGCGAGCGTCTTCGCATGATCTGCTGTTCAGCGCCCCATTGCGTGCACATAATTCGACATCACGGTGAACGAAGTCAGGATGTGACAACATGTTTCTGAGAATGCTCAAAGGAGCACTGTTCCGTCAGCGTGGCCGCCACCTCATGATTGCCTTGACTGTCGCGCTCGGCGCGTCGGTTGCGACATCCATGCTGTCAGTCATGTTCGACGTGGGCGACAAGATCAACCAGGAGCTGAAAAACTACGGCGCCAACATTGTGGTGCGCCCCAAAGGCGCGGCCGTGGTCCAGGACCTGTATCAGTTCGACACTCCGGTTGAACAGGAAGCATTCCTTCAGGAAGACGAGCTCGGCAACATCAAGACCATCTTCTGGACCTACAACATCGTTGACTTTTCGCCGCTGCTGTCCGTACCGGTGACGACAACCGGCCAGTCATCCACCGATGACAGCATTGAACTGACCGGCACATGGTTCAGTCACGATCTCAAACTCCCCACAGGCGACACGGTGACAACCGGCCTGACCAACCTGCGTGGATGGTGGACAATGGACGGCGCGTGGCCCCAGGACGGAGACGACAACTCCGTCATCGTCGGCTCGAAACTGGCGCAGACTCAAGGATGGAGCGTCGGGCAGACAATCCCGCTGTCAGCACGCGGACACAGCCAGGACGTCACCATTTCCGGTATCTTCACCTCAGATGGAAATGAAGACTCCCAGATTTACGCGCCCCTGCATCTGGCTCAGACATTCCTGGACAAACCCGGCGCCGTCGGATCTGTTGAAGTGTCGGCTCTGACCACCCCTGACAACGACCTGGCACGAAAAGCCGCCAAGAACCCTGCATCCCTGTCGCTGACTGAGAGGGAAACCTGGTACTGCACCGCCTACGTGTCCTCCATTGCCTACCAGATCGAAGAAGCCATGACAGATGCCGTGGCGCGGCCGGTGCGTCAGGTCTCAGAATCTGAAGGCATCATCATGGAGAAGACCCAGATGCTGATGCTGCTGGTGACGGTTCTGTCACTGGCCGGATCGGCACTGGCGATCGCGAACCTGGTGACCGCCAACGTGATGGAACGGGCTCCCGAAATCGGCTTGCTCAAAGCAGTGGGAGCGAAAGACAACGCCGTTGTGCGCATGCTGCTGGCAGAAATCACGATCGTCGGCCTGGTGGGCGGCGTCGCCGGATACTTCGCCGGCATCGGATTCGCCCAGATCATCGGCCGAACCGTCTTTTCCTCCTCCATCGCAGTTGCGCCCGTAGTGGCCGGAATCGTTGCAGTGCTTGTGACGATCGTGGTGCTGGCAGGCTCGATTCCTGCCATACGCTTCCTGCTGGGACTGCGGCCGGCAGAAGTGCTTCACGGAAGGTGATAGTCGGTGAATAAGAGAAAAATGTACTGGCGCATGGTCACATCCTCGATCCTGCGTCGTCGATCCCGCGTGCTGATCGCAGTTCTTGCTGTTGCCATCGGCGCCACGACCCTGTCGGGACTGGCTGCCATCGCCATTGACGTGCCCAGCCAGATGGCGCAGGAAATGCGCCTGTACGGCGCGAACCTCGTGGTCGTCCCCTCCGAGAAGAACGACAACCTGACTGACCAGACCATCAACCGCATCGACGAAGTGGTGAAATCGTCGGATTCAACGCTCGTTGGCTCAGCTGCTTTCGACTACCAGCCGGTGTCCATCAACGACCAGCCGTACGTGGCGGCAGGAACCGACATTGATGCTGTCAAGGCAATCAACCCGTACTGGTACATCGAAGGTGAATGGCCCTCAGCCGACGGGCAGGTGCTCATCGGCCGTGAAATCGCCTCCACCATTGATGCCAAAGTGGGCGACTCGATCACCGTGTCGCAGCTCGCCGAAGGCGCCTCCTCGGCTGCCCCCCAGTCCGGCGGGCAGGACGCATCGACCGCTCCGGGCACCACAGCGATGAGCGGGGCCCCTGAGATCCCCGAAGGCTCCCACATGATGCCCGACGGCACGATCATGAAGAACAGCGAGATGCCCGGATACGACCCGTCGAAGAACGTGGACGGAATCTACGTTGGAGACCAGCCGCAAAGCGCTCAGTCCGGTGCGCCGACCACAAAGAAGGACGCGATTGAACAGCTGACGCAGAACAAGCCGACCGCTCCGGTCGCCCCAGGCAACGGCAAGGGGCAGGCGCCCGATCCGGTCGAAACACGCGACATCTCACTGACAGTGTCCGGAATCCTTGAAACAGGTCGATCAGAAGACGGCTTCCTGTTCATGAGCACCGCCGACATGTCGCAGCTGACCGGCAAGGACACAAGCTACGGCGTATCTGAATATTCGGTTGCGGGGCAGGCGGAAGCCGTCTCCGTCCTCGCCAAGCAGATCAATGACGCAGTCGACGGCGTGAAGGCCTCGACAGTGACCCGACTGACCCATTCTGACGAGGGCGTCCTGACGATGCTGCGCTCGCTGATGGGAATGATCACGATCATCGTGCTGGCTTTGACGATGATCGGCGTGTCCACCACGATGATGGCTGTGGTTGCGGAACGACGCAATGAAATCGGCCTGCGCAAAGCTCTGGGAGCTCACTCGAAATCAATCGTGCGTGAATTTCTTGGTGAAGGCGTCATGCTCGGCATTCTGGGCGGTGCGATCGGCGCGGTGCTCGGCTACCTTCTGGCGATCGTGATCTGTCTGAACGTCTTCCACCGGACAATCGCATTCCACCCGCTGATGGGAGTGGTTACTGTGCTCGCATCAGTGATCATCGCGACGCTGGCATGTCTGATTCCAGTGCGTCGCGCCCTCGACGTTGACCCTGCACTGGTGCTGCGCGGAGAATAAGGAGAAACAATGACATCACAGGCGAAGGACGAACTGCTCAGACTTGAGCACGTCTCGAAAATCTACGGCGACCTGCACGCACTGGATGACGTGTCGCTGAGCGTGCCGACAGGGCAGTGGCTGTCGATTGTGGGCCCGTCCGGGTCAGGCAAGACCACGATGATGAACATCGTGGGATGCATGGACCGCCCCACCAAAGGCACCGTGACGCTCGACGGGCGCGACATTTCCGAGCTGACCGCCTCCGAACTGACGACCGTGCGCTGCCAGACCATCGGCCTGATTTTCCAGCAGTTCCACCTGATTCCGCACCTGACCGCCCTCGAAAATGTCATGGTCGCCCAGTACTACCACTCGGTGCCCAACGAAAAGGAAGCGCTGGCGGCACTGGACCGGGTGGGACTGGCCGATCGCGCCACCCACCTGCCGCGACAGCTGTCCGGCGGCGAGCAGCAGCGCGTGTGCGTGGCCAGGGCCCTGATCAACTACCCGAAACTGGTGCTGGCTGATGAGCCGACCGGTAACCTCGATGAGCACAATGAACAGATCGTGCTGGATATTTTCCGTCAGCTTCATGCCGATGAAACCACGCTGATCGTGGTGACTCACGACGCCCTCGTCGCTTCGTGTGGCCAGCGGGAAATCCGCCTGGATCACGGTAAAGTCGCCAGGGAAACGTGGCACGACCACGACCGGGACAATGCGGAAGCTGCAGGCGCGGCGTCGGGGAACCTGGCAACGGGTCGCGACGTGAAAGAAAAGGTTCCAACCCCTGAACCTCGTGACGATGCGTCCTGAGGCGCCCGAACACTGTCAGCAATGAGATGAATCGCAGATGACTAACATGACGTCTTCACAGTTTTCACGACTTGTCACCATGGGGTCGCTCGGTGGGCTCGGCATGATGATTCTGAGCGCGTGCGGCCCGTCGATCCCACCGGTGGACATGTCACTTCCCATGAATGACGGAGAGTACACCGGGGAGTCCAATCCTGACGAACAGGGAGCCATCGGCACTGTTCATATCACGGTGGAAGGGGGCAAGATCACCTCCACCTCTTATGAAACCCGCATGAAGGACGGCGAGCTCAAGGACCAGAACTACGGGACGACCAGCGCCGGCGAAGTGGGCAACAAGGATTACTACAAGCGCGCCCAGAAAGCGGTGGAGGCGTTCAACAAGTATTCCGACGAGCTGACGGCCACGAACGACCCCAACGAAGTTGATGTCATTTCAGGCGCCACTGTTGCGCACAGTCAGTTCATGCAGGCGGCGATCCGAGCCATCCAGACCGCTCAGGGAGTGGAAACCCAGTCCGGGGAGGATGCGGCCGACCAGATCGACGTGCCGGGCCTGGACTTCAGCGACGATGACCAGCTCGACGAGTTCTCCAACTGATTCACCCGGCCCCGAGCTGCTTGTTGATCTGCGCGACTCATCGTGGCGCATGTCCTTTCCCGCGATGGGCACGCGCGTCGATCTCATTGTCGAGGGCGGCTCCGCCAAGCAGATGACGGAAGCTGTCTGCGAACTTGTTGCACGCCATGAGCGGCTCTGGTCGCGTTTTTCGGCGCACTCCGATGTGACACGGTTGAACACTGCGTGCGGACAGTGGGTGGATGTGGATCCGGCGACGTGCGCATTACTGGCACGCGTCAAGGACCTGATCGACGTCACGTCAGGCTGTTTCAACCCGCTGATTGAGCCGGTGCGTCAGCTGTGGGACCCGGCAGGTGCGCTGGCAGCTCTTGTCGCCGGCGCAGGTGCTGCCACGAGCACGGAGAGCGCAACCACTCCGGGCAGCGACGCGCTGGCCGAGATGTTGCCACTGTGCTCACCGGGGATGCTTGACGTTGACCCGGCGGCATCGCGGGCACGCCTGAAGGGCGGCGCACGCATTGACCTGGGCGCGATTGCGAAAGGTGCCAGTGCTGATCAGGCTCGGGATCTGTGTGCCCGACTTGGTGCCCGTGCCGCGCTCGTGTCGATCGGAACATCCTCCATTGCCGCCCTGGGAAGGCGCTCCGACGGCACACCGTGGCGCGTGGGGATACGCGACCCGCGCAGCAGTGAATCATCGTGGCTTGGATACGTGGAACTGCCTGACCGCATGTCACTGTCCACTTCGGGTGACAACCTAGGAGCACTCGTGGACGTGGCGCCCGACCATGCGCAGCGTTTCAACCATGTCATCGACCCGCGCAGCGGCATGCCCGCCCGGATCCTTGCCCGTTCGGCAACGGTGATCTGCGCAGACGGCATGACGGCTGAAGCGCTGTCCACCGGCATGCTCATCGGCGGACGGCAGGCGGTTGTCCTGCCACACACAGCAGATGGTGATGTGGCAGCGTCGCCCTCGTCAATCATTGTCGGCGGTGAGCAGGGAGTGATGGCAGGCGGGATTCGCGTCGATGCCAGGCCCGCGCAGATCTGGCATCCGCGTCAGGAATTGTCGGAATCTGATGGTGGGGCGGGTGTGTCGGGGCAGAATTCGAGCACGTCACCCACCTGACAGTCGAGCGCCTCGCACAGTGCGTTCAGAGTGGAAAAGCGAATGGCGCGGGCCTTGCCGGTTTTCAGGTTCGACAGGTTCGCCAATGTGATGCCGACGCGTTTCGACAGGTCGGTGAGCGTGATGCGGCGTTCCAGCAAGATGCGGTCCAACGTGACGTGAATACTCATGGCTACACCGTCAGCTGATTCTCATCCCACGCAGCAATCGCAGCGCGGAAAATGTGTCCGGTGACCAGGAAGAAAACAGTGCCGCCTGCGCTGAGCGTCACCATGAAGATCGCCATCAGAAGGATCGAGATGTGCTGGAGCGGGCTGACGCACATGAACCAGATGGTCGCGCTCACGTAGTAGATCGTGGCGGCGATGCACACCCACTGCGCGCGGCCAATCAGCGTTAATGCCCGGTGCGTGAAGACTGTGCGGCGCTCAACGAGCAATAGGAACTGGTAGGCGATGATCAGGATGGCGAGGAATGGAAGCGTGGCGATGATCGAGCCGACGAGGATCGGGTACTGCAGGTGTGCCATTTCCGGCCAGACGGCGGCGCTGTAGTTGCTTTCTGACCAGAGCAGCAGCCAACTTAAGACAATGCCGAGGCCGAAGATCACCAGAACCACGCGGGCAATGATGGTATGCGGTTTCATGAGTGTGCCTCCTTCGAGCATCACATAGTTATCGATAAACGATAATAATTTATCGATGTTCGGCATGTCAATGGGTGTGGTGGCAGGACGGCACACGTGCTGATTGGTTCAGTTAACGTGACGCTGAGTGGCGAGGCGCAAGGCGGTTTTAGATCTGCGATGCCAGCAAGCTTGCCAGATGCATGCCGCCTCGGTCAGCGAGCTGCTGGGCCTGAGTGCGGCACGAGAAACCATCCGCCAGATACACGGCATCTGGATACGCATTGAGGGCAGGGAGCAGTGAGGTGCGCGCCACCTCGACCGACATATCGTAGTGCCCCTTTTCCATGCCGAAATTACCGGCCAGACCGCAACAGCCATCCAGCTGGACAACGGTGGCACCCAGTGAATCCAGCAGCGCCCGATCTGCGCTCCACGTCATCACCGAATGATGGTGGCAGTGCGGCTGTGCCACAATTGTCGTGCCATGTAAATCAGGCAGAACACGCTCCTCCTTCGGAACAGTGGCCAGCACTTCAGCCAGAGTATGCACAGCGCGCGACACGGGAACTGAGCGCCGGTCATCTGGCAGCAGATCCAGCAGATCATCACGCAGGACTGCCGTACATGACGGCTCCACGCCTACGATTGGAATCCCAGCTACAGCGAACGGCGCTAGAACGTCCAGCAAAGCCGTCAGTTTCTTCTTCGCCCCAGTCAGCTGCCCCGTCGTAATCCACGTCAGGCCGCAGCACGCATGGGGAGGAATAATTACCTCGAAACCGTTCTGACGCAACACCGCAACCGTTGCACGCGCGCCCCGGTCGTCAAGCGTCTGTGAAAACGAATCGGCCCACACCACTGCGAAGCGTCGGGCTTCAGAAGCGGACGAGGAAGCAGGCGATGCTGTCTCAGCAAGCCGCTCGGCACTCGACGGCACTGCTGACGGAGGCGCATCTGCAACCAGGTGCCGCCGCCTAGCCCATCGCTGGAAGGTTCCGGACTGAAGAGCGGGCATCGGTCTGCGCGCATCCATACCCAGCAGTGCGAATGCAGCCCGGCGAATCGCATCTACTCCCATCACTGCGTTGGTCAGGGCGGATGCACCCGGAATGCGGGCGCTCAGGCCCGTCCACAGGGGCAGGCGGCCCAGCGCATAGTGGGACAGTGGACGCAGGCACCCACGGTACTTACGGAAGAGCACCTCAGAGCGGTACCTGGCCATGTCCACACCTGCCGGGCAATCCGACGAACAGGCCTTACATGACAGACACAGGTCGAGCGCTTCGAGCACCTCCGGTGAGGTGATTGACTGGACCAGTTGCCCATTGGCAGCGTCCTGGAGCGTGCGCGCCCGCCCTCGGGTCACGTCCTTTTCCAGATGCGACGCCTTCCACGACGGACACATAAACGTGCCGTCAATCGTCGCGCGACACTTGCCCACACCTGTGCAGCGATGGACCGCCTGAGTGAAATCATCGTGGTCTTCCCCGAAGGCGAAGCCTCCCGCCGCTGGCAACGAGCGTGCACGAGGGCGCCGCAGGAAATCATCGAGCTTGTCGATCTGGTTGGTCGGTGAGGCCAAAACACCGGGATTGAGCAGGTCATCGGGGTCGAACAGGGCCTTGACGTTGTTGAACAGGTCAATCAGTTCCGGGGAGTACATGAAGCGCAGCAGTTCCGTGCGTGCACGCCCATCCCCATGTTCACCGGAAACTGAGCCGCCATGCCTGGCGCACACCTGAGCCGCCTCCTCCAGGAAACGCCTCGAATGCGCCACCCCAGCCCCGGTCTCGAGTGGCATGTTCAGACGCACATGCACGCAGCCATCTCCGAAATGCCCGTACAGCAGCCCGTCAATGTCATACTCATCCATCAGTGCCGTGAAATCACGCAAGTAGGCTCCGAGGCGGTCCGGTGGCACCGCAGCATCTTCAAAACCGGGCCATGCCTGTTCACCGGTCGCTGACGTCTCAGATGGGGGAGTGCGCCCACCCAATCCCGCACCATCAGCGCGGATGCGCCACAGTCGCGTGGCATCATCCCCCGGAGGATAGATCGCCGCATCGACCGCATGAGATGCGGCCGCAAGTCTGCGAGCCTGTGCCAGCGATTCCTCTTCGTTTCCGGCCGACACCTCGCACATCAGCCACCCGTCACCCTTGGGAAGCGCCGGCACGGCTCCGGGTCCGCGGTGAGCTCGTACCACGTCCACCAGGCGCGAATCCATCCCTTCGACAGCCAGCGGCTCACAGCGCACAATTGTGGGTACATCGTCAGCTGCAGCAATCATGTCCGGATACCCTAACGCCACCAGCACGGGCGCTCGCGGAATCTCCACCAACTTGACGGTGATCGACACGATTGTGGTCAGCGTCCCCTCGGTGCCCACCAGCATCGCCGCCAGATTGCGATGCTTCTCAGGGGTCAGATGCTCAAGCGAATAACCCGACACCTGCCTGCCGAAACGCCCCAGTTCCGTGCGGATGAGCGCCAGATTGGAATCAATCAGCGTGTCCAGTCCAGGCACCTGTGAGAGGTCAGAGTGGCTGGTGGAAGCAGTGAAGCGTCTGCCTCGTCCATCGATGACGTCGAGGGAGACGATGTTATCTGACGTGCGTCCCCAGGCGGTTGCGTGAGGCCCGCACGCATTGTTGCCCACCATGCCGCCGATCGTTGCCCGGTTCTGGCTGGACGGATCCGGACCGAAACGCAGTCCGTACTTGCGGGCAGCTTCCTGCAGGGTGGATTCCACGCAGCCCGGCTCCACCACGGCCGTGCGCGCCTGCGGATCGATCGACAGCACTCGGTTCAGGTGGCGCGAAAAGTCAATGACGATGCCCGGTCCACACGCATTGCCAGCACATGACGTGCCACCCCCACGGTTGGTCAACGGAATGGAGAAGCGTCGCGACGCCTCGCACACCGCCAGGACGTCCTCGGTTGAACGAGGGAAGACAACGAACTGCGGCGGAACGCGATAGTTGCCGGCGTCTGTGGAATAGCGTGCGCGGGCGCCTGTCGTACGATCAACCTCACCGTCGAGCACGTCAACCAGGTGCGCGTAGCAAGCTTCCACGTCGCGAGGCCGGATATCGGCGCGCTTGGGCAGGGGGGACGAGGCAGGCGCCGGCTCACTGCTGAGTGGGTGGAAGCTCATAGGCTGATTGTGCCACTTTTGATGCCTGCTCTGCGTCGTCATCAGGTATGTGAACTGACAGGTGGGGCTGTGTCGCGGGCGTCAGCGAGTCAGCATCACCATGCGTGTGGGTGTCACAATCGCGTCTACGGCGACATCGTGAGGATCGACAGGCAAGGTGCCTGTATCCCACACCTCTTCATCGAACAGTGCGATGACCAGTGGAGCGCGGCGCCTCACAGGCAGTGCGCTTTCCTGCGGCGATCTCTCAGCGTGATCCGTGTTCCACCTACTTAAGGCCCGGTCATACCACCCGCCGCCCTGGCCCAGGCGCGTGCCCGAAAGGTCGGCGGCCAGGCCCGCAAGCAATACAATGTCGACGCTGTCAGGAAGTTCGGCATAGGGCGCATCGGAGAGATGAGGCTGGGCAGGCCAGCGTGCAGAAGGCTGGTCGAGGACTGCTGCCAGACGGTCAGTCGTCAATGATGACCAGGCAGATGTGCTGGCATCAGGAAAATCAATACAGCCCCACGCAGGTTCGTCCAGTGCACGCCCCTGCCGGTTAACGACAACAGGCAGGAAGCAGTGACCCGATTCAGTGACGATGGCTGAGACATCCGGCTCGGTGGTGGTTGGAACAAACAGTGCCGGGAGGTGAGGACACCCCACTCCGAGCGCGTGACAGGCCTGCAGCCACGAGCGGACCAGTCCGCGTTGCTCCCGCCGGCGCAACTCATCGGCTTCGCGGGCAGGGAGTGCATCCCACCGGGCGCGCCTGTCACGCCGCTGGGCGCGAATTCTGGCGCGAAGTGGAGCTTTTTCGTGCAACATGGCCCCTCCTGAGCACTGAACATCTCCTACTTAGGATACTGTGGCAGACATGAGCGAAACTGAGCCCACTCGTCACGCGCGCGTGCGTCACGCCGTGATCCCAGCAGCTGGACGCGGAACGAGATTCTTGCCGGCAACGAAGTCTGTGCCCAAAGAAATGCTGCCGGTCGTTGACCGACCATCCATTGAATATATTGCGCGCGAAGCCACTCGAGCCGGCATTGAAGACATGCTGATCATCACTCGCACCGGCAAAGATGCCATCGAGGAATACTTCGACGCAGATCCCGGCCTGGAGGCGGCGCTGGAGGCCTCTCACAAGGAATCACTGCTCAAGATCGTGCGCGAATATGAGCACCTCGCGCGCATGCACTCTGTGCGCCAGGGACATCCGCTGGGGCTGGGACATGCCGTCCTTCAGTCACGCTTCCACGTCGGTAACAATCCTTTTGCCGTCATGCTGCCGGACGATTTGATGCACCCAAAGTCCCGCCTGCTGGAGAAAATGCTCGCGATCCGCACGGCGATCGGTGGATCGGTTGTCGCACTCATGCGTGTCACACCCGAACAGGCAACCGCTTATGCCTCTGTTGACGTCACCCCGATGCCGATTCCGGAAGGCCTGCCCATCGACATTGAGGAAGGCACATTGTTCCGCCTCAACAAGGTTGTCGAAAAGCCCCCGGTCGATGAGGTGCTCAGCGAATACGCCGTGGTGGGCCGCTACGTCTTCAATCCGCGTATCTTCACGGAACTGGAAAATATCGAACCCGGTCACGGTGGTGAATACCAGCTCACCGACGCATATGCCCGACTCATCGACGTGCCAGCCGAAGAAGGAGGTGGCGTAGTTGGCCTGGTTCTGGATGACCGCCGCTTCGACACCGGAGACAAACTCGGCTACCTCACCGCCTCCATTGAACTGGCGCTGGAGGACCCGGAACTGGGACCCGGAGTACGCTCGTTCCTGGAAGAGCTCATGGCAACACAGCCGGGGGACGCCCTCGACGATTCTGACAGCACGTCACCCGAGCACCACTGAAGGGACAACCTGAATGCGTTCGGTCGCAGAGTTTTACCAAGACTGCCTGTCAACTGTTGGCCAGCAGCCGCCGCTGGAAGTCCAGCTCGCTGATGCTGTGTCGTGCGTGCTGGCTGAAGACGTGCAGGCCCGCTTCGACCTTCCCGTAGCGGATCTGGCCGGATGCGACGGGTACGCCGTGCGATCGTCTGACCTCGAAGGGGCGCGCCCGGACAGTATGGTGACCCTGCCGGTCACCGAGGAAGTCAAGGCTGGAGATGTTGACCCGGCCGCGCTGGTGCCGGGAACTGCCATCCGCATTGCATCGGGAGCGCCGGTGCCCACAGGTGCAGATGCGGTGATCGCACTGGATTTTACGGATCGCGGTATGGCTAAAGTGACCGTGCGCACCCAGCCGGCGCGCGGTGAGAACATCCGGCGTCGCGCCGAAGACGTGGTCGAGGGGGACGTGGTTCTGCGTCACGGCACGCGTGTAGGTGCACGCCAGGTAGCGCTTCTGGCCGGCGTGGGGCGCTCACGAGTGACAGTGCATCCACGTCCACGTGTGGTGATCCTGTCGATTGGTGACGAGCTTGTGGAGCCGGGTGAACAGGCACGACCCGGCACGGTGTTCGATGCCAACGGGCATGCCCTTTCCACCGCTGTGGCGGATGCGGGTGCTCAAACCTTCCGCGTGGCAGCCGTTCCTGATGGCCGTCAGGCACTGCGCGAAACGATCCAGGACCAGCTGGTTCGCGCTGACCTCATCATCACGACCGGCGGCATCTCGTATGGCTCAGGCGATACGGTGCGCGAAGTGCTCGGCGCGCTGGGCACGGTGCGCTTTGACAATGTGGCCGCATGGCCCGGGCATATCCTCGGAGTTGGAACCGTCGGTGACGAAGATGACGCGACTCCGATCTTCTGCCTGCCCGGTGACCCTGTATCCGCGCAGGTGTGTTTCGAAGTGTATGTGCGTCCTGCTCTTCGACAGATGCAGGGATGGACGACACTCAGCAGGCCGAGCGTGCAGGCTCGCGTGGATCGCTCATGGTATTCACCACGAGGGCGACGCGAATTTGTCCGCGTGCGCCTGACGGGGTCGCCTCGAACCGGATACCAGGCCAAAATCATGGGATCACCTGCAGCGCTATTGCTGTCCGCACTGGCTGAATCGAACGCACTGGCGGTCGTGCCCGAAGAGGTCACGAATGTGCGTGCCGGTGACGCCCTGCAATGCATGGTGCTTGATTAATGCTGTTCGGCAGGCCGCGGATCTGGGGACGCCACCCCGATGAGCTGACGATTCGCATCGACGATCCTGTGGGTCGCGCTCTGATCAGGCCGCATGGCAGTGCCTCGAGAATCGGGGCGACGGGGAGCGCTGCGCGAACGGTGCGTGATAGCGCCGTGAAGCTCGGGGACAGTGTTGTGATCCGTCCGGCCTACGGTAGCGATCATCTTCGCATCGAGAAAGCGCGTGCCGAGAATTCTGCGTGGCTCAAACCCTGGGAGGCGACGCTGCCGGTCGGATCGACAGAGGAACTCCCCGACATCTGGACCTATCAGCGCCAGGTCGACAGGCAGCAAAAGCGCGGAACGAGCCTTGTCATGATGGTCGAATGCGACCGTCAACCGCTGGGTTTGATCACCGTCTCCAATGTTCAGTGGGGGGCGATGTGTCAGGGCGTCCTCGGCTATTGGATGGTCAGGAAAGCCGCTGGGGTGGGGCTGGGTGCGCTGTGCGTGGCTGGCGTCATCGACCTGATGATCGGTGAGCTGGGCTTGCACCGGGTGGAGGTCAACGTCCGGCCGGAAAATGATCGATCTTTGGGATTGTGCCGAAAAATCGGGTTGCGTGAAGAGGGCTACAAGAAGCGTTACATGTGCATTGCGGGCAGGTGGGCTGATCACGTCAGCTTCGCTTTGGATACGGAATCCTGGCCCGAGGGCGGCATCGTCCAATCCGTGTGGAAAATGCCGCTGACGCTGACCTGATTCGCCTCTCATTTGGCGCCGGCGCGCGCGTCAGAACCTGTTTTTGGCAGCCCGTGCCGTAGCGTTAATACGTGGAGTACGGTGGAATCATTGTTGTGATGGCAATCGCGATCACGATCGTCGTGATTGTGCCGCACCTTGTTGACCGACGCACGGCGATCACTCAGTCCCGCGAGGCTGACCGATTCTCGCCCAGGATGCGTCTGATTGATGAGGAATCGGCACTGCGCCATCACAGTGGCGATACTTCATCCACCGCCAATTCGCACTGCGGCTCGACACCGTTGTTGGCGCATCAGGCGCTGCAATCCGATGATGCTGCTGGAGCGGATGACTACCACGCGCGCCCGGCGCTGCCGGCCACCCAACAACCTGCTCACCTTCGTGGTCATCGAGGAGACACCATGGCTGACGAATCGCGATCCGCACGTCGACCCGACGGGACGACCCACGCGCAACGAGACTATGTGCGCACCCGCGAACTGTCGCGCCTGCGTGCACGCCGCGCGGCACGTATTGCCAGTGAGAAGGCAGCAGGTCAGCGCCGAATGATCCTCAGTGGGGTGTGTGCAGCAATCACTGTGCTGATGATGCTGATTGCAGCGCTGACCACGATGTCATGGGCATGGGTTCTGATTCCCGCGGCGGCACTTGCTGCTGGCCTTGGCGTGTCACGCTGGAGCGCCATTCGTTCCCAGCGCGTTGGTGAAGCCGAAGAAAAGCGGATTATGGAGCTGACGCGTGGCACCTCGGCACGCCGCAATTCCTCGCCTTCGCCCGTCGCCTCCGAGACTGTGGAGCATGCTCCTGCGTCTGAAACGGCAACCGACGAGGGGCCGGATGAAGCCCTTGGAGCCGACGCGTCGATCGAAATCCAACGTGTCGACGACGAGGCGCAGGCGTCTCACAGTGTTGATGACGAGGACGCACGACTCGACCAGGCGACCCGCGATGTCGCCCAGACGCAGCGCGCATGGTCCGTCCAGCGCATCCCTGCACCGACCTACGCATCACGCCAGGAGATTACCGGCCGAGTGGTGCACGCCGATACTGATTTGCGAGGCATCCCTCAGGTCCCTTCCGATGTCCGAGGGCGTCCTATCCATGCGAGCTCATCTTCCGGTCAGCAGATGCGTTCGACTGAAGAGGTCGCCGCTCAGGCGGATGTCGCGTTCGATCTGGACGCGGTTCTGGAGTCTCGTCGCGCCCAATAACGGTGCTGCTTCGGCGCTGCATCGCTCATGTTGATGTCGTCCTGGTAGCGCGTCGCGTCCGATGGAGTTGCCGATTCGGCAGTGCAGTGTGCCCGGCAGAGTCGCCGACCCGGCAAAGCCTGGTGAGTTTGCGGGTCTGAAAATCACGCTCAGCGTGCACAACCCCCTGGATCTAAACTTTCCAGCTGCACAATCCCCTAGATCTACGCTTCTTTTTGCACGAAGCCCTAGATCTAGGCCTCCCGTCTGCGTACTGTTTTCTGTTTTCGCTGGTCAGGACGCATGATGGAAATTTCGAGAGGCGTGGTGGGCTTTAGAACTAGGGGTATGTGCACAATTGGCGGAAGGTCTAGGGGTATGTGCACGAAGATCCCGAAGATCTAGGGGAATGTGCGCAGACGCCTGCTTGTCTTATACGGACGTATCCATCCTGGCGATGCATCGCGCCATTCCTGTACAGCGTTACGCTATCCCGTCGCTGCATTGCATCTAATCAGATCTCCCGCACTAGCGGTCGTACACCATGTGATAGAGGAAATCTATTGAAGTGGTAAGGTCCATTGGTTTGGTCTATACTGAGAGCGTTGTGAGAAACCGTTCGACATGCTCAACATGTGCGTGAGCGGTTGGCGAAACTCGGATAGGAGAACCATGAACTTGATGAACACCCAGATCCGCCCCTTCAAGGCCACAGCGTTCAAAGAGGGCGAATTCGTTGAACTGACCGAACAGGATGTCCTCGGCAAATGGGCCATTTTCTTCTTCTACCCAGCTGACTTTTCCTTCGTGTGTCCGACCGAGCTGGGCGACCTGGCGGACTACTACGACGAGCTGCAGAAACTGGGCGTTGAGGTCTACTCCGTGTCCACCGACACGCACTTCACGCACAAGGCATGGCACGAAGCATCCGACACAATCGCCAAGATCAAGTACTACATGATCGGTGATCCGTCAGGTGAACTGACCAACAACTTCGAGAACATGCGCGAAGGCGTCGGCCTGGCTGACCGCGCCACCTTCCTCATCGATCCAGACGGCGTTATCCAGTTCTTCGAGGTCTCCTCGGAGGGAATCGGCCGCAACGCAGCCGAACTGATCCGCAAGGTCAAGGCAGCTCAGTATGTCGCCGCGCATCCGGGCGAAGTGTGCCCCGCGAAGTGGGAAGAAGGCGAAGAGACGCTGGCTCCGTCCCTGGACCTCGTCGGCAAGATCTGACCCGCATCACTGAACGTCACGCCATCCCGCACACGTAAGTTCTCGCCGCACGTGAGAACGCGTCGGTGCGGGATTGGCGCATCACGAGGGCGACACCTGCCCTCCCGCGTCCGCAATTTTGTGAAAGGCACGTAACGCCATGCCAGTTTTGAATGACCAGCTTTCCGCCCAACTGTCGCAGCTGCTGACCAAAGTAGTAGCGCCGATTGAACTCGCTGCAAGCCTGGATAACTCCGATCTGTCGGCGCAGGTACGGGAGCTGTTGGAGGAAATAGCTGCCAAGAGTGAGAACATTACCCTCACCGACGAGGCAAACCCTCGCACACCATCCTTCGCCATTCGCCGCATCGGTACGGATGTCGAGGTGAGGTTCGCGGGACTGCCACTGGGTCACGAATTCTCCTCACTTGTCCTGGCGCTTCTGCAGGTCGGCGGTCACCCCGCCAAGATCTCCGACGAGCAACGCCAGGCCATTCAGCGCATCAAAGGCCCGCGCGAGTTCGTGACCTACATGTCGCTCACGTGCCAAAACTGCCCGGAAGTCGTGCAGGCACTGAACACGATCTCCATCATCAATCCCTCGATTCGCCACACCGCAGTTGAAGGCGGCGCCTTCCAAAGCGAGGTCGAAAACCACGGAATCATGAGTGTGCCCGTCACATTCGAGGGCGACGAGATGTTTTCCTCCGGTCGCACGACACTCGACGACTTCGTTTCCATGCTGGACGAGGGCGGCGCCCAGGCCGCGGTTGACCAGATGAATCAGGAAGAACCCTACGACGTGGTGATTGTCGGCGGAGGGCCGGCCGCCTCGTCAGCTGCCATCTACACCGCTCGCAAGGGTATCCGCACCGCAATGGTGATGGATCACCGCGGTGGCCAGGTGGTGGAAACCGAGAGTATTGAAAACGCCATCTCTCAGGTGCACACAACAGGTTCTCAGCTGGCTGCCGATCTGACTGAACACATCAACCAGTACGACATCGATGTGTACGTGCCGCAGTGGGCGGATCGCCTTGAAATCGCTGCGGTCAGTGCTGACGACAACTCGCGAGACTATCCGCTGCATACCGTGGTGACACGTTCAGGCGGGCACCTGCGCGCCAGGAGCGTCATCGTGGCCAGCGGTGCGACGTGGCGAACTCTGGGTGTACCCGGCGAAGAGGAATACCGCAATAAGGGCGTGTCCTTCTGCCCGCACTGCGATGGTCCACTGTTCAAGAACAAGGACGTCGTTGTGATCGGCGGCGGAAACTCCGGTATCGAAGCGGCTATCGACCTGGCCGGCGTCGCGCGCCACGTCACCGTAGTCGAATTCCTGGATCAGCTCAAAGCTGACCGAGTGCTACTGGATGCGATGGACGCCCTCGACAATGTTGATGTCATTGTCGGAGCACGCTCCACTGAAGTGATCGGTGACGGTCAGAAAGTGACTGCCCTGGCATATGAAGATCGTGCAAGCGGCGAGACGCGCTCGGTCGACACGGACGGCATTTTTATCCAGATCGGCCTGGTTCCGAACACGCAGTGGCTTCCCGAAGAGGTGGAACTGAGCGACCGGCGTGAGGTTGTGACAGATCGCGAAGGAAAGACCAACGTGCTCGGGATTTTTGCTGCCGGTGACTGCACAGATGAACCATACAAGCAGATCGTGACGGCATTCGGCTCCGGCGCCACCGCCGCACTGAGTGCGTTCAACTACCTGATTCGCGCCCCGCACCACGACTAGGTCGCGACCAGGCGGCAGCGAAAAATGTGATCACGCTGAGCAGGAACTGAGCCAGGCGATTCGGGCTCGCCATGTTGGTGATGGGGATCCACCGCCTGCTCAGCGGATCACACATCAGGAAGGAGTGCGTCAAGGTGAGGAACGTTCGGGCCCTGGAGTATCTTGTCGCGTTGGATGAGGAGCGGAACTTCACGCGTGCTGCTCAGCGTGCTCACGTTTCGCAGCCGACGCTGTCAGCGCAGGTCAAGAAGCTGGAGGAGGAATTGGGAGCCCAGCTGGTTGAACGCGGAACGCAGCAGGTGCTGATCACCCCGGTTGGCCGTGACGTTGTCTACTATGCGCGTCGCATCCTCACTGACCTGGACCACATTGAGCAGGTCGGTCGCAGCGGATCGAATTCTCTGGCCGCCACCGTCACCATCGGCGTATTCCCGACGATTGCACCCTACCTTTTGCCGCGCTTTGCGCCCGAACTTGGGAAAGCGTTGCCAGACCTGACCGCCCATTTCGTCGAGGAAAAATCCCTCGCACTCATGGACGCGCTTGCATCCGGCAGAATTGACGCGGCTGTTCTGGCGGATACGTCTGCGGAGTCGGGCCTGACCGTGGCGCACCTTTTTGACGAGGATTTCGTGCTGGCAACCTCGAGCACGTCAGCCCTAGGCGAGCAAACCACGCCCGTTGACTTGGGCGATTTGGCCGGTCACGAGGTGATTCTGCTTGAAGAAGGACACTGCATGCGTCGCAGCACGGTCAGCATCTGCGAAAAAGTCGGTGCCCGCCAGTCAGCCTTCCGCGCCACGTCGCTCGAGACGCTGCGCTACATGGTCGCAGCCGGAAGCGGAGTGACGCTGCTGCCTCGGCTGGCGACGATCCCTCCGATCGCGCAACCCGACGGTCTGGTTCTTCGCGAGTTCTGCCCGCCGCGCCCCTACCGCTCCATCAACCTGGTATGGCGTCGATCCAGCCCGCTGGACGAGCTCAACACCACCATTGCTGACCTGATCAGCTCACTGGTCGCACCTGTCTCTCATGCAACGGAGGAGCAGTGACATCGGCCGCTCCCTCGGCGCGAGCGCTTTTTGACGCGCTGTGCAGGCGCATTGACGCCGGTCAGTGGTGGCCGGCCGACACCCGCTTCGAGATCGTGGTGGGTGCTGTCCTGACGCAGAATGTGGCGTGGCGCAATGTGGAGTATTCTCTGGCAAATCTGCGCGAAGCCGGCCTGCTCGAGGCGCAGAAACTGGCGACCACTGCATCTGCCGACCTGCAGCGCCTGATCCGTCCCAGCGGCTTCATGCGCGCCAAGTCCGAAACCCTCATCCGTGCAGCACGCTGGTTCCTCGACGACGCGTCCCACACGCGGTTGCCGACCGACGAACTGCGCGCGAGCCTCATCGACGTGAAGGGGATCGGCCCTGAAACCGCCGACGACATCGTGCTGTACGGCTATGAGCGTCCCGTATTCATCTGGGACCTGTATGCGCGCCGGTTCCTGAGCGCCGCCGGGTGGGCCGTGCCTCGCAGCTATGAAGCCGCGCGTCGCACTCTTCAGCCCCTCATTGACGAGGGTGACTTCACGACACCTGAACTGGCCCACTTTCATGGGCTCATTGTTGAAGCAGGCAAGAAGGCTCGATCCTGCGGCGGATGGGAGGCGTTCTATCCCACGCTTGAGGTGTCACAGCGCGGTTGAGGCAGCGCAGGGCATGCGTGCTGGTGCTCGAGCCGACGCGTGAGCCCTGCTGGTCAGTATCCAGGTAGGCCAGTGCCGCCACAATGTGCGCCTGCGTCATGACCTGCAATGTGGGCTGCGTGGCGGGCGCAAAGAACGGCGAGTGATGAGCTGCGAGCGGCTCATCGCTCGTGCTGGGATCCACGGTTCCCGTCACATTCCAGTACAGGTACGACGCATCCCAGGCGCCGGGAATGCGGGAGAAGTCCTCCGACGCTGTCACCGGATCGCCATCACCCACAACGCCGTCCTCAAAGAACGCGTCGAACGGTGTTCGGACGCGATCATGCGTGTCGCGGTCGTTGACGGTCAGAGGGAACTGGTCGTAGTACTCAGATTCAGGGGCGCGCGGGTAGCGCATCCATGTGTGCGCGTGCCAGCACGGGTTGCCCGTCACCGTTGGCAACGACGCTCACCACGCCGGTCGGGCCCACTCGGGTGGCATCAAGGCCCAGGGCGGTTACCTCGTCAATGATCGTCTGACTGGTGCGTTCTTCTTCCATCGACACTTCGGGATGGCGGTGAAGGTCAGCACGCAGGTCTTCTTGCCATTTGTGAATATCGGCGTACCGGCCGGCGATGTGCTGAACGTGAGACATATGTCCTCCTCTTTGCAGCTGGTGGCAGCGGCTCACTTGCGCGGGACTCGTCGCCCGGATGCCTGCAAAGGCCTCTGAGTGCATTATCTGTCTGATCGCTGAGCGTTCCAACGTATCCGGGGCAGGTGCACGCTCGAGGCGTCGTGGGATTGACACGATGGGTCCCACGTTCTAATATTCACTTTTATTAGTGGCTTTCATAAGGGAGATGGGCGAACGTCCATCGCAATAATGCCCATGAAAGACGTGGCAATGAGGCAGTGAGGACGCAGTATGAGCACTCGGCGTAGTTCAGAGCGCGGAGACCGGCGTGCCCTGGACGTAATCAACGTGCTGCGTCAAGGCGGCGCCACCCATTCCCAGCTCGCTCAAGCCTGCAGCGTGACGCGACCGACCGTGACGCCGATCCTGGAAGGCCTGGCAGCACGCGGAATGATCGTTGAGCAAAGCAGCGTCGTTGACGGTGGCAGGCCGGCACGCGTATTCACTCTGGCGCCCCACGCAGGATTCGCTGTGGGCGTGGATCTGCTTCAACGGACAATGGCCATCAGCGCGATCTCCATGTCCGGCTCCATCATCCAATCGCGCGTGGCTCAGCTGAAGGCGCAAAGCGGGCAGGAACGCTACCGCGAGGTAGAGGCGCTCATCACCCGCTTCATTGAAAAGCTGCGGCCCCAATGGGGACCCGTTCACGCCTGCGTCGTCTCCACCACAGGTGTCATTGATGCCCAGGGCACGATTGTTCGTTCAGACCTGATCCCATCGTGGGCTGGTTTTCCATTCGGTGATGCCCTGCGCCGCGATCTGGGATGCCCGGTTCGAATCGAAAATGATATCAACGCTGCGGCAATGGGTGAATTTGTGACTCGCGTCAGCGACGGAAAACTTGCCGCCGATGATGACCTGCTGTTCGTGAACTGCCAGTTGGGCATCCACACGGGGCTGATCCTCAAAGGACAACTCCACCGAGGCTGTTCATTCAATGCCGGTGAAATCACAGACGTGGTGGACGCGCCCCTCGTGGAGGAATCCGTTGCCCGCAATCAGGTCGGCACCCAGGATTCACCGCAGGACAGAGCCTCCCTCGAACGTGCCTACGCCCAATGGGGCGAACGACTGGCCGGCATAATCGGACCGCTGGGGGTGGTGGTCGATCCGCGAACCATCGTCATTGCAGGCCTTCCCGCCAACTCCACGCAAGTCATGGCAGCAATCAAGGGGAAACTTGCCAGTCTGCGCCCTGAATCCGCACCGGATCTTCGAATCGAAGAATCTCCCTACGGCACGGCCTGCGCCTCAATTGGCGCCGTCGCATGGGCACTGCTGGACGCAGATCGCCACCTCTTCGGGGAAGGGTCCTCGCAGCTGCCCACGCTCCATCACCTTCACTCAATTCTGTCAGCTCAACTCAACAGGAGGCATACGACGTTGACGACTCAGCACACATCCAGTTCATCTGCGCCACTGAGAGTCGGCGTTGTGGGGATCGGGGCCCGCGCCCCTCTGGCTCTGGGAGCCGAAAATGCCAGTGTTCCGGCGCAGATCGTCGCAGCATGTGAACCGCATCCGCAGCGCCGCGAACGCGTCGAGAAACAGCTCAAGCGGGACCCGGACTCGATTGCCGTATGCGAAGCAGTCGACGAGCTCATTGAATGCGACGTTGACGTTGCATTTGTGACATCACCAGATGACACCCATGCCGACATCGCGTGTCAACTGCTCAAGGCAGGAATCGACGTGTACGTTGAAAAGCCGCTCGCCATCCACCTTGACGATGCCACACGCATCCTGGAGACGGCATATGAAACTGGATCGAAGCTGTACGTCGGTCACAATATGCGCCACATGAACGTCGTGCGCACCATGCGTGATCTGATCCGCGCGGGGCGAATCGGTGAAGTCAAGACGATCTGGTGCCGACACTTCGTGGGCGCAGGCGGCGACTTCTACTTCAAGGACTGGCACGCCACGCGTGAGCACGGCACGGGGCTGCTGCTGCAGAAAGCCGCACACGACATTGACGTGATGCACTGGCTGGCCGACTCTCACACGACAGACGTCGTCGCAATGGGCGACCTGATGGTATACGACAAGATCACCGACCGCGGCGATCATTCCAACGAGCTCATGCACGACTGGTATTCCCTCGACAATTGGCCGCCCATGACCCAAAAGGGCTTGAACGCCGTTATCGATGTCGAAGACGTGTCCATGATGCTGATGCGAATGGAATCTGGTGTCCTGGCCTCATACGAGCAATGCCACTTCTCGCCCGATTACTGGCGAAACTACACGGTGATCGGCACCGAAGGGCGTCTGGAAAACTTCGGTGACGGCGAGGGCGGGCACATCAGCTTGTGGAATAAGCGCACGATCTATAACCCTGATGGTGACGAGCAGTTCCCCATCATCGGTGATGAGAAGGGGCATGGAGATGCCGACAAGCTGATTGTTGACGAGTTCCTCCGATTCGTTGCCCACGACGCGGTGACCGACACATCGCCTTTGGGAGCATGGTACGCGGTGGCTGCCGGCATCCAGGCAACGAGTTCGTTGCGCGAGGGGAACGAGCCGCGCCACATCCCCGAACTTCCTGAACACCTTGTTGCTTATTTCAATCACAACCAGGTGAAATAACGGCTACTGAACTGAGCCGCGCTATTATCTCAAGATCTTATATAAGTAATATTCACAACTTGTAGCGTGAAGAATCGACTACGTATCCCAAGGGAGGGTGCCGATGTCTCTAGAAGGAGTCGCTTCCGTGGAAGAAGTTGCCGCTGCGGAAAAGACACGGCAACGACACAGTCCAACCGGGCTGGTCTATCTGCTCAAACGCCTGGGATTCTATGTCGTCACTGCTTTTGTGGCAGTCGTCTTGAACTTTGCCATTCCGCGCTTCATGCCCGGCGATCCGGTGGTCACGTTGACCCGCCAGATCGAACAACAAACGGGAACCAAGCTCAGTGCAGAACAGGTTCAGTCGATGTATTCCCTCTACGGTGATCCGCAGAAGAACATCGTGGAACAGTTCCTGACCTACATCTGGGACGTCCTGCACGGCGAATTCGGTATCTCCGTCATGCGATACCCGACCAGCGTGGGAGAACTCATCAGTGGTGCGTTGCCGTGGACCGTCCTGCTGGTAGGTGTGACAACTTTACTCGCCTGGCTCGTGGGAACTGCTCTGGGAGCCATCGTCGGCTGGAACCCGGGATCGCGCCTCGACAACATCCTCACTCCCGCTTCAACGTTGTTCTCATCATTCCCAGCATTCTGGGTATCGATGGTCGTGCTGTGGGTCTTTTCCTTCCAGCTGAACTGGTTCCCTGGTGCAGGTGGATATGACCCCGATGTTCCTTTCGACATCAATAACTTCTACTTCGTTATGAGCGTGCTGCGGTATGGCGCACTGCCCGCATTCACCCTCATCCTGATCGGTTTTGCCGGATGGCTTTTCTCGATGAGAAACATGATGGTGACCACGATTTCGGAAGACTACGTCACGCTGGCAAAAGCAAAGGGATTGCCCGAGCGAACCGTGCTGTTCCGCTACGCGGCGCGTAACGCGCTCCTGCCGAATATTACGAATCTGGCCATGGCAATGGGAGGCATCGTGGGTGGTGTCGTCCTCAGTGAAATCGTCTTCACCTACCCCGGGATCGGTTACCTGCTGCTGCAGTCGATCCTCGCGAAGGATTATCCAGTCATGCAGAACATCTTCCTCATGATTGTTTTTGCCGTCCTGATCGCTAACTTCGTTGCAGATTCCCTGTACGTGGTTCTCGATCCTCGAACGAGGGAGAACTGATGCTCAAGCAATTTCTCTCAAGCCGCAAAGTACAGGTCGGAATTTCTATCCTGATCTTCTTCCTGATCGTTGCGATCTTCGGTGAACTGTTCATTACCACAGTGATGAACCTGGACCCGGCAGCCGTTGACTACGAAAACATGGGGTCAGCGCCAAGCAGCGAGCACCTTCTGGGCACGAACCTTGCCGGACAGGACGTATTTGCGCAGACGGTGAAAGGCGCGCGCGGATCGGTATTCGTCGGTTTGATTTCCGGTCTTCTGGCAACGGTGATCGCTGTCCTGGTCGGAACATGGTCGGGATACTCAGTCGGCCTGATCGACAAGGTGACGATGGCTTTCGTGAACGTGCTGATGACCCTCCCAAGCCTTGCACTGATGTTCATCATCGCCGGCTACATCAACAATGCCGGGATCGTCATGATCGCCCTGATTATCGGCTTCCTGGAGTGGCCCGGTGGTGCGCGAGTCATCCGTTCGCAAACGCTTTCTCTTCGCAACAGAGACTTCACTGCGGCTCTGCGTTCAATCGGAGAAAAGAGGTGGCGAATCGTCATGGTCGAAATCGTGCCTCACCTGGGCGGCATCATTTCGGCAATGTTCCTGCGTGCTCTGGTGGCTGGCATTTTCGCTGAATCCTCCCTCGCATTCCTAGGTATTGGAAATACAAACGGAATGTCCTGGGGCATGCAGATCGGGCAGGCACAACAGCAGGGCGCATTGCTGCGCGGCATGTGGTGGTGGTTCCTGCCTCCAGGTATCTGTATCGCCCTGATCGGCTTTGCGACGGCAATGGTGAACTTCGGTCTGGATGAAATCACGAACCCCTCACTGAACGCACGATTGACGAGCATCACCCGCAAGTTCAACAGGAAACGTGACCGAGAGATTCGATCCAGCGATCAGCCCGTGATGTGGAGCGCAGATACAGGGACGGTGACCTCATGACAGAGCCAGTGAAACTGCTGGAAGTTGACAGCCTGTGCGTCGACTATCTTGGTGTTGACGCCGATGCGCGGGCATGCAACGACGTCAGCTTCACGCTGCATCGAGGCGAGATCCTGGGCGTGGCTGGTGAATCAGCTTCCGGAAAATCGACGCTTCTGACAGCGATAATGAGGTTGCAAAAACCGCCCGCCGTTATCGCATCTGGCGCAATTCGCTACTATTCCCCAGACGGAAAGGCCATCGATCTGGCGCGTGCCAGTGAGGACCAGATCCGCCCCCTGAGGTGGGTTGATCTGTCAATCGTGATGCAGTCGGCGATGGCCTGCCTGAACCCGGTGATGCGTCTGGGCAAACAGTTCGATGACGTGCTGGCAGTCCATAATCCCAGGATGGATAAGAAGGCTCGCCAGGAACGCGCAGTGTCGCTGCTGGAAGATGTTGGCATTGGCCCTGACGCCATGACACGTTACCCGCATGAATTGTCCGGAGGGATGCGGCAGCGCTCACTGATCGCGCTGGCGCTGGCATGCGATCCAGAACTGATCGTGATGGATGAGCCGACCACTGCCGTCGATGTCGTCATGCAGCGCCAGATCCTCGACGAGATTCTGGCACTTCAGGAAAAGCTGGGATTCTCGGTCATTTTCGTGACGCACGACCTGTCGTTGCTCCTCGAGATCGCTGATCGCATCGCAATCATGTATGCCGGCAAGCTCATTGAAATTGCTGATGGCGAGGACTTGGCAGATGACCCGATCCACCCGTATTCGCGTGGTCTGCGGGATGCTTTCCCCTCGTTGACCCAGCCCAAGCGGAAGTTCCACGAGATTCCTGGCACCCCTCCCGACCTGTTGAATCTGCCACCAGGCTGCCCCTTTGCGCCGCGCTGTGAATTCAGAGAAGCGCGGTGCGAGGAAAAGCCGCCAGTTCTGATTGATCTTGGAGGCGGACGCTCAGTGGCCTGCCCCGTCATGGTGGAGAGGAGGAACGACCATGCCCGAAACTGAAGTGGTTCTCGCCGCTGAAGATGTGACCGTCACCTTTGAAGGCAAGGCACAATCAGGTGGACGCAGCACTGTCACTGCCTGCGATCATGTCAGCCTCGAGCTGCACAAGGGCGAAGTGGTCGCCCTCGTCGGTGAATCGGGTTCTGGAAAAACGACGCTGGCGCGTGCCCTTGCCCTCCTCGGTGACATCGATTCCGGGCAGATTTTGCTGCACGGCAAGACGGTGAACCTCAGCGGGCCGAACCGCATCAGGCCTATTGAGTACTACGGGCAGGTGCAGATGATCTTCCAGGACCCGTTTGCCTCGCTCAACAACCTGAAGACGGTGCGTCACATCATCGGCAGAGCGTTGAAACTGCATGGCCGCGCCACTAGTCGGCAGGAAGTTGAGCAGCGAACGTTGGAACTGCTGGAGATCGTGCATCTGACTCCTGCCTCAGAGTTCATCGACCGGTATCCCAGTTCCATGTCCGGTGGGCAACGGCAACGCGTCTCGATCGCGCGATCGTTGGCTGTGGAGCCGTCTGTGCTGCTGGCAGATGAACCCACGTCGATGCTGGACGTGTCGATACGAATCGGTGTGCTGAATCTGCTCGATGAGCTGCGTCATGAACGTGGCGTGTCCATCCTCTACATCACGCACGACATTGCCAGTGCGCGATACCTGTCTGACCGGATGGCCGTGATGTACCACGGGAAGCTGGTTGAAGTGGGCCAGACCGAACAGATTGTGCACGAACCTGAGCACGACTATACGCGGGTTCTGATTGGCGCTGCACCGGATCCGAGCAGGCGAGTCAAGAGAACGAAAAAGCGATAAAAGAAATCCAACTACGTACCAGAAAGGTCACACAATGATGAGGAGATGGAGACGAGCACTGGCAGTCGGCCTGTTGTCAGCGGTGACGCTGACCGGCGTCGGGTGCTCCTTCGACAAGGGAGACGGGGCATCGTCGAGTGCCTCCGGAGACGCATCGAGCTCCGAGGTCAAGATTGCCGGCTGGGGCGGAACCACCTGGAGTCAGAACTTCAACCTGTTCTCCCCGACAGCAACTGCGGTTACGCCGGGCACAGCGTTCTTTTACGAGCCGTTGGTTCGTCTTGATCGCACCAAGGCCGGTGAGGTTCTTCCCTTCCTTGCTGAATCATGGGAATTCAATGAGGATGGAACAGAACTGACATTCACCCTGCGTAACGATGCGACGTGGAGCGACGGTGAACCATTCACCGCGAAGGATGTGGCGTTCACCTGGCAGCTCGTGATCGACGGAAAGACCAAGGCGTACTACCCATTCAAGGAAGTCAGCGCTATCGACGACACTCATGTGAAGGTCGTGTACGACGAACCGGCGTTCGCTGACCTGGTTTCATTCGCAAAGCGCCAGATCATTCCGGAGCACGTGTGGAAAGACGAGGATCCGGCTACCTTCACCAACCCTGAGCCGATCGGGACGGGTCCCCTCGTCCTTGATTCCTTCTCGCCTCAGCAGCTGACACTGAAGATGCGCGACGACTACTGGGGTGACACATCCACTGACGTCAAGACCGTGAAGATCATGGCCATGAGTGCTGACGCCGCTAAGGACGCCCTGAAGAAGGGGACAATTGACTACGGCACGGCCGGGTGGGAAAACGCTGATGAAGAATACGTCAGCAAGGACCCCGAGCACTTCAGCTATACCTTCTACCCGGTGGGCACCAGCGACGGAATCGTCTTCAACACGATGAAAGCACCGTACGACGATCCCGCAGTCAGGCGTGCGCTGCGCGATTCGATTGACCTGGAAGCTGCCGCGAAGGCTGTCAACGTTGGATACTCAGTGCCGACGAAGGCTGGTCTTGACCCCCGCGTGTACGGAGATATCCTCGCGAGTGGTCAGGAAGCAAAGCTGGATGTCGAAGCCGCCAAGAAAGATCTGGCTGACGCCGGATGGGAGGTTGTCGACGGCAATCTGGTGAAAGACGGACAGTCCTACACGCTGCAATATGATGTCTACCAGCCCTACACCGAATGGGTGCTGACGGCGCAGATCCTAGCTGACCAGTGGAAGCAGAACCTCGGCCTGACAGTGGGAATCAACCAGCTGGCTGACCAGCCATTTTCTCAGCTGGTCGAATCGGGCGACTACGGCATGATGTCCTCGAGCCCGACGCAGGGTCTGCAGATCACGGACGTCGTTACGCACTTTGACTCGGCGCGCGTCGGAACGCCTGGAGAAAAGAATGACGGCAACGAGATGTTCTTCAAGAACGAGCGTCTCGATGAGATCGGCGTCAAGCTTGGAGAATTCCCACCGGGAAGCACGGATGATGAATTCAAGAAGCTGGCTGTCGAAGCACAGGAGATCCTGGCTGAGGAGGCCCCGTTCATCGCCACAGCAACTGCCGGCTGGAAAGCCGAGCTCAACTCGATGAGGTGGACAGGCTGGCCTGTTCAGGGAGAAACTACCTGGGTACCGAATAACACCTTGCCGGCAGACGCTATTCTCAATATTTTGAATCTGAAATCATCATGACGCGATCAACACTGGAAGTGCGGGGCGCGCAGTTCCTGCGCGGCAATGAACCGCATCTCATCATTTCCGGCGCACTGCATTATTTCCGAGTGCACCCGGATTTGTGGGAAGACCGTCTCAAGCGGCTGGCCCTGATGGGCTGCAATACCGTCGAGACATATGTGGCGTGGAACTTCCACGCCCCGGCTTCCGGGGTTGTGTCATTTGAAGGTGGCAGAGACCTCGGCCGCTTCCTCGACATTGCGGCGGAGCTTGGCCTGGACGCGATTGTGCGACCAGGGCCTTACATTTGTGCCGAATGGGAAAACGGCGGCCTGCCGTCGTGGTTGACGCACGACACATCCCTGCGGCTGCGCTGCCGCGATGAGAAGTTCCTGGCGGAAGTGTCCCGCTGGTTCGATCAGCTCATCCCGATTGTGGCGCAGCGCCAATCCAACAGGGGTGGCAACGTCGTTGCCGTCCAGGTGGAAAACGAATATGGTTCATGGGGGGATGACGCGCAATACCTCGCGATTATGCGCGATATGGTCACCGATCGTGGGATCGATGAACTCCTGGTGACGAGCGATGGTGGCGCTTCCCTGTGGCTATCTGCCGGAACCGTGGAGGGCGCGTATCCGACCGGTAACTTCGGGTCGCGAGCTGAACAGGTCCTCCCCGTGCTGTCTCAGTGGACAGACGGCGGGCCGGGGGTGTGCATGGAGTTCTGGAACGGGTGGTTTGACCATTGGGGAGAACCCCACCACGACAGAGACGCCCAGGACTGTGCGAACGAACTTGATTTCATGCTCTCGCACGGCATGAGTGTCAATTTCTACATGGCGCACGGAGGCACCAACTTTGGCCTGTGGGCCGGTGCGAACCAGGCGGAGGACTACCAGCCGACCACGACCAGCTACGACTACGACGCTCCCATTGCTGAAGACGGAAGGCTCACGGCAAAATTCCACGCCTACCGACAGACGATCGCACGCTACCGGGATCTTCCCGATTACGAGGCAGAACGCGAACGCCTGGGGATCACGGAAAATCCCACAATGCAGCCGCGCCTGGATCTGCAGCTCGAGCATTCCCACAACCTGCGCACACTGCCCTTGTGGCGCAGTGAAGGTGAAGGCTGGCCGTGGGTTCCCACCTTTGAAGAAGCGGGAATCGACCTGGGATTCCAGCTGCTCAAACGCGAGATCACGGTCTTCCCCTGGTCTGACGGCGCCATTGTGCCGCTTCGGTTCATGGAGCTGCACGACAGGGCCTACGTGTGGGGTAATGGGGTCTTCCTGGGAGTTGCTGATCGCAACGATCCTGACCAGGAAATATCGCTGGAGCCTGCGCTGGGCGATGTTGCGGAGAGGCAATCGCTCGAGGGGACAACGGTTGACCTGGAAATACTCGTCGAGAACCTGGGGCGTGTGAACTTTGGCCCCCACCTGGGCGATCCTAAGGGAGTCGTTCGAGGAATCTGGTACGGGGTGCGTTTCCTGAACAATTGGCAGGTTGTCTCGCTTTCGCCAGAATCGCTCCTTGCCGCATGTCAGGAAACGGATGTGGTAAATTCCCAGCTCAGCGCTTCGGCCGGGTTGCCAGTTCTTGCCTCGGCGGCATTTGACGTCGAGGACGAGGCGGACGCCTACCTGGACGTATCGCAATGCGGTCACGGCATCGCCTGGATTGATGACTTCTGCCTGGGGCGTTTCTGGAATATCGGGCCACAGCACGCACTGTACGTCCCGTCGCCGCTGCTCAAACCCGGCAGACATCGGATCACCGTGCTGGATCTGGAATGTGAGCACCCCTCGGTCTCACTTATCGACCATCCGCTGTTCACCACGGAGGACTAGAAGCACTGGAACCGTTGGTGCGGACACATCTCAGGCCCTGGCTCGGCGCAGCCAGGGCCTGAGTGCATGGAGAGGTGCCCGCGGTGGCTCTACGATGGCAACCATGGCACACCAGATTTCGGCACCTGTTCCTGCAGAGCCTGGCGACAAAGTGGCACTGCTGTCACCTGCGTGGGCGGCACCGGCTTATTTCCCGGAGGTTCACCGCCAGGCGGTCTCGCGCATGGAAGAGCTGCTGAATGTGGAAGTGGTTGAATACCCCACCACGGCGGCAATGAATGCGTCACCAGCTGATCGCGCCAGGGACTTCAATGCCGCACTTGCTGATCCGCAGATCCGCGCCATTTTCACCACCGTGGGCGGCGACGATCAGATCCGGATCACCCGGTTCCTTGACCCTGTTCTGGCCCGACGCGACCCGAAACCGGTGTTCGGATACAGTGACAACACAAATATCCTGAACTGGTTGTGGCGCAACGGAATCGCGTCATATCACGGTGGCGCCTCCATGGTGCATTTCGGAAGTGGCCCTGGTGTGGATAGCGAGCACCTGGCAACGGTGCGTGCAGCGCTTTTTGGTCAGGAAGACCTGCCCTTGCCCATGCCTGAAGACAGTGAGGACTACGGGTGGGACTGGTCGACGCCACAGGCACTGACTGAGCCTGTCCGACGAGAAAGCGCAATTCCCCTCGAGTTTATCGGCCCTGACGCACTTGTACGAGGGCGCACCTGGGGCGGCTGCATGGAAGTGATCGATCAGCTGGCGCTCGCGGACCGTCTGCCGGCGGCGCGTGAACTCGAAGGTGCGATTCTTCTGCTGGAGACATCCGAAATGCTGCCACCGCCGGATTATGTGGGACGCTGGGTGCGCGCGATGGGGGAGCGTGGGTATCTGGACGCCGCCGCAGGTCTGGTGTTCGCCCGTCCTGTGGTGCGTAATCGCGAGATGCCCGACGAGCCGGAAGCTGTGGTCACGGCTCGCCGCGAGGCCTACACCGAGTACCTTCTGTCCAACATCGTTGACTACACGCGCGACCTGCTGGTGTGTATCGGGTTGCCGTTTGGCCATACGCGACCGCAACTTGTCCTGCCCTATGGTGGTGAAATCACGCTTGACCCGTCAGCGGGCGCGGTGATTGCACATTTCGCATCCGTGTGAGTCGCCCTCGTCAAAATGCAGGTTGATGCCGCAGTCGATAGTCAGGGGAGTCACCACGTTAAGTGTTGGATTGGCAGGTTCGCCGGTGATCTGCTGAATGATGTCGCGGAGCTGCTCGGCGCTGTGCACCCCTGAGTTCAGCTGCTGACACAGAAGCCGGGTCTGGACTGCGCGGGCATGCATGAACTCCGTGGCTTCACTTCCGGGTGTGAGTGCCTGGCCAGCAGCCATCATTTTCAGGAATTCTGCTCGATTGATGTGGCTCCTCATCAAATTCCTACACCTGAAGTGATCCCGTATGCCACTGGGGTAACTATTCACAGCTGTTAGAACGAAAGAGGTCGAAAAGGTCTGCCTCGTTTCCGTCAGTTTCGTAGATTTCGATTTTCGGTCAAGGAGACGGAGATTACGGTTTAGAGGTTACCCTCGTTTAGTGGACACCCAAGTAGTACGGATGATGTGTCCGTAAGAGAGGATGTTCATTGTGAGTCAACAACGCAGGAAATAGTTGAAATCACGAGGGTGCTTCGTAAATACTTCCAAAGCGCTATGCCTCGGTTTCAATATGCGACGACGTTGCAGCGGTTGGTTTGTCCAGACCCGCTTTCGAACCGAGGTCAATACCGAGTTTCTCCTCAACCTTCTGCATAGAGTCCTCGCCTCCCTTCTTCGAAGCGAGCTTATACATCATGCCCAAAGTCGCCTTCTGGGAATCATTCAAAGCATCCGTCAGGCCCTCCAGACGATCCGCATACTTCGCAAAAACATCCTTCGGATCACTCGACACCTTCGACACACCACCCACAGCCCCAGGAATCCCAGACACACCACTCGAAGGCTGCTTAGCCTCATCAAGAATTCCCTGCCATTGAGCCTTGCCAGCCTCGTGAAAAGCAATGTAGCGTTGCGCCGCCGCGGATTGCATCCCTTTCTCAGCCACCGAACCGCTCGCACGGCTCGGAGAATACGCAAAAATCAACCGTTGTTCTTCCTTGTAATAGTTGCTGATTGCCAGCCCATTTGTAGTATCCGGACCGAGACACCCTCAACAGGCGTGCCATACGCTTGAAACTTTAATTCGCCTTCTCCTGCCACATTAGTTCGAACTTTTTCGTTCGCGTTGCTTCGCAGCGAAGAAGGGTATCGCTTTTGGCAAAAACTCGTTGTCCATCCTGGCCTCTGCCAACTCACGACGCAGACGAGCATTCTCAGCCCGAAGATCCGCCCCGCTCATCCCATCGCAGGCACCTCGGCACTCCCTCTCATTTTGACCCACTTGCCCAAAAGCCCAGGAGCGACACCAATTTCCCTCGCCACATGAGCAATCGGGCGCTGGGACTCAATCACTAGATACGCGGCCTCGCGCCGGTACTCCGGTGTAACCCCCTTACGTTGCTGACTCACAATGAACATCCTCTCCTACGGACACAACATCCGTACCAATTGGGTGTCCACTAAACCAGTGGTAACACTCACGTAGTGGTGTATCGTCGGTGTTGATAGAAAGGGGTGTAATGAAGCACAAAGCGATTTGGGCCATGTTTGCGGTCTGTGCAGTTTCTCTGGCCGGTTGCGCCGGTGGTGGAGAGGCAGCGCCGGAAGTACCCGACGGCTGGATGACTGACACAGTTGCTGGCAAGGTTGAGTTTGCCTATCCAAAGGATTATGACAATACGGAAGGAGAATTCTTTAACTGGAGCAATATCCACGCTTCAAAAAACCTGTATAACTATGTGGTCGGTAATCAGGATCCTAACGTAACTGAGATTCCACAGGCAGAAGGTACGTTCGTTTCCCAAGCGACCGGGTTTGAGTACAACCTACAGCCAGGTCGGGTGGAAAACATCAAAATGCAGGGACATGACGTGCGTACCCTGGACTTCACGATTAGTGATCAAAACCTGACGAGCCGTGCCTGGTTTATAAAGATTGACGACAATACGGTGGTTTCCATTGCTGCCATGTTCGAAAAAGAGAACCAGGCAAATCTGGATAAAGTCGCTAAATCTATCAAGATCCTTTAGATAGGAAAGTCCATGAATCGGATATCGAAACGACTGAAAAGCGAGGATGGCGCGGTTGCCTCGTTGGGGACGGTGGCTATGCAGATTACGCTGAAAGACACGGTTCCCAATACCGCCGTATCGAAGCTCTCGCAGAAGTAGACGGCCAGCTACGCTCACTGGACCTCAAACGCGAACATATACGCCAAGCCATCCGCCAAGCTGGGGAAGCTATAATGCTCTACGCCTCGGATCTCGCGCATGATTACCAGTAGAAAATAGAAAAAGGATCTAAGAAGTCTGTTCACTATACAAACCTTTTAGCGCCAGCAACACTTTTTAGCGGCTACTCCCAGGCACGCACCCACTAGCTGAAATCAGCCTCAGGCGCATCACCTCGGCGACCCCCGCAGACGCATATAGACAAGCGAGTAAAATCCACAAACCTGCGCTGACAAGCCAAACCGCCCCTCCGCGCAACACAAAAATAGGACGCTCACTTTGTATCAAAATGAAGGGTTACCGGACAATTTGTGTGTCTATTGGTGGCGTGTCGTGTTGTTTTAGGGTT